>ERZ777003.3-NODE-3-length-441646-cov-57.361307_pt1 | contig 441646 bp, 472 predicted proteins | sample MGYA00374956_ERZ777003 | MGnify/ENA primary metagenome ERZ777003 (study PRJEB29302, sample SAMN06268252) | bioreactor metagenome | isolation source: Joint BioEnergy Institute, California, USA | place: USA:Joint BioEnergy Institute, California, USA | collected... | reverse complement strand
TCCTTTCTGCCTTTCGGCTATCTACTTTAGTAGAAATTGATAGTACTAATTAGACTGCCCAACGGCTTTTAACCTCGTCATATCTACTTTAGTAGAAATTGATAGTACTAATTAGACTGTCGGGTCGATAGTCTGCTGGCAGCCATCTACTTTAGTAGAAATTGATAGTACTAATTAGACGAATTAGAAGCTGCGCTCACTACCGATCTACTTTAGTAGAAATTGATAGTACTAATTAGACTTCAAAATACCAGAGGCATACGACAGATCTACTTTAGTAGAAATTGATAGTACTAATTAGACCTGCGTGCGGGCGGTGCTTGCATGTATCTACTTTAGTAGAAATTGATAGTACTAATTAGACAGAATATAACGAAATCATCACAATTGAGGATCTACTTTAGTAGAAATTGATAGTACTAATTAGACCCCCTCGTGTTGCCTGTGGAACCTGTATCTACTTTAGTAGAAATTGATAGTACTAATTAGACTCAAATGTAAAAGGCTCCACTCGGAGCCAATCTACTTTAGTAGAAATTGATAGTACTAATTAGACTTACATATAGGCTGCAGCTTCAGAATGCATCTACTTTAGTAGAAATTGATAGTACTAATTAGACTGCTCCAGCACGTCCCCGGCAATAACATCTACTTTAGTAGAAATTGATAGTACTAATTAGACGCTGAATTTCTCGTAAGAGTATATTTATCTACTTTAGTAGAAATTGATAGTACTAATTAGACCCAGAATGTTATCAGGATAACGGAAGGTAATCTACTTTAGTAGAAATTGATAGTACTAATTAGACTTCGTATCTTGGTTGGGGCGAAGGTGATCTACTTTAGTAGAAATTGATAGTACTAATTAGACGTTCCATATCCCCAACTATCGCGACGGATCTACTTTAGTAGAAATTGATAGTACTAATTAGACTAATACGTCATGGGGTACTAGCCCTAATCTACTTTAGTAGAAATTGATAGTACTAATTAGACCCCCTCCTTAACCACCACCGCCAAAGCATCTACTTTAGTAGAAATTGATAGTACTAATTAGACATAATGGCATCTATATACGGTGCTGTATCTACTTTAGTAGAAATTGATAGTACTAATTAGACCCCTACGGATCACAAGATAGCCGTAGATCTACTTTAGTAGAAATTGATAGTACTAATTAGACTCGCCGTCCCATATCGTGCTGTTAACAAATCTACTTTAGTAGAAATTGATAGTACTAATTAGACTGGCTGTTCCACAAACTCTACCGTTTAATCTACTTTAGTAGAAATTGATAGTACTAATTAGACCTTACGGCCCTGAAGTGGGTCTTCTTATCTACTTTAGTAGAAATTGATAGTACTAATTAGACGAGCTGGCAGAGGCGTATGAGAACACCATCTACTTTAGTAGAAATTGATAGTACTAATTAGACAGGTTGGGGGTGGCCGTGGCCTGAAATCTACTTTAGTAGAAATTGATAGTACTAATTAGACATGGATTTACAGGGAATGGTTAGAAGTAATCTACTTTAGTAGAAATTGATAGTACTAATTAGACTTGAATCACTTATCGGCAAGGACTTATCTACTTTAGTAGAAATTGATAGTACTAATTAGACTCACAGATGTTGTGGTATTCGTTGACATCTACTTTAGTAGAAATTGATAGTACTAATTAGACTTTCCAATTACCCATATTCGGCTTCACATCTACTTTAGTAGAAATTGATAGTACTAATTAGATAGGTGAAGCTGTAAACCTGCCAGAAGAATCTACTTTAGTAGAAATTGATAGTACTAATTAGACTTCGGGTACGTCTGTTATGGGGCGAAGATCTACTTTAGTAGAAATTGATAGTACTAATTAGACCCTACGCACCCAACTGCTCGACCAACTATCTACTTTAGTAGAAATTGATAGTACTAATTAGACACGCATGAGAAAAGTAGGGAAGATTGGATCTACTTTAGTAGAAATTGATAGTACTAATTAGACAGTCGAGAGTCGAGACCGCGGTAACGTATCTACTTTAGTAGAAATTGATAGTACTAATTAGACCACGCATATTTTAGCCAACACCCCGATCTACTTTAGTAGAAATTGATAGTACTAATTAGAGAGCTTCTTATTAAATAAAACGCTGGACATCTACTTTAGTAGAAATTGATAGTACTAATTAGACGTTTATGTCCAGCGTCCTCACGCTGGATCTACTTTAGTAGAAATTGATAGTACTAATTAGACTTGGGAGGTGACACAGCAAAAGCGGCTATCTACTTTAGTAGAAATTGATAGTACTAATTAGACGTCACAGCGACCGGCCTCAATATACTATCTACTTTAGTAGAAATTGATAGTACTAATTAGACATCGCATCCTCACTACTTCGAATGTCTATCTACTTTAGTAGAAATTGATAGTACTAATTAGACAGGTCGGCGCGTGGTCTACCCCTGTTACGAGGGCGCGCATGCATGCCGGAGCACGAGCGCGCTACCTCTGTAACGGGCGCCGTTCAGGCCGGGCTTTTGTAAATGCTTATGCCTGAACGGCCATCTCTACTAAATTCCTATCAATTTCTAGCGCTTGTCTAATTCTTACACAACTTCTACCAAAGTTTTCACTTTGTTTCTGCCTCTACAAGCGGCGAGTTTCAGCAACAACAGACACGCAGACGTTACCGATTGCATTGGCAGACCAAATTGTTAAACTGCCCTGCCGCCCCTGGCGACAGCGAATAATTACTCAAATAATACCACCGACTTTTCCTCGTGTACAGCGTATCCCATGCGTAGGATTTTGGCCTTGTCGGCCTTGCAAAGCGGGATGATCATAACAGAGTCGGTCTTTTCGAAGCGCGGTTTGAAGCGACGGTCTATCTCGATAAGTACATTGTTGAGCGTGCGCGGCGAGTTGTTGAGCTCGTATACGCTCATTTGCAGGCGGCGGCCGTATTTCATGATCATTTTGCTGAATTTGGTGCGGAGTTTGGTATTGCTGATGTCGTAGGCAATAAGCAGCATGGCTTTACCCTCCCCTTATCTCTTGAGCCGGAATGTCGGCAGCGCGTTATCTTGCTCCATAACGTGGCGGTAAAAGCCCCGTACGTACTGGAAGATCTGCTGACGGTGGTCCATTACTTCTTCTGCGTACGTTTGTACAATCTTGCTGGTGTCTTTCCAGTGCGTATAGACGCCATATTTGCCGTGTTGGAACATATCGCGCGTGAAGGTTTTGAGTGTGAGCGCGGTGCGTGTGCGGTTGTCGATGAGGCAGCGGAACGGTTCCATGAGGTCGCAAACCAGGCTTTTGCGGGCAAAGAATTGTGTGTGGTAAACACCTTTGTAGGTGTCGAGGCCAAAGTGGCGGCAGACGGCGTCGGTAAAGTTAAAAAGCACGGTGTAACCGATGTCGAGCAAGAAGTTGAGGATGTCTTCTTTAGTGCGCGGGCTGCGCCGCATCCAGCCAAACGGCTCGAAGTATTGGCTAAAGAAGAGTTTACTGGCGCTGCCTTCTATGCCTAGCAGTTCTTTTGCGCCGGGCGCGGTTTGCGCGGCCTGGAAGTATGGATACAGTCCGCCCTCATCGGAGCTGATGCGGCGCAAGAGGATGGTTTGGTTATGGATTTTGTCGGCGACGAGTTGGCGGGCGACATGCAGATTCTGCTCAGGCGTGAGCTTGTACTGCTGCTCACGCAGCAGAAAGTTGGCGTCGTGCTCAAAGCCAAAGTAAGCGTAGGGCTTAAGGTTGGGCTTGAGCAGGCAGACGCTAATCCCCTGCTCATTCAGATCACGGATGAGGCTGGTGGTGATGGAGATATCACCGATGATCATCAGGTGCAGCACGCGGCTAAGGCTGCACTGATTGACGATCTCGCCGTCTTTTTCGTAAATAATATTTTTGTTGCGTAGCCGCAGGTGTGATTCTTTGCCAGGTTCGACGGTAACGGCTAAGAGTTGCTTGCTCTCTACCTCTGGACGTGTAAGCATGTCAGAATTTTTGGTCTCCCAGGAACGACCCTATTATTATATATTATAAATTATTTATGTATATATTGCAAGCGTTACCAACTTAGCGGCGAGTATATGTTGCTGTCGCAGTTGGCGCAATGGTGCTTTAGTAGCTTTTCGGGTGTGTAATTTTGCATTTCGGTAATTATCTCTTTTAGGCGCGCCTTGTCTTTTTCGGTTGGTGGCGATACTGGATACTTTTTGTTGTCGAGCATGCTGTAGAAGGCGAGCTTGGTTGGCTTGTAGCCCATTTCGAGCAGGCAGAAGTACTCGGCGTAGAGTTGCATATAGTGGCCCTCATACAGCTTCTTGATTTTGGCTTTACGCTCTATTAGCTCGCCTGTTTCTGTGTCGAAGATGTCGAGCTTGCCCTGGATGCCCAGCTCTTCGCTGAATATGTTCATATTCTGCAGCACGCTTTTGCGGTTGGAGTAACGCTTTAGCTCGATTGCTTCGTGCGCCGCCTTGCCCCGCACTTGCGGCGTCTCGTGGTAGCTGGCGGGGGTAATATCCCCCGCCGCAATGTGCATGTAGAGCGACCTTGGACAATAGAGAAAGTCGTTTATGGTACTGATGGCGATGTAGGGTTCCATTCCTCTTGTGTGTGTTTATCCCAATCTTTTTTGCTGACGAAGAGATCAGGCCTGTCCGGCTTTTTGCTGATGTTTTCCAGGATGATGATCCCCTTGCGGGCAATGTTGTACGCGCCGTTGGCGTCGCCGTTGAATTCGCGGCGGATGCGGTCGGCATCTTCGGCTTTGATTTTTTCATCAAACTCAGCGAAATTTTGCGGTGACAGCACCCTGCCCTTGTATTCCGCGTAGGTGCTAAAGAACGGTTTTACCGGCGAGGCGATAAAGTCGACATCGCTCGTGTTAAGCTTTTCCGCCTTGATGTTGCCATGTTCGTCAGTCTCTGTCTTCCATTGCTCCGAGAACGAGTTACGCAGGTTTAGGACGAGGTTAAAGAGGTATATGAACGCCTGGTAAAAGCTGCGTTCTTTGCCGTCGAACATGCGCTTGCCTGCAAGCTCGCCGTCTGTTTCTTTTCGCAAAATTTCGTCGCGTAAATCTTCGGCGTCTGGGCGCTCGAAATCCCACAGATCAAACAGTTCGCGGAATTGCTGATTTAGATCTATCAGTGTGTGCTGCCAGTAGCCATTCTCGTCCTTTTCGCGCCTGATGCGGGGCACTTTTGAGTAAACGGTGTAAGTTTTGTTTAATAGGTTGTTTTTGAATTTTTTGTCGGCAAAATTAGCTGGATTGTAGGCAAAAAAGTAACTTTGCTCTTCTTCGTCCCAACCGATGGCATCAAATTTTTCGATCGCGTCTTTTATCTTCTCCTGCGATGCAGAGTTGCTGATGTAAATGTTTTTGCGAAAGCCTGTGAGCGGATCTGTGGTAGAAGTGTACTCAGCTTGGGTGTAGAAGATGATGCCGGTTTGCTTGCCCATTTTTTCGAACGTCTCGAACGGCGCGGCGAGCTGGTAGCCATTGAGAATGCCGCCCGGCTCGGTTGGCTCGCGATCCTTGAAAGTAAGGTAATTGAGTTTGTCGATGAGCTGTTTTTCGAGCTGCTGGTAGACACTGCGTTCAATACCGCCGCGTACTTGCTTGAAGCGCATGTTGAGGTCTTCCATTACGATGATGGCGTTGTATTGAATCGCCAGATCGACGATCTTGCGCACTACTTGCGACACATAGCCTGCCTTGAGGTCTTTTATTTTTGCAACCGGGCTCCACGACTGGCGGTTTTCGCGCCGCTCCTTTTCGCGCTCTACCAGTTTTTGGTAGTAGTCCTGGCCATTGATGACGTTCAGGCTTCCCTGGTCTAAAATCTCGCCTTTTTGGTTGATGACCGAATAGTACACTAGGTGCTTTTCGCCACGGTCGAGACCTATGATGTTGATATCCGGATTGTTGGCCAGCACCTCGTTGATCTCAGGGTTGATGGCATAGGTGTCTGGTTTGGCAAAATTCACCGAAACGTGGATATGCAGTAGAAGTTTATCTTCTGTATACCTTTTGTAGGCATCAACTATCTTTTTTCTGCTACCACGCTTCTCTTTTTTGGGTTCTGTTACAGAGGATCTGTAAAATACCTCGCCACCGCCAACAAGCGCAAGCACGGCACCGCCTTTGCGCCTAATATTTATATCATCAAACAATGCCTTAAACAGGCTGGTCGCCTTGTCTGGCTTTCCGATTATGTTACGCTTCTCTTGTTGAATTGTTTCGTCGATCTGAAAATCTTTGTTATAGATCTGGAATAAATAGATTTTTCCCTGTGTTGTTAGGTTGCGCAATTTTTTGAAGTCAATTGCCTCAAAGCCTAAATCGTAGCAGGCGCTGCTTGTGTCATCGTAAAATTCGGCAAGATTGCGGTATTGCCGCGTATCCTTCCATACTCTCTGCAGATTCTTTTGGAATGGTTGCAACGATTCGTGTTTGAGTGCGCCAATCTTAAAGTAATCGATAAGCCTATAACGAAAATCCGGATGGTTCTTCAGGTATTGCTGGCGCTGATCGGTATCGAGTTTTTTGTAGAATGCGTACTCATCGCGAATCGTCTCAATCGGCAAGTTATATTTTTTGACTGCAGGAGCCTCTTTGTTGCCGGCGGAATTAATGAACATACGCGGAAAGTTCTTCATATCCATCTTCTGGTATGTATATAAGACTCTCTCACCTATATCGTCGCTTTCTATTTTAGTTAAATCATTGCTTATCTCTGGGCTTAATTTGTGCGGTAAAATACCTAAATAATAAAGATAGCTATCGTCATCTTTTCTTTTTCGTCTAAAGAATATCGCCCCATATTGATCGTAATCAGTTGCCCAACCACCCAGAAACCAACTATCATCAAAATTAAGTTTAATCTTGTTTTTATCGTTTGGCTTTTGGGTTACAAAATTGCGAAATGCATTGTAATAGCGAATAAAGTCAAAATCTTTGGCATACGCATCGAGTTCAGAGTAAAAATTAGTGCTAATATCCTGCGACGCTAGATCCTTCTCGTCGAGCGCCACATATTTCATCAGCTGAAACACCTTCAGTGCAGCGTCAGCGTAATTCTTAACCTTGGCAACCTCGTCCTTCTTGCGCGCTTTTGAGAAGCTCGTAAGCGTAAGTGCGTCTTTCAGACAAGATTCATAGCCTTTGATTACCGTTCCATCTTCGCGCACTTCGTCCATAAAAAGTCGCTCGAACTCATAGCGCCAGATTGCCAAGAACTCTTGCCAGTTCGGCTGATCTGGACGGACGATGCCTTTCTTGTAATACCATTCCTTAAATGGCGCTTCGTCCATTTTTTCGACCGCCAGCTTAACGTCGTTTAGCGTGACGAATTTTTTGACCTTTGCGACATCTTGTTCCTCCTTGCTTTTTGATGCTTGCGGAAGGTTGCTTTCAAACTGATAGGAATCCGCGAACCAGCGGTGCGAAATAGTGTTGATGGTGTTGCTTTTTATGAAGATACCTTCGTATTCATCGGCGAATTCTTCGTTGAAGAAGCGGATCATAAAGTTTTTGGCTTCTTCAAAACGCGCCTGATTGAACGCTATAAATTCTTGAAATCGTTCGATAAATACCCCTTCTTCGCTGGCATCGTGGCGCGCCTCGATAAGCGCCCGCTGTTTGCTGAGGTCGCCGAGGATTTGCTTTTCGAGCGTCTTAAATAGAGGATAATCCGCTTTGTTGAATTTCTTACCTTCTCGCTTCGCCTCGCTGGCTTTGACATCGCGGTACTCTTTGACGCGCTGATTGATACGGCCGATGATCTTGTTGTATGTTTCTTCGTTGTCTTCTTTGCCCTCTACCGCTTCTATGTTGCTCTGGCGCAGGTAGTATTTGTAGTTTGCGGCGTCAAATATGTCGGTGCGGCCAAAACCGATTTCTTCGTAGGTTTTATGGTATTTGTCTTCGAAAGTTTTTTTGTTGGCCAAAAATAGCTCGAAGTTACTGACAATGCGGGTAGCCAGCGCCGTAGCCTTGCCCGTGTTGTCGTAAATGTTTTTTCGAGTTTCTTGGAACTTGGTTAAATACCCGGTGAATCTGTCGAAGCTATCAAAAATGTAACGCTTGTGGCCAGGGTTTTCGCGCTCCTCGACAAACAGGCTGGGCAATCCTTCGGCTTGGGACTGAGCGTCTTTTTCTGGCGGAAAGCGATGTTTGAGAATGTCCAGCACGCCGGCCGAAGTGAGGAAGCCAACGCCTTTGGCGTTTTCTTTGTTTAATGTTTTCTCTTGCAAGACGCCTGTTTCTAGGTAGTGCTTTTTCCAGGCCTCGGCCTCTTTGTTTAGCCGGTCAAGGATTTGATTGTATAACTTTTTCCTCTCTTCGTCGGTGGCCTTTTCTATGTTCTGTATTTTCTCTTGCAGGGTTGTTGTCTCCTGGCCGGATAGGCGCGCTTCGTTAAGTTCTTTTCTAAGTTTACGAAGCTTGGTAATTTGTTCGTCTACAAATTTGGCAAAACCTACAAAGTCGATATTATTTACTTTTTCGGGCGCTAGCGCATCATTGATAAAATCTTGATGCAGTTTGTCGAAATAGGGTTTGGCTTGGTTGTAGCTGTCGTCAATGGTTTGGTCTTTCTTAAAAACTTTATTTTTTTCAAGCAACTCTTTAGTTTTTCCTACAGGTTTGAGCTCGAAACGCAAAGTTTTGGAAAGTGAGTATTTGTTGGTAAAGTTGTCAAAAATTGATGAAGCCATGGCTTATTTCTCCTTTTCTTGGCCTTCGTAGTTATTATTTAATTCGCCGGATTCGAGCAGTTCAAGCCCTTTGACTACAGGCATTTTGGCATGTCCGACACGGCCCTCCAGGCTGCCGTAAACGGCGGCGAGCCCGGTGGTGAGCATTTCTAGTTGCGCTTCGCGCTGTTTCCAAATTTTTTCGTATGCCTTGCGCTCGCGGTCGATTTGTTCGCGCATGTCGCGGTAGGTTTCGAGCTGTGCTTCGATGTGGTGGGCAAATTCATGGCTGGTGATGAAGGCATATAGCGCGTCGGCGGCTGTGCCACGGTGCTGAGCGATCGCGCGTTCGCGGGCGGCGGCAAGCAGGCCCTCGCGCAAGAGTTTGGCCAAAACAATAGCCATGCCTGGTTTGCAGACCCATACCCCTTGATATTGGTGGATATCGGAGTGGGCTTCTTTTGGCATGGCTTCGGTGATGATGGCCGGACAATGGGCGCCTTCGGCGCGCATGTCGGCTTTGAGTTTTTGGATCCAAGTATCCGACCAGCTTTTGGTACGCTTGATTTCCCAAAGGATGATGCCGCATGAAGTGCCGCGCTGGGTTTTGACGGTTTGTTTTACGTCGGCGCCGTTCGCGCCTTTTTCGACCGGTTGGATGTCGTCATAGATAAACTCGCGCCGCAGAGCGTCCTCTAAATCAAGTTCCAGCACCTCGCCTTGTAGCTGCTGTGAGCCTTGCGCGGCTTTGCGCTGGGCATCCTCAAGTGCCTTCTTAAGGTCATTGATGGTTTTGTCGCGTTCTGCTAAGTCTAGCCGAGCCTTTTCGATGGCAGCCTTTTCGGCCTCGTCGCGGATTTTTTTCTCTTCTTCGGCCAGCTTCTTCTGCATGTTTAGCTCGGCGTCCTCGCGGGCTTTGTTGGCTTCGCGCAGTTGACGCGTGAGCTCCTGTAATTGCTGACGCAGTTCGCGGTTATACTTCTTCTCTTCCTCGGTCTCTTCGCGCAGGATTTTAAGTTGATCCTCGAGTCGCTTGCTGGCTCGCTCGGCCGCCCTGGCTTCGGCTTCTTTGATTTGTTCCTGGTATTTCGCTTCGGCCTCGCGGGTTATCTTGGCTTCCAGTTCCTTGAGTTGTTGCTGGTAGCTTTGGCCAAGCTCTTTGCGGGCTGCTTCTCGTATTTCGTTGAGCAGTGCTTCGTCGAGCGACATCTTTTCGCCGCAGTTTTTGCAGGTGATTGTGGGCTTCATAGTATCCCCCCATTAGGTTGTTGTGTGCTGGCCTTTTGACATCAAAAAGGACGACGGAGTGTCGCCTTAGCAGATGTGTTTACCAAACGGTTAAACGTTCGCTAAGCTCCGTCGCCCTTTTTGATTATATCAAGGGCAATAAAATAAACCGTTCGTAAACAATCTTTGCTAAGGCGACATTGCTATTTATAGTACAGCCGCCGATTTGTTGCAACTGTTTCCTAAAATTCCAGCCCCCTGCCAGATAGTGTAAAGAATAAATATTAAACTTTAATTAATTCCGATTGAGATTTTAAACAATAAAACTGCGGGTTTCGGTGGGGAGGTGGCCGTCGCTGAAGCAGTATTCGCTGAGGATTGCGGTGGTTTCGCGGGTTAAGTTTTTGAGTTGTTTTTGCTGCTCGCTTGAGAATTTGGCCAGGACGAAGTCTGCGCTGTCCATTTGTTCGGGCGTTTTGGGACCGATGCCGATGCGTACGCGGCCGAAGTCTTCGCCCAGGTGCTGGATGAGCGATTTTACACCGTTGTGGCCGGCGCTGCTGCCGCCTGTCCGCAGGCGGATTTGGCCGAAATCAATGTCCAGTTCGTCGTATACGGCCACGATGCGCTCCGCTGGAATCTTATAGAAGTGTGCTACGGCTTGGGCTGCCTCGCCGCTTAAATTCATGAATGTTGTGGGTTTGATGGCGATCACCTGCGTCTCCCCTAGCCTGCCGGTCGCCATGTCGCATTTTAAGTCTTTTTTGTGAATCCAGGGGCCAAGATCGGTGGCGGCCACAAACGCGTCCAGCGCGGCAAAGCCGACGTTGTGCCGCGTACCTTCGTATTCCGGCCCCGGATTGCCTAGACCGATAATCAAAACCTGTTTATTCTGGCCGATGGTGTAATACCTTGCCGCATATCCTGCATCTGGTCGTCGTTGGAACAATGCCATTAGCTTTCCTCGACTATTGCCTTAAATTTCTCAACCGTAATTGGCAGAACGAGCTCTTTGACCGCGCCTGCCTGCACCATGGCGGCGTTGAAGTAGCGTAAGTTGTGGTCTGGCTGGCGGGCAAGAATGACTAGCTTGCCTTTGCCCAGGGCGTAGCCTATCTCGGTCTGTACGCCAGCGGATACTTCATTATCAAGGAGCGCCAGTACAACGTCGCTTTCGTCTATGTGGTTTGTGTCTAAAGAAAATGCTTTTGCTGGTTCTGCATTGTTAATTTTGTAGCCGTCGTAGCGGGCAGCGCAGAAAACCGTCGCACCGGTTTGCTCGATGGTTGTCAGAATGTCTTCCAGATATTCTTTGAATTCTGGAAGTACCTGCCCTGTTTCGTAGTCGACTTTGCTCGAGTAAGAGCTGGCCACGAAGACTTTCATAGGCAGAAGTATATCATATGGCTAGCTGTTTATTTGCGAGCTGGTTTAGTGGGGCTAACGCCGTGGGGGTGGGTTTCGTGTTTTTCAAAGAACCAGAATTGAACTGGAGTGCCCTCAAACGGCCAGCGTTCGCGGAGTTCGCGCTCCAGGTAGCGGCGGTAGCTCCAGTGCAGGAATTTGGTATGCGCGCCAAAGACTTTGAAGGCTGGCGTGGGATTGTCGGTCTCTTGGACGATGTAGTTGAGCTTGGGCGCGCGGTTTTTCAGTCCGGCGGGCGGGTGTTTATCGACGGCTTCGCGTAGCCAGCGGTTGAGCTCAGAGGTGGAAATGCGCTGCTTGCGGCGCTGGTCGATCTCGTTGGCCAGATCAAAGATTTTGGTGACGTTCTGGCCAGTGACGCTACTGGTAAAGATGAGCGGCGCCCAAGGTACGAAGTCGTACGTGGCAGCGATCTGCGCGGCCAGCTTGTCGCGCAAGAAAGCGTCCTTGCCTTCGGCGGCGTCCCATTTGCTGACAACCAGGATGAGTCCTTTGCCTGCTTCTTTGATCATGCCGGCGATTTTTTGGTCGAGCGCCACGTTCAGCTCATTGACGTCCATCACAAGCAGACAGACATCGGCCTGTTCGATGGCCGAGAGCGAACGAATAACACTAAAGTGCTCGATCCCCTGCCCGATCTTGCCCGGGCGGCGGATGCCGGCGGTGTCCATAATCTCAACTTCCCGGCCCTCGTAGCGGACCACGGCGCGGTTGATGTCGCGCGTGGTACCGGCGCGGTCGGCTACGATAGCCTGCTGCTTCTTGGCCAAGGTGTTAAACAGGGCGGATTTGCCGACATTTGGACGGCCCAAGATGGCGATGTGCAGGCGGTTGGGGTCAACCTTGAGCCGTGCCTTCGGGATTTGCGCCGTTAGCTCGTCCAATAGGTCGTCAATGCCGCGGCGCTGCACGGCCGATACGTGAATGATGGGCTTGATGCCCAGCCGCTCAAAGGCCTTGAGGTCGGCGCCTTTGGCGCGGTCTATCTTGTTGATGACCAAAAACACTGGCTTTCGGCTTTTGAGCGCCATTTTGGCGACGCGGCGGTCATCTTCGGTAATCGGAATGTTGGCCTCTACAACCACCCAGATGACATCAGCCGATTCGGTCGCCTGCTGGATTTGCTCCTGAATGGTGAATTCAAACTCATCTTCGGCGTCCTTAACGCCCGCAGTGTCGACTATCCAAAAGTCCTGGCCGTTCCATGACGCCTTGGCCATGATGCTGTCGCGCGTCGTGCCCGCCTCTTTGGCTACAATCGCCTCGCGCCGATCAAGGATGGCGTTAAACAAGCTGGACTTGCCAACATTGGCCCGTCCAACGATGGCGACAATAGGAATCTTTTTGGAGCTCATTGTGTTAATTATAACATTTATTTGTCTAAGTAATGTCATTTATTGAGTTTATATAATAAAAATGTTATGATATAAATTTAGAGGAGTTGTCATATGTCAAAACGGAGTGGCGAGACTAGTACAGATGGTTACGGTGGATTTGTGGGTGCTACCCTCTTCCTAGTCGTACTTGGAGTGGTGGCGAAGGTTTACATGGATGGGATTCCTGACAAGGCAGAACCTACGACACCGCCAGAAACCACGCCGTCCACAGTAGTAGTAACGCCAACACCGTCGCCGTCCGATGTTGCTACACCAGAAATGTCGCCAACTATAGATGAAATTATTCGGCAGCAGATAGCAAGTATTGCTTGCGCGAATGCCACGGACTATTGTCCTAAACCCTGAACTAAAACAAATTTTCCTTGTGGAATATCGTTGAGTTTATAATCGCCAAAATGCGTGCGGTGGAGGCGGGTTACTTTGTAGCCAAGGGCGGCGAAGGTGCGGCGGATTTGGCGGTTGCGGCCTTCGTGCATTTGGACGCGGTAGATTTTGTTGGAGAGGTTTTTGGGGTCGATGGAGCTGCCTAGGAGCAGGCGGTGGACATCGAGGTGACTCATGCCGTCTTCGAGCCGCACGCCGCTTTGTAGCTTGTGTAGGGCCTCGGGCGTGAGCGGGCGGTCCAATTCGACCTCGTACACCTTGGTTTTTTCGTATTTGGGGTGTGTGAGCTCCTGTGCCAAGTCGCCGTCGTTGGTGAGTAGCAACAGGCCGCTTGAATCTTTGTCGAGCCGGCCAACCGGTTTGAGGTGGTGGTATCTGGCGGGCAGCAGGTCGTAGATGGTTTTGCTGCCCTGCCCGTTGCGGCTTACGACGTACCCTACAGGCTTATTGAGCATGATGGTCGTTATTTTGTCGGCTGCCTTGATCTCGTGCCCGTCAAGGGTGACGCGGTCGAATTTGGCAACATCTTGCCCGCGGACAGCAGTAACGCCGTTAACGTTCACCCTGCCCTCATCAATCACCTTGTCCGCAGCGCGGCGGGACAGGCCGGTGGCTTGGGCGACGTATTTGTTGATCCTCATAGATGTCAGATATGTTTAGTAGGTATTTGCTGCGGTATTGGCCGCGGCTTCTGGTGATGCTTGTTAGAGGGCGATCCGACTGTGGTCGCTAGTTGACATTGTGTCGGGAGGTGTTTGGCCGGGTGTGTTGCCTGTGTTGGTGGGCGTGATAACGGTGCCGGGATGGTTCGGCAAGGTATTTTCTTGCGGCGATACCGTGTCTAGCACGTGGCCTTCCTTAGCGATAAGTTCATTGAGGTCGACCGGCGCCGAGGTGCTGCTCGAATCGAGCGGCTGAATGACCTTCTTGGTGCGCGGATCGGTGTTGTCGCCGGCATCGTCGGTGTCGGCAGCGCCCGAAGACGAATTGTCGACTGGGCTGTCGGCTGCCGGTTGGTCTGCTGGCGGGTCTGATGGTACGGGCGTCTCCTGGGCCGGTGTTGCCGGTGCAGCGGCCGGAGCGTTGGTTGCTGTATCGCCCTGCGTTCCTTTTATGAGTTCGTTAATGGCTTCGGTCATAACTTGCGTGTCTGTGCTTGTGGCGGCCGGGGCTTCGTTGGTGTCTGGCATGTCTGGTGCAGGTTCTTCAGCGGCAGGCGCTGCCATATCAGCTACTGAATCTGACGACGGTGTTGCCGCTGGCATTGATGCAGTTGCCGATGCTGGGGCAGTAAACGTTGATGCGAGATCCGGGGTCGCCGGCGTTTGTGCAGCTGGCGGATCGGTGGTTGGTGCAGCCGCGGGCGTGTCAGCCGTGGCGGCCGCTGGCGTGGTCAGATCCAGGGCTGTTGGAGCTGCCGGCGGAGCGACCGGGTCAGGCGCAGGTACTGCCGACGTCGGTTGCATGAATGTGGGCTGTGCAGCCGGGGCTGGATCAGCAGCAGGTGTTACTGTTGAATCGGTTTGGGGTGCTGGATCAGGCGTAGCGGGGGCTGCTGCCGGTGGTTGCGGAGTGGTAGCGGGCATAGTTGTCATTGGGTCTGGGGCTGCCTGGACAGCTGGTGTCGGTTCAGTTGGTGTTGTTGGCATTGCAGATGTCGGTGGCGCGGCTGCCGGATCGGTCGTCGTTGTGGTAACTGCCGGGTCTGGAGCTGCGGCGGGCTCTGTGGCCGGTTGCGTGGTGGTCGCCATCGGATCCGGGGTATTGGCAGGTTCTGCGGCCGGAGCTGGCACTTCGTCGCCTAACAATTCTTTGGCGGCTTTCACAATGTCTTCCAGTGTTACCTGCGACTTGACCAGGTACTTGTCGGCGCCCAAGGTGTCGGCGCGCGTTTTGTCCTCGGCCTGTCCGAGGGCGGTCAGCATAATGACCTTAGTGTGCTTGAGTCCCTCGGTATTGCGCAGGATGTCCAGCATCTCAAAGCCGCTAACCCGGGGCATCATAACATCAGAGATCACGAGATCGGGCAGTTCCTTTTTGGCGACAACAAGCGCGGTTTCGCCATCCGGAGCGGTCACAATTTCGTACCCCTCAGCCTGCAGGCGCGCTTCATAGATTTCGCGTAGATTGTTGTCGTCTTCGACTAAAAGGATTTTTGCCATATACCCTCGATGTACTGTTTAAAAACCTTATGTTTCTTTCATTGTACCATGCCTACAATTAGTTGCGATATTTATTGTGATTGCGTCTGGGCGGTTGTCGCCGTCTGAGCGGCTGGCTGAGCGGCTGCAGTGTCTTCCTGGGGCTTCTTGGCGTCAGCTGCGGCCTGGGCTTGGGCGAGTTCCTGGGCTTTCTGCGTGCTAAGCCGCGGCAGGTTGATGTAGAAAGTGCTCCCCTTGCCTAGCTCACTCACAACCCAGATGCGGCCGTTGTAGAGCTCGATAATCTTGCGGCAAATGAACAGGCCGAGGCCGGTGCCGCCGATGGTGCGTGTGGCGGAGTTGTCGACGCGGTAAAACTTTTGGAACAGGTGCGGCACGTGCTCAGGCGGAATGCCGGCGCCAGTGTCGCGGACAAATATCTGGACGACTTCGTCGTTACCGGTAAGGCCGATGGTAATCTTGCCCTGCTGCGTGTATTTGACGGCGTTGTCAAAGAGGTTGGTGATGACTTCGCGTATGCGATCAGGGTCGACGTGCACGTAGTACAGCGGGCGTACCACCTTGATACTCGTCTCTTCCCTGGTAGTGGCATCGATGGAGCCGCTGCTGCCGACGATGAACTCGCTGTTCAGCCCCTTCTTTGTGGCGGTGAACTTGAGGTCTTCGGTCAGCTGCTCGAGGAAGGCACCCATTTCGACTACGACGGGGTGGTTAGAGAGGCGGCCGTCCTCAGCCTTGGTGGTTGTAAGCAGATCCTGGAAGAGTTTGCCAAGGTGTTTGGTGCTGGCGTAGGCCTTTTCCAAGTAGCCGCGGGCGCGCGAGTCGATGGTGCTGACTTTTTCGTTCAGTGCCAGCGCTAGGTAGCCCTCGATTGCCGCTACAGGTGTGCGCATCTCGTGGCTGGCGGTCGAAACGAACTCGGCGCGCTGCCGCTCGGCCTCGCGCTGTTCGCTAATGTCACGTAAGACCGCCACGGCGCCGAACACTTCCCCGGTAGGCGTGACCACCGGCGATATCACGAGCGAGATAATCCGTTTGCGGCTGCCGTCGCGCGAGTTGAGCTGTAACACCTGGTTAAAAAATGCTTTGTGGGCGAGGACTGCCGTAAATGGATACTCTTCTTTCGGGATCTCTTCCCCGTTCTCTTTGGCAACCTTGAAGACCTGTTCAACATTGATATTTATTGCCTCTTCGACCGTCCAGCCGGTCATGTTGGCGGCAGCGCGGTTCATGAGGTTGATTTTGCCCTCGGTGTCGGTGACGATCACGCCGTCGGCGATGGATTGGATCAGGATAGCAGCCTGTTCGTCCTTGCTACGCAGCGCGCCGGCAAGTTTGCTCAGCTCCGAACTGCTCACCGCATTAAAGCGCCGCCGCATCAGGAACATGCCTGAGACGTACCCTAAGAGTATGACCGCCAGGACGCTGCTGATAATTGTCATGTTCATCCTTTCGGTAATCTGGGCAACCCCTGGCACGAAATATGCGGCTATAGCACTGCCTAGCACGGCCGTGCTAAACAATACTGTTATTACCAATAACAGATAGTACGCAACCTTTGCCAACATATGGCCGGTGTTTTTCATAGGTACGTTTCTAGTATACGGTACCGCTTGTGCTTTTTGGAGATTTTTTGTGCGTGTTCGGCTTGAGTTATCACCTCTGTTGTGATATGATTGTTGAGTAGATTGCTACATGTGCTAGCGCGGCCTCATCGTCTAGCGGTTAGGACACCGGGTTCTCAGCCCGGCAACCGGGGTTCGAGTCCCCGTGAGGTCACCAGAGAAAAACGCTCACCTCGCGGTGGGCGTTTTTCTCTGGTCATTTCGGAGACTTGAACCCCGGTTGCGGAGCCGCGCAGCGGCGGCAACCGGGGTTCGCGGAGCGAGGACGCGCGCAGGAATTTATTCCGAGCACGCCGCAGCGGAGGTGCGTAGCACGCCCCCCGTGAGGTCACCAGATCTAAAACACCCATCCGCGGATGGGTGTTTTAGATCTGGTGCTTTCCTTGAGCATCGTACTCCTCGCGAAGCGACACTGGTTTGGATGCAAGCATCAGGCGCAGCCGTTTACACAGAACATGCTGTCCAGCTATAGCAAGTCGACAAGCTTTCGGGCTGCTTACTGGCCATTCGTCCGCCACTGATTGATCACCCTTAGTCCAATTTCGACTGCGTGTTCGGGGCTCTCCGCCCAATGTATAGGGCCCATGTTGTCAAGTTGCTTTTGTTGCGAGGCTGTTAAACCAATCGTGTTAGCCAGAATAGCACGGCGCACTTCATCAGGATTCGGTTTCTGGCCGTCGGGGCCAGGCTTAAATTCTTTGTAGCCAATCGCCCTGTTAAGCGGCCCTACCCAGCCGTAGGTGTCTACGAGCCGTTCGACCTCTTCAGGGAGCCCCTGATCCCACATTTGGTCAATACGATCCATGATGCGCTTGGTTAAGTCGTGCGTGTCATGCCGTATCCCTATGGGATAAACATTAGGCAACGGATCCGGCATGTCGGCAGTAAGGGCTGTGTATACCTTGTCTCTGACATCCTCCAGGGGAATGCGGTATTCGAAGATGTGCGATAGCCCCCAGGCTGCACAGAACTTGCGCAGATCTTCTTCGTCCGATTGCTCCAAGGATTCTCTGAGTTCGGGGTTTTCATCGCGGTGGAAGCGCATCGTAATTTCTCGGATGGTGGAGATGGAGCCGCCGACAATGACCGGCACCCTATCGCGTTCCATAATGCCTCTGATGGCCTGCCCGGCTAGCTCTCTCATGACAGCCAGTTGGGATCGTCCCCCAAGATGCACGCACCCCGGTTGCGGACGGCCGACCAGCTCTCCTAAATCGAAGACGTTGAGTAGATGATGCGGTATTGGGCGCGTATTTCAGGAGGTGGCTTGGCGGTGCCGATGTCCATTTTTGTCCAGGCGGTACAACTGTCTGCGCACACCGCCTCGGTGTTCGGCCCTAGACTCGCGGCCGCGCCGGTCTTACCGCAGCCCGTGGGGCCGGTTATAACTATAACTGGCGGTTGATTCTCATCGATCACCCGCGAGTCGGAGATTAATTTCTCGGCAATACCTCAACATTTATTTATAAAGATTATTATACAATATCTATTCCTTATAATGAAAGAGTCGCCAAATGGTTGCCTCGGCATAGTTACTTGTGGTATGGCGTGCCGGCAGTGATGGTGCTGGCGCGGTAAAGGGCTTCGAGCAGGATGACCATGGCGAGGTCGTGCGGGAATGTTAGTTTGGAAAGGCTCCAGGCAAAGTCAGCCTTGTCGATGACTGCTTGTGGCAGGCCCTCGGGCCCACCGATCAGAGAGCACAGTTCCCTGCCCTCCAGCGCGCGTTTCTCTAAAAACGCTGCCAGCTCCGGACTGTCGAGTTGTTTGCCTTCAATCGCCAGCGCCATCTTGTACGCATTGCCGCATGCGCCGAGCAAATAGTCACTGTCGTAGGCGTATTTATCCGGCACATGCGTTACGCGCAAAGTATGGTAATGCTTGAGCCGGCTGAAATACTCCTCCCACCCCGCCTTGGCATATGTCAGCTTCGGCTCGCCCACGGTTACGATGTGTATTCTCATGTTTTTATGATAGCAATGTTGTGTTCGGTGCGGACGGCTGGTGGGCGGCCGCCGAAGAAGTCGCGGACGGCGCGCTCCGAGCCCGGGAGGGCGTCGCGGCCGTAGTCGTCAATAAGTACCGCCCCGCCCTGGCCCATGCGCGGCCAGATGAGCTTGAGCGAGTCCATGATTGATTCATAGAAGTCGCCGTCCAAAAATGCGAACGCAATGCGATCTGGCACATCGCGCTCAGTAAGCTGGTTAAACCAGCCTTTGTGGACGATGGGTGGACGCAAGTTGGCAGTTCGGAAATTGTGCAGTAATTCCTTCTTATTGACAGCCAGCTCGCCTTTCTTAAATTGTTCGCCTGCCACGCTCGCATCTTGTTCGCTTTTTTCTGGCAACCCCTCGAACGAATCATAAACATGGAACGAACGTTTGTTCGACTCTCCTTTCTCGTCCAGTAGTCGGCGGATAAACAAACTTGTTGTGCCTGAATAGCAGCCAAATTCCACAATATCGCCCGTTATGTTCGCGTCGAGCACCTTCTCTAATTCGCGCCAAACTACACCGAGCTCTTCGGGCCCCACCTGGTCGGATATGATTCTTTGACCGCGGAATGTCTTTGATTGCATGTACAGTTATTGTACCGCAGCCTAGGGCTCAAAACCTTCGGGAAGCAGGCGTTTCAGGGTGCGAACGGCGCGGTACTGCAGCGCCTTAATGGCTCCCTCGTTTTTGCCCATTGCCTGAGCTGTCTCGGCAACGGAGTGGCCATGGAGGAAGCGCAGCTCGATACATTGCCGCTGTTCTGGATTTAGTTGTTTGACTGCATTCAGCAAATCAGTGTTGGTAATGTACTCCAGGACAGCGTCCTCCGGGTTGACGTCTGTGTGCGGGTCAGCCCCGTCGTTTTCACACACGTCGCCAGTGACGACCTCAAACCGGTAGCGGCCAGACTTGAAGTAATCGGCCATCAGATTTCGGGCAATAGTGACAAACCATGCACCAATATCCTTGCCTTGCCAGGTGATGCCACCTATACGCTTAAGGGCGCGGAAAAAGGTTTCGGACGCCAGGTCTTCGGCCACTTGCCTATTTGAGACCCGGAAGTAGACGAATCGAAAGACTGTGTCATGGTATCTCCTATATAGCTGAGCAAATGCATCAGTATCTCCCTCTTGAGCTCTGACAACAAGAGTGTTCCAAGTATCAAGGGCTCCTTCTTGGTTTGGCGCGGTCGGGGCGAGTTCTTCCTCTATGTCCGCAAGGGAGTCGTTTGTCGATTCACCAGGCAACACTGTCTCCGCAAGAAGGGCTTCAGCTGAGAGATTATCTTGGAGGGGGCTGCCTTGCGCGGGGATTGCTATTGGTGCATCTGTTGCAGAGTTCTCTATTTCCTCTACGGTCTCCGGCACGATTATTTCTAGGGCTGCTGTTGGCTGGAGTGCACATTTCCCGGCCGTAGCCGCCGTGCTGATTGACAGCACCCCTCTTTGCGAGGGGACTAATTCGCTCTGCAAAGGAACTAATTCGCTGCTCATGCCCACCCTTATTAGTTAGTGATGGCTGTATAGTATCCAGCTTTTGGGTATGAGTATGTTAGGTTTTTCACAGTCTATCGTATGTGCGCTTCGGGCAGTTCGTCCCAGTTTGAAACGTAGCGCGGGGAGCGGATTTGGTGTTTGGGCTCCCAGGAACGACCCAAATCTTCAGCGGCGTAGTAGATCTTGCTGCGGCCGTGCTTTTGGTTGATTTTGTCGATGGCCTGCATGCGCGCGGCAGATTTATCGTGCTGTTTTGGATCGATCTCGCCCAAAATATCGGTTTGTAGCGCATCTTCTGGAATGAGGTCGTAGATGTATACACAGAGACGGTGGTATTGTTGGCTGCTGCTAAAGATTTCTTTTAGCTTTTTGATAAGTAGCGTGATGATGAGGCCGGTGTCGTTGGTGGGTTGCGCAAGCTTAAGTTCTGGCGACCAACGCCTATACCCTGGTTTGTGGCGATTCGTTTCGGTCATAAAGCCGATTCTCCGGGCTAGCAGGCGGTCGCGGCGGAGCGCGAATGCGGCGCGTGTGGCCATGCTGGCGACCGCCGACTCCAGCACATGCAGTTGATTCGTGTCCTCACCAAACGTCCGACCGCGCATGATGCTTTGGGCGGGTTTGTGTTCGCGTTCGAGCGGAAAGCAGCTCGTGCCGTTCAGTTCAGCAACCATCTGCCGGCCACGGACCCCCATCAGTTGCTGGGCGCGTTGCGGCCGCATTTGGCTTAAATGCAGCGCGGTGCTAATACCCTCGGCCTTGAGCTTGGGCTCTAGCCGCCAGCCTACACCCCAGATGTCCTGGATCGGCGTGCTGGCAAGCGCCCGCTCTCTCCATTCCTCGGATGCATTGATCCAATCCACTGCTCCGCCGTACGACGGGTCAGCCTTGGCAATATCGGCGCCAAGTTTGGCCAGTGTTTTAGTGGGCGCAATGCCGATACTTACCGGTATGCCGATGTTTTTGAGGATCGATTCGCGTACCATTCTGCCCCAAGCGGCGTAATCAGTGATGGGCAGCGTCGAAATGTCCAGAAATGACTCGTCTACCGAATAAATTTCGATCTTAGGTGTCACGGTGGCAAGCAACGCGGTGATGCGTTTACTGATATCGCCGTAAAGCTCAAAATTGGCCGAAAATGTCACCACATTGTGCTGATTAAACAGGTATCTGTACTGGAATGCCGGCGCACCCATCGGAATGCCGAGCGCTTTAGCCTCGTTGCTTCGCGCCACCGCGCAGCCGTCGTTGCTGCTCAAAACAACGACCGGCTTCCCTTCCAGATCTGGCCGGAATAACCGCTCGCAGCTCACAAAAAAGTTATTACAATCCACCAGCGCAAACACGCTTTTCATAGCAAGTATCTAATCATGATTTGGAGCGAAAAAGTAGCTACCTAGGATAGGCGTAAAGTGTTATAGTTATGGGCAATGAGTATCTATAGTTGCAGTAACTGTAACTTCCCGCGCCCGCTGCCGATGTAGCGGCCGGGGTGTCTTAGTATAAACTCGTAAAACTAATCCAACTTCAGCAATCAGGCGGCCCCGGCGAAGGGGCTGTTTTACTGCCCGCCCGCCTTGATTGTTGAGGGAGGATGTTGATGGAAAAAGTGGCGATTGTCGGGATGGGTGTGATAGGTCGCGCTATCGGCAAACTCATCGGTAAAAGGTGCGAGGTTGAGGGTTTCGGCAGGTACGACGATAAGCGGGGTGTTTCCGAGGCGGACGTCGTCATCATGGCGGTGAGGGCTGAATCTTTTGCCGAGGTGGCCGACCAGCTGTGGCTGGACGCCTACGGCTCCGATCTGCGCGACAGACAGTTGATTATCTCGGTGATGGCAGGTGTAACGCTTGACGCGTTATGCTACAGGCTCGGTAGCGAAAACGTTGTGCGGGCGCTGCCCGGCCCGGGCTTGGTGCAGGGCCAAAGCCTGACCGTTTGGCTGCCTGCCCCGCGTGCCGATATCAAGCGTGCGGCGACGGTCATTGGTATGTGGGGCCGTGATTTACAACTGGAGGACGAAGCGCAGTTTGACATGTTTACCGTCAGACATCTGGCAACATTGTGAGTTGACTGTGGGATATTCGTAATGTTAACATGTTAACATGGGCATGGAACTCCCCGCTCTCAGTGATACATACCTGTACAAAGTGCACGTTGTTGCTAATGCGCTGGATCGGGCATTTGACCGCACGCTGCACGACTATGCCAATGGGCTTACGCTGGCACAATTTTTGCTGCTGATTACCGTGGGCGAGAAAAAGGCGGTGAGCCTGCGTCAGGTTGCCCGTTTTCTTGAGATAAGTGCACCAGCCGCGAAGCGCCAGGCAGATATTGCCCTGGCTCGCGGCTGGCTGGAGCGCGATCACCGGCAGGTCCTCCGTCTGACAGAGAATGGCGCCGGAGCGGTCCGTGAGGGATTGAAAGTACTGGAACAGCACCTTTTTCATATATTTGCTGATAGTGATCAGCCGGCAAGTTTGATGGAGCATATCGACACGCTGCTAGCCAAAACAGAAGGGGTATTACGCGGCGAGGGTAGCGGGCAAAATAACGATCAAGGAGCAAAGTAATGGGCGTACAAGTCCCAAAAGCACGGCAGTTGTTTAGAGGTGATATCAACGACGCGGTTATTCGCGTGCAAAAAATGACCGGTGTTGAAATCACGCCGCAGTGGTGGAGCCAGAACGTCGGCAACCACGGCACAACCGAAGAGATTCTGGACAGGTTTGACCGCGCGTATGAGCGCGACTTTGGCGCCAAGATTGCTAAAAAACAGGGACAGTAAGAGTTATAATCCGTCGCTTACGCGCGAAATTGGTGAATAGTAGCGGTGACGACGCCCCAGAGGGCGGCGGTTTTAGGCATGCCGGCGAATTTGGAGATGGCGAACTCGCCGGTCGCTTCGTCCCACCAGATGACGACGTCAGTTTTGTGCGGATCAAGGGCGCGGTCGACGATCGCAATGTCGCCATCGAACACCCCTGCTCCCTCCCACTCATTGCCGCGTATGCGGAACATGTAGGTGCTGGCGGCGTGTTGTATTAGCAGCTTGTTTAAATCCAGTGTTTGCAGGCGCTGGTCAACCGCCGGGTTTGGAAACCCGGTATGCACGCTCACGCCATCCGGTTGCTGTTGGTCGCTCATTTGGTTTCATTATACCGAAGCGAGTGCCTGCTTTGGGCTCACGTGGGATAAGATGAGTTTTAGCCGCTCTTCGGGCGGCAGGTATGGTATGCGGATAGGCTCCATGCCAAACTCTGCGTACACTTCGGCTGTTAATTCGGTGAGCTGTCTGGTGATTTCGGCGTTTTCGGTGCGGGCGTAGTCGTGTTCGAATGCAGGCAGCGGCTCAAGCAAAAATACCATTTTGTAGTACGGTTTTCTGGGGTGATCGATCAGTTCTTGCCAGTAGCTGTCAGGCATAATGCCCTTGAGCTTTAGGAAGGCCAGGCCGTCGTGTGCGCCGCGGTCAAAGAACAGGAGTGCCTTAGGGTCAAGCGCAGTCTCGGTATCAAGAATGCGCCGAAGGATCTTGTGCTGCCAGGCAGTTTCGTCGCCGCGTATCTGCTCGAGTGTCTCTCCCCTTGCGAGCCCTTCATCGATGATGGTGCGCGCCGCCTCTGGTACGGTCCCGTAGCCCAAGTCCGCCAGCATGGTGATGAGCCGCGTTTTCCCTGTCCCGGGGCCACCCGTGATGACATACCAGTTGGTTTGGTTCATCTTACTTGATGGTGTTTAAGAAGTTGACCAGTTCGCGCGGGGTAATTTCGGCCTTCACGAGATAAGCGTCGGCTTGGGCTTCGATGTCGGCGCGGAGTTCTTCGCGTTGCTCCAGATTGGTGGTGATGACGATCTTGGCCTTGAGCTTTGGTGCGCCCTGTCCGCGCAGCTGGCGCAGGACTTCCATGCCAGTAATGGTGGGAATCATAAGGTCGAGCAGGATGATGTCGTACTGGTTGGTTTTGGCCAGCTCCAACCCCTTTTGACCGTCAACCTCAACAGTGACGTCGTAGCCAGCACGCGTCAGCGCGCGCACGTATAGCTCGCTGATGAAGTATTCGTCTTCGATGATCAGGACTTTGCGGCGGGGTTGATTCTGTTGCGGTTCCATCTAGCTTATTCTAACTTATTTCACAAAAATTTGGCGATGTATTTTAACTGCTGTAAAGCGAGTGGTTCTTAATCCAGCCGTGGGCGCCGCGAATGATGTCCTTGTTGTCGCCAGTCTTCTGTTCGTCGGCCAGGCTGGTGTATGGCAGGATGGTGAAACCGAACGTGCTGCCCTGCCCCTCTTGGCTTCTGACCCAGATCTTGCCGCCGTGCGCCTCGACAATGGATTTGCAGAGGTACAGGCCGAGGCCGGTGCCGCCCACCTGGCCGCGTGAGCGGTGCGAGCGGTAAAATTTTTCAAACAGATTAGGCACGACGTTCGCCGGTATACCGACGCCGTTGTCTTCGATGATTGTTTCGACCATGCCGTCCGGCGTCCTTTGCGACCTGATGATGACCTTTTGACCCTTGGAGGAGTATTTGATGGCGTTGTCAAGAAGGTTGATGATCACTTCGTACATGCTGACACGGTCCACGCCGACGGTTGGCAAGTCGCGGTCTATTTGGGTAACGACTTCTACGCCCTGTATCTTGGCGCGCAAAGACAGGTCATTCACGGCAGTTTGAATGATGTCCGGCCAGCGCTCTTCGCGCAGTTTGAGGACCAGCTGGTTGTTCTCAACGCGCGCCACATTCAGCATGTTGTTGATGAAGACTGACAGCGATTGGGCGGCAGCACTCATCTTGCGCATAAAGTCGGCTGCCTCGCCGTCTATCTTGCCCTCCAGTTCTTCCTCGAGTGCTTCGATGTAGCCGCGGAGCAGCGTGACCGGCACGCGCAGTTCGTGCACAGCCAGTGCCACGAAGCTGAGCGCCTGGTCGTCCTGGCCGTACCGTTCAGTGTGGTCGAAGAAGATGAGCATTGTTTCGAACCCTTCGGGGTTGTCGTGGCTGTAATGGGCTGCTAGGTCGAACTGCTTGCGCCGGCGGTAGTCGCCGACGTCGATCCGCACGCGTTCCCAGCTCTTGCTGGCCGAGACTTCACTGGCGCGGGCCTGCTCCAGCCAGGCGTCAAAGGTTTGCGGGCTACTGAATGACATATCGAGGACCGAGTAGACATTTTGACCAATAATGTCCCCTGCTTCGCGCTCCAAGTAGCCGCACATTGCGGCATTAACGAACAAAATAGTTTGGTTTTTATCCAGTATCATGAGCGGCAGCGGCATGCTGTTGGCTACAAAGTTTTTGGTAAGGTCAGCGTGTTGACTGCTGTCCGTTTCTAACGAGTCGACCACGCTGGCCAGCTGGTAGATATGGCTTGTCAGGTAGGTGACAAGTTCGCGGCCCAGTACGGGCTTGGAGAGGTCGGGCGCTGGCACGTTGGCCACGTCCGGCGAAATATGCAGAATAGCCTGCCAGATTAAACGGGTAGGCTCGGTAATGAATTTGGCTGATAGTAATGGAATAAGGATTAATGACAACAGCGCCACCGCCCCCATGGCCGCTAAGACTAGCAGCGGATCGAGCGCGAATACTTCTTGGCCGACCCACCAAGCAGCAAGGACCAGCACGTTGTTAAGCAGCAGCATTACAAACAGCTGGGCTTTGACCTGAGTGACGAATCGTTCGAGGTGATCCATAGTGTCCGGCCCTTACTCGCTACTCTTTCCGTTGTTTTCCATCGGTAACCGATGCCTGAATCCGGCTCATGGGGCGTAGGATACGCGGCCGGCGTCGCCGAGTGCAGTAAACCAGGTCTGGCCGGGGTTGAGTTTAATCTCCGCACCACTGTCGTCGGTGAATACGAGATTGGCGTTGTTGCTGTCTTTTTTCCAGCTGCCAGTTTTGACTATGCCGTCTTGGAAGATGAAGACCTGGCCGCTGCCGACTGTCTGGTAGGTGGTGTAGATACCATTCTTACCTTGCGGCATAATGAGCGCTACTACTACTTTGGGCGCGAGTTGCGTGCCAGAGCGGTCATCGGTGTGTGGTGCGCCGCCCTCGCTGCGTTTGTAGCTGTTTGTGGTGGGGTCGTAGTCGTAGTGCACATTGTAGTTAGCGCTTGAGATAGCAAAGTCGATTGAGCGTGCCGTTGGCGTGACAGCTGGCTCTTCCTTATTCTTGCGGGCAAGCGGTGTAAATTCGGACTTACCATAACCTTTGGCAGCAGCATACTCGCGCAGTTTGGGGATGGAGGTGTACAGATTGTGCGGCGCGACGCGGCTGTTAATTCGCCAAAAGTGGGCGTTGTCGTGCGGCAAATCTTTAACGCGCCACTGATTAATGAGCGAAAGCGCTTCGGCGCTGCCGCCGGCATGGGCGTACGTGGCGTCGAAGCCCAGTAGCCAGGTTAGGTAGTACGGCCGGGCGGAACGGACAGGGCCGACGTAATCTGGCTCGGTATCTTGGTACAGTGCCATAAAGCGCGTGATGCCACCCTCGGCAATTGCCTCGAATACTACACCTGCCTCAAGCAGGCCGGCCTGCGGGCGGGCATCCATACTGTTTTCGATCATGACAGCTGTAACTGGCCGTTCGTTGATGCTTGGGTCGACTTGCAGCCCCGTCAAGCTGGACGGCACAGTGGTCGGTTCGGGCTCCTTTCCCGACTCTTGGTTGGTAGCAGGAGTGACAGCCGGCTTGTACGGTTGTTCGGCAAAGAATGCAAAGTAGATGCCGGTAGCCGACCCGGACACTACGACAACCGCGGCCGCAGTAAGCAGGATTTTTTGTTTTTTAGAGAGGTTTTTAAGCCGCTCTTTTAGTGAACGCTTGGCTTTGGGCTGCTCAGGCTTTGGGGGCGGCGTTTGCCTTTCCTGTGGTTCGGAACCTATGGCAACAGTGTTTTTGGTTTCTTCCTCGGCTGCTACCGCTTGCGGCGGCTGGAAACGATCGCCGGAATGGTCGCCCACCACAATCTTTGAGACGTGTTCTCGAACGCGTGGCGGCAAGTCATCTTTACGCCGTTTGGGCGGTAGAATGCCATCAATCATACACTCAATTTTACAGAATCCGCCATGCAGAATCTAGAATCCTAAGCCTTGCCACGCCAAAAACCTAATTTTTGATGCTATCGCATCGGAAGTTAGGATTTGTTTGTAAGAATTAGAGGTGGGAGAGCATGGTGTCAATGCGGCGGAGCGAGATTTCTTTGCCAAGGACATGCAGGGTGTCGGCAAGGCCGGGGCTGGCAGGCGCCTGGGTGGTGGCGATACGGATGAGGCTGAACAGCACGGCCGGCTTTTGACCGGTTGTCTCCAACAATTTGTTAAGCCGTTCAGTGAGGTCGTCCAGCGAAAAGTCGCTCGCTGCCAGCGATTCTCTGCTTTGCTCGAGCAGTTTTTTCAGCTCGCCTGTATCAAACTTCTTGAGCTGCTTGTGTTCCTGCCAGAGCGTTGGGTCAACGGGCAGGTCCTTAAAGAAGAATGTAGTGAGGCTGGGCAGCTCGGCGAAGTACTTGAGCCGTTCCTGTACGAGCCCCAGTACTTTCTTGCGGTAGTCGACATCGTAGTTTTCGGCTTCGGCCGGCCAGAAGCCCTGCGTGTGTTCATACAGCTCGTCTAGCGGTAACCGGCGGATGTGTGCGCCGTTCATCCAGATCAAACGGCGCTCATCAAAGTTGGCGCCGCCACGCTGGACGCGCTTTAAGCTGAACCTCTGAATGAGCTCCTCGACCGTAAATATCTCCTGTTCGGTGCCGTCATTCCAGCCCAAAGAGGCGATAAAGTTGATCAGCGCCTCTGGCAGATAGCCTTCGCGAGCGTAATCCAGGATATCCTTGGCGCCGTCACGCTTGCTGAGCTTCTTTTTGCCGTCCGGGCCCATCACCGGCGGCACCGTGGCCATGATCGGCGGCGTAATTTCCAGCGCTTCGTAGAGGTTCAGGTAGTTCGGTACGGACGCGATGAACTCTTGGGCGCGAATGATGTGTGTCGCCTGCATCTGATAGTCGTCGATGATGTGTGCGAAGTTGTAGGTCGGGTAGCCGTCGGACTTGATGATGATGAAGTCGTCCACTGCTTCTTCGCCGGCGGAGAGTTCGCCCATGACCTCGTCGTGCCAGGTGTAAGCTTTTGGCTCAGACTTAAAGCGTAGGGGTTGCGTGCCATCCCAGGCGGGCGGGTTTTCCGGGCGGTAGTTGCGGAACAAAAACGGCTTTTTGGCGGCTTGGGCTTCGGCGCGGAAGTGGTCCACCTCTTCCTTGGTGTAGGGGTCGACGTATGCCCTGCCCTTTTCGATCAGCTTCTTAGCCCACTCTTTGTAAATGTTCAGGCGCTGGCTTTGGATGTATGGGCCATACGGGCCGCCCTTGTCGAGGCCTTCGTCCCAGTCTAGTCCCAGCCACTTGAGCGAGTCGATTATGTGCTGACCCGATCCCTCGACTTCGCGCTTTTTGTCAGTGTCTTCCAGACGCAAAATAAATTGTCCGCCAGTTTGTCTGGCCACTAGCCATGCAAACAAAGCGGTGCGCACACCGCCAACATGTAAATACCCGGTCGGGCTCGGTGCAAATCTAGTCCTGGCTGGTTTCATGTCACAGTTATTATATAACTTTACTCCGGTAAATTACAGAGGAAAACTTCTCTTTTGGGAAGGCGCTCCTCTGCTATGCTTGGTAGATGGGTGGGGACATAGTTGCATGGAACGAGATTGAGCGGCGCTTAGGCGCCTTGCGGAAGGTTGACGGCGGATTTACCTTGGCACGCCGCGGGCTCGTTACCTTGTCTGACGGACAAGAGGTATTTGTAAAGATTGGTACGAATAGTCAAACTAAAAACTGGGCCCGGCGCGAAGTTAATGCATATTGGTTTTTGAAGCGTGTGGGATATCCTTTTGTTCCTCGTTTATTGTCGATAAATGCGGATGCTACGGGCTTTGCAATTGAAGCCCTGACACCGAAAGACGGCTGGGATTGGTCGTGCAAATGGACAGAGGCGCGCTTGAGTCGAACGCTTGAAGCCATGGACGCGCTCGCCGCTTTGCCGGTAAGCGGGCCAGACAGAGCGTATTTTAGCGAGGAAATAATTAGCGAGAAGGATGATGGCTGGCGGCAGTTACTGGCGTCGCCTCATCGCCGGACCATGCTTATAAGGCGGCTGAGGGCGGTTAATGAAGAAAAGTTGGCTAAGTCGCTTAATTTTGCAGCAATGGCCGCAAAGAGTGCGCAGTTTAGATTTGCCGGCGATAGATTGGTGCACAATGACTTAAGAGCCGACAATTGCCCATGGAATCCCCATCGCCGGCAAGTGAAGCTCATCGATTGGAACCAGCTGCAGCTGGGCGATAGGCGGATTGATTTGGCTACTACTTTAGTGCACGTGCACAAATCAGGACTTAACGTACTTACGCACTGTCGACCACTTTTGGACGCCGACGCACTACAGTGGATGGCGGGATTTTTCTTTGATCGCGCCGCCCGCCCTGCCCGCCCGGGTGCGCCCGAACGCCTGCGGCAAATGCATTTAGAGTCGGCGATTGTCGCGTACAATCTGTGGCAAAAGATTTGTTGAACGTCTGCTACATGCTGGTAGCGATAGCAGCCACCTCGTCTTCGGAGAGGTGGGCATTGCCGGTCAGGTCGTAGCGGACACCGCCGTTCACCCAGGCAGCATTCGTGCCCTCGTTTTCGTAGATGTAGATGATTTGTCCGTTTCTTTGAATGGTCTGCGGGTTGCTGCCGCTCTGTGCCAGGGCGCTGTCGAGCAGGGTTTGACTGTTCCAGTTTGAAGATTGCTGGGTGATGCGGTACATCTGGTCACCGGAGCGGAATGTGAGTGAAATGGTGTTACCGGAGCGCTGGACACCTCCTTCAAGGGAGTAACCTGTTGGCGTATAGGTTGGCAGTGATGCGCTGAAGCCGGCTTGGAACGATGCGATCCGCATCTGGATGCCCGGCAGATTGAGGTATGTGATGAAGCCGCCGATTATCAGGAAGGTGCCGACAACCGCCAGTACATTTGCCAGACGTCGCTTGCCGCTCAGGCGCCGGCGGATCTTGGGTTCAGGCTGTTCATGGCTGGTGGCCTTGGCAATGGCGGCGGCAAAGATATCGCTATGTGGTTTAGTCTGCTCCTTGCGTTTGACCGGTTGGGCCGGCGGAACGGCTACCGGAATAGCGGCCACCGGTTTCTGGAGCGGTAGCGGAGCGGGACTGACCGGAATGACCGGAATATCCTTAACTACTGTGTGTGTCGCCGGCGTTTTGAAGCGCTGGATGGCCGGATGACGGATAGTCGAGGCCGCCCGCTGCTGTCGGCGGGGGTCGACGCTGAGGGCGGACCGCTTGCGAATCACTGCCGACGGCAGGGCTGTTGCCTCGACCGGCAGCTGCGGTTTGATGGCCGGTTTCATGGTAAACGAGGGCTTTCGGATGTGACGCCGCGCGAGCGTTTTAGACGCCTGGGGTGTGTGGGGTTTGATGGGGTTGGCCTGCGTCCGTGCCTTGTTGGCGGTACTCCTTACGATAACCCGGTTTTTCGGGCTAACAGCCTTGGCTGTCTCTTTGACAGCTTGTTTGGTCTCGGTCTTTGGTTTAGCGGCCTGCGGGCGCACAAAGCCGTCGATCGCCTTGCCGTGCACGATGCGATCAGTAATGTGCTTTGGGATAACGTGGCTCTTGCCCAAAAAGGCGCCGGTGACGGCGTCGTAGCGCTTCCCATTCAGCTCAATTACGTGTTCGCTCACAGTACCCTCTACCCTCTATAAGCGTAAGTTATATACATCTTAGCGCACTTGCCGGCAGGCTTGCAACCGGTCGCGCCGGGGTGGGTTCATGTTTCATCACGCATGTCGCGAATCGGGTTGCGGCGTAGATTGCGTAGCAGTGGGAATGCGGCGCTGAGTAGTCCCGCGGCCAGGGCCAGCCCGACGATTACGAGTACATTAGGTGTGTGCCAGCCGTAAAGCGAGAAGGTTTTGTTAAGGTCGTGCGCGTTGTACGCGGTGAGTGCGTGAACCGTGGCCTCCGTAGACCAGCGATGATCAGCGTAAAGCGCAAAGGCTAGTCCGACGACTATGGCAAACAGGGCGACGAGCAACGACAAACAAATGGCATACACAAGGTATATCTCGGCAATATCAAGTCGTTTGGCGCCGATAGCGCGGAATACCGCGGTCTCGCGCCGGCTGTCGGCGATCATGCGGCCGACCGTACCCATCATGATGATACCGGCGATGACACTCACGCCAAGCGCGGCCCAGCCGAAGATTTTGCCAAAGCCTTTGCGCGCGTCTTCCAGCGCCAGGCTGTTGCTGCCGAACGGCATAATGTCGAACGGGCCCTTGCCCTGCTCGATACAGTACTGGATCGGATTGCCTTCTAGCCCCACTTTAGCGAAGTCGGGCTTGCACGTTTCTTTATCAATAAAAGTCTTTGCCTGCGCTGCGGTGTTGAATTCGACGTACAGGGATTCAGGGCCGCTGAAAATAGACGGCGCCGTAAACAGTTCATTCAGGAACGGATCCTTTCCTGTAGCTTCGGCCGGCGTAAACCAGCCGCCGCCCAGACTGGACGCCACCAGGCCGCGTATGATTTCGTTAATGCCAAATGCCGGGCCGCCAAGGCCGAATTCGATATCCGGCATAACGCCGACAATGCGGAACGTTATGATGCGCTGCTCGGGATCCGGCGTGCCGAATATGCGGTCGAATTCTTGCTGTTTGGCAGCCAGCTCCTTTTCTGCTTTGCTGCGCACGTCGCGTACGATGGGCACTTCGCCGCACGGCTCGGTCGGCAGGCCGTAGACGAGGTCGGGCTGCCGGTAGTCTTTCTTGTCCTTGTTTCGCTCGATGTCCTGTTGGGTAGCGATTGCCTGCTGCAAGAGGCTGGCCGATGTACTATTGCGGTAGCAGACACCAAAGCGGATGTCCGGCGCCTTGGCGCGCACTTCTTTGGTGCGTTCCAGCCGTTCGGCAGCGCTGGCCGAGGCGGGTAGACCTTTGAGTTCAAGCAGTTCCTCGACGGCCGAGAACGGCGCCAGGATGGGGATGCTGCCGTCGCTGCCGACGTCCAGGTTTTGTCCCGGCAGTACGAATGGCTCCAGCAGGCCGCTGCTCATCAATGCCCATGCTTGCGTCAGCGAGTCAACGCCTCTGAAAGGCCGGTCATTTTGTCTGTTGTCGAACTGTTCTTCGCCATCTTTGAGAACTTTCAACTGGGCGCCCTCGAGGTTGGGCGACAGGTATTTGGACGAAAAGAATTGCTTGGGATTGTACGGCGCAGCGACTTTTTTGAGATCCTCCTCTCCAGGCAGCGGATTGGCGGTCAGGTATTCTAGTACGGCCTGTTTGCCTGCCGGCGTAAAGTTATCCAAGTAGCGATGTTTACCGTTCGGCGTGTCGACTTCGGTGACCGGTGACGGTTCCATGCTCGGGTCGTACGGAATCCCCAGTCGTTTGGCCTCGGCTTGTTTACGCTCGACAAGGTCCTTGTGGATGGCTATGGCGCGCTCGATAACTTCTTCATTTTCATAAAAGCTGTAATACGTTATCGGGTAGGCTGCCGCAAGATAGCGGTTGCCCAGTCCTTCTTTGCTAAAGCTGTTAATGCTGTTTATGACGCCGTGCGCCACAAAAGAAGCTGCCGCAAGGCCGCTAAATAGCAAGCCGGATACCACAATGGTCACTGTGAGGCGGATTTTCCGGGTGCGGAGCTTGGTGAGCGCCAGCATGGTAGCGTCGCGCAGGCCGATCATACGGCAACCCTCCCGTCTTCCAGAACTATTTCGCGGTCGGCGTGAGACGCGACTTTTGGATCGTGTGTGACAACGACGATGGTGGTACCGAACTCCTCGCGCACCTTTTCGAACAATTCGATGATGGCGGTGCCGTTTTTGCTGTCGAGGTTGCCAGTCGGCTCGTCGGCCAGGATGAGTTTGGGCTTGTTGAGGAGTGCCCGGGCGATGGCGGCGCGCTGCATTTGCCCGCCCGATAGCTCCTTGGGCAAGTGCTTCAGGCGGTCGGCCAGGCCGACGGCTTCTGCCAGTTTTTCGGCTGCTTCAGAGCGCTCTTTGCGGTTTGTGCGGGCAAAGATCGCCGGCACCGTCAGGTTGGTCTTAAGGTTCAGGAACGGCTGCAGATAAAAGAACTGGAATACAAAGCCGATAGTTTTGTTGCGGAAGTTGGACAGCGCGCGGTCGCTTAAGCGAGTAAGATCCTGGCCGTCGACAATCACCTTGCCCTCGCTCGGCTTGTCGAGCCCGCCGATAAGTTGGAGTAGCGTACTCTTGCCGCTGCCGCTCGGGCCGGTAAAGGCCACGAATTCGCCTTCGTGGATTTCGATGGAGACATCTTTCAGTGCTTCAACCCGTTGTCTGCCAATCTTGTACGTTTTGCTTAAGTTTTCTGTTTTTACGAGTACTGGACCCGTCGCTTTGCGCCGCGGTTTGCCTCTGGCCGTGAGAGAAGCGTCCTTAAGCGCGGCAATTGCTGCTTCAAGGTCGTTGTTGAAGACTTTCAGGAATGCGGTAGCTTTCTTACGTTTCTCGGACTCTAGCACGTTACACATTATGCTCATGGTTGGTGAGTATGGCAAGTTTTATAATATAAATCGTGCCCGCGATAATTTTTTGTTAATAATTCGACACATTTAGTCGCAAACAGCCAGATATCATCAGAGTATCCGGGCATCGCCCGCACTGCACCACCCTGGCGGGCGTGCTTGGGAGGAAAAGTATAGTTTCCTGCTTCCCTTGTGCTTTATAATATGGACGGTTAGCTTATGGACTTTTTTGATCCCCAAAAACAAAAACGCCATAATCGTCGCCTGAGTATCGGTTACGTCATAATCGGTACGGTACTCCTGTTAGCTACGACCATTCTTTTACACCTGGCGAATGGCTATGGTCTAGACCGGCAGGGGCGCGTGATTCAGAACGGCCTGGTGTTTGTGTCTACCCGTCCGTCGGGTGCCGAGATATACCTAAACGGTACTAGGCAAAAAAGCCGCACGAACGCACGGCTCAACATGCCGGCCGGGAAGTACGTACTGGAGCTCAAACGCAAGGGCTACCATGACTGGAAACGTGCTTTGCATGTCGAAGGGGGCAAGCTCCAGCGCTTTGACTACCCGTTCCTATTCCCGCTTGAATTGAATACAGAGGTTGTGAGACAGTACGAATCCGCGCCGGTACTGAGCACGCAGAGCATCGACAGCCGTTGGCTGCTGATCGCCTCGAACCAGGAGAACACGTTTGAACTGTACGATCTGAACGCCAAGGAGCCGGAGGCGCGCCAGGTAGCGGTCCCGGCCGAGATTTTGGCGGCAGGCAGCACCACTATCGGCTGGCAGACCGTGGAGTGGTCCAAGGACAACAGGCGCGTCATCCTGCAGCGTTCCTATGAGCGCGACGGGCAGAGCGGATCGGAGTACATCCTGTTTGACCGCGAGCGCCCGGAGGAATCGCAAAACTTGACCGTACTGTTCGGCTTTAACCCGACAGAGATTGAATTACGTGACCAGGTATACGACCGCTATTATCTGTACGATCAGAATAGCGGCCAGGTATTCACAGCAAGCTTGCGCGAACCAACTCCGCAGCCATACATCAGCGACGTGCTGGCATTTACCACCGAGAAAGATATCGTGACGTTCGTGACAGCCAAGGGCGCCGACGAGGGCAAGGTGCTCATCCGTATTAAGCAGGGAGATGGCCCGACGATGACCATCCGGGAGGTACCGGCCGGCACAGCATACCTGCTCGACATGGCCGAGTACGAAGGTGACTTTTATCTGGCAGTTGGTGCGGCAAGCGAAAACAGGGTGTTTGTGTATCGTGATCCCTTGGGAAGTTTGCGCCGCGCACCAAATGAGCCGCTGGTGCCAGTGCAAATCCTCAAGGTTAGTGCACCTAATCATGTATCGTTCTCGGCCAACAAACGCTTTGTGATAGCCGAGAACGGCGACAAGTTTGCGGTGTACGATATCGAAGAAGACCGGGGCTACGCCTACCAGGCGGCTGCCGCCCCTGACGCGCCAAGGGCGCATGCAGTGTGGATGGATGGGTTCCGCCTCGCTTATGTCAGTGGCGGCAAGCTGGTTGTCTTTGACTACGATGGCACCAACATGCACTCATTGTCAGCTGCCAGCCCGAACTACCGACCAATCTTTGACCACGATTACCGCTACCTCTACACCATCGACGACAAGCACACGCTCACATCGACAGCGTTGCTGACGCCGGAAGATCTGTAGTCCCACATAGCGGCATGCCAGGAATGGCCGACATCAGCACGCCCTGCTCGTTTGCTAGTCGCACATTCTCCAGCTCAAGGGCACGACGTATGCGATACGTCGTGCAGCAGGCCAGCAATTTGTTCCTCCTCTGACGCGCCGAGTCTGCGTAGGAGTAACATTACCCCAACCAAGTGTTCGTAGCGCGAGTAATTTTTGTGGTGGTAGAAAGCGTCTGGAATACCGTATTGGCAAATCCCTTTCAGTCTTTAGACTGGCTTGGATTTAATTAAGTGCTTGTATGACCCCTGGCACGATCTCGGTTTTACCATATATCCTACCCGGATAGTCATGGGTCGTATTGTGGCAAGCTGGATTATCGCAGGCTAGTCGAAGGGGTTGAGGCGAGATAGCCAGTTTTGCGGTTTGCCGGGCAGTGTTTGTGTCTCGAGCTCCGGCGACGGTTCGGCTGTTGCCGTGTTGGTTGCCGGATCGGGGCTGATTTGTTCGCCCCAGACGACAAGGCGGTGCCGGGTCGACCCAGGCGGATCACAGGTGATGAGCGCAGCAGTGGCATTCTTGCCTTCGGTTGAGGTGAGCACCCAGACTTCCTCTGGCTTTACTACTTTTTTGGTAAATACTTTGTAGGTGTACACTTTGCCTTCGTATGTCAGGTAGAAGATATCGCCAGGCTCCAGTTCGCGCAGGAGCACGAACGCGAATTTGTACTTGCCTTTGTTGAAGATGTTATTACTGGAGTGGCCGAAGATGGCGACGTTGCCGTTTTGCCCCGGTGTAGCAGTTGTTGGGTAGTGGAAGACGCCTTCTTCCAGCGCTTTCTGGATTGCGTCTTCGTTCAGCGAAGTGCTGCCGTAAATGACCGGTAGCTGCGCGTTTAGCTTAGGAATAATAACTTCCGGGTTGGAGCTGGGCGCCGGGCCGTCGGTGTTGAGAATGATAGGAGTGGCCGAAGCATTACCGGGTCGGATGAACGGCGTAATAACCAGCTCGTTAAACACTCCGAATAGCGCGATGAGTAGCGCCAGGGCTCCCATGCCGAGTCCGAACGCTAGCGACTGCAGGTGTTGCTTGGCCTTGAGTTGCGCACTGTGGCTGGCTTGCACGCGCTCCAGAATCTCTTTTTTGATGTTCTTGACTGATTTTGGCCTGCCTTTGGCCGGTGCTGGAGTAACTGGTTCGTGCGTGGAAACAACTGGTTGATGCTGTTCCCTAGTAGTTGTGCTGTGGTGTCCGCTGGCAGCCTGTGTTTCGGACGTTTTTTGCTGTGCGGTGCGCTGCATAGCGTTGGCGCGGTAGAATTCCTGCCATACTTCGTGTTTTTCCCTGTCCGTTAGCTTCGCGTAGTATTCGTGCCAGGCGGCCTGGATTTCGGCCATCGGTCGGCCGGAGGCGGTAAGACGGTACAGGAACTCCTGATGCTTGGAGCGTGGCCTGTAAGTGGTATGTTCGACAATCTTGACTTCTTGCTTGACGTCGGGCTCGTGCTGATACATGGCGTCAAGCTTGCGACGGATCATCTCTACTGCCGTATTATCGGTGTGCGTGAGCGGCTTAATCTGATTTTTGGCACGCGGCAGGATATAGCTGTTCTCGCTGTTTTTGGGGTCTGATTGATCAGTAAAAAGCGGGTTCATGGATAAAGCTAATGCTCGCGTTACTCTTTTATAATTATAGCTTACTCATGGTGCGCGGTACGAGCCAGTACCTTCGGTGCTCACTTTTCTCTATCCCTCGGTTGTAGTAAAATATATCCTTGTAACAGTTCAAGTCAGAGTGAGTGGCGGAACTGGTATGTTTAACATGTGGAGCCGGAGTGGCGGAACTGGTATACGCGCGCGACTCAAAATCGCGTTCCTCACGGATTGTGGGTTCGAGTCCCACCTCCGGCACCAGATAAAGAGAGTCTCAGTTTGATGAGGCTCTTTTTGTTTGGCGTGTTTACGGGCTGGCGTCGACACCGGCGGCGCGCAAGGGGGTGGTGCCCATGCGCCAAGGTTCGGGCATGACGAGTGCTTTTGCGAGGGCGGCGGTCCGGGCATCCAGAGTTTCGACAATCTCCGGCGATGCTTTACCTTCGGCTTCATCGATGAGCCATTCGGATAGAATGTCCGGGCGGCCGTGGTGTATGTCGCAGTGTCCGGAGATGAGTACAATGTCCTCCCGGTACTTTCTTCGTTCGTGAAGACCCTTATTTCTTCCCTGTCTTCCGTCCTCGAAGTTTAGACAATAATCTTTTAGCTGGGCCTGATGGGGTAGCCAGTCATCACCGTTAATACCTAAAATGTCGTAATTCTTTTTAGGATCGATACCCCTGTCGTGGTGTGGCAGTGCCTGGGTTACCATGTCGATGACGCCTGGGCGGGTCAAGAGGCTGATGCCCTGCTGCTCGCTTCGCCGCCCGAGCAGCTCGTTCCGCCTTTTTGGAAGCGCCCTCATCGTGTGTTTTATCCTGCGGAGCTCCTCGATTGCCTGGCTGTGGGCGGCTATGCGGAACTCGTCCGGGGCTTGACGCGAGTCCCGGTCGAGTAACATCATGGCGATATAGAAAAGGTGGGCGCCAAACGCCGCTTCGGTATCAAATTCGACCCTCGTTTTACTGTCTTCGGTGTGGGGATGCATGGCGTCGCGGACACGCCGTAGCAGCCTATCGGCGACCCTGTCATCCCCTGTGGTCAGGAGCAGGCAGCTTCTGCCAATGAGGTAGGATGCGTGGATAGGATGTTCGGGTGATGACGGTTCGTAGGTGCGGCGTCGTGGTTCCCTGCTGCCAATGTGTTGGATGTAGGCCGATACAAATCCCGCCCCCGGATCACGGTTGGCGGAGTTTGCTCGCCTCATACGAACATTTTATAAACGGAATATGAACACCCGCAACGCAATAAATCTCACAGTAAGCGCTAGCGGTTTGCGCTATAGTAATGAGGTTGTAAGTGATTTAAATGGCTTGGTGGGGTTTTGGAGCCACCAGACACTGGCGCGGGCGGCGGTTTCGACGCGCCAGATTTGCTTGTCTTCTTTGAGGACGGTATTACTCACTTGTCCGTTTACGGCAACCAGCAGGTTGTCCAGGTGTTTGACGATGATGTACGGCCGGTGTTCCAGTGTAAATTCGTGCAGCCATTCCACGAGGTGCAGCAGATCCATACTGAAGGTTATCGGCTTGGTAAACTTGGCGGCGATACCGAGGCGCTGGAGCTGGCTGAGGCTCAGGACAAGCAGCGTATCTTCGCGGTTCAATACGGTGTGTGGCGTCGAAGTGGCGTAGTCGACCGCGTCTTTGGTGAGGGTAACGGCCGCTGGTGTTTTTGTCAGAAATTTTTCGATCAGGATGGCGGTTTCGCTGTTGCGGCCCAAATCGCCGGCGATGAGCACGCCGTCGGCCCAGGTGGTATGTAGCAATAGTTCGTTTAACGCCTTTTGGCCAAAACTGCCTACTGATGTGCTGGGTGCGAATTCGCCGTTTTCGAGGAATTGGCCCACGATTTTCTTCACCTTGTCCGGCAGCAGTACGCGCGCGGTGCCGATGCCGGCTTTCACGGCGGCGGCGTACGCCTCGGCCGGCGCGGCGAAGCCGTGCAGGTTGCCGCCGATGATCAACAGCTTGCCGGCCTGCATTTTATTCTCCGGCCGACTCCATTCCAGTTCCGGAAACAGTGGCTTATCTTTGCTTTGCGTCAGCCAATAACTCGGCCGCATCCCCTACCCTTTCTCGGCGAGCTGCAGCAGGATGGTGCGCATTACGGTGTTGGTTTCGCGGTCGCTGCCGATGTGGCCGCCGATCGTCCATATTAGTTTACTGTTCGGCAATTTTTGATGCAGCTCGTACGCGGCGGCCGGCGGACAAACCATGTCGTACCTGCCCTGTACCAGCCAGACGGGCATGTCCAGTTTGTGGGCGCGGTCCATGATGTACCTGTCGGGCATAAAACAGTGGTTGACCAGGTAGTGCGCTTCGATTTTGACAAAGGTGTAGTCGAACATTGGGTCGCTAGGGTCGTTGGGGCTAAAGCGGTCATCCAGTCTTACTATTCCACCTTCCATGTTGAGGTGCGTGATGGCTGATTCGCGCGCCGCCTGCTCGTCGTCACCCAGAATTCTGGATAGATGGTATTTGCCTGGGTTGCTGCGATGACTTTCGGGTGTGGCTTCCAGGTAGGTTTGCCATACGTCCGGGAAGTGAGTGGCAAATCTACCTTTTTCGATGTAGTCAATTTCGGCCTGTGCGCCAGTCCATATGCCAAAGAGTACGAGCGCTTTTATCCGTTGTGGATATTTCAACGAATAGGCGAGCGCGAGCGTGGATCCCCATGATCCGCCATGGATAACAAATGTGTCCAAGCCCAAGTGCTTGGCGATTTTTTCGATGTCTTCCACGAGGTCGGCGGCAGTGTTGTTGGCAAGTGAGCCATACGGCAGGCTTTTGCCGGCGCCGCGCTGGTCATGAAAGATGACGCGGTGGACGCTTGGGTCAAAATTGCGTTTGGCGGAGTCGGATGTCCCGCTGCCCGGCCCGCCGTGCAAGTGGAGTATCGGCAGGCCTTTGGGATTGCCCCAGTCGTGGACATAGAGCTGGTGGCCGTCGCCGACGTCGAGGTAAAACTCTTTGTTGGTATATTGGTCTGGATTCATGCGAGGCTCCTGGTGGTTATGGTCAAATCGTGATGATGGACAACGTCGCCATCCAAGGTAATTGTACCTTCAAATGACCTGCCGTTTAAGAGGTGGGGGAGCCACAGAATGTCGTCCGGCCACATGGAGCCGTACGGCAGGCCGGTTTGATGGAACCAGCGCGGGCGCATTTCTTCGGTTTCAACCGGCTCATCTTCCCAGCTGTCGGCGACGAAGATGTGGCAATAGTGGTGGAAGTCCGGATCGCGCAGTTCGTAAAAATGCAGGCGGCCAACAAGCCTGGGTTCGTGCGGTGTGACGCCAATTTCTTCCTTGCATTCGCGGATGGCAGCGTCTCGTTCATGTTCCCCTTCCTCAACCTTGCCGCCCACGCCATTCCATTTGCCCTGCCCAAACCCGCGCTTTTTCATGGCGAGCAGAACCTGGTTGTCGCTGAGCAGGAAGAGGAGTGTCACTTGTTTCATGCTTTGCTGCGGTTTCGGTAATTTTGTTTAATGCGCTCGTAGGCCTCGCTGTCCTGTGACTGGGGGTTAAAGATTTCGACTGGATATTTCTCCTTTAGCTTTTCAAGTTTTTGCAGGAATGCTGTGGCTATATCAATATCCAGAATATTGCTGAGTTCGGCGCAGTACATGAGTACGTCGGCCAACTCGTTGGCGATTTCCTGCTTTTTCTTTTCGTCGTATTCGCCCCATTGGAAGTGTTCGAGCAGTTCGGCTGCTTCTACGGCGATGGATACTGCCATGTTGCGCGGCGTCCGGCTTTTGCCCCAGCCCCGCTCTTCGCGAAAGGTGCGGATGGCGTCTTTGAGTTCCTGGATGCTGGTGGTGTTGTCGGTCTTGTTCATAGGTCTAGGGTTATGCTTACTGGGCAATGGTCGGAGCCGTAGATGTCTGGGTGGATGTTGGCTTCTTTGACGTTGGGTTTGAGGCTTTCGCTGACCAGTACATAGTCAATGCGCCAGCCGACGTTGTTGGCGCGGGCGTTGGCCCAGTGGGTCCACCAGGTGTAGTGGCCGTTGCCTTTGGTGAAGATACGGAAAGTGTCGACAAAGCCGGCGTCGATAAAGTTTTGGAAGCCTTCGCGTTCTTCGTCGGTAAAGCCTTTCTTGCCCATATTGGGCTTGGGGCGCGCCAGGTCGTCCTCGGTATGTGCGACGTTAAGGTCGCCGCAAAAGACGACCGGTTTCTTTTGCTCAAGCCGTTTGCAGTATGCCAGAAACGCCGGATCCCAGTGCTTGTGGCGGAGCGGGATGCGCGAGAGGTCGTCTTTGGCGTTGGGTGTGTAGACGTTTACCAGAAAGAACTTGTCATATTCGGCGGCGATGACCCTGCCCTCTTTGTTGGGATCGCCATAGATATCGCCGGTGACTTTGAATTCTTCGACAATTTCCGGCGGGAAGCCGTTGATAACTGCCAAAGGCTTGGGCTTGGTAAAGATTGCGGTGCCGCTGTACCCTGCTTTTTCGGCCGAGTTCCAGTATTCCTCATACTGTGGCAGGTCGATTTCGGCTTGTCCCTGCTGGGCTTTCGTCTCTTGCAAGCACAGGATGTCAGGATTTTCTTTTTCTATGAATGACAAAAATTGGCTTTTGCGCACTACGGCGCGCAGGCCATTGACGTTCCAGGAATAGATTTTGAGACTGCTCATCGGCGGAGCTCCCGTTCGAGGCGGCGGATGCGCTCCTCTTGTTCCTGGTTTCTGCGGGCTTCCTCGCGGAGCAAGCGGTCTTGTTCGTCGTCTTTGCGGTCGCCTTGACGGTCGATTTGGGATTGGCGCTCCACTTCCCGTTCAAGTTTTGCGAGCCGGCTTTCGAGCTGCGGTATCTTACGAACTTCTTGGATGATGCGGTTAATTTCGTCGACGGCAGTGCGCACCTCGCGCTTGGTCTGCTCGTGCGCCGCCTCAAGATTTCGCAAGAGTTGTTCGAGGTCGCGTTTGACGCGTTCTAACGCCTGGCTGTCGCCTTCCTGGCCGCGCCGGTGGGTCTCGGTTAAGGCTCGGACACGCTCATGCACATCGCGGTGACTGCTGTGTAAAGCGGTCAAACTTTCGTATAGTTTGCGCTGGTAATCGGCGATGGCGCGGATGTCGTTCCGCGTGGCAAACAGTTTTTCAAGCGCTGCTACAAACTCTGGATTTTCAAGGTCTGACATAGCTTATGTGTTCGCCTCCAAACGGGTTACCCGTTCGTCAAGTGTTCGTACTTCGTGGGTTAGGTCGGTTGTTGCTGCTTTGACTGTTTTCATGTCGGCCTTGAGTGTGGCAATATCTTCGGCCATGGTGGGTATAAGCTTTACTTTTGTCTGCATGTCGCTCACCGCCTCAAGCACCAGCTGGTTTTGAGATATGACTTGCTCGAGCAATACAGACATATGTCGTACTTCTTGCGCGGTCTGGCTGTCGCTACTTGGTATATCCTGTTGGTTCATACATTTTTAGTCTAGCATTCTGACCGAGGGTTTGGTAGACTGCTAGCGATATGTACAAGCGAGTTTTACTAAAAATCTCGGGCGAGCAGCTCTCCGGTAAGCACGAGATTGGCATTGATCCGGAGGTCGGGCACTATCTGGCCCGTGAATGTAAAAAGGTAGTAGAGGCGGGCGTCCAGCTCGTTTTAGTAGTTGGGGGCGGTAACATGGTGCGCGGCGCCGAGGTGGCCGGACATGGCATCAAGCGCGTGACAGCCGACCAGATGGGTATGCTCTCCGGCCTAATTAACGCCATGGCGCTCACTGACATCTTTGAAAGCCACGGGGTTATTACCCGCTGCATGAGCAATATTTTTGCGCCGCAAGTGGCTGAATCGTACTCGTTCCGCCTGGCCGAAAAACACCTGGAGCGCGGCCGCGTGGTCATGATTTCTGGCGGCATTGGCCGGCCGTACTTTACGCACGATACGGCAGCCGTTAACCTGGCGCTTGAACTCAGCTGTGACGTTGTGCTTAAGGCCACCAAGGTTGATGGCGTGTACGACAAAGACCCACACAAATTCTCGGACGCTGTACTGCTCAAAGAAATCGCCTACCAAGAGGCGCTATCCAATGGCGCAATTAAGGTGATGGACAAGGCCGCCATTGGCCTGGCTATGGAACAAGGCATGCCGGTCATCGTCTTCGATCCAATGAAAGAAGACAACATCCTTAAGGTTGTCACCGGCGAAGCCGTCGGCTCGCACATCAGCTAATTTTTGTTTATAGTTCGACAGACTGGCCGGGCTCGAGCGGTTTGTAGGCCAGGCCAAAGGCTTCGGCTGCTGTCTTAAACCATGTGTCGTACACCAGTTTGCCGTCGTCGGACAGTAAGGCATCGTGGGTGCGGAAGAAGAACGCTTCGGGCTTAACGGTTTGTAAGAACTCGATCGCTTCGCTCATTTTGAGCCACGGCGCCACAGCCGGCATTGCCAGGATATTTACTGGGCGTTCCGGCGCGGCCAGCGAGTCGCCCGGGTAGTACAGCGTATCGTTTATGAGCACGCTAATGTTTTGGGCGACGGGCTTGAGGGAGTGGATTTCGGCGTGCCTGCCGCCGAAGAACTCCAGGCCGAACGGGCCAATCGTTATTCGTCCGCCTATCTTTGGCGTCACTGCGTTTGGCTTGCCGAATTGCTGTTTTACTTCTTCGGTTGTAAACAGCGTAGCGTCCGGGTTCCGTGCGAAGATCTCCTCTAACTTTCCGGCGCTAAAGTGGTCGGGGTGTATGTGTGTCACCACTACTGCAGCAACATTTTCGGCATCGCCAAATTCCAGCGTAAACTCGCCCGGGTCAATAATAAGCTTCTTCCCCTGCTCTTCCAGTACCAGGCAGGAATGCGCGTATTTCGTCAGCTTCATGCTTCTAGTGTATCATTTGCTCAACAACAGTTAGGATTAAGATATGAGCGAAGATATTTTCCATCTTGGGATAAAGGCGTTGATCCGCAATAAACACGGCGAAATCTTGTTACTACATGTTGATCCCGCTGCAGTGGGTGGCAAAGAGTATTGGGATATTCCAGGCGGGCGCGTGCAACGCGGGCATGGCGTTGAGGAGACATTGCGGCGCGAGATTGAGGAAGAGACCGGTGTGCGGAGTATTGCAATTGGCAAGCATCTTGGTATGGTACTGTCGCCGCTTCGCCTCCCAATTGAGTCCGGCGATGTCGGGCTGATCTTAAGTATTTATGAGTGTGCTATCCCAGACGACGCAACCATCGTGCCAAGCGACGGTATGATTGAATACGCTTGGCTGCCGCCTAGAGAAGCTGCCAAGCGCCTGGCCCAAAAGTATCCGCCGGAATTTTGCGAGCTTATTGCAGTGTAGTGTTATGATTTCTTTTCGGTTAAAGTTGGGCGCGGATGTGCGGTCAAGTAATAGCCAAGTCCCGGTATGAGCGCCAGTAGTGCAGCAAAGCCCATAATATAAAACGCAACGACGATGCTAAAGTGATCAGAAATCGCACCAAGCAATATGGGTGCAACAGCGATTGCGGTATTGGTGATCGCGCCAGCTATGCCGAACGTTTTTTCGTAGTTGCCGTGATGTTCGACCGCATCTGACATCATAGCCTGCAGTACCGGCACGGTTCCTTTTGCAAACACACCAAGGATGATCGCGCAACCGATAATCGCCCAGACTTGGGTTACGGTTGCCAGAAGCATGATGAAGATCGCCATCAATAGGTCGGACGCCAGAAAAACATTGATGCTGCCAATTTTATCCGTGAGTCGTCCAAGCAATGTCTTGCCGAACAGGTTGCCAAAGAAAAATGCAGCCGTGAAGCTTCCGAGTAGTGCTGGATCGATACCCCTAAGGAGTAGCAGGAATGGCAGAAAGACGTATAGCGAAGCACTGGCAAAGGAGTCCAGCGCCGCGGCGGCGAGCGCAAAAACAAGTCGCCGGTTTCGTAGAATTTGCCACAAAGACATATCGATTGGCGGGGCTGTCTTGTTTTGTGGAGCTTCACGCCCGCGCAGAAACATCCGAACACCCGCACCCAAAAGAATTGCTGCGCCAGCGTACAAAAGCGCGGTATTTTCCCAGCCAATCAGAACTACAATAAACGACAGCGCCGCGGTGATCGCGATGCGGCCCACGTCGCCAATGGCAGTAAAGTTCCCAATGGTCCGGCCGCGCCGTTCTTTGGGCGTCCATTTGGCAATAAGGCCGAATGCGATTGGATGGAATAAGCCAAACCCAATGCCTGCCAGCAGGAACATGCCAAAGAGCGCGTAGTAATTATGCAAGATCCCCACCCCGGCAAAGGCTAGCGCGTACACGAACAATGCAGCAACCAGTGTCTTAAGTCCGCCAAACTTCACGGCCAAATAGCCAGCTGGCAGCGCCAGGATAATACCAGATACATTAACAACCGTACCCAGTATGCCAACCTCGGTAAGGCTGAGATGCTGCGTGGCGGCAATAAATGGCAGTAGTAATAGCAAGCTTGCTTGAAAGCCATCGTTGAATATATGCAGCGCGTTAAGCGACAGGAAATGGCTGTGATGTGACTGGAGTTTCGATACTAGTTTACGCATATTTTTTGGGCTGTCTCTAGATGGCGGAGAGGGCGGGATGGCGCGCTTCGCACTTTCTCCGCAAAAATTGTCCTCGGAGCGAACTCCTGCGGGCAACTTTTGCTCCGCGCACCCGCGGGTACGCATCCGCTCCGCGTCTGCATCGCGGGTTTGAATCCGCACTTCATTATCCAGTGCCGCCCGCCAAGAAGGCGAGCGCTACTGGATGGCGGAGAGGGCGGGATTCGAACCCGCGATACGGTTGCCCGTATACACGCTTTCCAAGCGTGCTCCTTCAACCACTCGGACACCTCTCCTCGTCGTTTAATTATATCGCAACTTACTGTTAAACTAAACGTTTAAAGAATGATCATTAAATAAATTTTGAATAAAGGGGAATTTCTTCTAAAAACACCTTGCGATAACTGTAATTGTAAGCGTAGACTAAGAAATAACTATGCCCATTATTGAGCTTCAGGACGTCAGTAAATTGTATGGTTTTGGCGACGCTACGACCGTGGCGCTCGACAGTGTGTCTTTGAGTATTGAAGAGGGTGAGTTCGTGGCTGTGATGGGCCCGAGCGGCTGTGGTAAGTCGACGCTCATGAACATTATCGGCCTGCTCGACCGCCCTACGCATGGCGTATATAACCTGGAGGGCCGGCCGGTGGAGCGGTTGCGCTCCGGTCAGCGGGCTAAAGTTCGCCGCGACACCATCGGCTTTGTGTTCCAGTTCTTTAACTTGCTGCCACGGCTGACCGTGCTCGAAAACGTTGCCCTGCCCCTTGCCTACAAGGGCATGAGCACGCGCAAACGCATCAAGGCAGCAACCAACATGCTGGAGCGTGTGGGGCTTTTGGGTCGCGAGTTTTACTACCCGCGCCACCTGAGCGGCGGACAGGCGCAGTGTGCAGCCATTGCCCGTGCGCTCGTGAACAGTCCGCGCATCATCATTGCCGACGAGCCGACCGGCAACCTGGACAGCAACAGTTCACGCCTGGTTATGGAGCTGTTAAGCGAGATCCACAAAACCGGCACGACCATTATATTCGTGACCCACAACCCGGAACTTACCCGCTACGCGAGCCGCGTGGTGTACATGCACGACGGCCAAATCGTACACGACGAACAAACGGCCATCGGCGACATTGCCAAGATTGCACGCAAGGCTATTTACGCGTCGCCCGTTAAGACTGAAGAAGACGACCTCGCCGGCGTGTCCACGCTCATGAAGGCAACGCCGGGCGGCGACAAAGTTGAACCCGAACAAAAGTCGTCCAAAAAGCAAACAAAAGCTAAAAAGAAAGCTAGAAAGGCGGCCAAGAAATGAGCGCTATATTACGTGGGCAACTGCGCATGGCGTATGACAGCGTCAAAAGTTCCAAGTGGCGCAGTTTCTTGACGATGCTCGGCATTATCGTTGGCATCGTGGCCGTGGTCACGGTTGTCGGCATTGGTGAGGGTGTGAAGCGGCAGATCGCCGGCACGCTGGCCCATTTTGGCAACGACCTTATCATCGTGCGGCCGGACGACACAGGTGGCACGTCGCCAGGCGGTTTGGGACGCTCCGATGTAGTGTTTGGCATGTCTAGTGCTGTGAATCTGACAAACAACGACATTGAACTGGTTGGCAAGGCCGAGGGTGTACGCCTGCATGCGCCACTGATGCTGATCCCAGGCACGCTGGAATTCGACGAAAAGACGATCATTTCGAGCACCAAGGTCGTGGGAACGGGCGCAGACATGCCGCAGCTACTCAACCAGGGGTTGGCATACGGCAGCTTCTGGACTGAGGAGGACGAAGGCGCCAACTATGCCGTACTCGGCCAGCAGGCAGCCTATGCCATCTTTGACGAGCCGGTGCCTTTAGGTAAGACGTTTGAATTCCGCGGCCAGAGTTTTCAGGTGCGCGGCATTTTCGAGCCGTTTGCCAAGGTGCCCTTCTCGCCTACCGCCAGCTTTGACAACGTTGTATTCATTCCCTACAAGACTGCTATCCGCCTGACTAGCAATTCCGTGACACCATACGCCATTCTAGCCAAGCCAACGAGCGCCGGCAAACTGGGTGAGACGATCAAATCGATCCGCAATACCATGGCTGCTGCCCGCGACGGCGAACGTGACTTCAGCGTGCTTGAATCGCGCGAGAGTATTAACGCCGGCAGTAGCGTAATCCGACTGCTGTCGATGTGGATCTTTGCCGTCGCCGTCATTGCTTTGCTTATGGGCGGCGTGGGCATCATGAACATTATGCTGCTCATCGTGACTGAGCGCATGCACGAGATTGGGGTGCGCAAGGCAGTCGGTGCCACCAGCCGTCAGATTTTGAACCAGTTTGTGCTGGAGGCGACGGTGTTGAGTCTGGTCGGCGGCGTTATCGGCATCATCATATCTACGGCCGTCATTGGTCTGCTGCGTCTGTACACCGATCTTGACCCGGTTATCTCCTGGCCGGCAATTGGTATTGCTGCCGGCGTATCGATTGCTATTGGCATAATCTTCGGTTCTGTTCCGGCTATCAAAGCCGCGCGCAAAGATCCCATCGAAGCCCTCCGTCACGAATAGATTTTTGGCGATAAAACAAGAGGGCGGCCTTGATTGACAAGCGCAAGCATTAGAATTACAGTTCAAAGTATGAAAAACAGGTTTCGCTCGTTCGCCAACAAGGTGTCAATATGGGCGGGGTCGCCGTACGTATTCACCGCTGCGCTTGCCGCTATCATAATTTGGGCAGTCAGCGGTCACGCCTTCCATTATTCGGACACTTGGCAGTTAGTGATTAATACCGGCACTACGATCGTCACGTTCCTCATGGTGTTCCTTATCCAGAACACGCAGAACCGTGACGCCAAGGCTATCCAGCTTAAGCTCGACGAGCTCATCAAAACCCAGACTGGTGCGCGTAACATGTTCGTAGGACTGGAGGATATCTCCGACGAGGAGTTGGAGCAACTTGCCGAAGAGTTTAAGCGCCTACACGAAAAGTCGCCGCCCACCCCTGCCCTAGCTAAATTGCGCAAGAAGATCGAGGACGAGCGTTCGAAGCGCCTCACCTTGGCAAAGATACCGGGCAAAGTTATAACAACCATGCTGTCACCGCTTGGTTTGGAAAGCAAAAAGGGCGACAAAGCGCCCCGTGTCTAAGCGATTAGCAGCCGTACCAGCGCAACAATTGCGATAATCGACCAGAAAATATTGAGTGCTACCGACTGGTAGACCTTTTTGGCCGCTGAGATGACGATAATGGCAATGGCGCCGGTTAAGTTGAGGAGCTGAAACGCGTAACTCTCTGCCCCGACAACGCCAAAACTGACCAGCGCATAGGCTAAGATTAAGGCGACCGGCCCATACCAGCCGATCGCCTCGATAATAGCCATCCGCTTTTGGTTGTTCATAGTTTAGAAGTCTAGAGCAGCTGCTCGCCGTAGTAGTACCAGAAGTGCTTGAGGATGAAGAATGCGATCAGTAGGAACCAGAAAAACAGGATGTCCAAATGATGTTTGCGGGCGAACGTTGCAACTTTTTCGAGCGCACCTTTTACCTTAATGTGGCCGGCCTGAATGTTGTATAGCGTGACGTACCAGAACGTCGTGATGGTCGTGACCCATACACCCATGCAGAACGGGCACAGCGCATTGATGTGATACACGCTTTGGTAGAACAGCCAGTGCACAAATCCAAGGCCGAAGATAGTGCCGGCCTGTAAACCCAGCCAGTACCAGCGCTTAAATTTTGCGCCGGCTAGAATTGCCATACCGGTGGTCAGAACCACCGTAAAACCCGCCATCCCGATGAACGGATTTGGGATGTTCCAGAACGCTGTAGACTGGGCTGATTTCATCACCGAGCCGCAGCTGACAATTGGATTAATATCGCATCCGGTTTGGAAATTCGGATTCTCCGCCAGTGCAACTTTGTCGTACATGATGATGCATGAAAGCAACAGGCCGATAGCGCCTGCAATTACCAAAAGCCACGGAATGGCTCGCTCGAGTGTAATTCCCCCAAATAGTTTCATGATTTTAGTATAGCAAATTTTAATTTTCCAGCGAGCTGCATTAACCAGGAAACGCGAGGTTTACACGGTACAGGCGCGGGTACTCACCCGCTCGGCCAGGTTGCGGGCCTGGGCGAGCTTGTCGCTCACTTGCTGGGCAGTCAGCGCATAGCCGACGCTGTCGTGATTAACCGATTTGGCAAAGATAACACCTATCACTTCGCCATCTTTGTCAATTAGAGGTCCGCCAGAGTTGCCCTGCTCAATGTTTGTCTTGACCGAATACACTTCGCGGATGGTTAATCCTTGGTTATAGATGTTGCGTCCCTGGGCTTGGAAGGTTTCGAGCACAACGCCAGGCTCGGCAGTAAACCCGCTGCCCGACGGATAGCCCAATACGGCTGTCGACGTGCCAACCGGCGCAAGGGTGTTATCAAATTTAAGCGGTTTACCAGCGAGTCCATCAGTGCGCAGGATGGCTATGTCAAGCTCAGGGTCGAAGAGTACCACGCGCGCATCATGTCTGCCATTTTGGTCCAGTACAAGCGGATCGCGCACGCCGGCCACAACATGCGCATTGGTTACAACCAGGCTGCTACTGGCCACAAAACCCGATCCTTCCACGATACTGTTACAGCCCTCGCCTTGAATTTTGACCACCGACGGTCGCACCCGTTGAACCGCCGGATTCAGTTCGCCCATATCTGGCAGCGGCGCGTCGGTTTCGATTTTTGGCTCTAGCCCACTAAAAACTTGCGGGAAGTTGTTGGGGGCGATAAGGTGTCCGAGCTCTGTGAGTACCGCCGGCGCCGAGGGTAGATTGTTATCGAGGAGTGTCACCACGCGCGAGTTTCTGATTTGCCGCTGCCAGCCGCTGTCTGGTATATTGCGGAAAATAGCCGCGCCCAGCCAGACGGCCGCCAGTAGCGTCACTCCTGCCAACACCGATCCAAACACTTTGTCTGCCTTGTCTGTAATCCGGGCGCTGCGCAAGCGAACCTTGATCATCATGCCCACATATTCGCCTAGCCCCATGAACATGAGCGAAAACGTGATGAGTACCAGAAATGCCAGGAGCGCCCTGCCCTCCGGCGTATTGGCGGCCGGATTTATCAATGCATTGAGCCACGCACCTAAAAATAAGCCGACAAAAAAGCCGACAGTCGAGCAGAACTGACGGACAAACCCGACTTCGCTGCCGCGGATCACAGCGGCAATCAAGAACAGTATGATGAACAGATCAAGCCAGTTCATGGTAGGCTGAAGCTACCCTTTCCGGATGGGAATGCGCGAGCCGCCAGACTCCCACCCTGTATTGTCAAACACATGCATGGCGTGCATGTTTTAATCATAACAGCTTTTTTAAAGTAGGTTTTGTGGCGAAAGTTACTCCTTTGGTGTTGCGATTTTCAGTTTTTGTTTGGTATGGGTTGCAAGCACGATGAGGAATATGATGCCCAAGAATACCAGGTATACCGATCGGTCAATGACGTTGGCAGCCACGATTGTAGAGCTGTCGATGCCGTGCAGGTTTTGACTGAAGACCAAAAACGCCTCGCGGATACCGATGGATCCGGGCGTTAGCGCAGCAAACAATGCAAAGTTGGACACGCCCGTATAGGCCAGCACCTGACCAAAGGAGGCATTGGCGCCGACGTTATTAAGCTCGACAAAGTAAATGGCGGCGAGGGTCGTCAGCTGCAGAACCGTGGCGCCCAGCATAATCCCGAGGTTTAGCGGCGTAAACATGCCACCACCGGATGCCTGCTTGCTTGGCTTCCTATACAGCCGCAGCACAAAGCCGGAAACCGCGCCGACACCGGCCATCAAAAGTAAGGTTTGCCACCACGGCCGCGTGCCGACGAACATCATGAGCGCGCTTAGAACCGCGTAAAACGCGTAGTAAATAAGCGTAACAAACAAATATTTTTTGTAGCCCAGGTCATGCTTTTTCTTGAGGTACACGCCGCGGAAGGCCGGCCCGCTCTGCCCCGGCCCGAAGAAATTGATCAGCATCGAGTAGGCATTAAACAGCGCATTCTCCTGCCAGCCCATCCGCTTGCCATACGTCATAAGCTGGCCGATATTCAAAATGAGCAGCGCCGTGAACACAACAATATATAGCCCAAGCAGCACCAAAATCAAAAGAGGCGGCAGCGACCGGATTTGGTCAACAGTCTCGGGATGGGTTTTGAGGTAATAAACAAAAGCTGCGACCGTCACAAGGACAATTGCCGGACCAAGGATCGTTCGCAGCTTGTTTTTCATACTGCCGTACAGTATAACATGATAAGGACTTGCATCAGAGATCAATACATGGCAGAAATTGCAAAAATTCCATACACAGACATAGCAGTTGCATGGTCAGTGGACCCTCCGGCCGTTGCGTATCGTCCTGAGATAGGAGCCTGGACGGTACGTGTAGCGGATGCCGGCGATAGGGTCAGGATTGTAGTTTTCCGAGGTGTTGATGTCGGTGACCAGAGTCAGGTTTATCCTGTGGTCGGGTGGGAGAATCTTGCCGAAGACCGGCGCGCGCTGCAACCGAACGCCAAGGGCACTGGGCTGTACACAGGCACGACTCCTGAAAGCGTCGAAGTGTTCGCCGACGGCCCGGAACGCGAGATCGGCGTCTTTATAACCCCGTTCGTCCGTTTGCACGATCTGCTGGACAGGCGGGATCGCGGCATGTTGCGCGACGTTAAGGTTCTTGGGCGGCATTTAGGGCGCATGATAATGAGCAAACTTACTTCGCCCGAGCGCGTAGTGCGCAACATAGATGAATCGTACGGACAAGCTCCGGGCGTGTGGTTGACTCCCGCACCAACTGTCATGCTGAAAGGATGGCTCAGGCGGATTAAGAGAGAGGGGGTTGTGTCCCGCTCGGCGTTCCCTCCCGGCTGGCTGCTTTGGCGCGACACCGACGCTCCGCTGGAACGGGTCGGCACGGTCGTAAGGGACGGCGAATAGACTGTGCGATAATGGTGTCATGAATTCGCTACTAGCGCGTCTCAGAGAATTTATTGGGTCCGCCCGTTTTTTCTGGGGCGTGGTCGTGTTTCTCGTACTGGAGGGCTTGTGGATCGCGTTCTCGGCGGCATACCCCATGGCGTTTGATGAAGACTTCCACCTTGGGGTGATCAAAATTTACAGCGAACAGCTGTCGCCGTTTTTGACATCACAGCCAGAGGGAGCGAACCAGTTTGGCGCGCTGGTCGCTGATCCGTCGTACCTATATCACTACCTGATGAATTTTCCGTACCGCTTTATCAGCCTGATCACCGATAGCCAGGCGGCGCAGGTGATCTTTCTAAGGCTTTTGAATATCGCCATGGCTGTGGTCGGCGTGGTGCTGTTCCGCAAGGTTTTGCTAAGGGCTGGCATTTCGTCCATGGTGGTTAACGGCGCTACACTGCTGTTCGCTCTCATTCCGACCGTGCCACTGTTGATTGGCCAGATTAATTACGACAACCTCATATTAATCTCGGTGGCGGCGGCCTGTTGGCTGGTTTTGCGGATAACCGAGGATGTGCAGAAGCGCATCATCAATCTTAGGCTTTGGGTGTTACTCGCGGCGGTGCTTATGTTGTCCAGCCTGGTGAAGTACGCGTTCCTGCCGATTGCCCTGGCAGCGGTTGTGTATCTTGGCGTGTTGGTGTGCTGGCAGTTCAAAGGGCAATGGCAGCGGTTTGGTTTGTCGCTGAAACATAGCTACCGCCAGCTGGACGGGCGGGCCAAGGCCGGCCTGCTGGCGCTGCTCGTGGTCAGCGGCGGGTTGTTCGTGCAGTGTTATGGCACGAACGTCGTGCGCTATGGGCACCCGGTGCCGGCTTGCGACAAGGTGCTTAATATCGAGGCATGCATGGAGTACGGGCCGTTCGGACGCAATTACCGTATGGCAGCCCAAGGCATCGAGGTTGACCCTAACCCTATCGCCTATACGTGGACGTGGCTGCAGGCGCTGCATTACCGCCTGTTTTTTGTGGTCAATGGCCCGCCGCTGCATACCAACTACCCGCCGGCGATATTGCCGAGCGCAACTGCCATTGCCATCTTTCTGTTCAGCCTGTTCGCCCTGGTCTTTTACTGGCGGCAGGCATTCCGCGGCCGGCCGTTTCTGGTCTTTTTGTTCGTGGCCACCATCATTTACGCTGCTGCACTGTGGGGGCTGCAAACCTATCCGCAGTATCTCGAAACCGGCCAGCCGGTTGCTATTAACGGCCGCTACTTCATACCGCTCCTCTTCCCTATGGTAGCCGTTGCTGCCGTGGCACTTGGTGTGGCATTCAGGCCATTGGCCAGGATAAAACCACTCGTTGTAGCAGCCGTCATACTGCTGTTCCTGCAAGGCGGCGGCGTGTTCAGCTTTATTCTCCGCTCCGACGAAGCCTGGTACTGGCCCAACCAGACGGTAGTTGACGTCAACAAGGCGGCGCAAGAAGCACTGTCCAAAGTGATGTTTATCGGGCCAAAGGAATACAATTAGTCTTTCTTGTACAGCTCGCGCTTGATGGCTTCGTAGATTTTTTCTTGCGTGCGGTTGACGCGCGCCAGCATGTCTGCGAGGATGCCGGCCAGCCAAATGATGATGCCAAGCGAGAACAGATACAAGCTGGTAATGCCGACGAATTTGTAGGGGCTAAACATGCCGGTGTGCATCCAATGCCAGATGGAGAACAGCCCGCCGCCGCCGCCAAGCACTACAGGCAGAAACCCGAGCCAGAAGAAGAATCTGAGCGGCGCAAAGTCGCGGTACGCCCGCACGATGTTGAGCGCGCTGTTCGCCACATAGCTTACGATGCTGGCCACGACGCGCGAGCGCCGGCCTTTGTAGTAAATAACCGGTATCGGCACGCTGACGATGCGCATCCGTTTGAGTGCCAGGATTTGGAATGATTCTTGGGTATAGGTTTGGTCACTATTGACGTTAAGGGCGAGCAGCGCCTCGCGGCTGTAAGCGCGAAAGCCGGATGTGACGTCGCGGAACGTTTGCTTGCTTAGGCGGCTAATCACTTTGGTGCCAAGTCGGTTGCCGATGTATTTGCTGAGTGGCATATTGGCGGGGCGGTATTTTTTACCGGTTTTTGGATCGGTAAAGCGGTCGGCGGCTACCATGTCGGCGCGCCCTTCGATAACCGGCGCCGCGATTTTGGGGATGTCTTTGGGCAAGTACTGCATGTCGCCGTCGATCGTGACCATGACGTCAGCCCCTTCGGCTAGCACTAGGTCGACAGCCTGGCGGAAGCGGAACGCCAAGCCTTTGCTTGCCCCGTCGGCTACGACATTGGCGCCTGTCTTGCGTGCAATGTCCGCGGAGCCGTCGGTGCTGCCGTCGTCCAGCACAAACACGTCAATGGTTTTGACACCGTCAATTTTGCGCGGCATGGCGGCAAGTAGTTTGCCGAGTGTTTCGGCTTCGTTTTTGCAAAATACGATGATTAGCAGCTTCATCTTTCTACTCGCTTTTGTCGAAGCGTACGTGCTTTTGGTGCTCAAGTGACTGTTCCAGCAGGATGCGGTTGATGCGGATGAGATCGGCCACGATACCGAGCGTGAAAGCGATGAACGAAGCGACCAACAGTACACTACCTAGGACGAGCGACTGAATGTGGCCGCCGCCATTGCCGGCCAGCACAAAGTACAGGTAGCGCGCAAACGGGATGAAGCCGAGGACAAGCAGCACTGCCCCAAGCGTGCCGAAGAACACGTACGGCCGGTACATCAGGAAGGCGCGAAGGATTGCCGCGCCCGATTTGGCAACATGCTCCCACTGTGACTTAAACAGCCGCGATTCACGGATTTTGGGGTTGGTGACGATCGGAATACTCGCAATCGCCAGGCGCTTGTTGCCGGCCTGGATCAGGGTCTCCATGGCATAGCTAAAGGTGGTGATGTTGTTGAGGCGGATGGCTGCCTCGCGGCTGTAGGCGCGGAAGCCGCTGGGGGCGTCCGGCACGTTGGTGCCCGCTGCCTTGTTGAGCGTCCAGGTGCCGATGCGCTGCAGAAGTTTCTTGAGTGGCGAAAAGTGAGGAATAGTTTGGGTTTGGCGGTCAGCAATCACAATATCAGCCTTGCCAGCCAGGATTGGTGCGATCAGGTCGGGAATGCGGTCGCCTGGGTATTGGTTGTCACCGTCGGTGTGGACGATAATGTCGGCGCCGATTTCCAGGCTTTTGTCGATGGCGTCTTTGAAGCCGCGGCCCAGGCCTTGCTTTTGGGCGTGCCGCACGATGTGCTTGACGCCGTGCTTTTTGGCGATCTCGATTGTCTTATCGGTGCTGCCGTCGTCAACGATCACGATGTCAATTTCGTCGATGCTAGGAATCTTTTTGGGGATTTCTTTGAGCACCGTGCCGATGGTTTTCTCCTCGTTCAGACACGAACACTGTACAACTAATTTCACAATTTTTCTCCCGTACCCGCTTCTATTGTTATACTATACCAGATGAATATCGCTGTTGTGGGGACCGGATATGTGGGGCTGGTGACTGGCACGTGCCTAGCGTCGCTGGCGAACGACGTTGTTTGCGTTGATGTTGACACCGAAAAAGTGCGGCAGATGAAAGCCGGCCAGGTGCCGATATACGAACCGGGGCTTGAGGAACTGTTTACAGCGGCAATCGAGGACGGGCATTTGTCATTTACGACCGAGCTTGCCAAGGCGGTCAAAGGTGCCGAAGTTATCTTTCTGGCGCTCCCTACCCCGCCGAATGAGGATGGGTCGGCGGACTTGTCATATATCTTTGATGTTGCCGATAAGCTCGGCCCGCTGCTTAACGGCTACGCTGTGATAGTCGATAAAAGCACAGTGCCGGTTGGTACGGCCAGGCAGATCCGCGAGCGTATTGCCAAAGGCGCCAGGCATCCGTTCGATGTTGTCTCGAATCCGGAGTTCCTGCGGGAGGGGCTGGCCGTACAAGACTTTACCAATCCGGACAAAATTGTCATCGGCACCACGAGTGAGCGCGCCCGCGCCATTTTGACTGAGCTGTATGCCCCTTACGTATCCGGCGACACGCAGCTGATCTACATGGATGAAGCTTCGGCTGAGCTTACAAAATACGCCAACAACACATTCCTGACCATGAAAATTAGTTTTATGAACGAGATCGCCAACTTGTGCGAGCTGGTTGGTGCGGACGTTGACAATGTCCGGCTGGCCATCGGCAGCGACAAGCGTATAGGCCCGCACTTTTTGTTTGCAGGTATTGGCTACGGCGGCAGCTGTTTCCCTAAGGACGTGCTGGCCTTGTCGCACACAGCGGCACAGCATGGCTACGAGTTTAAGCTGCTCGATGCTGTGCCCAAGGTGAATGCCCAGCAGATGCGCCGCCTGCAGCAAAAAGTTCTGGCTTACTATGGCGGCGACATTAGCGGCAAAACTTTTGCGCTCTGGGGGCTGGCCTTTAAGCCGCACACCGATGACGTGCGCGAAGCGCCGGCACTGACCATTGTTCGTGATCTGGCAGCCAAAGGTGCCCGTGTACAGGCTTACGATCCGGAGGCCATGGAGCGCGCCAAAGTAGCTTTGAAAGATGTGACGAATGTAGAATATGCGGCCAGCGAGCGCGCCGCACTGGAAGGTGCAGACGCCCTGTTGATTGCTACCGAATGGCCGCAGTTCCGCGCCGTCCCGATTGATGCGATCAAAAAGGGACTGAAGGAGCCGGTTATTTTTGACGGCCGCAACATCTTTGAGCTTGACCGGTTTGAGGGCACTGGCGTTTATTACGAAAGCATCGGCCGCCGCACGGTCAAACCTTAGTCTCCCTTACGTTTAGTGTTTTTGGTAATTGTCGCCGCCGTTGGTGATAAAGAGGTCGTGCGGATGGCTTTCGCTCAAAGAGGCCTGCGTAATCCGCATAAACTCGGCGGTTTCCCAGAGCTCCGGAATGGTTTTGGCGCCGACGTAGTACATGCCGGACGTCACGCCGCCGATCATTTGTGCCACGAGTTCCTGGACCGTGCCGTTGCACGGCACGAGGCCTTCTACGCCCTCGGCAATGAGCGTGTCGTTTTTGTAGTCTTTGCCGTGGAATTCGTCCTCGCTGCTGATTTCAAGCCCGCGCTTCATAGCGGCCACCGAGCCCATGCCGCGGTATTCCTTAAAGCAGTATTCTTTGCGGCCATCGATGATGCTTTGGAAGCGATGCGGCACCTTTTCTGGTGGCAGCATGACCATCTTGCCTGGCGACTCTTCGCACGCGGCAAACATGCGGCCGAACATCACACATGATGCGCCGGCGGCCAGTGCCTTAACGACATCACCGGAGTGTGCGATGCCGCCGTCGGCAATCACCGGCACGCCGCGCCGCTGTGCGACCTTGCTCGTTTCTAAAATTGCCGTCAGCTGCGGTACACCCATGCCCGAAATAATGCGGGTGGTACAGATTGCGCCCGGCCCCATGCCTACGCGCAGGGCGTCGGCGCCGGCGTTAATGAGTGCCCGCGCACCTTCCTCGGTGGCCACATTGCCGGCAATGACATCAACGTCAAACTTGTCCTTAATGTAGGACAATGTGGTGATAACTTTGAGCGAGTGGCCGTGAGCTGAGTCAACCACGATAACATCCACGCCTGATTCGACCAACGCTTTCACGCGCGCTTCGAACCCCGGGCTGGAGCCAACTGCTGCGCCGACTTGCAAGCCCTTTTCTTTAACGGCGCGCACTTCCCTAACCTGATCTTCGATCGTTAGGTTGCGGTGGATAATGCCGAGGCCGCCTTGCTCCGCCAGCGCAATCGCCAGCTTGCTTTCCGTCACCGTGTCCATCGGTGCCGATATCAGCGGCACCTTGAGTCGGACGCGGGGTGTCAATTGCACGCTTAGGTTGATATCAGAACGAGAAAAGCCCGCGTAGCGGGGCTTGAGTAAAACGTCATCAAATGTTAGTGCTGTTTTGAATGTCTCCATACCCCAGTGTATGGGAAAACGCTGGTGCTTGTCAAAATTATTGCTCGAGCGCGTTTTTCACCTGGTTGGTGATTTCGTTCAAGAACGGGATTTGGCTCAGCCCGCTCAAAATCCAAAGCACAATCGCCACCACAATGGTACCGCCTAAGAAAATGCCGAATCCAGTGGCAATACCTCTTAAGAATGCAAAAACCAGCAGTTTGCGCCACCCTGGATTCGTCGCCTCGTACATGTACTCTATCTGTTTGGCGAACTCAACGCGCTTTTTGTCATCCATCTGCTGTTTCAGACTCATGCGCTTCATTATACAAGCAAAATGGCGGCCCCGCGCGGGCGGTTCCGCCATTCTGGACAAATGCAAGCCTGCTAGTTGTCATCGTCATCGCGCCGTAGCATATTGGCTCTCCTTTTTGTTAATGGCAATGTTACTCTACACTGCCCTAACAGACGGCTGCTGTAAGATTTGTGACATTATTTGCCGGACGGGCCGGGATACAATTAGTGATGAAACGAGGGGTGGCAACCATGGCAAAATACGGGCCAAAGGCACAGGGAAAAGTACGCGAGACACTCGAAGAGTTTAAGAAAGGCGAGCTCAAAAGCGGCAAGTCCGGCCGGAAAGTAACAAACACCAAACAAGCGGTAGCTATCGGCCTGTCAAAAGCTCGAAAAGCCGGCGCCAAGGTGCCGCAGCGCAAAAAAGCCTGAATGACTATTCGGCCTTCACAATTTTCTTTTGGATGAATTTGTGCAATTGCTCCCACAGCGCCTCATCCCTGGACTCAAGCGCGATTTCCTGCGTGCCGAATTGTACGCCGCGCCAGCTGAAGTTGTGAGAGCCACTTAGCACGACTTTCTTGCCACTGGTTAGCTCGAACAGCATAACTTTGGCGTGAATGTACTTGTCCCCTGTGTATAGGTTTTTAATCCGGTATTTCTGCTGGTCGAACGCCTGGCCCAGGCTGTCGATCGGGCGCATTTGCTCGGGCCGGTTGGAGTAGACGGCCGCGTCGGTCTCGGCAAGCAGGCGCGCCAGCTGGCCGCTCGGTACCATTTGGCTGACTACTACAACCCGTTTCGCTTGCGCGGTCAGTTCGCAGGCTCGCTCGTAAATGATTGAGCGATCTGGCTGCCCGCCGTCAAACAGCATCGTGCAATTTCTGTCGATTTTGACTTCATCGTCAGCAAGCGGCGGCCGGTTGGTGCCGATCTGTTCGATTAACCTGGCCAGCCGGTCGGCGGTTTTAGCATCATTGCCGGTCAGCATAATATCGGTCGCCTCAAACATCTCATCGAAAAAGTTGACGCCGCCAAACGAGTACACGCGGTCGTCAATGATAGTCGCCTTAACATGGCAGCGCCCCTTGTATGGCACGATCCCGAGCTTGCCGAAGCCGTAGATTTTCGCACCCTCGGCGCTTAAGTCTTCGAGCATGTGGTACGTTTGCTTTACCCGCTCCGTGGCAGTCTTGCCGCTTAGCCCGTACAGATACGTCAGGCGCGTGTATCTGTCAAAAAGGATGGTCACCTCTACGCCGCGCGCCAACGCTTCCTTAAGAAGCAAAAAAACTGGTGCGGTGCGCTCACCCCACAGTACGACCATTGCGGCAATGGTAATACGTTTTTTGGCCCTAGGTATCTCTTTTAATAATGAATTGTAATATTTTTCTACCTCAAGTAATTCAAAACTAACCATGTCTTTCTATGATACCAGCTGGCGGCTACGAGTAAATGATGATGCTAATAGCAATTGCATTTACAACTAGGAGCGGATAGAAATTTGAACATCATTGTTTTTTGTGTTATAATATAGATATGGAGTATCTTTCTATCTATGGCCTGGGATAGGCTATCTCAGGGCGCCGATCTGCAAGAATGGCTGACCAATGAGATTGCCATTCACGACCTGATCCAAAAAGACCGTGCCCGCCGCGCCCTGTTCGGACAGCGAATGGCTGACCGAAAAGCGTACGATGCTGCCTTGCAGGCCATGACACCAGAAGAGCTGGCCGATTACAAACGCTGGGAGTCTATATGGCAGAGCGTTACCGGTGAGTACTTGCCGGAAGTAGTTTCCGGGCACGCCCAACAGATTGCATACGGCGGAGAACGGCAGATACTTCCCTGTTATGGCGAAAAGGCTGGGCAGCAAACGCTGATCATGGGCGAGAATTTCGGCCTGACGCCCGACTCGCCTTACTGGGGGATGCGCTACCATGGTATGCTCCGGACCGGCGAGGGAGAGCTATTGCTGGTTGTTTCGTTCCTCTACCATAAATATCAAGGAGACGGGACGTTCGAGACCAAGGAGCGCGTGGTGGCTATTACCGGCTTTGCATACGGCAAACACAAGGACCACATGCACCAACCCGATGGCTTGTTTATGGTCGGGATTGATATTGGACGCTATACGCCGCCGGCTGCCGGCCGCCCTGCCAGCTTGGAACTGGCGCAACCGGAAGTGACGGCGCAGGGCGAGATTAAGCCGATGGCCGTGAAGTACTTCTCTGTCGACTGTATTGACAGGCGTCCGACCTGGCCTGACGCGCCCATGCCAATCATTGCCAACCCGTCAGGTAATCAAGGTTAGCCTGTCGGCCATCTGCCGATGACACACTTGAGTTAGTTGGCGGTATCGGTGATCTGGTAAATAGTGCCGCCGTCGTAGTCGGCTACGAAGAGCTCGCCAACGCTGTTTTCGCCGAAAGTACTAATTTTGATGGTGGTGGCGATGGCTAGTGCGGACTCCCAGTTGCCGCCAGCCTGCTGAGCATAGAATATTTGGCCATTGCAGTAGTCGCCGTAGAAGTAACGGCCGATGAGTGCCGGGTATTGGCTGCCGCGGTAAACGTAGCCGCCTGTGATCGAGCAGCGGTCGTCGCTGTGGTCGTATTCCAAGATGGGTTTGACGTATGCGTTTTCACTTTCACAGCCGTCGGTGTTGTAGGCGCGGGTACCTTCAAAACAGCGCCAGCCATAGTTTTCGCCGCCGCGACTGGTGCTTGCCTGGAAGTTCACTTCTTCTATTTCGCCCTGCCCGACATCGGCGATGAACAGGTCGCCGGTCTGTCGGTCAAAGCTGAACCGCCACGGATTGCGCAAGCCCATCACCCAAATCTCGCCCCGGCCGCCGCCGGATGCAAACGGATTGCCGGCAGCGATGCTGTACGGGTCACCTTCGTCAACGTTAATGCGCAGTATTTTGCCAAGCAGGTCGTTCTTGTTTTGAGCGCGGTTATTCGGATCGCCGGCGCTGCCACCATCGCCCAACCCGATGTACAGGTAGCCGTCCGGGCCGAATGCCAACTGTCCGCCGTTGTGGTTGGTGTACGGTTGCGGGATTTTAAGTAGCACTTTTTCGCTGTTCCGGTCTGCACGACCGTCCGATCCGATGGTGTAACGGGCAACGACAGTGTTGCTGCTCCTGTCTGTATAATTGACATAGAAGAAGTTGTTTTCGGCGACCTTAGGGTGGAAAGCCAGTCCGAGCAGTCCCATTTCGCCGCCGCTGAGCACCTTGCTCCTGATGTCCAAAAACGGCGTACTATCGACACTCTTGTCTTCGTTGATGATGCGGATGGTACCGGCTTGCTCTACGACAAAGAGACGCTTGTCGCTAGCCATCGGCATGCTGGCAATGGCCGTCGGTCTGGTAAAGCCAGTGGCGATCTGGCTCAGCTCCACTTGCGGCGCATTAAAGGCTGGTTCGTTTTGCGAGGGAGCGTTGGCTTGTTCTTTCGACTGCTGGCTCGGCTCACGGAATGCCAATGCCCAGATTAACAATCCCGCGATCGCAAGCACCTCCAAAGCAATAATGACCCCTAACCAACGAAACCTCATCTTGCTCATGTTTCTACTGTATCACAACATGCCGTACGTGATGTGAAAATTGCATCCCACCAGCAATGGTACAATATGAGCAATGACGGGAATGATTGATGTTATCCGCCAGGCATTTATTCGTGCCATCAGCGCCATCGCCCGGCGCTTAAACCAGCTGACAGGCGGGCGGCTGAGTCCGAACGCGGTCACTATTTTCAGTCTGGTGATGCACGTGCCGATCGCCTGGCTGGTTATCGCGGATCAGTGGATTATAGCGGCTTGTCTTTTATTCTTCTTTGGCTTGTTCGATAAATTAGACGGCGAGCTGGCGCGCTTGCAGGGGCGCTCGTCGGGCAACGGCGTATTGCTTGATTCGGCTACAGACCGTTTGAAGGAAGTGATTCTGTACAGTGGTATCGCGTACACGTTTGCAGTAGCCGGCGAAAGCGCGCTGATGCTCGCTGCGGTAGTTACTGCCCTGGGATGTTCACTGCTGACGAGTTACCTGAACGCTATGGGCGACGCAATTATGGCCCGGCACAAAACGCGCGAACATGCTGCGAACAAAGCGTTCCGCAGTGGCATCTTTGCGTTCGAGGTGCGGATGGCAGTGTTGTTTATTGGGCTCCTGACTGGCTACCTCCCCGCAGCAGTCATTGTGATCGCCGTTGGCGCTGCTTACACGGCACTCGGCAGGTTTGTGTTGGTATACAGTAAGCTGGCGGAGGATTAATGTACAAGGTCGATCTGCACACCCACTCTATCGCATCACCAGACGGCTCACTGAATGAAGATAACTACCGCAAGATGCTTGAAACCGGGCGGCTGGATTGCATTGCGGTAACCGACCACAACACTATTGCTTTTGCCAAGGAGCTGCATGCCAATCTCGGCGACCGCATTATCGTGGGCGAAGAAATTACGACGCTGGACGGCGAGATCATCGGTTTGTTTTTGACGAAGCCGGTTAAGCCCGGCATGAGCGCGGCTGACACAGTTCGGGCCATCAAGCAACAAGGCGGGCTGGTGTGCATTCCTCACCCCTTCGAGACGGTGCGGAAAGGCATACCAATTGTCGTGCTGGATGCTATAGCCGACCGGGTGGACATGATCGAGGTCCGGAACGGCCGCGCCGTGTTTCAAAACAAGAGCAGGCAGGCCGAGGCGTGGGCAACAGAACATCGCGTGGCAGGCGTAGCGAGTAGCGATGCGCACGGCTGGCACGGCTGGGGCCGTACGTACACCACTGTTGCGGAAATGCCGACGCGCGGCACACTGGTCAAGCTGTTGGCTAATGCTACGTACAAAGTCGGCCTACCTGGCATCCGCGGCGTATTGTATCCTAAACTTAACCGTATCCGCAGGAGACGAAGAATGACCGACACCGGAGGGAGTGCATGATCCACGATATCTTATTTGCGCTTTGGTTCTTTTTGCCGGCGGCGCTGGCTAACATGATTCCGATCCCGATCGCCAAAGTACCGTTTCTCAAGAAGTACAACGCGCCCATGGACTTTGGCAAAACGTATCGCGGTAAGCGCATTTTTGGCTCTCACAAAACCTGGCGCGGCTTTATTGCTGGCATAATCACCGCAACGCTTGTTTTGTGGCTGCAGCAGTGGCTGGTAAGTCAGTACGCCTGGGCGGCTAATTTCACAAGCCAGGTCGACTACGCCAGCCTGCCTACGCTCATTCTCGGCCCGCTTTTTGCCATCGGCGCGCTCGGCGGCGACGCGGTTGAGAGCTTCTTCAAGCGCCAACGCGGCACACCGCCCGGCCACGGCTGGTTCCCGTGGGATCAGCTCGATTACATCATCGGCGCGTCAATCCTCACCGCCCCGCTCGTCGCCCTCACCTTCTGGCAGTACGTCTGGCTTATCATCCTTTGGTTTGGCATTCACCTCTTAGCAACCTACATCGGCTGGCTCATCGGGTTAAAAGATAAACCTATATAGTTCATTAATAAATTTGACCAATGGTTAAGTGGGTGTTATAATAGTATTATGAATAACACGACACGTGATTGCCGCAGTTGTGTTGAGCCGTGTGACCTAAGGCGGCAACTGATCGAATTAAAGGGCAGTGTTGCGAAAGCCGGTGAAGAAGCAACAACTGAAGAGTTGGTTGCGAAATTTGGTGTGGATCTTGCACGACATGATCACAAACAGCGTGTGGTCGATCTAGAATTGGATGACATAATTGCGGCAGGCGCGTCTGTCGTTGATGATCCTGACACTCATCTAAGAAAAATGCTAGGACTTTTTGAAACCGCAAAAGGCGTTGTAGATGCGCAAAATAGATTACGTGAAACCCAAGAGGATGTACGTCACAGAGTAGCCTCGGATATCGGGCCTTTGTTGGTTGATAGGATTGACGGCCAGTTGGAGCGACTTGGGCAATTTTGCTTTGGCCCTCGGCGGCCCTCAGGACTAAGAAAGGCCCTGAGTTTCTTGTTAGGCCCTCCTAAATATTGTGGTTCTCCAGCCGCCCCTGTTGCCAGAGCGTTTCTTAGGGGAATTCATAGCGATTATCCATGGCTTATGGAAGCCACTTCTACAGCCGATCGTCCTGCACGGCAATAGTAGTGTAGTCTAGGTCAAAAGACCCTGTCTTTTACAAATAGAGGTTTACAAGTTTTGTTTTCTGATCGTGTTTTTACGACTGTATTTTTGGATGAACTCTTCTACTAATTGGCGGGCGGTGCGGTCTTCGATTTGTTTGGGTGGGTGTTTTTGGAAGAACGCGGCGGGTTCGATGATAGCGCCTTTTAGTTTGTTGTCCAGCGCAAGCTTGAGGCAACGGATGCTGTCGATGGCCACGCCTGCACTGTTGGGCGAATCTTCGACGCTGAGGCGTAAGTCCAGGTGCATTGGCACGTCACCGAAGTGCTTGCTCTCGATGCGGAGAAAGCAAATCTTGTTGTCCTTTTGCCATGGCACGTAGTCGCTCGGGCCGACGTGAATGTTCTCTGGATCGATGGTTTGGCCGCGGGCTTCGATCATCGACTGTACGGCCTCTGTTTTGCTGATCTTTTTATGTGTCAGGCGCTCGCGCTCCAGCATGTTTAGGAAGTCGGTATTACCGCCGGTGTTGAGTTGGCAGGTGCGCTCAATTTTCATGCCGCGGTCCAGGAACAGGTTGACGAGGGTGCGGTGCACGATGGTTGCGCCAACTTGCGCCTTGATGTCATCACCGATCACCGGCAGGCCGGCTTTTTCGAACTTTTTAGCCCAGATGGGGTTGCTGGCAATGAACACCGGAATGCAGTTTACAAACCCGCAGCCAGCAGCAATCGCCGCCTCGGCGTAAAACTCGGTGGCTTTTTGCGAGCCGACTGGCAAGTAGTTAATCACTATCTCTGCCCCGCTGTCTTCTAACACCTTTACAACATCGGCCACTTTGGCCTTTTCATTTACCGGCACCAGCTCGGCAGTGTATTTGTTGACGCCGTCCAACACCGGGCCGCGGCTGACCTTGACGCCCATTTTGGGCACCTTGGCAAAGACGGTGGTGTTGTTCGGCTCGGCGTAAATCGCCTCGGCCACATCCTTGCCTACCTTGTTTTCATTCACGTCAAACGCAGCAACCACCTCGATGTCCCGAATGTGGTAGCCGCCAAAGTTGACGTGCATTACGCCCGGCACAAACTCGTCGTCTTTAGCGTTCCGGTAGTAATAAATCCCCTGCACCAGCGACGACGCGCAGTTGCCGACGCCAACGATCGCGACCTTAATCTTCCCCATGCCATAGTCTCCTTGTTGTTACCCGACTTCCATCGTAGCGCCGGCAGATATATAAAACAAATACATAGTTTTGATATGGGTATAACTAGAATTTATATTCTAGCTGTACGCGTTGTAGGTCTTCAGGAGCAGGATCGAGAAGATAAAGATCGCGATGAAGAAGAGTGGCACATAATTGCGTCGAACTACATGGTGTAGCTTGGGATAGAGCGACAAAAACAGTCCGTATGCGATAAGGTAACGCACGATCCGCACGGCAACCGCCACCACCAGAAACGCCAGCAGATGGTATTTGTACTGCCACGCCAAATGCGTAAAGACTTTGTAGGGAACGCCGGAAAATGGCTGGTTTACCAGCCCCATAATGCCCATCTCGTTGTACCAGGTCTTGGTTTGCGAAACCATGCGGTCCTGAATGTACGGGAGCGAGCTAATGGCGTGCTCTGGCAGTCGCATGAGCAGCGCTACAATGGTGCCAAATACCGTGCCGGCGACGTCATACAGCAGCATGAGTCGTTTTTTGCGGATGCGCATGAAGACGATCAACAGGAGTAAAAATTCCGGTATGACAAACCATACCACTGCCTCGCCAGCCGCCCAGGCGAAAATCAGCCAGTTGGCCTGCCGACTCGAAAAGAAATTTTCGACATAGAAATTAAAACTGCTGAGGCTCAGTTTTTCGCGATGGCCCAGCCAATACCACACAAAAAACGGCAAAATAAACAGTAAAATCGAGGTGGTAATGACAATAAAATTTACCAGGTATAGAAGCATAGGATCACTCCTGCATCGAACAGGTTATTGACGTCAAGTGCGAGGTGAAACAGTTTGTTATTGCGTGGGAATGATTTTTGCTCCGTTCTCAGCGAACGACGCAGGGATGTGCTGTAGATAGCAATAGGCGCGAGTATGATAACGGCCCAAACGGGCACAGGAGCGATTATCAGGGCCGTCAGGATGCTGGCGTATCCAAACGCGCTTGCTAGCAGGCTTACGCGATTTGTCGTCAAGGCCCCAAAGGCTACTAGGAATGTGCGTTTGTTGTGCTGCCAGTCTGCTTCGTAATCTTTGTAATCCTTGAGTATTGAGAGCGCAAAACGTTGCACAAATCCACCAATAGCCAGTGCGGCCAGTACAACATAATCACCCTCCCCGCCGGCTGCGTATACGCCCAGCAGGAGCGGCAGTGTGTGAAACAACAAAGCAAGTAACGCAATCGAGCTGATGGGCCGGCGCGAGGCCTGGATTGGTGGCTGGTTGTAGAACCAACACAGGATAAGGTAGACCAGCAGCGATACAAAAACGACCGTCTGACCAAACAGTGCCGGCACGGCTAGACTGAGCATAGACAGCCCGACGCCGACCAGATGTACCTGCTCGTTCGCAACCTGCCCGTCCAGCAGTGGCGTGCGCCGCTTGGCGCTCGCGTCAATTGTCTTGTCGGCAAGGTCGTTTTGTAGCGTGGCGGCAAAATTGAGACAGAGCACACCGAATAAACTGGTCAGTAGTGTAGTCTCAGAAAAAGTCTGTCCGCCGGCAGCAGTATATCCCAGCAAAACCGCCAAAAGCGGCGGCACGGCATTCTTGGGCCGCGCCAGCCGATACAGCAGTGGTATGGTGTGGGAACGGCCGGCCATACCGGATCCGGAAGCCTCAGGTACCTGCCTCGCCAACACCGCTAATCATCAAGACCATGAACATTGCGATCAGTGCAAGATACCCCAGGATCGGCAGGCCGATGACAACCAGGATGCTCAGACCAATGATGCGCAAGGGTGTCCAGTTGTGCTTTTCCCGGATGACTTTGCCGTCGCTGGTTGTCGTGACCGGCTCGCCCCTAAGGGGCACGCCGCGCGCAATGCTGTAAAGCGACACAAGCAAGAACACTATCGCGGCAATCCTGAGCAGGTCGCCGTTGCCGGTTAACAAACTGAATACCGCAACAATGCCAAAGATGAGCAATGTTATTTCGTACGGGTTCTGCCATTTTGTTACCGCTGTCGGCACTGTTGGCGTCGGCGTTTCATTTGGTGCGGCACGCTGAAACGGTTGTTGTCGCTGTTCATTATCCATGATGTGCTCCTTTGCGTACGGCGCTTACGACAGCATAATTGAACCCAGTCAGTATCAGGAAGGCCACGATGACCGTCGCAAAACCCAGAACGATGGTCAGCGACCTCTCAGCGAACAGGAAGCTGCTGATCCCCACAAACGCCATGATGTTCGGTATGAAGTAGCTGTACCGCAGTACATCACTTTTGAGGGTCGACGCCACAACCTTCCGGTAGAAACATACGTTGGCGCGCACCCAAATCAGCAGAAGAACGATAGCTAGGAACGCAGCGAACGGCCGAGGCGTGTTAAATACTAAAATATTGTCGCGCAGCACAGGATCTGCCCCGCTGTCTACGGCCCGCCAGAACAGTGCTCCCGCAAGTACAATAGCCACGGCACCACTGGCAAGGTTGGCGTCCTTGGCTGGTACTACTGTGCGCAGCAGTAGTACGGTGGCAGCCATAATGAAAGCGTCGCCTGCGAGCACGAAGGCTTCAAGTGTGCTATTGCCAGCCAGCGTACCTACCGCCCATATCAGGCTGGCAATGCCGGCGGCCATATACGCCAACCGGTACGACTTGATGGCAAACTGCGGTTTATTGGCGATTTTTCCTGATGAGTAGGCATACGCCAAAAAAGCGAGTGCGGCTGCGCAAAATCCTAAAGTTCCCAGCATTCCCCTGTCCTTTCTGGTAATCTATGGGTAGTATAGTGCGAACGTAATTCTAAATGCAAACGGTTTTTGTTTTAGCGGTTCTAGCGTATTTGTGCGGGTCGGTACCGACCGGCAAGCTGCTTGGTTGGCGCAAAAATATCGACATCCAAAAACATGGTAGCGGCAATATTGGTTTTGCCAACGCGGTGCGGGTGCTTGGCTGGCGCGACGGCATTATTGTGTTGATTGTGGACGTATTAAAAGGGTTTGCGCCGGTGTTTGCCGCCAAGTGGCTGGGCTTTGAAGATGCCGCCTTGCTGGCCATCGGGCTGCTGCCGATCATTGGCCATGCTTACCCGGTGTGGTTGCGTTTTCGCGGCGGCAAATCAATTGCAACTGGGCTGGGCGTGTTGCTGGTCATAGCGCCATTGCTTGCCGCCTGCGCAACCGCCGTTTACTTAGTGACGCTCGCCATCTGGCGCAAATCGGCCGCCGGTTCGCTCGTGGGGGTGTGGTCGCTGCCGGTTTGGGCTGCTGTTTTTGATCCGCGGCTCGTCTGGTATGTTCTGCTCCTTGCTCTGTTTGCCACATACACGCACCGTCAAAACATTCGTGATTTTATGAGGAGGACGTATGCTACTTAAATTCACACTGCTGGCATTATTTATCTTCATCGCTGGTTATTTGCTTACAGCCCAGCTATACCGCATGCGTGGCAAACGTCTGCGCGGCAGCAAGCTCGAGACCAAGATTTTGCTATGGATTCCGCTGTTTGGGGCGGCGGTCGCCTTTGCATACGGGGATGAATGGGTACGTATCGCATTGCTCGCCATTGTATTGTTGGGCGCGTGGCTGGATGTAGTTGGGCAGCGGATTTGGCTTGGTTCAGTACTCTATGCGTGCGCGGTTAGCATTGGGGTGATGAGCCTATTTGGCGTGGCAGCGTTTGGGACGCAGATCTTTTTGGCTGTGTGGTCTATGTCGGTCTTATCAGACGCTACCGCCTTTTTTGTTGGCAATTGTGCAGGCAAACATAAATTGCCAAGCGTTCTTAACAGTAATAAGAGCTGGGAGGGCGTGGCCGGACAGCTTCTTGGCGCGGCACTGGGTTTTGCACTGCTGGAGTTATGTTTTGACAATGTGCCAGGGTATTTTGTGGCAACAGTTGGTATTGGTTCGGCGCTTGGCGATTTGTCTAATAGTTACATAAAGCGCCGCACTGGTATTGTGGAGTGGAGTAACCGGATACCCGGTCACGGCGGTTACCTGGACCGCTTTGCCAGTTTGGCGGGCGCTTCACTACTAACTCTTGCTATTATGTTGGTTATAAGCTAGCCGGACTGTATAATTTATTTTTATGGAAGACCGGCTAAAGAAGTTTGCGCACTTGGTAGACGCCGGCAGTTTTACTAAGGCAGCGCGCGAGCTGCACATCTCGCAACCCGCCCTCTCAACAGCCATCGCCAAGCTGGAGCGCGAGCTGAAGGCGCGGCTTTTAGTGCGCGGTTCGCGGCCGCTCGCACTCACCCCTGCTGGCAAGCTGGCATACCAGGCAGCCAAAGACCTGGTCGTACATGCGGATAACCTGCGCCTGCGCCTGGCAGAACTCGCCAACCAGCCTGTGACGCTTCGCATCGGCATGATGGACAGCATCGCCGACACGCTCTTTTCGGGCGACGCCAGCTTGGATTTGCTCGAGGGCGCGAAAGTATCCGTCGTCGTCAACAACTCGCGCGTACTTGCCGAGGCTGTCGAACGCGGCGACCTGGACGTTGCCTTTGTAGCTCAGCAAATCAACGGTAAACTGCCGTCCATCCTCGAAGCCAAACCAGTCGGTACCGAACCGCTGGTAGTAGTCTGCCATGCAGACCGCCACGTTGACCCCAAAGCCACTACCCTGCCCAACTTCATTGCCTACGACCAAGCATCCAACACCTTCCAACTCGTCCAAAACGCACTCAAAAAGTATGGCTTGAGCGCCGAAATAACCATCTACTCCACCAGCCCGGAAATAATGCTCCGCCTCGTCCTCCAAAACAGAGGCATCGCCGCCCTCCCCTACCTCATGGTCCGCAACTACCTGCAAACCGGCCGGTTACGACGCTTGGGCGAGCCATCGCCATGGCTAATCCCCCGCAATATAATTGCAATTAAGCGCAGCGACCGCGATATAGCAAGAGTGCTGGCCATGTTAGGCAGACAAATCGCGGGCACCCTTAACCAACTCTCTATCGAGGCCCAACAGTGACCGTCTGATATTGGGTTATGCACAGTTTCAACAAAAGTGATTAACAGCTGATTAACTCTTGTGCTTTTTTCTTGCAACTAGAGGGAGCTGTCGATATATTGGGCCAAGCGACATGGAGTTGCACAATCGCCTGCCCTGCCGGCAGTACTACAATCACCATTCCGATATCAGACCAATTGTCCGAGGTTGCTGCAGTAGAATACTTCTTGGGCGACAATGATCCATTGCTGGGAGTTGCCGCTCCTGTCCCGGTCGAGAATGGTGCCATCAAGATTACGACGAAGGATTTTCCGATCGGAACGCACCGCATAACCATTCGTGCCAGAGATCGTGTCGGCAACTGGAGCTCTTCGCTGTACGAATACGCGGAGGTATACAAATTGCTCAGTATAAAACTGATCTCACGCCAGCAGTTCCCGGCCCAGCCCGCCCCCCAAGTCGTCGAAAAAATCGTAACCGTCGTCAAAACGGTTGTCGAAACAGTATTGGATAAACTAAGCAAGCTATTTAAATGGTAAAAGCATAAGCAGAGGATAGAATAAAAGCTTGACTAAGAAGCAAAAAATCGTAGGTAACCGTAGTGCTAGATGGGCCCTAATTGCAATAGTGGTAATTTTGTCGTTATTGTCTGGTTGGTTTGTAACAAAATATTATTGGCTTCAACCGCGTCAATATAAGGAGCAATTTTCTAAACTGGAGCGCATGCTTGATGAAGCCAGTCGGGAGATAGCAGCAGACTCTAAGAGAATAACAAAGGAGAGGGGTTGTTCCCGGCCTCAGGAAAAGTATGGCCCCGGTGCGCTAACATGTAGCATTAGAATTCAAATCCCAAATGAGGATGTTCAGTTAGGTACTAATGCAGTATGGAATGTTTTTGATTCAATTGGCTCATTCCAAAAACAAGGGAGCGGGCAGGATGAATTTCGTCAATATTCCTATGAAGATATTAGTTGTTCGGTAGAGATTTCTAGCATGTACCACAGTATCGCCTGTGGCCGTACGGTTACAAGGGCGATTTATTAGGCGCATTCATATCACATGGCACTATCAATGTTATGGCTGGGCATGTTGGCTGAGGTTATGCAGAAAATTCGGAAATACAAGAAGCTTTGATTAAGGCTGCATGGGCATTGGGCTATCGATTTTCTGTTGCTACTGCCGGCAAAAAGAAACCGGCCGCGAAGGGCCGGTCTTGGTCTTGTTGCTACGTGGCTTACTTATGGGCGATGGAAGACAAGAGCTTCTTGAGCATGTCGACCATGTCTTTTTGGTTCTGCTCACCCACCTCGGTGGAGTTGGTGGCGAAGTAGCGCTTGCCGTCCTTGTCGGTCCAGTATGCTTCGAGCGTGACGCCGCCAAGTGTGTTGTATTCGTAGGTGTTGATGGTGATGTCGCCGGCCTTGATGGTGTCGGCCTTGACCTCGCCGTCAACTACGCGCCAAGCGGAGTGGCCGTTCTTGATGGCGTCTTCGCGGGCCTTGGAGTTTTCGTCGGTGTCAACCGAGATCCAGATCTGCTGGAAGTTCTCCGGTGTTTCTTCTTTGAGTAGGTCGACCTCTGTGTTTTTGATATAGAGGCGACCCATGCTGGCGGTTTCGCTGATTACCCATTCGCCCGGGTACTTAAAGCTGACGCCCTGCGATTCCCAGATGTGATCTTTCCAGCCTTCGTATTCGTCTTTTGCTTCTTCCTGCGCCTGTTCGCTGCTGTTTGTGTTGTTCATCGGTTCTTCAGTTTGGTTCTTTGACCCAAAGACGAACCAAACGGTGCCAATAAGAAGAATGGCAATAATGATTGTTACTGCCCTGCCCACATTGTTGTTGGTTGGAGTTTGTTCCTTGTCGCTCATGTTTGTATGATAACACGTTTTGCAATATTCTTTGCGAACCCTTAAAACTCTGACATGGCTAATTTTTTGACGATACTCCTGTAGTTTGATGCATATTTCGCTACGGCACGGGTATTGCAATCGATTTGTTGGCGGGTGGATAATAAACGTTAGCAGTGTGAGTGCTTCCTTCTAACGGGTCATTCTTCGCGTAAAGCTACGAATGACAGGGCTCCGGGAGGATTCCTACTCACAGGCTTGTTTTGGGAACATTAAGGATGCATACATACTCGGTCGCCTGAGAGCGGCAAAGAGCGTCCCTGCAATCCTTCGATACATACATGTGATCCGGCGGAGAGCATAGGTATGGAACGGTTACTTCCCTGCTTGCCCGATCACCTCTTATAAAATCCGTTCACTGGCGTTTATAAACGATCCAGTTTCTCTTTGTGGTGACTTGTTAATTTGGAGGAGCTTGAGATGAAAAACCGCATTGTTATTGCGCGCGAAGTAAACGTACCTGAGTTGTTTTTTAAGAACGAAGGCCGGCTGGCGGTCTACCCTCGCCGCGTGGAACTGGACGGCCGCGAGTACACCTTTATGGACGGCCTGCGTTTGATTATCCGCAAAGGCCAGCAAATGATCCAGATCTTCGACATGACCGACGGCGTGCGCGACTACCGCCTGCAGTTCGACACTACCCGCCGCAGCTGGACGCTGGTCGATATGACGGTTTAGATAGCTGGTGCGCTGGCGGCAAGCCCTTCGTCCGAAGGGCTTTTTTGTTGCAGCTGGATTGCCGAATAGCTGTCGACGATTTGGTCGGCGCCGATCAGGCGCTCGCGGCCGACCGTGTTGGTAATGGCGGCGCAACGCATGCCGGCGGCACGGGCTGCGGCTACGCCGTTGGGCGCGTCTTCGATCACCAGGCATTCGGCTGGGTCGGCGCCGAGCTGCTTGGCTGCGTACAGGAAGATATCCGGGTTGGGCTTGCCGATAAAGCCGATGTCTTCGATGGAATAAACATGGCCGTCAAACATCTCTGTCAGGCGCAGCTTGGCGTCGATAGCGGCGAAGAAGTCGCGCTCCAGCGCGGTGGCGATAGCGCGCGGGTATTTGCTGGCCGTGGATTCGAAGAACTCCAAGAAGCCGGGCATAAAGCCCACGTCTTTCTGAAAGAACTCCCGGGCGAGCTCGCGCCGCTCCCTGCCAAGCTCTTCCGGGTCGCCGCCAAAGCCGTACTTTTGCTGAAGCATTTGTGCGCCGTCCACGAGGTTGCGACCCATCACGATCGACTTGACCTCTTCGATATCGTACGCAATGCCGCGCCGTCGCAGGAACTCGGTGTCGGCCTCTTCCCACACCGGTTCGCTGTTAATAATCACTCCCTCCAGGTCAAAAATTAACGTAGTTATTTCGCGCATGTCACAACTCCTTAAATGCCCAGGCTGTGCCAGGGGTAAATTTGTCGGGGTTGGTGCGCAGTTCGTGGGCCAGCTCGTCGCGGCTGAACCAGCGTACTTGCAGCACCTCGTCTTGTTTTATTTTAAATGCTTCCGCCGGTTTGTCCAGGGTGGCGATGAAGAACTGGGCGAAGAAGCGGTGTTTGCCGTTTTCCAGCATTTTTGGCCCGGGCGTTACCTGCAGGTTCTCGATGCCGATTTCTTCGTGCGCCTCTTTGATGATGTTTTCGAGGTAGGTTTCGCCTTCTTCGACCGTTCCGGCTGCGGCGCCTTGCCAGCGGCCCGGGTCGTTATGTTTGGCGAAAGCGCGCTGTGCCAGTAAGATGTCGCCCTTTGAATTCTTGAGCCACAGTGCCGATACGCGATAGATGTCATCGTCGGCCACTTCGTCGCGGAACTTGTGCGTGATGATATTGTCTTGCTCGTCCACCACCGGGACTCGTTCAAATTCTGGTTGGACGGCTTCAATAAGTTCTGCCCGCGCGTCGTCGGTGAAGTTATGGTTGGCGTCTATGCGTATTTGTTTGATCTTGGGACTGAGGCGGGAGAAGTCGAGGCTGCCGATGACTTCGTCTTGGTTGGCGTGGACGGCAACGACTTTGCTGGTGTCGGCGAGCGCGTTGTATAGCGTGATTGGGTCAAGGCCGCGGATGCTGTCCCAGTATGCTTTGGGGACGATCGTGGTGCTGCCGTCGCGGCGCGCGAGGGTGGAGACGCCGTCAAAATCGATGGCGGTACCCGGCAGTGTGAATACTTTGCTAAATTCTTCGGGGCTGAGTTCGGCCGGCGGGCCGAGCAGGACGATTTTGCGTATGCCTTTCGGCTTGGCCAGCCCGGCAGCGACGCAACCCTGCGAGTGGCAGATGAGGTCGATGATGGCGTCTGGGTTTTGGGTGCGCGTTTCGCTAATCACCAGCTCCAGCTTTTTGACCCGTTCGTTTATTGGCGGAACGGTAAGTGTTTGTGTTACCTCGTCCCACTGGCCGTAGTCAAATAGGATTTTTTCGGTGTCAGGCGACAGCGCCTCGGCGATATCGGTAAACATCCCCCGACTATCCTTCCTCACCCCGAACCCGTGCGAGAAGATGACGATATGTTTAGGCATGCTCTAAAACCGCCTTTCGTTGTTTTGGTTTTTGGGTTGCCGTTTTGACATTCTTGACACTATTGCCATGGTCGGTTTGTTTTTGCCAGAGGGAGTAGTAGCGGCCTTTTAGCTTGAGGAGTTCTTCGTGCGTGCCGTCTTCGACGATCCGGCCGCCGTGCATGACGATGATGCGGTCGAGACCTGCCACCGTGCTCAAGCGGTGGGCGATGACGATGGCGGTGCGCTTGCCCAGGATTTCGGGTAATGCCTCTTGGATAATCTTTTCGCTTTCGCTGTCGAGCGCGCTGGTGGCTTCGTCGAATATCATGATGGGCGCGTTTTTGAGAATGGCGCGGGCGATGACAATGCGTTGCTTCTGGCCGCCGCTTAGCTTAATGCCGCGCTCACCCACCATGCTGTCGTAGCCTTCGGGCAATCTTTGGATGAATTCATGGGCGTGCGCGGCTTTAGCGGCGCGGATCATGTGGGCTTCGGATAGGTCTTTGCCAAAATATTGCAGGTTTTCGCGGATGGTGCGGTGGAACAACAGCGGCTCCTGCGGCACGTAGGCGATCTGGGCGCGCAGTTCTTCCTGGCGTACGTCGCGGATATCGATGCCGTCGATCTTGATCGATCCGCTGTCAACATCATCAAAACGCATAAGCAGGCTCGCGAGCGTACTCTTGCCTGCCCCGCTCAAGCCTACAACACCCACCTGCTGCCCGCCAGGAATGCGGAGGTTCAGGCCGCTAAAGACTTGCATAGCTTTGCCATTGGCGCCGTGATATGAAAAATGCACGTCGGATAGCTCGATGTCCCCCTTGCGGACGCGCAGCCTGCGCGGGTTGTCGGGGTTTTTGATAGTTTCGTGCTTGTCGGTCAGGTATTCAAGTGTTGGGTGTAATTTGGTAATGAGATCGTCGTGGCGGGTTATTAAATCCGGCAACCCCTGCACCGCTTGGAAAATCTGGAACATGTAGGAGATGGTTAGTACTACCAGACCTACTGATGCTGCCCCGCTCTCGGCGCTGACTGCTGCCATCCAATACGCTATAGCGGAGCCAACGATCGTAATAATGTCGCGCGGCGCATCAAGCAACGCGTGCTTCTTGCGGCGTTGCCAGAAGGTCTCGGTTTCTTCATTTGCCAGCACACGTAATCTCTGAATTGATTGCTCGCCAGTGCCCGATGTTTTGTAGGCGATGATGTTTGTGACGTCGTCCGACACCAGGCCAGATATCCGGCGGTATATTTCGTGCGAGCGCATCCTCTCTTTGTTGACTAAGGATGACGACCACAGGACGTAGAAGATTTGGGCAATCACAACAGCCAGCGCAGCCAGTCCGACCTGCCACGAGGCAATAAACATGACAGTAACTGGTATGGTCAGTGTGATCGGGGTTTGGATGAGCTCGCCCCGGAACATGCGCACGAGCTCCATGCTACTGTCAGCGTGCTGGCGGAACGTGCTGGCCAGATAACCTGTTTGATGGTCGCGGAAGAATGAGATATCTTTGCCGACCAGCTTTTTGTAGTACCGCACCATTAAGTCGCCATACGTCTCGTTTTCGGCGCGTACGCACAGTAACTCTTTGGCGAGTCGGAGCAACAAGCCAGTTATGCCAACAATGGCTTGCAAGACGATGATAGACCGGGCGCTGTCAAAATCCCCCTCGGCAACACTAGTTACCAGGCGGGCTAGAAGGATGATGGTAACAACACGCAAAAGAAGCGTCTGAATGACAAGCGCAAGGACGCCAAGCCAGTACCTGGGTCTGCGGCCGTAGGTCTTAAGTAGGTAAGAATAGACGTCGCAGTTCATGCCCATTTCGGTAATTCCTGCAGGTGAACGGTAGGATTATAGCAGCTATCCGGTGTTTGGGCGAACCGCGGCGCTAGCGGTGAGGCTTCTTATGTAATCTTTACGTAGCGGATTGACTCTGCTCCAGCCGGTCAAGTGCCTGACGAACCTGGTTGATGGCGTCCTTATTTTTGCTGCCGGCTTGCTGCATGGCTTTTTCGCGGGCCATCTTGGCCTTGTCCTTAATCATGTGTCGGATCTCTTCGCCTTTTTTCGGCGATAGCAGCATGCCGATTGCGGCGCCAGTGCCTATACCAATCAAAAAACCTGCGGCTATTCCTGGGATGTTCATAGCGTCTCCTTTCTTGCTTGTAATTACAGCGTAGCTTGCCCGGTCTTATGCGACAGTCGAATAATTAACCGGCACACCTGGCGCCCGGGGTATAATAGAGATATGGGCGCAAACAAGGCAGCAACCAAAGAACGCAGTCCGATACGAGATCTGGCGATCGCTGCCGGCTTAATTGGGGCAATTGTGCTCACTGCTTCGCTCGTCAGTGAGATATTGATACCTGATTAACTGGGGGTGCGGTCATTGATGCCATAGTCCGATTTCTGGAACGTTTTGTTGAGCAGGTTCCGCTGGAACTGTTTGTTTTTGTTGGCTGCTTTTTAGAGGAAGTTTTTTCGCCGATCCCGTCTTTTGTGGTGCTGATCCCGGCCGGCGCAGCAGCGTTGGTACAAGGCATCAGTTGGTGGTATCTGCCCGTGCTGGCGCTCATCGGCGCGTCCGGCCGGGTGCTTGGTTCGCTGATTTTATACTTCATTGCAGACAAAAGCGAAGACTGGCTGTTCGGCGGCGGGCGGCGATGGTTTGGTGTCTCGCACAAACAGATTGAGAGTGTCGGGAGGCGCTTTAGTGGTTCGGGTCGGGACTTTTTGGCGCTGTATTTGTTGAATGCCGTCCCTGTGCTGCCGACGTCGCTTCTGTCGCTCACCTGCGGATTCATTAAGATCAATCTCCGTACCTTTGTAATCGCAACGTTCCTTGGATCGGCCACAAACGCCCTCTTTTATATGAGTTTGGGATATGTTGGCTTTACTGCGGCAGCGCAGCTAAGAGAGCTGGATGTGGCGCTGCAGATTGCTGCGGGCGCTATCATTATAGTTTTGGTGGCGTGGATTTTGTACCGCAAAAATAAAAAGAGGAAGGGTCGCACCTAGCCCTTTCTCTGCCGGTCGAAACACCGTTATTTAAGTATTCCCTTCTCGACCAGTGAAGGAATAATCTTGTTGCGGATAATCGGCGAAACGCGCGGGTTGTTTGCATCCTCCTTGCCAATCCAGTGCAGGCGTTTGATCTCAGTTGATGGTTTTGGCGTGCCAATCAGCTTGCCGCGGTACAGGTCGATCACCACTTCGCGGTCCGGCATGCCAGACGCCACATCGGCATACTCGCCGATGTACTCCAGCGAGTCAAAATCGACAGCGCAATCCAGCTCTTCCTTGATTTCGTGCTCCAGGTTTTCCTGAAGCGTTTCTTCATCCATTTGCCCGCCCGGCATGATGTAGTCGGTGGTGATGTCGCCTTCGTCTTTTTCGCAGACCAAGAACTTGGTTTGGTCGTCGTTTAAAACCAGCAGTCCGATTTTGTACCAGTAAGCCATGATGCACATCATACCAAACATTGCCCATGATCCGAATGTGATTTATATCATTACGCGGACTTTTGTTTTAAAAGCTTTAGCGGTATAGTTGTGAGTATGGAAAACGGTCAAGAAATGCAAGAAACGCCCCAGGTAGCACCTCAAGATTCTCAAGAACCGGAAGGATCAAAGCCGCAGGTGGTAGTCAGCAAGCCTGTGCACAAGCACTGGGCGACATGGCTGCTCACCGTGCTGCTCGTTTTGTCGCTGGCCGGCAGCAGTTTTCTGTGGACGAGACTGCAGGCTGTCCAGAAAGACAACAATCAACTCAAGCAAGAGAAGCAGCAACTAGAGCAACAGGTGGATCAGCTCAAAGCCGCTGACGCAGACAGGAAAAAACAATCAGCGGGCGGTTCAGAGCTGTCGGCCTGCAGTTATAAACCGTCTGAGGTGCTCAAAGAAAACATCAAGGCTGCGCTGGACAGCAAAAACACCGCTGCATTCGCTTCGTACGTATCCAGCCCTGTGAAGTATGTACTCGCCGGTAGTGAGTACGGCGGTGAAAGGACGCCGGACGAAGCCGTGGCCGCGCTGGAGTATACCCACTCCGCCGAGGGGCCGTGGAACTTCGACCTGCCGCAAACCACCATCGATGAATATGACAGCGGCGACTACGCCAGCTACTTTGATGTTAATACGCTGGTAGGCCGTGCAACGAGCGGCATGGTTATTGCTTTCGGATTCAACTGCGATGGCAGCAAGATAGATTCGATATTTGTCGCGCCAAGCGAAGAAATGCTGTAGGTGTGTTTCCTAATTCGTAAGCAATCTTACCGTGCCGGCCGCGCCTGCCGTTTATAGTGTCCGTTGTAAACGAGGACGGATGCCATGGTAGACATCAAGAAAAGCGCCAAAAACCTTGGCAACAAGGCCGAAGAACTGGGCGACAAGGCCAAAGAAAAGTCCGAACACATCAAGTCGGGCGGCAAAAGCAAGCGCAAATAGCGCGTGCCTTGGCGGCTAAAGCAGCCCTGACAGTAAGGTCTTTAGTTTTTGGGTGTCGGCGTAATGGTGTGTGTCGCCGGGCAGTTCGATCAGTTTGCAGCTTTTTGCCTGCAGCCGCGCGCGCAAGTACGCTTCGACTTCCCGGAACGGCGACACCGGGTCGTCCGTGTTCTGTACGATAATAACCGGCATGGAGAACTGCCACCACCCGTCAGTCTCCAGCCGGCGGATCATGCCGAGCGGCAATCCGGCAAACAGGCAGGCGCGGGGTCGCAGCCGACCCTCGGCAATGCCCTTGAGACTGAGCACTGACCCGGCCGACTTGGCAAATATGACGTAGTTGTCCAAGCTGCGCACGGCCCGGGCCGCAACATCGAGCTCGCGGCCGATATCAATATGCGGCTCGCCAGAAGCCCAGTGCGCATAGTCCTGCACCACAACCTTGTCAAAAAGCGGCTTGAATTCGTCGCCAACCGCGTGGATCCACTCCTGGTTGCGCTGGCTTTCGCCGCCCAAAGCTAACAGTTGCATGCCCCTACTATACGTTTGTTTTTGATATGCGCCAATCATTTTTGATAAGGTGGTGTCAGAATAACACTATGGCATGCCTTCGTCCGATGGTTTATACTGCATGGCATGGCATATGTTTATCACGCCCCGACACTGACAGTCGATGTGGTCGTCTTTCAGGTGATTGACGGCAGGTTGCACGTCTTGCTTATTAAGCGCAAAAACGAACCGTTTAAAGGTGAGCTGGCCTTGCCAGGCGGCTACAATGCCGCCGGCGACACAACCCGCCAGGCGATGGACCGGGTGCTGAAGTCCAAGGTTGGCTTAAGCCGCGCGGACTTCCCTTTTATCGAGCAGCTCTATGCCTTTGACACGGTTGCGCGCGATCCCCGCGGACACGCGGTGAGTATCGTGTATATGGCGCTCGGCAACAATCTGGAGTGCCACGATTCCGAGACGACACAGGAGCCGGCGTTTTATCCTGTTGACGAGCTGGGGGATATTGCGTTCGACCACGAAGATATCGTCGCCTATGCAGTTGAGCGCCTGCGTGCACGTATTACTTCGTTTACGGCCGTCTTCGCACTGTTACCCGAAGACTTCACACTTACACAGTTGCAGACCGCGTATGAGGCTGTATTGGGCCGCAAACTGGACAAGCGTAATTTCCGCAAGAAGTTCTTGTCGTTTGACGTGCTTGAACCAACCGACAAATACTACCAGGAAGGCGCGCACCGCCCAGCCTTGCTCTACCGGTTTAAAGAGCGGAAAATCCAACCCCTGTTGCGCGATTTTTAGCAGCCGAAAGCGCTGCGCAAAACTCCGGCCAACGCCGGAGTTTTTTATTGGAACAAGCAAAACCAAGACTATTGAAACTTAGTGTTGACAATACACTAAGAAAGGAGGACAAGTAGTGGCTACTTAGTGTAGCTTGAACAATAAGTAAGCGGAGGATAGCCAATAAGACCAGCATAGACATATTCAAAACAACTAAATAAACACAAGTAAACAGATCAAACACCGGTGGGACAAGGTATGCACTACCGGTTTGTTCAGTGCGTACCAAAAAACCAAAGTCAGCCAATCAAGAACAAGAGGAGTATTATGGAACGCAATCAAAGTCCCTACGTGTACGAACCTAACGCAGAAGGTGTTCGCAACTTTCATATAGGTGACATTTTATCGATAACCACCGGCCGCCTAGTTTCGCCGCGGCGTATGGATGGTGTCTATGACATCTTGAACTACATGACCGGCGACGATCTATTTACACACCAGTTGATCCGGGCTGCCGAGGAGTGCGCCCCTGCACTGAGAGAGCAGCACCCGGACCTGACCGATGTGGACGTCCCGGAGGAGTTCCATGGCGAGGAACACGTCCAAAGATGGCTCGGAGATTTGGTGATGCGACACGGTGAGTCGCGACCCGTTATGCCCTTGCACCCAGAAGAGCACACGGTTATCGATCCGATCGCCGAGGCGCACTTCATGGGGTTCGGCCACAAGGTCATGCCGTTTACATTGCCTGAGGATCCAGAGCCAGAGTTCTAAGGCGCCATGATAAGAACAGGAGCCTCGAAGGCTCCTGTTCTATAAAGAAAGCGCCCGCACTACCGTCCCGAGGGGCGTTCGCCCAGGGTTTGCAGAATGTGGTGTGGCAGGCTCCATAACTTCGCCGGCCGACCGCCAGTCTCAGTTGTTTGGGCCGTGGTAGCTATGAGTCCCATCCATTTATTTGCAGGCGCGTCATTGGCGAAGTTGCCTTTATCGAGGCTTGTCCCCAGGATGGCACTAAATACTTCCCGCAGCTCTGCCAGGGTGAATGCGGCCGGGCTGTCCAAGAGTCGCGCCAGTATAGGTAATGTGTTTTGCCTCGCTTCAGTAGTTGCGTGTTCATTTTTGTCAACGCGTCTCCGGAGTGATTGTAAGCCCAGGGCGATTATTTTTCTGTCCGAGTCCGTGACTGGTATTGCCCTGTTTTTGGCCAACTCGTCGGGGTTGATGAGCACAAGCGATCCGTCCTCGGGCTGTCGACCAGACGTGCGGCTGCCGCATACCCCAGCCTCGCCGTATTGTCTGAGATGCGCATTGTTTCGGTTTGCCATATGAGCGGACTTGGCCAAGTGTTGCCGGGTGTCCCGGGGATGAGCCCGCGCACGGCTTCCCTTGCCGCATCCTCGAGAGTGGCCCTTCCTTCGAGCTGTGTGCTTGGCAGAGAAAGCGTTCCTTCGGCATCCCCCGCCATAGCAACGGCGAGGCTGCCGACGCCACGGTTGACGTCGTGGTTGATAACAAAGACCGCGACATCGGCCAGGATCGGCCCTTCCCAGGCCGGCCGGTGCTGCCTCATGGCCGCCCCCTTGTGAGTGCGCGCAGGACGGTTTGTATGATCGCTTGTTTTGTCCTTGCCGGGTTGATGATGCCCGGGTTTTCGCTGCTCATGCCGATAGGCGCGTGGTGGCCGAGGCGGATTGGCGCAAAGTGGTCGGGATCGGTTATAGCCATGGCAACCAGCGCGTCGTACGGCTTAGACAGTTCGCTCAATTCGGACAACCGGCTGGGATCGATGCCAAAGACGCGCCTGAAGATGTCTGGCGCCGGTTGGGCAAAGGCCTCAATGCCCTTGATGGCATGATCTTCCAGATACTTACCCGCCGGGTTGCCCGTCTCGGCAAATGCCCTGAAATCTGCCCGTTCGAGCGGAACCTGGTAAGCGGCAAATTTACCCACCAAAGTTATAGGTATCTTATCCTGCCATGCGAATATGGTGCTCGCCGCCTCTTCGTCTTCTTTAATGTTGTAGGCCTGCGGGTCGGGAACGAGCGCCCCGTTTTCTACGGTTGCCTGACCTTGGATAAAGATGCCGCCGATCTGGCTGAACACGTCTGGGTGGGACTGGGCAAAATGGGCCAGGTCGGTCATCGGAGCCATTGCGGCGACCCGGAGGTCCTTGCCGTATTTCTTGATGGCGCCCATGATTACCTCTTCGGCGCTCGGGAAGCACGGGACAAGTCCCATGCCCTCATACGTCATGGTCGAGCCATTGTACCGGATGGTGTGTTCACGCAGGTAGCGGACGAGCGCCTCGTCTTCTTTGCTCATTGGGAATATGGACCCCACGCCGATAGGTACATCGGGCATGTCCAGATGGTTCATATATTCGCGTGCGATCAGGGCGCGACGATCCGGGATCATGTGCGTAGTGACAATCCCGGCAATGTTGACGCCCGCCCCCACCAGGTAAGCTAGCGCGGTAACATCGTCGACATCACGGCCGTCGTCGGTAATTACGAGGACGGGTGATATTCTTGACTGGTAGTAGCAACAGGAACAGTCTCGACAGACATAAAGCCTTACTGAATGTAAAAACATATTATAGCACGATTTTTTAATGTACGCAATAACCACAGTGCATGAGTACGCTAATTTTCTAAGAATTCTTTTAACGCGGCGGCTTGGTTGTGGGTGGTGTCGGTTGCGCCGAAGAGGAGGGTTATCGTCTTCTCTTTTTTGGCGATTTGTTTGAGTTGGTCGAATGCCGGATTGTTGGCCAGTTCCTGGCGGTAGCGTTTTTTGAACTCTTGCCATTTGGCAGGGTCGTGGTTGAACCACTTGCGGAGTTCGTTGCTGGGCGCCACCTCTTTGAGCCACAAGTCGGCCTTGAGTTGCTCCTTGCTGATGCCGCGCGGCCAGACCCGGTCTACCAGTATCCGGTGGCCGTCCTCTTCGCCTGGCTCGTCATAAATTCGTTTGATGTGCAACATACTATTACCCCCCATATACAAGTATAACCTTAATGTCGGTCAGGCTTGCATCCTGCGTAGGGTGGCGCTGTCCCGAAACAAGGTATGCTATTGAGCGCTTCCACGCGCCATTATTGTGGCCTGTGCCCTGTTGATTATTTCGGGCATGAGCCGCGCGACCAAGGGTATGAGGTCTTCAATGTATCGTGCCGGGCAGCGCAGCCGCGCGGCTCGCCCCTCCGGGGTTGGCTCCTTCTCCGGGGGTAAAGCTGGCAACACGCCTCTCACCACATTTACCGTGCCGTCTTCTTCAATCTTGAACAATCTATCGAGGACAGGAAAGGCCCGCTCGCCGCGCGTTCTTGAGACGGCCATAAAAGCGCGGTGAAGCTTTAGGTTGGCAATAGTCTCCTCGTCGGCGGCATGCTTGATTAAGGTAAAGCCAATCACATCTGCATGCTTGCCGGTTTTCTGCGTGTATAAAGTCTCCAATATTTTTCGCAATGTTAATAGGGCACTGTCCAGGCTAATGGTTACCGCCCGGTCGACTGCGAGATCTGATGGGCCAAGGATGTTATGAACATCCTCATTCTTGATGTATGTGAGTCGCTCTCGATCAACGCTCAAAGACATAAGCGCGTTTGATAATACGCGTACTCTTGGCTCCAGTTTTTCAACGGCAAGACCACTTTCTTTGAGTCCGCTAGTGAACAGGTGCATCATGGACATGCCGCGTGCCGGGTTTCTGTCGGCGGCTGGTCTGCTGCTATCGTACGTCCTGACCAGTGCGTCTGCGCCGGCGGAGACAAATTGCTCCGTCCCTTCGGGCGTAACCAATACCTTGGCGAAGTTGCATGCGCCCAGGCCGGTTACATAGAAGCGTAAGATTTCGGCGATATGCGGGTTTAGCCCGGTCACAAGCTGACGGGCGCAGTCAGCAGCCTGGTGCTGCTCTTCGAACGATAATGAGGGGTTGTATACCGCGGAAACTTCATGGAGCATGGGGCTCCATTCGGGCGGTACAGGCTGCATGTTGCGTGGAGAAGAACCGGCCGAATGGTTTTCCACGGTGATGTATTCTGTTATCCAGGCAGTTCCTATCCACCACGAAAGAGGCCTTTGATGAGGCCGATAGCCAGCAGTGCTACCGCCGGCCAGAAGGTGACGAAGAATAAGAGGCCTGGCGTGAGCGGATTAATGCCGTTGCCTGGCCAGATACCCGTCGCAGTTGTAAGAATGACGATCCACAGCGGTCCGGAACCAAGAAACAGCAGCAGCATGCCGCTGATGGTCCATGCATTTTTGAATCGCCCCATATGCCCTCCTTTGCGGAAGTGAACAATGCACCTCTCGCATGTCCAGCATGGCACTGGCGACCATAAAAAGTCTGTCGAAGATGTCTCAGTTGTTTTACGTTTGGTTGTTTAATTTGCTTTTGCCGGTGATGTAGGTTTGGATGTCTTCGGCCGAAAGGACGCCGACAAGTTTGCCCTTTTCGGTGACCGGCAGCTTGGGAATGCCGGCGGACATCATGGTGTCCAGCGCTTTGATGACGGTTTGGCTGGGGGTGAGCGTGTAACTTTTGGCTGGCACAAAATGACTGACGGGCTCGTCGAGCGCCTGCTCGGGCAGCCGGGTGACATCCAGTACGCTGGCGCGGTGCCGCCTGTCGGGCCGGACTACCACCGATGCTTTTTTGCGGCGCCGCACGTAACGCCTCAGTAAGTCGCGGACGCGCGTATCCCGGGCAACAGCCATGAAATCGCGGCGCATCAGGTCGCGCACCCTTAGCCCTTTTAGGACAAGCTGCGACATGGTGCGGAAGTAGCTGAGCCCAGCTGACTGGTACAGGAAGAATCCGATCAAGACCAGCCACAGGCCGCCGGCCAGTCCGGCAAAGATGATTTGGGCGATACCGCTGGCCACCAGTAGCAGCCCCAGGATCCGGCCGCCGGTCGCGGCGTAACGCGTGGCGCGTTCCAGGCTGCCGGTCTGGCTCCAGGCGAGCGACCGGAAGATGCGGCCGCCATCCAGCGGAAAACCGGGCAGCAGGTTAAAAACCGCCAGTGCGATATTGACTGTCGACAGGATGGCGCCGACCGCCGCCATCGGCGCAGAGTTAATAGCATTACCAATCAGCCAGACGCCGATAAACAGCACACCCAGGCCGATGCTGGTCAGCGGCCCGACGGCTGCAATGGCAAACTCCTGCCGCGGGGTTTTTGGCTCTTCGATCAGTTCGGATGCGCCGCCAAAAATAAACAGCGTAATGCGCTTAATCTGAAGTCCCTGACGCTTGGCATACAGGCTGTGGCTCAGCTCATGCGCAATGACCGACACAAAAAATAGGAGCGTGGTGATCGACCCGGTTGCCAGCGATACCGGCCACGACAGTCCCGGAAACCGCGCCGGCACCACGCCCGCCGTAAACGAAACAAAAATCAGAAAGAAGATGATTAGCCAGGAGTAATCCAGCCAGATTTCAATGCCAAAGATTTTCGCGACCCGTATACCACCGAATTGCATAGGGATACCATAGCACCGGATCTAAGGTGAGTAAGTTATATTTGCTACTTTGCCCGCATCCTGTCGGCCTGCCAGTGCAGAGCAAATTATTTTACTTCTTTTGCCTGCGAGACATTGCATACTGAAAAGGCTGTAAGCAAGGAGAGGTGTATGGCTGACGACGACAGGAATGGCAGGGGCGATGGTGTTGCAAAAACACTGGCAACACTTGCACTCATCCTGTCCTTGATTGCACTGTTTTGGGCGATCAAGGCCGACAACCGCGCCGGCGACGCACTGGAGCGGGCACGCATGAGCGGCGCCATCGTTGCCCCAGCGGAAAGATAGTTTATCAGGGACTGGCCGAATTTGGGTTGCTGGTCTATAGCCGCTACAATGGTGAGTGATGAAAAATGATGAAGCGGCGCAGCTAGTTGCGCGTATCAGGAATGATTTGGCGGCGGCAATGAAGCAGCGCGACCAGGCCGCAGTGGCTGCGCTCAAGTCGCTGCTTGCGAGTTTTTCGAATGCCGAGGCTGTGCAGGCGGTGCACAAAGTTTCCGAGGATCAAGGAATTATTGCCGGCGCGGGCCACGGGGTCGGCAGCACTGAGGCTGCCAGGAAGCAGCTTAGTATGCACGATTTGTTGACAATCATTGACACGGAGATGGATGAGCTCAAGCACACCATTGCCAGTCTCGATGCATCCAGCGAGTACCAGGCGGAGCTAAAGAAGCAGTTGGCGGTTTTGGAACGGTACCGGTAATTCCGTCCCGGACGTTGGTTTACCCCTGTTATCTTTCAGAGTCTTTGCGCCGTTTTGCTGCTGCAATTACCAATATGACGATGACGAGAGCCAGGATGGCGAGCCACCACCAGTTGTTGCGCTTGGAATCAGTGGCAGCTTGGTCTGGGGCGTCCTCTTCATTGTCGGCGCCGGCCGGTTCGCGGCCGTCCGTGTCCTGGTTGCCAGAGTCGGTTGGTGAGCCTGCCGGGTTGTCAGATGTATTGGTGACTGGCGTATCGTCTTCAGACGATTGGTTGGCATTTGTGTTGTTGGAGCTGCCGCCGCTATCGCCAGTCTGGTCATTTCCTCCTGACGAGCTGCCAGAGCTGCCGCCGCCTGGCTCCTGCCCTTCATCGCCGTCTTCCGGGCCCTGTTCAGCGGGCTTTTCTTCGCCAAAGAGGGCGAAGGTTGAGAACGCGGCGGTTGTACAGGTGACAGTGTTGGCGTCTTCGTCCACTACGCAGTCGTCGAGCGGTTGCCAGCCAGTGCCGCTGTTCCAGCGGTAAATCCAGAGTGAGCTTTCTATCAGGTCTGCTACCTCTGGATCGGTGTAGCTGAAGGTGATGGTGATTGCTTCTTCAAAGCTGTCGATGGTCTCGTTGCCCTGGTCGATGAGCGCCTTGATGTCGTACACCTTGTTGCTGGCTAGCGTCAGGTTGTTTGGCGAGCCGATGGCGTCCAGGGCCTCGCTGGTATTGATTTGCTTGATCTGGAAGTCGGCTATGTCGTTTGAGAAGCCGACAGGGATGATCAGGCCGATGGCATCCAGACTGAGCGAATCGCCAGCGAGCGGGTCAACGGTTTCGGTGGTGTAGTTGACTACATCTGCCTCTCCGGCACAGCCGCCAGTGATGAATGTCTGGTCGGAACTGCCGCCAGTGTTATCAAACTCATCGGTTGAGCGGACGGCAAAGTGGTAGATCGAGCATGGCACGAGGTCGGTCAGCGTGACGCTGTGGCTGGTAACGCGCGGGTCGGTGTCGGTTTCTGGCGTTTGGGTGCCGTAGTTGGCGGTTGGCCCGTACCTCACTTCGCTGGAAGCTGCTTTGTTGGTGGTCCAGGTAATGACCATCTTGGTTGGGTCGTCGCCAGGCGTGGCCGTGACATTGCTAATGATAGGCGCGTTCGCGCTGATTTCTACCGTTGCAACGTCAGAAGACGTTGAGAGACCGACGTTGTCGTAGGCGATAACGCGGAAGTACCAGGTGCCGTCGGCCAGTTCGTCAGTATGCGTAAATGTCGTGTCGTTGGTGGTGGCGCTTTGGACATCCAGGATGAGGAATGGATCCTCTGACCATTCAACGCGGTATGTTGGATCAGTCAGTCCTGTTCCGCTGTCAGTGCTTGGCGTCCAAGTCCAAGTTGGCGTAGTTTCGCTTGTGGGCGAAGGAGTGGTTGGCTTGCCCGGTTTGGTTGGCGGTGTGGTGTCAATGAGTACCGGGTCGCTAATGGCTGATGTGGTTGTGTTGCCTACCGCATCGCTGGCTATGACCCGGAAGTACCAGGTGCCGTCGGCCAGTGCTGAGCCCGGCGAGGCGCTTGTATTGTTGGTTGTCACGCTACCATCGGCGCCGCCGTCGAACGTGGCGCTGTCGGACCATTCCAAGGTGTAGGCCGGATCGGCCAAGCCTATCGGGTCGGCTGAGGCGCTCCAGCTCGCTTCTGGTGTGTTGTCGGTGGTTGGTGATGCGATGGTTGGTTTGCCTGGTGCGGTCGGGCCGGTGGTGTCGATGACAATACCGCTGCTGATGTCTGACGTGCTGGCATTTCCGACATTGTCCGTTGCGGTGACCCGGAAGTACCAGGTGCCTTCCGGCAAGGGCCCTGGATTGGCGCTCGTGTTGTTCGTCGTTGTACTGCCATCGGCGCCGCCATCAAATTCCGGGTCGTCAGACCACTCCAAGGTGTAGGCCGGGTTAACGAGGCCGCTGCCGCTATCGGTTGACTCATCCCAGCTGACAGTTGGCGTGGTGTCGTTGGTTGGCGAGGTGGCAGTTGGCGTTCTGGGCTTGGTCGGCGCTGTGGTGTCTATAAGCACGCTTCCAGCGTTTGACCAGACCGATTCATTGCCGAGACTGTCCTGGGCCTTAACGCGGAAGTACCATGTACCATCGGCCAGTTCGTCGGTGTGGGTGAACGACGTGTCGTCGGTAGTGGCAGAGTCCGTAACCGGGTCGAAATCAAGTTCCTGGGACCATTCTACGATATAAGCTGGCGACCCTAGTCCGGCGCCTGCGTCGGAGCTGGCGTCCCATGACCAAGTTGGCGTGGTGTCGCTGGTGGGTGAAGTCGTACTTGGTGTGCCCGGTTCGGTCGGTCCGGTCGTATCAATTATTACTGCATCGCTCACTTCCGAAGTTGTGGTGTTGTCCAGTGCGTCCGCGGCGATAACACGGAAGTACCACGTGCCGTCAGTCAGCGCTGAACCGGGCGAGGCGCTGGTGTTATTCGTTGTTACGCTGCCGTCAGCGCCGCCGTCGAATGACGGATCGGTAGACCACTGGAGTGTGTACGCCGGATCCTTTAATCCTACGCCGCTGTCACTTGAGGCGCTCCAGCTTACCGTTGGTGTGCTGTCATTGGCGGGTGACGTAGCCGTCGGCTTGCCTGGTGCGGTCGGGCCGGTGCGGTCTACGACGACGCTGACGGTGTCGGAATTGTCTGATTCGTGACCCATGCCGTCGGTAGCAAAGACGTGGACGTACCAGGTGCCGTCTGGCAGTGCAACTTCGATGCTTGTGTTGTTGGTGGTCGTGCTGTCAGTTTCGTCGTCGCAGTCGACGTTGTTGCACCACACCAGCGTGTAGGCGGGGTCGGCCAATCCTGTCCCGCTGTCGGAGCTGGCGTCCCAGGCAAAGCCGATAGTAGCGACGTTGGTGGGCGACGGCGTGGTAAGTTGGAAGTTTGCCGGCGCAGTTGGACCTGTCGTGTCTACGATAACGCTGCCGGCATCTGACCACTCCGATTCGTTCCCTACGGCGTCTTCTGCTTTGACGCGGAAATACCACGTGCCGTCAACCAGGGCAACGCTGTGCGTGTAGGTGTTCGAAGCTGCCGAGGCCGACCCGGTTACGTTGCTGAAATCTGCTGCCTGTGACCATTCCACCGTGTAGGCGGGATCGGCCAGCCCTGCACCGTCATCAGTGCTGGCGCCCCACGTCCAGGCCGGCGTGGTATCGCTGGTCGGCGAGGTCGTGCTCGGCGTGCCGGGCTTGCCTGGTCCGGTAGTGTCGATAACTATGCCGTCGCTTATTTCCGAGGTGGCGGTGTTGTCCAGCGCGTCCGAAGCAATAACTCTGAAGTACCATATACCGTCAGCCAGTGCCGAGCCCGGCGAGGCGGTTGTGTCGTTCGTTGTCACACTGCCGTCAGCACCGCCGTCGAACGCGGGGTCATCGGACCACTCTAAGGTGTAGGCGGGGTCTTTCAATCCTACGCCGCTATCGTTTGACGCGCTCCAGCTCACTGCCGGGGTGTTATCGTTAGTAGGTGATGTTGCCGTTGGCTTACCCGGCGCAGTCGGACTGGTCGCGTCGATGATAATGCCGCTGCTAATGTCTGATGTGTTGGTGTTGCCCACGTTGTCCGTGGCGGTCACCCTGAAGTACCACGTGCCATCCGACAAAGGCCCGGGGGCGGCGCTCGTGTCATTGGTTGTCACACTGCCGTCAGCACCGCCATCAAATGCCGGATCAGCAGACCACTCAAGCGTGTACGCCGGATCAGCCAGGCCGCTGTCGCTGTCGTTTGACGCGCTCCAGCTGACGGTCGGTGTGCTGTCGCTGGTCGGCGATGTGGCCGTCGGTGTCCCCGGCTTGGTCGGCGCAGTGGCGTCCACCAAGACGCTGCCGACATCCGACCAGTCTGACTCGTTGCCCAGATCGTCTACGGCCTTCACGCGCAGGTACCACGTACCATCGGCCAGTTCGTCAGTGTGTGTAAATGTCGTGTCGTTGGTGGTGGCGGAGTCTGTGACGGTCTCAAAATCGGAATCCTGGGACCATTCCACGGTGTAGGCCGGCGATCCCAGCCCTGCACCGTCATCAGTACTGGCGCCCCACGACCACGAGGGCGTAGTGTCGGCGGTCGGCGAGGCGGCTGGCGATGGCTGGTCAGGTGTTGTCGGGCCAGTGGTGTCTACGCTAAATGCGGCGTTGCCTCCGTTGGCTGCAGTGTACGCCGATTCGTAGTTGCCAACATCAATCGCCTTAACGCGCCAGTAATAGGTGCCGTCGCTTAACGTTTGGCCGGAGGAGCCGGTTGCGTAGCTGCCGCTGCCGGTATCCTGGCCGACGGTGAAGCTGAACGAGCCTTGCGCGTCGAGGCCGGAGGTGTAGTCTACGACGGGGCTGCTGAAATCGCTGTCGTTGTCGATTTGTATCTGGTAGCCGACCGTTGTGCCGGCGTCCGGGTCACTCAGGTCAAAGGTAAGCGTGGGCGTGGTGTCTGTGCCATAGCTGCCGTCTGTGTAGTCTTCCGGACCCAGGTTGGCTGGTGTGTCGGGTGCATTGAGGTTCCAGTTGGTATTGCCGCCGCCGTCGGTGCTGTTTGCGGGCGTGAGCGTGGCGCCGGTGTTGTTACTGTCTGAAACAGCCAGGTATGACAGAGCTGCGGTACCGCCGACGCTGATATTCCATGCCTTGCCGGAGGCGGACGAGACCAGCGACAACTCTGCGCCGCTGGCGCCCGTCAGTGTCAGGTTGTTGCTAATGGTCGTTGTGGAGCCACTGCCAAAGGTAAGCGTCTGCGGTTCGTTAAAGCCGCTCGAGATGTCTTTGGCGAGGTTATAGAACGTGTTGGAGCTGTTGATGGTTTGGTTGCCGCCAATGAGGTTGACGGTTCCCTGTCTTGCTTCGAATACGCCGCCATTGTTCTCGAAATCGCCGCCGACGTTAACGGCGTAGTTGGATGCCGACACATCAAGCGTGCCGCCGTTTAACACCAGTTTGCCCGGCTCGCCCTCGCCCAGATCGCCGCCGAACAGTAAGGCGACTTCCTGGGGCGACAGTGTCCGGCCGTAGATGCGTACGTCGTCCAGGTTTCCGCGCAGGTGCTGGTTGTTGTTGTCGTAGTACATGCCGAATACGAGCGGGTTGGCGGTGTCGAGCGAGCCGCTTTCTCCGGAGATATTCGTGGTGCTGATAAGGTTGCCGTCGACATAGGCGCTTGCCACGGAATCGCGGTCAAATACGACGGCGACGTGGTGCCACTTACCGTCGCGATAGTCGGCAGTGCCGATGCGATTACTGACAGAGCCGCCTACGCCGTCGCCAATATAGATGTAGACCTTGCCGTCATTGCTCCCGCTTTGGTTGATGCCTAGCTCGTACCCTCTACTGCCCGTCCGTTTGCTTAGCAGGTACTGGAAGTCGTCCGGGTTGCTGCCTACGTGGCTGGTCTTGAACCAGGCGGTAATGGTAAAGTCGCCAGTGCCGACATTGTTGACGTTGCCGAATGTCACGTAGTCGTCGCCGTCAAAGTTGAGGCTAAAGGGGTTGTGGTCGGCTGGGATCGCCGGCGGCGTATCTTCGTCTGGCGTTGCGCCAAAGGGTGTGCCGTTGTTCCCTGCTCCGGAGGAGTCGAGGACTGGATCATTGGTTTCGCTTTCGTCCAGCTTCCAGTAGCCCATCAGGCCGTTGTTGATGTTGGCGCCGACGCCTACTTCGAGGTCGGCGTCTAATGTTGTGGCAGCAACGGATGTGGCCGGCTGTTCGCCGCTGCCCAGGCGGGCTGCTGCGCTGGAATCAAGTGCGCGGTTGTAGACGCGCACGTCATCGATCAGGCCGTTAAATTGCTGAGCATCGCTAAAGCCGCCGATGGTTAGCGGCGCGTCGTTGGCTGCGGGAGCGTTCGCAGGGGCTGTCGCGACTTCAGTGCCGTTGACGTAGAGGTACATGTCCCACCCGTCGTACACGCCAGCGATGTGCGTCCACTCGTTGGCCTGCAGGGCTGTCTCGCCGGCTACGGCGTTGGAATCGTCGCCGTCGTGTATTCGGAAGGCTGGTTTGCCGGTATTGTCGATGTACAGGGCATAAGCGGCCGGTGTGTCGTTTTCGTCGCTCTTGGCAACGATTTGCATTTGCTGATCCAGGCTTGCGGGCTTGACCCAGGCCGAAATCGTGAACGGGCCGGTGATGTCGAGATGCGGCGCGTCGGGCACACTGACGTAATCGTCACCGTCCAGGCTAAGGCTGCGGGAATTAGCGAATTTTATGCTGCTCGCAGTGTCGGCGCTGGCGGCAGGGTTGCCGTTTGCAGTGCCGGTGCGCCCGTAGCCGGAGGCGTCGGCGAGCCCGCTGGCCGGCGTGGCGTCGTCGAGCTTCCAGTAGCCCACCAGCCCGTCGTTCAGGATTAGGTTGTTGTAGGAATTGCCCAGCGCCAGGCCGACTGCATTACCGGTGTGGACGTACATGACGGTGCCGCGGCTGACATCCAACTCCGACACCGTCTCGGTGTTTTTGGAGATGATAGTGCCGACGACGGTGGTGCCGCCTTCGGTAGTTGTCAGATCAAAGTCGTTTAAGTGCAGTATGCCGCCTGCCGAAACGGTGACTTTGGCGGCGGTCGCGTTCTGCGTAAGAATGGGATAGTTGGCGGTTTGCGGAATGACGACGTTAGTGTAAGCGTCCGGCACGCCGCCGGTGTCCCAGTTGTCGGCGGTAAACCAATCAGTTGAACTGCCGCCTGTCCAGGTGGCGGTGACGTGTTCGGCGTCGCTTAGGTCTTCGATCTCTCCCTCGGTCAGAACCCGGTCGTACACGCGTACGTCGTCCAACTTGCCGCCCAGGAATGCGGAGAATGAGCCCTCGCTGTCCTTCCTGGCGCCGATGCTGACGGCTGTGTTTCCGGCCAGGCTCATGCCGCCGGCGGTATTTGAGTTGTCCAGATTGCCGTTGATATACAGTTTTTTCTCGCCGTCGGTAGCGGTGGCGGCGATGTGGTACCAGGTGTTAGCTAGCAGCGCAGTGTTGGATACGAGATTATCCGTGCTTTCGCCGTCATCAGTAACAAAGTTAATGTTTCCGTCGCTGTCGAGACTTAGCAGCCACTGTTGCTCTACCTCGTCTTGCCATTTGGAGATGATGGTTTGGTCTGATTCACCGATGCTGTCAAACTTTACCCACGCAGAGATCGTGATGGCATCGGTATTGTCGAATGCGCCGTCGTTGGCAACGGTGAAGTATTGGGATGTGCCGTTGAGACTAATGCTCCGCGGGTCGTCGAAGGCGTTGCCCATGCCTGGCGGAATGTCGTTGTCTGGGGCGGGGTCGTCGACCGGCGCAGCATCGTTGCCGTGGCCGCTGCTGTCTACGGCCGTGGCGCCGGCGTTCTCTTCATCGAACTTCCAGTAGCCTATCAGGTTGCCTTGTGCTGTGATGGATGCCGAGGGAATGAGCTGAAAAACCAATAGTCCGGCCGCTGCAACAGCGCCCACCTTCAGCTTGTTCTGAGCAAGCCACTGGCCAATTGAGCTTAGTTGTATTCCCCCGATTGTCACCGCTTCTTCCAGGCCTTTTTGTGAAGCACGTAAAAGCTATAGCAGTATTGTAGCGTTTTTTAACACTTACATCAATTTTGACAGAGTCTTACTCTATTGCCCTTTTTGCTAGTGCTATACTAAAAGGGTATGAAAGTTGGGGGAAAAGTTTTTGTGGTAACCGGCGGTGGCGGCGGCATCGGCGGTGAGCTGGTACTAGAGCTGCTGCGCCGCGGCGCAAAAGTTGCCGCAGTTGATTTGCGCGAGGAGGGTTTGCAAGAAATTGTCAAACGGGCTGGCGACAAGGCTGGCTCGCTCTCGACACATGCGCTAAACATTACCGACAGAGAGGGGCTTGTGTCGCTGCCGGATAAGGTGATCGAGGCCCACGACAGCGTGGACGGTCTTATCAACTGTGCCGGCATCATCCAACCGTTTGTGCGAGTTAACGACCTTGATTATGATGCCATCGAGCGCGTGATGAACGTCAACTTTTACGGCACGCTGTACATGACCAAGACATTCCTGCCTTTCTTGCTCAACCGGCCGGAGGCGCACATCGTGAATGTATCAAGCATGGGCGGCTTTTTGCCGGTGCCCGGCCAGGGTGTGTATGGTGCATCCAAGGCGGCTGTAAAGCTACTCACCGAGGCGCTTTATGCTGAGCTTCTGGATACGCGTGTGCACGTGAGCGTGGTCTTCCCGGGCGCTACCGCGACGGACATCGCCAAGAACTCCAACGTTAAAACGCCCGGCGTCAACAAGGCCGATACAGCCAAAATGCAGGCCCGCACCCTGCCCGCCGACAAGGCGGCAAAGATAATCGTTCGAGGTATCGAACGCAACAAGCCGCAAATCTTCACCGGCAGCGACTCCAAACTCATGAACCGTCTCTACCGCCTAAACCCCGTCTTCGCCACCAAATTCATCGCCAAACAGATGAAGTCGCTGTTATATGCTGGTGAAAAGCAAGTCTAAGATTTGCCGTTTAGATATTTGCCGGCAACGCTCAGTGCAAACGACGTCAGGATAACAAAAACAGAGGTCATAAAGAGCTTGGTTATCAATAGCTCAAGGCCAGTGCTGTTTTCGTCTGGGTCTATTCCTGTCAGGACCATAATTATACCCGAAACACCAAAGGTGACTGAGGCGAAAATAAATACCCGTGTAGCTACCTTTTGCATACCTCTAGATAGCATTACTAGAAAACTGTTCTTTTGGGTCCAAATAACGGGTATAGAGCCAATAAGCTCCAGTTAGTCTCGGGCTATGCTACGGTTTTGGTTTTCGGTTTTGTTCGTATTGCTCGATCATCTCTACAATGTCCTTAGTGGACACAGGTGTCGGCTCTTGGCCAGTAAGGCCTTCGATACGAACTTTCTTTTCTAGTGTGCGGCGTATGATTTCGGCGATATCTGCTCCGCTATAGCCTTCAGTTAGGGAGGACAAAAATTCTGGGTCTACATCATTTTCAAAGAGTGGACGCTCGGCAATGCTGTTGGCTTTGCTCATGTGGATCTCAAATATTTGGCGACGGGCGACGTCGTTCGGTAGTTCAACAGCGATAATCCTGTCCATACGGCCTGGGCGTCGCATGGCCGGGTCTATCGCATCGGGGCGGTTAGTTGAACCTACGACCAGTACGTTGTCGCTGGAGTTTATGCCGTCCATATATTGCAAATAACGCTTACAACGCGTTGGGTCACTTCGTGCCCGCCATCACGGTTTGGTACTATGGAGTCCATTTCGTCGAGGTACACAATTGCTCTTGGCTGAGCGGCGGCCGCGCCCTACTACCAATTTTGTGTCATTTGGTGCGTCGATTATTAGATTGCCGCCTCGTTCATCGATGGGTTTGCCTGCAGCATCTCCTTGTTGGCGAAGAGTTTCCGAAAGAACACGAAAAACTTTAATAGCAGTATCTCGGTCTTCATAAGCAACCGTTCCATATAATGCAAAACGACCAACCTTGCTACTCAGAGGTATATTTACTGAGTCTACAGGATTTCGTAGTAATGTATAGGCTATGTCACCCTCAGCGCCTTCCTCGGCGGCGATGAAGATTTCGTCACTCTGTTCATTAACAAACTGTATCGGTGATGGTACGGGTCCTTCACTAGCTCCATTTGGATTTAAAGATAGGTCTGGCGCTGCCCCTTTGTCGTCTGCAGAGGCGCTTGGCTGCAAGGTGGACGTGATTCGCTAGTCCCCGAACGTCGTCTAAACATTATTTATATAATGATATATTTTTTATCACAAATCAAGTATTGCTCTGGGCGAATTCAGGGCCTAACTAAATAAGCCGGTGCAGTTATATCGTACGAGGAGCCGCTTTGTACGACAGTGCCTAGCTCTCCAAGAATTCCTTTAACGCGATGGCGTGGTTGTGCTGGGGATCGGCTGCGCCGAAAATCAAGGTTACTGTTTGTTCTTTTTTGATGATTTGCTTGAGCTGGTCGACTGCCGGGTTGTTGGCCAGCTCCTGGTGGTAGCGGTGTTTAAATTCTTCCCATTTGGCAGGGTCATGTCCAAACCACGTGCGCAGCTCGCTACTGGGTGCCACTTCTTTTAGCCCACAGGTCGGCTTGGAGTGTGTCTTTGCTAACACCTCGCGGCCAGAGCCGATCTATCAGAATCCGATAGCCGTCCTCGGCGCTTGGTTCATCGTAAGCTCGTTTGAGGCGTAACATAATTGCGTCCTTTTCTATGCAAAATTACTTTGTTTCCTGATTTACTTACGACGATAGTGCTTTTACTGTTTTTCTTATAAGTGCTGTAGGTAACGGCTTATCTAAATCGAACCACAAAGTGCCCTGGCCGTGTATGTATGGCGCCAACTCTTTGCGTAATTCATCGTCTTTTGGAATAGGATACATAGCTACGTGATCTTGCCAGGCGCCAATGAACACGATTGCACGCTTTTTGATATCTGGCTTGTAGCCAACAATGCCATAACTCATTACCTCATGTGCCTTTGGAATTTCTGCACGAACAATCTTACGCAACTCATCAAAGTGTGTACGCGCAGCCTCCGGTATGGACGCGATGTATTCCTCGACACTCTGTGGTGCATCGCTTTTTTCTGTAGCGATTTTGTATGACGAGCGGAGCATGGACTCAAGAGTCTCTAAATTAATGTCGGTCAGCTTATTGACGTATAAGCAAGAGCGACTGATCTTGTACTTACCGAGGTTACGCAGTTCTTCTCCGTAGCGATCAAACCCTTCAGTGAAGTAGATTGTGAGAGCTGCTTTTCTGGGGCTAAAACCCAAGATTCCTATCTCGCCCTCGCGACCTGCTTCGGTTTTGTACTGCCTCGTACCAAACCCAATGATGCTTGGCCCCCACATAACGGGCTTTTCGCCAGAGATATCCTGCATCATCTTAATGAGTATGCGCGCTTCTTCTTGGCGTTGTTCGCTCACGCTCTGCAAGAAATCATCGACGCGCACATTTGTAGGTTTTGTTTTCGCTCATATACTAATACTAAATTATCTGCCGTTGCCCGCATAGCGTCGGCAATTACGACTCCCCTGCCCACTCCATAGAACAGGTTGTCAATTGGCGTAAATACTCAAAGTAGAACAGTTCTTTAGATGTATGAATTTAGATCCCAGTAACCAGTAATATATTGCGTACTAAAATGTTTTTTCTAGAGAGCGGTTCTCTTGACCAAAATGCTTGTAGGGTTACGTAGAGTATGTTTGCCTTCTTTGTTCGGACTAATAAGATATGAGTATTAACTAATCCTTAAGAAACTCACTTAGCTGGGTCCCCATTTTTCCCAATGCTTCTACAGCTGTAGCCCGAAGTCTCATCCGTTGCTCGTCTATTCTATGCTGCAAATCACTGGGATCAATCGTGCAACCAGGTTCTGTGTGTGTTGTGGCTTGTGGGGCTGCCGCTTCCTCGCTGCGCTCACGAGGCTGAGGAATATCGGAGAGATTCTGTGTGGTGTCTGTCCCCAGTTCTGGCTGCCTTTCCATGTTTTCCAGCATACTCTATATTATTCACTGTATTTAGAGGAAAAATTCATACATGCCTCACGGAGACCGCTTGAACTTGCCAAAACAGCCTGTGTCTAAGCAATAAAATATCGAGGTTTGTCGTGAGGTGGGTGATGAAGGTGGCATTGGGGCGCTCAATGATCCCGAGTTGGAGCCACTGGGTCGCGAAGTGACATCAGGTCTTGCTGATCAGATTGAGGCAACGCATGGTAGCGCTCGAGATGCTTTGTTGAGGGCTTGATGCGACTGCTTGGCCTTTTGAATCCATGATAGCTTCGGTAGTATACTGTCAGGGTGAAGTTGTTTCTCTTCAACCGCTTGGAACAAGTGTTGCCTGTACTGCAAAAACTGCCGATGCCGAAAAAATCCCCACGTGTCGGTATTATCTTCAATGCGCGCGACAACAGACCGTCAGAGATCCGTCATGAAAGATTGATGCAGGCAATGGGTGCGCTTTCGAGTCTGGGGTATCAGGTGGAAGAGATAGATTTGCGCAACTATGATAAAAACGACGCAGAGCCGCTCAAGGCTCGTTTGTCCGGCATGCACGCCTTGTTTGTTGGCGGTGGAAGTATTGGTGACCTGTGCGAAGCAATGCACAGCAGTGGTTTTGACGACGTTATTACGAGTTTGAGGAACACCCCTTTAGCCTACTTGGGAGAAAGCGCTGGCGCTGTGGTGTGTGCAAGAAAAATAGGACCCTTTATAAGGCAAGAGACCGGCAAAGAGGAAGCATCCATCGCCGACAAGGGTTTAGGACTACTCGCTTATGTGCCCCTGCCCCATTTTGACGAGGAGGACTACCGGGTAAAAGTTGCTGAGGTTGCCGCCGAACTGCAGCAAGCGGGTGTCCCGTTTAAACCCATTAGAGACAACGAAGTTATTGAAGAGAATATATAATACAAAAATCTGGACATTTTTGCATCAATACTGTATTGTAAGCGCAATAAATATTGATTAGAACCCATCTCAAAATTCCAGCTACAATAAAGTAGGGCGTCAGCCTACTTTATTCGTAAGAGGAAAACAAACATGCAAAGATTGGTAGATGAGCAATGGAGTCTGTTGGCTCCGTTGCTGGCAAAAACATCTGTTAAGGCCACTAAGCGGGGTCGTCCCCGTTTGCCCGACCGAGAGGTGTTGGATGGTATACTCTGGGTGCTCAAAACCGGAGCACAGTGGAATGAGTTGCCGGACAAGTACCCGCCGTACCAAACCTGTCACCGGCGATTCCAAGAATGGGTGCATTCCGGCGTGTTGGCCGAACTGCTCCGGGTGCTTGCTCAGGATATGGAAGCCAGAGGTGGCATATCCCTTGAAGAGTGTTTCATTGACGGCACGTTCTCCAGTGCCAAAAAGGGGGAGCTGGTGTTGGCAAGACAAAACGCGGCAAGGGTACCAAGCTCATGGTTATCTGCGACCGAGAGTCTCTTCCGGTCTCCGTCGTTGTGGAGAGTGCTTCTCCGCATGAAGTCACCCTGGTGGAGCGAACACTTACCCAAAGACTTACCAAAGCGGCTCCGGTACATTGGTAGCCGACCGAGCGTACGACAGCGACCCGCACGACAAACTGCTCAAGGAACGATTCAACACCGAACTCATCTCACCGCACCGTAAGGGACGGGTCAAGGCAAAAACCCAAGATGGGCGCAAACTGCGCCGCTACCGGCGGAGGTGGAAGATTGAGCGGCTCAATGCCTGGTTGCAGAACTACCGCAGGTTAGTGACCAGGTTCGACTACAAACTCGAGAACTTCGTCGGGTTTGTGCATCTGGCCTGTATCCTTATTCTTTTGAGGCATTTTTGAGATGGGTTCTAGTATTCGATTTTGTCGGCTTTGCTGCGCCAGGCGTCCATGACGGCCTTTGCCTCGCTGCTCGGCTTATGTATTTGCGGTATGCTGCGCTGGTCGTGCGGCAGCTGGATTTGCTCGTAAATAAAGTCATCGTCAAATCCGATTTCTGCGGCGTCGTTCCGCGTGGCAGCAAAATACACCGCCCGCGGTCGGGCCCAATAGATGGCGCCCAAGCACATAGGGCACGGTTCACAGCTGGTGTAAATGTCGCAATCTGTCAGCTGGAAGCTGCCTAAATTTTCGCAAGCTCGGCGGATTGCCACAATTTCGGCATGCGCTGTGGGGTCGTTGGTGGAGGTTACTTCGTTGTTTCCCTCGCTGATAATCTGGCCGTTTTTGACAACCACAGCCCCAAACGGGCCGCCGGCTCCTTTGCTCATCCCTTCCCGCGCAAGCTCAATCGCCCGCCGCATAAATGCTTCGTTAAAGTTGTTCATACCGAAAAGAGTGTATCAAGAGACTTGTTGCATCATCAAATACTTGGCAGGGTTATGAGAATGGGCCAAAGTTTGGTTTACGCTTTGCCGAATGCTGCCGGATCGAAGTTGTGGTGCTGGCCGTCGGTGCAATCGCACTCCACCAACTCGTGCTGATGGTGCGCGCAATCTGGCGCCTGGCACACACCTGGCTTGTCCGATACGCCCTTGCAGCCGCCAAGGCAAACATAGTGCTTCTGGTTTTTCATACCCTTAGTATAACATTTCAAACATGAGTAGATATAATTTGCCGACGGTTCTAGATAGGTCACCAAATGCCCTTTTTATCTAGGAATGGTATGACATGGTGGTGTGTAATTGGCGTTATTTTGTCGTTCTTCAATATTGAGCTGCGGTCCAGTCATATGATCTCGGCAATTTCACCTGATGCTTTTAGTTCGCTCAATAGATCGGCGGTAAACAGGTGCATTTCCAGATCGCGGCCATCGGGCGTTTGACCGGTGGCCACGCCGAGTTTCTGGGCATTCCTAATCTCTGCCGACAATTCTTCTTGTATCTCGCGTACAAGCGTCTGCTCAATCGTTTCGCCGTCTTCCTGTTTGCCGCCGGGAAAAACGAAGAAAGATTTATCATGTTCGCGCACGAACATGAGTTCTTTCGCGTCCTTGCCGTCCCGAAAAAGTAGTAGCGCTGCTTTGACGATCATCATGCCACCTTCTAGCTATTCGCCTCTGTACGCCCTCTCAAGCGCGGATTTGTCCATGCTTTCTGCTCAGCACCCCATGCGCGTTTATCTTCTAATCTTGAAAGTAGAAATGGATTTCTTTTATTAGTGCATCTTTTGTAGTGCTCGCAAACCGAGCCACCGCACAAAAGTAGAGCTTATCACCGTCTTCGAATTCTAAAATACCTTCGCACATAGCCCCGTTACCGTGGCTTAGTGCGTTATTCACCGTGATTTTTGATACGTCTGGGCGCTTTGATAGAACTTCATCAAGATTGTTGTAGTTGGCTATCTCGCCTTCGCCAACCTCATTCCATACAAAATCTTCTCGAATATGTCTTTTGGCTTCAGCGGCGTTTTTGTCTGTCAATGCTATGGTAAGATCAATTACTCGTTCCATTTTTGGCGCATTGCCGCAATGGAACATTACTTCTGCCCTCATGATCCAAATAATAACAAATGATACTCATTACACGAAGAAGTAGGTTATGGGCCCTGGCGACAATGATTGACATAGAAAAAGTCCCGCGGTAAAGCGGGACTTTTGTTTGTGGTAAATGAACCGACGCGGTGTTAGAACTTGTAGTTCGTACCCTTGTTGAGGTTGGTGTACATACCAATGTGGGTGTAGAAGTTCATGGCGCCGAATAGGCTGAACACGGCACCGCCAAGCAGGAATGCCCAGATGGCTACGGTAGCCACTTTTTTCTTAAGGTTCTTGACTGCGAATGGGAATAGCAGACAGCCAAGCGCGACAATGCCCCACAGGCCGCCAAGGAACGCGGCCTCTAGCCATGGCTTGTCGTGGAAGTTGCCGCTAATCGGCTCAAACTCTGGCGCTGCGCCAAGCTGGAATCGCACCCAGGTCAAGGCGAGTGCGGTCATTGCCAGGCCCAGTACGAAGACGAAAATCGAGGCTGGCTTCAGCGCCTCAATAACCTCTGCTCGTGCACTCTGAGAGGTGCCAGCAAACAGCGCCCGGTTGCGCCACAGGTAGACGCTGGCGAGCAGACAGAGCGCGCCAAAAGCAGCAGCCGGCTCGCCAAAGGCGATGTTGGCGTATTCAAAACCGCCACCGCCGTACGGCCACATGATACAAGTAGCAAGACCGAGAACCGCCAGGATCAAGCCGACGACTCCAAAGAATCCCGCCCAGCCTTCGCTGTTAATCGGCTTATTGTTTCTGAGCAGCTTTAAAAATAGCGCCACCCCAATAAGGCCGGCGCCTGCTGCGATCGCTATTAGAGTGTTATTAACAATCATGACATCCCCCTTATGCTTATATGCCTGATTTCAGCGTAGTACTTTGCGCGTAAAAGTCAAGCCATAACGCCCTGCCCGCTGCCGCAAGGAAGTTTTTCATGTGGGCTCGAAGCACTGTTTGGGCCTCGGTAACGCGTGTCACCTCAAGAATTTATTAAAAGCATCACAGAGACGACGGGATTAGCCGCACACAAACGTCATACGCATAACCCCAGTCTTCAAGGCCAAGAAAAAACCGCCCCTATCTAGGACGGTCTTTTCTTGGCTCCGCATGTCGGTCATGGACCCTTGTTGCAAGCTCTAGCGAAGTAATAACCCAGATAGGTTACACCTAGAGTCATTTTTGAATAATGTGCAAACGGTATTTCTTTGTTATCCAAGAATTCTAACCTAGAAGCAGTAGGTGCCAGTAGTCTTAATCTATACAAATTGTCAATTGATTGCTCAAAGTCCTGATTGGATAACCCGAACAGCTCTCTTATTACCGCCCCCTTCATTGATCCTGCATACTCGTTTGTTGGGGCAAAATCATTACCATATTTTTTGACAAATTCATTGTAGATGTACTGCATTATTTTTGCTTCTGCTGGCTCAAGCTCTTTCAGTATTGCGATGTAGCTTGCTCGCACGTCATCCGAAGTTGATGCGTTGGCCAGCAAATGTGCCCACATATCGATAATTGATTCGTCATCTTCTAAGGAGCCGTTTTCAAGTAGTGGAACAAGCACCTTTAAATTTATAGCACTTGGCTCTAGCCCAGAGTCTTCTGTTAGCTGCTTTGCCTTGGTGAATATTTTCAGTTGTGTTTCGAAACGTTTGCCACGAATGCCGTCTGAAATCCATTCGCCTAGTTCGTTTGCGGGCTTTCCGAGAACCGCACCAATGAAATCTTGAACTGGCTTCGCGATTTGTTTCACCGCCTCTTTTGCTATTTCAATAGCGTTTCTGTCATCCATGCGGGAATTATAACAAAAATCCACTAGCGTGAATGCTTAGTGGATTGTCTGTAAAATATATGCTCTTGGCTCCCCATACCGGTCATGAACCTTTTAAGGATATAATTAGTTTATGAATACAATATATTTTGCTACATCTAATCAAGACAAAATACAAATTGCTCAGACAATTTGCCAAGAAGCAAACATCACAGTAAAACCTGTCAAGCTGGATATTGATGAAATTCAAGGCGAAGATCCTGAAGTAATTGTACGAGATAAGGCACAGCGAGCTTATGAACAGCTCGGTATGCCGGTGGTTGTTAGTGACGATACTTGGGACATACCAGCACTCAAAGGGTTTCCAGGCGCTTACATGAAGTCAATCAACTACTGGTTTACGCCAGATGATTTTTTACGACTCATGGATGGTGTTGAGAACAGGAGAATTATTTTACACCAGTACCTCGCATATACAGACGGCAGTGTGACGGAGGTGTTCAGAAATGATATTTCAGGCCGAATAATCAACGAAGCCCGTGGCAGCAACGAAAAATCTCCGAACACGACCGTCACTGTACTTGATTCCGACAATGGCAAAACTATTGCCGAAGTGTTTGAACAAGGTGAAGAAGCTGTAGTAGCTCGCTATAAAAACCGACCGGATGCATGGCACGGATTTATTGAATGGTACAAAAATATCCAGTAGCATGAATGCTTACTGGGTTAAGAGGACGGGGTTAAGAGGACGGACCTCTGAATAGTCAATTTGATGTTTTAATAAGCTATCCTACAACATTCTTTAATTTTAAGAGGTCCGTCCTCTTAGGTCCTACTTTATTGTAGCTGGAATTTTGAGATGGGTTCTAAGCAGCCGGACATTCAAGCCGGAGCAGGCGAAAGATTATAAGTTCATACACTAGCGGCCAAATCTTGGGTCTGTTCCTTGCGGACAAGCAGAAAGGCTACGGCGGCAACGATCTGGACAAGACAAGCAACAAGCAGTGTAGCCCACAGCGAAACGCTAGACAGATGTCCAGCCAAAGCCGCGCCCACTGCCGCTGCTGTAATCTTCATGCTCGCACCGGTTGTAAACACTTGGCTGCGCGAGCGTTCCGGCGCTTCCCGATGGCGCACGGCAAACACGGCAGCCAGTTGCGGTCCGTCGGCCAATCCTACGATGAGCATAGCGATTAACGCCACAGCAAAGTTGCCTGCGAAAGCCAAGACAATCATGGCGACAGCCAATATGAGCGTCGTTACGAACGCAATGGTATCGGGGGTATGTTTTGTCGGCCACTTGGCGTAGGCGGCAGTCGCAACTAAAGCTCCGACGGACACTACTGACGCCAGCACACCCCCGAAACCCGGATTACCCAGCAAGTTTTGACCTATAAGCGGGTAGATCACCCACAGCATACCAATACCCATGTAAGAAACGACTGACAGCAGAGTAATTCTGAATAACGATTTGTTTGTAACAATAATTTTTAGGCCGACTGATACGTCGTGCAAGAACGAAGTGTCATGTTTTTTAACTTGCTGCTCGTGTTTGGGCAGCGCCCACGCCATCGGCAAGGCCGCGACTAGTAGTCCGACCAGCACGGCGACAGCCCAATGTGCGCCCAGCCAGCCCGCTATTAGACCAGCCAGCGCGGGGCCGGCCAGACCTGCGATGTTAAACGTCGTGGCGTCAATCGCGCTGGCGCGTGTGATCTGCTCGTCGGCGATAAAAGATTTTAGTCGCGACGACCAGCCGCCGGAGATAGACGGCATTAAGAACCCGGCTGTCAGCGCCAACACTACGCTCAACCAAACCGGAACATGCCCAAGCGACCAAGCGATTAGCGAGACGCCGACTGCGTATAGCCCTAATGATAGAGCCAATACTCTGCCCGGGTGTCGTGATCGGTCAAGCACAGCGCCCAACAATGGGCCACCGACTGCCGCCGAGAATGTCAGCCCAGCCAGCAAGGTTGAGCCGAGCGTTGCCGAACCAGCGGCAATACCCATTAGCAAAATAGCTTGGCCGGACATTTCGTCGCCAAGACGCGCGGGCAGCGCACCAAACAGATAGTGCGTCATCGTGTAACGCATTTGTTTCTCTTTCACGTTACATATGATATACTCAAGCTATGGATTCCGTCAACAATACTTCGAAAATGGGTTCTGCTACGCATGCTGCTAAACGCGCGGCAGACATTGTTTTCGTGCTTGAGAATAAAGACCACCTCAATTACCAAGCGCTGATTGAGCAAGTCAACGAAACGCTCAAAAGGTACGGCGAAGAAGACGCCGATGTTACCTACGCCGACTTGGACGATCTTAAGGCTGTATCCCGCCAGCTCCACACGGTTTTCGCGTCTAATAGCACGGAAGAAACGGCAGAATTGCTGAACGCGATATTAAACAAGTACGCGCAGGCTCCGCGCCTAAGCGCCCACAGCAAAACACCTTGGCACTTGCACGTAGACAGCAGTGACCACGCGCCTTGGGCCGAGTGGTTTGCCGCGTCCTCAGCTTTGGCGCTCGCCGTCCTGCTTGCCGAGAAGCAGCGTAATCCTGGTGGGTTATGCGCCTCGCCTTCATGCCGTCGGCCTTTTATTGATCTCGGCAAAGGCGGCGGACGCGATTATTGTTCGCCGCGCTGCGCGACACGCGAACGGGTGGCGGCGTACCGTAAGCGGAAATCTAGAGAACCGTTCTTTTGAATCTTTTGAATCATGAACCAAGTAATCCGTCCTACAAAAAAGCAGGCCGAAATCCTGCAATACATCCGGCGTTTCATGCGGGTACACGAATACAGCCCGTCCTACCGTGAAATTGCGGCCGATCTGGGCTACAGCTCGGTTGCAACCGTAGCAGTACACATCAAAAACCTCATCGAGCGCGGCCACCTCGTCAAACGCGACAACGCCAGCCGATCATTAGAAATTGTGGAGCAAAAGCGGTAAGGGTGCTACAATGCTTTCAGATAAATATAGGGGGGTTCCTGTGTCTAAGAAAACACTAATCATCGGCTTAGCCGTATTATTTGTCGTTTGCATCGGTGTTAGTATATTCGGCTTTACGCGTGTGTCCAATCTCAACAAGCAAATTGCCGACCTCAAGCAATCACTGGAGGCAAAGAAAGCAAGCGACCTGCTAACATTCGACGAATACAAAGCACTCGAATCAGACGCCTACCAGGCCGTTTTTCTATCAAACGGTCAGGTGTACTTTGGCCAAATCACCAAAGTTAATCCAGACTACATAGTGCTGTCAGACATCTTTTACCTTAACGCCTCTGAACCTGTGCAACCAAGTTCAGGATTTAGCAACGACATTTCGCTGGTGAAGCTCGGCTGCGAACTGCACGGGCCTAGTGATGTAATGCACATCCCGAAAAGTAGTGTTACATTTTGGGAGAACTTGAAAAAACACGACAGCCAGGTGGTCAAAGCAATCGAAGACTGGAAGGGCAAAAACCTAGTAGGGCATAACTGCGCTAACGGGTAGGTATCGGCTGCGGCCTAATCTTCCCGCCGTTGCCCTTGCTCGGCAACCCGGTACGCCGTTCTAGCGAGGTGTTGCTGTCGCCGTAAATCATGATGGATTGCACGGTGTCTAACTGGACTGTCTCGCTGCCGCCGTTATAATCAAAAGTGAACGTACCTTTGGGTTTTTCGGTGATACTCTGCAGGTATGGCAACCATAACGGCACCCGCCGGGGCCGGCTTGCCGAAGGTTTTTTAGGATCATGCATATCTCCACCCAATGCCCAAAAACAACCTTATTTCTTGCAATATATGTTACACTATTCGTGGGTTAATTTGTACCTTTACATCTGTTATCAAGGGGAGAACTCCTCGAAAAATAGAGGGGAAAAGGCAAGTCGCCGCTGTTCAAGTCCTCGAAAAATAGAGGGGAAAAGGCACCCGCGATGAGCGCGAGCCTCGAAAAATAGAGGGGAAAAGGCAACAGATGATGCTACGATCCTCGAAAAATAGAGGGGAAAAGGCGAAAAAGTGCTCGAGACGTCCTCGAAAAATAGAGAGGACAGTTGCACTATACCCCCCTTCTCTTAAATTCTGGAATTTTCCGGTGCACTTAAAGGCGTGCACTTTAGCCTTTCTACCAGATACCTTGATAATATGTGTAAAGTTACAAATCGACTGATTAACTAGGAGGCTTGATGAAGGGATACCGACTGCACGACCAACGCATTGCTTATTCTGGCGGCACTGGCTCAATGCGCTCCATCAAATACGAACTTGTAGATACGGACGGAAGCGAGGGCTTGCGCGACAAAGTGGCGGGAGCTATCGCCAACGATTACCGCACGCTCTACGGCCCTCTGAATTTTGACGACTATTTAGCTGGGAACCGTACGCCGAGCCTGATAGATTTTTGGCTCAAATCGTTATCCCTTGGCTTTGTTTTTTCCAACCAAAACAGCATTGAGAGTGAGTTTTTAGAGTATCTTGGCAAAAAGACTATCTGGCAGAATTGCTACGAATGTTTAAGCGACGAACTTAAGGGCGTTGTTGACGAGCAGGCGTTTTGCCAATTCTTGATTAAGTCGCATCGCAGCGTCGAGAAAAAAACGGATGAGCAACGACAAAAGATTATTTTGAACTTGGTAAAGAAGGGCTGCGACACATCCGCGCTGCTGCCTGTAGCCAAGGATTGGTCACAAAAATTCAGTTTGGACACAGACCAGCTGCAGTTGAAGTGCGAGATTTTTGGCATTCCTGTTCCAATCGTGCCTCAACGCGATCTAAGTCTGAGCTTCGCGGTAGACCCCAATTTCGTAGTTATGGACTGTAGCGATAGGACGGAATTTTTAGATCAAATTATCAAGTTTTACGAGGATAAGGTGGGCGCCGCACAAGCTAAAAAGTTTTTGGCGATTGGTGATAACGGCAATTATTTTAATGGGTTGTTCGGTAATTTGCTCACCTGCCTCAAACAGGGCGAAGTCGATTCTGTCGCGGAATTTTTGGATAGTACATATGAACTCAACAACAAAGTGGAAATTAGCAAAAGGTTGGCCGAACTAAAGGAGCTGGCTGATAAAATCGGCGAACCAGAATTGGTTAACAAATGGAGCGACTACCGTAGCGATTTTAACGGCACAATTGAGAGTTGGTATAGCAACAGGATTTCCAAGCAGCAAGCTACCTTGGAGCAGCTGGATGGCAAGATAGACAAAAAAACCGGCGAAGTGACCGGCGGGCTGAAAGAATTGCTAAAAAATATCAGCGATGCTCTGCCGGAAGGCAATGATATTAAAGAAGGTATTTTAGCGGAGACAATAGCATTTTTGCGCGGCCACGGGGCAAGAATTGACCGCAAGTTTACAGATGAGCTAGAAAGTTACTTAGCAACCCTTAAAACCGATCTTAACGAGTGGAGCCAGAACAATAAAGAGCACAAAATGCCAACGGGCTGGCAACGGGAGCTAAGTAAACGCGTGCAGAGTTCGCCCCTGTTCTTTGGCGAGAACAAATATGCATTGTGGGAGCAGCTTATACGTCTTAAAGGTCTTATCCGTGATGAAGTGGCGAAGCTCGAAGCCGTGCTACAAGGGCAGTTTGAAGATTACGCAATCACCGACAAACAAGTGGACATGTTGGCGCAGCTCGCGCAGCGTATAGACGGCGATGGCAACCCCGAGGTTATCCGACGATTAGCGGATATTGAACGCGAATTGCAGGTCAATTTTGGGGAGCGCAGCGAACGGGCAAGGTATTTTATATCCGGATTTGAACGTTCAAAAGTTACGCAGCTGGAAATTGGCAATCGGATAAATGTTTCCAAACTGGCGGAGCTGGCGGACTTGGGCGAATTGTACGATAAGCTAAAAAACGCACCACAAGATAACTATGTCTTACGTGACACGGCCCAGCTTTCCAAGATTGTGGTGTCTGCGCTGGTACATGGAAGCGATAAAGAGCGCGAAGTGGTACTGATGCACTCCAATCTCAGCGGCTATGCTAGTTTGATCTCTAGGAGAGAGTTTATAACACGGTGCACGGTACAGGCGGTGAATGGCGGCCAGTTGAATTTGGGCGTAAGGGGGAATAAGTACTTTTACGCATTTTTGCCGGACAAATTCGACGCGCGTAGTGACGTGCAGTTATTTAGTAAAACATATAATTTCACCAAAGCTGACCTAAAAGACAATACATCGTCAGTACCCTTGCTTGCGGTGCGGTCTAGCAAGTACCAGGTGCAGTTTTTGGACTGGTTTATGGGCAGGCACTCACGCAAAAAGACGGAGCTTGGTGCTGGCGGAGCCTTTAGTATTGCCGAAAAAACCGTAAAACTTGACTGGTCTGGCGAAACGCCGCGAATAGCTGAAATATCCGATCCGCGCGTATTTGTAAGCCAGCCATTTGAGATAAAGCCGCTCGGTAAAGGCACACAGGCGTCCGATAACCGTTTTATTGGCGTGGATATTGGGGAGTATGGTTTGGCTTGGAGCTTAATAGAGGTAAACGGCAATAATGTGGAGCGGCTGGAGGACGGCTTTATCGCGGACTTACAGCAGCAAAAACTAAAGAACGCTGTTAAACGCCTGCGCGAGAGCCAGGTGCGAGCAACGTTTGGCTCGCCCGATACCCGTGTAGCCAGAATTCGCGAAAGCCTTATCGGGGCGTACCGCAATCAGTTGGAAGACCTGGCAATGCGAAAGAATGCCCGGCTAAGTTTTGAGTACGAAGTCAGCGGTTTTGAGGCTGGGGGAGCCAGGATAAGCAAGGTGTACGATTCTATAAAGCGGGGTGATATACGCAAGAAAGACAACAACGCCGCAAATAAGATGGCTTGGGGCGATTTCGGCGTGAACAATTGGGGGTTTGAGACGACTGCGGCCGGAACCTCACAAACTTGTAGTAAGTGCAGGCGTTGGGCAAGTCTGGCCATCGAGGACGGAAAGAGTTATAGGCTGGGAGAATATCAGGATAAATTATTCAAAGCGCAGATTGCGGATGGCGAGGTGCGGCTGTTAGCGAAGCAAGACACCGGTGAAACGGTCAAAGGTAAAGACCTAAAAGGCCTAATCTACAAAGCTATGCGTCCTAACGATGACGGGCTGGGCATGGCAATTGTTAAGCGCCAAATGGATTGGGATAAGTTAAGCAAAGACTTCGGTGCGGGTAAGCCGCGCGGCAACATAGCTATCTTTGTCTGCCCTTACACCGATTGCCACCATATTGCCGATGCGGACCTGCAAGCCGCGCTCAATATAGCAATCCGTGGTTACGGCAAACGGAAGTCGGACGGCAAAATGGGCAAGGTTAATGATTTTGCTGAATTTACCAAAGAACTGCAATATGATCCGGTTGGATTCGCCAGCTAGATTTTACATTGTGCACTAATACCGCAAGCACGCTTTCAAGAGCATGTCTCCGAATAAGCCAATCGATGACACGTTAAGCTCATCATAAGTTTGACTTAAGACGTGCGGCATCTGAGCCAAAACACACAGCTTTAAGCATCGCCATTTGCTACGCTAAGCATTGGTAAACCACAGGGTAACGAAGACAGTCTTCTAACAATGACAGCGTTGTACATGGATGAACTATAGCAAAAACAAGTCGGTGTTCTCCAGGAGTCAAGATTTTGATCGGTTTCAATTCTATTCTGCCCATACAAAAAGTCAGAACCACTTTCTTTAGTTCTGACTTCATATGTTCCAGCTTGGCTCAGCATACCGGTCATGAAATGTTATTCAGATAACGCTTTTCAATATACCAGCATTGATGCCGTTCACGAGGTTCGTAAAACCCATCTGTTTTAATATCTGATTAGATGCGTCTGACCTGCTCCCCGTTACGCAAATAGACGACACTATTTAGCAAAATCCGATATCCAGAATTAGTGGCATTGCGTATTGCCGTGTCATTTTATAGCTTTCATGATATCGCTATTTTGTGCTGCTTATAATACTAACTGTATAATGCTGTACTTTGGTTGATACCAACTTATTTAGGAAAAACAAAAATGACAGCAGAAAGAAGACTATTTATAAATGCAGCAGTTTATGGAGTGTTGGGCTTGGCGGCTGGCCTGTTTTGGCGAACCTACACCGAGCACATGGGGATGCAGGAATCGCAACACCTCTCTATGCTTCATACGCATATCTTGACGCTTGGATTTTTCTTCTTCTTGATTATGCTTGCTCTAGAGAAGTTGTATAAACTTAGTGATCAGAAAAAATTATTTAGGATGTTCTATTGGCATTATTCAGTCGGCCTGGCTATGACCGTTGGCGCGATGTTTGCAATTGGTTTAGTGCAAGCCAATGGTGGAAGTGAGAGCCCTGCCCTTGCCGGAATTTCTGGGCTAGGACACATGCTCATAACCGCTGGAATTGCGATCTTTATACCCACGCTCAGTAGAGCTATAAAAGCTTCTGAGTAATCAAGCTCCGGTTTTTTCTGCTTGCTCTGGCTCCGCCTACAGGTCACGGGCTTAAATCAGTAAATTTAATCGTATATTAGATGCTACTTTTTTCGATTTACTCGCGCGCTGATTGATGCTCCAAATACTGCGCTTGAAGCAATTAGCAAAATTAAACCAATGATTTGAAAGATACGACCACTATCTAATATAGTTGCTAAAAATATACCAGGCAAAAGCAGGGCAAATCCAATCATTAAAAGATCGGGTTTATTCTTTTTATTCATACATCTCATTATAACAAAAGGTCCAGCGTGAATACTTGCTGGACTTCTGCTCAAATGTCTTGTTTTGGCTCCCGGGGCCGGACTGGCTAAAGCCACGGCTTCGCCTCGTCCTCGGAGCAAGCTCCTGTGGGCGAGCCTTGCGAGCGCACCGGCAACTTGCGTCAGCTGAAGCTGCCGCGTTGCCTTGCTTCCAGCTCGGCGCGGAAAGAAAGAAAAAAGACCAGACTTTCAGCCCGATCTTTTTTATTTGGCTCCGGGGACTGGATTCGAACCAGCGACCTAGTGGTTACACCTTCCCCGCTACTTTCGTAGCGGCGTGGACTATCTCATCATCCTTGCCGTTGGCTTTGAAGGATGTGGGGCGCTTTTGGGAGATTATTGTTAGGCTCACTCCCTAGTCTCTGAACCTTCCAGGATCCCTTATCCTAATCCTGGCTTGGCTGCGGATTACCATATTTGCTGGATTCCCGCCTTCGCGGGAATGACGGCAAGCGTAGGCTTCCCGCAATTCACCCCATTTTCACTCTATGGTTACCCGATAGAGGCTGCATTTTTACAGCCACCCGCTCTACCACTGAGCTACCCCGGAATATTGCTCCCTTTTTGGCTGGGAGCTCTACAAGGTACATCGCTTCAAAGCCCTTTTTTGGGCTGCGCGAATAGCCTGATTATACCCAAAGTTTTACTTTTAGACAACAGGGGTTTGTTGTTCTATGGACATAAAGCGCTGTGATTCGTCGGGCATGGTTGCGTCCGCCAGTTTGTACGAGCTGGCGATGGCGGCGGCGATGGTCCATGCCTGGCCGGGTTCGGGTGTTGGCAGGTGGTTGCCGCCGGATTTTTGGGCGAAATATTGCATGGCCTCGGTGGCGTCGTACCAGACAGTGCCGTCGGTTTCGACGTAGTAGAATTCGTAGAATTCGCCGGATCGCTGGACGGCTTGCACGATTTCTTTGTAAAGTTCCGCGGCATGTTCGCCGTAACCCAAGCGCTCGAGCCCGTCGGCAATGTCGAACGTTTCCTTTGGCCACACGGCGTAGGTGCCGTGGTAGTCTGGGAATCCGGGAATGTTCGAGTGGCGCACGGCGCGGCAGCGGAGACCGGCTTCGGTGCGGAACTCCGGCCCCATGATGGTGGCAACGATGCCTTCGGTAAAGTAACGCATTTCATCTTCGGGCAGGTCGGTGAGTAGGCTGCTGTCGAGCAGTAATCCCGCGTTCGAGGTTAGCGTATCGATTTGCCGCTCCTGGCCGTTTTGGTCGATGGCCAAGCCTTGGGCAAAGAAGCGCTCGGCTGGCATCCACAGTTTGTTGATGGTGTTGTTCCGGATGTAGCCGGCCATAATTGCGAATTCTTCGCTCCGGTATTCGGCGAGCGTGGAAGCGAACTTAAGGGCGTCGTACGCGTATCCCTGCAGTTCTACCGAAGCAATGCCTGCGTCCAGGTTTGGCATGCTGCCATCGGCGAACAGATACGATGTGCGCGAATCTTTCCAGGTCTGGTTTTCGATCCCTTGCGGATTGATGCGGCGGTACGTAAGGAGATAATCCGGCCGTTGACTTATCTTATTGGCGATCCAGGCTGCGGCCAGCAGAACGCTGTGGCGGATGGTTTTAGTTTCGCCGTTGCGGTCGGTGTAGGTTTCGTCCAGAATGCCCGGGCCGTAGTGCTTGCAGTAGCGCTCTGCCAAGCGGACGTAGAGCGGTGTAGCGTCGTACGATCCGTAGTACAGCATGGTGTCGTCGCTGGCGGCGCCCCAAATGCTCTGCAGGTGGCGCATGATTTCGAGCGACTGCTCATTGATTTCCAGCCCAGCGTAATTGCGTGCGCGGAATTCGTGGTGGATTTTGCCCGGCTCTTCCTCGCTCTGGGCGTTGTAGGTTACACCTTGCAGGCGCGCCAGGGTCAGGATAACATCGTGTGCCAGCTGTTGGTTGTAGCCGCAGAGGTCGGTGGCTGTCTCGATGGAGTCGCGCCCAAAGATGGCGTGCCGAAAATTTGGGCCGGCGCTAGCAAACACACCCCAGCCGTCTGGCGCCCGCACAATATCCAAAAATTGCGGGTCGGCGAAGGGTATGGCGCTCAACAGCTGCTTTCGTTCGCTCACCGGTTTGGCGAGCCAGCGCTCGGCCTCCATGTTTGTTCCCCCAGGCGGGCATGCTTGGTGCCCTGTTTTAAGTTTATGTTGCGAGTTTAGGTTTGTGTATTACATCGCTTGGACTTTCGTGGTTATGTGTTGCTGCCACATATGCTGGCCGTAGCGCCGTTTTTTGGGATTTTGACTGAAGATGTTGGTTTTGGGCTGGCGGCTTTGCCGGCCGTGTCGAAAGTGCCAAGTTCTTATTTCAGTGTACGAGCTTCGATGAGTTTTTGGTAGACCTTGACGTGATTTTCCGCCATGCGCTTTTCGCTGAAAACTTTTTTAACATGAGCCCGGCAGTCGGCGCGGTTGATGCGGTCGAGCTCGCCGACGCGTTGTACCATTTCTTCGAGCGTGTCGCAGATGTAGCCTGTTTTGCTGTCAATGATAATCTCTGGTAGTGAGCCACGACGGAGTGCAATGACGGGCGTGCCGCAGGCCATGGCCTCGATATTGGTGAGGCCGAACGGCTCTTCCCACTGAATCGGTGACAGTAGTGCACGGGCATTCTTGAGTAATGCCACCTTGGCGGCGTGCGCCACCTCACCGATGAATACGATCTGTTTGCCGTCGATTTGCGGCTTGATGACCTTGCGATAGTAGTGGCGGTCGGGAGCGTCGATTTTGGCGGCCATAATGAGTTTGCTGCCGGTTTCGCGGGCGATTTGAATCGCCTCCTCTGGCCCTTTGTCAGGATGTATGCGCCCCAGGAACGCCAGGTAGTCGCCCGGCTGGTCGTTAAACTCAAAGTTTTCGGTGTCGATACCGTGGTAAATGGTGGCGACGTAATCAAGTTCCGGCATGTAGTTGCGCTGCGAGTTACTGATGCTGATGTACTTGTACTGCTGGTAAACCTCCGGCACGCCTAAGCGGAACTGCACCGGGTTGTGGATGGTCGTTACCATTGGCGCGTCCGTGTATGCGCCGGCAATTAAAAACGGCCAGTCGCCGTGGTTGTGTAGAATATCGAATTTTTCGTTTTTGAGATGATATAGAGCGCGTTGAAAGCCCTGCCACTGCAGGTACATCCAGGTGCGTTGGTTTTTTTCGAGAAACGGGCGTAAGTGCGATTCGACGCATGGGACAAGGCGCGCAGAGGTGCGCGAATCGCCGCTGGCAAACAGAGTAACGTCGTGACCGAGATTGACGAGTCCCTCAGCCAGACTGTAGACCACACGTTCGGTCCCGCCGTATTTTTCCGGCGGCACCGGCTCCTCGAAAGGAGCCAAGAGTGCTATCTTCATTTACTCCACCTGCTAGCTTTTCTAGCCTTTATAGACTAGCTGGGCTCATTATATCACAGCAGTAAAGAACCTTACGAAATCACCCTTATGAAATGTCTGTTTTTTGAGCAGCAGGAGCAATGACCCTATCTTTTTATCATAACACAAGCATAACCATCTTGTCAATACCCCACCCCTGTTGGACGTGTGTTTGTTAGCGTAATTTCATGGCGCGATTTGCCTCGCGCTGTGCGTCACGCTCTTTCAGGGCTTGTCGTTTATCGTACTTCTTTTTGCCGCGGGCGACGGCAATACGGAGCTTGACGAAGCGGCCGCGGGTGAGCACCTCGAGTGGCACGATAGTTTTGCCCTGCTGTTTGGCAGCGATGAGTGCCTCGATTTCGCGGCGTTTGGCGAGCAGGCGGCGGCTGCGCGTTTGGTCTTGCTCGCTGATTGGCATGGAACCAGTGCCGCTGATGGTGGCGTTGATCAGCCATAGTTGGCCGTCTTTGATGGTGACGTATGAGCCGCGCAAGTGCCCGTGCCCCATGCGCAGGTTTTTGGCCTCGGCGCCAGTCAGTTCAATGCCCACGACTAAATCTTCGCCGAGCTCAAAGTCGTGCCGGGCGCGGCGGTTCTCGATCCGTTTGGCAATGTCCTGTTTTTTCTTCTTGGCCATGAGATACACCTATTGTACCACCTCTGTGGCCGTCTGGTATGATGAAGGGTAAGATGCTGAAGGCGCGGCATTTTAAATGGCTTCCAAACGCGATAACGAGCGCGCGGATACTGTGCGGTGGCGTGGCGCTGGTGTACGCCGTACGAGAGGCATGGCCGGTGGCATTTTGGCTGTATGTTGCTGCGCTTGCTTCTGACTTTTTGGACGGGCTCGCGGCAAAGAAGTTAAACGCAGCTACGAAGCTGGGCGAGGTGCTCGATTCCCTTTCCGACGGCTGGCTGGCGGCCTGCGGCCTGATTGGGCTGAGCGCGACCGGGCATGTCTCGTGGTGGATTACCGGCGTAGCAATCGTTGTCGGCCTGGCTGTGCAGGTCGAACGCCGGATTTTGCACGGCAAACTTCCCTTGCCTGTTTCGGTTAAGAAGATGTTCGCCATTATTACCCTCTTTGCGGTGTGGGCGTACATCATCCTCAAGATGGCGGCCTTGGCCTACGGCTGGCAGTGGTGGTATCCGGCGCTGCTGCTAACGGTTTTTGCGATTTCGGGCGCACTCAAAACGCACCGCTTGCGGGCGTGGCTGGCGGGACGTTCGTCGCTGTAAGAGTTAGTTGGCGCGGGCGAATTCTTCTTTGGCGACGTTCCAGAGGGATGGTTCGTTTAGCTTAACCATCCGGTAGTACCAGTATTCGGCGCCCCAGAGGTAGATTTCGCGCATGCCAGTGGCGCGACCGAATTCAAACGTGTGCTTTAAGCGCTTGGCATTGATGGATTTGTTCTGCTCCCCTAGCGTGGTTTCGGGGATGCTCTGCCCGTTTGGCGGCCAGGCTTCTGCTTGCAGCTCGTGTAAGATAGTATCCTTGCCGTGCAGGAGCTTCTGGATGCCAGCATGTGCTGCGTACCACCAGGCTGGCAAGGGGTACTGGAAGTAGCGGTTGGTTTTGGTGTCCCATACGCGGCGGTAGACAGAGATGCCGTAAAGGTCCGGTACGGGCTGGCCTAAGGGGATACCGTAGTTGTTGCTGCGTGAGAGGATGATTTGATGGTAGGGATCGAGTTTTTTAACAAGGTTGTACTCATCGATAAGCCGTTGGCGGTCAAAGTCGGTGCAGTGCTGGCTGAAACTGCGCAGGAAGTATTCGTTTTCGAGCTGGTAGCTGGCGAGCGCTGGCGAGTCTTTGTAACGATTAACGACTTGTTTGATAAAGGTAAGCAGCGCACTTTGCCAAGTGCCCGCCTCGCGGCCGCTTGGGAGCTCTTTTGCCCACTCCGGCATGTGGCACTCCGGCCAGCGGGGCTGGCGCAGGCCAATGGATAAGGTTACCTTGGCACCGGCCGCCTCGGCCTTCTCAAACTGCCAGTCAAGGAGGTTAAAATCGTACTGCCCCTGCACTGGCTCGAGCTGATTCCAGTAGCTCACCAGGCGGAAATGACGGACGCCAAGGTCGTTAATGAGCGCATCCATTGTCTCTTTGGCGTCCAAACCCAGGTACTCGGCATATGCTGGGATGAATGACACGCCCAAAATGAGCGGTTTGTGGTCGTTGGATTTGATGTACCACTGGGCAATGCCGTACATAGCGCCAATCCATATAATGAGGATGGCTGCCGCCCAAACCAGCAGTTTTTGCCGCCATCCCCTTTTTGCGTAACGGCGAATCATCTTAAATGGCCAGATAAGCGCGCGCTTAACACGCGTCAGCGGCCGGTAGTGGCGGCGTGCATGTTCGGGCTGCATAGGTTACACTATATACGATGCGGAAGTTAAACGTAAGCATCGTTATCCCAGCATATAACGAGGAAGGCCAGTTGGCCCTTTGTTTAGATGCGATCGCCCGCCAGACGGTTAAGCCGTTTGAGGTAATCGTGGTGGATAATAACTCCACCGATAATACTGTAGCTATCGCCAAAAAGTATCCGTTTGTGACCGTCCTGCGCGAGCGGCGCCAAGGCGTGGTGCATGCCCGCAACGCCGGTTTCAACGCGGCGCGCGGCGACATCATCGGCCGGATAGACGCCGAAACGGTTTTGTCGCCAGATTGGGTCGAGCGCGTGCAGAAAATCTTTACGAATAGCGACGTTGACGTTGTGACAGGTTCTGTTGGTTTTACTGATGTGCCGTTCGAGGCGTTTTTTGCCCGGATTGAGCTTTTTTGCCGGCGGTATCTTGCCAAAAATCTCAGCCGCCGTGGCGAGCTCTTTTTGTATGGTGCCAATATGGCGCTCAGGCGCGAGGTCTGGCAAGACATCAGAGGTCGGATATGCACAAACCGCGAATTCCACGAAGACCAGGACTTGGCCGCCCACTTTGCGCACACACCGTACAATCTGGCATTTGATGAGCAATTACGCGCCCGGGTATCGGCAAGACGCGTAGACTCTCCGCCCAAGAGCTTTTACGCCTATGTTATGGCTAACAGTCGCACCTATGCGGCCCACGGCCTCCGCGGCCGATTCTATATGTACCCCATCGAAATCGCAGTAATTATTTTTTACCTGCCGCTACGGCTTCTTTACCGCGCCTACAACCCGCACACGCAAAAACTCTCACTGGCCAACATCTTCCAATCCACCCGCACCAGCCGCGTCAGCCCGGTATCTGAATCGTTGTGATCGGCCGGATTGCAAGAGGTTAGATATGCACCCCAAAAGCTTGTCTGGGCGGTGCGGGCATGCCCGTGTCCGGCAGGATTGCCGCCACCTTATTCCACTGTTCGGTGATGGCGTGGATGTCTGGGTTGGCCGGCACAAAGCCTACACGGTGCACTAAACCGTTAAAGTATACGGCTTCTGCTCCCGTTTGTAGAAGTTTTTGTAAAGTAGGTTCGTCTAACTGGAAGCCGACCGAGAAGTCGATAAATTGGGCTCTTCTATTAGTTGGGTCGACAGTTGGGGCGTAGGTGCCTTGCGGCACATCCTCGCCTTCAATACCCACGATGCGCCAAGTGATGTCCTGCCCAAAAAATCCTGATGCACTTGTGGCGTAGCCCTTAGCGCGGAGTTGTTTAACCGCATCCCGCACTTGCGGCTCGATTGCTTCGTAGTAAGTGCCCAGCTCCTGCTCTTCGGCCGTGAGCGTGGGCTGCCGGGCGATCCTGTCAGCAAGTTCCTGCTGCATAGATGCAAGTGTTTCCTCGCGCAGCTCGTCGAAAGCGCGTATTTCATCCAAGGGTGTACCCCGTTCGGCTTTTGCGGTCTTCATACAAGAACAATACCATAAAAATGACATCCCTGACCTGCCGGCCGCGATTTGTGCCGATTTTTAAAACATGTAAAAGTTATTGACATGCCGCCTGTTTGGGCGCACGCTGTAAGTACAGGAGGGATGCTATCAATGAGCGGAATAGCAAAAGAACTTGCAATGGGTGGATTTCCGGGGGCGCCCGAAACGGCGTCGCTCCCCAACGACCAGCCAGGAGTTTCTGGGGTTATCGACCCTGCAGATCTTTTGCACGGCACGCCGTCACGACAAGGACCCCTTGAATGGCCTAAGACGGCAGAAGGTTTCCGCAAGCTATACTTGCAGGAGAATGGCGGTGTCGAGCCGCAGATCACGGAAGCGAGCCCTACTCCGGCAGATGTAACTATGGACGGCGAGCGGCCGTACGAGGTGCCTCTGCCGGTTGCAACATTCCTTGGTGAGCTGGGACCGGTCCAGTTCAGGCATGCCGATCTGAGGTCGGGTGACACAGTTGCCGCCAGATCTGCATTGTTCGCCCCGAGTCTTGATAAGGCAAAAAAAGGCGGTGCTGACCCTGACAGTGAGTATTCGTCGAGGGTGCTTAGACAGTTCCAAAATCGCACGGGCTCAACGACGATCAGAGCGTCTCTATGGGATGTTCGCGGCTCTAAATGGGTGGGCCGCAGTATTGCAGGAGCTGAGGGTGCGGCCGGTTTGGCTGTGCTAATCGGAGTTTCAACTGGCGCGGGGGCAGCCGCAGAATCTGTTGGTCTCATCGAGACAGCGGGTTGGGTGGCAGGATTGAAAGTCGGTCTCGGTTTGGGTGCTATAGCCGCCGGCAGTATGGTGGTAGGTGGAGCAGTTCGCCGGTTTGCCGAAAAGATGAGGAGTGAGCGGATGAGACCGGTAGCCAGATGGATCGGCGGTGTTAGTTTTACGGCAGCAGCAGGTATTGTATCATTCGCTGCTACAGGGGGTAACATCGTTGCGTCTGCCGCTTTCACTGCCGCTGCTGCCGGAGGTTACGCCGCCGGCGACAAGTTGCAAGAAGTCAATCTGCGCCGGGCGTTTCGATCTATGGCTTGGAGTAGTGCTCATGCAGATGAAACGAGTGACGCTAAAATAGTTAAAAAATACATACAATCCCTGCAGAGTTCTCCATGGGAACGGTGGACGTCAAAGAAGGACGGATCTCAGGCATGGGCGGAAAGACATCCCAGGGCGTATACCAGAATTATGAAGAAAAGGCAGAAAAAAGGTCTAGCTGGCGGTGCGGGCGCAGCAGGCGCAAAAGTTCCGGCCCCCAGGTCGGGCGAGGCCCAGGCCGATAGGCAGCAGCAGCGGATCCAAGAAGATGTGGTTGCAGACGCCCGGCAGGTATAAAATACTTAGAATTCTTTGTTGTGCCGCGTGATAGGCGGCTGTCATTCGGCAGGATTGGTGGATTTGTAACCGTTTTCTTCGGTGACGGTGCAGTTGCCCCAGAGGCCTTTGTTTTCTGATTTCGCCTGCTCTTCCAACTTGACGAACTCTTCTTTTTTGGTGAACGGGAAGCTGGTGTAGGCGAAGCCGTGGCCGGATTTGATGATTTCGGCCTGGACCAGGCGGCCGTCTGGCAGGTAGACGTATCTGAGTAGCCGGCCATAGCGGTCACGGTTTTGGTTGGTTGGGTCGGCTTCGAGTCGTACTTTTTGGTTACCGATGAGGTTTTTGGTGTAGGCGCTGGCGGCTGGGCCGTAGCACTGCACCGGCCGGTCGGGGTGGTGGGTTTCGGGCGTATCCACGCCGATCATGCGCACGGTTTCGTGCTTGCCGTTCATATCAACGGTGATGGTGTCGCCGTCGGAGAAACGCACAACCTTGTACGTGCCGGGGTCGTGCTGGCCTAGTAATGCTACAGGTTCGTTTAGCCAGCCAAAATAGTTGCCGAGCATAGTAAAGCCGGCGATGATTAACGCCGTCAAAAGTCCGGCTAGTTTACGTTTTTGTCTGGTGGTCATAGGCGGGAGATGATTTCTGTGAGTGCTTTTTTGTCAATTGGATTGCCGCTGATAGTGTACACCGGTTCGTCTTCGCGCGGCTCTTCAATAGCGCTGGCTACGCGCTCGAACATGCTTTCAAACGTTTCATCTTTAGGGACGAGGTGGCGATAGCCGCGCATCACTGCCCGCTTGCGGGCCAGGTCTTTTGGTGCTTGCACCCATACGAGGACCGGTTTAGCTCCTGTACGTTCGCTTAGTTCGTATTTTTCCAATCGGTGGACGTAACGGTTGAGGTTGGCGTCATAGACGACGCTTTTTCCTTCCCGGAGTAGCGCTTCGGTGCGTTTATTGAGTTCGGTATAGAGGGCGTCATGCTCTTCTTGGCTGTAGGTTGGATTTGAGAACATTTCGAGACGCAACGCGTCGGACGAGAGGTGTACTGCCCCGGTCATTTCACTGATCAATTGTGAGGCAGTAGTCTTCCCCGCCCCAGGATACCCAAACATCATAAACAGTACAGGTTTTTGCATACTTACAAGCCTACGCTTTCTCGGGTTGTATCGCAACCTGCTACTGCTGTTCGGACGGTTGCCAGTTTAGGTCGTCTGTGATGGGGATTGCCCGCTCCCACAGCAGCTCAAACGTATGCCGGTGTGCTTTGGCGATTTCTGGGTTGTAGATCTCTACTCCAAAAATCTCACCATCGCGCCAGTTGTAGTAAGCTAGCACGTCATCGTATGTGATGGTCGAATGCGTGATTGGCATCACCTCTGGGGGTAGATAGCGTGATTCCCAGTACTGCATCCGTTCGTTGTCGTGTTTGCCGTACCACTGCTGTAGTGATTCGAGGAAATGGTCGCCGACCAGTCCGCGAGCCTTCAACCCGCGCTCGTTAAACTTGCGGACCCAGCGTTCAAAAAAGGCCAGGCCGGTCTTGGACTGCATAGGTTCGTACAGAATGGCCAGCGTTTCACCTTGAGCCTTGGTTTGGTTCCAGAACATTTGTTTGTTGCCCTCCTGGCCGCGGTAGTACTGCACCCGTGTGGCATGGTTTATGGGTGAGTTGGTCAGCTTGCTATGGAAGTGCGTCAGCTCGTTTTGGAGGTCGCGGATTCTCTGCTCTTGCTGGGCGAGCAGGATTTGCAGATTAGTGATCGGCGCGGCGTGCAGGATGACGCGCTTGTATTGGGTTTCGACTTCAACCAGGTGGGCGCTTGTCATCTTTTCTAGCAGACGATACACCCGGGTGCGCTCGATGCCGGATTGGCGCGACAGGCTACTGATGGTTTGCGGGCCGTAGGCATGGAGCGTGAGATAGAGGTCGGCGATTTCCGGATCGAGTCCGAGTTTTGAAAAGTAATTCCGTAAAGCTAAGGTGTCAATCGGCATGTAGGTCATTGTAGCGAGTTTATCTGTTGCCTCAAAGTGTGCGCGGTCGTGCACAACAGATTTATGGACATACACCTTAGGATTTATTGTTCTGTGCGTCAAATAACACAAGGCTAAGGAGGCCTTGAGACGATGACAGAACAACTGAGGGATCTAACACTTACCGATGAGCAGCTTGTGGCAGCAGCAGATGTTGCCCAGGATGCGATCATTACCATGGATGCGCGCTACGGCACCGGCTTTCCGCATTTTGCCGCCGGCGAGCACAATCTGGCCTACCACAACGGGTACCACGCACGGACAGTGGCCGAGGACGGCCTGCGCGTTGCCCAGGCGCTTGGCCTGGCATTGCCCGAGTTGGTAACTGTTGAGGTGGCCGGCTATGCACATGACATCGTGCAGCTCAAACCACGCGGCGTCATGGAGGCTGAAAGCGCCGAATGGTTTAAGGAGGCGATGCTGCGGCGCGGCCTGCCACCTGCCATGGCCGAGGCCGGCGCGCTGGCCATTCTTGGCACCGAGCCGGTTTTTGACGAGGAAAACAGGCTGGTCGGCCAGGTGGCGACCCAGCTGGATTACCCCTCTAGAAGTGTCGAGTGCATCGCGTTAAGTGTGGCAAGCGGCGATTTTGGCCAGATGTTCACCCCGGTTGGGCCACATCTCAGCCACAGGTTGTACCAGCAGATCAAGGGCGCGCAACCGGATGAGGTTCCTTCTATGGATGGCTTTGCCAGCTTCCTGGCCCGACAGATAGAGCTCCGCGAAAATTACCGTTTTCCTGTTCCAGAGGCAGAGCGCGTATTGGCAACTCATCGCCGCGCGACGATTAGATATGGCGGGGTACTGTTGGGTCTCGTGCAGCGTGGCGACGTAACATCATGGGATCAGGTGATGGCTGCCGACAAGGCGTTTATGGACGATCCGGCATTGAGCGAGCAGGCATTACTCCGCGCGATTGCAGCAGTTGGTAATGGTAATTAAGGGCCAAATATAAACGGCCCGCCATCCTTTGTTCAGATGGCGGGCTAATGCCGCATTTGATACGTACAGTTATTACTTCTTCTTGCCGTCGGAGATGGCGACGCGCTTTGGCGAGGGCAGCTCCTTGAGCGGAATGCGAACCTCGAGTACGCCGTTCTCGAAGTGCGCCTCAACCTTATCAGCGTCGGCAGTCTTCGGCAAGGCAATGCTGCGGTAGAAGGTGGCATGACTTTCACGCACCATGTACTTGCGCTTCTTGCCGCCTTCTTCCTCTTTGTCGTGCTTCTCGCCCTTGATTTCGAGCATGCCGTTGTGGACGTTTACCTCAATGTCGTCCTTGGTAAATCCGGGTGCGTGCACTTCGGCGACGAGCGTCTTGTCGTCCTCGGTGTAAACATCCATGGCCGACAGTGCCTGTGCGGTCGGCATGCTGGAGAAGAAGTTGTTGAACATGTCGTCGAGCTGGCTGTGCAGACTAGTCAGTCCGGCGAATGGATCCCATCGTACAATTGCCATATCATTCCCTCCTTTTATGTAAGATTACTTAAAAGGTGGATGTTCCACCGTAAAGAAATGTAATATTGTTAGCACTCGAGTGTCAAGAGTGCTAACGCTTATGATTAAGGCCTTATCTTAGCACCATCGGTTCTGCCTGACACCTTTCGTATATCCGCATCGGGCTTGCCGCAGGTTTTTTGGCGTGCGCTGCGATGCTGAATGTCACCTGTGTGTCCTCGATCTGGCGGACGCGGTAAAGGCCGCCGCGCTCAAGCACAAAATCTTCGCCATCGGCTTGCACGAGCGTGCCTGCCTCGACCGTAAACGGGTCACTGGGGCCGGTGTGCCATCTGTCGTGTATGGGATCGGCTGACAGGCTCATACGGGATAGCAAGCTCAGGATTGTTGGAATCTTGCCGTCGCCGGCGGTCGTGACAACAAAGCCGGGCTCGTCCAGCTTTTGCCAGAATTTCATCCTGCCGGCCACCAGGCTGCCGTTCGAGAACAGGAGTGCGCCGATCTTATGGCCATTGATGATGGCGCTGGTGGGGTATTCCCGACCTTCGATGGTGGCGGTCGGCGCCAGCAATCTTCGAAGCAATTTCAGATCTGCCAGGTGGCTGCCGGCCTTCTCGGCGTTAATAAGCCATCCCGGCAGCCGTTTCGCTGCGATACTGGCGATCAGTTCTTCTTTCTCTTTCCGGAATTCCTTCCGGCTGTTGGCAATTTTTGCGCCGACGGCAACCTTGCCAAACCCGATGGAATAGGCGGCCATGCGTTCCCTAACCCACCGGTCGCCTTCGCAGCGCTCCAGCACCAGTGGACGGACGGCAACCTCGCCGCCGGCTTTTGCCACCATGGTGTAGATATCTTTTTTGTAGCCGCCGCCGTTTTTGTCGAGTTCGATATTGACGTGTTTCCCAGAGTCAACACTGGCCTCAACCACCCAGCCGACAGTGCCGTCGCCGCCCTTAACCTTCAATCTATACAAAACATCCGGGTCGACTAGCAGGGCGCCCAGATTGCGGATGTTTGCTTCCCTGTCAGCTGACGTCAGCAGCACTCCCTCAGGTGTGGGTGTTTTGTCGCCGTTTGTGGCCTGTGGGTTGAACACCGGGATTTCGACTACCGGCAGGTCTTTGCATGTGACGGGCATAGTACATATCCTGTAGTACTACAAATACTGTAGCAAGTGGGGTACGATAATGCAAATCGGTTACGCTCATTAAGTTGTTAGATTCTGGATGAGGCGGTCAGCAACGTGACTGCTTCTTGGTGCGGCTTGATCGTTACCCTGCAAGGTACAGGCGGCGTGAATGGTTCGCCGCCGACGTGGCCAACGACCGGATCGTGCAGGATAAATTCAGCCGATGCAACAATTTCGCCTTCAAGGTGGCGCTTTGTAATCATCTGGCCAACCGTAAGGGCGGTGCTGAGCGGCCGTTTGTCGTCAAATAGTGTCAGATAGAATTCGCGCCGGCTTAAGTTGATCGGAACGCGTCCGTAGCCGTAGAAGATGTGGCCATTGGTGGCGGTAATGTCCAGCGCTTCCCTTTGACGCCCGTGTAGGGTGATGTTGAAGGTTTCGATTTTTTGAAGCAGCTCCCAGCCTTTTGCGGCAAAGCGCGTCGGGCGCGTAATGGCTGTGCGGAGTTGCGGATCGGCTCGGAACTCCGGGTCGTTGAGAATAAGGCTGCCCTCGCCGCTGAAACCAAACCCAACGTTATAGATAGCAATCCTGGTCATGGGTTTGTTGTTTGGATCAAGCGGCTCACAAGTGCAGACCAGCGGATGTACGCTGATCGGGCGGCCGTGCCTTAGGACGTATAGCGGGTTCGCGTAGAATCTGCCATTTACGATGCGTGCGAAGTCATTCATGCGGCCGGTGCCGACGGGGATTACAGGAGTCTTGCGTAGCTTTGCCGGAATTTGGGAGTCGAGCAGGCCGGCGATCATATTGCCAATCGTTCCGTCGCCGCCGCAGACCAAAAGGATGTCGCCGGTCTGAAGCGTATCTTTGAGTAGCTTGACGTTTTCGCCCTCTGTTGCACCAATAGTGCGCGTTATGACTTTGCCCGGAAAGGCTTTTTCGAGCCTCGCTGTTATCCTGGCCGCCCTATCAGCATTGCTGCTGCGCGGGTTCGATACAACGACCAGTCGCTCGAAACTGATTGGGCTGTCTTGCATGGCTCAAAAATCAATCCCTTTGTTGGCTAAGAACTTCTCATCAAAATGATGTTTGATTTTGGTCATGTTGGTGGCGATATCGACGCGCTCCAGTAGCTCTTCAGGGAAGTCGCGCCCTGTGAGGCAGAGGCTGGTGTTCCTGGCTTTGCTGGTGATGAGTTTTTTGAGTTGGGTTTTGGTGAGCAGACCGTCGTGTACGGCGTTGTTTATCTCATCGCAGATAACCAGATCGTATTCGCCAGAGGTTGCGCAACGAAGTGCCTCCTCGTACGTATCACGCGCCGCGGCTTTGTGCTGCTCGGGCGTGACGAATTCGGCGCTCAGCTCGCCAGCATTATAAAACCCCTTCCCTCCCTTGTAGAAGTGGAGCTGGTCTTTGTAGAGCGGCATGATGTCGCGGATGAACACGTGCTCGCCGACGCCCCAATGCTTGATGAACTGGATAAATGCTACCTTCCAGCGGGTGCCGAGCGCGCGGATTAGGAGGCCGAGCCCGGCGCTGGTTTTACCCTTACCGTCGCCGGTATACACCACGACCACCGACTCCTTGGTCTTGTAGTCCTCAAATGCCATGAGAACATAGTAATCGAGAATTGCTAGTTTGGAAAAGTCTCAATAGTCTGCGCCAGCATAAAACGCATCAGGCGATCGGCTCGTACAACGGCGTCGCGCCGCGGATCTTGGTCGGGATAGGTGTCAGCCTTTGGGATGGCGCCAAGCACCGGGTGTTCCAAGGCGTCCGTTTGGTCGTATAGTTTTGAAAGTTCTTCCCAGTTTGGTTTGCCATCCGGCATGTGCGTCCTCTCAAATTGGTCAGCGACCCGGAGAACCGCGCTCAGCGCACCCTGGAATTCCTTGGCGGCGTGAGCATGAGCATCTCGTTCTGCTCCAAGAACTTGCCGCTGGTGTTGCCTGGCCAGACGTTCGGTTTCTTTGGTGAGCGCCATCCGCGACCGATCTGTGGCAAGGGACGCCAGGCCCTCCACCGCCCTTTTGTGGGCCAGGTATGCCAAGAGACCGCTCTTATCGTTTCCCTCACCAGGAGAGGCCATACGGTGAATGAGTGCGGCCGCTAAGAGTTGCCCTGAGGTGTCGCGATACTGTGCTGCTGCAGCGACTTCCTGAGGGGTTAATGGCTCGCAGGAAACGGCGGTACGCAATATTGCAATGGGGTCGTAGTTGGCAGACTCATTACCCTGTCTGACAGGACTGGATCGTCGTTGGGCTGGCGTTCTGTTGGTACGGGTTTTCATCTTCATGTTGGCAGCAGTATGTATGCCCGCCGGGTTGTTTTACTGTTAATTATTTTACAATTTGCTTGTCCTTGAGGACTTGGTCGATGCGCGGACGGTCGAAACCGATGATAATAGTCCCATCGATGTCGATCACCGGAATGCCGGTCTGGCCGGATTTTTCGATCGCGGCGCGCATGTCGTCCATGTCCTGCTCAACGTCGCGGTAGTCGTACTCAATGCCCTTGTCGTCCAGATAGCGCCGGGCTGCATGGCAAAAACCACACCATTCCGCGCCGTATATGATAATCTTTGAAGAGCTCATAGTTTCATTGTACCACCCGTCGCCCAGTTGTCATACATGTGGGGTTGTTTTTGCGGCGACCGGCACAATTTTGCTTTGGCCTAGAATTTTGCGTATGCGTCTATTTTATGTCAACAAAAATCATTGCCTTTTCTGCAAAAATCTGCATTGCAAGGTTAATCTCTGTTTGCTATATTGAAATCAGAAATGAAGCAAGCCGCCGATCATACGACGACTAGTACCTCTGGTGGGAGTGCTCCGTTTACTGCCGGGGTTATTGGTTTGACGCTTCTGGACACGACGTGGCGGATTGCCGTGCCGGTTACTGTGTTTGCAGTCATGGGCATTTTCGCTGACCTCAAGCTCGGCACGAAACCATGGATCACACTGGCGGCGGTTGTCGCCGGTTTTGTTATCGCAGGGTGGCTTGTCAAAAAACAAATTGATGCAGTAGAGCGCGAAGAGCGCCGGAAGGAGCGGAAGGATGGTTAATCTGTTTGCTGCTGAGGGTGGCCCGCACATCAGCATTGCGCCTGAGGCATTGTTCCATATCGGGCCGGTGACGGTGACCAACTCATTCCTGCTCGGCATTATCGGTTCGCTACTGGTGCTCTGGATGCTGTGGTTTGCAGCACGTGGCGTGGTGCGTGGTAGCCGTAACCGCTTTGTCCACTTTATTTACTGGATCTTCGAGACTTTGTACGACACGGCAGTTGAGGTTATTGGCGACAAGAACATTGCCCGCAAAGTCGTGCCGCTGGCTATCACCCTCGTCTTCTTCTTTGCTATCAACAACTGGCTCGGTCTGCTCCCGGTAGTCGGCCCGATCACCTGGGAGGGTGCGCCGCTATTCCGCGGAGCTGCCGCCGACCTCAACGTAACAGTAGCCCTCGCCATCATTTCTATGGTGACTGCCCAACTTTGGGCCATGAAGCGCCGCGGATTCTTTGGAAACTTGCGGCGCTATTTTGTAAACCCGTTCAAGGATGTGCTGCACTCGTTCGAAGGCATTCTGGAGTTTATTGCCGAGTTCACCCGTACCGCCGCTCTTGCCCTCCGTATTTTCGGCAACGTCTTCGGCGGTGAGGTGCTGTTGGTTGTCATCGCTTTCCTGACCGGTTACGCTGCGACGGTGGCGTTGCCTGTGTTCTACGTGCTGGAGCTGTTCGTGGGAGCGGTCCAGGCGTACGTGTTCTTCATGTTGACCATCGCTTTCATTTCCTTAGGTCTGCCGGAGCCCGGCGAGTCACACGGGCATGGGCCTGAGGAAAAGAAAGCGCCGAAGGCCAAGGCGGCCAAGGCATAAAAAGGTGGTAATTAAGCAAGTAAATCATAAATAAAAGGAGTTACACAATAATGGACAATCTAGCATTTGGTCTGACCTACGCGATCGGTGCCGGTCTCTGTGGTATCGGTCTGGGTTTGGTTGGTATGGGCGCCATGAACGCCGCCGGCCGCAACCCTGAAGCTCTGGGTAAGATCCGTACCCTGATGATCCTGGCTATGGCTTTCGTTGACGCCCTGGCCATCATCGGTTTGGTCGTTGCCCTTATTATTAAGTTCCTCTAAGAGAAACGGGTAACCCCGCATGCAACAGTTATTCTTAATCGCCAGCACCACTGCCGAAGCCGAAGAATCGCAGAATTTGCTGTCTGCACTCGGCATCGACGTGGGTTTGCTTATCCAGCAGGCTATCGCCTTCTTGATCTTGGTGGCTGTGCTGGCCAAGTTTGTCTACCCTGCGCTGATTAAGGCGGTAGATGCGCGGCGTGAACAGATCGAAGCCAGCGCCCGCGAGGCTAAGGAGGCCGAAGAAGCGCTTGCCAATGCCGAGGCTAAGGTCGCCGAGATGCTGGCCGACGCCCGCAAGGAGGCCGACGACATCCTGGCCCGCACCCAGCGCGAAGCCGCTGATCTGATAGCTGACGCTGAGAGCAAGGCACAAGCCCGTGCCGAGCAGATCGTGGCCGACGCCCGCGCCCAGCTTGATGTGGACGTGGCCAAAGCCCGCGAAACGCTCAAGAAAGACACTATCGAGCTGGTTGCGCTGGCCACTGAGCGTGTTATAGGCGAAAAGCTTGACGCCCAGAAAGACGAAGCATTGGTTAAGAAGGCGCTAGAGAGGGCTTAAGACTTATGCAGAATAAAACCTCGCGACGAATACTAGCCCGCACCGTTGCCGCCAAGCTGCTGGCTGAGCCGGCCAAGCGCAAAGCGTGGGTGGAGGCGCTCGCTGCATATCTCGTGCAGTACGGCATGGAAAAACAGGCCGATCAGGTCATAAACGACATTGCCCGCGAGCTGTACATCCAGGGCGGCCATTTGAGCGTGAGCGTTACAAGCGCCCGCAAGCTTTCCGATAGCGCCCGCGAGGAACTCAAGCATACGCTGCAGGCAGCAACCAGCGCGAAGAGTGTCGAACTTATTGAGCAGGTCGATCCTGGCCTGCTGGGCGGCCTGGTCGCCCGCACCCCCGACGCAGTATTGGACGTGAGTGTACGCAGCAAGTTAAAGCAGCTAGCCAGCTTATAACCAGGAGATAGGAAGACATAAGATGAGTGATCTAAAAGTACAAGAGTTATCCGCCGAGCTGAAGGACGCCATCCAGAGTCTCCGCGAAAGCCGCGGCCTCGAGGAGGCGGGTGTCGTCACGCGCGTCGGCGATGGCGTGGCCTGGATTTACGGCCTTCGGAACGCCGGTTTTAATGAAGTTGTGGAAATCGAGACACGCACAGGCGGCAAAGTAACCGCTTTCGCGCTTAACCTGATGGAAGACGAGATTGGCGCCGTTATCTTGGGTGACGACGCTGATGTCGTGGCAGGCGCCAAGGTTACTATGACCGGCCGCGTACTTGAAGTGCCGGTTGGCCCGGAGCTCATCGGCCGCGTGGTGAACCCGCTCGGTGAGCCGCTGGACGGCAAAGGTCCGATCAAGGCTAAGCAGCGCGGCCTGCTTGAGCGTCCGGCTCCGAGTGTCATGGATCGTAAGTCCGTGCACGAGCCGCTGATGACCGGTCTGATCGCTATCGACGCCCTGACCCCGATCGGCCGCGGCCAGCGTGAGCTGATCATCGGCGACCGCCAGACTGGTAAGACTGCCATCGCCATCGACACCATGATTAACCAGGCCAAGCAGAAGACAGGCGTTATCAACGTTTACGTCGCCATTGGCCAGAAGATGAGCAAGATTGCCGCGCTCGTGGAGCGCCTGAAGCGCGAGGGTGTGATGGACCAAACAATCATTGTTGCCACCGGTCCGTCCGATCCGGCCCCCCTGCTCTACCTGGCACCATACGCCGGTTGCGCCATGGGCGAGTACTTCCGTGACAACAAGCAGCACGCGCTCGTCATTTACGACGACCTGTCTAAGCACGCAGTTGCCTACCGCCAGATGTCGCTGCTGCTCCGCCGTCCGCCGGGACGCGAGGCGTATCCTGGCGACGTCTTCTACCTGCACTCACGCCTCTTGGAGCGCGCTGCGAAGCTGAGCGATGAGCTTGGCGCAGGTAGTTTGACCGCGCTGCCAATTATCGAAACCCAGGCCGGCGACATTTCGGCCTACATCCCGACCAACGTGATCTCCATCACCGACGGTCAGATCTTCCTGGAGACCAACCTGTTCTACCAGGGTATCCGCCCGGCTATCTCGGTCGGTTTGAGCGTATCCCGTGTGGGTGGCGCCGCCCAGACTAAGGCCATTAAGAGCGTGTCCGGCGGTTTGAAGCTAAGCCTCGCCCAGTTCCGCGAGTTGGCAAGCTTTGCCCAGTTCAGTAGCGAACTGGACGCCGACACCAAGCACCGCATCGAGCGCGGTCAGCGCCTGACCGAGCTGCTCAAACAGAAGCAGTACCAGCCGCTGTCTATCGCCGAGCAAGTCATCAGCCTGCTTGCCGCCAACGAAGGCGCCTTCGACGATGTGCCAGTGGCCAAGATCAAGGACGCGCAAGCCGAGCTTCTGGCATTCATGGCCGACAAGCACAAGGATGTTGTTGACACCCTGAACAAGGGCGACAAGCCGGAGGACAAGGTTATCAAGACCATTCTCGAAGCCGCCCAGAAGGTCGCCAAGGGCTACGCAGCAACCACTTCTAAGCCCAAGAAGGCGGAGGAGAAGTAGCAATGGCACTCGATCCCGAAGCATTGGCAGCCAAACTTGGGGTCGCTCCCGACACGATCGCATTTGAGGGGCAGCGCAATCTTGATGATTTGACGGCACAAGTCGGGGAGATAGTCGCGCAAGGGGCAAGGGCTGTCGGTCGCAGGTTGCCTGCTCATGCAGTCGTAGGCGCACTGTTTGCCATCGGTGATGTGCAGTGGGAAAATGTCAATCCGCCAGATCGCGCCCGAGTAGCAGTGGTCCTCTCGGAGTTACTTGACAGGGTTATTGGAAATCCTAATGTAGTGGGGTAGCAATAGTATGGCATCCAGGCAGCAGATTAAACGGCGAATCGCATCGGTCAAGAATACCAGGCAGATCACCAAGGCCATGCAGCTTGTGGCTGCCAGCAAACTGCGCCGCGCACAAGAGGCTGCACAAAAGCCGCGGGCGTACGCTGACCTGGCCCGTACCATTTTGACGCGTCTGCGCCAGATTGCTGCAGACGAAAGCGAACTCGGCCTGTTTACTGAGCGCCCAGTCAAGCGCCGCTTGCTCATCGTCATCACCAGCGACCTCGGCCTGGCCGGCGCATATGACGCGAATGTCATCCGCACTCTGATTGCCGAAGTCAAAAATGACCGCGAAGCAGGCGTCAAGACAAGCGTCATCGCCATTGGTCGTAAGGTTGCCCAGGCTGCCAGCCGTATCGCCGACGTCTATGTCGAAGCTGTCTACACCAAGCTGCCCGACAAACCGTCGGCCGACGAGATGCGGCCTATCCTCACCTCTGTTGTCGATAAGTTCGCCGAAGGCAGCATTGACGCCGTCGACATCATTTTCACCAAGTTTATCTCCAGCATTAAGTCAGAGGTTCGCATCCAGCGCCTTTTGCCTGCCGGCTTTGAGGAGGTTCAGCTGGATGAAGAGATGGCCCGCGCCGAGGCGGAACCGTCAGCTGGCGCGTTGCTCAAGGCCGTGAGCATGCGTTTACTTGAAGTGCAGATTTACCAGGCCCGCCTGGAGTCCGCCGCAAGTGAGCATTCCATGCGTATGCTGGCCATGAAGAACGCAACCGACAACGCCAGCGACATCATCGAAGACTTGACGCTGGAGTTTAACAACGCCCGCCAGGCAGCGATTACCCAAGAGCTAGCCGAGATAACGGGAGGAGCTGAAGCGCTGAAGTAAAGCGAGTATCAGGTATGCAGTATAAAGTATCAAGCACCGGCACCATCAAGAGCTTTACAGACCTGGTGGCTTGGCAAGAAGCCCACAGATTAGCTGTTGAAATTTACAAGACCACGAAGAGCTTTCCTGTCGAAGAGCAATACGGCCTAGTGGCTCAGATGCGCCGTGCAGCAGTTTCGGTAACGTCGAACATTGCCGAGGGTTTTTCGAGGTCGACAGCCGCCGAAAAGGCCAATTTTTATTCGGTGGCATTGGGGTCGATAACCGAGCTGCAGAATCAGATTTTGCTATGCCGGGATGTTGACTTGCTGTCGAAGGATATATTTTCGACATTGGCCGAAAAGTCTGTCACTGTTCACAAACTAATCTCTAGTTTGATGAAGGCTATCCGATCAGGTAAAGGCATAAGGGCGAAGCCTGCTTGATACCCAATACGTAATACTTGATACTTTAAGGAGAGATTGGAGAGATTATGGCACAAGCAACAATGGAAAAAACGAAGACTGGCACCGGACAAGTGGTGCAGGTTGTGGGCGTGGTCGTGGACGTTGAGTTCGAGCAAGGCCACCTGCCCGCTATCAACAACGGTTTAAAGACTAAGCTGAATGGCAAGGACCTGGTGCTCGAGGTCGCGCAGCACCTCAGCGAAACCACGGTGCGCACCATCGCCCTTGCCGGTACCGACGGCCTGAAGCGCGGCGACAAGGTAGAAGACACCGGCGCGCCGATCAGCGTGCCGGTTGGCGACGCTACCTTGGGCCGCATGTTCAACGTCGTTGGTGAGCCGATTGACGGCATTGCCAAGAACGACTTCAAGCAGTACGCGCCGATCCACCGCAAGGCGCCATCCTTCGAGGATCAGTCCGGCAAGATTGAAGTGCTCGAGACTGGTATTAAGGTGATCGATCTGCTCTGCCCGATCATGAAGGGTGGTAAGGTTGGTCTGTTCGGTGGTGCTGGTGTGGGCAAGACCGTGCTGATTCAGGAATTCATCAACAACATCGCCAAGTACCACAGCGGTTACTCGGTGTTCGCTGGCGTTGGTGAGCGTACCCGTGAGGGTAACGACCTCTACAACGAAATGAAGGAATCTGGCGTGCTCAAGAACGCCGCGCTGGTATTCGGCCAGATGAACGAGCCGCCGGGAGCCCGTCTGCGCGTTGGTTTGACTGGTCTGACCATTGCCGAAGGCTTCCGCGACCAGGGTAAAGACGTGCTGCTCTTCATCGACAACATCTTCCGCTTTACTCAGGCCGGTAGCGAGGTGTCGGCTCTCCTGGGCCGCCTGCCATCGGCCGTGGGTTACCAGCCGAACCTGCAGCAGGAAATGGGTGCTCTGCAGGAGCGCATTACCTCGACCAAGACCGGCTCCATTACCTCTATCCAGGCGGTGTACGTGCCGGCCGACGACCTTACCGACCCGGCTCCGGCAACCACCTTCGCACATCTCAACTCGACCATCGTGCTGAACCGTGCGTTGACTGACCTTGGTCTCTACCCTGCCGTCGACCCGCTCGACTCAAGCTCGACCATTCTCGACCCCGAAATCGTCGGCCAGGAGCATTATGAGGTTGCCCGCGAAGTTCAGCGTGTGCTGCAGCGCTACAAGGACCTGCAGGACATCATCGCCATCCTGGGTATGGACGAGCTGTCAGACGAAGACAGGCAGACCGTGGCCCGCGCCCGCCGCTTGCAGCGCTTCCTGACCCAGCCGTTCCACGTGGCCGAAGTCTTTACCGGCAACCCAGGTAAGTACGTCAGCCTCAAGGACACCATCAAGGGCTTCCGTGAGATCCTGGACGGCAAGCACGACAACAAGCCCGAAAGCGCCTTCTACATGAAGGGTGATATTAGTGAGGTAAAATAAGGTTATGGGACTGTTCGACAAACTATTCGGGGATCCGCAGCGCTACGAAGATTATGTAGCATCTCTTGATGGGATTACTGTTAATCCTAATGTTGTGAGCCCTGAACCAGTCGCAATGGATCCCAAAATAGTTGACCGGTTAATACAGAGCGGTGCGGCAGTCGTCGGGTTGGTTAAGCCCGCCCTGCCTGGCGAGGATAACTAGTATGGCGAGGCGCACCTCTGAGCAAGTAGCGCAATCCATCGGTATGCAACCAGTCGGCGCCCTTCGTGCCGGTGAAGTAGTCAGACGGGCTAGTGGGCTTCTGGGCGAAATTGATCGGTTGCTTGAAGATCAACCGCATGAAGTTGGCAGCACTGCTGCAGCAGGTGAGGCCGAGATAAGCGGTTTGCCTACCGATCCTGATCCACGGGCGCATAATGAGCCATATTCGGAGTTTAAGAAAGATGAATTTTGAATTAGTAACACTGGACGGCGTGAAGTCCCAGGGGCAAGTGTATTCGGTTGTCCTGCCTACGGCTTCCGGCCAGATTACGGTGTTGCCCGGGCATGAGCCGCTGCTTAGCCAGCTCGTGCCGGGCGTAATCACCGTGCGCCGTACTAAGGGCGACCCGGACCATCACCTGGAGCATTTTGCTACCTTTGGCGGCGTGGTAGAAATTCGCGCTCAGAGCGTGCGCGTGTTGGTTGACGAAGCCGCCTCAAGCGAAGAAGTCAACGAAGCCGAAGCTCGCAAAGCGCACGAAGAAGCCCTGCGTATGCGCAAAGAGGCCAAGAACCAGGTCGAACTGGAGCACGCCCAGCAGCTCATCGACCGCTCAGCTGTCCGTCTCCAGATTGCCGACCTCAAACGCCGCCACCACAGGCAGTAGTCTACCCTCTGAGGTTAGTCAGCTACCGGTGCGGCCGAAGACGGCTCGTCGGCCGGCGGGCTATTGAGCAATTCTTCGAGTGTTCTGGCGTCGTCAAAATGGGTCATGGCTAAAATTCCCAGCGTAAAGCCATCATACGCCGCCCTGCGTTCGTCAGGGTTAGGGTAGTGACGGTTTAAATATGATCGTACGGCCATAACCAAGCCATGAAAGCGCCTGTTGATTTCGGGCCAGCCCTCGCTATGAATATAGTCCGGATTTAAATCAGCCAGCCACGTTGCCACGGTGTCTCTCTCGGGGTTCGGCAATCTTTGCGCTCTCTCACCCATCACTCTAACGGTATCATGTACACATATATCCCCAAAGCAATATTCGTCACAGAGTTAAAAGTTAATTTTTATCTAACAAAGGAGTATAATCTCCGACATACATTTAATAGTAAAAAGCAATAAATTTAAGGTTTATGAGAGAGAGTATTATAGTATGGGTAGTGTTGGCTTAGAGGGTTTTGAAGGGACGGAAATGCACGCAGCTCCGGAAGTTATAATAACTGATGAGATCCGTGTTGGTAATCTCAAGGCAATGCGCCTGTCGGACGCAATGGACTGGGGTGTAGGCAAGATCCAGCCCCCACATGAGTATGCAGACTCTGACAGCCAGCGGCAGCTTGTCGTTGCCGCACTCGAGAGCATTGAAAAGGTGGCCGAAGAGGAGAAACGTTATTCCTGCTGTACTGATGGCCGTTGTCCGCTGCACTTGGCGAACGGCGAGTTGGTGCCAGTGCGCGAACAGTTAGTTGGTGCCGATATCGTCAGCGCGTTCCACATGGCCGAGGTATTGGGAGGGCGGTTTTATAAGGATCCGTTTGCGCCAGTGGAGGATCGGGTGGAGGAAGTTGCTAACTTCCTGTTCGCGAACGAGCTTATTCCAAGCACACACATACAATGTGGCGCGGGCGACGGGTACGAGTCTATCTCGAGGAACTTGCTGCAATTCCTGACGAACCCGATTTTTGTGGCCCGCTCGCGTTTACTCCTGCCGGAAGGCGTCTACAGCGACACTTTGCACGAGGAGATTATTCACGGAATCCAGGAGCGTCTCGATCAGGATGCTTACAAGGGGCTAAATGGCGATGTGTTTGTGCGGGTTATCGAGAAGGTCAGCGGGCTGCGGGCAATTGCCGAGCTTAACGACGATGGTCGCGGCGTGCATGGTCATGTAGAAGAGATCATTATGCGCTTGCGTTTCCGCGGCAAGGCTATCAACGAAGCCAAGCTCATGAGTAATACCAATGGCCGCGAAGTCTTTGGTGTGAATGACCCGCGCATGGATATGCTCGCCCAGATGTTTGGCCGCGGCCGCGACGATGATACTCGCTTGGCGCGCTTGGGTGTTGAGTACTTCACTAACGGCGCCCACGGCACCCTGGCTAAGGGTCTTCCAACTTGGGTTGTTGTCGAAGAAGTGCAGTAATTATTTACAAAACTCCATATTTGTTTTACGCTTGAGGTAATAGCTAAAGTTTGGGAGGATATATGTTGTTCGAGCGTAGAAAAATAGCCATGGTGGTGGCTGAATTTTTGGGCACCGCCCTGCTGACCGCGGTTATTTTGGCGGTGAGCAAGTCGAGCCTGGCGCTTCCGTACTTCGTGAGCATTGCGGCGGCGCTGGCGGCTGCTGCTGGTATGGTGGTGTTCGGCGCGATCTCTGGCGCACACCTGAACCCGGTGGTGACCATCGGCCTGTGGACGGCGCGCAAGATTAAGACGTGGCCGGCAATCGCGTACGTTATTGCCCAGCTGCTCGGTGGTGCAGCTGCATACCTGTTGTACACCTATCTGATTGATTCGAGCCTGCGCAACGCCAGCGAGTACAACGCGCGCGTACTGGTTGCCGAGGCTGTCGGTGCCTTCATCTTCGTCCTGGGTTGGGCAACTGTCGTATACCGCAAGCTCGAACTCGGCAAGTCTGCATTCGCCGTCGGTAGCGCCTTGTTCCTGGGTATGCTGGTGGCCTCGATGGGTTCCGCTGGTCTCTTGAACCCGGCTGTTGCGCTTGCTGCGCACACCTGGGTTTGGGGTACGTACGTGCTTGGCCCCATCTTGGGCGGCATTATCGGCTTCAACCTCTATGCCCTGCTCTTTGCTCCGCCGAGCACATTGACGGACGATGTTGAGGACAAGGAGGACAAGCCTGCGGTCGCGGCTGCGGAAGTCGCAAAAGCAAAAAGCACGACAACCAAAAACAGCTCAACGAAGAAGAACAACAGCAGCAATAGCAAGAATAGTAGCAGCAGCAACGGCAGAAAGAAACAGTCCAAGTAACGAGAACAGGCCGGCAACTCGCCGGCCTGTTTTTATTGTTGCTAACATTTTAGGCGTCGGCAATTTGCTGGCCGCTCCGTTCCGGCGATACCCAGACACTTCCAGTACTTTGCTGGGTTAGCAGTTTTTTAATCCGATAGATGCACCGGCTGGCACCCGTAAACTGCACAATATCCATGATGTAGAACATAAAATAGGCGTGGAATGCGTCGATGCTGAGTGTCAGGCGTTTGCGCGGCTTCGTGTGCTCGTCGAACCAAAGGGTAACGAGTGTGTAGAGCGTGATGGTGCAGTATGCACCGATAATCAAGAGCGGATTCCGGGCTGCAAGGCTGATGGCGGCGACATATACCCACATCAATGGCGTCAGCAGTAGCACTATCTCGCTCACCACGGCAACCGGCAGTCGGTATATGGTAAGGCTGGACGTAAATTCCCGTCGCGGCCGGCCGATGAGGTGTCGGTATTTCACGAGGACCTGAAGGCTGCCGTACTTCCAGCGGAAACGTTGCTTAAAGAGCGCTTTGTAGGTGCGCACGCCCTCGGTTCTGGCCTCTACATCGGCAGCATACACTAAGCGGCGGGCTTTGTTGCTACTGCTAATGACTTTCATGCTAAGGCCAATGTCTTCTGTAAGTACGTCTGTGTCATAAAAACCGACTTCGCGCAGCACGTCCATACGGTATGTCGATGCTACGCCGCCTATGACGAACTCGCAGTTGAGGAGCGTGTAAACTTTTTTCGAACGATACCCGATCATATGTTCGAGTTTTTGGAGTGTGCCGAGTATGGTGCTCTCGTCGATAACGCGGACGTTGGCGGCTACGCCGGCCACGAGCGGATCATCGAAGTAGCCGACCGCCCGCTCGATGGTATGCGGCGTAATGACCGAATCGGCGTCCACGGTCATAACCAGCTCGCCTTTGGCGAACCGCTTGAGCGCGTAGTTGAGCGCCCCACCCTTGCCTACATTGCGCGGTGTGGACGCGGCGATCATATTCAGCTCCGGATGCCTGCGGCGGTAGCGCCGCATGATGGCGAGCGTGCGGTCGGTCGAGGCGTCATTAACCGCTATAACTTGAATATTGCGGTACGTGCTATGGCGAATCGACTCCAGACAACGCTCAATCACCTTCTCTTCGTTGTGGGCCGGAATGAGCACAGTGACGAGCGGGCGCCGCGGCAGCTCGTACTCCAGTCTGCCGCGGCGTTCGTGTTGCCGCCGGAACTGCCAAATGTCATATAAATTAGCCCCCACCAAATAAAATCCTAGATGTAAGACATATAGCGTGCTGACGCTCGCAAAGGTCCAGAACAGCACGTCGCCAATAACCCCGTCCATTACTCAGTTGCTTCCTCAATTTGTTGCTGGAGTTGCTGGAGCTGTAGGTGTGGCTTGCGCTGTCGGTACCACCAGCGGGCTGCGGTGCGTATGAGCGCAGTGACAATGACAATTCCCCAGCTTACTAAACTTACTACCGCCAATAGAAAGATTAGCTCATTCAGCCTTTGATCCCACATCGGTTCTCTCCGTCGTTACGGTTTATGGTTATTCCATGAATCTTACGCGCAAGATCTTAAGCCGAAATTACCACAAGCAGAAACAGGCGGATGTTAAAAATCATACTTTTTTCATTTTTTTCGCATGCTACAAATGACGTACGAGTTAGCGTAAGCGTTAAGATACCGCGACTCCAGCGGGCATGGAGGTGCTTTAGGTATGCAAAAATTGAAAAAATTTTTAATCATACTTACGATCATTCCGATCGTAGGCGTGGGCGCTTGGCCGCTGACGGCAGCAGCGGTGGTGGCGCCGCATAATGTGGAGCCAACTGCCAAAATTTCGTTTACGTTCGACGACGGACTGCTCAATGCACTCACCCAGGCTGCACCGACGCTGGCCGCGCACGGCTTAACTGGCACAAGCTTTGTTATTACCGGATGTGTGGGCATGTCGACTTGGCCGAATGACTGCGAGGCAGATCCGGATGTTAGTTATATGACATGGGAGCAAATTGCGCAGCTTAAGGATCAATATGGTTGGGAGATTGGCGGACACTCCGCAACCCACCCAGAGCTGGCGACGCACCAATTAACAGACGAACAGCTGGCCGCGGAGATTGCGGGTAGCAAACAGACGCTCATAGAGCACGGCTTTGACCCCGTAAGTTTTGCCGCACCGTACGGCGATTATGACAACCGCGTACTGGCCGAAGTAGCCAAGTCATATGCCAGCCTGCGCGGGTTTTGGGACTTCGACCCAAATGTATGGCCGTACAGCAACTTCGTACTCAGCAACATGCAAGTACAGGCAGGCGTACCCGTGTCCAGCGTACTAAACCGCATCGACCAGGCAATCGCATCCAAAGAATGGCTAATCCTGACCTTCCATGGCATTGAGCCGCGCCCTAGTCGCGATCCGGAGGACTATCAATATTCGACCGCCAATCTCGACACCATTGCGGCCTATGTTAAGGCCAAGCAGGACGCAGGACTGATCAAGGCCGTCAACATACAGGACGGCCTGGTGGCAAGCGATACCAATCTGCTGCCCAACGGTGATTTGTCTAACGGCCTAACGGACGGTTGGTCAACTGACACGCCGGCGACAGTCTCAGTCGACAATGGTAGCCACGGCAGCTATCCCGAGCCGCAAAACTCTGTATTCATGAAAGCTGGCACAAACGGTAATTCGCACCTCTTAACGCCCAAAATAGACGTCAAACACACCAAAACCTACATGATACAAAGTTTCTTAAACCTCTTTGCCCGCACTGGCGGCGAGCTGGGGTATTACATTGATGAATACAATGGCGCCGGCGACTGGATTAGCGGCCAGTGGAAAGGTGCAAAAACTGCGCTGACTGTCGGTCACGAAGCATTTACTTACACACCGAGTTCTCCGCAAGTTGCTAAAGCGCGGCTGCAGGTGTACGTAACGCCAGGCTCTGGCATCCAGGCGTACGTTGATAATTTCCGCTGGTTCGTGCTCGAAGACGAGGACTCGACCCCGCCGCCCGCTACCGAAAATCTACTACCGAACAGTGATTTTGAGAGCGGCATTGCCGAAGGTTGGATGACCAACAACAGTACTGCTTTCAGTGCCGATAACAGTAGCAACGGTGCGCCAGAAAGCCCGACCAGCGCCATTAAGCTGCTCTCTGGCGATTCCAACGCCTCGCTCTTCGCGCCACAAGTGGATGTGGACTTTACGCTCGAGTACAACGTGAGCGCTTTTCTGAACATCCAGACAATCACCGGCAACGAAATTGCCTTCTATATCGACGAATACGACGACAATGGCAACTGGATCAGCGGGCAGTACAAAACCGCCAAGCGCGATACTGGCATTGAGGTTATCAGCTTCTCGTACATTGCATCAACAAGTTCAGTCAAAAAAGCTGGCCTGCAAATAATTTTGGTCGCCAATTCCGGCATTACCGGCTACCTGGACGAAGTGCAGTTCCTGGCTCCGGCCGGCGCCGGCGCTTCTCCGCCCGACCCCGAACCCGAACCAGAGAACCTGTTGCCAAACGGCACGTTCGACGAGGGCCTAGGCGGCGGCTGGACGACTGACGATCCCATCAACATTACGCGCGACAACACCGGCCAAGGCAGTCCGAACAATCCCGAAAACGCCATCAAGCTCATCTCCAGCACCCAAAACCAACACCTGTTCTCGCCGCTCGTCGAGGTGGGCAGCGGCAACAGCTACACCCTGTCGGGCTACCTGGACATTCGGCAAATCACCGACCGCGAAATCGGGTTTTATATCGATGAATATGACGCCGGCGGCAGCTGGATCAGCGGCCAGTACATTATGGGCATCAGCATCATCAGCACCGGCGACTTCGGCTTTACCTACATCCCCACCTCAATCTTCGTAACCCAGGCCGCCTTACAAATCATCCTCACTGCCAGTTCCGACACCTTGGCTTACCTTGACAACATCCGCTGGTATGAAAATTAAAAGATTATTAAATTAAATAACAAATTATTTGCGTAATATTCATATGTATGATAATATAAGCATCAAAATTAATGAGGGTTGCTGTTGTCATGTTTCAAAATATTCTAGAAACTAGTATTTTCGTGCGGATTTTGATATTCGCCTTTGCATCTATTCTCACTATAAACATCATTGTTGCCTTGATGAATCTTGGGCTAACCATATTCATGAAAATCAAGGGGATAAAATGAACCAACGCTTCGCAAAACTATTGCTGGCCAGTGTGTCGCTTTGCTTTACGGCGTTCGTGTTTATGAATACCTATGAGGTGGTATTCAACAAGGATATTGTAATTGCCGATTCGGTGCGTAAGATAACTGCGCAGGACCAGATAAACGCCATTGTTAAACAATTTGACATCAGGCCCGTGGAAGGCCGACGCAACAACCACGCCGAATATATCAAATTACAATACCTTCAGATACCAGCTCTGGAGTCAAACCTCTATCTGGAAGAGAAACGGGTGGTGAATGGCCTGTGGTATGCCCGCCCTAACCTAGGTCATTATGTGGGTCTGAACAAGGATGAGCGCAATATTACCGTTGACTACCTGATTTATGCCATAAGCAGTTGGCGGACCCTGCCGACGCCAAACCAGATAGAAGTTGGCATGGACGTTAATCTTTTCCACGATGGCCGCCAGTTGGCGGTATTCAAGGTCGCCGAGAAGAAGGTGTTACCCTTCCACTCGACATTTGTTGCAGGAAAATCCGAGAATCGTCAGATTATATTGTTTATTGAAGATCCCGATAACGGGGTGTATTACGGCTTTTCGCTGGTACAGAAGGATTAGGTAAGAGATATGGAAGCAACACTATTCACGTTCGTACGCAACCTGATCATGTTTTTCGTGGTGGTGACGCTCGCAAAGAATTATTTCTTCTTGGCCGTTTCGCCCTTTTACCCGCTCCGTGAGAAATGGCGCCACATCAAGCACGAATTGGCGCGTCGCCGCAACAACGAGCAGGAGTATAATCCGAAAGTCTCGGTTATTATTCCTGCATGGAACGAAGGCGTTGGCCTTATCAAGACGCTTGAGTCGGTGCTTGGCAACGGTTACAACAACCTGGAGGTGATCCTGGTCAACGACGGATCAACCGACAACTCCGACGAGCTGGTTAAAGAGTATCGGCGTAAGCTCGCAAAAGAGCGGCCGTACGACCTCAAGCGGTTCCGCTACATCTATAAAGAAAATGGTGGCAAGGGTCGCGCCCTTAACACTGGTATCCAGGCTGCCACCGGCGACATTATCATGACGGTTGATGCTGACTCGGCTCTGCGCAAAGGCTCGATCAAGAACCTGGTCAAGTACTACATGGACAAGGAAATTATGGCTGTTGTCGGTAACGTGGAGGTAGTGAACACTTCGACACTTGTCGGCCTCGCACAACATCTTGAATACTTCTTTGGCTTTTACAACAAGCGCGCCCACGCACTGCTTGGGGCCGAGTACATCTTTGGTGGTGCCTGCGCTTCGTTCCGAAAAGAAGTTTTTGACAAGATCGGCTTGTTTGATACCGAGAACAAAACTGAAGACATTGAAATGTCAATGCGTACTAAGTTTTACGGCATGAAGTCTACGTATGCTGAAGACGTTATTTGTTACACCGAAGGCGCCTCAGATGTTAAGGGCTTGATCGCACAGCGTATCCGCTGGAAGAAAGGCCGCCTTGATACGTTCAAGAAATACCGCTCAATGTTCTTCTCTACTGAACCGCACCATAACGTCTTTCTTTCGTTCTTTGTACTGCCATTTTCTTTGCTCACAGAAATAACCTTAGTATTTGAACCAGTTGCAGTGGCCATTATGGTTGCCTTCGTGATGATCAGCAGCGAGTACCTTTCGCTGGCTTTGGGTATCTGCTACATCTTCTTGGCGTTTATTGCTGTACCGACATTCCACAGCCGGCCACGCTCGCACTACCTGTTCTACTTCCCGTTCTGGCCGTTGTTCTACTTCTTGGACTGGGTTGAGTTTGTATCACTGTATAAGAGCATCAAGATGATTCGCCAAGGCAAGCAAGTTGAGTGGCAACGCTGGAACCGCCAGGGAATCCAGCAGTACGTGAAGGAGGCTGCCTAGCATGAACCGCAGAGAAATGGTTATCGCCAACCTGATATTGGCCGTACTGGCGCTCGGGTTCGGCTGGCTTGCCTTTAAGCTTTCAGTCAACAAGAGTCCGCTCAATACCGTCAGCGTTCAGCACGCTGCGGCTATCGAGCAAAATGAAAAGAGCAAGCGGTGCTCCAAGGCCGGACCCCTTGCCATCAAGGTGAACGACGATCCGCACCTCAAGCGTCTTAACGATTATCAGAAGATGTGCTCTTCATTCGTTACGGATACGCTTATGATTTTTACCGGTTTTTCCGGCAATCGCCAGGAGGCGGAAGTTAATGCGCGGGAAATGGCTACGAAGCTCAAGAAGTTCCATGAGTCAGGCGTCAAGCCGATTGTGATTGCCGAACCATACATTGGTGACCAGGCAATGTCGTTCAAGGAATATCTGGCAGGCGCATACGACGAAGGTATGAACCATTACTTTAAGCTACTGAAAGAGGCCGGCATTACCGATGAGATGATGGGCGTTTGGGTGCCCTTCCCTGAGCCCAACACGCCGAACTGGAATAACAAAGATACCGAGCCGCGCGATTTTGCCCTTTGCGTCAATAAGTATCTCAGCAAACTGAAAGAATACTTCCCAAAGGCTAAAGGCAGCATACTTTTGAACGCAACCACATATGAGCCGGATGACTATGGCTGGGAGAATGGCGATTACATCAGTCTGTCGCCTTACGTTGATGCCATAGACAGAAGCTTGGTATCCAGTGTTGGCATTCAGGGGTTCCCGTGGATGTCGAACGCCCAGCAGCGCAAGCGCACCATCTTTAATGCGCAAGAATTTTTGCAAACAGACTTTGCAATTGGTATGGCGCAGATTTTACGCACCAAAGATATCTGGATTAATACTGGCACCTTTGCAAGCAAGTATACCGACGACCCGGCTAAAACAGTCTACTTGTCCATCAACGAACGGAAAGCTCTCTTGAACGATATTTTGCAGGCGGCCATAGACGTACGCGAGTACCAGCAGAACGAATACCGCATATCAATCAACCTGTTTAGCGAAGACAAGAGTGACACAAACGAGGCTACCGACTGGTCGTACTTCCAGGACGTTGAGTCGCAGGGCGTACTAAAAGAATTCTTAATGCGCGCCCACGAAGCAGATATTCCGATTTCTCTGTACGACAAGGCTAAATGGACGCTTAACTAACTATTTTGCACTAGATCTTGCTCAAACGCCTCAATGCCTTTAAGATCTTGCGTGTAGATGGTGGTGTCGGGGAGATCGAGGGTCATGATGCGGTGCCAGATGGCTTCGGCGAGTTTGCGGACATGCTGGTACTCTTCTTCTTTGAAATCGAGGTGGAGCTCCTGGATTTTGCCGTGCTCGTCGGGCTCGACGAATTCCAGATAGGCATCAACCACCTTGTAGCCGGCAAAGGTGTGCGATCCTTCCACGAGCGCTTTATAGAAGTATAGCTGCTGGCGGTTTTTGTGCAGGTTGTACTCGCGCAGCCAGCGGGTGTGGCTGCGGCCGGTCTTGTAGTCTACGATGGTGATTTCTTTGGTCTGCCTGTTAACGATGAGTTTGTCGATTTTGCCGCCCAGGTGGGCGTCGCCGATAAAGACGCCTTCGTTCCGAAAGCTGTACTCCACGATGTTTTCGGGCGCGATGGTGTGGGCGCGCTGCTCGAGGTACGCGGCGAGCGCGTCCTTGCCCCGCTCCAGGAATAGCCGGAAGTCGAGTTCGGTCAGACGCTTGGTTTCCAGGCGTTGGGCAAGGGTTTGGTGTGCAGCGTCGAGCGTTGGCAGCCGGCCGTTGAGCTTGGCGTAGGTGTGGATCCATTCCAGCGTTTCGTGCATGGCGTTGCCGTACTGCAAATCCGGTCGTGGTGCCTGCGGGAAGTTGAGGATTCTAAGCAAGAAGAACGACTGCGGGCCGCAGTGCATAAAGTCCACGAAGTCGCTGATGTGCGTGGCGCTGAGGCGGAAGTTCTTGAGCCGGTCCATGAGGAGTGCCTGCATGTCGGCGTTTTTGAGTGCGGTTTCGTGGCGTTGCTGCCAGTAGGCGGCAAGCTCAGTGGTTGGCTCGGGTACGCCGTCTTCGGCAGGCAGCACGGTTTGCTTGCCCTCAGGTAAAAGCGGGCTGATAATCTCCCCTGCCTCGTTCGGCGTTTCGTTGAGATATTTGAGCCGGGTCATGGTTTTACCGGCAAAGTTCTGCGTGTAGCCCACGAGGTAGAGCTGGTGCTTAGCGCGGGTCACGGCCACGTAGAGGAGGCGCAGGCGTTCGTCCTCAGTCGTGCCAGCGTAGCTGATGTACTGGAGATTTGGCGGCAGCGTAATGCGCGCGCCGATGTTGCGGGCTTTCGACCCCCACGCCTCGTCGTTGGTTTCGATGATAAAGACAACCTTGAACTCCATGCCTTTGGCCTTGTAGGCGGTCATGAGTTGGACGGCGTTGGTGCCGCTGGCGTAGGGGTTGGTGTTGAGGATTTTGATGTCAGCGTCGCGATGGGCCTGCACGAACTCGACAAAGTGGCGGAGCGTCAGACGCTCGTCGCCATCCGTGTGGTATTCACGCAGCCGCGCCCGCAGCACGATCAGGTTGTTGAGTGTACTCCAGAAATCTGCATTCAACTTCTCTTCTTCTGTTGTTAACGCCTCATTGTCTTTTGGTGTTTCGTGTATCGTATCTCGTGTATCGAGTTCACCAAAGTAATGTTCATAGTACGGTGATTTGAAAGCCGGTACATCCGGCTCGTTGAGCTTCAGCGCATGCGTGCCGATGAGGTAGTCCAGCATGGTTTCGAGCGTTTCAGCATCGCTCAGTTGGCTTAAGCGGATAAAGAACAGCGCGATGGGCCTGAGTTTCTCGTCTTTTAAGAGTTCGTTTGTCCAGTCTTCACGGCTATCGACAGTCTGCCAGCTAAGTCGCCATATAGTACTAGTAGGAAGTTGCCAGAAGCCGAAGCTGAGGACTTGGGGCCAGAGCGAGTTGGCGCGGACGTGTTCGCCTTTTGCCAGGGCGAGGGTGAGCTCTGCCATGCGCAAGAGCTGGTTGACGGCCGGGTCGTCCAGTACGTTTTCGCGCTTTTCGTAGCGGACCGGGATGTTTTCCTGCGTGAGGAATGGGACGAGCGGCTCGAGGTGGCGGTGTTTGGGCGCAAGCACGGCGATTTCTTCGGGTTCGATTCCCTGCTCTAGCAGCTCGCGGATGCGGCGGGTGACCCAGGCGTATTGCATGACGTCGCTCTGGGCCTCCCTTCTCTCTATAATTGCCTCTTTGGGCAGGTTTTTAGCCTTGGCAGTCAGGACTTTTTCGATTGCCGGGAAGTGGTGGTGCAGGCGCTCCTCGATTTGCTCGGCAATGCCGCGGGCGGTATGCAGGATGTCGGGGTGCGAGCGGTAGTTTTCGGTAAGGGGGATGACCACCACGTCGCGGTACATCTCCTTAAACTGCAGCATGTGCGAGTAGTTGGCGCCCTGGAAGGCGTAGATGGCCTGGTCGTCGTCGCCTACGGCCAGAACGTTGGGCCGACCCTCGTTGACGGGGTTGTCGGTGAGGAGCTGGACGATTCTGAGCTGTGCTTCGTTGGTGTCCTGGAACTCGTCGAGCAGGATGTATTGGTACTGTTCTTGGAGCGTGTACTTAAGGTCATGGTTGGTTTCGAGTGCGTGGACGGCGCGCAGGATCATGTCGTCGTAGTCAAAGAGGCTGCGGGCTTTGAGTTCGATGAGGTATTGTTCGTAAATCTCGGCGGCGGCAATGATCTTTTGGTTGGTGCGCTGGCCGCCGGCAATGAAGTCGCCGTTTTCGTCCTTGGCGAGCCAGGCATTCTTCCAGGCGGTGAGCGAAGTGGTTTTGCCCGACTCTTCGGCAGCTGCTACAGCTTCCTCCAGGCTTTCGATAAATAACTTCGAGAGTGGCACGTACGTTTCCTTGACTTCACCGCTGTCATTCCCGCGAAAGCGGGAATCCAGTTTAGTCAACAATTCTGCAAATAGCGGGATTGCTTTTTTGTCTATCCGTGCCACGCCGCGTAAGCTTTCGCGAATAATGGGATTGGCGGCCTGGATGAACTTAAGGTTGTCGTTTGCAATATTCTTAAGGTCGCTTGGCGCGAGCAGCGCGCGCTTGGCATCAGACACCACGGTTTTAATGTCTTCCAGATATGCTTCGGAATATTTGAGCGGGTTGCTGTATGGCAACTGCTGGATAATCTCGCGGAAGATGCGGTCGATGGTCAGGTCGTCCGCCGGCTCCAGCTCAGCCTGGTCGGTAAAGTATTCGGGAAAGCGTTTAATCAGGTCGCTCCCAAAGGCGTGGTAGGTGCTGATGGTCACATCATACGCCGCCTTTCCAATAAGGCCGCTTAAACGCTCCTGCATGGTTTGCGCAGCACTGTCGGTAAATGTCAGACACAAGATGTTTTCTGGCAAGGTGTCGGTGGTGGCCAGAATGTGCGCGATACGGGTAGTTAAAAGCTGTGTTTTGCCCGTTCCCGGCCCGGCAATCACCAGCACCGGTCCGTCAATGGTCTCGACGGCTTTCCTTTGGTTTTCATTCAGGCCAGCTAGTGCCTCCCGGTAACTCGTCATACTGGTATTGTACACGTGCTACAATATTTTTATGAATGATAAGAACGACCAGCTTGCCGTAGCGACCAAAGAGGATATACAGAACGTTCTTCAAGCGATTGTTGGCATTGACAAGAAAGTCGACAATCTCGATAAAAGAGTCGATAACCTAGATAAGAAAGTCGACAATCTCGATAAAAGAGTTGACAATCTCGATAAAAGGGTTGATAGCTTAGACAAGAAGGTCGATAACCTTGACGAAAGATTTAACCGTCTGGACAAGAAAGTCGACCATATTGATAAAAGAGTTGATCACCTGGAGCAAAAGGTCAACGATCTTGAGCAGAAGACTGACGATCGGATTGACGACGTGCTTGGTGTGTTGGACGTGATGATGGCCAGGATTGATGAGCGGTTCCTGGGCGTTGAAGGCGAACAGACAAAGATGCAGGTACAAATTCAGAGCATTTTGGACCATTTAGACAGCATTGAGAAGCGGTTGGAGATTTCCGAAGATGAACGTCTGGTTATGGCGCACCAGCTGACGCGCTTGCATGACTGGGTTGAACGCGCGGCAAAGCGTATCAATGTCGAATTTATACATTGACATAATGACAGAAGAAAACGAAGCATTGCCCTGTAGCGAAAAGCTGGCGTTTGATACGTACAAAGAAGCCGAAGCTGCGGCAATTGTGGCCGAATATCAACATGGCACCAAATTAAGGCCGTACGAGTGCCGGCACTGTGGGCTATGGCATCTTACCAGTGCATAGGGGGTGTTCATGGAATATACAGTGGTTATCGAAAAGCCGTTTAAAGCAAGGCAGGGGCTGGTTGCACCTGTGCGCCACGCCCTCGGACTGCCGCCTGCTATGCCGGCAGAGGGATTTCAATCGGTGCTGCGAATCGGCATAGTCTTTGGCGAAGAGCAATTAACAGATCGTGGCTGGTTTGTTGATACCGATGCTGTCGATCGAGTCGTCGCTGACATGTGCAACCAGCTTGAAAGTGATGTATGGACAAACCTGTTCAAGTTTCGTTCAACGTACGAGTTGGTGGCTCGTTGGATTTTTGAGCGTTTAGCCGGCGATGTGTCGCAGCTTGCTTTCGTAGAGCTGGAAAATCAAACGATGGGCGTAACGACCCGCTACCAGAAATCTTAGGCGGTAGTTTCTTTAGGCTGCTTTTGGGCGGCGCAGTTAGGGCATTTGAGCTCGTCGACGGATAGGACGCGAACGAGTTGGGCTGCGGCTTTATGCCAGGGCAGCAGGTCGTGGAAGCCGATGAGGTCGGCACCGACGCGGAGCAGCCAGCCGAGCAAGCCGCCAAAGTGTAAGGGGCCCCATTCCACGACTGCCCAGTACGGGCCGACTGGTATGACGCTGACGGGTTTTTTGGCGTGGTACTTCTTGGGCTTTTTGCCTTTGAGTTCAGCTAGGATGTTTTTAGCTACAAAACGGCCGTCGTGCAGCGCGGTCTGGGCCATACCGCTGAATGGCGTGTTGGCGTTGTCGCCGAGGACGTAGATGCCCGGCTCGGCCTCGAGGTATTCGTTGACCTCTACCTTGCCGCGGTCGGTCAGCTTAAAGTTGTTCTCTTTGTAGAACGGGTTGTTGGATACGCCTGCGGTCCAGACGACGGTCTGGCTTTTTAGGGTTTTGTCGCCAAAGGTTAGGCTCGTGGCATCCTGCTTTTTGACAGCAGCGTTTAAGTAGACTTTGATGCCGAGTTGCTTCAGGCGCTTCTCTACCTTTTTGCCGACACTCTTGTGTGAGCGCGGTAGTAGGCCAGGCATAGCTTCGATCACACTGACGTTGATCTTGCCAGCGGCGTTGTGCTCCAGCTTGATTTTATGCAGATATTCGACGAGCGCGCCGGCCAACTCCAGGCCGGTCGGGCCGCCGCCGATGATGATGTAGTTATCGTCCATGCGGCCGTTTTCGCTCACATAGTCGTGCAGGTGCTGGCGGAAGCGCATAGCCTGCTCGTTGGACTTGATACCGAACGAGTATTTGTCCAGGCCTTCAATGCCGAAATAGTTGGTGACGCTGCCGAGGGATAGAATGAGTTTGTCGAACGGCAACACCTGGCCGCCCTTAGTGACAATGGCTCTTTTTTCGCGGCCGAGCTTGACAGCTATGTCATGAACGAAGTTGGCGTCGCCCAAGATATCCTGAATCGGAATGTTCGCGCCAGCGTCCCAGCCGCCGGTAGCAGTATGGTACAAGCCCGGATAGTACCGGAAGCGGTCGTTATCCGAAACGACTGTCAGTGCTATGTTTTTAGATTTTTTTAATTCTAGTGCAGCTTTGATACCGCCAAAGCCGCCGCCCACAATAAGGACGCGTGTTTTTTTATTGCTCATGCCTAGCATTATATAGTAGCAAGTAGCACGTAGTAAGTAGTAAGGGGAAAAAGGAATAGCCGAAGGCCGCCAATAAAATTGCCGGCCTAAAGGCCGGCATCCATTGTGCTTACTACTAGCTACTAACTACTTGCTACCAATAATCCGCTGGTTGGCGGCCAGCCAGGCCTCGGTAGTGCCGCAGTCCAGGTACTCGCCCTTAGCGCGGATAACTGCCATGTCGTTGCCGGCATTCACGTAGTCGTTGATAGCGTCGACGAGGTAGTGTTCGCCTTCAAAATGCTGCTCGATGTTTTTGTCGACAAACGCAAAGATTGCCGGGTCGAACAAGTATGAACCCGGATTCATAAGATTGGTTGTTGCCTGTTCTTTCGTCGGCTTCTCGATAATGCCTTTGTAGAATTCTTTGCCGTCGCGTTCTTCGGTGAGAACCATGCCGTATTTGTGAATCTCTTCCTTCGGCACTTCGTTCACAAGGATGGCACTCGGCGTGCCAGCCTTTTCGGCTTGTTCCAGAAAGTCGGCAAGCTCGGACGTGCCGTCTTCGCGGTAGAAGAACGCGTCGCCGTTGAGTACTAGTACTTTTTCGTCCGGCTTGATCAGGTGACGCGACAGCCAGACGGGCGTGGCAGTGCCGTACGGCTGGTGCTGGTCCTGGACGACGTAGTGGAAGCGGGCTTTTTTAACGAGGTGGCGGATTTCCTCCAGCTCGTCGAGCTTACCCTTGTCTTCTAGGTACTCTTCCAGAATCTGGTTGTGGCCGTAGTAGCGTTTGACTTGGTCAAACTCTTCGCCGACGACAAGAATGAATTCATTGATGCCGGCACGGATGCAGTCCTCGACAATATAGTCAACAACCGGACGGTTGCCAACCGGCAGCATGCACTTTTCGAGTGCCTTGGTGATAGGTAACCGGCGCGTACCATACCCAGCCATCATGATGATGGCTTTATTGATATTCATTTTACTTATTCTGCCACGATTTTTAGCCAGTTGTAAGATTTTGGCTGCAATTTTATCGGGATTGTGGCGAATGAGCGTGCGCTGGCCATTGCCATCAGCCACAAAGTCGTCGCCGATGGCTATGTAGTGTTGTTTGGATAATAGTGTCTCGTCAAAAGGCACCCATGTTCGATCTTCTTCCTTGTAACGCTTGAGTAATGCTGGTGCAGGTTCGTGCGTGTTGTAGAGCACATAGTCCAGCCGGACCTTATTATCCAAAAAGCGCTCGATCTCGGCGGCGTAGTCGTGCACGGCAAAGCCGTCGGTTTGGCCGTGTTCGCTTACCAGGTTGCAGATAAATACTTTGCGCGCGCGGGACTGCGCCAGCGCCTCGGCGACGCCGTCCACTACCAGCGTTGCGGCCAGTGAGCCGTACAGGCTGCCGGGCGCGATCACCACCATATCGGCGTCGAGGATAGCCGTTTTGGCCTCGGGAGTAATGCGTGCGGCGGGCTCCAGGCGGACGGTGGGGCGGGAGTGGGCAAAAACCACACCTTTGTCCAATTCGGATTCTCCGCGGATGACACGGTCGCCGTCCTCTAAGACCAGCGTTACTTTGTCGAGCGTGATCGGCAAAACTTGCCCCTGGATGTTGAGCAGTCTACTCGCGAGCTGCACGGCATGGGCAAAGTTGTCGCTCATTTTCTCGACTGTGGCCAAGAAGAGGTTGCCAAAGGAGTGGCCGGCCAAGCCGCCATCGTTGAAACGATAGTCAAACAAATTACGCAGTTGGGGCGTCCGCGCCAGCGCTACAAGTGCTTTACGCACATCCCCAGGCGGCAGCACGCCGTACTCGTCGCGCAGCATGCCGGTCGAGCCGCCGTCGTCGGCCATGCACACCAGCGCCGTCAGGTTGGACGTGTATTTCTTGAGCCCGCTGAGTAACTCAAACGAACCAGTTCCGCCGCCAATAACAACAATCTTCGGATCTTTCATGCCGCGTTATTTTACACCTTAGCGTACCATCACGCCAACCCGCTAGGTGTTAAAATTTTGACACCTACAATATTTAGTATGACTTTTCATTTGAGCAGTGATCTTATAGTGTTATTATAGACATTTGTTCGGTGCAACAAATCGCACAGGAGTCTAATGATGTCATTCAACTATAGGGACAGGAGTAGCCTGACTCATTTCCAGAGAGACGGGTTGGTAGCTCTGGCAAACTTGGCTGACGGACATGTAAGGCGCGCTCCGGTCGCCTCCGAGCGGCCAATAATACAATCCTTACAAGAGATATACAATCTTTCTCTTGGCTACGACGTTCTGGATTTGGAGGAAAAGTTTGTTGCATCATATCTAGGCCTCTCGAGGCAAAAGATTCCGCACGATGCCACACCGCTGGTTTTTTTCTCTGCGTCGGAGGCTATAGCAGTTGCGGCCCGTGTCATGGCCGAGCATCAGGAGAGTTGCGCAGTACTGGAGCCAACCTTTGATATTATCCCCATGCTCCTTAAGTCGACCGGTGTTCCTGTTGCTCCATTCGAAGAAGTGTTATTACACGATCCCGAAGAATTGGCGAAGAGGGTTAGTCGTTGCTCGGCAATCTTCGTCACGCTACCCAACAACCCTACGGGCTTGGTGCTAGACGAGGATGCTTTCAGGCGGCTTTGCGATATGTGCGCAAGAACCAAGAAATCGCTGATTATTGATGCATGTTTTCGGTTGTATGCCCCGCCTGCCTACTTTAATTATTACCAAATTTTAACGGACAGCGGCATAGACTGGATGGTTATTGAGGACACTGGTAAAATTTGGGCCGCCAACGGTTTGAAAGCTGGTATCTTAACCTGTTCTGATAAGTTAGCTGCTGCAGGCAGTAGGGCCTTTCATGATCTTGTACTGTCCGTGTCCCCGTTTATTCTGACATTGTTATGGCAATTGTCTGAACGGGGCGGTACCCGTGCCATCCATGAGATGAAAGATTTGATCGAAAATAATCGTGCGATAGTTCATTCGCTGCTTTCGGACTCAGCAGTGTTTGTTACAGACAAAGACAAAACTCAGTTACCATTGGAGAACGTGTATTATGATACAGGTCGTTTTCCAGATCAGGCTGCATTAATCGATCTGTTGCGAGACCGCGGTTTGGCTGTGCTTGGTTCGGAAGGTTTTTATTGGTCGTCGGGAGCGCACCGGCCCTTCATCCGTTTGGCCCTCTCGCGCGATGAGGAGACTGTGCGTCAAGGTGCGCGTGTGCTCGCGACAGTCCAGTAATGCTCAAAAAGCTGCCGCATCATCCAGGCATAATCTGCGTTGATGATCTCAACCCCGATTTTTTGTTGATTGCGCCAGTGGTAAATGCTCACGGTGTTGTTGTATGTCGAAATTTGGTTCACGAGAGGCAGAACATCTTTAGGTATAATGCGATAGGAATATTGATTGGTCTCAATATGTTCTTTTGCAAAAGTCTTATCATCTTCCCCGGGGTTGATTAGTTCACGAATGTGATACCCTGCCTCTTGTGTACGTTTTCTTTGTTGCTCTATCCATAATTTGCTCGAGATGAGATCGTTCAAGGATCCACAACCGAAGATCACATTTTCGCCGACGGTCTTCAGTTCATGCCAAAGCATTTGCTTGAAACCCTCTTCGCCTTCATAAGTGTGAACAATAAAGCCACTCTCGTCCCTGTTTTTCAGCTGTTGCAACATCGGGATTAGCCCTTGAAGGGCGGCGCGTTTGACTTTGATTTGATTTTCCTGATTGACTAATTCTACCTCTAGGGTTGCCGGGTCGGAAGCGATAATAAATGCACCACGGTCGTCGCTGCGGACACCGGCCAAGCTGCGTTTTTCCAACAACTCAACAATTCGGTAGACTTTGCTGCGGTTAATACCAGTGGCGCGCGCCAGTTTAAGGTGTGTGGTCGGCTCTTTGAGTAATTCTAAATAGATTCGGGCTTCGTCTTGGCTAAGACCTAGTATCTTCAGTCGCTGCAGAATGGTGCCCGTGTTGTTCATCATGATGAACAATTTTACCACAGTGTGTGATCTACATCATTGTTGAGGTATGGTAAGTGGGAGTTCCTTGGAATGAAAAAGGTTGAAACGGCGCAAGTAAGGGCGATGCTGAAGGAGATCGAGATGATGACCGGCGCGAATCCGGCCGAAGTGGATCTGAAGCAACTGCCAGAGCTGGGCGACATAGGCCAAACGCTTCAGGGCATTATCCTGGTGCGCGACAAGTATGTTGAAGTGGACGACGTTGTTTGGGATAAGCTTGAGCGCGCCTACCACGAGTACGTGTCGCGGCCGCTGTTTGCCTGAGCGTTCACCGTTTGCAGATAGTGGCGAAGGCTTGCTATCGGCAGCCTTTAAGCTTAAGCTTAGGGTATGGATGAATTTAAGCGGAAGTTAATTGCCGCCGGGTTTAGGGGTGAGATTAAGGATGACGACGAAACGCGGGAGTTCTACAGCCACGATGCGTCGTTGTTTGAGATCAAGCCGCAACTAGTTGTTTTTCCAAAAGACAGCAAAGATGTACAGAAGCTCGTCAGGCTGGTGTCCGAAAATAAGGAGAAGATGCCGGAGTTGTCGCTGACCGCCCGTTCGGCCGGCACAGACATGTCCGGCGGCGCAATTAATGAAAGCATTATCGTCGACTTTAACAAGCATTTGACAAAGATTAAGAGCATCACAGCCACCGAGGCGCACGCCGAACCCGGCGTTTTTTACCGCGATTTTGATGCGGCAACCCGCAAAAAAGGCGTGTTTATGCCCGCCTATCCCGCCAGCCGCGACCTCTGTACCATCGGTGGCATGGTGGCCAACAATTCCGGTGGCGAAAAGTCGCTGCAGTACGGCAAGGTTACCGAATTTGTGAACGAGCTGAAGGTTGTGTTCGCCGACGGCAACGAGTACACGGTACGTCCGCTCGACCGCACCGGTCTCGTCAAAAAAATCGCCCAAAAAGACTACGAGGGCAAGCTGTACAAGCGGTTGTTCGACCTTTTGGAAAAACATTATGACAAGATCAAGGCGGCCAAGCCCCAGGTGAGCAAAAACTCCATGGGCTACAACCTTTGGGACGTGTGGGACCGCGACGCCGGTGTGTTTGACCTGACCAAGCTGATCATCGGCAGCCAGGGTACGCTTGGACTGGTGACCGACATAAAGTACCGGCTGGTGCCCGCGCCTAAGCATTCCGGCCTGCTTGTGTGCTTCCTCAAGGACATGGACGCGCTCGGCGAAGTCATCAATAAGGGACTGGAGCACAAGCCGGCCAGCTTTGAGTGTTTCGACGACAAGACACTATGGCTGTCTATCAGGCTCATGCCCTACTTTGCCAAAACATTGGGCATATGGGGGCTGATCAAACTACTAATTAGCCTGATCCCCGACGGCTTCCTGATGCTACGCGGCATTCCCAAGATGGTGTTGATGGTGGAGTTCACCGGCGAAACAGTGGAAGAGGTCGAGGACAAAATCGACAAACTGCGCATCGACTTCCGTCGTTACAACATGACTATGGAACGCAACGAGACCGAAGCCAAAAGCCAGAAATTCTGGCTGATGCGCCGCCACGCGTTCCAGCTGTTGCGCAAGAAAGTTAAAGACAAGCACACCGCGCCGTTTATCGACGACCTGATCGTCCGGCCGGAGTATCTGCCCGAGTTTTTACCAAAACTCCGCCGCGTGCTCAAAAAGCACAAACTAAACGGCACTACCATTCAGGGACACATTGGCGACGGCAACTTCCACCTCATTCCGCTCATGAAGATCGAAGAAGAAAAAGAGCGCGCCAAGCTGCTGCCGGCCATGGAAGAAGTTGACCAACTGGTGCTGCGCTACGGCGGGTCGCTATCCGGCGAGCACAACGACGGCTTGATCCGCGGACCGTGGCTGGAGGAGCAATTCGGCCGCGACATTGTACAGCTCTTCCGCGAAACCAAAGAGATTTTCGACCCCGACAACATCTTTAACCCGCACAAGAAGGCCGATGCCGATTGGGATTACAGTTTTTCGCACATCCGTCAGAGTTTTTAGGCCACGCTTATCCGCTGGCCTTGCCACTTGTGCGTTTATGTTACAATAGGCATAAGCGTGGGGAGATGCTTGCGATGAGTGGGGACACCAATGGACGCTGAACTTGCGGTACTCCTGGCGATTTTGGCTGCGTTTAGCGTTTACAATGTGCTCAGCGGCATGGAGCTGGGCGTGGCTCTGATGCGTATGGAGCCGAGGCTGGCTCCGGTGCTGCCGTCCCGGCGGGTGTTTACACCCCGGTGGGAGTTCACGAATATTTTACTTGTCATTGGTGCGGCAGGGTTGACGATCCGGTTTAATGATGCGGCTGTAGCAATAATAGAGGCGACGTTGCCGGTGCTCGTTTTTGGTTTCTTGGCACTACTGTTGCGCGCCGGCGTGCTTATGTATCTTTTTGCAACCAGGACGAGGCCTGGCGGGCAGTTCCCGAATTACGTATTTACCCTGACTAGCCTGGTGGTGCCGCTCAGTCTTGGTTCGGCCGGCATCTACATGCTTACCGGTGAGCCGTTTTGGCGGACGCTCGTAGGTGCGACGCTGTTCGCGTCACTAGTGGCAGGCCTCTTGGCATTGGCTTTTGGGTTTGTATACTACGTCGGCGCGCACCGGGCACCACAGGGCGTAGTGGCAGTCAGCCGGGTGTGTAATCTGGTGCTGGCCGGCATGCTGGCTCTCGTGCTGGTCGGTGTCCTGCAGAGCGGCGGCTCGCATCTTTTGAATTTGTCATACGCATACTTAGCAGTTATCGCGTCGAGTATTGTGCTGCTCCAGGCGGTTTGGATGGCAGCCAACCGCGAGTGGCGGATGTGGTGGTGCCTGGCCGGCCTGGCCCTGCTTGCGCCGTTCTTGATGTGCCTTGCTAATTATCCCTATCTGGTATATCCGGACATTATGCTCTCGTCGCAGTCTTCGGCCGAAACAGCGTTCCGGCTAGTTGCGCCGTAGATAACATTAGGGTTATGCTTGAGGCATAAACATTAATCAAGGAGGCATAAAAAGCAATGAGCCAACTAGAAAAGCTAGAAGCCAAGCTCGACGAGCTGCTGGACAAGAAGGCTCCCGTTAAGCTGCCGGAGAATACCCGCAAGTCGTTGGCTGGCGCAGGCCTACTTTGCCTGGAAGCTGTGGGATGATTGGCGGATTGTTGATCAGTGGATTGAGGCTGCGAACAATTTCGCCCGCGCATTTGGCGTAGAGACGAGCGCTAGCGAACTAGGCTTTAGCTTCTACTTGTCGCTGGCCGTACTGGCCGCGAGTGCTGTCTTGCTCCTCTTGGCGGTGCCGGGACTGAAGGCGTTTAAGAAGGCCGGCTGGAATCTGGTTTTCTACGCCCTGCTGATAAACCTGGCCTACGGAGTGATTGTTGCCTTTACCACATATGGTACGTTCGGCGACCTGCTTGGCGCAGCAATCGGTTCGCTCATTGGTGCGTACCTACTCTTCCAGGTACGAGTCATTTTAGCGGCAAAGGCGCCCGCTAGTTCTCACGCCGTTTTACAAAAACACCTCAGGGATTTCCCGAGGTGTTTTTGCTTGGCGGTTCGGCCCTTAGCGACGTCTGTTGTTGTAGTCACCGCGAACCGGACGGTTTTCGCGCGGGCGGGCTTCGCTCACTGCTACCGCGCGGCCATCAATTTCTTTACCGTTTAGGAGGTCGATGGCGGCCTGGGCCTCTTCCTCGCTTGCCATTTCGACAAATCCGAAGCCCTTGGAGCGGCCGGTGTCACGGTCGATAATCACCTTAGCGGATACTACGGTGCCGGCGGCCTCGAACGCCTCTTTTAGTTGGTCGTCACCCACGCTGTAGCTCAGCGAGCCGACGAAAAGTTTGGTTGCCATTTTCAGCTTCCTCTTTCTCTCTCTTGAGGTAAGCTGAAATTCGGGACTTCAAGACTTAGCTGCTCCTCAAGTGACTACTTATTAAATTTCTTCTAGAACAATATCAGCAGCTTATTTCTAGCATGAACAGTATATCACACCGCGCATACGTTCCCAAATGCACCTTCTTGCATCTTGTGTTATTTTAACCACAAGGGTTGCCGCGTTTGCCCGACTCTGCGACAATGAAACGTAGTAGTAAAAACAGACAATGGACCATCATTCAATATTTCTGCAGCTCAGCCTTGTTCTAGCCCTGGCGGCCGGTATATCCGTAGTCACGAGACTGCTGCGCCAGCCGCCGATTATTGGCTATATCATTACTGGTTTTGTGGTGGGGCCTGCGGTTTTTGATGTTATCGAGGCGAAAGAAGCGTTTGATACCTTTAGTCAGATCGGTATTTCCCTGCTGCTCTTCATGATTGGTCTTGGCTTAAACATCGGCGTGATTCGCAGCATGGGTAAGCCGTCAATACTGACGTATCTGGTTATTTTGGCCGGACTAGGCCCGGCCGGCTATCTGGCGTCCGTGCTGCTCGGTTTTAGCGTGCAAGAGGCACTGGTGGTGGCGCTGTCACTGTCGTTCAGTAGTACGATTATCGTGGTTAAGATGCTGAGCGATAAAAAGGGACAGACGCGCCTCTATGGTCAGCTGGCCATCGGTATTATTCTGGTGGATGACATTATGGCGACGCTGGCGCTTCTGTATGTCTCGACGCTAGCCGGCGGCGCGTCGGGGTGGGCTGACTTTGGTGAACTGGTACTCAAGGGTGCTGGCATTGCCGGCATTCTGACGTTCCTGGGTGCATTTATCATGCCGCGGCTTACCAAGTTTTTTGCCTCCAGCCAGGAGCTTCTGTATCTGTTTTCGCTAGCGTGGGGATTCGGTGTTGCAAACGCTTTCTACTGGGCTGGCTTTTCGATTGAAGTAGGTGCATTGTTTGCTGGTGTGGCGCTGGCTCATCTGCCCTATGCCCAGGAGATCAGTACGCGGCTGAAGCCCGTGCGCGATTTCTTTATCATTCTGTTCTTTATTGGGCTGGGTACGCACCTTGGGCTCGACCGCGTCGGCCCGGCTATTGTGCCAGCGCTCGTTATTGCGGCGTTGGTGATGGCGCTGAAGCCATTACTCACGCTGATTGGCCTTGGTATGCTGGGCTACACCAAGCAGACGAGCTTTAAGGCGTCCATCCATCTGTCGCAAATCAGCGAATTCTCGATCATTCTGATCGTGCTGGCTGCCTCGACCGGCATTGCCAGCGACCATATTGTGACTGTGATGACCTTGGTGGCGCTTGCGACAATCATGCTTTCCACCTACATGATGCAGTACGACGACAAGCTATACCGCAAGCTCGAGAAAGTTTTGTCCATATTTGAGCGAAAGGAGATCAAGCAGGAGATAAAGGCACTCAAGCACTATCCGCTGGTACTTTTGGGTTACCACAAGGGCGGGCATGAGTTTGTGCGGACGTTCCGCCGCATGGGTAAAGGGTATGTAGTTATTGATTACGATCCGGCGGTGATCGAGGAGTTGGAACAGCAGCACATCCACCACATTTATGGCGATGCAACCGACCTGGAGCTGCTTGAAGAAATCGGCGTGCGACATTCAGAGATAGTGGTGAGTACGATTGGCGACGTGCAGACCAACCTGCTGCTTGCTGAATACATCAGCAAGCACAACGACGAAGCGCTGTTTATCTGTCACGCTACCAGTTACGATGATGCCGTGGCGCTGTATCAAAAAGGTGCAGCGTATGTAATCCTGCCGCATTACGTCGGCAGCGAGCAGATCAGTACGTTCATTCGTGAGCACGGCAGCAGCAAGAAAGCGTTTGCCAAATATCGCCAAGATCAATTGGTAAGTATTGGCAAGCTTGCTGCCCGCGGCGCTTAATTTTATCGCTCCTGTTCTTTACTCTTCGGCTGCTGACTGCAGTAACTGGTTGGGATGCAGCCTGCGCCTGACATAGGGCTTGGTGCGCATTGGCTTTCTTTGTGTTTTTTCCGGGCGCCGCGATCTTGACATTACGTACTCCTTCTTACGTATTTATTACTTTTGAACCGCGTTCATATTTATCAACTTACGCGGAGCCATCGGCCCTGGACAGTGAGTAAATCCGCGGTCGGGCTGTAATAATTCGTACATGTCACTGCCGGCTCGCCTGCTACAATGACTAATGGATCATAACGTTAGGTAGTTTTATGGGTGACATACTTAACGAGATCCGCTCCAAGGCTACGGTTCGTTCGTTTAAGAAGCGCTCGATCCTGTTGTACCAAGGGGAAGCGCCCCGGATGGCCTATGTCTTGAAAAGCGGAGTGGTTAAGCTTTATACAATCAACAACGCCGGCGAAGAGCAGATTGCTGCCTTCCACGCCAAGAACGACATATTTCCGTCGTCGTGGATTTTTGGCAAATCGTCGACGACGCTGTATTACTTCGAAGCGCTGACTGACTGCGAGGTGCTGACTTTGCCGCGCGAGGAATTGTACAAGGTGCTGGTGGCCAAGCCGGAGTTACTTCGCTCCACGCTCGACTATTTTGTGACTAACTATACCGGACTTATGATGCGTGTGACCGCGCTCGAGCAGTCGCGGGCGCGCGAGAAAATCATGTTTACACTCTATTACCTGCTCTTCCGCTACGGACGGCCGACCAAGTCGGGCAATTATGTGATTGAGTTGGGGCTGACGCATAGCATTATTGCCAGTCTGGTTGGCCTGACCCGCGAAACCACGACGACCGAGCTGAGTAAGCTCAAGCGGCAGAAGGTGGTGGATTATAACCTGCACAGCTACGTGGTGAATAAGCAAAAGTTGGAGCGGTTGCTCGGCGAGGACAGCTTCCAGGATGTCATAATCCGATAAGAGATAACCCTATCTTTTTATTATACCATAAACATAACCATTTTGTCAATCTCCGCCTCTGTTTTGATTGACTCCCTACAACCTGGCTCCCAATCGCCATCATTCCGGGCTTGACCCGGAATCCAGCCCATGAGGCGTTATTCTCATGCAGGTGGGAATCTAGTAAAATATCGCTGCGAAGCAGCATCCGCTGGGATGGGGGTCTCAAGGGTATTTGGCGGCAGCCCGATTGGCTGGAGGAAGATTGTCCGGAATCAAGCAAAAACTCTGCCCAAAATCTTCCTATGGAGAGGTCATTTTGGGCCGATCCTCCGAAGGAGGTCGTTGTTTTTGCGCCGGACAATCTTTCGGAAGCCAGTCGAGCCTGCCGACAGTTACCCCCAGTCTTTTGGCTACTTTTGGATCAAAAGTAGCTCGTGGCGGCCCGTAGGGCCGACCGAAAAAAACAAAAGAGAAAAAGGAATCTTCTTTGATTGGCTGGATTCCGGGTCAAGTCCGGAATGACAGGATTGCGTTGTCACATTATTGCGATTGGCCGGCGAGGGTATTTTCTACTACCTGGAGGAGTTCTTTTGGTGAGGCCAGAGCTTTCATGAAGTAGCGGTCAGCGCCGAGGTCATAGGCTTCGTCGATCTCTTTTTGCATATCGTAGTTGCTGAATACGATCACTTTGACGTTCGGATGCTCCTGCCGCAGATTGTAGTTGCGTAGGAATTCGATGCCGTCCATGCGCGGCATACGCAAATCGAGCAGAATAATCGCAGGTTCCTCCATCTGAGCAACTTCCAGCGCTTCCTCCCCGTCGAATGCTACCTGCACAGTATATCCGGCCTTGCGCAAAATCGTCTGGTAGGCTTCATTGAGTGCTTGTTCGTCTTCGACAATCAGGATTGTCGGTTTCTTGCCTTTTTGCTGCTTATTCATGCTGGTTCAAGCTTATAGTTTATGTTCCCTTGCTGGCAGTAAGATTTTTCATACCTTTCTCTTTCGGATCATGCATCGGCAGGCTGATGGTGAATGTTGACCCCAGGCCCGGCTGCGATTTGACACTGACAGACCCGCCATGCAGCTCGACCAGGTTTTTTGCCAGGTACAGGCCGATGCCAGTGCCGCTCACCTGCTGGCTGGTTTCGTTCTCGAGTCGGACAAACTGGCGGAAGATTTTGGCGATGTCTTCCGGCTTGATGCCGATGCCCGTGTCTTCTATCTCGATCTTGACGTCGTCATCCTCTTTGTAGAGTCGCGTAGTGATCGTTCCGCCGCGCGGTGTGTATTTGATGGCATTACTGAGCAGGTTTTCGATGGCCATGCGCAACATGTGAATGTCGGCGGACAGCGTGACCGGCTTTTTGGGCATTTCCATTTTAGCGGCGTGGTTTGAGGCTTCGATGTCGCCCCGCTGTTCGTTGACTACATCAGTCACCAGTTCGTTCAGGTTGATCGGTTTTTTGGCCAGCACAATGCGGCCGGTGCCGATCTTGGCCATGTGCAAGATTTCGTTGATGATTCTGAGCTGGCGATCGTTGCTGGCATAGGCCTTTTCGAGCAGCGCGCGCTGCGCTTCTGGCACTTCGCCGGCAAATCCTTGCAGCACCATGCCGACGTACTGTTTGACGCCGGTAGCGGGCGTGCGGAGCTGGTGTGAGGCGAGCGACAACAGCTCATCCTGTGCGATTTTGATGGCCCGCTCTTTTTGCAGGTACATTTCACGACCACGCGCCCGGATGAGCAGGAGTACGATGTAGGCGATAAGTGCCGCGGTAAATGTGCCTAATAGCAGGATTTCGCCAAGTGGCACATTAGCCGCCTGCCAGCCAAACAATGTAGCTGCGAGCACGGCCACAAAAATAACTGCCGGCGGGACCAGCAGTGATTTTTGGGCTTGTGTTAGCAGTTTGCCGGTGCGGCGCTTCACTTCTTTATCGATCTGCCGCCTCAGCCGGTCGGGTGACTCCAACATCGTGCACAGTCAAACACAAAGCCCGAGAGCCGACTGTAATATTTTTTACATGTCCTTTTGGCGCTGTTTGACACCATACTGCTTATGGTACTCTCAGAAAAGCTTGACATCCGGCCACTGGTGCCGCATGCGGAAGGAGTGGATCGGCCCTGGCTGCCAGACTTTGCGCACGGCCTCAATCAGATGGTGCGCGATCCTAGCCGGCCGCTCAGCGCGGCCTGGGCATCGTCGCTTTTAAGGAGCCGTTTGTACGATCCGCAGTTTACGCAGCTCCTGGACCAGTTTCATGCCAGCAATCCCGACGCAACCGCCTCCGAAATGCAGCGGCGGCTGCTCAGTGCCGAACAGGACACCATCTTTGCCGCCCAGGCCAACGGAGACTGGCCGTTTAAGCAGTATCCGTCGTATCGATATGCGGATATGAAAATGTGGGGACGGTGCTATGCGTTTATCAAAAAGAGTCCTGACTATTGCGAGCGATATGTCCGAAATGTGATCGAGCGAGGGCTTGGCACCACCATCCCCCAGCGGACGGTTGTGGTGCGGTTTTTAAACCGGGTGCTATCACATCTCATCGGCGATGAACCGGTATGGGCAAATTGCGGTTCCGGCGACATGACGCCGGACAAACTTGTCCTGTTAAGTAATCGGCGCAGTGAGTTTGCGTACGATTGGGTGCGCGTCACAGACGCGCTTGGCGATCTGGCAATATCGGAATTTAAGAGTGATCTTTTTAATGAAATTGTTGATGAGCCGAATACCATCCGGCGCATTGTCGGACTGGATCGCATTAATCCTATGGATCCGGACAATCTGGCATGGAGCCGGGCCTGCTGCGCCCCAGAGGAGCACTTGCAAGGCAGCCTCGACAGGCTGCATGCCAGGCTACTGCGTGTCGATGTGCCGCCCGAGCAGCTCGTATTCCGTATGGCCGACCTGACGGATCGGGACAGTGTCCGGAAAGTTACGGGAGAGTTGGGGCCATTTCATGCCGCGGCTGCTATCTTCTCCTGGTACCACGGCACGGCCGCCGACCGCGACAACAAGCTGGACAATATGCGTAAGGAGTTGATTATGCGGCGGCGTTTTGGCCGGGGTCGGGACGGAATTATTGTGATTGTCGACCATGCCCGCGCAGTTCGTGGCGGCAGGTATCTGGTACCTGACATGGTCTGGAAAGGACCCACGGTGTTTGTCGGTTATAAAGGTCTGCTATATCCGGTGCTACAAGGCGGCAATGGACGTTTTGGTTCGGTGAGCGTATTGCCTGCCTTGGTTAGATTAGCCAGGCGCGGTCCTTATGAACGAGAAGTCAGATTATTAGCTCGCTCGTAGCGCCACGACCGCGCTAGTGCGCGGTCGACAATCTCGGCGTACGCCTGCATGAACATGTGATGCGGCTGGCGGATGTTGGTATTGATTTGGAAGTAGCTGAAAATCAGCGCACCACCATCGCGCGATTTAAGCGGGATAACGGTGCTAAATTCAATACCCGCGCCGGCTTGGTTAAAACGCGCGGCGCGGGCATCGAGCGCAGGGACAAACAAGTATTTCCAATCGCTGACAAATTGCGGCGCACCGGTGGTGATGGCGCGCGCGATGGCGTTTTCGGGGTGCCCGATCGGGATTTTAATCTCATGGAACGGCTTTTCGGACATTCTAACCGCGCCAGCCGCTGCTTCGGTATCGGACAGCGCGATGCGGTCGATAGTTCCGGTTTTCTTGTTGACTTGCAAAAAGACCACGATGCCAAGGTCGAGCTCGGTCGCCTTGACCATGTCATGGAAGGGTGCGTTAACAATCAGTCTAAAAAGCTGCGCGTCATTTTTAGCGACGCTAAGAATATCAGACAGTCGTTCTAGGAATATATTGCCCACCATACAGGAGTATAGCACATCATGTATGTGTTTTCGCGCCCAATTGATGATTTATGCACAGGTTGCTTGTGTTTCATTTGTCACCCCGGCCGCAGGCCAGTGCCGGCCTTTCTAGTTAGAGCTCCGCACGGTCCGGCCAGGCAGTCTCTGGCGGCCAGGGTGCTTATGATGAAAATCTCGGCAGTTGCGATTGTCATTTCCTCCGTTCCGAGTCCGGATGGTGATTGTTCGCAAAATCGCGCGCTTCGATGGCCAGAGCTGTGGTGAGCGCGCCAAAAACCAGTGCGTACAGGCCGAGAATCCAGACAAAGGCAACGCCCCCGGCTTCCGGCTGGAATAGCAGGATAATGCCAGCAATTAACGCCGCGGCGCCGATAATGAGCGTGAGCGTCCGCCGCGAAACATTATGTCTATCGAGGATCGCACCGATCAGATCAAGTAGTCCTCTGCCGATCAGCACCAGTCCGATAATCACCACCAGCGCTGTAAATGACACCTGCGGATGCCGCACCAGATAAATGCCTACGCCCAGGCCGATCAGTCCGAAAAGCAGCGTGAGCCACCAGGTGTCCCGCCGGCGGATGCTGAGGAAGCCGTGGATCACTTCCACGATTCCCCACGCCAGGACAAACGCACTGAAGATGTATACCAGCGTCACCAGCGTCAGACCGGGCCAGAAAATGGCGACAATGCCAAAGAAAATGGCCGCCACGCCCTGCAGGAGATGAAGCCACCACAGGTCGTTTTCGGTTTTGACGACCTGCATCGGTATGTGCTCCTGTTTGGGGTCGGGTTTGGTGGCGGCCATAGGCGTTCCTCCTCTGAATGGCTACTCTAAAGCAAAAGCAGAAACCGCGGCTGTAAGAATCCCGACACACCAGTGGCAGGGTAACGAATTTTACTTCATTAATTTCCCTTAGGGTGTTTAGTGAAGATACTAATCCAAGGAGAGCTTATGAAAACAGTTGCCAGGCTCGTTGCCCCAGTAGACAGCCGCGACCACATTCGCGGGCCAAAAGATGCGCCGGTGACCATCGTGGAATACGGAGATTTTGAATGCGCCTATTCGGGCCAGGCGCATTACGCGCTGCAGCGACTGAGTACCGATATGCCGATGTTCCGCCTCGTGTACCGCCACTTCCCGCTCACCCAGATTCGCCCCAACGCCCTGGCCGCCGCGCTTGCCGCCGAAGCCGCTGCCGCGCAGGGTGCTTTTTGGGAAATGCACGATCTCTTATTTGAGCATCAGGATAGCCTGGAGCCGGAAAGCTTGATCGCATACGCGCAGGTACTGGGGCTAGATGTTGAACAGTTTATCGTTGACCTTACGTCTGATGCGTCGGCGGCCAATGTGCGCGAAGATTTTGTGAGCGGCTTGAGGAGCGGTGTCAATGGCACACCAACCTTCTACATCAATAGCGAACGGTACGACGGGTCGGATGAGTATGATGCGCTGAAAGCGGCGATCGAGGAAGCGGCAAAATCGAGGACACGCAATGTCACTAAAGCCAAGAACATTATTACCCGCGGGGAGTCAGGCGCCCAATTTTAGCCTGCGCGACGGACCGGACAGCTACGCCTCACTCTCTGATTACGCGGATTCCGTGGTGGTGCTTTTGTTTTATACAGCGGATTTTCACCCGGTGTGCATTCGCCAGCTCGTGGTGTTTAACGAGGCACTGCCGGAATTTCACCGCCTTGGCGCGCAGGTGCTGGGCGTTTCGCAGGACGCCATTTGGAGCCATATTGCGTTTTCCAACCACTTTAATATGCATTTTCCGCTGCTGTCTGATTATCATCCGCGGGGCAAGGTTGCCAGCGCTTACGGTGTGCCGGTCACGGACGGCGAATCCGCCCGCGCTGCGTTTGTCATCGACACCAACCAGCGGATCGCTTGGAATCACATGCCCCCGCCTGACATCGCATTGGATGCCGGCAGCGCGCTTGAAGCGGTTGAGCGAATTGTGTTCAAGTAGCGCAATCGGGCGGCGTTCTGGTGATGGTTTGGCGCCACGGGCCGTCGGGCACGTCTGACTCGTCGATGAATTCCCAGGATACCTGGCCGCGGCCATTGATGCCCAGGTACTCGGCAGTAGCCGGGCTGAGGTCTATGCCGGCGCGGTTGGAACCTGGTGTTTTGTCTCCAAACACATAGTCAAAATCGTCCTCGCCGAACGGGCCGGCATCTTCCCACTGCGCAAAGGCAACCTTGCCGGCGAACTCAATCCTGGCCCAGTGATCTTTGACGATGGAGTGTCCTCGCGGCGGCGGGCCGTCGTACCATGGTATTTCCGTCTGTGTGGGCTTGGCATTGCAGGAAGCATCAAGATCGTTGTATGGGAGTGCGAAGTAGAACGGGTTTTCCTGTGGTGCGAAGCCGCACGGCAGCAGATCGCAGCGGTTTTCGGGGTCGTCGACGCCGCCGAAGGTGCCAACCCAGTCCTCTACCCAAGCCGACGAGCGGTTATGAATATTCGCGTTTGACTCATTCGCCCCCTCCCCCACCCAAAAGACAGTGGCAGTGATATTGTCATGCCTCGGCGTCTCTGTTTCCGGCCGGTTGGTGCGCTGCGTAGCGAGCCAGACAAGTGCGCCGGTTGCCAGCAGTCCGGCAATGCCGGCGGCAATCGCCACCTTCAGGTTGGGATTACGCCCGGTTCGTTCTCGTTCCATGCACTACGAGCATATGTTCTGCGCACTTATGTGGTCTGTGAATTAAGTTATGGGAAAAGATGGCGCGAGCCAAAATAATAAAACTGACGTTGAAAGAGGTACCTCTATGAAGCAGCAGGAGTTACCGATTTTTTTTGATGCAACAGGCAGGCGGTGGTATCTCACGAAATGGTTTTTTGCTGCGCTGTTGATTGTGCTTGTTGGCTTGTGTTTGAAGTTTGTGCCGCTCTTGGCGGCGCCGGCTCTGCTACCGGGCGCAAACGGCCAGATGGCACCGCTCGGCAAGGTACACGAGCTGGAACAGGCGTTCAATGCCAGCAATGCGCCGGTCATCGGCCAAGGACAGTTCATCCGGGCTGTGTCGGTGCGCGAAGCAGATGGCCGGACTGCCCTGCACGAAGTATTCGGCGGCCGCTATATCCGCGATGCCACGCCTGAGGAGAAGCTGGAGATCGGCACGAACCACTATGCGCTGGAGCGCTACGGACAGGTGCCGGACGGCCAACTGGTGTTGACGTTCGATGACGGCCCGCATCCGCAATATACGCCCGAACTGCTGAATATTCTCTCCAGACATCATACGCCGGCAGCTTTTTTCGTTGTGGGGTCGGCGGTTGTCAAGCATCCGGCGGTTGCCGAACGAATCACGCGCGAAGGGCATGTCATTGCCAACCACTCGTTCAGCCACCTTGATTTTGACTACGGCGGTTCTATACAAGGCATGCAGGAAATTAACCAGACAACGCGAGTTATCACCGCAGCGACGGGTCGACGCACCGCGTTCATGCGCGTGCCGTATGCCGGCGCAACCGACCAGTCGCTCCGGGCGGCCATCAAGGGCATCCTGCATGCCCAGCGGCTGGGTTATGTGCCGGTGGCGTACGACTATGACACGCGTGACTGGTCGTTTACGTCGGCACAGAAGCCTGACCCGTCGCTGCTGGACGGTTCGGGCAAGATTTTGCTGCTCCATGACGCTGGTGGCGACCGGACGCATACGCTCGGGTACGTTGAGGAGCTTATTCCGATGGCCAAGGCCTCGGGCTACCAGTTCGTGAGCCTGGAAGATGTATACCAAGGCGCTGACTTGCACGTGTCAGCCAAGCCGACAACAGGCGACAAGGCGGCCTTCGTGTTCGGCCAGATGACACTGGTGTGGCCAATGCGCCTAATCGGCCAGTTATTTGCGCTGAACGTGCTATTGTTTTTGCTGGTCATCGGCGCGAATGTGACGTTCGCTGTCCTGCAACATCGGCGGACGCGGAACCCGCCCAAAATGCCGCGTTCCTACCGGCCGCTGGTTTCGGTGCTGATACCGGCCTACAACGAAGCCAAGGTGATCAGCAAAGCAGTGCGTTCTGTGCTGTCATCGCGCTACAAGAATATTGAGGTGTTGATCATTGACGACGGCTCAAAAGACAATACGTACGAGGTTGCGCGCAAACTAGCCCTCAAATATCCGTGCGTAACCGCCATCCACCAGCGTAACAGTGGCAAAGCGGTCGCATTGAACAAGGGTGTCCGCCGTGCCAAGGGCGAGATTGTGGTATGCATGGATGCCGATACGGTGTTTGAGCGCGAGACGATTCAACGACTGGCGCGACATTTTTATGACCCGAATGTTGCGGGCGTTGCCGGGTACGTGCGCGTTGGCAATATTCGCAATGCACTCACGCGTTGGCAGGCGCTGGAATACATGACCAGTATTGCGATTGAGCGCGGCGCTCAGGCGTTCCTTGGCGCAATCACTGTGGTGCCCGGAGCGTGCGGCGCATGGCGGCGCAGGGTGGTGCTTGCTGCCGGCGGTTTTTCGCACCGCACGCTGGCTGAGGATTGCGACATCGCACTTTCGGTGCGCGAAACCGGCCACACAATCGTGCAGGATCCCAGTGCCATCAGCTATACCGAATGTCCGCTTACCCTTGAAGACTTGGCCAAACAGCGCTTCCGGTGGGTGTTCGGAAATATTCAATCGTACTGGAAGCACCGCCGGATGTTCTTCAACCGGCAGTTTGGCTGGCTGGGCATGTTTGTGTTGCCAAATGCGGCGCTGTCGGTGCTGTTGCCGATGCTCTTCTGGCCATTCCTTGTATCGCTGACGGTTGCCAATGTGCTGGCCGGCAGATGGTGGGTGATGCTGATTTTCTTCGGCGTTATGCTGACGCTGCAGTTTATTGTGGCCAGCGTCGGTCTGGCGCTGGCCAGGGAAAGCCCCCGGCATCTGCTTGCCGTGCCGCTGACCCGGTTGGTCTATGCGCCGCTTCGCACCTACATTTTGTACCGGTCGCTGCTGACAGCGCTCAGTGGCGCATTCGTAGGCTGGAACAAGTTAAACCGCAGCCAAACTGTTACAGCCCCAGCGCGGTCTCGGCCTTTTCGGGCAAATCAGCGAGCTCGCGGAGGATAGGACTTTTGTCGGCCAGCGTAACCAATAGGTCTTTGTCTTCGACCGTGTTTTTGAGCTCGATTGCCTCAAGCTGCGCAACTGCACTATAAATTGTCGCGTCGTCACCGAGGTCGAGTCCCCTGCCCAGCATGACGAAGTTGTTGGCGGCCTGGCTGAGCGTGGCGGCACCCTCGGTCGTAAGCTGCTCAAATCCCGCCGGCGCCGGTATGCTGCGCAGTTTGTCGGCGTCGGCGTAGAGTTCGTTAGCGGCACTGAACATGCTGCCGCCATTGCCGATCAGCGTGTTGAAATCGTAGATGCTGTTAAACGCAGCAAGATGCCCGTCCAGCCGCGCCTGCATTTCGGTATATGTCTGGAGATATGTAAGCAGATTGCGATATTCATCCAGCACCTGTCTGCTCTGTTTTACGAGCGCTTGGGATTGATTGTGTCGCACTTCGGCTGTACGGTAGGTGTGGGCAAAATCGCCGCCCGGCAGTTTGACAAGACGGCTGGTCGACTCAAGCCTAGCGAGCGTATCTTCTGCGTACTTTATATCCTGCAGGGCGCTCCTGATCTGATCATTGCGTGCAGATAAACTTATGTCCGGATCGGTAAACAGTGGTAAGGTGGCGCTGCTGGCCGTTTTTTTGAGCGCTTCCCCGGTGGTGCTGAGCGATTGATGTATATCATCCAGGTAGTGCCTGCCCACTGCCGTCGGCACCACCAGTGTATACAGCACGACTGCGGCGGCGACAATAATTCCAGCGGCAATAATATGGCGCAGTCGTGTCCCTCTCACGCGCTGATTATAGCCTGACACGCTATTTGTAGTGTGTGAATGATTTGACACACGCTACGAGCAGGACATATACTGGGAATCGTTGCCTCAGGATCGACTGGATGCCCAACCGATTCCGAGTTCTCGTCCCAACCAGTTGCAAGCAACCCGCCCAGCAAAGGCGGTCCGTAAGGTAACAAGGCCGGTAAACGCCGCCAGGGGGAATGACACTATGTCAGCAGCGAAAGAAAACAAACACCCCCAAAAGCCAAATTGATGTAGCAGCCACTAATTAATCAACTAACAAAGGCTCCGGCATGCTATGCAAGATCGGTGCCGGAAGCCCTAATAACTCTAAAGGGGGAATTTTTAGACCTTGCTTTTTGATAAACTGAAAAATGCGACGAAGCACAAACTTTCGCCGCTTGTATTCAGTGTCTCGGCGATAGGTTTGTCGCTGACGGCGGCATCCGCACCAGCGGTTAATGCCGTAAGCTTCGATCAGCAACTTAGTCAGCTCAAACAAAACAACATTGTCGCAACTACAAACAAAAAGCAGCTCACCACTGAGGTCAAGGATCTCAGCAAGACGGTGGCCGAACTGCAAGTCCAGGTCGACACCATTGACAGTGAACTTGCCAAAACTACCAACAAGGTAAACGAGCTTACGAAGACGGTCGTTAAGACCGAAAAGGATCTGGCCAAGCAGCGTGCCATGCACGCACTGAACCAGGAAAACCGCTCCAAGCTCGAGAAGCAAATTAACGAGACTGCCAACAGCGCCAAGCAGCTGACCAAGCAGCTCGAGCGCGAAAAGCAGTCGCAAGAAAACCTGTTGGCCGACCAGAAGGTCATGCAGCAGCAGCTGGCCAAGCGCCGCGACGAAAGCATGCGCCTGATCGGCCTGAACCGTGAGCAGCAGGATGCGTTCGAGGAAAGCGTGAAGGCGAACATCGACAAGATTGTTCAGTCCGAGCGCAACAAGGCCGTCGAAAACAACAAGAAGGCAGAGGAAAAGCCGGCCGAAACGCCTGCTAAGACCGAGGAGGCTCCTGCTCCAGAGCCTAAGCCTGAGCCTGCACCTGCGCCTCAACCAAAGCCCGAGCCGGTTCCTGGCTCCGCAGAATGGGCAGCGGCACAGCCTTCTTACCCGTGGGCAAACGCCCCGTTCCCGAACGACTTGCCTGACCCGTGGGGTATGTTCCAGCGTCAGTGTGTGTCGTATACCGCGTGGAAGGTCGCCCAGAGTGGACGCCACATGCCGTACTGGGGTGGTGTTGGTAACGCCAACCAGTGGGACGATAACGCCCGCGCCGCCGGTATTCCGGTAGACACCAACCCTCGTGTCGGTGACGTTGCAGTGATGCACATCGGCCCTTACGGACACGTAATGTACGTTGAAGCCGTGAACCCTGATGGAACCATCCGCATTAGTGAGTATAACTACGACCTTCAAGGTAACTACAGCGAGCGCACCATTAGCCCTGCCGGTCTAGTCTTCATCCACTTCCCTTAGTCAGCAACATAAAAAAACCGGGCCGTCTCGGCCCGGTTTTTATTGAGCGTCCTTTAAATAAAAACCAGCCTCGGTAAGCCGTTGTATGAGCTCGGGCGTTGGCTCAAAAGCCTGTTCTGACCCTTTGTGCACCTGGGTCCGAATATTTTCTACGAGCATTGTTGCGGATTGATCGGCCTGCTCAAGTGTTAAGCCATTAGGAAACATCCCGGTCTGGCGGGCGATCACACTACCTGCGTGGTAGGCGCGCAGTTCTGTGCGGTAGCGCGCAAGTACGGTCTGCGGATCTGCTTCCGGATCACCGTCCCAGTTGTGCTCGGCGTCATATCCGTGGACATATTCGTGAAGTAGGGTCGGTCCGTCGGGATGGGTTTCGGGAATTACGGCAACTGTTATAAGTGGCCTACTGACCGCATGTACTACCATATCCCTGCCGTCGTATTCTATTTCTATGGGTAGCTCAGAGGTGAATGTGTAGCCAATTTCCGCTGTCGGGTCGATATTGGTGAAGTCTATTGTCGTAGCCGGAGTCCGCTTACACATGTCATAAAAGTATTTGTGAATCATTTCTAATGCCCTAATCGGCACTTCCGGTACATGTTCTTGCTCTATACGAAGGCGGGTAGGTGTGCTTGTTGCAAAAGAATGTCCGACGGTTATGGTCTCTCCGGGGAATGCAGGCACCAAGCCATATCCATCCTTTCCTCGTTTTGTTAAGGGAACCTCTGCGACGCCATTACGAACATTAGGCAAGAATATATGTTGTTCGATGTTTCTCATGGCACGAACAACAGGTCGTACTTCTGGGTGGAAGCCGGAAGGGTCAAGTTGTTTGGCGAGTTCGGCGGCATTTTCGACGAGTCTGTCAAATGCTTTCGTGCGTTTATTCGGACCAGGGATGAACATATACTTTTAAAACTATAACATTATTATTCCGATTTTTCAACGAGTGTATACATTAATTAACAGAAGTTGCACCCCTCTTTGGCTATTATGACCGAGAGGAGGACTGTATGACTGCAGAAGAACTCATGAGTGCCATCACCGACGAGGTTAAGGATGCGGCGAATGTGCGCGTGATATTTGGCAATCCGGTTACTGCCGATGGTGTGACGGTTATTCCAGTCGGTGCTGTCAAGATTGCAGGCGGCGGTGGCAGTAGCCATGCCGGCGCTGCGCCGCAGGGAGAAGGTGAAGCGGCCGAAAGCGGCATGGGGCTTGGCGCCAAAGTCATCACCCGCCCGCTCGGCTACATTGAGGTGTCGAATGGCTCGGCCAAGCTCATCCCGATCATTGACGTCACCAGAATCGTGCTCGCCAGCCTTGTGGCTACCGGCCTTGCGCTGTTAACGTTCGGCAAGTTGTTTATGAGGCGGTAGCCAACGCACTCTAAAGTCCGGATTCGATGAATACGGTTTTATTCCGGTAGGCCTGCAACCCGAGCTGCGTGCCGGGTGTCAGATTGCCAGGCAGATTGTTGATATCAAACCAGCGTAGGTCGTCGCATTTTTCCGGCTCCATGATCTTCGGTTGGCCCTGCCAGCGACTCGCTGTAAAGAATGTATAGATATATTCTTTGCCGCCCTCGGTGAAGTGTCCGTGGAACATGGCTACAAATTTGACGTCACTGTCCGCAACGATAATCCCTATCTCTTCCCTGGCCTCGCGGCACACGGCAGTTGCCAGCGATTCATTGCCATTGATGTGCCCGGAGGGCATGTCATAGCTCCCGTCGTACCAGCCGGTATTCATGCGTCGGTGTAGTAGTACTTTACCGTCTTTGATGAGCAGCATAAATACGGAAACCGGTAAGGTAAATCGTTCTTTGGACATACCATACAGCATATCACGTAACAACGGATGCAGATGGATCTGTAACTCCCCTTACATACGTCACGTCTGTTTTAGTGCATACTGGGGCGGTTAGGAGGAGATTTTTATGGCAGTCCAACTCCCCTCGCCCACTGAATGGCGCGAACTCAAGGAGTTTAAAGAGCTGTTTTGTCTTACGATCTACGCGCCGCACATCGATTTTGATCCGAACGGCGCGACCAATCCGAACCAGATTGAGCTAAAGAACATGCTGGAGCAGGCCGAGGTAGCGCTGCTGAACGATGGGGCGCATCCGCGTGATGTAGACAAAACGCTTGGGCCGGCCCGCGGACTCTTGCCGACTCACGAATTCTTTACACTCCGGGGCGAAAGTCTGGCGCTGTTTTTGCATCCCAAGCTTTTCAAGTACTACCATCTGCCCGGTGATATCCCGCACCTCTTAAGCATCGGCCGCGGCTTTAGCCTGGAGCCGATGGAGCTGGCGGTTGGCGACAACAGATCGTACCTGGTGCTGGTGCTCAGCCATAACAACGTCAAATTGTATGAGGGCGACCGCTTTACCATCCGCGAACTTAGGCTCAAGAACTTCCCTGCTCATTTTGCGCAGGCCATCCGGCTTGACGAGTACCCCAAAGCCAAGCAGAGCCGCATGGCTTCCCCGGCCAGCAACCGCCGCAGTTCAGAAATCACCCACAGCCCTTACAGCGAAAGCCAGACAGATAAAGACATGCTGCTCGATTACTTCCACCTGGTAGACCGAAGCCTCCGCAAGCTGCTCCAGAAAAAGAATCTGCCAGTCATCCTGGCCGGCGTGGAGTATTTGCTGCCAATCTACCGCCAGGCCAACACCTCGCCGTACCTCTTGCCGAAGGTGCTAACCGGCAATATCGACCGCGAACGGCCGGACGAAATCCGCCGCCGCGCCTGGCGGTTAATCAAAGAAATGGAGGATGGCGCATGACGACGAAACTTCTCAACCTCACTACGGTTCGCATCCCCGTAAACGGGGTGATGCTTGAGGGCGAACTGGAAATTCCAACAGATGCCAAGGGGTTGGTGATTTTTGCCCATGGCGCAGGCAGCTCACGGTTCAGCCCGCGTAACATGGCGGTTGCCAAGCGACTGCAAGCGCACCGGCTGGCAACGCTGCTCGTCGACCTGTTAACTGGCGAGGAGGATTTGGCGTACGAAAACCGTTTTGACATTGATCTTTTGACCGAGCGCTTGAGCGCGATTACGGATTGGGCGGAACACGACTCGCGCACCAGCAGTTTTCCTATCGGTTACTTTGGCGCGAGTACTGGCGCAGCAGCCGCGCTCTTGGCCGCTTACGGCGCCAGCGATACGGTGCGGGCAGTGGTATCGCGCGGCGGCCGGGTCGACCTGGCTGAGCGCGTGCTTGATAAAGTTACCACCCCTACCCTGCTCATCGTCGGCCAAAACGACGTCGGCGTGATCGAAGTCAACCAGGATGCTTTTCTTAGACTTAAAGGCAAAAAGGAACTCTCCATCATCCCCCGTGCCTCGCATCTGTTTGAAGAACCGGGCGCATTGGACCGGGTGGCGGTACTGGCCGCAGAATGGTTTAATACATATTTGAATGGACCATCGTACAATAAACGCGGCGGAACTGGGGATCAAGCTTGAGGCGAAAGAAGAGCGCGAACTCTTTAAGTGGTTTTTGGCATGTTTGCTGTTCGGCAAGCCCATCCAGCAGCAGGTGGCCAGGCGGGCGTATGAGGTGCTCATTGGCGCTGGCATTGATTCTGTTGAGAAGCTGGCCGGCAGTACTTGGGACGATCTGGTGGCGCTGCTCGACCAGGGGCATTACGTGCGCTACGATTACTCGACAGCTACGAAGTTATTGGAGGTTAGCCGGGCGCTCAAAGAGCAGTACGGCTCAGTTACCGAGCTACTAAAGGCCTCCGAAGACCCGCGCGAGCTCGAAGAGCGGCTGACGGCATTTAAGGGCATTGGCCCTAAAACAGCAGAAATTTTTGCTCGCGACGTCGTTCCTGTCTGGTTTGGCGCGGTCGATTCGCACGACTTTGAAGTTGCCAAAGCTGCAGCCGAGGTATTGAACCGTCACAGGTACGAGGCATACATCATCGGCGGTGCGGTGCGTGATCTGCGTTTGGGGCTGAAACCTAAAGATTTCGACCTGGTTACCAACGCTACACCCGAGCAAATCCAGGAAATCGGCGATTTTGCCAAGTCGACGTATAAGGACACCGCCCAGGCCTTTGGTGTCACCCGCGTCAAATTCCACTGGCGCGGGCGCGATCATGAGCTCGAAGTTGCCACCTTCCGCCGCGACGTCGACCCGCACCTCGGCCGCCGCGCGACGAAAGTGGAGTACGCTACGCTTGAGGAAGACGTCAAGCGCCGCGATTTTACCGTCAACGCCCTGGCGCTCAATCCCGCCACCAACGAAATCATCGACTACGTCGGCGGCATCGATGATCTGAAAGCGCGCAAAATCCGCTTTATCGGCAACCCCGAAAGCCGCATCAAGGAAGATCCGCTCCGTATCATGCGCGCCATCCGCTTTAAGAACCAGCTCGGCTTTATGTACGACGAGCAAACGGCTGACGCGATCATGAAAGCTGTTGAGCACGGCGCGGTCGAAACAATCGCCACCGACCGCCTGCGCGACGAACTTACGCGCCTGCTCGTCCACCCCACCCGACGCCGCGCGCTGATGGATTTGGACACCTTTGGCATCCTGGATCGAGTGTTGCCTGAGGTAACTGCTGGCAAAACAGTCATCCAGCAGCCGCAATACCATGCCGAAGGCACGGTTTGGAAGCACGAGCTACTCATTCTCGACTACCTGCCCGAGCATCCCAGTCGCCGTCTGGCTTGGGCGGCACTGCTGCACGACATCGGCAAGGTTAAAACCGCCCATTCGTCAGACGGCAAGCCGGAACACCTGACGTTTAACGAGCATTACAGCGTTGGTGCCGAAATGGCGCGCGATATCCTGAAGCGCCTTAACTTCTCCAAGCGCGACATCGCCGACATCACCTGGATGATCCACTACCACATGGCTATCGATGAACTGCCCAACATGCGGCCGAGCCGGCAGCGCCAAATGCTCGGACATCCGGCGTTCGAAGACCTCTTGGAGCTCCACCGCGCCGATGCCGCAGCCAGCTGGCGCCCCAACGAGCCGCACGGACAGAAGCCGCCGTTTAAGGAGATTGAGCGTATTTGGCACCAATACCAGTCCACTCCGCCCGAACAGCGCCAGCCGTCGCTAAAGCGCGATCTCGGTATCGACGGCAACTGGCTCATCAAGTATTTCGGCGAGGAATTTAACTTAACTGGCCAGCTCATCGGCCGGGTGCTCAGCGAACTCGAAGAATTCTACCAAGACACCGGCGAGAAAAACCGCGAAGTCTACACCGAAAAAGCCAGAAAGCTATTAGAGCGACAATAGGGATAATGTTATCCAATTAGGTAGCTTGGGAACCGATAGCGCTGAGGTGGTTTCTAATAGGCATGAAGACCATGGCAGCGCTGGTTGGAGTAATAAACGCAAAAGGATCCCATGGGTTGTTGGGATTTAAGATGACTGATTCAGGGAGTCCTGTGTCAATGAGGCGGCCACTTGTGTCTCCCGTCAGGATATTTCTTAAGGCGTGTATATACGCTGGCAGCATTTTAGAGTAGCGATTTTCTGTAGTGCTCGGCAACTCGTTTTGCTCGCAGAAAGCGAACATGTTTTGTATTTCTTCAGGAGTTGGCAGGTGGTATGCGGCTCCCGCTGCTTGCAGTATTTGCGTGGCGTTGGGTGGTCGCTTGGAGTCAACATCGCAGGCTAGAATGCACGTGAATGCATTTTCGATCGCATTATTATTAATCCACCGCTCTAGTGATTCGAGTGCTAGGAGATCTTGGTTTGGTCCCCGGCCGCTTCGTGACAGTGCTTGTTCGCGGGCTGGTATAAGGCTATCACCGCCCATGTCTACAGCCATTATGCTGTCCATAGACACACCGCCGCGCTCGGCGTTTCGTTGGCGTATGATCGACATGGCGTATGCAATTTGGTCATCCAGCGATATGCCCGGGCTGCGCATTATGAGCAGAACGGGGCTATCGTCGTTTTCCTTTGCGGCAATATCTTCAAAGTAACGTCCACGTGGTCCGTTTTGTTCATTCGCGTCAGTTAGGTGTGTGTCTTCGCGAACGATGTATACGCCTCCGCCACAATCTTCAGCGTTTTTTGGTATTCTTGGCCGGCCAGTGTTATGATCGATGCCATCTCGGATTGATACCATGCCTAAGCACTCTTTTGCGGGACAGATGGCTTGTTTTAGCAAGGCACAGCCTACTATATCAGCGCCGCCGCCAAGCGCAACGTACACATAGCCCTTGCCAGGCAGTTCTGATGTAAGTTCAGGCATTTCACGTAAGCCGTCTAGTTGTATCGGTGGTTTTTCGATTTTTTTGGCGATGAGGCTGGTGCCTGCAGATTCTAATACAAGTTCGCCGCTAAGTAGCTCTTCGGGCGATACTGCTGCCATTTGTGCCAGTTGCCTGACGACAATGTCGTGAATGTTTCCATCGGCAAGTCCTCTGCTTCGTAGCTGTTGATAACGGATTGCTACTTGTGCAAAAACATATCCACCAATCAATGTTGCCTCGGCTATGGGATCTGGCGCTTGTTGTTTTTCGAGAACAGCTTTAAGGTTCTTGAATAATTTTGGCGCGTAATACGCAAGCGGGCTGGCTATGCCGGCATCTTCGCTTAGGCCAAAGAGTTGGACGAGCGCCTTGCTGGCATTCGGCCCAAAGAGGTCGGGATTGTGTATTGTGATATTTACGCGCTCTGCATCCTCTGGAGTATTGAGGCCAAGCATGCAGCATATGCGCGCAATAGTAACATCCTCTGGGGTGTTAAAGGGCAGCTCCAATCTTTCGGCACGTTTATTTAAGTATGACCGGTATATGTCCAATCCGGTTGCATTCGGTTCGGCACCTTTAATGGCATCGTGTAACATGCCGAAGTTGTTTACCAGGTTATCGTCAATTATTTTTGATCCGCGTCCACTTTCGTGTCCGCGCGCGCCAGCAAGATCAAACCAAAATTCGGCCATGATGTGACGGAAGAGTTCTAGATTTTTCTTGAGTTTGGCAAGCCCCTCTACGCTCCGCGCACTACTTTCCCCCTGTAGGATCTGCCCAAAGTTAAGGCGAAGCTTTAGTGCTTCAATGATGATGCTTTGATCTTCTTCGGGTAGTGCCGTGAATGAGCCTAGGCTTTCGGTGAATTTTTGGAGTTTCCCAGCGTCCAATTCTTTCAGCTGCCGTACATCACCTCGTCTTTCTAGGCAGATGAGCAATGCCTCATCATGGTCGGTTACTGGACGACCTTCGAGACGGGCTGCTATTTCCAGATAAAGCTTTGTTTTACCGAGGTCGTTCATGGCCAGATGAGTTTTTACCCTGTGTACCGCTTTCTCATCTGGCATCCACTCCGCTGTCCAGTTGTATTGTACGTCAAAACTTGCGCGGCTCAATTTTGACTTCTTTGGGTCTCGCTCTTCTCCTTCTCGTTCCCGGAGTTCTTCTGCAGTAAACGAATCGTAATCACGGGCTAGTGTACTATCTAATGCATTGAGTGCCGCCAGTGTCCTTGCCGGCTCAACAAGATCCATGTCGTTTGTTACTTCAGGAAAAATATGTCTGGCTGGATTGTTGCCAATAGATTTTGGTGAGACGGGAGTTATAGCGTCTGGGCTACACTCAGTGAGCAATTTTATGCAAGGATAAGTATTTACATAGCCTCGAGCACGCTCGAGAAGCTGGGCGTTAATTTCTCCCGGTTGATGCAGAAGTTCTGTTGCCTCGTTCACATCGATAGTATAGTGATATGTTCCATGTTTTGTCTATTAGTGGTGATTGCGGCTTTTCTAACGGTCTTCCTCATTAGTATTGACTATGATAGGAGTGTATGAACGAGAACAATCAAGATCAGTCAATATCGGTCGGACCTGTGTCTAATGACCAGCTGACGGTGAGTTTGCCGGCGAACTTGATTGCGCAGATTGATGCGGTTGTTGGGAGCGAGTTTACGGACCGCGATGATTTTATCCGCGCGGCAGTGCGCCACTACCTTGAGTATTTGCAGCATGTGCAGCGTACCACGAAGCCAACGGACATAGGGTGAGGAGCGTATGGCAAATAGTAATGATGATGACAGCCTGCATCCGTCGCCGGACGATGCACTAGAATCACCGGATGATATTTACAATCCTCGTATTGACGAGGAGCGTCTTGAAGAAGATTACGACCCGCCGTTCACGCCCGCTAGTCCGCACGTAACCACGCCCAAGCTGCCGCCCGACCATCCGGCAATTGACACAAATGTCGACCCCCACGAAGCCTACGATGAAGGCGACACCAGTGCCACTGATTACGATGCGCAGGAAGAACAAACCGACCCCGATGCGCTCTACCCGCCCGATCTCGAAACTGGCACGCTCGACGAAGACGAGGAGGAGGGGCATGGCTGACCTGCTTGCCGGCAGCCTGGAATCAGTCGGCTTTCCGCTCGCCATGGCGTTTGCTCCGGACGGCCGGGTGTTTTTAAGCGAGCGCGTGGGACGACTGTGGGAGATTAAAGGCGATGCATATCGCGTGGTGTACCACTTCTCTACCGTGCCGTTGCTTGTTCATAACGAAACGGGTTTGCTTGGCATTGCGCTTGACCCAGATTTTACTGAAACAGATTACATTTATTGCTACTACACAACCGGCACGAATGCGAGTGACATGAAAAACCGTGTTGTCCGCTTGAAAGTAAGTAATCCAGTCGAAGAAGTATTGCTGGATAACATTCCAGCCGGACTCATCCACTGCGGCGGCATTCTGGCTTTTGGGCCGGACAAAACGCTCTACATCGGTGTGGGCGTAGATGATCAAGTTAAAGAACATGCCCAGGATACGGATCGGCTGGATGGCAAGATTTTGCGCATCAATCGCGACGGCAGCATTCCGGCCGACAACCCCCTCCCTGGCTCGCCGGTGTATAGCTGGGGTCACCGCAATATCTTTGGCTTGAGCTTCCATCCAGAGACCGGCACTGGCTACATCTGCGACGTCGGGCCGAACAGGCAGGACGAAATTAATATTTTAGAAAAAGGCGCCAACTATGGCTGGCCGGTCGAGGTGGGTCCGACCGAAAACCAGAAAACGGTGAACCCGATGATAAGCTACGAACACGTCATCACACCCACGCAGTGCGTCGCCATTGATAATTACCTCTATTTTGGCAGCTACAACGAAGGCACGGTGCACCGGCTGACGCTCACCGGCGACCGCTACGACCAAGTTATTGACGACCGCATTGTCTACCGCTTTACACCATTCGGCATCGTCGGCGTATTCTGCAGCCCCGACAGGCAGTTTTACGCCGTTACGCCGCAGTATGTTATCAACATCACAAAAGACATTACCGCCGCAGTTTAGGTTATTTTTTAAGACCAAGCAGTTGAGTTGGCCCAATCACGTTATTGTAGGAGTTCAGTAATGATCCCCTTTTTGTTTACGGCGTCTTTTAGTGTTTCTATGGCCTCGTTCTTTGCCTCGTTGGCTCCTATTTTGTCGAAGTAGACAATCATGCCCAGACATTCATATAGAACATAGAAGCACATCACTTCACTTAAGTTTGCGGGGAGCGGTACGGATTTGCCGTACGCTTGCAAGAATGTCTCTTTTTGTTCTGGAAAACGCGTAAGTTCCCAGATGTAGAATTTAGCCAGGTCAAACAGCGGCCGGCCGCCGAATGCTATCCCGTAGTCAATGAGTATGACATCCCCGTTCTCCTTGATGAGAAAATTCTCGAGGTAAAAATCGTGGTGGACGAGCATGGGTTTGTCCTTTGTTTCTTCGTCCAGTACGTGTTTGGTTTCTTCTAGAGCCTGGATGAGTTTGGCAAAGAAAGGCTCGTCAAAGATGTGTCTTACTGTCTCGAGTTTTTTGTCGAGTTTCTCGAGGATCAGACCTTTCCAGGATTGGCCGGACGGCTCGAGGATGTTGCCAAACGTGTCGAGCTCGATGCTGTTGGTTATGCCGGCCGTTTCGCCGATGCTGCGGAATATTTCGCTAACGCTATGGTTTCCCTGTTTTACGGCCCGACTTGCCGGTATCCCGTCAATGTATTCGAGGAGCAGGAAATTCTGGGGTTCGTGGTCGCTTACAAGCAGTCGCGGCGCATGAGCGCCCTTTTCTTGCAACATTCTCAGTGCAACCCACTCCCGTTTGATGGTTTCCGAGTCATGGACAAAGCTTTTGGCGATGAACTTTGTACATGGCGGCGCACTCTCTACGAGGAAAGTGTTGTACGTCCTCCCGTCTGCCGACACGAATTGCTTGATGATTTTCGTGGCGGTTTTGTCAAGGAAGGGATATTCTTCCAAAAGAGTTTTTAGGGCGTTTTCGGGATTCATGATCGACTAGTACTGTAGCGTACAATGATAGGTGATGTAAGAAACGTTTAGCAACACCGGCTACAGAAGCAGTTACTCTTTAGTACTAAGCATTGGGATGTAATTTCCCCTCTGCTGTTTGTAGGCAAGAAGGGTGCGGCGACGTTTGATGCATTGTCCGACGAAGCGGTTGCTGATCTGCGGCAATGCGTAAGCCACATCATTGCTACTGTACGCAAGCAATACACTTTACTGCAGAATCTATTACGAGAAGCAGGCTAGACTACAGTACCGCTTGGCGGCGGTGTCGTGCGGTGTTTACGTGCGCTTTTACGAAAAGCTCGTCTGGATTTAGGTTGTGCCAGTGTTCGGGGATTTGGTTCCTAAAGTGTTTGCGCTTGTGGTCGTTGTCGAGCTCGTTGATGACAGCGAGGGTTATAAGAATAACGAGCGAAACTGCGTATACCGCTGCCGTGCCTACCCCGTTGTTGTCGTAGTGATGGGTTAGCGCGATAAACAGCAGGATGAGCGACGGGATGGCGACCAGGACATGCAACAAAGCCGGCAGATGCTGGTCCCGGTGTTCGAGATAGGTGTGTACATCCCGGCGTGCAACGCTGCGCCGGATGGTTTTGTAGCGGTCAAAGGCTGAATTGACCGCGATGCTGGCGAAGATCACATACGTAAACCCGACAAGCGGCAGGAGTACTTCAAGCAGCGATGTCTCGGTGTCTTTATCAAAGTAAAGTCCCCAGTCGTTCAATACAAATTTCCAAAAAAGCGTGATTGCTACACTGATGAGCGCCGGTATAACAATTACGCCCGCCACCCGGTAATTCCGATTTTTCTTTTCCGTCCCCCTTGCCATGTCAACTGTTCCCATTTTAAACAACCAAAGACACCGCGGCTGTTTTATAGGCTTGTGGTTATGTTTAATTATACTATCAGTTAACCGAAAAGTTATCCGTCGTCACCAAACTCCAAGCCAAACAAAAACGACTAGGATAAAACCTAGTCATTTTTGTCTGGCTGGGGGTGAGGGATTCGAACCCCCGATCACGGGACCAAAACCCGTTGCCTTACCACTTGGCCAACCCCCAATGGTTGGATAAAACGCCAAGGTTATTTTATCGCAAAAGGGCGGTTTGTTCAACGCGTTGAGCGCTAGTTGCGGTCGGTTTCGTGAAAAGTCCGTGAAAAGACTTGCCCATTTCCCTTCCCCTGTCGTAGAGTGAAGATAATATGGCAAAACAGACACCAAGCGCCAACGCGGCGGATTATATAAAGCCGCTCAATATGAATGGTTTGCAAGGCCGTATGCTTACCATGCCGGCGCCAAAGGGCAAAAACCGCGAGATTTTGATGGTGTATGGCCACCATTCCAGCCTTGAGCGGTGGTTTGGTCTGATCCAAGTACTCAACAGATACGGCGCCGTGACGGTGCCTGACCTGCCCGGCTTTGGCGGCATGGATAGCTTTTACAAGATCGGCCAAAAGCCGACGCTCGACAACATGGCTGATTATCTCGCAGCATTCATTAAACTGCGCTACAAGCGGCGCCGCATTACGATTGTCGGCATGTCGTACGGTTTTGCGGTTGTGACAAGGATGCTGCAACGCTTCCCTGACATTGCAAAAAAGGTTGATCTGCTAGTCAGCATTGTCGGGTTTGTGCACAAGGACGACTTCCAGATACCTGGCTTTCGCGGCGTTGCGTTCAGGTATTTGCCGCGCGTGTTCCAGTGGCCTATTGCCTCGCACTTTTTTCGCGTTGTTTGTTTACACCCCCTGGTGCTCAGGTTTGCCTACACCAAGACCAAACACGCCAAGTTTCTTGATCTGACGCCGGAACAGATGGAGCGGATGCTTGAGGTCGAGATTGACCTGTGGCACAACAATGACGTGCGCACCTACATGTACACCACGATTACCATGTTTACGTTGGACAACTGCAACAAGCGGGTCAACTTGCCGGTGTGGCATGTTGCTACCAAGAACGACCACTTCCTGAACAACCAGCTTGTTGAGCAGCACATGCGCGTGGTCTTTACAGACTTTCATGGCATGGAGGTTGACCTGACCAAGCACGCGCCAACAGTTATTGCCGACGCCAAGGAAGCCGAGCCCTTCATTCCGCCCAAACTCCGGCGGGTCCTAGCCAGTAAGCCTTAGGGGCCACCTTGGGTTGCACATGGTACAATATGCGTAACTATGCGTAAGATGAAAATCGGCATTGTCTGCCCCTACGACATCATCAAAGGCGGCGGCGTACAGGAAATCGTCAAGGCCCAGGCCGAAGGATTGCGTAAACGCGGCCACGACGTGTTAGTCATTACACCGCAGCCGCCGGGGTATGAGGGCGAGCCGCCGAACGAATACACCGTTTTTGTAGGCCGCTCAACAGATGTCCGTCTGCCGACGCGCACTACCATCCAGGTGTCGTCCAACGGTCGCGAAGAAGCCGACGAGCTATTGGAACGGGAGCATTTTGACATCTTACATTTCCACGAACCATGGGTGCCGTCGCTCGGCGCCTACATGCTGCCCCGCTCGAACGCGATTAACGTTGCAACATTCCACGCCAAATTGCCGGAAGGGTTTGTGATTAAGGCGGTCTCGCAAGCCATCCGCCCGCTCGCCAAGGCAGTCATCAAGTATATTGACGTATTTGCCGCGGCATCAATTCCCGGCTCGGAGTACGTCTCTTCCCTGACAGATGAACCTGTCGCCTATGTGCCGGTCGATATCGACCTCAAGCAATTCAAACCATCCAAGAAACAAAACGACAACCGGCCAAATAAGACGATTTTGTACGTTGGCCGGCTGGAGGGGCGCAAGGGCGTGAAATATTTGCTTCAGGCGTTTGCGCTGCTCCAGGACAAATACCCGACCCTTAAGCTCGACATCCTGGGTGACGGCGTGGATCGCGTCAAACTAGAGCTACTCGCCGAAGATTTGGAGCTGAGGAATGTGGAGTTCCTCGGCTTCCGCGACAATGGCGAAAAGCTCAGGCGCTTCCAGGAGGCTGATGTCTTCTGTAGCCCGGCTGTGTTTGGCGAAGGGTTTGGCAAGGTGTTACTCGAAGCCATGGCCACGGGCGTGCCGACGGTCGCTGGCGACAATCCAGGCTATTCGTCGGTCATGACCGGCTTTGGCGCGATCTCGCTCGTTAACCCGCGCGATGTGCGGGACTTTGCCCGCCGCTTGGAGCTGATGCTCTACCAAAAAGACTTGCGCCAACTCTGGCGCAAGTGGGCAGCCAAAGAGGTGCAGCAATACAGCACCGAGTGCATGCTCGACAAATACGAAGCCCTCTACCGCGAGGCGCTGAAACACGGAAAGCGCGTATAGGGTGGGAGTATGAAGATTGGCCTGGTGCTCGATGACTCGCTAGACAAGCCCGATGGCGTGCAGCAGTACGTGCTCAGTATTGGTCGTTGGCTGGCCGAGCAAGGTCACGATGTGCACTACTTGGTTGGCGAAACCAAGCGAACCGACATACCCAACATTCATTCCTTAAGCCGTAACGTCAAAGTGCGGTTCAACCAAAACCGCATGGCCATGCCCTTGCCTGCCCGCATGAAGACCATTCGCGAGCTGCTCAAGCGCGAGCAGTTTGATGTGCTGCACGTGCAGGTGCCGTACAGCCCTTGGCTGGCCGGACGTATCATTAAGGCGGCTGGGCCGGAGACGGCAATTGTCGGCATGTTTCACATTTTGCCCTACTCGAAAATGGTGACCGCGGCTAATCATGCACTCGCCAGGTGGGCGCGGGCGCAAGGCAGCTTACGCCGGTTCGATGCGCTCATGGCGACCTCCCGGCCCGCTGCGGATTTTGCCAAACGGACGCTTCGCATCCCTGCTACGGTAGTCGGACTCCCGATAGATATCAGTAAGTTTGCTGGCGCTAAGCCGTTTGAGCAGTACGCCAAAGGCCGGACGGTTATGTTCCTGGGCAGGCTCGTGGAGCGCAAAGGTTGCCAGTATTTGCTCCGGGCAGTGCACCGCGCCATTCGCGCTGGACAGTGGCCGGATGATGCTAGGGTTGTTGTGTGCGGGGCCGGTCACATGGCAGACGAACTCAAGGCATACGTTGCGCGCCACGGCTTTGCCGACCGTGTAGAATTTACTGGTTTTATTGCGGAAGCAGACAAGCCGCGCTATCTCGCCTCGGCCGATGTGCTTGTCTACCCAAGCACGGGCGGTGAGAGCTTCGGCATCGTGCTGCTCGAAGCCATGGCGGCCAGCCATGGTGTGGTGTTAGCTGGCAATAATCCAGGTTATGCAAGTGCCATGGCGCCGCGACCGGAAAGTCTGTTTGACCCACGCGACACTGCTGCTTTTGCCGACCTGCTCGTTCGGACGCTGCAAGACAAAAAGGCAGCCAAGCAGGCGGTCGCCTGGCAGCGACAGCATGTACAGCAATTTGATGTTGCCGCCGTAGGTGAGCGGACATTAGAAGTCTTTGAGCAGGCATTGCGCCGGCATCAATCTTAAGCAATAATGGGGGTAAGATGCTACACTTCAAACCAAGCGATAAGCAAAATATGGTGACGCTCGACATCCCAAACCGCACAATCGTGCGTGTGATGCTGGTGGTTGTTGCTACGTTGCTCGGCTTGGCCGCGGTTAAACAAGCGGCATACCCGTTGACACTCATCTTTACAGCCTTCTTCCTGGCCTTGGCGCTCAATGCGCCGGTGCACTGGATCGCTCAGCGCCTGCCCGGCAAGCGCAAAGGGAGCCGCACGGCAGCTACCGCCATCTCGTTCCTGATCGTCATCCTGACCCTTGTGGCATTCCTGATAAGTGTTGTGCCACCCCTGATTAAACAGACGACTAACTTTGTGCAAACAATTCCGGCGCTCGCACGCCAGGTGCGTGACGAAGATAGCAGTATCGGCCGTTTTGTGGCCCGGTATGATTTGCAGGATGATATCGAGAAGTTCTCGAAACAGTTGTCTGATAGGTTGGGTGACTTCGGCAGTGCAGCTTTCAGTGGTGCCCAGCGGTTAGGCAGTAGTGTCGTCGCGGTTTTAACCGTGCTCGTGCTAACTTTCATGATGCTGATTGAAGGTCCGCGTTGGCAGCGGTTTGTTATGGATGCCATCCCGGACGACCGCCAGGAGCGCGTGCGGCGTTTGGCTCGCGACATGTACCGCGTAATTAAGGGGTATGTAAACGGCCAGGTGACGCTCGCGGCAATTGCCGCCCTCATGCTTCTGCCAGCGATGCTTATTTTGAGCGTGCCATACCCAATTGCGCTGGTCTTCATCGTCTTTATTTGTGGCTTGATTCCGCTGGTCGGCCACACCATTGGCGCGATTATCGTGACTTTGGTGGCGCTGTTCCACTCTATCTGGTCGGCAGTATTTATCCTTGCTTACTACATTCTGTACCAGCAGATCGAAAACTACATTATCCAGCCGCGCGTGCAGGCCAACTCCACCAACATGTCGCCGCTGCTCGTCTTTAGCTCGGTGATTATCGGTGTAAGCTTTGGCGGTCTGCTTGGCGGTCTGGTGGCCATCCCGGTAGCTGGTTGCATCCGTATTGCCCTGCTCGACTATTTGCGCGAGAAAAAAATTATTAAGCCGTCAGCCGCACAGGCGGCCATAGAGCAAAAGAAGTAATCAGGCAGTCCGTTGGCTTTTGCCCGGCCGCGGAGGCAGTGTTGGCGGGCCTGTTGGTTTTTTCAGTATCAGGTATCCAACCAAGCTCCACAGAGCTAAACCGTCAAATACCTGTCGTCCGGTGCGGTCCTCTTTTGGATTATTGATGCCAATCTTTTTAATGGCACGCCAATGCTCCAAGTCTATGATATTGCCACCACTATCGTCGTCGCGAGTGGGTCTTCTTCTGATAAGGTCAGGGTGTCTCTCTATAGCGACATTTAGGAAGCGTTGGAAGTATTCACCCGGGTTTCCTGGTTCTCCCCACAATCGGTGCGCCCGGTGTCTGGCTCCGTTGGCTAGCAGCGAGGTGCGCGAGGTTGCAATTTCGGGGGATCCCGGCCTGCCGGTAAACATCATCTGGTAATGGACGGCCACCATGCCTGCCGGCAGCCCGTGTGCACGAATCGGATTTCCGGTGTGGGTGCCGCCGTCGAATGGGCGGGTCGCGTCGTGGAACATTTCGGTGACCGTGTTGACAAACTGGCTGGCTAGTTCTGGGTCGCGCGGTTTCCGGGGTGTTACCAGCGTCCCAAGAGGATAGTACACCGTTGATAGACGGACAATGTCACCGGATCCGGAAGAAGATTCTATATTAGCCATTTTTTATATTATATCATAAAAATGGCCTCATTGTCTAAAATATTTAGGTTCGGGACCAGATTGGGCCGTGCGGGGTGTCGCGTACCGCAATGCCTTGCTTTGCCAGGACGTCGCGGAGTTCGTCGGATTTTGCCCAGTCTTTGATTTTTCTGGCTTCCTCGCGCTCGGCGATGAGCTGTTTTTGCTCGTCGGTGATGTCGCTACTCTCAAGCAACCTAAGCCCTAGAACCATATCCAGTTTTGACAAAAAATCTTCGAATTTTTGTTTTGCGTTGTTGTCGATACCGTATATATTTGCTTGGTCTATTAGTCCACTTAATCTTTCCAGAGCAATTGGTGTGTTTAGATCGTTGGTTAAGGCCTCCATGATTTCACCCCAAGCATGATCAAGCTTCAACCCTTGTACTGGAACGAGGTCAGAGCCTTCTTCATAAGCGACTGTATTAAATCGTAAATCAGCGAAGGCGCGGATGTTTTGCAGGCGGTTCTTGGCGGACTCCAGGCTTTCCCAGCTGAATTTGCTTTGGGAGCGGTAGTGGCTTTCCAAGATGTGGAGGCGCAGGACCATGGGGTCGTAGCCTTTTTCGACAATGTCAGTGATGCGGATGCCGTTGCCAAGCGATTTGCTGATCTTTTGGTCGTTGATGAGTACGTGATTGCTGTGCATCCACATCAGTGCGAAGCGCTTGCCGGTTGCGGCTTCACTCTGGGCGATTTCGTTGGTGTGGTGTACGGGCACGTGGTCGATGCCGCCAGTGTGGATGTCGAGCGTTTCGCCCAGATATTTCATGCTCATGGCGCTACATTCAATGTGCCAGCCGGGGAACCCTTTGCCCCACGGGCTGTCCCACTCCATGTCGCGTTGGCGGTCCTTGGGGCTGAACTTCCAGAGCGCGAAGTCGGTGGGGTTGCGTTTTTCTGGATTAATTGCCACGCGGGCGCCTTCTTGCAGGTCGTCCAGGTCGAGCCGGGCGAACGCGGCGTAGCCTTCGAATTTGGAGGTGTCGTAGTACACGCCGTCGCTGGTGGTGTAGGTGTAGCCCTTCTCTTCCAGCTTTTTGATGAGTTCGATTTGCTCGGCGATGTGTTCGGTGGCGCGCGGCATTTCATCTGGTGTCAGAATGTTGAGCGTGCGCATGCCGTCCAGAAAGTCGTCGGTGTAGAATTTGGCTACTTCCCACGCAGTCTTGCCTTCGCGGCGGGCGCCTTTTTCCAGCTTGTCTTCGCCTTCGTCGGCGTCGCTCACGAGATGCCCGACATCGGTGATGTTCATGACCCACTTGGGTTTAAAACCGGCTGCCTTAAGCGTGCGGATTAGCGTATCCCAGCGCACATACGTAAACCAATGTCCAATGTGTGCGTAGTCGTAGACTGTCGGGCCACAGGTGTAAATCGTCACAACTGGCGGGTTCAGCGGCTGCAGTTCGTCAACTTGTCGGGTGAGTGTATTGTAAATTTTCATATCTGTTATCCAGTATAGCATCCTAAGCTTTGTCTAATGCTTGCTCGAGATCGGCAAGCAGGTCCTCAGCGTTTTCTATGCCGACGGACAGGCGGAAGAGACCGTCGGTGAGGCCAATCTTCTCGCGCTCTCCTTTAGGAATAGAGGCGTGGGTCATGCTGGCTGGGTGGTCGATGAGCGATTCGACGCCGCCGAGGCTTTCGGCCAGCGGGAAGTATTTGAGCGCTTTTAGGAATTTTTGGACGTCGTATGTTTCGTGCAGTTCCACGGATATCATGCCGCCGGGGCCTTTCATTTGTTTTTTGACGATCTTGCCCTGTTCGCCGGTGAAGAATTCTGGGTAGTAGACTTTTTTGATTTTGGGGTGTTTTTGTAGGAACGCGGCGATTTTGCGGGCGTTAGCTACGTGACGCTCTACGCGAAGCTCGAGCGTGCGCAAGCCGCGGAGCGTCAGCCAGCTGTCGAACGGCGAAAGAATTGCACCAATGGCATTTTGCAGAAATGCCAGCTGTTTATATAAGTCGTCGTCGTTGATGATTAGCGCGCCGCCAACGCTATCGCTGTGCCCGTTGATGTACTTAGTGGTCGAATGTGCCACAATGTCGGCGCCGTGGGCAAGCGGCTGTTGCAGAATGGGTGTAGCAAAAGTGTTGTCTACTACTAGTATTGCGCCTGCTTCGTGTGCGGCATCGGCGAGTTTGCGGATATCAGTTACTTTGAGCAGCGGATTTGTCGGCGTTTCAACCCAGACAATCTTGATGTCGTGCTCGGCCAGCAGTTTTTTGGCGGCAGCAATGTCGGTGAGGTCGGCGACGTAGTGCGGCAGCCCCTGCTGGGCAAGGATTTTGGTTATAAAGCGGTAGGTGCCGCCATAGGCATCGGACGAGAACAGTATACCCTGCCCTTTCTCGAGCAGCGTGCCGATGTTGGCCAGCGCGGCCGAGCCCGAGGAATAGGCAAGCGCATATTTGCCGCCTTCAAGCGCGGCCAGGGTTTGCTCAAGCACCTTTCTGGTTGGGTTGCCGGAACGCGAGTATTCGTGTTTGTTTTTATTGCCGAACTTGAATGTGGTGGTGAGGTGGATTGGTGGGATGATTGCGCCGTCATCTTCGTTTGGTGTGTAACCGCTATGTGTTGCGATTGTTGAGAATCCTGCCATGTCTTTCTCCTATTACTAATGTTGCTGCTATTCGGGTAACAAAAAACGAGCCGGTGAGGCTCGTCCCCAGCAGCAATAGAAACCAGCCCCACCTATATACAGGTTTGGCAACAACAAATTGTGGGCTGGTATGTCAACGTAACCATTACGTTTAGCTTAGCTTGCGTTTGTTGTTTTGTCCAGTAATTCTGCGGCGACTTTGATGCATTCGGTTTTGATTTCTTCGAAGCTGCGGCCGTCCTGGACTTTGAAGCCGCTGGCGTAGGGATGGCCGCCGCCGCCGAAGTGTTCGGCCAGTTTGTCGGCGATGGGGTAGCCCTGGTTGGCGCGGATTTTAGCGGTGATGCGGCCCTCCGGGTAGATTTTGAAGGCGATGGCCAGATGGGTGCCGGTGGTCATGCGCATCTCTTCGATTACGAGCATGGACGGGTTGTACTGGGCGCTGTAGCGCTCGATTTCTTCCCACGGGATAGTGACGACGGCGATTTGGTTGTCGTGGTAGTACTCAATACGCTGCAAGAGCTCGCCTTTGTAGCGGACAAGCTCCGGGTCTTTGCGCTGCAGTTCACGCCTGGCGTGCTCCAGCTCTGCGAGTGACACCCCGCCCTCCACCAGTTCAGCAACGATGTGGATGCTGCGGGCGCTGGTGGCTTCGGTAATCAGCCCCATGCTGTCGGCCAGGATTGAGGTAGCAATCATCTCTTTAGCGGTGTGGTTGAGCGGCCAGTTGAGTTGACGCGCCAGCTCGTAAATCACCTCGCCGGTAGAGACGGCCGTGGGGCTTAGGATAACCTGCGCGTAGTCGATGGTTGTCTCGGTAGTGTGGTGGTCAATGACAATTACCGGTTTGGCGCGCAGCCAGCCCTTCTGCCCTGCTTTGTCGAGCTGCTCAAGCAGGCTGTCCGCGCCGGTATCGACAATAATGGCGGCATCGAACTGAGACGGCAGGTCCTTTTGCACACGATCCCAGCCGGGCAGGTAACGCAGATATGCCGGAATGTCCACGCCGCAGTACAAAATCGGCTCTTTGCCAAGATCGCCCAAAATCTGCTCCAACGCCAGCGCGCTGCCAAGTGAATCCCCGTCGGGGTTATCCGCTTGCAAAACCACCACGCGCTGCGCGCCATCCAAAATCTCGCGGATCTTCCCCGCTTCGTCGTATTGCATAAGTACCAGTATACCGCGATTTGACATTAACCATGAAAAGTGTTGACAAATCAATAGAGAGAGTAGACTTACGTACCAGACGTCTCGATCATTATGAGGCGTAAGAGGAGAGGACAAGTATGGGTTATAAAGAAGGTTCAGAAGTACCGGTCCCAGGTGAATTTACCGCGCAGTTGATAGACTTGATAAGTACGCCGGCAGACGGTGTCAATCGTAATCCACACATCAACTGGCGGGGCGCTCGGTTGGCTGTACAAAGTACACTTGTAAGCTATAACGACGGTTATCAGCTACAGAGTAATGGTGTTGTCGTATGGTATCCTGATGCTCAGGCTGAGCAGGTATGGAGTAGTCGGGCATTCTCATTCGAGAATGGGGTCATCGCAACTGTTTCTGGTGGGCACCCGGAAGGCTGTGCCCAGCTTCCTGAAGAGCTCGAGATAGCTTTGAATGGCTTGGCGCAGGCTTCCTTGGAGTCTCCTGTAGACAGCTAGGAATAAGCCCCCTTTGTTCAGGAATAACTGCGTCACTATAATGCTTGGCGGCCTTCTAGGGCGCGGGTAAGCGTTATTTGATCAGCGTATTCTAGGTCTACACCTATGGGCAGGCCGCGGGCAAGGCGGGTGATCTTGACGGGTCGCTCGCCTATTTGTTTTTGGATGTACAGTGCAGTTGATTCGCCCTCGACGCTGGCATTGGTGGCCAGGATGATTTCTTCCACTTTGTCTTCGTCGATGCGCTTGATGAGTTCGGCGATGTGGAGTTGTTCGGGGCCGATGCCGTCGATGGGTGAAATCAGACCGCCCAGCACGTGGTAGGTGCCGTTAAAGCTACCGGTTTTTTCGATCGCTACGATGTCGAACGGTTCCGCCACTACGGCCACCACAGTTTTGTCGCGCCTGGGGTTGGTATAGAGGTCGCTTAGCTCCTGCCCTGCCGGCACGAGCGCAAACGTCCTTTTACAGACGCCAATACCTGCGTGCAGGCCGTCCAGCGCTTCGGCAAGCTTGCGCGCCTTTGAGGGGTCGTTTTTGACCAGGTAGTACGCATAGCGCTCGGCCGTGCGCGGCCCAACACCCGGCAATTTGCCGAGCGCCTCAATAACATCAACCAGTGCTGGTGGCAGGACTTGCATCGGCTACTTTAGAAATTAGAGACCGAGCTCGCTCAGTGCGCCCATCATTGGCCGCATCTTTTCGGCGGCGAGCTTCTGGCTGGCCTGGATGGCCTCCTTTACGGCGTCCTCGAGCCAGCGCTCCAGTTCACCGATATCGTCGAGGTCGACGTACTCCGGGTCGATGTGGATCTTCTTGATCTTCTGCTCGCCGGTAATCTCTACCTTCACTGCGCCCCCACCCTTTTCGACGGTAATAACTTCGCGCTGCAACTCTTTCTGTAGTTTTTTGACTTTGAGAAGCATTTTGGCTTGGTCAAATCGGCCCATAACATTCACTCCTTTATCACTCTATTTTAACAGATTCGATATTAAATGCCTGTCTGGTAGCCGGCGCGTTCGGCCAGGCCACAAAGTAGTGACGCAAACCGTACCAGCCGACGATAATGACCGCGAGGCTGATGAGACCCACGCTCACGCTTTGCGCAATGATGTTGCGCGGGAATACTCGCTGCCAGCGGTCGAGCATAAAGCCAATGCCAGCGGCAACCAGCAGGTAGACGAATGGGATGATGATGGAGAGTGTGACTGCACCTCCTAGCGCGATCAACAGTAAGCTGATTGTTAGGCTGGCGGCCACCATTTTGGATCGCGCCAGATGTCTGTAGCGGAAGTACAGATACGCGCCAAAGATGAGCATAACCATGCTAAAGACATCGAGCACCGGCAAGCGCCCAAGCCAGATTACCGGGTCGGCCGGGCCGTGTACAAACAGCTGGTACGGCACTTCACCGAGGCGCTCCAGGGCGTCCGTCCAGTTAAATCCTGCCGGCAGGCCTGCGATATCACGTGCTATCCCGGGCGACCGCCACAGCGCCCAGAGCAGCGGTGCGATCAGCGCCAGCACCCCAAACAGGCCGAACAGGAAAAATCCAAGATGTTTTTTGGCAAAACGGAGGATGGTCTTTGCCTGCCAGAGTGTTACGAAAAGTACGGGCCAGATCATGCCGGGCACGTACAGTAGTGTCGCAGTCAGTATAAAGCCAGCAAACAAGATGGCGTAATAGTCTGTCTTTTTAAACCACACACTACCGGCAACCAGCACAAGTAGCAAAAACAGTGCGACGTCGGGTGTGCCAAGCCGCGCCGTATGCAAAAACCAGGCCGAGGAACCAAAGATGACCGTGCCGAGCACTGCGGTCCGCTCGCCGTGCCAGTGACGCACCAGCCAGTAGAATGCTGTAAGTGTCAGCAGCCCGATAACCGTGGCCGCCGCCCGTACTGATAACAGCGCCTGCTCGCCGGTAAAAATAAGGCTGAAAAGATAGGCCAGCAGCGTAAATGGCGCATTAAGTGGGTTTTCGAAGATCTGGCTCAGGCTGGAGCCAGCCTGCAGTGCAGCTGCCTCCTCTGCGCTGTAGCCACCCGTCAGGCTCCCTAGGCGGAACCACAAAAGCAGTCCGAAGAGTACCATCAATACACCGTAGTAGAGTGCGGGCTGCCAGTACGTCGCCGTCAGATTGCGCAGCTTCTCCTGGAGTTTTTCAATATTAATCCGACGATACATCTTGTAAGAAATTATACGACTTTTTAGGGTCAAACGTAACTTGCAGCGTGTTGCTTTCTGCCGCCTTCAGCCTTTTTATTGCACGGGAGATTATTCGTTCGATTCGTTTGATTCGTTTGATTCGCTGGACTGCTCGGTCTGTGCGCCGGCGGTCTGGCCCTGCTGGTTCTCTTGGTTCTGATTTGCTTGATCGTCAATGTTGACCGGCCCCACATTCACCAGTTTGTTGATCTGTTCGCGGTATACAATCGCTACCTTTGCCTTTTGGTAAATTAGCAGGTAGTCACCGTTTTCGGACGTCTTAAAGAATTCCTGGTTGTCCAGTTTGCTCTTATCCTGGATTTGGGCGACGGTCGGCTCTTCATTCGTTGGCACCATGTAGAGCTTGGCAACCTTCTGGATGATACGTGCCGAAGTCTCTTTGGCCGGATTGGTCGCCTTGGCGTTCTGGTACTTCCAAAACAATACACCCACCACCAGAATCAAAATGACGATAATTACAGACAAGACAGTCGTGGGGGTTAGAAATTTCTTCATACTGTTTATGGTAAAGAATTTGAGGCGGCCGGTCAACTATTCAGTGAAGGGGTCGTGGTGTTTGGTGTCGAGTGAGCGGATGCGCTGCTTTTCGATGTCGAAGTACAGGCGGACGTCGCCGGTCGGACCGTTACGATGTTTGCGGATAAGCAGCGACATGATGTTTTTGTTCTCGGTTTCGGGGTTGTAGTAGTCTTCGCGGTAGATAAAGGCCACGACGTCGGCGTCCTGCTCGATGGAGCCGGATTCACGCAGGTCGGCCAGCTGCGGGATTTGCGGGTGGCGGTTTTCCACGGAGCGGCTCAGCTGGCTTAGCGCGATGACTGGCACGCCGAGTTCGCGGGCAATGAGCTTGAGACCGCGTGAGATTTCGGAGATTTCCTGCACGCGGTTGTCGCTACCCGAGAAGCGCGAGCCGCCGCTCATTAGCTGCAGGTAGTCAACGATGATGATGCCAACACCGTGCTGGTGCGCTGCGCGGCGGGCCTTGGTGCGCAGGTCGCTGACGGTGAGGCCGGGCGTGTCGTCGATGTAGATTTTTGCCTCCGAGAGTGTACCCATCGCCTGCCCGATTTTCTCGAAGTCGGCGTCGGTCAGGTTGCCGGTACGCAGCGCCCAAGCGTCCACGCCGGATTCCATGGACAAGAGACGGTCGACCAGCTGTTCCTTGCTCATTTCCAAGCTGAACATCAGTACCGGCTCTTTGGCCTGGATCGCGATGTTGTGTGCAAGGTTCAGTACCAACGCGGTTTTACCCATTGCGGGCCGCGCAGCGATGATAATGAGGTCGGATTTCTGAAAGCCGGCGAGCATGTCATCGAGGTCGCGGTAGCCGGAGGGGATGCCGCGGACTTTGCCTTTATCGCGGTGCAGGTCGTCTAATCTGTCAAAGCTCTCGGTCAGGATGGTTTCGAGGCTCACGAGCGTTTGCTTGACGTGCTGCTGGCTGACTTCAAACAGGCGCGATTCGGCTTCCTCGATGAGTTCTTTGATCTGTTTGGTTTCGTCGTAGCCGAGGTTGGTCAGGTCCTGGCTGGCGGCGATAAGCCGGCGGCGCACGGCTTTTTGTGCGACTATGTCGGCGTACTGCTCGACGTGCGCGGCGGTCGGCACGAAGTTGGTGAGTTCCGTGAGGTATGAGGGGCCGCCGACCATATCGAGCATGCCGGCGGTTTTGAGCTGATCAGCAAGGGTGAGGACGTCGATAGGGCTGCGGCGTTCGTAGAGTGTCAAAATGGCCTCAAAAATGTGCTTGTGGCGCGCGTCAAAAAAGTCGTCCGGCCGCACAACATCGGCGATTTTGACCAGCGCATCGCTGTCAATCAAAATCGCGCCAAGCAGGCTAGCCTCGGCCTCCAGATTGTGCGGCGGCGTTTGCCCCTTTTTGTCCCCGTCCATCTTACTTACGATTCTAACACCTCGGCGCCGCCGAAGATATTGCTAATGGTTTCGAGATCGGGTGTTTGGCTATTGCTTGCGGGTGGCGGGGTTGTTTGGCTGGTTGGCGATGTCGCTACGGTGTGGACGATTTCGTCGGCGGGCGGCAGTGGCGATGGGGTTTGGACAATTTCATCCGGCCGGAGCGGTTCGCCTAAGGCGGTTTCGAGCCGGACCTTTTTGTCGGTGACTTCTTGGATAATCCTTGCCAGTTTGTCCTGGTTGGCTTTTTCACTCAAACGTTTTTGGTGGAAGGTGTAGCCACACTCCAGGATTATCTTGCCTGGCTCAAAGTGCGGGCGGACGGCTTTGACGATGCCATATAAGGTGTTGTGGTGTTGCTTGATAGCAGCGAGGATTTGCGGCCACATGGCAGCGTCGATGGTGGTGCTGTCTGTTGTGCCGGAGGGCTCACTGTCGGCATCTTCCGATTCGGGAGAGCGCTCACGCGCGTGATTCTCGTCAGCGAGTCCAGGGTCTCGCTGGCGAGAATCCGGCTCCGCTACGGCTGACTCTCCCGAATCGGAAGATGCCGCGCTCGCGCCTGGCTCCGCTGCGGCTGAGCCTCCAAAATCAGAAGCGCCTGCGCCTCCGCCTTGACCGGTCTGGCTTGTTGAGGCTTGGGTGGCGCGTTTGCGGGCCAGGGCCGGATGCGGGTCGACCTGGACTGCCGGCTTGGCTTCTACGGCCATTGAGGCGGTCCTTTCTTTCTTTGCGGGGGTTCCGGATAGTGCGATATCAAGCAGTGCGACTTCCAGATTGGCGCGCGGATTACCGGAAGCTGGCACTTCAATGAGTTTGGCGAGTAGCTCTAGTAATTGGTTGTTTGGTAGCTGTGCTTTGCCTTCGAGCAATTGGGCGCGCAAGGTTTCGCCGAGCTGCTTGGCCATGCGGGCCGGTTCGTGGCCGGCGGCGTGGGCTTCATTGAGTAGCTGGACGACGTGCGGTGCGTCGTGCGCTGCCACGGCCGCCACAAGCGACTCAATCATGTCTTTGGGTGCGATGCCGAGCACTGCTTGCACATCGGCGAGCGTCACCTTCTCGCCAGTGTTGCGCACCTGGTCAAGCAGGCTGATGCTGTCGCGGAAGCTGCCCTCGCCGTGTGCGGCGATTAATGCCAGCGCATCATCGTCAATCTGTATACCTTCGGCATCGGCGATGTGGCGAAGGTGTGCGGTCACTTTAGTCAGATCAACCGGCTTAAATGAGAAGCGCTGCGTGCGGCTGATAATCGTCTCTGGCAGCTTGTGCGCTTCAGTTGTGGCCAGTATGAACACGACGTGCGCCGGCGGTTCCTCCAGTGTCTTAAGGAGCGCGTTGAACGCTTCTTTGGTAAGCATGTGTACTTCGTCGATGATGTACACTTTGTACTTCACGCTGGTGGGCGCGATGTGTACTTTATCGCGCAGCTCGCGGATTTCGTCGATCCGGCGGTTGGATGCCGCGTCGATTTCGATGATATCTAGATGCGACGAGTCGTCCTCATACGGCAGGTTGTTGATCTCGTGCGCCAGAATGCGCGCAATCGACGTCTTGCCCGTGCCGCGCGGCCCGGTAAAGAGATAGGCGTGCGCAATTGTGCCCTTTTCGAGCGCGCGCGCCAAAGCGGTCGTGACATGCTCCTGCCCCACAACCTCACTCAACTTCTTGGGCCTATGCGCCCGATACAACGCCTGTCCCATTTCCACTACTATTATACGCAAAGAGGGCGCGATAATTGTTGTGATTTATCGTGTAAGGCTTTAACTTTCGACCTGAGCAGGTATAGGCTCTGTCCTGCGTGTAGCTTCGTATGTAGCTATCTCTGCGGCTATTGCTTTCAATAACTCTTCCGTTAGTTTGGGTTTTATATAATCTAAGTCTTCCTCGCCGGCAATTTCTATACTTTGTATACCGCGCCATCCAAGATGTAGGTATAATCTGGAGGTAATTTTTAGGTGCATGAGTTTTTCGTTATTGAAGGCGCTGGTAGTCATGTGCGTGGGTAGCGACGTGCTCAACACGGTACCAAGTGCATTAAACGCAATTTGAGAATCATCTATAAAGTTAGGATCATCAGGAAAGATGACGTCATGGACGCGTCGTGTTTCAGGATCAAGCATGCTGCATCCTCTAAAGCCAATGTGTTTGTCGTATGACAGTAGGCCGTTAAGGGAGCTGGTGCAAAAATACAGGCCGCTGGAGGCAGTAAGCTTAAAATCTGAACCAAGGCCAGGGCCTTCAAAATGCTCAAACGCCGCTTTAAGCCCTCTATCTTCAAAATCGTGAGCGCTGACAATTTCTATTTCTTGGGTTTCTGCCATAAAGTAAACAACATGTTACGACTGTAATACGTAACATGATAAGCCTATTTTCCTTCGGTTGCAACACGCATGCTTAAGTCAAGGTAGTTCCGAATCGGTTACAGTGCGGCTTCGAGGGCGGCCCATTCGGCCTGCGAGTCGTTTTCTGGTAAGTTGACGCTGACTTGGTCGCCCGGCTTGGCTTTGAAGTACGTTACGCTGGCCAATAGTACGCGGTAATCTTTGCCGTTGACGGTTACGTAGTAGTGGCCGTTCTCGAGCTTGAGCGTGCCCACGACTTGCTTGCGCGGGATCGGGCCGATTTGCTTGTACATGAATGAGCCGTCCTGGCCGATGGTGAGCTTGAGAATGTCGCCCTGGACCAGCTTGGACTTACTGGCATAGTTGGCAGGCACAGGATACGTTTTGCCGTCGGCACCGACCATATTTTGTCCGTCAAAGACACCTTCGACAATTTTGCCCAAGTTTTCTTCTTTGACCACCGGGGCGACCTTTTCGTCATCACCTACAATACTGGTCAGCAGCTCCATGGCGGCCGCCAAATTCGTCTCGGCATCTCGTAAAAGTGCCCGAAGACGTTTGATCTGTTTGTCTGCTATGTCTGCCATTGTTGTCTTACGTCTCTCTAACACACCTCGGTGTTTGTTTGTCTCCACTTAACCTAAGACTACCACGAATGATAAGTCAAGTCAAAAAAACAATAGTAACCTGTGGATAAGTTGATGTTTACTCTGTTAGGATCCAGCGGACTACCATGTCGCGCAGGCGGCGGTATTCGGCTTCGTCGAACTGCATGTTGGCAATGCAGAAGCGGCCGCCTTTCATGTTGGTGCAGAACATGGAGTCTTGCATGTCGCCGCAATCGTGTAGGAAGAAACAGTTGGTGACTTTGCCGCACCACGAGACAGCGAAGCTGTTGGAGATCTCGCTGCTGTCCTCCACTCGGATACAGAAAGCGTTGTAGCCGCAGCGCTGGCTGGCGACCATGAACTCCGAATTGTGTACGCCGTCCGAAAACAGAATGTTTTTGCAATTCCTAATGTCTTGCGACCGGAAAATATTCTGGGAATTGTAGACGTTGTCTGATTGGGAAACGTTAATTGAATTATTCTGGCGTTCGGTGGTGGTGTAGTTGATCTCGCCCCAGGCCTCTAGGATGTCTTGCATTGAGTTGAGCGGCCGGGTCGGGCGCAAACCCCTCTCGTCGGTACGTGCATTTTCTTGCTTTATAAATTTTGTGGGATTGATGGATTGCGCCCAGGTGATTGAGCCGTCTGTGGAATCATGTACTTGTTGTGGAAGCCGTATGTCAAAGGCGAATTTTTGCATAGCCTGTTCAAGGCTGAGCGGGTTTTGGTAGCCAAAAACTTGGCCTATGACTTTGTCGAGGATTTGCTTCGCTTCGGCGGTGTTCATCCTGTTACTCCCGTTTTAGTTTCTCTCTACTTGATGATTGGCTAACCAATATTTCTGCAAGCGAGACCGACTGGCGCGCAGGCATAACTGTCTGGGCCTGAACCGTCTCTGTCTGGTATGCGCTGCTCGCGATCTTGCCTATTTGTTTTACCCGTTCTGGGTTGCTGGATGTGCTGGATGCGCCGTCATCGAGTCTTTTGTGGGTGACTCCTTCTGGACGCTCGATAAATCTTTTCGGCTGCGGCGTTTGGGTGTATGCCTTGAGTTGGATGTTTTTGTTTGCGTGCGGGGTGGCTATGTGATCGAGTGTTCGGGCCTTAACGCATGGCAGGATTTGGCCGTCGCACGCAAGTCTAAGGAAACACTCTCTGGCGTGCAGCTCGGTCAGCATCTTTACCCTGATGTCACTTGGGCTGGCGCCTTTCGCCTTCTCGGCCTCGATGACGCTTTTGGGCAGCTCAATCGTCAAATTGCCTTCCAACGCGCGGGCGTCCTCCTCTGAAACCCGGAAGACGTAGTAGTTTTGCACATTGGTAAAGATAGCGTCCTGCAGCGATTTGTCGATCTGGCCAAAGTACTGTTGGCTTAGGAAAATGAACAGGTTATACTTGCGTGCCTCGGCTAGAATGCTTGCAATAGCCGGGTTTTGCACCACGGATACCTCGTCAACGATCAGGATAATTCTTTCGGTGAACACACGCGCCTGGGCAAGCAGGAAGATCTGTTGTATGACGAGTCCGGCAACGGTTTTGACCACCTTTTCGCCCATGCTTACCTTGTTGAGCGAGAAGACGGTCAAGAAGTTGTTGCGAAGCAGCGAGGCGATGGATTGGGTGTTTTCGTTTTGTGCGCCCAGGGACGGCTGGAGCTGCATTTCGTCCACCAGCGAGACGATGGGCGAGATGGTTTCGTTGTAGAACTGGCTGCGCATTTCGTTGAAGTCGGTACCGAAGAAATGGCTGACGTTGGCTGGCACATACCCTTCCACGTGAGCCAGGATTTGGTTGCGGTACTCGATATCTGTTAAGAAGCGTTTGAGGCTGTACAGCGACATGGCCTGTGCTGTCATGAGCACAAACAGGCTGAAGCGCAGGAGGCGCTCCAGCTTGGGGTTGTGCTGCTCAGCCAGGAGCGATTTAAAGAGCGTGCCAGTGAGTTCAGTGGCTGCCGATATGTCAGTGCCTGCGCTCGCGAACAATTCAGCCGACTCACTGCCCTTGAAGTTAAGGATGTGGGCGCCATCGATGCCGGCTAGATCCTCCTCTAGCGAGGCGTGCGGGTCGATAACCACGACGCGGTATTGCGGCCGGAGGCTCGGGTTTTTATTGATCCCGTCTACGATCAAGCTAATCAATTTGGATTTGCCACTGCCGCTGGAGCCGATAATGAACGAATGTTTGTAAAAGTCGTAGCTAGTGAGCGGCAGGTAGTAGTTGTTGGGCAGGTACGGAAAGGTATCGACTTCGAAGATGGCACGATGACGATCGCTCTGCAGGATGTGCATTGCCTTTTGGATGTCGAGGTACTTCGGTTGCTTGGCGCGCAGGTATTTGGTGTTGGCGGCAAAATTGACCGCTAGTAGCTGCGTGGGTAGTAACCAGAGAGTTTTGGATGCCAGCGTGCAGTGGCCGGCAGCGGTCTGGAAGTACATCGAGATGCGGGTGTAGGCGCTGTCGGCGTTGATGGCGCGGATTGAAAAGACGACGTGCGTAAGCTCCTTGTGGCGCTTGACCAGATATTTTTCCCTTAGATCCAGCAAATTGCCGTTTGGGATGAATTGCACGAACCGTTCGACGCCGAGTTTTTCTTTGTGTGGGATTTTGTCGGGTGGGAGCGGCCTGAGGAGCGCGCCGTTTAAATTGTTGGACAGTAGTCCCACGTCTTTATTGGTGCCTACATAATACCTGATCGTGCTGTTTTCGATATGCATGATCAGCTTCCACTGGCTCAAGAGCCCCATGTGTTGCGCAATACCTGCCAGTACGCCTTGCCATGCCGTCTTGTCGAACACATCGCGCAAGAGATATAACTCGTACCAGAATCTCATGTCGTAATGCTTGGATCCGTCCACTGATAAGCAGTATAGTACACCGCGCGACAATTGTTGATAGCTTTATACTTGGACAATCGCCTCATTAGTAATGGGTCGCAGTTTTTCCAGTGAGTAGTTATGCATAACACCGGGCAGATCTACGAAGTAGTGTGCAATCTCGTCTGGGTTTAAATGGTGTGATTGGTAGAGGCCGATCGCTAGTGTTTTGAGGGGCGGCATCACCTTGATGGCGCTATCATCACGGGTCGAGGTGAAGGTCGGCATCGGATAGCCGTCCAGCTCGCCACAGTAAAGGAGTCGGTTGTAGCTTTAACCGGCCGCAGCGACATCCTCAAGCATCAAATTGCCGGCAGTTATTACGGCTTTGACCGCAGGGCGTTGAACTGGATGCTCGAGGTAGTTCTCGTCTTGTATGATTTCCCAAAATTGATCAATAGTAATTTAGGTAGGCGCGCGCCTTGGTTAGTTTCCTGCCAGGAGTAAGCGTGACGAACGCCGGTGAGCCGCCCCAGATGCGCAAGGCCATATTGCTAAAGTACCGGCCGTACGGAATTTCGATGGCTTCGTCGCGTACGAGAGGTGTTTTATCACTGCGGCCACGCTGAGGTCCCATGCCTCCTGGCGCGGTGTCACCATTGATATAAGCCATAAAGCGTTCGCGGCGACGGTTTGAGCCGTAGCTGACGTATCAGATGTGTGAGGAGAAGTACTCTTTCTGGTTCATTATTTTTTGAATATAACAACAAAAGCCGCTCCGATCATCGGAGCGGCTTTGCGGGACTTATTGTGCTGACTAGGCCAGTTCGACGGTAGCGCCAGCCTCTTCGAGGGCCTTCTTGGCGTTCTCGGCGTCTTCCTTCTTAGCCTTCTCCAGAACGGTCTTCGGAGCGCCGTCAACCAGCGCCTTAGCCTCACCCAGGCCCAGACCGGTCAGGTCCTTGACAGCCTTGATGACAGCGACCTTCTGAGCGCCAGCGTCCTTCAGAACGACGTCAAACTCGCTCTTCTCTTCGGCAACAGCGCCGCCTTCACCACCGGCAGCAGGAGCAGCAGCTACAGCCACAGCGGCGGCAGCCGGTTCGATGCCGTACTCTTCCTTGAGGATGTTCTTGAGTTCGTTGACCTCGAGAACGGTCAGGCTGGTGAGTTCCTCAGCCAGTTTCTTCAGATCCTTAGCCATTTTAATTCTCCTTCTTCCTTAACGTCATTCCCGCGAAGGCGGGAATCTAGTTGCATTAACTTAATTTTTACTGGGTCCCCGCCTTCGCGGGGATAAAGGCTTACGCCTTTACCTTAGCCTCAATACCGTCCAACAACGCATGCAAGTTGCCAGAAAGGCCACTGATGGTGTCGTTGAGCGGCGACTGCAGGGTTGCGATAACCTGGGCGATGAGCTCGTTCTTGCCCGGCAGGGTTGCCAGAGCCTTCACCTCATCAGCGCTCAGGAATTTGCCGTCGGCCGAAATGGCGCCGACGAACTCGATGGTCGGGTTGGTCTTGGCGAACGCAGCCAGAACCTGGGCGGGAGCTACCTCGTCCTCCATGTTGAAGGCGTAGAGTAGCTGGCCGGTTAGTTGGCTGGTGTCGACATCCTTGAGGGTGTCGACGTTCTCCAAGGCTTTTTTGACCAAGCGGTTTTTGGCAACTTGCACCTTGGTGCCGTTGCCGCGCGCGTCGCGGCGGAGTTGCTGCAGCGCCTTCACTGTGGTGCCCTGGTATTTGGCAACCACGGTCATCTTGGACGAGCCAAGGGCTTCAGCAAGCTGGGCGACGATTTCGCGCTTCTTGTCTTTACTTAAGGCCATAGTTTTCCCTTCCTATTAGCGATTATCGATTAGCAATTTACGATGCATTAGCAATTGACGATTAGCGATCAGCTGTCATGGTTAATTGCTAATCGTTAATGTATGGCTAATGGCAAATTGCTAATTGCTAATGTGTTTATTTGCCAAATTGTTAAGGTGGGCCGCGCCGCAACCGTAAAAGAAAAGGTCTTTGGCGCTCGCATCACCAAAGACCTACAAGAGAACTGCCCAAAAACAAAAAGCTGACTTTTCTCATTGCCTCGGCAGCATTATTAAGTCCGTTTCGGAACCGCTGCGGTCTTCGGTAATGTTCTTTATTAGGTTAGCACAAACAGGGGCAGATGTCAACGCTTACGATTTTGTCTCTTCCATGAGTATTGCGCATAGTTGCTCGAGCTTGGCTAGTCCTTCCTTGCTGACCCATTCGCCTTCGGCGTGCTGGTTGCCGCCCGCCGGTCGGGTGACTATGATCGGTATGTTGAGCGGCACAAGGTATCTGCCGTCGTTGGAGCCATGGGCATACCGGTGCGTGTCGTCGCCTGGCGTGATACCGAGAGTATTGATTAGCTCGATGGTACGTTTACACCATGGCGAATCGACATCCAGGATAATTGCCGGATCTTTTAGTAATACGTTGACTGTAATATTACGGCACTTTTTAGCTATGCTATTGGCCGCCTCTAGCATCTTTGATGCATCTTCTTCACTTACAAAGCGGATATCGATACTGGCAATCGCCTCATCGCTAACTTGGTTGGTCGCCTTGCCGCCAACTATTTTACCCAAGTTAAAGGTAGTGAAGTAGTTATGTGGTGCTTTCTGAGGCATGTTGGCTTTGTACCATGCTTTAAATTGGTGGAGGTAGTCGACGAGTTCTTCGTTAGCGCTCTGCCCAAGCCATGGGCGTGAGCCGTGCGTAGCCACACCTTTTGCTACGATTTCCAACCACAGTATGCCTTTTATCTTTTCTTGGAGCACGAAGTCGGTGCTGCCATCGAGCACGAAGGCTGCGGCGCCCTTAAAATCTTTTACGAGCGCACCTACGCCGTTTCTACCGCCAATTTCTTCATCGGTAGTAAACATGAGGCCAACATTCGCCTTTTCGAGCTCTGGCAGATTGATAAAAGCTGCCAAAATAGCAGCTGCCATACCCTTCATATCAAACACGCCGCGGCCATAGTAATTTTTGTCGTCACTGGTAAGTTGAAACATTGATTCATCGGCCGGAACTACATCAAGGTGACCAATAAACCAGATCATTCGGTCGTTTGGCTGTTGTGTAGTTGCTATTAAGTACGAAAAACTGTTAATAGCCCCTTTCTTAACGTATGCTACTTTTACAGATGTAAGTAGGTTATATACATAATCAATAATTTCGGTAGAGGATGTTATGTTATTGGTAGTGCTAGGTCTTTCTATAAGCTCCTTTAGTATCGTTTCAAGCTGGTTGCCCATAATTTTAAGTAACTCCCTCTCTTAGGTTGTAGCTGAGATGACGCTGCTTTGGGTTGTGTATTTTTTGATACGGTCTTCGTTTATAGTGAATCCAAGACCAGGCTCTTTAGGTACATCAATATGACCGTTGGGTTTTACGGCATAACTTGGGTCCACAAGATCCTCTTTATAGAAGTACTGATATGGTGAGATGTCATTAGGTAGTTGGTAGTTCGTCTTGGAGGCAAGAGCAATGTTGAATGCTCGACCAATGCCCGTTTCGAGCAGCCCGCCACACCAGACTGGTATGCCGTGCTTTGCAGCAAGGTCGTGTATTTTAATGCTTTCTACCAGGCCGCCAACCCTACCCGGTTTGATATTGATTATCTTGCAGGCGCCTAGTTGTATTGCCTTGCGAGCATCTTCTGCGCTTTCTATGCTTTCATCTAGACAGATCGGTGTTTGTATTTCCTTTTGTAGTGTCGCGTGATCGATAATATCATCTGCTGCTAGTGGTTGCTCCAGCATAGATAGGTTAAATTCATCTAGTGACCGAAGTATTTCAAGATGGTCATTGAGATTGTATGCCGAGTTGCCGTCAGCTGTAAGGTCAATGTCTGGAAACTGTTTACGAATGGCTCGCAATACCTCAACATCCCAGCCCGGTTTGATCTTAACCTTTATACGTACATAGCCTTCTTCTAGGCGTTGGTTGATTTCTTCTAGAGTTTCTTTGATAGTGGCCTTGATGCCGATACTCTCGCCTACTGGCACTTCGGTTTTAACGCCCCCGACTAGTTCGCTTAATGACTTGTTGTTGCGTTGGGCAACGAGGTGCCAGAATGCGCACTCAGGCCCCGTCTGGGCAATTTTATTACCGATGATATTGTTGTAAACACTGCAAAATTCTTCAGGATTGTTAAACGTTTTGCCAACTACTTTTGGTGCAATGAACTTTTCTTGTACAAGGAAACACGAATCAACTGTTTCATGATTGTAAATGGGCGCATGAAAGGATGCCGATTCGCCATATCCAACAAGCCCGTCATCACTGAAAAGTTTCGTAATAACCGTTTCTTTCGCTGTGATTCTGCCAAAACTTGTCTCAAAACTGCTAATCATAGGCAGGTTCAAGCGCAAGATTTCCATCTTTACTATTTTCATGTTGATCCTCCTAATCGCTAAATTGTTCGGGGGTCTATTGCTATTCTACTGACTAGAATATTTCCAATGCGCTCTGTAGGTGAACCTTGGAGTTTTTCGTATTGCTCTAGTGCACGGACTGCACCCGATTTGCCACTTGTAACAACAAACTCCGGATATGCAAGCATCCACAACTCTTCTTGTCGCAAACCTCCTCGCGCAATATTAAGCATTTCTTCTGCCAAGCTTTGCACGCTAACTCCATTATACTCACCTTTTAGGCCATTCTTTATCGCTGCTTCGCGCAACCCGATTAGCGTTTGCCAGTCGTAGTGCTGCAGGATCTCTGTGGCCCTATCTAGATTGCGCAGTATTCCGGCTTGCAGGGCGGTTGGTGAAATGGCAACAGAGGCCGCTATATCTGTCCCCATTGCAGCAAGCTCTGTATCGGCAAAATTAGCTCCGGCATCACGTCCTTCGATGTAGCAGTATGGCGCTTTTTCTACAAAGAGTTTTTCTACCTCATCGCCACTACCGGCCATTGCGTCGTTAAATTCTTCCACGGTTATGTCGTCACTGACACCAAAGCGTATACGGGCGCCAGTAAATTGGGCGAATTGGTGTAGTGCAAGGTGATGAATGTTGGGCTTAATAGTTCGCACCTCGTTTGTTCCATAAACTCTACCTTGCCACTTATCTTTTTGTAGGAATTGCAGTACGGATGGATTGTCATCAATGACAATCATTTCGCCGCCGCCTTTGTAGCCACCTTCGACCACAAAGTACATAGCAGTATCAGGGCCGAACATCCACTGAAAGTAATCCCGCATATTGGCAAAAGGTCGTTCTGGCGGGCGTGCAACTCTTTGGTCGCCTTTAAATCGGGGATCAGCGAACATGCGAGGCCATATTTCGAGTCGGCTTTCTTGGCTACCGGTCGGCTTGCCCCCTTCAAAAGGACTGTTTGCATATATACCTATAAATGCAGCTCCAAAGCCTATAATCGCATTTACAGCCTCTGCCGCCCTTTCGAAAGGTACTCCAACAGAAGGGCTGTTTTGTGCCTTTGCATCTATGCCGGCTTCATGGTGCCATCTTCGGTATTCACGCAGATAGGGATAGATGGGTTTTGGCGCCACATTGCGCTGGTAAGTACTTTCGTTGACATAAGTAAGCGGGTGATTTGCCATATTGAGGATTCCGGCGCCCTCTTGTTCTAATGCGTTTATGACATCACCTATTTCTGTCCGCACAATGCTCCACAGCTCTGCGAGAGAACCTACCGGACCCGTCGCACTTTCGCCGAGGTTAAATCCATTGTCTAGGCTCTCTTCACCGTAAGGCGTCTCGATCCCGATAATGGCACTACCTAATTTTTTTAGGTGGGTTTCTTCTCCTCGTTCACCTTTTAGTGTTTGCAGCGTTTGAAAATAGTCGGCGCTAACACTGTGAGATTCTCCGTCGAGCCGTGTGAACGGTATTTCGAGTTCTACACCAAATGTTTCGTGCTCAATCTTAATTGACATGTTGTTCTCCTAGATACTGGTAAGTGAATTTAAGAATGCAATGTAGCGATCGCCAAGCGCTTTGCGCAGGACTTCGAGGTCTTCTACGGATCTGGGGTAACGCCCGCTTTGTTCTGTTGCTTTCTGGTAGTGAGCTATCAATGCTTCCATGGTCTGGAAACGTACAGGCCCTGCGGATATTTCTTCAGTACCAATTGTGTAGTATGGCGGCGGGTCTCCTCCGGCGCGCATAGGGATGTTTGTCTGTGTACGAGGTCTTCTCACCCCTGCTTCATCCGTGGGCCAACCTGCATTTGGCAAGATTGCTATGTGTGAATAGTCTCGGTGTTGCCTAATTTTATCTGCTAGGAAGCGTTGGATGGCATTGAATGAATCTTCACCTGCACCACCCCATTTTATGACCGCATCGGGTATGCTTTTTGCCATGGAAGCAGGATAAGCGGTTCCGAATACGGCAACATGCCCCGCGGCGTAAAGATTGGTGTTTCTCCGACGCGTGTCGACGTTAGTTTCTTGCGCTCCATGTTTGTCTCCACGAGTATAAAGTCGCTGTAAGGCTCGTAGGGCAACGTCGGTCTCAGGATGCTCTATTTGCATGAAGGATTCGAGTATCGTTTGGCCTAGACGGGTGATTGGGTTGGACGTGATGTACTCTTCGTCAACTTCTTCAAAGCTGACGTAGTCAGCCAGTTCTTCGTAAAATTCATTTACAAAACGACGCAGTATATCTGTACTGCGTTGCGCAACTTGGGCTGCTCGATCTGGATTAATGGGGTTGACCCGAGAAGAAATCCTCCAGGCATTCAAGACTGTTAATTTAGGGGGTCGAAGTCCAAGTTTAAGGAAATCGCGCATGTGCTCAAGTGGCGCTACTAGATATGCAGGGAGCCTGCAGTTCGGGTCAGCTTCAGAACCTCCCAGCCCGACCTTAAATTCTATTTGGTAGCCCGGATATATGACCGCGCTTAGGTAATCGTTTGCAAGCTGGAGCAGTTCTGCTTCCTTAATGGCTCCCGTGTATGGATTTAGGGCTGCGCGAGCCACTAATTGTGTAGTCTTTACTATAGTCTCTGAAACATAACGGGCGAGCTCGTCTGGTGACATGCTCGGGTCTGTTGTTAGCAAGATATCGGTTAGCCTTGCTTGTATAACATCATAAACAACGTTTTTTGCCGCGTTATGTCGGTGCTTGAACCGTCCATCAACCTGCGGCATGTTTCGGGATATAGTATTTACAAGATCAACCTTGTGCGATGACAAGGCCATTTTATCTGCAAGATATTTTGATAATCTTATATGCCCGGCTGCATAGGCTTGGTTCAAGAGCGATAGATTCATGGTCGCTACCTGACTTCCGATATCTTGATCAATGACTGCTCGTTGTTGTTCGAGCTTGGCTATTCTTTGTTTTGTCTTCTCGTGGTGGTTCCGGGCAACAGCCAGCAGATCCATATAATCTACGGGCTCTTGGTCGGGTCGCTTAATGGAGGCGAGAACATCGGCTACTGACATTTCGTCTGTCAATTCTACCCCCCACTCATCCTTTATGAGCCGGGCTAGTGCTTGCCGCATTGTAATGCCCCGCGAATCCTCGCGTTTAATGGACTCAATGGTTCTTGCAAGCACAACATGTCGTTGACTTTCAGGAATTTTGTGAATATTTGATTCCCATTCGACCAGTGACGCAAGCTTGGTAGCATGGCCCTTCTCTTCCTTTAGGGTTGCATCGATCGTCGAGAGGGTTGATCTGAGTGGTTCTGTTGCACGTGACAGACTTTTCCTGGCTTCTGCAAGGCTGAGCATTACCTTAACATCTGGGTGATGTGCTTCTAGTTCAGCTAGTTGTGTAGCCGCCTGTGCGTCTTGCGGGGCACGTTTTCTTAGGTCGGCCCACGTGTCTCCAATCTTACGCACCTCGGCTTGGCGTGCAGCACTTGCCGCATCAGTCTGCCAGTTTGCTACTGTGGTTACACCATATATTTTTTGCAATTCGGTTAAATCCAGGGAACTTGCCCTCTCAGGAGTAGTCTCCGGGAGATGCGGATTGCCATTCGATAATAATCTGTCTATGTTCGTGCCGTCAGTCATAAGATATGAACACCTTACATTAAAAGGGCTCCATTTGGGAGCCCGGCGGTTTGCTGTTCTTTTTTCAGCTTAATTCTTGGCAAACGCTTACCCGAGCTCCTTCGAGCCGAGCATCACGAGACCAAGAATAAGGCTGTTTGTTGACATATCGGACGCAAGTATAAACTGATATCATTTTTGCGTCAACATTTTTAAGGGCTTTCGGTCAGTTTTGCCTTGACGGATTTGCGGTTTCCTGCATACACTGTTCGGTAGTTATGCGCGAACTCGTTAGCAGCATTGTGGAGATTATCGTGGTGACCCTCTTCGGAGGCTGTGCTGCGCGTGTGCAGATTCGCTCGTAACACCTCTCATCGCAGCACAGCCTGCGACCCCCCTGAAAGAGCGAATCTGCCAAACCTGTTACACTACTACGTATAAAATGTAAGGGTTATCCACGGACAATGCGATGAGTACTTGCAATGGCTGCAACTGCGGAGACGGTTGCGAAAATAAAGACGAGGCACAAAAGTTTAACGAACAAGCGAGCAGCGCAAAGAAGCGCTTTGTGTCGGAGAACCCAGGCCGCGATGTACAGCGCGTCGGTACGGCTCGCTTTATAGGCCAGGATCCATACAAGATCCACAATCCGGTGTGGGCGGTGACAGGCAGCCTGGGTGATAGCCAGTGCTACGTGGGCGTGACGCAGAAAGTGCGCGCCATCCAAGCAGCGCTGTCAGCGCGCATATGGAAAGAAGATTTGCCGATTCGTTTATTGCTGCCGGCGTACACCATCGGTGTGTCGGACGGACAATTGAACGGTACGCCGGAGATGCGCTTTTCGCTGATTGGCCGCGAAGTTACGAACGACGCGATCGACATCCACCTGAACGGTAGTAATGTGAAAGGTGTAATTTCGGTGGTGGCCTGCGACAAGCCGCCGGTGGGCACGCTGGCTGCCATTTTGGAGCACAACGAGCCGGCTGTGATCCTCTCTGACGGCCCGATCCGCCCCGGCATCGACCCAGAGACGCACGAGCGGATCGATATCGTGACCGCCTTCCAGGTAGCCGGCGATCCGTCGCAAGACAAGAAAGACCGCGTGGCGCTGAACGCCTGCTGCGGCCAGGGTAGCTGTGGCGGTATGTTTACCTACAACACTATGCAGTCGTTTATTGCAGTGCTCGGCATGGAACCCCTGCACATGGTCGCCCCTGCCTCTGACGACAAGCGCCGCCTGCAGGAATTCCCCGACCAGTTGATTGACTGTCTGCTTACCATGACCGAAAAAGGCATCAAGCCGCGCGACATCGTGACACCGACGTCGCTCAGAAACGCGCTGATAACCGCAATTGCCATGGGAGGCTCGACCAACGTGGTGCTCCACAGCGTAGAGATTGCCCGCGCTGCCGGCATCGATCTCTGGAAAGAAGTTATGTCGCAGGAAGAGTTTAACGAGCTGTCGCGTAAAGTGCCGGTATTGATCGACGCGCGGCCGTTCGGCCGTTACTCGATGGTTGATATCGACGAAAAGGGTGGCCTGCAGGTGATTGTTAAGGAGCTGCTTGATGCCGGCTACCTGGACGGCAGTACCATCACCTGTACCGGCGAGACACTGGCCGAGCAGGTCAAGCGCTTGAACCCGCCTGCTCCTGACCACGAGGTTATTTACTCGGTGAAGAAGCCGTTCAAGCCTACCGGCGGCCTGCGCCTGCTGCACGGCAACCTGGCGCCGGAAGGCGGCGCAGTCATTAAGGTGGCTGGCGTGGAAGGCGGGCTGGAGAACAACGTCTTTAAGGGCCGCGCCCGTGTCTTTGATAGCGAACAGGCGCTGCTTAAGGCACTGGCCGAAACGCCGGACATCTTTGAAGACCGCGACATGGTGGTGATTCGCTACCTGGGCCCGCGCGGCGCGCCCGGCATGCCGGAACTGCTCGACCCAACCTCGCGCATTACTGCGCTCTGCCGCCAGAAAGACATTACCATTGCCCTGATGACGGACGCCCGCTTCTCGGGCGGTTCGGTCGGGTTGGTGATTGGCCATGTAGGCCCCGAAGCGTACTTAGGCGGCCCAATCGCATTGATTGAGGACGGCGACGAGATCGTCGTGGATCTTAACAACGACACACTTGACTGCACCGAGCTGGCGGATCCGGCAACGTACAAGAAGCGTGAGAAAGCCTGGAAAGAGGCGGTTAAGAAAAACGGCGGTGTCCACCCGTCGGTCGCACCAGTTACCAACCGGTTACTAAAACGAATGCGCGCTACAGCCCGGCCTGCCCTGGGCGGCGCTGGAATGGAGTACTAAGATGAAGACCCAATTCTTCCCTTACACCTTTTTTGAAGGCGATTTCGTTAAAACCGAAGACGCCAAAGTATCAATCATGACCAATGCCCTGCAGTACGGCACCGGCATCTTCGGCGGCGTGCGCGGCTATTACAACAAGGATGAGAACGCGATTTACATCTTCCGCCTTGAGGACCACATTGCGCGCTTGCATTCTTCGGCGCGGATCCTCGGCTGCCCGCTGCCGTACGGCGAGGCGCGGATGAAGGAGATCGTCATCGAGCTCGTGAAAAGGAACAAGCCGGGAAGCGACGTGTACTTCCGTCCTTTCGGCTACGTCGGCAACCTGGAACTCGGCCCCAACCTCGCCAACACCAAGCTCGATTTCGCGCTCTACATGATCCCGCTCGGCGAGTACATGCCGCTCGGCAAGGGCCTGCAGCTCAAAGTCTCCAGCTGGCGCCGCATTTCTGATAACGCCATCCCGTCCCGCGCCAAGATCAGCGGCGGCTACGTCAACTCGGCCCTGGCACGCAAAGAGGCGGCCGACGAGGGCTACGACGAAGCCATCCTGCTCCGCGAAAACGGCACGGTGAGCGAAGGCTCGGCCGAGAACATCTTCCTGGTCCGGAACGGCGAGCTCATTACGCCGGCAGTGTCGGAAGGCGTGCTTGAGGGTATCACCCGCCGCACCATCATCCAGATGGCGGCCGACATGGGCATTCCGACCCAGGCCCGTCCGGTGGAGCGGAGCGAGCTCTACATTGCGGATGAGGTGTTCCTCACCGGCACCGGCTGCCAGGTGGCGTGGGTCGAAAGCATCGACCGCCGCACCATCGGCAACGGCCAGATCGGCCCGATCACCCAGAAGCTCCGCGAGAAGTACTTTGGCGTGGTGCGCGGCACCGACTCGGACTACAGCGAATGGCGCACAAAAGTTGAGCTAGGCTAAAGGAGTAAGGCGATGGTTAACGACTTTCAGACCAAAGTTTTCAAGAAAGAAAAGATTACTTTAGCTGGCCGCGACGAGTACATTGTGCGCGGCGGCCGCGACGTGTTCCCGCTCCTTCCGAAAGCCTTTGAAGGTATTCAACAAATCGGCGTGGTCGGTTGGGGTTCCCAGGGCCCAGCCCAGGCGCAGAACCTGCGCGATTCACTGGAAGGCACCGGCATTACAGTCAAGGTGGGTCTGCGCGAGGGCTCCGAGTCCATTCCGGCAGCCGAAGCTGCTGGCTTTACCAAAGAGAACGGCACGCTCGGCGAAATGTACGAGGTGATCAGTGAATCCGACCTTACTATCCTGCTCATCTCTGACGGTGCGCAGGCCGAGGAGTATCCCAAGATCTTTGCTGCGCTCAAGCCCGGCAGTACCTTGGGCCTGTCGCACGGCTTCCTCTTGGGCTACCTCAAGATCATGAACGACACTTTCCCTGCTAACATTAACGTTATCGGCGTTTGCCCGAAAGGTATGGGCCCGTCTGTCCGCCGCTTGTACGAGCAGGGCAAGGACACGAACGGCGCAGGCATCAACTGTAGCTTTGCCGTACATCAGGACATCGACGGCCGCGCTACCGACATTGCCATTGGTTGGGCGATTGCCATTGGTGCCCCGTTCTGCTTCCTGACTACGCTCGAGAACGAGTACAAGTCCGACATCTTTGGCGAGCGCGGCGTGCTCCTTGGTGGCATTCACGGTATCTGCGAAAGCCTGTACACCTACTTCAAGGATCACGGCGCCAGCGACGAGCAGGCCTTTATCCAAACCGCTGAGACCATTACCCGCCCGATCTCCAAGACCATCTCAAAGCAAGGCCTTTTGGCTGTCTACGAAGCTTTGAGCGACGAAGACAAGAAGATCTTCCAGAAGACCTATGACGCCGCCTACGAGCCAGCGCATGAAATCCTGCTCGAGATCTACCAGGAAGTTGCCAGCGGCAACGAAATCAGAAGTGTGGTAATGGCTACGACCGAGCGCTTCAAGCGCCACCCAATGGGCAAGATTGACGGCGCGCCGATGTGGGTTGTAGGCGAAAAGGTCCGCGCTGAGGCTACGGACCGCGACAGCTACCCGATCCACCCCATCACCGCCGGCGTGTACCTGGCAACCATGGTTGCGCAGGTTGACATCCTGGCTGAGTATGGCCACGCCTACTCAGAGATTGTGAACGAATCGATCATCGAGGCCGTTGACTCGCTCAACCCGTACATGGACTACAAGGGTATCGCCTACATGGTCGACAACTGCTCCACCACCGCCCGTCTGGGTGCGCGCAAGTGGGCGCCGCGCTTTGACTACATCTTTAAGCAACTTACCTACCCGGCACTGGACGATCCCAACACACAGCCGACCGGCGCATTCGAGAAGTTCCTCAACCACCCTGTTCACAGCGCGCTCGCCGAGTGCGCCAAGCTCCGCCCAAGCGTCGACATCTCGGTATTTCCTGAGAAATAATTTGACGTGTTACTGTAAGCTGTGCTACTGTTGGGTCGAATATGAAGACTGTCAACCTCCTCGGTCTCGAGCTCCTCGCCCGTTCCGGACGGGATACTTGGCTGCGGCCGTAAACGCGTTGACAGGAAGCAACCATCCCGCCCGGAAACAACCCGGGCGGGATTTTTTATTTGGAAAGGTGTAAAGAGGATGGCGGTATGAGTAAGCCAAGAACGTTATTCGACAAGATCTGGGACGCGCACATCGTGCACCAACAGGAAGGCTATCCGGCGGTGCTCTACATCGACGCGCACTTGATCCATGAGGTGACGACGCCGCAAGCCTTTGACGGCCTGCGCGCCCGCGGCCTGCCGGTTTTCCGTACTGAACGCACCTGGGCCACCATGGACCACAACGTGCCGACCAAGGACCAGGACAAGCCCATCGCGGAGCCGCTGTCGCGCGCCCAGGTGGAAATGCTGTCCAAGAACTGTAAAGAGTTTGGCGTGCGACTTTACGGGCTGGGACACCCGTACCAGGGCATCGTGCACGTTATCGGCCCGGAACTGGGCATCACCAAGCCGGGCATGACCATCGTCTGTGGCGACAGCCATACTTCTACCCACGGGGCATTCGGCTCCATCGCTTTTGGCATCGGTACCAGTGAGATCGAGCAGGTCTTTGCCAGCCAGTGCATCTTGCAGTACAAGCCAAAGACCATGAACATCCGCATCGACGGTACGCTTGGCAAAGGCGTCAGCTCCAAGGATATCATTCTCTACATCATTTCCAAGATTTCAGCGAGCGGCGGCACCGGTTACTTTGTGGAATACTCCGGCTCGGCCATCGAAGCGCTCAGCATGGAAGCGCGCATGACCATTTGTAACATGAGCATCGAGATGGGTGCGCGCGGCGGCCTGATTGCGCCGGACGAAAAGACGTTTGAGTACGTCAAAGGCCGCAAGTTCGCGCCAAAGGGCGAGGAGTGGGACAAAGCCGTCGCCTACTGGCGTACGCTGAGGAGTGACCCGGGTGCCAAATACGACCGCGAGCTTATCATCAACGCCGAAGACATTGAGCCCATGGTCACTTACGGCACGAACCCAGGCATGGGCATGGGCATTACCCAATCCATCCCCAAAGAGAGTGATTTTGCCGCCGAAAACGAGCGCGCGGACTTTATCGACGCCCTCACCTACATGGGTCTTCTGGAATGGCAAGGCAAGCCCCTGCTCGGCCATCCGGTGGATTACGTGTTTCTGGGCAGCTGCACCAACTCGCGCATTGAGGACTTCCGCAGGATTGCCGATATCGTGCGCGGCAAGAAAAAGGCCAAAGGTGTTGAGGTGTTCGTGGTGCCTGGCTCCACACAGGTAGCCCGCCAGCTCGAAAAAGAGGGTCTGGCAGACATCTTCCGCGCCGCAGGTTTTGACATGCGCGGTGCCGGCTGCTCGGCGTGCCTGGGCATGAACGAAGATAAAATCCCGGCCGGCAAATACTGCATTTCTACCAGCAACCGCAACTTCAAAGGCCGGCAAGGCCCGGGTGCCCGCACCTTCCTGGCGAGCCCGATCACCGCGGCCGCCGCGGCCATCACCGGCAAGATAACTGATGTGAGGGAGCTGCTATGACTGAGAAACGAAAATTAGTGCGCGTCGTCTCAACCGCGGTGCCGATTGACAAGGCCAACATCGACACTGACCAGATCTTGCCGGCGCGGTACTTGAAGGCCACCACCCGCGAAAGCTTTGCCGACAAGCTGTTCCGCGACTGGCGTTTTGATGCCGAAGACAACCCGGTGCCGGACTTTGTGCTCAACGACACCCGCTACACCGGCGAAATCCTGATTGCCGGCCACAACTTCGGCAGCGGCAGCAGCCGCGAGCACGCCGTGTGGGCCATCGTGGACTACGGCTTCCGTGTGGTTGTGTCCAGCTTCTTTGGCGACATCTTCAAGAACAACGCGCTCAACAACAGCCTGCTGCCGGTGCAAGTGAGCGAAACGTTCCTGCGCAAGCTCTTCGACGCCGTGCACAATGACCCTTCAACTGTTATCGAAGTCGACCTTGAGAAGCAGACGATTAGCGCACCCAAACTCAACCTCTCAGCCAAATTTGACATCAACCCCTACAAAAAAGTCTGCCTCATGAACGGCTACGATGACGTTGACTATTTGGTAAGCATGAAGGACAAGATCGAAGAGTTTGAAAAGACGAGAAAGAATGATTTCTCGATTCCAGCATCAAAGGAGCAAGCATGAAAAAGACTATCGCATATCTGCCTGGTGACGGCATCGGCCCGGAAGTGACGGCGCAGGCCCGCCGCGTGCTTGAGAAGGTAGCCGAGGTGTTCGGCCATGCATTTGCGTTTAAAGAGGGTTTGATCGGCGCGGTTGCCATCGATAAAACCGGCGACCCCTACCCCGAAACCACGCGCGAGCTTTGTAAAACCGCCGACGCTGTGCTGTTCGGCGCCGTCGGCGACCCGAAGTTTGATAACGACCCTACGGCCAAAGTCCGGCCCGAGCAAGGCTTGCTTGCCATGCGAAAGGATCTCGGGCTCTACGCCAACGTACGCCCAATCTTTACCTTCCCAAGCCTCGAGGCCAGCTCGCCGCTCAGGAGCGACATCGTGCGCGGTGTTGACTTTGTGGTGATCCGCGAGCTGATCGGCGGCATTTACTTTGGCAAACGTGGCCGCTCCGAAGACGGCACCTCGGCCTTCGACACCGCCGAATACAGCAAAGCCGAAATTGAGCGTATTGCTTCGTACGCCTTTAACCTGGCCAAGAAACGCCGCGGCAAGCTCGCGGTGGTCGACAAAGCCAACGTGCTCGAAACCTCCCGTCTGTGGCGCGAAACCGTGCAGGCTATGCAGGTGGACTATCCGGACGTCACGGTCGAGTACATGTACGTCGACAACGCCGCCATGAAGATCATCCAGGCGCCGGCCAACTTTGACGTCATCGTTACCGAAAACATGTTCGGCGACATCCTGACCGACGAAGCGTCCGTCATCACCGGCAGCTTGGGCATGCTGCCTTCGGCCTCAATCGGCGAAAAAACCGCGCTGTACGAGCCAATCCACGGCTCCTACCCGCAAGCCGCGGGCAGGAATATTGCCAACCCAATCGGCAGCATCCTGTCTGCCGCCATGATGTTGGAGTACAGCTTTGGCCTTACGAGCGAGCGGGACGCAATCTTTGGGGCTGTAGAGGAAGTGCTCGCCGCCGGCTACGGCACCGAAGATATCGCGAAAGAAAATCCGCTCACCACGACCGGGCTCGGCGACAAAATTATCGAAGCAATAAGAAGGTAAGAAAGTAAAGGAGACAGAACGAATGACAAAGACAATCCGTTGGTCAGACAATCCGACCGCTGCAACTGAAGAGGCTGTAAAGTTGCTCGAAGCAGGCGGCGCAGCAATCGTGTCGCCAACCAAGGTGGGCTACATCATTATCACTACTGACGCGCAAGGGCTTGAGCGCAAGTTTGACCTCAAGCAGCGCGCCAAGCGCAAGCCGGCAGTCGTGCTCTGCACGTCCATCGAGCAGCTCAAACAGCTTGCCCAAACCAACGAAACGATTGAGAAGCTCTACCAAAGCTGCTACGACCAGAATATCCTGCTCGGCTGCATCCTTCCTTGGAAGCCGGAAGCAGTTGAAAAGTACGTGCCCGAAGACGCCCGCTCACTGGTGCACGACCCGCGCCAGACCAGCTGTTTCGTGGTCCGCTTTGGCGAGCCGTCTGAGCGCATCGTCAAGGAAATTTGGGAAAAGCAAGGCAAGCTGGTCTTTGCGTCGTCCGCCAACCCGTCCGGCCAAGGTAACCGCGGACGGCTGGAAGGGGTGGGCGAGCGCATTTTAGGCGGTGTTGACCTGGCAATTGATGCCGACGACTACGTCGCCGCCCAGCAGCCAGACAAGGACGAGACCACCCGCTACGAGCAGGGCGTGATGGTTTCGATGGTCGACGACCAAGCACAACTCATCGACGTGCCGGTCGTTATCCGTAAAGGCCTTGCCATCGACAAAATCCTGCTCGAGCTCACCAAGCTCTACAACTCCTTTGACTACCGCCACGGGCAATACTATTAATGGATAACAAAATGTGGTATAATTAACTATATATGGCTACTCCGCTTTCGGCACCGTATGTGATTACCCGGTACGACTCGTTCTCGGTGATTATGCAGGAGTGCCCGCGGGCGATTGAGCTGCTCGCCGAGTACGGCCTGCACTGCGCGAACTGCTTCTTTAACGAGTACGACAGCATTGAAATTGGTGTGGCTCGTCATGGCATGACTGAGGCCGAGATGCTGGAAATGCTGGACGAAATCAACGAGCAGCTCGAAAAAGAATGGCGAGAACAGCAAGAACAGAATAATCAGAACAGGACATCATGAAAGATATGTTAGAAATCAAGAATCTGCACGTCAGCACCGCTGACGGCACCAAGGACATCCTGCATGGCGTGTCGCTCGTTATCAAAAAGGGCGAAAAGCACGCCATTATGGGGCCGAACGGCGGCGGCAAGTCCACGCTTGCCCAGGTGCTGATGGGCCATCCTGGCTACACCGTCACCAAAGGTTCGATTATTCTGAACGGCACCGACATTACCGACATGCCGCCGGACCAGCGGGCCAAACTCGGCCTGTTCCTCGGCTTCCAGTATCCGGTTGAGGTGGCTGGCGTGAACTTTGCCAACTTCCTCCGCATGTGCGTGAATGAGCAGAAGGCCGAGGGCGAAAAGAAAGTCTCGCCCATTGCCTTCCGTAACCAGCTGGCTGAACAGGCCAAGAAACTTGGCTTTTCGGACGAGCTGGCTAAGCGCTCGCTCAACCAGGACTTCTCGGGCGGCGAGAAAAAGAAAGCCGAAATCCTACAGCTTGCCATGCTCAAGCCCCAGTTCGCCATCCTGGACGAGCCGGACTCTGGCCTCGACGTCGACGCGCTGCGCTACATTGCAAATGCCTTAAACAGCCTGGAGCACCCCATGGGCCTGTTGCTCATTACCCACTACCAGCGCATTCTGGCGTATGTAAAGCCCGATTTCGTGCATGTGGTAAAAGGCGGCAAGATTGTGGCCTCGGGTGGGCCGGAACTTGCCGAGAAGGTCGAGCAGTCAGGCTATGAGAATCTAGCCTAAGAGGCGAGGCGTATGAGCAGCGACGCGCGATCTATCAGAGCCAGTTACCCGTTGGGCTTTCATAAGCCGGACAAAAGTGTGTTCCGCACGCCCAAAGGCATTAGCCGCGAAGTAGTCGAGGCTATTTCGTACTACAAAAACGAGCCGGAGTGGATGCGGCGCTTCCGCCTGCAGGCACTCATGATGTTCGAGCAAAAGATGATGCCGACGTGGGGCGCGGACCTCTCGGGCATCAACTTTGACGACATCTATTATTACGTGAGCCCTGCGGACCGGAAATTCCGCACCTGGGACGAAGTGCCGGAGGAGATTAAGGATACCTACGAAAAGATCGGCATTCCCGAAGCCGAGCGTGCCTATTTGGCCGGCGTCGGCGCACAGTACGATTCAGAAGTTGTTTACCATAGCCTAAAGCGGCAGTGGGAAGAACAAGGCGTTATTTTTGTCGACACCGACACCGCCGTGCAGAAATATCCGGACCTGGTGCGCGAATACTTCGGTACAGTCATCCCTATTTCCGACAACAAGTTTGCGGCGCTCAACTCCGCAGTTTGGAGCGGCGGCAGCTTCGTGTACGTGCCAAAGGGCGTGCACGTGGAGATACCGCTGCAAGCCTACTTCCGCATCAATGCTGCCAATATGGGCCAGTTTGAGCGCACATTAATCATCGCCGACGAGGGTAGCTACGTGCACTACGTCGAAGGCTGCACCGCGCCGATTTACACCACCGATTCGCTGCATGCCGCAGTGGTCGAAATCGTGGTCAAGAAGGGCGCGCGCGTGCGCTACACCACCATGCAGAACTGGTCCAGCAACGTCTACAACCTGGTGACAAAACGCATGCTGATCGAAGAAGACGGCTTTGGCGAGTGGATCGACGGCAACCTGGGATCCAAAGTAACCATGAAGTACCCGTCGGTTATCCTGAACGGCCGCGGCGCCAAGGGCGAAATCCTCTCCCTGGCGTTTGCTGGCAAGGGCCAGCACCAGGACGCCGGCGGCAAGGCTATCCACCTAGCGCCCGACACCACCAGCACCATTACCTCAAAATCGGTTAGCCTGCAGGGCGGCCGCTCCAGCTACCGCGGCATGGTCAAGATCATCAACGGCGCAAAAGGCAGCAAGTCGTTCGTGCGCTGCGACGCGCTTTTGCTTGACGAAATTTCGCGCTCAGATACCTACCCAACCAACATCGTCAACGAACAGGATGTGACCTTGGGGCACGAGGCGTCGGTCAGCAAAGTCGGCGAGCAGCAGCTGTTTTACCTGATGAGCCGCGGCCTGTCCGAGGCACAGGCGACGTCGTTGATCGTCAACGGCTTTATCGAGCCGATCGTCAAGGAGCTGCCGCTCGAGTACGCGGCCGAACTCAACCAGCTGATTAACCTCTCTATGGAAGGTGCCATCGGATGAGCCAGCAGATTGTTGTCAAGCGCGACGAGGAACGGTTTATTCCCCTGCTCTGGACCGGCAAGGAGACAGAGCTGGGATACGAGATTGTGCTGGCCGAGCCTGGCGCGAGTGTAACCTTCCGCGGCCTGCTCATCGGCCGCAGCGACCAAAACCTGGCGCTCGACATCAAAGTGCGGCACGAAGCGCCAAACACCACCAGCGACGTGGTGGTCAAGGCAGCGTTAAGCGACATGGCCAAAACCGACATCACGTGCCTGACCACGGTTGTACCGGGCGCCAAGGGCGCAAACGCCTGGCTGGCCGCGCACATTTTGCTTTTGTCAAACAAAGCCAAGGGCCTGGCTATCCCAAGCCTTGAGATCCTGGAAAATGACATCAAAGCCGGTCACGCCACCACTGTCGGCCAGCCGAGCGAGCTGGAACTGTTCTATATGATGAGCCGCGGCCTCTCCCGCGAGGTGGCCAAGCAACTTTTGGTGCAAGGGTTCCTTGAGGATATCATCAGCACCTTCCCGCCTGCGCTGGCCCGGCGGGCAGCCAAGGAGCTGGCGCTATGAGCCGCTGGAAAGCTGATTTCCCGATTTTCACGCACAACCCCAAGCTCGTATACCTGGACAGCGCTGCGACCAGCCAAAAGCCGCAAGCGGTTATTGATGCAGTGACGCGTTTTTATACTGAATCGAACGCCAATGTCCACCGCGGCATGTACGACCTAAGCGAGCGCGCAACCGAACAGTTCGAGGCGGTACGTGCCTGCGTGGCTGACTTTATCGGCGCAGAAAGCCCGGATGAGGTTATCTTTACCTGCGGTGCCACCGAGGCAATCAACCTGGTTGCCGGCGGCTGGGTCAAAAAGTTCCTAAAACGCGGCGATATTATCGTCGTCTCCCAGATGGAGCACCACTCCAACCTGCTTCCGTGGCAGCAACTGCAAGATCTGGGCGTGGAACTATTTTCCCTGCCATTGACCGAAGACTGCCGCCTGGACTACCAGGTTGCCGACCGCTTGGACATGAGCCACGTGAAGCTCATCGCGCTCACGCACGCCTCGAACGTGCTTGGTACCGTTAACCCGATTACTGACATTGCCAAGTACTTTAGGGAGCATGGCGCCGACGCAAAATTGTTGGTCGACGCTGCGCAGTCCGCGCCGCATTTGCTGGACAACGTCCGGAGCTTAGGTGCCGACTTTTTGGCATTTTCGTCGCATAAACTGCTTGGCCCTTCTGGCGTCGGCGTGTTGTATGCCCGAAAAGAACTGCTTGAGGCGATGGATCCGGCAGTGTTCGGTAGCCACATGGTCGCCCGCGTGGATCAGAAGAGTTCTACCTGGGCGGACGTGCCCGCCAAATTCGAGCCTGGCACGCGCAATTTAGAGGGCGTCATCGGCCTGGGTACGGCGCTGGAATATATCACCTCAATTGGCAAAGACGCGCTGCATGAGCACGAGGAAACGCTTATCAAGGCCGCACTTGACGCCTTTGCAAACATGCCGGATATCCAGCTGTTTGGACCTAAGACCAAAGAAAACCGGCTCGGCATCTTCTCGTTCAACATCCCGGGCGTCCATCCCCACGACGTGGCGGATATCCTAAATCGCTATGGCATTGCAGTGCGCGCCGGCCACCACTGCGCCCAGCCACTCATGCAGCAGCTTGGCGTCCCTGGCACGGTCCGCGCGTCGCTGTATTTGTACAACACCACCGCGGACATTGAAGCGCTGGTTGAAGGTATTGCAAGTGTTAAGCGAACGCTGGGGTTGGCATGATGGAGATGCAAGAAGATCCCTTGTACCGCGAAATCATTATCGAAAACTGGCGGAACCCGGCCAACCGCGGGGTTGTTGAAAGCCCCGATTTTGACGTGGAGCGCGACAACCCCTTCTGCGGCGACCGCATTAGAATGACTGGCAAGATTAAAGATGGCCGCCTGACTGACATCGCTTTTAGCGGCCAAGGCTGCGCGGTCTCCACTGCCGCGGCGTCGCTGCTCACCGAAGAAATCAAAGGCCGCGAGATTAAGGATATCCAAAATCTCACCGAACAAGACGCACTGAGCTTGCTCGGTGTACAACTCACGCCAAACCGCACCAAATGCGCCCTGCTCGCCTACCGCACACTTAAAGACGCACTCAAGCAAATCGATTAGAGGAAGATCTCAATTGCCTTAGAGTCAACCGGCCGGTATTCGCAGTTTGCCGTAGTGAGTTTGTGTTCCAGTGCCTTTAGGTCTGTGCCTTCGGTTTCGAAACCAATCAGGATGCTGCCGCTGTCGCCGCCCATGCCGCGGTAGTGGAACAGGCTGATGTTCCACTGGTTACCCATGTGTTGCAAAAAGTCACCCAGCGCACCCGGCCGTTCTGGGAAGTTGACGCGGTATATCCGCTCGCCGTGCGTCTCTGTGCCTACGCCGCCCACCATGTGGCGGACGTGCTCTTTGGCGACGTCGTCGTCGGAAAGGTCAGTGTGTTGATAACCCTGCTCCTGCATCTTGCGCATGAATGCGGTCTTCTCGGCGGCGTCATTCATGCTGATGCCGACAAAGATGTGGGCTTTGTCGCGGTGCTGCAGGCGGTAGGCAAACTGTGTGATGTTGTGGCCGTTGACGATGTCGCGGCAAAAGGCGTGCAGCGCGCCTGGCCGCTCGGGCAGCGTAATGGCAAACAGTGCTTCCTTGCCGCTGCCAAGCAGTGTGCGCTCAGCCACGAACTGGAGCCGCTCGAAGGTGATGTTGGCGCCGGAGCAGACCGCGACCGCCTTTGCTCCTTTCAGCTTGCCGGCGGCAGCGTACTTTGTAATACCAGCGACGCCCAGTGCGCCAGCCGGCTCGACAATGCCGCGCGTGGCTTCAAAGATTGATTTAATGGCGGCGCAGATTTCGTCGGTATTTACAGTGATGGTGTCGTCTACAAATTCGCGGCACAGTTTAAAGGTGTGCTCACCCATCTGCTTGACTGCTACGCCGTCGGCAAAGATGCCAACGTGCGGCAATACCACGCGCTTACCAGCTGCCAGCGAGGCTTGCAGTACGTTGCTGTCCTCTGGCTCCACGCCAATGATTTTGACCTCCGGCCGGAGTGCTTTGATGAACTGGGCGATGCCGGCGATCAAACCGCCGCCACCAACTGGCACAAAGATGTGTGTTACGCCTGGTAGCTGCTCAAGGATCTCGCGCCCGATTGTGCCCTGCCCGGCGATTACTAACGGGTCGTCAAAGGGGTGGATATAGGTGCGGCCGGTTTCCTCGACACGGCGCTTGGCGTATTCGGCAGCTTCGGAGTAATTGTCGCCAAAAAGCTCCACCTCGGCGCCGTAGGATTTGACAGCCTCTACCTTAATGTCCGGCGTCGTGCGCGGCATGACGATAAGGGCTGAGATGCCGAGCTTTTGCGCAGCCAGCGCCACGCCCTGGGCATGGTTGCCGGCGCTCGCGGCAAGCACGCCTTTTTTGCGCTCCTCGTCGGTGAGCTGTGCGATCTTGTTGTATGCGCCGCGCAGCTTAAAGGAGTGGACAGGCTGCAGGTCTTCGCGCTTCAGATAAACGTCGCAGCCAAGCTGTTTGCTCAGCTTGGCTGCTTTGTCTAATGGCGACTCAATAGCTACGTCGTACACGCGCGCGAGGAGGGTTTGCTTGACCGCGTCGTTCATACTTCCTCCTCATGCACGCGTACACTACGCACATCTACCAACTTTTCGAGCTGGTGGATGATCTGGTCCATGCGGGCGACGTTGCGCACCGTGATGCGCATGTCGGACCATATGCCGTCATCGTGCGGCGTGACGTGAATAGCGTTGATGTTGCAACCGCGGCGGGCAAACACCTGGGCTACGCGAACCAGCACGCCGGGCGCGTCGCGGACAACGAGGGTTAAATCGTAGATGTGGTCTGTCATATCATGTGCTCCCTGTTGGTTTTTCGAGTTTGGTTGTTGGCGGTTCGATAATCATGTCTTCCAGTGCAGCGCCGGCCGGAACCATTGGGAAGACGTTCTCGGTCTTTACCACCTCAACATTGACCAGCACCGGCCGGTCGTTGATGGCGAAGGCTTCGGTCAGCTTGGCTTCATGCTCGTCTTGGTTAGTAATGTTGACGGCGGCAGCGCCATAAGCCTCGGCCAGTTTGCAGAAGTCTGGGTTACCTTCCAGGTCAACGCCGCTTTCGCGGTTGTCGTAGAACAGTTCCTGCCACTGCCGGACCATGCCAAGGTAGTGGTTGTTGAGCACGATGATCTTAACCGGCAATTTGTGGATGCAGGCGGTGGCCAGCTCGTACAGCGTCATCTGAAAGCCGCCGTCGCCGACGATGGCGACAACTTGCGCGTCCGGGCGCGCAAACTGGGCGCCGATGGCCGCTGGGAAACCAAAGCCCATGGTACCGGCACCGCCGGAGCTCAGCCACTGGTCAGGTTCGCTTACTTTATAGAACTGGGCGGCCCACATTTGGTGCTGGCCGACATCGGTGCTGATGATGGCCTTGCCTTTGGTGATCTTGTAGATCGTGTCGATTGTTTGCTGCATGGTCAGGCCGCGGTCGGTACGGTAGCGAAGCGGGTATTTCTCGCGGTAGCCGTCGAGGTGCTTGTTCCACTCGGTAAACTTGGTTGGCTTAGCCATTTTGGCCATAGCATCAAGCGCATCCTTGGCGTCAGCGCGAACAGCCACGTCAACTGGAATCATCTTGTTGAGCTCGGCAGCGTCGATGTCGATGTGTGCCTTGTAGGCGTTCGCGGCAAACTGCGCGGGCTTGCCGACAATGCGGTCGTCAAAGCGTGAGCCGATGTTGAGCAGGAAATCGCACTCAATAACCGCCTTGTTGGCGTATGCGGTACCGTGCATGCCCATCATGCCGAGTGATAAGCGGTGTGTTTCGGGGATAGCGCCCTTGGCCAGCAGCGTGGTGACAACTGGCGTGTCCATGGTTTCGGCGAGCTTCACGAGCTGCTTTTCGGCTTTAGCAATCAGTACGCCATGGCCAGCCAGGATAACCGGCTTTTTGGCCTTGCGCCAGGCTTCCATGATGGTTTCGAGCTTGGCGTGGTCAACCTCATGCGTTGGCTTGTATGCGGGCAGGTCCAGGGCTTTGTTGGGATCGCCGGTGAACAGGCCGGCACTCACATCCTTGGGGATGTCAATCAGTACCGGGCCGGGGCGGCCGGTTGTGGCCAGATGGAATGCCTCGTGCACGATGCGTGGCAGGTCGTTGGTGTCGCGCACCAGGTAGTTGTGTTTGACCACCGGCATGCTCAGGTTAAAGATATCTGCTTCTTGGAAAGCGTCCATGCCCAGCATGGGCCGGATTTGTTGGCCGGACAGCACAACCATCGGCACGCTGTCCATGTGCGCGGTCATGAGTCCGGTGATGACGTTGCCGGCACCCGGGCCGGAAGTCACCAGTACCACACCCGGCTTGCCGCTGGCGCGCGCGTAACCGTCGGCCATGTGGGCTGCACCCTGCTCGTGGCGTACCAGAATGAGCTTGATCTTGGTTTTGGAGGTAACGAGCGCGTCAAACAGCGGAATGGCTGCGCCGCCGGAGTAGCCGAAGATGTACTCAACGCCTTCTTTTTCGAGCGCCCGGATAACTGCAGTTGCGCCGTCGATAGTTTCTTTAGTCATGGTTCTCCTTCCTGGCAGCAATCGCTTCAATTTCGATCTTTAACGGGTTGTTTGCGACACGCGGAAGTTCTTTGACGCACACGGTAGTGCGGGCTGGCAAAGGCTCAGAGAAGTACTGCGCGTATACCTCGCCAAACACCGGCGCGTCATCTAAGTCGGTCAAAAACACTGTCACCTTCACCACATCAGACAATTCCAAGCCTTCGCTTGCCAGCACCTCTTTGAGGTTTTCGAGTGCCTTGATGGTCTGTGCCCGGATGTCCGGCTCGGCAGTCTTGGTTTCGGGGTCGGCACCCACCTGTCCGGCTGTGAAGTATAAATCCCCCACCCGACGTATCGGGGAGTACGGACCAAAGGTCTTGGGTTTTTGTGCGGTCATAGGTACCTCCTAAAAATGAAAACCGGGCTCTTTCTTTGGAGCCCGGCGGTTTGCTATCTTTCTCGCTTATTCCTGGCAAACTCCTAGCCGCGCTCCAACGAGCCGATAATCACGAGGCCAAGAATAATGCTATTAGTTGACATTAGCACCTAATATATTCTTATGGCGCGAAAATGTCAATTTCTGGTGGTTGTTTCCACTGAAGCCGTTACCAGCGTAAATCAAGGGATTCTTGCACCGCTCGCTGTGGGCTTGTGCCCATAATCGGGTCCTGCGATACCCCATAGTCAGGTTGCGTTTGTCGGTAATCTGTTATTGCACTATCTATCCAATGCAGAACCTGGACGACCCTGTCTGCCCTGTTGATCTGATCGGGCATTGCCATGGTTTCGGCACTGTTTTTGGCGGCATCAGGCATGACGCCGGCATACGTGTTAGTTTCCCTGCTTCCCATTGCTTGTCTCCTTCGTGTTACGTTAAAAACCGGGCTCCTTGGTTTGGAGCCCGGCGGTTTGCTTTTTTGCTTATCCTTGGCAAACTCCTATCCGCGCTCCAACGAGCCGGTCACTACGAGATTGAGACCAAGAAGAATATTTGCAATTGACATTTTATTGTTGCGGATTGTCTGGGTTTATTTTGGGTTGCGGTGCTGCCTGCAGTAACTGCTCCGTGTTTATATTGGGTATTTCTGTAGCGGTTGCTACGGGTTTTTTCATAATCGCCAACCATGTTAGTGCAGTCATGCTTTCTTGGAATGTGCGGGGGCGTGAGCCGTCCGCTGTTAATGCACTCGGGTACGACTGGAACTCATGACCACCTCTCTCGGATGCCATACCTAACTCCCTCCCAGCATTGGTTAAAAACGAACATCAGGCTTCGGTTGAAGCCTGATGTTCGGGCTGTGCTAAAGAGATCTACTCTCTCAGGCTTCAACCATTGTGAAGCACAGCCCTATAAGGCTGAGGAGGAGTTTCTGCTTCACAACTGGCATTTTCATCATCGCAATCAATTCTATTTATTCCGACTTACTCTGTCAATCTATGCTGCTAACGGTTCTGCCTGTGTATTGCGTGTCTTACCGTACGGTATCGGCCCGGTCCCCTTAAGGCTATCCTGCCAGCTGCCGGCACAATTTGTTGCCAGTTGTACATGTGTCTGACTCTTGCCTTTTCTTCAGCCGGAAGTTCGGGAACAGCCGATATAATTTTTTCGCTCAACAGATCCCAGACAATCTTGATTGTCATAGCCGAGGAGCGCTCGGTTTCTGGCGCAACGCCAAGCGATACTACACGGTTCGGCCCCTCAATTACCTCGCTTGCTCTGTTGCGGCTAAAGTATGCCTGGCGTATCATTTCAAGCACCTCCAAGGGGCTTAGTGCACGCGGGAACATACTGTTCAGTGTGGGAACCTGGATGGTGTGGCGACTCTGCGGTGCGCGCCTCAAGGATTTCTTAAGGTGTCCCTGAATCATAACCAGCGTTGCATACGGGCGCGTATCGCCACTAGCAGGGTCGTTGGTTTCGTCTGGCCAAATCTCACCCGTGCCCTCCGCGTGCTGTGCCGAAGGCAAATGATGAAAGCCGCCAACCACTGCTGCGCCGTTCGCGTCAATCTCTTTGATCTCACCGCACAGAATGTGCTGTATGGCCCCGCCGCTAACTGCAAAACAGTCAAGTAGATTAGTTCTAACAGCCCGCTCGTAATCAGGGCCCAACAATGCCTCCACCGTTGGTCCGGCAGTGTGAGGGGTAAGAGTCTCAATCCCGACTGGTTGGTATAAGCCTGTTTCGTATCGCATAGCACATATAAAAACTAGGCCCCGTTTTGTGGAGCCTGGTTGATCTTTTATGTAACTTTTATAGCAACTATTAACCAAGCTCCAAGGCGGTCTGGAGGAGTACGAGCTTGGTAATGATTGCAAATTTGGTCATGGCGTTAAGCATATTAAGCATATAGTAATTCGTTTGTTATGTCAAATATTGTTTAATCTTTTCTTCATTTTTGCTGTTCTTGTGCGCTTTTGCTATTGACGGGGCCGTTGCTTTTGTATATGATCGCGCTATGGTTTACGCCAATCCGTTTACTAGCGCAAGCAAAGTTTGGGGCTTTTTCGGCTTTTATTTTGCATACGCCTATAAGCGGATTGAGTCGTAATACATAAAAAATAATTAGCAACCGACCGGGCTCAATCCGCGAGCCCGGTTTTCGTTTTAAAGGAGGAATTATGAGTCAAGGACAAGAAAGGTTGCTGCAACGCGTAAGAAAGAATGATGAGGGCTGGATGGCTGGAGTCGTGCGCCCACGAAGAGAGGCGGCATGTAGGGCTGCGGGCACTTTATGTGTTGTCGGAGCCCGACTACCTTCACCCGACCCTAATAAATTTGGCGATCAAGCCAGCCAATTCCCTTCTACAGAGGAGATACAGAAAGCTGGCAGTTTAGTGGCGGCGCTTGCTAACCGAGGGTTAGAAATTCCGGTGTCTATTTGCTGTGGTGTTGTACCTGGCCAGCCGTACGTATGGCAGCCTAATGAACAGTAGCTTCGTTGATGGTAGGATGTATTTCGGCCTGTTTTTCGCGCATGGCTTTGGTGGTGGGGTTGTCGGGCAGGTTTGAGAGCTGAACGGCATTTAGCGTCACTTTCCAGCGCTGGCTGTGGCCGTGGAGGGTGGCGTATTGGGCTTCCTGGTAGTGGCCGGCGGCTTGGAGTTCGCTATAGAGTTCGAGGCTGAGATCGAAGCACTTTTCGTAGGTGTCGGTGAGGCCGGCGTCTTCGATGACTTTTGGCACGTCGTAGCCGTGACGCGGCGTGAGGGTTTGGATCTCTAGAGCCTCTAGCGGGAAGCGCTGCAGCTCACGGAACGTGCTGTATGGCGTGAGCAGGTCCCAGCCGTAGTGGACACGCTCCAATGCTGAGCCGGCGGGGTTTTCGGAAAGATAGGCTTCGAGCACGTCGAGCTTGCGGCTCATTGGCCAAGTCGTGACGCGCTCCTGGATGGTGCGAAGTGGCAGACCGGTGTGTGTATAAAGCATGTCGGCGATCAGTTCGTTTTCGTTGCGCGGCCAAGCAGCCACAAGGGTAACTAGTTCTGGCTGGCTGAGGGCGTTTTCTGCCAAGAACTCGTCGGCGATCGCGGCAATGACATCAACTGCCTTTTGTTTGGCTGGCTTTAGGTCTTCCGTGAACCGTGTTGGGTCCTGTTTAATGGCTTGTGCGAGCAGGCTGGCGCCGGCAGCTTGCAGTTCTGGCAACGGGTCGTTAATGAGTGCGGCGATGAGCGATTCGAGGTTGGGGTCATTTGGCGAAATTTGCACCGTCGCGCTGATACCTACTGGCAGCACGGCACTAGCTACGGTGCGCGCCTCATTGATATCGAGTCCGCCCTTCTTGGTAAGGCCGGCGACAATTTTGGCATAGAGTCCAAGCAGGGTGCTGGTTTTGGCCTCGTATGCTTTCTGAGCGGCTGGAATGAGGTTGTGCGGCTGGTGCACGTTGGGCTTCTCGGGGTACGTGACACGCGCATCTGGAATAAAGCGCTCAATTTTTTGGACGAGCAAACCGCTCGCGTCTTCGAGTACGAGATCCTCTGTTGGTGCTGGCTCGATGACAACCTCGCGGAGGTTAACTTCTACTTCGGCAGCTGCAGCTTTTGGCTTCTCTGTCGGCGTGTTGGCAGTATCGGCAGCAGTTTCTGTTGGCTGCTCGGTTTGTTTGGCCCGCTTCTTGGGTTTATTGGTCGGCGGCGGCAAGAGCGGGCTGATTTTCTCCCACAGCATGTTGTTGATGGTCTGGATGTCCAATAGTTCGCCGCCGCGCACGCAGTCCAGCCGCTGAAAATCCTGCGGAAAGAGCTGCGCCATGTCATCAAAGACCAGCACGGTACGCTCAAGATGTATGCGGTCGTTCTCGTGGATGTCTTTCTTCTTGCCTGTTTTGAGCAGCAGTTGCTCGGAAATGTCTGCCGGCACGCGCAGGATAATGCTGACATCTGGCCGCGGAATGCGCAGCATCTCAAACTCCAGGTTGTCGAGCCAGATGAAGAAGCCGCGGCGCTGTTCGGCGTTGAAAATTTTGGTGCCCTGATGCGCCATGCTCGAGCCAGTAAAGCGGTTAGAAAGTACGATTTTGCCTTCGCTTAGAGCCTGGCGGATGCGCGGCGCAGCCTCGAACCGGTCAAGCGCATAGAATAGTGAGCTCGTATACGGCCCTACTTCGTTCGTGTTGCCATATGCACCTTCGAGATAGCGCCGCACAAAGTAGCTGCTCGGTTGATTATACTGAGGGAAGTCGAAAAGTTCGACGTCGTAGCCTGCGGCTTCCAGGCGTTCTTTTAGAAGATGTACTTGCGTGGCTTTGCCAGAGCCGTCGCTGCCCTCGATGACGATAAATACTCCCCTCTTTGCGTCCATTAACAACTATTAAGCCACAGGTTTAACACAAAGACAATAAGATTTTATACTGCTTATGCTTTTCAATCTGTAGTAGATGCATTTCTATTGTCCTTGGTCGGTTGGGACGAGAGCTGCCTTATTATGCAGATTAATGGTGCGCCAGCCTTGAGTTGCTCAACAAGGTCGTCTATATCGCTTGTATTTATATTGTAGGTTAATGCCAGTGCGCCCACATGACCCGCGCGCATTCCGGACAGTTCGTATCTTCTTTTTTTGATGATTTGGTTTGGATCGGCTGGTATCTTTGGCATCCCGTAGTAGAGCATGCCAGCGAACTCGGAGTGCAGATGGTCCTGCAGCACCATGGTCTCCAGGGCATTTGACGGATATTTCCCCGTGTTCGGCCTAGTGAAACTTAAAAGCCTGGCAAGAGCCCGCATCACAATCGTGTGATCCAGAGCTACCCCCTTAGGGCGTCTTTCATCGTCCACAAGGAGTGGCGGCGGCAAAAACTTAGTAGTGCCTCCACGTCTTCGTGCATCCTGCTTTAGCCGAATTAGCATGTTGTCGACAAGCGCGACTATTTCTTCTAATAAATTTGACGGCTTTGACGGCGCGGACCACTCCAGTTGCTCCAGTATTTGTCGTGCAAAACGTTTATTTCTTGAACTGTCTTTACTATAGTGGAGCAGCAATTGGCGTATGTATAAATTGGTAACGGGCGTTGTCTCTGACCGGGCCCTTGCGGGGTTTTTGGATAATCGCCAATCAATGCCCCGCCCCCAGACAATTTGACAGAAGATATTCGGATCGGCGGCGTAATCTACAAGTAACGGCAAGAACTCGGGTGTTTTTATTGCTGCCGACAGCGCATATCTGTGCCAGAAATTGGCCTCATCATCTTCCTCGAACAAAATTTCTGCCTCGTGCAGCGCTTTTACGGCATTGACGGCCCGTTGTCTGCTTCCCTTTATTTGCGCTAGTAATCCTATATTGGCCTTATAGACCGACTTTTTGGCAATCTCTTCGTCAGTTCCCGCCAGGTATTCACCGAGCGCCGAGCTCCACATTTTTCTTAGTATTCTTACAGTATCTGGCTGCCGCTCTTTGCCAAGTACTCCCGCTGTCCTAAGCAATCCTGATACAAAGATGGGGCTTTCAAACAGATTGAGTTTGATTGCGGCCACCAGGAAATGCCTGTACATAGAATCGAGGGCAAATGCAACGCCCTTTTGCCCGCTATCAATTGCTTTATAGTGGTCGTCGAGCATTCGCTCTTCGAACGTGTTTATTACTAATTTTAGCTCTTCTTCAGTTGTCGCCTGCGCCGTAAAAAACCTACAGACATCGGCCAGACGGGCTAGATACGGACTTACTACTGGCTTTGTATCGTGCGGTGTTTCGCTACCTGTTGTCAGTTGGAGGGGATCTGCTATTTTCGCAACAGCCGTCTCAAATGACGATCTGAAATCGGCCGAGACCACAGTCTCTCCTGGCATAGGAATGGGTTCGGTGTGTCGGGGTTTTGGCGGCATGATTGTCTTGTAGGTGTACGGTTTAGACGAGAATTACTTCCTTATGACATTATAGTGAATAAGCAGATTATTTTCGCCGATGCGTTCGACTTCTTCCATTTTGATTTGATTTGTGAGTGGGCCGCTGAAGAGTGGCACGCCGGTGCCAAAGACGGTGGCCTGGACGTCGATGTAGAGGTCGTCCACCACGCCGGCCTGCATGAACATGGTGTAGATTTGCGAGCCGCCGCAGATGGCGAGTTCTTTGACGCCTTCACTTTCCAGTCGCTTCACTAGTTCTTCAGGTGGTTCGCTGACAGCCTCGACATTTTCATACTGGGCGATTTTTTCAGGATGGTGGGTGTATACGAGTAGGCGCCGGCCAGGCATGCTTTTGTTGAAAACGGTCGGGAAGCGGCGCGCGGTGGAGAGGAAGGTGTTGAGCCCCATCACCATGTTGTTGGCGGCTTTGACGTACTTTTTAAAGAGATACTGGTCTTCTTTGTTCGTCCATTCAGTCGACGACTGGTCCGGCGTTTTGCCGATAAACCCGTCGGCTGTCAGCGCGGCGATGATACTCACTTTCATACTACCCTCCTCACCTTCTTTCCTGTCAATTCTAGCATTTTTACGGCATAGCCGTCGGAATGGTCTTCTGTGTACACGAATTCTTCGATGTCGGTTCTAGAGAGCATGCGCGCGCAGGCTGGGCATGGCAAGAGGTTGATGAACAACGTGGTGCCTTTTAGATTAATCTTTTCCCGCCCTGCTTTGATGATCAGCTCAACCTCGGCGTGCGTGGTGTCATAGTGGTTGAGGTCGTGCGGCGGGGAAAAGTTAACTTCGCGACTCGCGCCAAAGTGCATGGCGTACGTTTGGTACGGCAGGACGGGATTGAAGGCGGTTGCGAGCAGTTCGTACTTCTTCCCTTTCTTGCGGCCAAGGCTGACGCCGGTTTGGAAGCTATAGTCATACGACTGTTTGGCCGCCTGGGTGGCGATATCGAGCATCTCGCGCTCGTCGTACATGCCGCTTGTTGGTGGCGTCAGCAGCTTGGTTTTTGCAGCATATTCCTTGGCTTCTTCTTCGCTGGCAAAGGGCGAGATTAACTCATACGGGATGCCTTTTTTCATCAGCGCGTAGTACGGCGGCTGGGTGTGGAACGAATATTTCCACGAGCCGCGCACGCCTATGAAGCGCCGAATGGAAAGGCCGGTAATCACGTGCAACAGATCGCGCTGGTTGTAGGCGAGCGTCGCGATCTTGTATTTGGCAGGGCTGTTATTCACCTTGTCGATGATGGGTTGGACGGTTTGGACGTCCAACATGCGGAACTGCGGCTGATCTTCAAACCCGAGCACGTAGTTTTCTTTGGCGAGGCCAAGGATAATGTTGCCTTTGGGCAGATATTCTTTCACGAGCTGGGTAAAGCGCGCAGCGCTCATCTCGCGCGGCGCGGCAATAAACGTGGCCTTCAAATTGTTCAGCGGCTTTTTGCTCGCAAACGCCAGTTCGTTCCAGTCAAAGTTCATTTCTTTCCCCCGTATTTTTGGTCGAACTTTTGGCTGAGCTCTTTAATCTTTTTGGATTGCTGGCGGAAGAGTTCGGCGTTTTCGAGCGGGGTGTATTTGAGCTGGCGGTAGTTCCAAACTTGCAGGTCGGGCGCGTCGAAGGGGATGCAGTGGATGTGCAGGTGGTCTTGGACGGTGCTGTTGACGGTTGTGCCGCCGTCGCGCAGCAGATATTCAATATCTTTGAGGCCGTGGACTTTGCGGATAATTTTTTTGGCGATGTACATCAGTTTGCGGGCGGTTTCCCACTCCTCGGGCGTGAGCTCTTTGGCGGATTTGACGTGGCGGCGCGGGATGATCATCAAGTTGCCGTCGATGTACGCAAAGAGCGGCACGGTCAGCACCATGCCGTTTTCTTCGTGCACAATGTACTTGTCGCGCAGGTCGCAAAAGACGCACTTGCCGACAGTAGTCCAGATTTTGCCGTAGTAGCCTTTAATCCGCGCGTCGCGGTAGTAAATCTGTTTTTCCTGTTCTTCTGGCGTCAGCTTCATGCTTGAACCTCGTCATTCCCGCGCATGCGGGAATCTAGTCGTATTAGGAATTCCTTTTTACTGGATTCCCGCTTTCGCGGGAATGACGGTGACGGCGTGTTTATCATCAGCGTTCTTTGAGCGGGTCTTTGCGGAGTTCCATGAAGTCTTTGAAGATGCTGCCGAGTTCGCCGCCGATGGCGCGCTGTATGATTTTGGTCGTGGAGAGTGCGGTGGACTGGCGGTCAACCACCTTCACCTCGCCGCCGTATTTGGTGACGGTCTTGTATTCTTTGGACTCTTTGTATGCTGCAGCCCAGTCTTCTTTGACAGTGATGAAGATATCGGGCTTGAGTAGGCCGAGTGTTGGCGCGCAGCTTGGCTCGGGCAGGATTGTCACAAAGTCGACACTTCTGAGATACGTCAGCATTTCGGCGCGGATTTTTTCGTCCAGAATCGGCTTGTTCGGGCCCTTGACGCGCTTGATTGCTTCATTGCTGCTCACGCCCACCACCAGGATATCGCCGTGCTTCTTGGCCTCTTCCAGATAGCGGCACTGCCCGACGTGCAGTAAATCCCACGAACCAGCCGTAAAGACAATCTTCTTCCCCTTCTCTTTGAGCTTTTCGTGTAGCGTCATGAGATCACTCATGGCTACCAGACGTTTTTTCCATTCGGACGCCATTATTACCTCTCCACTTTTAGCTAGATATGTTTATTGTAACATTTAAGTTTTGGCCAAAATGTTGCGATTTAGTAAAAAGTCGCGTGTTCGTATAAAGTGTTCGTTTTGTTCGAGGGATTCGTAAGGGTTGTGGTGGAGGAATTTGTAGAAGTCGTAGAGGAGGAAAAAGTTGAGCAGATGTTCGAGTAGCGGCGTGGGCGTGAAGCTACTGAGGCCGCGTTTGTTATAGCCGGAATGCAAAAAGTATTTGCGGACTTTTCGTTCTTCTTTGTATTTGCAGTCAATGATGAGAAACGCCAGCGTGCGGGCAATGTCGAATATCGGCGGGCCCCAGGCGGCTTTTTCGAAGTCTAAAATCCCTGTGATTTTGGCTTTTTCATGTTCATCAAAGAGGATGTTGCTGCGCACAAAGTCCATGTGGAGCGGCTGAGACGGCAAGTTGCTTACTGCATCGAGAATTCGTGTAAAGCGCGCAATATTACTGCCAATCGCGAGCCCCAGTTTGCGCGCCATGGCGTCGCACACGCCGTCGTCGGCAAAATACTGCTCCATACGCCCGAGGAGCGCGCGGCATTCGTCAGCCACGGACGGCAGATTTCCTTGTGGCAATTTCTTAAGCAGCGCATGCATGTCGCTCATTGCCTTGCCAAGCTGCTTGATGTGATCCATCGTATACGCTTCCCACGGGATCGTTTTGCCTGGCAGATATTCGTATAGTGCAGCGTATTTCTCGATGCATTCGCCCGTTAGCTTTGCAATGCGAGTGTCCGCCGTCCGCCGCGCAGGCATCCCCCGCTCCGCCAAAAAATCCCCAACATAGTTGGCGTTTTTTATCCTGCTCAAAATCTCCGGTTCGCATTTATAGATGATGATGTTCAAAAGCCGCCCATCAGTAGTTTCTAGGCAGTAGGAATAATTGCGGTAGCCTTTTGCGGGTTCGTGTAGGTGTCTGACAGCATGCCCGTACATGCGGGCAACACTGATGACCATATGCCGGTCGGCTTTCCTTGTCATGCAAGAAGCATACAACAGATGAGAGAGTTGACCAAATATAGCGTATTATGTTATAATTATTAAAAATAAGTTTAAGATTAGACTATGATTGAAGTTGCCGCTGATGCCGCTAGCTGGAGAGAAGGCTGGGAGGACAGTCCCAGGCTGGGGACGGACCCGAATCCCGACCATCCGGTCGATGATTCTTTTGGCGAGCAGGGGCGGCCTGGCCCGGCTCCTGACACGCTTGTTTATTTTCAGCGGGAGCGTTGGGAAAAAATAATTACTGGCATTCAGGCTGGCAAACCCGATAAGGAGCTGCCGGACCCGCCATTCGATCCAAGTTGTATGCGCTGGATCCGATTGCAGGACTAAAATTGTCCGTCAATCTCCTATAACATGTTGTGATAATCCTCTAAATATAGTGCTTTTGGTTGCGGTATGGCTATAATGGACGCTATGAGGCATCCGGAGTACGAATATCTGGAACTGATGGTGGATATCCTGAAGAATGGCCGCACCAAGAAGACGCGCGGCATCCACCCGATTAAATCGGTGTTTGGGCGACAGGTGCGGTTTGATATGCGCGCCGGGTTTCCGCTGCTGACGACCAAGAAGATGCCGTTCAAGATTTTGCTGCACGAACTGTTTTGGTTTATCTCTGGCTCGTCGGATGTCGATTATCTGCACGAGCACGGCATTAAGTACTGGGATGGGTTTTTGCACGAGGGCTCAAACGACCTCGGCCGCGTGTACGGCGTGCAGTGGCGGCACTGGAAGCGTCCGGATGGCACTGAGTTTGACCAGCTCCAGTGGGCGATCGACGAACTCAAGAATAACCCCGATTCTAAAGGAATTATTGTTAACGCTTGGAACGCAGGCGAGCTGAGTGAAATGCGCCTGCCTCCGTGTCATACCATGTTCCAATTTGACCTGACTAAGGGCAAACTGCGTTTGCAACTGTACCAGAGAAGCTGGGACGTCTTCCTCGGTGCGCCGTTCAACATCGCCCAGTACGCGCTACTGCTGCACATGGTTGCGCACCTGGTTGGCGCTGAGCCGCGCGAGCTGGTCATCGCCGCCGGCAACGCCCACCTGTACACCAACCACATCGAAGCGGCCAAAGAGCAGCTCAAGCGCAAGCCCTACCCCTTCCCGCGGCTCAAGATCGTCGGCGACGTCAAAACCATCGACGACTTCAAAGAAGAAAACTTCATCCTCGAAAACTACCAGGCCCACCCCAGGATTAAAACGGATCTAGTTATCGTCTAGACTAGAAAATAGGCGATTATCCCTTCACAGCAAGTAGGGTCAAGCGTAGTGTAGCCGGGATGGTGTAAGTCGTACCGTACGCAACGCACTCCTTGCTGTAAGGAATAATCGCCAGAAAATATATTTGACGGGACTATTATTCTAGGGTACTATAACCTTTTATAAAGGAGATTGGGTATGAGTTTGGAAACAGGGACAGGAATACAAATTGTAGCAGCCCCGATCACTGTTGGTACTGGATTTTTTGCCGCTAAGGAGATTGCCGAAAGTGTCAGTGCTGGTGGTCGACTTAGGGAAATCGTACATAACCATTGTATAGGTGGGCCATATGCCGCCGATGTGCAGACTGCTCTTGAAACTCTTGCTGAGGAAGAAGCAGCAAAAGCTGAGATTGCCGGCAAAGTTGAGGCAGGACAAGATGTAACTGAAGTTGCTGTTCAGGCTGGTAGCATAGTAACAAAAAAGGTGCTATCCGGACCTGATGTCTGTGAAGTTCTTATGCCTGGATCTGGTTTTTCTGATAAGGCTCGTGCTGTAGGTGCAAGGGTATTGACCGAGGTGGGCGATCCGACAACAATCGACCAAATACGAGATGCCCTAGATCAGCTAGCGGGTAGTCCATTTACGCTACCTGCTGTATTGGCTAGCGTTGGGGCCGGCATTGCTTGGATAGTTGGGTATTATTGGAATAGGCCATAGCGGAGTTAACCCATTCAGACTTGCGCGGTAAATTTTAGGTAGAGCCGCAAGTGCTTCTCATGCATAATCTTAGCTATAAAGCGCGCTTCGAATACCTCGCGGCAAGCGCGGCGGTCTAATGTAGTGGCTGCCTGTATCGCATCGCTGATATCGGCAGCCATTTTTGTTGGATCGTCAGTTTTTTCGACAATATAACCCGTCTTGCCAGGTGTAATAATCTCTGGTAGTGCGCCGGAGTTGAGGCCGATGACGGGGGTGGCGCAGGCTAAGGCTTCGATGACGACCATGCCGAAGGGTTCGTTGAAGATTGAGGGGACGAGTAAGGCGTGGGCATTGCCTAGGAATTCCTGCTTTTCGGCGTCGGTTTTGATGAAGCCGACATATTCAATGTCGCCGCCGAGCTGTGGCTCAATCTTTTCGCGCCAGTAGGTGTCTTTGCCGTGGCCGACGTAGTGTTTGCCGGCGATTTTGAGCTTGACGCCTGCTTTTTTGGCAGCAGCAATCGCCAAGTGCACACCTTTGGATTCGATAATTCGCCCCAGATACGCTACGTAATCACCCCTTGGATTGTAGTTTGGCGCGAAACGCCGCTCGTCAATGCCATGGTAAATGTTGGCAATCCAGTTGGCGTCCGCCGGCATCTCGGCCCGTTGGGCGTAGGACATCGAGATCCAGTTGAGATGCTTGTACTTGGGAAAGACGTTTTTGTACTTGATGAGCAGCTGGAACGGGTCGTGATGGGTCAACAGAACCGGTTTTTTGCAGAACTGGATGAATGGCAGTGCAATGTCTTCCTCGTTGGTGTAGATGTGCACTACATCGAGCTCATCATTGTTGGCCATGGCAAAGGCTTTGGCGATGATCTCGGCCTGGACCTGCCGTGCCAGTGACACAAACGTCAGCGGATGTTTTTTAAGTAGCTCCACATAGCCGTAACCGCGGCCGGCCAGTTCCTGCTCAATCAATGACATGTCGGCCGTGATGTTGCGTACAGATGTATCAGCCGGTCCGGGCGTAAGGAGTATCACTTCCGTGCCCAGATGTTCCAACCCAGCGGCTAAATCAAGCGCCAGTTGCCCGGGCGAAAATATGACATGCGGCAGTATCTCTCGGTGAATAAAGATATGTGGAACCACAAGCCCGACTCTCAGGCTGTTTGTTGGCTTTTGACCCATGGCTCTTCGGGATTGTCCTACTTCTTTTCGTCTTCCTTGTCGTCTTCGTCCAGGAAGCTCAGGTCCAGCTCTTCTTCGCCGGAGTCATAGTCGCCATAGTAGCCGTCTGCGCCGTAGTAGTAAGCATCTGCTTCTTGCATAATATCCCCTTTCAATTAGTGTAAGTATGCCTACTTATGGCGCATTTGTAAAGAGTTAAGGGATTGCAAAACGAGCTGCCAAAAGAGGTTATTCAACTTCAAACGAGTCTATGATTTTGTCCACTTTTTTAGCGAAGTCGGCGTCTTCTTGGTGTGCCAGGATAATCAGCCCGTAGTAGCCTTTCTTGGTGAACGCCCAGATAACGGTAATTTTGCCAAGGTGCTTGCCGTCCTCTTCAGCGTCGGCGGTTGCCCTAATAGCCTTGTGGCCTTTGTGGGTGGTATCGGTGACGGACAGGTTAGTTATTTCACCTCGGCCAGTATATTCCTCTAGTCCTGATTCCAAGCTTACCTTAAAGAGGTTGATCGCTGTGTCGAGCTCTTCGTCTGTTGGTTCGTTCGGGAAAGAGTCGCCGATGGTTACGATCGCCGAAGCGGTGCTTTCATCTTCGTCTTCCTGGAACGTGGTGATGTCGCTGTTCTCCTCCTGCTTAAAGTCGGCCGGTACAAGCAGTGAGTAGCCTTCGCCGGTGTACTTCGTGAGCTTGAGGCCGCTTAGTGCGCTGTACGCAAAGTATCCGGCGACGCCAAGGAGTAGGATTGCTGCGGTGATAATGCTGATACCGATGAGCTTGTATTTTTTGGCACGTTTGGCGGTTTGCTCTGAGGCGCTCATCGACGGGAATGCCATCGGGTTGACGAGGGTTGGTTGCTCCTGTGCAGGAGGGAAACTCGGACCTGGTACGTCTGGCATCGGTGGCTGTACCGGAGAAAAGGAATTCTGGACAGGGCCTGTGACAGCCGGAGGTGTGCCAAACGCTGGATTCGGCGTTTGCGTTGGATCCGGTGCTGCGGTTGGATTTGCGCCAATTGACTGTTGTGGCGCGGTCGGTGTTGGATATATGCTCGGTAGTGAGTTGCTGGTTGTAGGCTGTGGAGCCTGCTGCGAAATCGGTGCGGTGCCGAGGTCTGGTGCTGTAGGTGTGGCCAGATCGGGCGCTGGCGGCGCGGACGGAGTTGCCGGGTTGGGATTAGTGTTGTTGTCGGGATTTTGTGGCTCCATACGTGTCCTTTTCGCGTTTTATTGTCTTTTTGCACTATACAGGGCATTCGGTTTATACACAACCATTTTGGCGCCTACAAAAGAAAACACCCCGCTTTTAGCAGGGTGTTTCATTTGGCCGGTTCGGCTACCTAGACTTCGCTTGTAGCGACTGCGACCGACGGACCCATAGTAGTTGCAAGGTGAATTGCCTTGATGTAGGTGCCCTTGATGCTGGCCGGTTTGTTGCCCTTGATGTTCTGGAGCACGGCGCGGATGTTGTCTTCCAGTTTTTGCGAGCCAAAGCTTACTTTGCCGCACGGCACGTGCACGATACCGGTGCTGTCGACACGGTATTCGACACGGCCGGCCTTGGCTTCGTTGACGGCCTTCTGTACGTCAGTGGTAACGGTGCCGCTCTTGGGGTTCGGCATCAGGCCGCGCGGGCCAAGCAGGCGGGCGTACTTACCGAGTTTTGGCATCTGGGCCGGGGTAGCGATCAGGATGTCGAAGTTGACCTCGCCCTTGTCCAGCGCCTTGATGATCGTGTCGACGCCAGCAATGTCGGCACCCTCGACCTTTTCGTCGTCAAAGACGGCGACGCGGACGGTTTTGCCGGTACCCGCCGGCAGTACGAGGTTGTCGCGGATGTTCTGGTCGGCGTGGCGCGGGTCAACGTTGAGGTTGACGTGCAGTTCAACAGTGGCGTCAAACTTGACCGGGCTGGTCTTGATGGCCAGCTCAATAGCCTCGGCTAAGGTGTACTGCTTGGTCTTGTCAACCAGTTTGGCTACCTCGCGGAACTTCTTGCCCTGGCGCTCGATGCGCGGACGGGTCGGCTTGGCGACCTGCTTGGGCTTGCTCTCAGCCTCAACCTCGCCAGCGGCGATCTTGGCCTTGCGTTCTTCCTTGGCAGCCTTTTCCTCGGCTTCTCTCAGTGCCTTGGCGCTGCGTTTGCCAGCTTTGGCGGTTGCCTTTTCGGCCTTTTCTTCCTTGGTTTCTTCAGCTTCAACAGCCTCAGCCTGTACGGCTTCGACTTCCTTTTCTTCTACTTGCTTCTTGGCTTCTTCTGCCATGGTTACTCTCCTTCTGTGGTGCTAGCGGCCTAAAGCCTCCCACTCTGTTAGCTGTTTGATTCTGATGTGTCAGGCGTTTGCTGTTCTGGTTGCCCTAATTGTGTCTCCAACGCCTCAAGTCTACGTCTGGCATCGCGTTCTGTTGCGTTAATTGCTTCGTCCGGGGTGACCCCATTAGTAACTAAATTGAGCTCACGTTGATCATATGCTTGTCTTAGCGCAGCTGCTATACAACTAATGGCGGCAGCCCTTTGCTCGTCGGAAAACGTGCTTCCTGTCCCCTCTGACGGTGTTGGTAGCTCAGACATTGGCTTAACCCTCGATTACAACACCCATGCTGCGGGCGGTGCCGGCGACCATCTTCTTGACAGCTTCGATGTCGTCAGTGTTCATGTCGGCGGCCTTTTCTTCGGCAATCTTGGTGAGCTGCTCCTGGGTCAACTTCTTGGCGATCTTTTCGCTGTTAGGGCGGCCGCTGCCCTTTTCGATGCCCAGAGCCTTGCGGATCTTGTCGTCGGTGGGTTCACCAACAACGCGCCAGCTCATGGTGCGGTCTTCGTAAATAGTGATGTGAACAGTCAGGGTTTCACCCTGGCGGTCCTTGGTTTGCTCGTTGAACGGGTTGATGAAGTCCATCATGTTCACGCCGTGCTGACCAAGGCTGGAACCCACGGGCGGCGCGGCAGACGCCTGGCCGGCGCGGATTTTCATCTTGAGGTTTGCTTTTACGGCTTTTGCCATAAGTTAGTCTCCTTTAACGAACAGCGTATTAGAAGCCCGCTGTTCTCCTACCTTTAAGTAGTGCGTAACAGATACATTTTACAACACGGCGGCAATTTTGTCTATTACTGAGAGGCTGCTGGTTGACGGGTTTTAAGCCGTTGTCGCGGCAGGCAATAGGCGGCATGTCCTGCCGGCGTGCAGACAGACGTTGCCTGCGATCCGGCATATCTGGATCGGGGTCGGAACCTCCTCGCGGAGCACAGGGCTCACGGCTACGTCGCCGGAAGCACCAATACTTGCCGCGCCCATTAATCGGGCATTGCAGGAGGATTGGGATTGTCCGGCCATTTCTTTGCACAGCCCCACGACCAGCGTGTCGCGTCGTACTATCTTCATGGCCGTAATCGTAAGAATCGTGGGCCGCTTCGGCAGTAATATTTCTTACTGGGGATTTTGAGGGTTATCCTCTTGGGGCGGGTTCCCTTGCACGACGATAGCCGCTAATTTCAGAAGACAGGCACTGTATTCCTGGCATGGCTTTACGGGGGGTCCTAGCTCAGAAACGGTCATTATGGTAGCTGGGAGTTCTGCGATCACTGCGCAGTCTTGCTGCCTGCCGCCCATGCTCTCTTTGCAGTACCCACCAACTATTTTCGGCTCTAACGACATTGACTACACCCGCTTTACCTGGAGGCTGTCGAGTTCGACCGGGGTTTCGCGGCCAAACATGTTGACGAGGACCTTGATTTTACCCTTGGCCGCGTCGATCTCGTTGATGGTGCCGTCGAAGCCCTTGAATGGGCCGTCGGTGATGGATACCACCTCGCCGATGCGGTAATCGATCTTGTGCTTGGGTTGCTCAAGACCCATGCGCTTCTGGATTTTTTCGATTTCTTCCTGGCTGATTGGTGTCGGTTCGGTGCCACTGCCCACAAAGCCGGTAACGCTCGGCGTGTTGCGCACGATGTACCAGGCGTCTTCGCTCATCTTCATCTGTACCAGCACGTAGCCCTGGAAGATGCGCTTTTCGACCACGCGGCGTTTGCCGTTCTTGATCTCGATCATCTTCTCTTTTGGTACGAGTACCTGGAAGATCTTGTCCTTCATGTCCAGGGATTCCGCGCGCTGGCGGATAGCCTCAGCGACCGCCTCTTCGTAGCCGCTGTAGGTGTGAATGGCGTACCATTGTTTGCTTGAGTCGTATCGTTTGGCGCTCATGTCCTTACCCGATTATTAGTTTCTTAAATACTTTATCCAGCCCGAAGTCGACAACTGCGACCAAGGCGCCGAATATAACCGAAAAGATAATCACGGCAAGCGTCAGCTGCCATGTCTCGCGGCGGCTTGGCCAGGTGACCTGGCGCAGTTCTTTCCAGCTTTCGCGGAAATAGGCCGGCCAGAGGATCTTGCCGATGATCTTGAAGGCCTTGAATTTTCTGAGCCAGCGGCCGAATTTAGCAATCCCGCGGCCGATCCAGCGGAACGGCGCTGCGATGTACCGTAAAGCCAGGTGCAAAACGCCAGTCTTCTTCGGCTTCGCCTGGCTGGCTTTTTCAGCCTTTTCGCGTACGGTTTCGGCCCGTTTGACCATCCGCCTCTTTGGTTTGGCTTCTTCTGCCATGTCTCTCCCCTAAAAACTAAAAAAGCTTACTAAACAGTAAGCTCCAACAAAGTCAAGCATACCGCAGCGTGGCGAGTTTCGTCAAGTAGATCACTGCTTCCCTGCATCATGCCGGCGGGCTATGTCGTACAGCAGCAGTCCGGCAGCGGTGAAGAACGCCAGATTGGCCGGACCGGAGTCGATGACTTCGGTTACGACGATGCCGGACAGCCCTATGGCGCCCAAAGCCTCGGCGATGTCGGTGTAACTGAAAGGAAACTTGCGTTCCAGACTGCTCTTTGGCTCGTTGGGTTGTTCGTGCCTCCCCATAGAGGCCAGTATGCCGTTCGCGGGGTCGGTCGACAGTCATGATTTTTACGTGCCGCGCGGGGGCACGGGCACTTTCGCTGCTTTTCGTTCCTGCGGTATAGTTGATATATATGACGCTTTTGTTTGTGCTCTTCGGGGTGGGGCTGCTGCTTGAATTGTTGCTCCATGTGCCCGGCATTCTCTGGCGCAGTCGGAAATTTCTGGCGGCTGCCTCACTGTTGGTTACAGCTTTTGCCAGTGGCATGCTGCTGGTGGCGTATTACGATACGCTGTGGTCTATCTTGTTGTTGCTGGCCAGCTTTTACCGGATGTTTAACTGCCTTCGGATAGCCGAGGGGCGTATGCACGAACAATATCTGCAGCGCGCCACCTTGCGCACTACCGTGGCGTTAGCCTTGATTCAGGGGCTGGTTGGGTTGCTCTGGTGGGGATGGTTACACTGGGATGAGACAGAACACTTTGTTTGGCTACTGATTGCGCTGTCGCAGCTCGGCGCGGCGCTGGTGCTGTTTTCTTCGACTACGAGGAGACTTCGGCGAACCGCCTGGCCGGCGCGGGCGCAGCATCTGTCGGACAGTGAGCTGCCGACGCTGACCGTTGCCATCCCTGCCCGGAATGAAACCGATGATCTGCAGGCATGCCTGGAGTCGTTGATTGCCAGCGATTACCCCAAGCTCGAGATCCTAGTGCTCGACGACTGCTCGCAGAACCGCAGAACGCCGGAAATTATCCGTAGCTTTGCGCACGCCGGCGTGCGGTTTATCGAGGGTAAACCGCATAAACCGTCGTGGCAGCCCAAAACCCAGGCGTACGCTCAGCTATTACACGAAGCCAACGGCGAATATGTCGTCTTTTGTGGGGTAGATGTCCGCTTTGCGCCGGCCAGCCTCAGACGGTTGGTTGAAGTATTGCTGCACAAGCGTAAGACAATGCTCTGTCTGCTGCCGCGGCGCGCCCCAAACATGAGAAGTCGTTTTGCAATCGTGCAGGCTATGCGTTACGCGTGGGAGCTGGCGCCGCCGCGTCGTTTGTTCCGCAGACCGCCCGTGCTCAGCAGTTGTTGGATTGCGAGGCGCGAAGCCCTCAAACAGGCAGGTGGATTCGAGGCCGTGGCTCGTTCCATCCTGCCCGAGGCGCATTTTGCCAAAGTGCTTTCCGGTAAAAACGACGGCTACAGCTTTATGCGCGGCAGCGCGCGTCTGGGAATATTGAGCGTCAAGCCGGCGCACGCACAGCACGATACCGCCATCCGTATGCGCTATCCACAGCTCCGCCGCCGGCCGGAAAACGTCTTTGTGCTTGGCCAGGCGTACGGATTCTTTCTCCTCATGCCATTCGTGTTGGCGGTTGCTGGCTTTTGGGTGCCGATCGGCGCCGCGGCCCAAGCGGCAGCTACACTTGCTGCCCTGCTGCATACGCTCGCTTTCTTAAAGATAGTAACTGCTACGCGCACCGGCACAGCCTGGCTTGGCGCCATTGCCCTGCCCTTTGGTCTGTTGTACGATTTGGCGCTTCTGCATATCTCGATGTGGAAATACGAGTTCTCAGTGATCGAGTGGAAAGGCCGCAATATTTGCATCCCTGCTATGAGGGTGATCTCTCATTTGCCAAAAGTTTAACAAAATGATATAATACTATAATAAGCCTGCATGAGGATTTAAAGTACCTTATCCCGGGTCAAGCCGAACGGGAGGTTCCGCGGCGCGCAGACGAGTCATCTGATATTACCGATCGCCGACGTGAGCTAAGCAAAAGGTTGATTGCCCGCGATTTACTGGGAATGTTTGCCGCGGCAGACCTAGTTCTGTTCAGGGGATTGGATGTACCCGACGTCGCGCCGACGCCGGTGGTTGCTGTTGGTGGCATGGCATTTGTAATCGCTTTCTGGGGTGTGCCTATTACACATGTAGTTACGGCTTGGCACGCCCGCCAGATCCATGAAGCAGAAGCTAGGGTGGGCGTTGACTGCCAGCAACTGCTGGGCGATGCTATTGTTCCGGATACTATTCCCCGAGATCAGGTATAAAAATGGTGAACGTTGAGCCTTTGTTGAGCTCGCTCTGGACGTCAATCTCTGCGTGGATGAGGTTGGCGAGCTTCATGGTGACGTACAGTCCCAGTCCGGTGCCGTTGGTTTTGCGTGTACGGTAGTCTTCGCTCCTAAAGAATTTGTCGAAGATGCGTTCCTGGTCCCCCTTGCTGATGCCGATACCGGTATCGATGACCAAAAATCGGACGCCGCCCTGGCCCGGTTCGGCTTTAATGGTCACGCCACCCTCTTCGGTGTATTTTATGGCGTTGGTGATAAAGTTTTGCAGAATTTCGCGGACGTACAGCGATGACGACTGCAGCGTCTTGACATCTGTCGCCACCTCTGCCTTGAGCCAAAGATTTTTCTGAGTGGCCTGTGGCGTGTAGGAGGTTTTGAGCTCGGCGATGAGTGCCGGCACGTCGATATCTTCGACTTCTACGGTCAGCTTGCCGCGCTCGGCGCGAGACAGCGTGGATAGGTCGTTAATCATTTCGGCCAGAAAGACTACCTGATGATGCGCTTCCTCGAGCGCTTGTTTTATCTGGCTGATATCACCTGTCTTTTCGGCAATGAACAGGGCGTTGGAGATGTTGCCTTCGGCGATGGCAATGGGTGTGCGCAGCTCGTGGCTGACAACGCTGATGAACTCGTCGCGTTCCTCCTCCAGAGATTTTTCGTGCGTGATGTCACGCATGAGGAGTACGTAGCCCTGCTGTCCGGCCGTGCCATAGCCGAGGTGGACAGGCGCAATACTGAGGTAGAGGTTGAGGGTGCTGTTGTCCTGGTAGCGCAGCAGCAGATCGCGATTGGTCGTGGCGGTTGTGATTCCGCTGATAAGTTTCTCAACGTCTACCTTTCGCTTGTTCCGATCCTCTAGATACATGACCTCGCCCAGTCGCCGGCCTTTGAGCGTGCTGTTGACATCCAGGATGTTGAGCGCGGCGCCGTTGGAAAGCACGATTTCCATATTTTCGTCTATGGCTAGTACGCCGTCGGCCATGCTGTTGACCAGGCTGGTCAGGCGTTCGTGCTCGAGCTGGGCTTGTTTGTCTTCAGGGGATTTACGCAGGATGCGTTTAATCATAAGCATCATTATAGCAGGCATAAGCGGCTGCAATTTTCGGCCGTAAATTATGCCTGCTAACAGTGCTTAGTTTCCGGCTAATACGGGATGGTGTTTGGCGATTTCTTTGCGCAAGCTTTTGGCATGTGGTACATGCTTTTCCAGTTCCTGCCAGAACGGCGCGCCGTGGCGCATGACCTTGGTGTGGGTTAGCTCGTGCATGAGCACATAATCGATCAGTCGCCACGGCAACTGCATCAAAAACAGATTGAGCGTGATATCCTTGTTGGCGCTACAGCTACCCCACCGGCTTTTCATTTGTTTAATATCAACATTTCTGTAGGTGTAGCCGGTACGCTCGGCCAGCTCTTTCAGGCGTTGCGGCAACAGCTGCTCGGCTTCTTTGCGAAGAGCGCGGATACAGGCGGCCTGGGCTGCCTTTTGGACGTGCGGGTGTGCGGTGTCGAGCGTGGCCGGATGGAATATTTGTATCTGATTTTGCTGCAGGCGTGTTGTTATCTTCGTTGCCCTGGCTACTGGCTCGAAATGCAAGTGGTGTGCTTTGCCAATAGCCTGGCCCTGCTGAAGGTCTGAACTTGGTTTAATCTGATGCGCCCTGATCCAGTCGATCTTGGAGCGCACAAACTGTTCGCCTGCCAGGTACGGCACCCATGACGGCAGCGACACGCGTATCTCGCCGTCGGCTGCGACGCTCAAGCGCAGCGAGCGGTTGCCGCGCCGCTTATACAAAGTGACCGGGCCGATGTCCGGGATTTCTATAACTTTGGTTGCCATAGTTTGGTTACCTTATTGTAATATTTCGCCTCGACAGATCTACACGGCCGGCCGCCGGGTTGGGGATGAGATTCACAAGTTCGGGTTTGATCATGCGGTTGCTAACGTCGTTGGTGGGCGGCACCAGGCCCAGCTCGCGCAAGCGCCTGAGGAATGCGCTGAGTTGCGAAGCAAAGATGTGCTTGCCGCTGAGCACGATGACATCCTCATTCTGCGGATTCTGCATGTTACTTATGGCGGTTTCAAACGCAGCGCGATCCATGGGCGGCGCGTACTTGTCGTCGGCGCGGCGACGGTCCCGTTTCAGGAGCCGTGCGTAGGCGCTTTCAATATCCATCTGAAACCAGATAAGTAGCGGCTCTGCCTTGTATTTTCGGGCCATATCCCTGAGTGAACGGCGCTGGCTTAGCCGCGTGGCGTTGCCATCGTAAATGACACTTAAGCCTGCATTCAAAAACTCGCCGGTCATGTAGTCTATCAGCTGATCTACTACGGCATTCTCCTCTCGGTCGTAGCGCGGCGTTTCGAAGAGTTCGCCGCGGATGCGGTCGCTGTGCAGGTGCGCCGCTTGCATGTGCTCAGCCAATTGCCGGGCAAAGTATGTTTTGCCCGACCCAGGATAACCGTATAACATGACAAACAGTGGTTTCGTGGGCACAACCTTCGACATGTACTATAAGTATGCCATATCTGTTACTGGTCCGAAAAGCTGCACGAACTACAAGACGTCCCTCGTTTGATTAGATTATAAGCCTAGCACTACTGCAAAGCCAGGTGACAAAATCGCCGTTTTGCAGTATGATATCTCTGTTATTACCCATAGGGGAGTAGCTCAGTTGGTAGAGCACCGGTCTCCAAAACCGGGTGTCGCAGGTTCGAGTCCTGTCTCCCCTGCCAAAGAAAAATAGCCAGGCAGCGCTTGGCTATTTTTCTTTGTGGGCGAAGCAGATTCGAACCTGCGACAGAAATTTTGCCAAAGGCAAAATTTCGTAGTCGCAGGTTCGTTCGCAAGCTCCGCGCACAGATGCTCGCATCGAGCACGGAGCGCAGCGGCTGCGAAGCAGCGCCCCCTGCCTCCCTATCAAGAAAAGTAAAATACTTGTAGTCGCAGGTTCGCTCATGAGGAGCGCGCTTGAGGAGCTTGCTCCGAGTACGCGACGAAATGGTTTGCAAAGCAAACGCCCCTGTCTCCCGTCACGAATGAATAATAATGCAACGCCTTAGTTTGGCAGGCTATCTCTATGTCTTTTATACTGCTCCCCAAGAGTTTCTAGGAGAATATTTGCAGCCTTAACTAACTCAATATTGTTGTTTGTAACTTCTTCTCGTTTTTCGGGCAGATAGAGGTATTTCATTTTAAGCTCTGCAATCCATCTAAGTTTGGTCACCTCATCCTTGTTCTTACTATAACGTGCTATAAAATTCAGGCGTGCAACCTCACGTAGTTTATCATCATTATATTGGTAACGATGAAATACGCGATTCTTTGCCTCTTGCAAACTCCCCAGGGCACCATGTAGTTCGTTTAGTACTTCAAGCGTGCGGGTGTTTTTGAGTGTGGGGTGTTGACTAATTTCTTTGAAGGTAACATCCTTATCATTTATTCCAAGACAGTAAACGCTGTTTATAAGCATGAGAAGTCTTTCGTAAAAACGAACGGCGTTCATGATCCACATCTCGTAATGGTAGGTAAAATAGTGATTTTGATCGTACCTATCTTCCCAACGTTTTGATACAGAGTAAGATCTAAGAAATATTTCAGCCATATCTAGATTTTCGCGAATTGCCTCTAGTTCGCTGAATGAATTTAATACCTGGTGTATGTAGGTGTCCCTTTCAGTTGGTTCTGGTGTTTTGTCTTTCGGAGCCTTTAATAGGCGTTGGGCAATAGTTGTGCTATCTGTTACTAAATCTTTCGCGAATTGTGTTTCGTAAAGTATATTTGGGTCAATCATGGGCTTATTATAGCGTTGGATTTATTGTCGAAATGGTTTACAAATTGTTTGCACTGCAAATAAGTGGCATGTCAAAAGCAACGATAGTGACCGCCTACACTTCAGGAAGGATGTGGGTTATCCCGAGAAAATAAACATCCGTTAATCTAGTTCCGCAATCCGCTTGATGATTTCTGCTGCCCAGCGGTAGACGTTGTTGTTCTTGACGGTGTTGCGCAGCTTGCGCATGCGCCGGGCTTGTTCGGCAGGTTGCATTTCAAGGCCGGTGCGGATGGCTTCGGCGGTTTGCTGGCCATCGTAGGGGTTGATGATGAGTGCTTCGCGTAGCTCTTGGGCGGCGCCGACGTACTGGCTGAGGATTAAGACGCCACGTTCGTCGTTGCGGGCGGCGATGAACTCTTTGGCTACCAGGTTCATGCCGTCGTGCAGCGGCGTGACCAAGCAGATGTCGGCGGCGCGGTACAGGTTGTACAGGTAGTCGTAATTACGGTGTTCTTTGATAAGAATGATCGGCTTCCAGTCGTTTTGTTTGTAGGCGTTGTTGACGCGTTCGACTTCTTCGGTGAAGCGCTGCTCAAATTCCTGGTACTCTTTGATGCCGGTGCGGCTTGGATCGGCGATTTGCACAAACGTGAACTCGCCGCGGTATTGCGGATATCGCTCGAGGAACAACTCGATCGCCTTGACGCGCTCGAGCAGGCCCTTGGTATAGTCCAGTCGTTCCACGCCAACGCCCAAGTACTGCGTTTTGACCCCCAGTTCTTCGCGGATTTTTTTAGCAGCTTGAGCCTGTGCTTCCAGCTCTTGCCTGCCGAGCTTGCGGCCGGTAAAGTCGACACTGATGGGGAACGGTGCGATATAGCTGGTGTGGCCGTTTTTGGTGATCGAGGAGTGCTCAACGTCAATCAGGGCCTCAAGCTCTTTGCTGACAGTGGTAATAAAGTTGTTGCAGAACAGCTGGGTGTGGAAGCCGATCACGTCAGCGCCGAGCAATCCGTCCAGAATTTCCTTTTTCCACGGGCAGATACTAAAAGCTTCGCTGTTGGGCCATGGGATGTGCCAGAAGATGCAGACGGCGGCGTCGGGGCGCGCGTTTTTTATTAGTCGCGGCAGCAGCGAGAAGTGGTAGTCCTGGATGATGACGATCGGGTTTTTCTTGCCCTTGATTTCTTTTAGGACGGCGTCTGCGAATTTCTGGTTGACCTTCTGATATGCTTCCCAATCGCTTTGGCGGAACGTGGGACGGGTGTGGACCATGTGGCAGAGCGGCCAGAGTCCCCGGTTAGAGAAGCCCTCATAGTAGCCCTCCTCCTCTTCTTTGGTTAGCCAAACGCGCTTTAAGGTATAGCTGGGGTCGTCGGGCGGAACGCCGATTTTATCGTCTTTGTCAACAACTTCACGATCGGCGTTGCCGCTTCCATGAGCGATCCACAGACCGCCGCAGGCCTGCATCATCGGATTAAGCGCGGTAATCATGCCACCGGTCGGGATGTAGTATTTGATGTCGTTGCCATCCTTATAGTGGACGTATGGTTCGCGGTTGGATACGGCCACTATGGTGCGGTTTTTGATCAAATCCTTGGTGAATTCGTGCAGGCGCTCGGCGGTCCACGGTGTGTCGAGTTGTTCCAGGCTGGTTTTGGCTGCCTCGCGTGCGGCATGTTTGGCGCGAACCAGGCTTTTTTGGATGCTGGAGAATTCCTGCAACACCGGACCAAACAGCGAGCTCTTGTACATTTGCCCGTCTTCTCCGCCGCCGTTCTTGGTGGAACGCAGCGAATTCAGAAGCCGTCGCAGCGGCCGCTGGACGAGTAGTCGGAGGACGATCAGGATGGCCAGTGAGAAGATTGTAACCTGAATGATCAAGCGCAGAACGTTCCGCCGCCAGACATCTGAGATGTGCTGGTCGATGTACGAGGCTTTCTGTACGACCAGAATTGCGCCGATAACCCCCTGGCCTTCGGGATTCCGGATCGGTTCGGCAAAGACGTGCATCCGCTGGCCACGGTATGTGACGAATGCGGAGTCGGAGGTACTGGAATCCATGGCGTCGGCTGCCAGGCGCTGGCTAACTGGAATTTCTTCGACCAGTGTCGACGAGCTGGCAATCAGACTGTTGATGTTATCAACGATGCCCACGCCTGCAATCCGCTGGTCGTTGGTAAAGCGGTCGACGATAGCCTGTGTCTGTTTTTTGTTGTCGAGACTTGTGCTGACCGGAGCTTTTAGTGCGTTAGCCAGCAGAGATGACCGGTATTCGATATCTGCTTCGAGGCGTTGTTTTTCCTGGTTGACCTGGCTGAACGTGAAGCCGAAGGTGACGAGCGAAACGATAGCCACCACTACCAAAACCACTGCCAGCGTTTGCCTCGAGTGATCCATATAGTGTCATTATACCATGCGACACACTACACCTGTTATGTGGTACGATGAGCGCATGGATCGTATGCTGCATGATCTGCATGCTTGGTACTTGCGCGCCGGAAAGCGCCTGCTGCTATTGGACTATGACGGCACGCTGCGCGAATTTGAATTGCAACCCGAGCAAGCGGTGCCGACACCGGAAATCAAGCAACTGCTGCAGCAATTGGCGTCGGACGACAAGAACGTGGTTGTCATTGTCAGTGGCAGGGATCATGAGACGCTAGAGCATTGGTTCGGCGGGCTGCCGGTCTATTTTGTAGCCGAACATGGCATGGCGTACCGAGCCCCAAGCGAAGAGTGGCGATTTGCCGATGCCCTGCCTGCTGCGTGGCAGGAATCGGTCCGCAAGCTCATGGACACGAGCACCCAGCAGGTTCCGGGGTCGCTGGTGGAGACAAAATCTAACTCACTCGCCTGGCATTACCGTAAGGCCGACGAGGCGACAGTCATGCCAGTGCTTGCAAAACTGCTGGATAAACTGGAGGGTCTTGCCACAGAACTTGGTTTGCGAATCCTGCGCGGCAGTAAGGTCGTAGAAGTACAGCCGCTCGGCATTGACAAGGGTTCAAGCGTCCGCCGGTGGTTTGATCTTGACGATTACGATTTTGTGCTGGCTGTGGGCGACGACGTTACGGACGAAGACCTCTTTCTCGCCATGCCCGAACATGCCGCAACAGTTAAGATCGGCGAGGGCGAAACCGCTGCCAAACACCGTTTGCCCGATCCGCCGGCAGCCCGCGCTCTGCTCACGAAACTGGCATTAAACGGCTAGCCCCCCTGTAGCCATATATTGTGCATCAAAGCGCTTCTGCTTTTTTGGAATTGTTGCTACAATTTTTAGTAAATGGACACTAATACAGCCGACGGGGCGTAAACTATGCGCATCATCGACTCTCTGATGGAGAAGCTGCTCAAGCAGCATGGCTTAACAGACAGCCAGATTGCTGAACTGCATACTCAAGCGACCGCGTCTAAAAAGACGCTGCATGAGAGTGTGCTTAAAAATAAGCTAATCTCCGAGGTTGATCTGACCAAGTTGTATGCCAAAGAGATCGAGGTTCCGTTTGCCGAGTTTGACCCGAAGGCCATCAAGAAAGAGGTACTGAATCTCCTGCCCGAACGTCTCGCCCGTCAGTACCGCGCCGTGGTGTTTGCTGCCGACAAGAGCATGGTGTCAGTTGCCATGGAGGATCCGGACGACGTGCAGGCGCGGAATTTCCTGCAGCAGCAACTTGGCAACAACATCCACATTCACATTGTGCCGCCCAGCGTGCTGCAGGCCGCGCTTGACCAATATCGTGGCGAGAACATTACTTCCGAACTCACCAAAGTTATCCCGGTTGAGGAAGAGGAAGAGAAACAAGAAGAAGTCGACGAGGGCGCGATTGCCGAAGACTCACCCATCGCCCAGACAGTCAACCTAATCATCGAATACGCTATTAAATCAGGTGCCAGCGACATCCACATCGAGCCGCGCGAAGACGTGATCGTTACACGCTATCGTATTGACGGTATTTTACGCGAAGTCGATCGCTTGCCGCGCAACGTGCTCGGCGCGCTGATTTCACGCATCAAAATTTTGTCGAACCTCAAGATAGACGAGCACCGCGCGCCACAGGACGGCCGGTTTAAGGTGCAGGTTAACGACTCGGTGTATGCCTTGCGCGTATCCACCCTGCCGGTCGTGGATGGCGAAAAGTGCGTGATGCGTATCCTGAACGAATCGAGCAAGGCCGCCAACTTCGATGAGCTTGGCTTCTGGGGCGAGGCCAAGGAGCGTCTGAAACACGCCATCGTGCAGCCGCACGGTATGGTGCTGGTGACCGGCCCGACTGGATCGGGTAAGTCGACCACGCTTTTTAGTGTGCTGAGCATGCTCAACAGCCCGACGGTCAACATTTCGACCATCGAGGATCCGGTGGAGTACCGCATACCCGGCGTTAATCAGACGCAGGTAAATCCGATCGCCGGCATGACCTTCCAAAACGGCTTGCGCGCTCTACTCCGCCAAGACCCCAACATTATCATGGTTGGCGAGATTCGCGATGGCGAAACTGCTGAGTTGGCCGTGCAGGCCGCGCTGACCGGCCACCTCGTATTCTCGACGCTGCACACCAACAACGCTGCAACCTGTTTGCCACGCTTACTCGACATGCAGATTGAGCCATTTTTGATCGCCAGCACTGTGCGTCTGGTCGTCGGCCAGCGTCTGGTGCGCCGCTTGTGTACCGAATGCCGCGAGTACTTTACGCCGGATGAGGCACAGCTTGAACAACTCGGTAAGACATTCAAGCTTGAGGGGCGCGACACACTACACCGCCTGCACGAGCTGGAAATGGAGGCGCTCAAGAGTGGCGTCGGCAAGACGCAGGCCACCGGCGACCAGCCGAACGAGGCCGACTTAAGCTCGACGCCATCTGGCATCCACCGCTTGTGGCGGCCGCACGAGGGCGGCTGCAACGCCTGCAACCACACCGGCTACCGCGGCCGCATCGGCATTTACGAAGTGCTACAAAACTCGTCCGCTGTCCAGAAACTTATCATGTCGAACGGTACCAGCGAGCAGATGCAGGATGTTGCCATCCAGGAAGGCATGGTGACCATGCAGATCGACGGGTTTATTAAAGCACTGCGCGGCGAGACCAGCATTGAAGAAGTTCTAAGAGTGACAAGCGAGGGTTGACGAGGACGTAAGGTATGAAATTCAACTATAAGGCCAAAGCAAGAGACGGCCGGATTATCAACGGATCGATCGAGACCTCCAACCGCGAGGCGGTAGTTGAATTTCTGGAAAAGCAAGGCGCTAAGCCAATTTCCATCCACGAAGCTGGCGTCACAGACCAAAAGGGCGGCACTGTCAAAAAAGGCGGACTGTTCAAGCCCAAAGTAAAGCTGCGCGAACTGGTTGTCTTTACTCGCCAGCTATCCACGATGGTTTCGGCGGGTGTGCCCCTGCCCCGTGCGCTCTCGACGCTCGAACAGCAGACGGAAAATAAGTATTTTAAAGCCGTCATTGTTGCGATCAACCGCGACGTGGAAGCAGGTATTGCACTTGCCGACGCCTTTGCCAAGCATCCCGACGTCTTTTCGGAGGTGTACGTCAGTATGGTGCGGGCCGGTGAGGCAGGCGGTATTCTGGACGACATCCTGAAACGCCTGGCCATGCAGACCGAAAAAGACGCTGCCATCCGCAAGAAGATCAAAAGCGCCATGACATACCCGACCGTTATCCTGGCGATCACGGTGCTAGCGTTCTTCGGGTTAATGATTTTTGTCATCCCGAAGCTCGGCGACATTATTAGACAGATGGCCGGGCCGGATGCGTCGTTGCCGGTGTATACGCAGGTACTGCTTGATATGACGGACTTTGCGCTGTCTGCAACCATCATCCCCGGTGTTCCGAACATGGTGTTTATAGTTGGCGCGCTCGGTCTCGCCGGATACTTTGCTTTACGGTACATACGAACGCCGAAAGGTAAATATCAGTTCCACAGCCTGCTGCTTCGGGTGCCGGTGCTCAAGAATGTGATTGTGAAGGTGGCTATCTCGCGGTTTGCGCGGACATTCGCTTCACTGGCATCGGCAGGCGTGGCCGTGCTGGACGCGCTTGAAGTAACCGGAAACGCCATCGGCAACAAAGTGATCCAGCAAGAGATTGCTGCAGCTGCCAAAGAAGTACAAAACGGCAAGCCGCTATCCGAAGCGTTGGCGTCCGGCGCACACATTCCGCCGATTGTGCCGCAAATGATGGCCGTCGGTGAGGAAACGGGCCAGATAGACGCCATCCTTGTTAAGGTAGCCGATTTTTACGACGAAGAAGTTGACACGCTCATCGGCGGCTTAAGTTCGTTGATCGAGCCGCTGATGATTGTGGTGTTGGGCGGTATTGTCGGTCTGATCGCCGCCAGCGTGATGGGTCCGATCGCCTCTCTTAGCGAAAAAATTCAAGGTTAACCAGCGCGTTTAGGGCTTGACGCCATTACGCTTATGGTTATAATCAGACGTAGATGCTAATGCTTACCTAACAGTGGGCGTTAGATCCGAGCATTACTAAACTAATAAAGGGGGGACCTAAAAGCACATGCGCTCATTACAAAGCATAAAGGGACAAAGGGGTTTCACGATCGTCGAGCTTATCATCGTGATCGTGGTTATCGCCATTTTGGCAGCGCTGGTCATCACAACCTTCTCGAACATTCAAAGAAGGGCGCGTGACACCGACCGCCAGAACGACATCAAGTCCATCCACAGCGTGCTCGAAGTGTACTACGCTGACAACGGCTACTACCCGTCGCTAACACAATTGACAAGTGGTCTGCCGGGCATGGACGAGAATGCGCTGAAGCCGCCGGTTGATGGTGCGCAAACAATCGACGCGCAAACAGCCACAACCGAGAAGTACCAATACGTCACGGAGCCGGCAAACTGTGACAACGGCCAGAACGGCAACTGTACAGCATACACGCTGACGGCTTTGCTTGAGAATGGCGACACATTCACAAGAAGCTCGCTCGCTGACTAGTCACATGCGGCTTATAGGCCGACCAAACAAAGACGGCACCAAAAAAGGTGTCGTCTTTTTGTTAATTACAATCGGCCCGTCAATTTTCTGTTCCTCCCGACCAAGTCCAAATTTTGGTTCGGGCTGTTTCTTATGTTGCTCCCCTGTCCCGCTGGAGTTGTGCGCTAGCTTTGGTATGACTGAATGTCATTTGGTTGCAAATGCTGTTGACCTGTACCCTCCTCCGGACATGCGCACAAGCTTGTTAGCTTTTTCTCAGGAGGAATCCTCAGTTCTAGTGGACTTATACCGCAGCCGTCTTTGTGGCGCGGATTATCTATTAAGGCGAAGAAACGTGGTGTAGCGCCGCCAGATCGTCTGTGCGAAAAAAAGAACAGTCCAACCCGGTCCGCGGCCCGAAGCTTTTGAAATTTATTAGTTGTAAAGTCTTTGGTAACCGGTGATTGCCCAGGTCGTTGTGCCGGACGACAGTTGGGTGCCGAACATTACAGTGCCGGCGCCCTGTAAGTCGATTGTCTGCCCTGCCAGTGCACCGACGTTGCCGCTGCCAGACAATCTGGCCTTGCCCCAGTAAGCTTGGAATATCATTCCTGGCATATTGGCTGCACCGCCGAGGTCAACGGTCAGAAGCTGCTGGGAAGTTTTGAGATCATTGCCGCTGAGCGACGTGCATTCTGGACTGCAAGCAGCACTGCTCTTAAAGCTTATGAAGTGAACTCCTGTGCCTGAGGAGTTGGCTATGAACTGTGCCGAACCGCCAACGGTAATGGTCCCGTCGACCATGACGACCGGCCGCGTGGTTCCGACGCTATCCGATATTCTGATAGTAGCTGCACCGTTAATGGTAAGGTTGCCGGTGATGTAGGCGTTGCCGGTGATTGTGACATCGCAGCTGCCACCGATGGTAACATTGCCGTTGAGTTGCAGATTTGCCGGCCAGGTTCGTTCGAATGGCCAGGATTGGCATGTGTAGGTGTTGCTGTTGCTGGGAGCGGTAATCTCAACGCCTGCCTTGTGAGCTGCACGGTTGTATGTCGGAGGCGAGACCGGTTCTGCCTCGCAACCAGGTATCAGGCCTGCGCCGGTTGATCCGCCCCGGATTTGATGCGTGGGATTGGACGGAGAGTCCGGGAACTTGGATTGTGTCTGTCCTGTCGCGCATACATTACCGATGATAGCCGCGCTGCTCCAGTCGGGTATTGATATGGGCTGCGAGTTGGTGCAAAGCGTCGGGTATGTCGGCCCGGGGTTGTTACCGGGCGGACATGCAATGTTGGCAACGTTGACATTAACCGGCTTTGTTTCAGTGCCGATCCTTGCGGCTCCGGTCATGGTGATCGTGCCGTTTACATACACATCGGTGTTGACGATGTTGGCGCTGCCGCCGAGGATTAAGCCGCCGGGCCCGGTGTGCACCGAGTGACCTTCGGACTTTGTGCCGACCACTACAACACGGACTTTGCGTTCGCTTCTTGGGTCGACAGTGCCGTCTTTGCGGTACACCTTGCCGGTGGCGGTAATAATTTTTGCGTTGCTGCCCTGGATAGGCTCAACTGTCGTTGTGTAGACTCCCCGTCCCTGTGTGTCGTTATTGAAGAACTCTTCTTCAGTGGTAATACCGTCAAAGTTATCGTTTTGGTTGAGTAGATACAGCGACTGCTCGATGCCCGCCTCGGCCGCCAGTAGCGCGTTGATGTTGGCCAAATTGCGCGATACGGTCATTCGCTGCGCAACAGTAAACTGTAGAATCGAGACGCCAACAGCGGAAAATACGACGCCAAGGATAAAGACCATCAAAAGTACTGATCCGCGCTGAAGCTCAATCTTTCGTCTGACAGTCCTAATCATTTCTGAATACCATCCTTGTCTTATGTTCTGCAGATATTGTTTGACCATAAGCTCGGCGTGATATGCCAATCTCAAGCTCTATTGAGCGCGCATCTGTCGGCGACACTTCGTTATTGTCGCCGTCGAAGTAGCGCACGATGAATTTGTCGACCTTGCTGTTTAACATAACCTTGTCAGCCGGGCAGTCATTGTTCGCAACTTCAGCAGGACAAGTAGTCCTGGCGACATTGCCTTCAACCGGTGCAGCTAACGTCCGCCGATAGAGCACGTCGCCATTTAGGTAATAGATGTGGTTGTCTTTCCAGCTGATGTACTGCGAGGGGTCACTGAACAGAATGTAGCCGTCACTGTCCAGAGCGGCAGTAGCAAGGATAAGCGTGTTGCTGTCTGATTCCCAGCTAAACATGTCGCCGGCTACAGGCGCGTTTTCGTCTTCCCAGCGGTTGTGCTCGTCTGCAACGGCCGACAGGCGGATGTCTTCATTGATGGATTCGAGTGTGATTTGCGCTTCGTTTAACAGGTCGGCGCGTTCGTTGGCGATGGCGAACTGCCGGAAATTGGTTGCAAAGAAGACAAGCACCGTGATGCTAAGGATCGTGATAACGCTTATGGCGATCGTCAGTTCAACGGTGGTAAATCCCCTGCTCAGCCTCATTGTGTAATCCCCAGTACGCCGATTAATGAGCTAAGTTTGACCGACTTCTGCTGTCCGCCGTTCGTGTAGGTAACGGTTACGTCTACACGCCTTAGGCCTGGCGTCGGCTCGGTGACTACTATCACGCCGCTTTTAGGGCCCGGTAACGTGTCGGGCAGTTCATCGGTAAAGGTAAGGTCGAGACCTGGAACGAGCTGGTTATACTGGTTGTTGCGCAAGACTTCGATTTGTCGCTGTGCGGCCCGGGTGGCCATTTCCATGTATGCGGTCTCGCGCTGGCCGCGCTGAATAGTTACGAGAAGCAACGAAATGCTCGACACCACAACACCGACGACCACCAGTGTGACCATCAGTTCAGCTAATGAAAACCCATGTTCGCGGTGCCCCATATCTACCAAGCATTATACAAAAAAATGCCATTATGCATATGGTTTTTGTGTGGTATTATTGCAGGTAAATAGTGCTTACGTTTGAAGGGCATGGGGAACAACACCGCAAAACCAATCCATTTTTTTAGCGACAAGCCGGTCTTTGGATTGGATATTGGCCGCAGCTCAATCAAGGTGATGCAGCTTGATCATGCCGATATCGTGCCTGAAATAATCGGCTACGGCACGATAGATTTTGACATGTCTGCGCTTGAGGATGGTGTAATTGTCAAGCCGGAGGTTTTGGCAAACGCTATGCATGACTTGTTCAGGAACCGCCTGCATGGTGAGATTACAACCAGGCGTGCAGCTATGGCCTTGCCGGCGTACCGTACCTACACCAGGTCGCTACAGCTGCCCAAGCTGACACCCGAGGAGCTGCACGAGGCAGTACAGCTCGAGGTCGAACAGTATGTGCCCGTGGCGCTTGAGTCGCTGTATCTCGATTACGTCACAACCCCTGCCCCGGACAACAACCAGAACGTGTTTGTCGTTGCTGTGCCCAAGAAAATCGTGGACTCATATCTGTATTTCGCACACCGGCTCGGCATCGAACCGATACTCATCGAGCCTACTGTAACGGCCGGGGCGCGCTTTTTTGCGCGCGACAAGCACAGCGATATTGCAAGTGTGATCATCGACTTCGGATCGCTTACCGCCACCATTTCCATTATTGATAAGACAATCGTGGCAACGAGCAGTGCGCCGGCCGGCGGCTTGGTGTTTACCAAAGCGATCAGCAAGGAGCTTGGCGTGAGCGAAGAAGAGGCTGGTACCATCAAGACCGATTTCGGTCTCGGTGTCAGCCAGTATCAGGAGCGGGTCCTGCGTGCGCTCGGGCCGGCGCTTGAAGGGATTGTTTCTGAAATCAAGCGCGTGATCCGTTACTATGACGAACACTACGGCGGCAGCGGCGGCACGGTTGGACAGGTTGTGACGCTAGGCGGCGGCGCGAATATGCCGGGCCTGAGCGATTACCTGACGAATGCACTTAAAGTACCGGTCCGGACGCACGATCACCCATGGTCTGTCTTTAAATACAGTACCGATATTGGTATTCCGGAGGAAGCTGATCGTCTGATGTATGCCACTGTTGCCGGACTGAGTTTGCTCAAAAGCAAGGAGGTGTTCGCATGATTAACCTCCTGCCGCCGGATCTGAAAACCGAATATCGCTACGCACGGAAGAACAGCCAGTTGTTGCGCATGATCGCGGTATTCTTCTTTGGTTTCGTGAGTATGGCTGTTATCGCTGCCATCGGCGTACTCTATATTAACCAGGCAGCAAACAGCTATGCGTCTGAAGCAGCGAGCCTGAAGGAGAGCCTCAAGCAACAGAAACAGGATGAGGTTAATGCCGAGGCCCAGGATATATCCAACAGCCTGAAGCTGGCTGTACAGGTATTGTCGCAACAGATTCTGTTTTCGAAGTTGCTAGAAGAACTGGCGCCGACCATCCCGAAGGATGTTGTCTTGACTGACATTGCAATCAGCGAGCTGCAGGGCGCGCTGGACATCTCTGCCAAAGCCGTAGACTACACAGCAGCAACGCAGCTGCAGGTCAACCTTTCCGACCCTAATAACAAGATATTTTCCAAGGCGGATATCGTCGGCATAGGATGCACCAGCAGCAACGAGACGACTGACGAACGCTATCCCTGTATTGTCAACATTCGCGCGCAGTTTGGTAACAGTAAGCGGTTCCTGTTTATAACTGACGATGACGAGAGCGGCCAGGAGGCGAACCGATGAACCTTGCAACGAAAAATCTATACTTCGGTTTAATCGGTGTTTGTGTGCTGATGTTCGTTGCGCTATTGGCTGGAGTATACGCTGCAGATAAGGTGCTCGCGCGCAAGGGCGAGGATGTCCGGACGGCAAAGCTGGAAGGCATGGTGCTGGAGGACGAGCAGCGGCGGCTTGCTAAGGCTAAGGCTGATATCGAAAAGTACCAATCACTGGCAGAAATTGCCAGGCACATTGTGCCACAGGATAAAGACCAGGCACAGACGGTACGCGAGATTGTTAAGCTGGCGAGCGAACACAACATCAAGCTAGCTTCCATTACGTTCCCGAGTTCATCGTTGGGCAGCAAGAACGCTGAACTTTCGCAGCTGACTGAGGTTAAAGACATCAAAGGTGTTTACAGTCTCGAAATTACCGTCCTTTCTTCTAGCGACGAAACAGCTCGGTATGACGATTTCTTGAATTTCCTGAAAGCACTGGAACGTAACCGCCGCACCGCGCTGGTAAAGAGCATTTCCCTGCAGCCCGATCAGGAAGACCCGTCCAGGCTGCAGTTCACGCTTAAGCTGATGGAGTACATCAAGCCATGAAACAGGACATTTCTTTAAACTCACTCGCGCCGGTAGCCGCCGCAGTCGGAAGAATATTCAGGACATACGGCGGGTTCTTCCTGTTTTTGCTGCTCGCCTGTATCTATGGCTTTCTGGTGCTGCAAGTCAACAAGTACAGCGATCCAGTTATCGACGATGAAGAGGTGATGAGCAGGCTTTCCGGTACGCCCAGGCTCGGCATTGACGAAAGTGCCGCAGAAAAGCTGCTGCTGCTTGAAGACAACAGCGTAAACGTCCAAACGTTGTTTAAAGAAGGCCGACAGAACCCGTTCCAAGAGTAAAATTATCCATACTGTGACCTAAGTCATAAAGCCACAAAGTAGTTGCGCTTATGGTTATTTATAGGCTATACTAATGCGTGAGTATCTAACATAAATCAGTTGGGGTATATGCGGATATTAATGTTAGGCTGGGAGTTGCCCCCTCACAACAGCGGTGGTCTGGGTGTGGCCTGTTACCAGCTGTGCAAGGCGCTTTCAAAAAAAGGAGCGGACATCGAGTTCATTCTACCTTACACTGCCGCGCACCCCGACATTACCTTTATGCGTGTCCGTCCGGCGCATCAACAAGACGTTAAAGAGGTTATTAAAGCCGGCACCGCGTACCAGAGCTTTAAGTACGTCAAACATAATGGCGAGGTTGAGTATCTGGATCTCCACGGCCAGATTAGAGTGTATGAGGAGGCAGTTGGCAAGCTCGTGGAATGGGCTGAATTTGATATTATCCATGCGCACGACTGGCTGACGTGCCGGGCTGCGCTCCGTGCCAAGATGATGACCGGCAAGCCACTGGTTGTTCACTTCCATTCTATCGAGGCAGACCGGGCCGGACGGGAATTCGGCGGCAACCCCATGGTGCGTGATATCGAAGCGCTGGCTGCACATATCGCAGACAGGGTGGTTGCCGTCAGCCAGCTTACCAAGGATGCAATTGTCCGTGAGTACGGCGTTCCGGCTGACAAGATCGAGGTGGTTTACAACCATTCGGATCCGACCGACCTCTTACCAGGCGATGGCGAAAACGTCTACCGATACCTTGCGTACATGAAAGGTCTAGGCTACCGGACGGTTGTTAATGTTGGCCGGCTGACAATCCAAAAGGGTCTGCCAAACCTGTTGCACGCTTTTAAGGAGGTGCTGGCGCGGGCGCCGCGGACATTCCTGCTGCTTGTTGGTGACGGCGAACAAAAGATCGAGTTGATCAACCTGGCCGCCGACCTCGGCATCTCGCACAACGTGTTTTTTGCCGGCTTCCAGCGCGGTAAGCGCCTGCGCGACGCATTCGCTGTCGGCGACCTGTTTGTGCTACCCTCCATTTCGGAGCCGTTCGGGCTGGTTGCACTCGAAGCGATCGGGTACGGCACGCCGGTGCTCATCAGTAAACAATCAGGTGTGTCCGAGGTAGTTCGCAACTGCCTGAAAGTTGATTTCTGGGACGTTAAGCGCATGGCGGACATGATTACCGCCGTTGTCCAAAACGACACGCTCCGCGATGAATTGCATGCGAACTCATACCGCGAGTACCTAAACCGTAGTTGGGATCACTCGGCGGACAGGCTGTGGGATATTTATGGCCGGCATGTGAAACATCAACATCAGGGGGTGGCAGCATGAGCCGGAAGGCGATCGTTTTATACCTGCATGTACACCAGCCGTACCGCGTACGCCAGTACACGATCTTTGATATCGGGGTCGATCATCAGTACTTTGAGTCATCGTACGATGAGCGCACCAACAACCATCGCATCATGCGTAAAGTCGCCGAAAAGTCGTACCTGCCGACAAACAACCGACTCCTGGAATTGCTCAATCGCTATCCGGAATTCCGCCTGAGTCTCAGCATAACAGGCACGGCCATTGAGCAGATGGAGGCCTGGGCGCCGGAGGCGCTGCAATCGTTCAAGAATCTTACCGATACTGGTCGCGTCGAAATCGTTGCCGAAACATATCACCACAGCCTGGCATTCTTTTATTCTCGAAGCGAGTTCGAACAGCAAGTAAAGATGCACGAGCGCAAGATCCAGGAGGTCTTTGGTCAGACGCCTAAGGTTTTCCGCAATACAGAGCTTGCCTACAACAACGATCTTGCCTATTGGGCTGACAAGGCTGGCTACAAGGGCATCCTGGCCGAGGGGTGGGACAAGGTGCTTGGGTGGCGCAGTCCGAATTTTGTGTATCGTCCGGCGTACACCGACAACATCCGCCTACTTATGAAGAACTACCGCCTGAGTGATGATATTGCGTTCCGCTTTGGCGACCGTAATTGGGTTGGCTGGCCACTCACAGCCGACAAGTTTGTACACTGGCTAAACGAAAGCGGCGAAGCCACCAACTTTAACCTGTTCATGGACTACGAAACGTTCGGTGAGCACCAGTGGGATCACACCGGCATCTTCGAATTCTTGGAGCATTTGCCCGCCGAGTGGCTCAAGCACGAGGGGAACACGTTTATGACGGTATCGGAGGCTGTAGACGCATTCGAGCCGCGCGACCAGGTCGATGTGCCGTATACTGTGAGTTGGGCGGACGTCGAGCGCGACCTCTCAGCCTGGCTCGGCAACAGCATGCAAACCTCAGCCATTAACGCACTCTACGGCCTTGAGGGGTTGATTCTCGGCACCGGCGACCTTGCCCTCATCGAAGACTGGCGCAAACTGCAAACATCTGACCACTTCTACTACATGTGTACCAAATGGTTTAACGACGGCGACATCCACGCCTACTTCAGTCCGTACGAGAATCCATACGACGCGTTCATAGCGTTCATGAACGCCTATAACGACCTCCGATTTAGGCTCGCCGAGAAAGGAGCTTCAGTGTGAATTTCCAAACTCCAAACACCAGATTCCAAATAAATTCCAATAATCAAAATTTCAATGTTCAAAACGTTCGATTTTGCAGTCCGTTCCGGCCATTCGGTCATTGGCATTTCGGACTTATTTGGAGTTTGGGATTTGGAGCTTGGAATTTGATGAAGGCCGGAGGTGCTGCTCGTGGGTAGACCTGTAGTACTAAGCAACGGGCAGCTGTTTGTGGGCTTGGACGAAAACGGGCTGGTCCATGACTTTTACTATCCGTACGTCGGCCTGGACAACCTGACCAACGCCCGTAATTCACAACACAAAATCGGTGTATGGGTCAACGGTACATTCAGCTGGGTCGAACGGCACCGGGGGTGGGACATTTCGGTCGACTTCGAAGAAGAAGCGCTCGTCAGCAAGGTGAGGATGCACAACGAGGCGCTTAAGGTCACCATCCAAACCTGCGATTTTGTCGACCCTGAGTTTAATGCGTTTATACGGCACGTTACCGTGGCCAACGAAGCTGACGAAGAGCAAGACATCCGACTGTTTTTGCACCAGGTGTTCCAGATTTCGCGCGCCGGCCGTGCCGACACTGCACTGTACGTGCCGGATGACAACTATATTCTTGATTACAAAGGCCGCTGTTGTCTTTTGATTTCTGGCAAGCACACCGACGATGGTGATTTCGACCAGTTTGCCGTCGGCAGTTTCCGTATCGAGGGCAAGGACGGCACGTACAAAGACGCCGAGGACGGTGAATTGTCTGGCAATGCAGTTGAGCACGGCGGCGTAGACAGCGTCTTGCGCTTCCGCCGCCAAGTCGCAGCGGGCGACTCGTTTGGCGTTGACTATTGGGTCGTGGCCGCTGACAGCCGGACCGATGCCGAAAATGTGCACGAAAAAATTAAGCGTCTATCAGTGGTTGCTCGCCTGCAAAAGGCCCGCGAACACTGGCACAACTGGCTGGCGCCTGCGCTCGACCGAATCAAGACACTGCCCGAGATACAGCAGGCGATGGTAAAAAAGAGTTTGCTTATCATAAAGGCACACTGCGACGAGCGCGGTTCGATCCTGGCCAGCGGCGACTCCAGCATCTTTAACTACGGCCGAGATTACTACTGCTACTGCTGGCCGCGTGATGCAGCGTACGCCATCTGGCCGCTAATGCGTCTTGGTATCTACGGCGAGGCCAGAGCGTTCTTTGAGTTCGCACGCAGCACCTTGCATCGTGACGGTTACCTGATGCATAAGTACCAGCCGGATCGCGCCATCGGCAGCACCTGGCATCCGCTGATTCACAACCGGCGGCGCGAGCTCGCGATTCAGGAAGACGAGACAGCAATCGTGCTGTTTATGCTGGGCGAGTACTATCGATTCAGTAAAGATACCAGGCTCGTCGAAAGCTTTTACGACACGCTTATCGAACCTGCAGCTGAGTTCCTCGGTAAGTTTATTGATGACAGTACTGGCTTGCCACATGCCAGCTACGACCTCTGGGAGGAAAAATTCCTGACGACTACATACACCGTTTCAGTGGTTATTGCGGCCCTTGAGTCAGCAAGTCAGCTCGCCACTATATGCAACCATCCGGATGACGCCAGTCGCTGGAAACGAGTTGCCGAATCCATCCGCGGCCATCTGCAGACGTTTTATCATCCGGACGGCTATTTCCGGAAAGGCTTCTTGCTGCAGGAGAACGGCAATGTCGCGTATGACGACACCATAGATATTTCCAACCTGTACGGCCCGTATATGTACATCGAGCTACCGATGGACGACGAGCGGATGAAGAACACGCTTAACAAGGTCAAGGAGCAGCTATACAACACCTCGCCGATCGGCGGCGTAATCCGGTACAAAGGCGACAACTATTTCTTAAGCAAGCGACAATATCCGGGCAACCCGTGGATCGTCTGCACGCTGTGGCTGGCGCAATATCTCAATGCGGCCGGCGAAAGGGATCAGGCACGGGCGCTGCTTGCCTGGGTTCAGGACCGTGCCATGCCAAGTGGTGCCTTAAGCGAGCAATTCGACCCGGAAACGGGCGAACCGCTCAGCGTCGCGCCGCTGGTCTGGAGCCATGCGGAGTTTATCAATACCGCACTCGACATTGCAGATGTTAAATAGAATGTCAGGCGACGGGCGGTAAGCGTAGGGGGTGAGTTTGAGCGTCTGTTTAATCCAAAAAGAATGGCCGCGAGTGCGGCCATTCTGACGCTCAACGTCTGCCCGATGCCTACTTACGTTTCGGTGCTTCGTTGCGGCCAAGATTCTTCTTGGTCTCAGTAAAGATCACGTGCTTGCGGAGTTTGGGGCTGTACTTGCGCAAGGACAGCTTCTCCGGAGTGTTCATTGTGTTCTTGGTAGTGTAATAAATACGCTCGCCAGACTCTTCGCTGACCAGCCCAATAAGCTTTCGTTTGTCGTTCTTCTTTGCCATATTCACTTTATTTTAACAGATACGAAAACAGATGTAAACTGCTTGCCGCATAAAACAAAAATTCCGGTTGATCAGGCCGGAATCTTTGCTTTTCTTCTTGCCGCAAGTAAGAAAATCTTTTCTTGGGCGCGTTATGCGTTTTTTCCGCTTTCCGCGCTTACCCCCAACGTACACCGCTTACGTTTACTTGTCAATATATTTTTCCACAAAAATAAAAATGGAGCCGTTGACGAGATTTGAACTCGTGACCCCTTCCTTACCATGGAAGTGCTCTACCCCTGAGCTACAACGGCATGTTTACAGGTGTTAATGATACCAAAGATTGAGCATTTTTAAAAGACCCAAAAACTGTTTTGCCAGGTTTAACTCGTCCGGGCAGGAGGAGTCGGATCGTAAGTTGTAGTCAGTTCTTGGATGATCGTCGCCTTGCCTGCCTGGACGCAATCTAAGCACTGTAGGGTTGGTCAATTAGGTGGTTAGCGACTGTGCTCTCTTGGGGCAAATATGTTGCCTGTATGTTAGCCAGACTTATCCAGTGGTTTGGATGGCTCAAGTGAAACCTAACAATTGCTCCGCCGTTCTTTAGTAACTGTTCCGCGGCATAGCAGGCCTGGCGGTAGTTGCTGGGATAGCCAAGTCTGTTTGCACCAGCTTCGCGTGCAGACTGCAAAGCCGCACCTCTTGTGGCATCGAATTGCTTATTCAGGTCATCGGCACCGGTTACTATAGTGGGCCTCAGGCCGACCAGACCACCTACATGTCGTAAAACGTTGATCTGTTCCAAGTCGCACGGCTTTAGGGTGATATAACGAGTTGCTTCGATAACCATATTGACTAGTACCTATATTTCATTAATAATTAATGAAATATATACTATACAACGTAGTTATGGTATACGTCAATATTTTTTAACGGCTTTACTTATGGCTGCATACAGTTTAGATTTAGAGTAATCAACAAAATTGATCAGGATTTTTACATGGCCAATGCCGGCTTATTGATGCATATAAGACACTTAGAAACGGTGGGGTGGGAGCGTTTGGTTTGGGGCGTACCAGAGGAAGATAGCCTTGGTGGTCTCCCGAAAGTTGCGGAGCTGCTATTGAACGAGCCGGCGTGTGAACCGATCGTCTCGGTAGTGTTTGGTTGTGGGCCGTCGGTAAAAGACGGGCTTTCCGAGGGTGAGTATACCAAACGTTATTTGCTTGAGCGCTTGTCTGAGCTTCGCGCATTTACGCGCTTTAAGGATCGACTGGACGACGAAACGCTTGAGAGGTTACGCCGTAGACTGGAACAGGTGTACGTAACACCAAAGATTGAGCGTAGTATCGACGAAGTTGTCTTTGCGGCAGATTATTTTGCCAAACAAGGCATTACACGTGTCTGGCAAGTGACTGCAGCCAGTCACGCGCCCCGTTGCGTGCAGATACAGGCCGCAGCCCGCGCAGCAGGGCTTATCCCGAAGGCGCAGCAATGGGCGCTCGTTGCCGACGACAGATGCTACGAAGGTGCCGAACCATTCTCGACCCTTGTCATGGAAGTCCCCCACCGCGGCGACGACCCGATGTTCGGCTTTGAGCCATCGTTGCCGAAGCTGCTGCGCGAGTACCAGTACGGCCTGTCACCCGAAGACAAGCGCAAACTCGCCCGTTTGGTAGAAGATTTCATGCAAAAACACGCACAGCACTCCGACATCCGCCAGTTCGGGGGCGCGAAAGACAAAAGATAACCTCGGCGATATTACACTGTTACAGCTTTTGCCTAGTGTGCACTTAACGCAGCACTTCCTCTTTCCGGAGCAGATGGCGGCGAGGTCATGATGATAACATGTGCTTTGCTTACGATGCTGTGTGCCGCACCGCGCGGGATGAGTACGAGGTCGTGAGTTTTAACTTCGTGGCGCTCATCGTTGACGGTACTGTTGCTTCGCTGCTAGGGATAAAATACACTCTGTCGCTCAGGCGATTGACGTAGCTCGGATGCCGGCGGGGTTTGCAGATCATTGCGAGGGAATTTGCGCAACCACTAACGGGTCCTTCGTGCCGGATGATTAACGCAAAAGTAGTCGCCACGCATCTTTGTTATTTTGTATGAATGTTGCTGCAGCATTTTTGATAGCTCATCAAGCTGCTGCTTTTTCATGTGCATACTCTCAAATTTTATAAACTTCGGCTGTATGTCATCAAAGTTAATGCTCTTTAGAATAGTGTAGTCGTAGCCCTCTGTATCGATTACAAGTAAGTCCAGGTTTGTTACCTTGTGCTTATGTAGCAGGCTTTGCACGGTCATGGTCGGCACTTTAATCGCAACGATGTCCTTTGTTTTGTCGATACCCCAGCTAATGTGCGCTTTCAGTAAACTCTCTTTAGAGAACGAATGCAGCAGTTGCGCAAAGACGGGTTGATGGTTGGTTTTTCTAAAGGTATAAAGCTCCTTTTCTCCGTCGTATTCCGCAATGGCTATCTGTTCATATATCTGATTTTGTAGCTGGGCGAAATTCTTTTTGAGCGTTTCCATAACGTGCGGTACTGGCTCAACCAGGATTCCGTGCCAGTCATATTTTTGAGCATACCTCATGATCGTATCGGACATGACGCCATCATTTGCACCGATATATAAAAATTTAAAAGGTCGCTTCAGCCTTTTTGAATACCGGCCCATCATCACGCCAAAATGTCTGTTGAGCACCGCATCCCTGGCGCTTAATGCGGCTCGCTTCCACAAGAATGCGGTGGGCAAAAGAGCGAAAAGTCGCTTGACCGACATATCATGCCAGCCCGAAGTTTTGAACAAAAGTTTCAGAATAGGTACGTCGCTAACGGTTAAGGGTCTGTTGTTGCGCTTAGTCATTGCCTGAAATGTTAGTTTGGTGCAGGGGGAGGGATTCGAACCCCCGTAGGCCGAAGGCCGCCTGATTTACAGTCAGGTACGATTGACCACTCCGTCACCCCTGCGTATGTGATGATTTTATCAATTATCGCAAGAAATGGGAATCCATTTCTCATTTTGCATCTTTGTTTGGAAAAGAGCAGCTCGCTAAAGCGAACGACGAGAAAACCGGCGGTTTGTCTCAATAATAATGGAGCCGCCTGTCGGATTCGAACCGACGACCCTCTGTTTACAAAACAGATGCTCTAACCAGCTGAGCTAAGGCGGCGTAACAGATACGATTGTACCAAAATGAGCCGGTTTACACAAATATTTTTACTCGTCATCAAGGAGTGAAATGACCTGGAAGCCATACTTGTCGATGTCTTCTTTGGGCCAGACTTCCCAGTCTTTGGTTTTGCCGACGTAGCCGACACGTTTTTTTAATCTCACGGCCGGTGTATTCTTTCGTTTCCGGACTCCATTCCTTAAGCACAAGGATGTCACCAGGTTTGCATTTGAAGTCAGCAAGCCTTAATTCGTAGGTCTTCTGGCCGTCCAGAATCAACTGAAAATATTCAGGCCAACACTTTTTGACTATGGTGCTCATACGACGACACGGCGCGAGGGGCGCATAATACGGTTCGGCTTGCCAGCCTTGATGATCAGGCGCTTCATCTTTTGTTCTACCATGTCGGCCTCGGCTTGCATGCCGCGGTCGAGGTAGGCCTTGCGCAGTATTTCGTAGCTTTCTTTGTTGGGCTCGAGCTCGGCTGCACGTTCGAGTGCCTGGAACATCAGTTTCTCGTTGCCAAGTTTTTCCTGTACTTTAGCGTAGGCGATGTGGCGGGCAGCGAGCGTGTCCTCCAGTTTGAGTGCCTGCTCAAACGCGATGGCAGCCTTTTCATAGTTTTCAGTTTCGTAATAGATAAGTCCGAGGTTGTGCAGGCTTGACGGGCTGGCCTCAATACTGCTGGCGATTTCGAAGCAATCGATCGCGTCGCGGTATTCGTGTTGTTTAGCGTACAAAATGCCCAAACGGTTATACGCGGCGGCATTTCGTTCGTCAATTTTCAGAATGGTAAGTAGGGCCTTTTCGGCGCGCAGCAAACGGTTTTCGCGCATGCCCTGGTGGGCAATGTCCCAAAGCTTGCCTAGACGATCGCCGATCTTCCTTGAAGCACCCAGGAAATCGTCGTCGTGAATCTTTGTATTACGAAAGGCTAATAAGCCGAACACCCCTACGATAGCAAGTTCTAACATGGCTAAATGACATTATAGACCCCGCCAGCTGTGGATAGCAACAAGCATTTTGAAGAAGTTTGTGCATGGAAATGACTACAGGTTAAGGTGTATGGGCTGGAATCTGTCGCCAATCACCTTTTGGATGGCGGCTAGGATGTCGCCAGGATCTGCAACGGGGGGGTACCAAAGATTTGCGATTTGCGAGCCGACCAGTTCGTTGTCTACCCGGCCGTTCCTCGCTATTATGCCGGCCCGCATCACAGCCGCCGGAGCGCCCATCGTGGTATACATATCTTCGATGAGCCGTCTGGCTTTGTCGCCGACGAGGTCGGCAAGGGCCTGCCCTACTCTCAGATGTTCCTGCGATGCGCGCTCAAGCGCCGCCCTGCAGACTGTTGCGCCCAAAATAAGTTGTTTGACCGCCTGTATCTCGTACGGCTTTGTCTCGTCCGGTCTTTTGTCGTGTATGATTATCTGGCATTTGCTGTTCGGATCGTAGGGATGGCCTACCTCGCCCCAGTAGAGCGCGGTAGTGTGGGTGGCGATGACGAGGTTGGGGGCAGGATTGACGATGTCTACTAGGTTTGAGGCGGGGTTTTCCAGCGTGACAGATGAGTAGAGTCGCCCGCGGAATGACTGGTACTGTGTTATGTGGTGTACCGCGAGCTTGTTATATCTGCTTGCTTCTGCGATTAGTTCAGGATCCAGCCCTTCTGTCATTTACTACACAGTATCGGTCGGAACCGTCAATCCGGCAGTGGTGTTTTTAACACTGGCAGCGTTTACAGGTTAAGGAAGAGGTTATCGAGGATTAATTTGGCATTGGTACTGTTTTGTAGGGCGGCCTGTGCCGTAAGTACGCTTTTACGGACTTTATGCCATTGTTTTAAGCGGGCGGTGTCATGCTTTGCCGCAGCGCCTCGTAGGCCTGCCTGGGCGATGCGCTCCAACGCCTCAATCAGCCCCTGTACAGCTTCTTTTTGTTTGCTGAGCGCATCGACCATCGCCAGGCGCTCGAACGGCTGCTTTTGCAGCACTTCTTTGGCCAGGTTCACACTGGCGGCCAGCGGATGGTCCTGCCCGTCGTTTAAGAGTGCCGAAAACAGCCCCGGCAGGCCGCCGCTTAAGAAGTATGCTTGCTTGGCGGCGTCTTTATCGGGGCTTTTTTCTATGAGCGGCTGGAGTTGCTCCTCGGTCGGCACGTTTACAGTAATGTGCTGGGTGCGCGAAAGGATGGTTGGTAGCAACATGCGCGGACTGATGGCAGTGAGGATGATGAGAGTGTCGACTGGCGGTTCTTCCAGTAGCTTGAGGAAGGCGTTTTGCGCTTCGGTTGTCATTCGGTGTGCGTCCTCTACGATGACTGTTCTGCGCAAGTGGTTGCTGCCGGTGGTTTTAAGTAGCAGGAACTTCTGGAGTTCGCGGACGGCCTCAATGGGGATACTCGGCTTTTCTGGCTCAATGAATGCATAGTTGATAAGTAAGTGGTATGGGTGCGACGCCAGCGGCGCGCCGATGAGCGTTGATGCGATAGCCTCGGCGACTGTTGTTTTGCCAATGCCAGTCGGACCAGTCAGTAGCAATGCATGTGACGGGCTCGCTAGAAAAGCCTGCAACTGTTCGCGGGTTGCGTCATGCAGAATCAGATTATCCATCGACCTGCTCCTCAAATTCTTTGGGTAGTGGCGCGGTAAAGGTTTTGCGCTCGCCGCCGGGTATGGTGATTTCAAGATTCAGTGCATGTAGGTACAGCCGATCACCGTATTTGCCATGGCCGTACAGCGGGTCGCCGACGATGGGCCGGCCGATTTTAGCAAGGTGTACGCGCAGTTGGTGCGTACGGCCGGTTTCGGGCTTCAGCTCGACTAGACTGTACTTTTTGCCAGTTTTTAGCACCTTGTAGTGCGTTTTGGCTGATTTGCCGTTCGGCCCGACGCGGAACGTGGCCGGCGCTTTAGGATTACGCTCAATCGGCATGTCGATGATGGCTTCTTCGGGGTTGGGCCGGCCTTCGACGACCGCAACATAGGTCTTCTTGGCTTTACGCTGCGCGAACTGTTTTTGCAAGGCGCTTAACGCTGCCTGGTTCTTCGCACAGATAATCACGCCACTGGTCGCACGGTCCAAGCGATGTACAACCCCAGCCCGCTCGCCGTCCATGCCTGTGACTCTGCTCCGGATAAAGCTCGCAACACTTGGCTCATTGCCGTGTATACCGAGCGCGTGCGTTAGCACGCCGACTGGCTTGTCGATCACAATGCAGTTGTCGTCCTCGTACAAAATGGGCAGGTCGATGTCTGCCGGAGGCGTTTCCAACCTTGAAAGATCAGCTTCAAGTGCCGCACCGGACGGAACTTTGTCGCCTGCTTTCAGCTTTTTACCCCGGTAAGAGACCAGGCCGTCATCGAATAATTTGGCAAGTGCTGCCCGCGAGTATTCCGCGTACATGGCGGCGAGGAGTACGTCGGCCCGTACGGGCTGGTTTTTGAGCTTAATACCAGTGGCCTCGGAATTGCTCTTTTCGCCACCCATAGCCTCAAATAGCTTCTGCTTCGGGACGCGGCGATTTGGTTGCGGAGGCAACCCTGGGTCGTGGATGATGTAGTCGTCACCTTCGGCACGTAGCACCAAAACGGCATGGGATGCGTAGCCAGGCTTATCGTTGAGCGCCCGGGAATTGAGTGTTACAAATACCAAACGCCCCTCTGCCAGCATCGCGTCGATGTCATCTAGTGCAGGGCGCCGGCATTCCGGTTTTACAATCTCAAGGAATGTGTCGAATTGTTTCAACTCTAGGATGTTGGAGTTTTTAAGCTGCCATTCAACCTCTTCGGGCGAATATATTTCGCGCAGGTAATCGACGCCGCGTTCAGCAAAGGCGCGGTAATCAAACGGCTCGACCATGCGGATGTCAAAACCTTGTTTCGCAAGGCGCGTCCAGATATCGACCGTCCAAGCCGCCTTCCCTTTCTGAAAGCCGGCCAGTTTCTCGACGTATTCCCAAGTAACGGTGCGGCCGGTGAAATACTCGATAATAGATCGCTGCACCGCTACAGCGCAATGCATGTTGTCCTCTAGGTTGGGATAAAATGGAACCTCTTTCATCGTTTTTTATGCAGCAGGCCGGAGGCCAACTGCGCGCTGGACTTTCAGGAGTACTCTGTTGGCTTGCTCGCGCATGGCAGCTTCGTCCTTTTCGAGTTTGGCGAGGATGGCCTGATTGTCGACTTGTACGAGCTTGGCCTGGAAGTCGCGAAGGAAGGTGCCGACGGCTTCGGCTACGTCTTGCTTGAGGTCGCCGTAGCGGGTCTGGCCTTCGTATTGGGCAATGACGTCCTGAAGATCACGGCCGGTGAACAATGCCAGAATTTGTAGCAGATTGCTGACGCCGGGGCGTTCTTTCATATCGTACCGAATCTCGTTGAAGCTGTCGGTTGTGGCGCTTTTGATCTTCTTGGCAGCTTCTTCCGGCGTATCAGTCAGGAAAATGACCCCTCTGCCCGTCTCGTCGCTCTTGCTCATCTTTTTGGTCGGGTCAACCAGGTCTTTGATGCGCAGGCCCTGGTCTTTGCCAAAAAACTCGTGTTGCTTGGCCACCGGCTCTGGCACCGTAAACAGCTCCCCGAACTGGTTATTCATACGAATCGCAATATCGCGCGTAAACTCCAAGTGTTGCGTTTGATCCTCGCCGACAGGTACATATGACGCGTTGTACAGTAATATGTCTGCCGCCATCAGTACAGGGTAATTGAAAAGTCCGACCGATACGCCGGCAAGTCTGCGGTTATTGAGATGATGTCTCGCTAGGGCTTTTTCGCTAAACTTCCAGTTCTCAATCACGGCGAATAGGAGATATTCAATCTGTGCCCTATCCCATCCAGGCGGCAATTTCTCAAGGTCTTGGTTTTTCTTTCGGAAGGCCTCTAACTCTTGAATAAGCGTTTTGACCCTTTGAGGGTCTGGCACCTTTCCGCCTACGCTTAGCTGTAGGCCGGCTTTCTGCTCGAATTGCTGCATTCTTCTAAGGACAAAAAACGACGCAAAGCAGTCGAGGATCCACGTCAGCTCAGAATGAGCTGGGATGTAGCTTTGGCGATAGATGTGCACATCGTCTTGGTCGAGCGGCAGGCCGGCGGCCACAAAGACGCGTAAGGTTTGCATGATGTTGTCTTGCAGCTTGGAATGGTCGATCGGTGTAGTAAAGCTGTGCAAGTCGGGCACGAACAGATTGATCTGGTATTCGCCCGCCCGCTGTTTGGCCATGTCAATCAAGGGCAACAGGGCGCCCAGGTAGTTGCCGATATGTAGGTCGTTATTGGCGCGGAGGCCGGTCAGGATTACTGGTTTCATCTTGTTCATCATTATACCTCTCGGATCAGTTGTTTTTCTAGTTGGATCACTTTTAAAAAACCGCCTGTGTGGCGGTTTGTCACTTTCATTTGATTGCAAAACAGCTTTAAACAAACCGCCACAGTTTTGTGCCGGCAGACCAGTAGTAGGCGCTTGCAATAATTCGTTTCATGCTGCTGGAAGTATACGTTATATTTTCAGCGAAGACAACTTTTTTTTCTGTCTGGCGCCTTGCAGACACTGCACCGATGACGATTGCTGCCTTCGATACGATCGAGTAGCCCTCCGGGGTGATGAGACCTGATTTGTCCAGATACGCCCATCCTAGTTCGGGTGTATCGATAAACACAATTTCTTCAACGGGTTCGCTGAACGCAGGGATGACATCCGGCCAGTTACCTGACAGACGCTTCTTGCTGTTTGTCGGACGACCAAATTGCAACAAACCGCCGTCGGCGCGCATCGCTGTTACTGTTTTAAGCAAGCCGTCGTTGGCAATAACTACATCAAGCTCAACCATGCGCGCCTCGGGCACTCGCTCTTCCAAGCCAATATAAATAATGCCGCCGTCCGGCGTTGCAGGGGCTTTCAAGAGGAGTTGATCTGGTTCAAGACCTGTAAGAGTTGACCCGTCAACCTGCAGGCATTTATCGTAATCTACCACTTTGCGTATAAATTTAATAGATTTTTAATAATTATACAATTAACGATGTGGGATAGCAACCGCATTCTGGTATTTAGTTATAAAAAAGAACACCCCAAAAGGGGGTGCTCTTCTCTGTAGCGTTGCAGTCTTGCTTAACGCTTGGTGAACTGGCGCTTCTTGCGGGCGCCCTTGAGACCGAACTTCTTGCGCTCGCGCTCGCGGGGGTCGCGGCTGAGCAGATCGGCGCGCTTGAGGGTGCTCTTGAGAGATTCATCCATCTCTACCAGCGCCTTGGCAATGCCGAGGCGAATAGCGTCAACTTGGCTGGCGTGACCGCCGCCGGAGACGAGGGCGGAGATGTCGAACTTGTTCTCGATCTCGAGCGCAACAAACGGCCGCTGCAGCTCGTGCAGCAGGTACTGGCTACCCGAGAAGTATTCTTCGGCCGGCTTGCCGTTGACGACAATTGTACCCTTGCCGCCCTTAACGCGAACGCGGGCAGTGGCGCTCTTGCGACGTCCCAAACCGTAGAAGTAGTCGTTCTGCTTCTCTGCCATGGTTACTTACCTTCCTTCTTGTCGTCCTTAACTTTAGTGACGGACGATACCGAGATTGTCTCGGGTTTTTGTGCTTCGTGCTTGTGTTCGCTGCCGGCGTAGATCTTCAGGCGCTCCAAGCGACCTTCGCGGAGCTTGTTGTCGGGCAGCATGCCGCGGACAGCAGCGTAAACTACCTTGGTGGAGTCCAGCTCCATCTGCTCGCGCATGGTGCGCTCTTTCAGGCCGCCCGGGTAGCCGCTGTGGCGGTAGTAGCTCTTGGTGTCGAGCTTGTTGCCGGTTACCTGTACTTTGTCAGCGTTGATTACGATCACGTAGTCACCGCAGTCAACGTGCTTGGTGAATGTCGGCTTCCCTTTGCCGGTGAGCAAGGTCGCAACCTTGGTGGCGACACGACCCAGCGGCGCTTCGGCAGCGTCGACAACGTACCACTTGCGGGTGACGTCCGTGGGCTTTGCGCTATAGGTCTTCATTACTTAGCCTCCTTCGAATCAGCCTTTGCTGATTCGCCCTTCGTAGCCTTGCGCGAAGAAGGGCTGGTCTTCTTGGCGTCGCTCTTGGCCTCGTCCTTCTTAGCTTCTGCCTTCTTCTCTTCAGCAGTAGCTGCCGATTTGGCTACGGGCGCCTCTTTGAGGTCGTCCACGAAGCTAATGCGGGCCAGTTGGGCGTTGTCGCCCCGGCGAAGCCTGGTCTTGGTGATGCGCAGGTGTCCGCTGGTGCGGCCCTTCATCTTGGGTGCTAACTCGTCCACCAGCTTGTGTGCAGCCTCCAGCGTTTGCAGGCTGGCAATGACCTGGCGGCGGTTGTGCAGGTCGCCTTTCTTGGCTTTGGTGATTAGTTTCTCGACGTAAGGCACCACTTCTTTGGCCTTGGGAAGGGTGGTCTCGATCGTCTCATACTTGATGAGGCTGTCGGCCAAACCCTTGATCAGGGCCTCGCGTTGGTCGCTCTCGCGGTGGAACTTACGTCCTTTGTATCCGTGACGATGCATGTTACAGCTCCAACTCCGCTAACTTTTCTTTCACTTCGTCGAGCGCCTTGCTACCAAAGCCCTTCAGGTCGCGCAGTTCAGCGTCGCTCAAGGCAAACAGGTCCTTGAGGGTGTGAATGTCGTTGTTGACCAGAGCGTTCGTGGTGCGGGCACTCAGGTTGAGGTCTTCGATCGGCGTGTTCAGGGCAGCCGGCTCGTCGCTGTCACTCAGGCGGTTGCTGCTCGAAGCAGCACTCAGTTCCGGAGACTCAATGCGAGTCTTGCCGGCAAGCGCGGTGAACTGGTTGACGAGTATGGCGGCGGCCTCTTCGAATGCGTCGCGCGGGGTGATCGAGCCATCAGTGGTGATGGTGATGATCAGCTTGTCCAGGTCGGTCATCTGGCCGACACGGGTGTTCTCGACCTTGTAGCGGACGCGCAGGACCGGGCTGAAGATGGCGTCGAGGGCGATGTAGTCGCTGCCCTTCTTGGCACCGCCTTCTTCGATCGGACGGTAGCCGCGGCCGGTTTCGACAACCAGGTCCATGACGAGCTTGCCCTTTTCGTCGTCGATGGTGGCGATGACGTGGTCGGGGTTGACAACCTCAACATCAGCGTTAACCTGGATGTCCCTGGCGGTGACAACACCCTTGCCTTCCTTGACGATGCGCAGGTTCTGAACCTCGTCGCCGTACACGCGGAAGCGGACGCCCTTGAGGTTCTGCATGATGTCGACAACGTCTTCCTTGATGCCCTTTACGGTCGAAAATTCGTGGGTAACGCCTTCGATCCTGAAGCTGGTGACAGCTGCGCCGGCAATGCTAGAGAGCAGCACGCGGCGAAGCGAGTTACCGAGCGTCATACCGTAACCGCTGTGCAGCGGCTCAACTACGAATGTTGCGCTTGATGCACTGTGGTCGTCTACTTGCACTAACCCTGGTGTGTGAATGGTTTTTGACATATCTTTACACAGCCTCCCTTAGCGTGAGTAGTACTCAACTATTAATTGTTCGCTGATGTCTGGTTCGGCATCTTCGCGCGTTGGCAAGCCTACGACCTCAACGGTCATTTTCTTGCGGTCAACCTTCAGCCACTCAGGAGTGGTGCTTGGAGCCGGGCTGACATCGTCAAGTTTCTTGAAGTACTCGGTGTTTTTGCTGTGCTCGCGGACCTCCAGCTTGTCGCCAGGCTTGAGGCGGATGGACGGAATGTCGACGCGGACACCGTTCAGCAGGAAGTGACCGTGGGTCACCAGCTGGCGGGCAGCGCGGCGCGATGGAGCGAATCCAGCGCGGTACACAGCGTTGTCAATACGGCGCTCAAGATACTCGAGCAGGATCTGGCCGGACTGACCAGGACGGCGGCTGGCTTCTGCCATCAGGTTGGCGAACTGCTTCTCCAGCAGGCCGTACAGCCGCTTAACCTTCTGCTTTTCGCGCAGCTGCAGCGCGTACTGGCTGGCCTTGCCGCCAGGACGGCCGCCGCGGGCGTTACCGTGCACGCCAGGCGGGGTTGGGCGCTTGACCAAAGCCTTGTGAGCCTTGGGGTGCAGCGCGTAACCCTCGCGGCGCGACATCTTTACAATAGAGTGAGTGTCACGAGCCATAGGTTAGACCCTCCTCGCCTTCCGCGGACGAACACCGCCGTGCGGAATGCCGGTTACGTCAGCAATACTTTCGACTTGCATGTTCAGGTTCTGCAGGGTGCGGATGGCTGCGTCGCGGCCAAGACCTGCGCCCTTTACAAACACAGCAACCTTGGCCATGCCGTGCTGCTGCTTGGCAACGGTGCCAGCCTTTTCAGTGGCAACCTGAGCAGCGTAAGCGGTACCCTTCTTGGAACCGCGAAAACCGCAGGCACCAGCGCTGCTGGTAACCAGCACAGCGCCCTTCGGGTCGGTGAAGGTAACGATGGTGTTGTTGAAGGTTGCCAGAATGTGAACCTGGCCGGTCGGTACGCTTCGCTTAAGTTTTTTCTTCTTGGCAACAGGAGCCGGAGCTTCGGCTGTTGCTTGTGCGTTTGTCGTTGTCTCTTCTGCCATATTTCTACTACCTCAATCCTAGGTCTTTGACGGAACCTTCTTAGCAGTACCACCGACAGTAACCTTCTTGCCGCGGCGTGTGCGAGCGTTGGTCCTGGTGCGCTGGCCACGGCTCGGCAGGTTGGCCTTGTGGCGCAGACCACGGTAGCAACCGATGTCCTTCAGACGCTTGATGTTGGTGGCAACGATACGCTGCAACTCACCTTCCACGGTGTAATTAGCGTTGATAACGTCCTGGATCCGACTAATCTCGTCGTCGGTCAGGTTCTTGACGCGGACGGTCGGATCGACCTTAGCTGCTGCAAGTATGTCGCGGCTGGTTTTGGGGCCAATCCCATAAATGTAGGTCAGCGCAACGTGCACTTGCTTTTCGCTCGGAATGGTTACACCTGAAATTCTCGCCATATCCTATCCCTGCCTCTGCTTGTGCTTGGGCTTAAGTTTGTTAATCACGTACAACTTGGCCTTCGACTTCTTGCCGCGGCCTTTGCGCCAGACGATGATGTCGTCTGGACTGATCTTTTTGACGCTTGCTCGAACTTTCATCCTTCTTATGCCTCCTGGCTCTGAAGGACGAGTTCTATGCTGTCAAATTTTGTTGCACGCATCCTCATCCTTTCTTGATTAGGAGCGGATCTTTCGCGCGTTGGCGAAAGACACACTGCATTACGTTAATATTATTTGGCTAATGCCTCTCGAGTTGACATTAGCTTCTGCGATAGGTGATTCTCCCCTTCGTGAGATCGTAAGGGGTCAACTCAACCGTCACGCTGTCGCCTGGCACGATGCGGATGAAGTGCTTCCGCATCTTACCTGCGACGTGAGCTATAATCTGATGGCCGTTTTCGAGCTCAACACGGAACTGAGTCCCTGGCAGGGTCTCCACAACAGTTCCCGTCAACTCGATCACTTGCTTGTTAGCTGCCATAGATATAACAAGAGTTAATTATAGCAGTTGTGATAATGAATTACAACACCCTGAAACGGTCAAAAATTAACAGTCTTTTGGCAGGTATCAACCGATAGTATGTACCAATGGCAATTACAGGCCGCGAACAACTGGCTTTTGCTAGTGGATGTTGCCGCACCGCCTGCGGCAATAGCCAGTATTCTTGGGGCCGCGACAGGTGCTTTGATGGCAGTAAAGGGCTGGATTGATGCGCATCACCCGTCTGTCACTATGCCTTTTGCCGAGTACGGCGCCTTACAACAGTCATCTGAAACATGGACGTTTGCAGGCATTGTAACGACGTCGGCGTCGGTAGCCTTAGGTGTAGCTGCATGCGCTTGTCTGTTGCTAAGAAGTCGCCGCCTGTAGTAGCAGAGCATTAGCCACCTTACGACGTGAGTTTTATGAGCACATACGATCTGATGGCATTGACTATGTTAAACAGGTCTTTTTGCTGCTTCGTAGTAAGATCACTCATCACTTCCCGTCCTAATAGTAGGTTCCCTAGGGTCTGATTGTGCTCGTCGCGAGCGGTCAATCCGATGGCGTCGATACTATCGGCGCTTTTAAGTTCAGGCTCGCCGGTCGCCACAAAAACACCGACTTTAATCTCGTTAGCAGCTGGCTCTGGGAGTCGGTTCTGTCGTGCCGCAACATCAAGGAGTGTGTATTCTTCCTGTCTAATCGCCTCTATCTTGCACCAGACAGCACGGCCTGGCTGCCCTTCAAAGATTCTACCGAGTGCATTAAACAGTTCCGGACGAACCGGCATTAGCATGCTGCCGCAGCCCGGCAATTCACTGGCGGTTTCCTGACGCCGCCAGCCCCTACTCCGGAGCAGGAAATGCCGGCGATTGTACTTCCTCGAGTCATTGACGGCCTCGAAAGCTTTCTCGATAGTCCGCGCGGGCGCGTAGTATGCTCCTTCAGGAGGAGTGTGCCACTCTCCCTCGTGGTAAGACCTTGCCATTTTTATATTATGGCAATATTTTTAATATTTGTCATGACGCACTACTTCCCGCTTTTGCTACGGCGGAAAGGATTCTTAAGGAGTGAGAAGCGGCGCTTCTTGAGGTTTTCGAGATCTTCAGTTGACAGGTCGTGGAAGAAGTCGGGCTGGGCGTACTGGTCGTAGGTTACCATGAGGGCGCGGGATTCTACGGCGCGTAAGGTTTCAAGCGAGACGGATACAAGAATCAGTACGCTCGTACCGCCGATGGCGATGTTCGGGTCTGGTATGAATATCTGGCCAACAATCGGCATAATTGCCAGCACGCTCAGGGCCATCGCGCCGAACAGTGTCAGGCGGCCGGAGATCTTGCTTAGGTAGTGCTCGGTCTGCAGGCCGCTGCGTACACCTTCGATAAAGCCGCCCTGCTTTTGCAGGTTTTCGGCGATTTCTTTGCTGTTAAAGGTAATGCTGGTGTAGAAGAAGGTAAACATAAAGACCAGCAGGAAGTATGCGCTCGGATAGATCCAGGCCTCCCAACCGCCGTAGCGGAGAGTGTCGGTTGTCGGCGTCTGGAACCAGGTGACCAGGTTCAGGCCGATCTCTTGCATCCGTGCGCTGTCGGAGTTGACCATCAGCTGACCAACAAAGCTTGGCACGCTCAAAAATGCCACGGCAAAAATGATTGGGATAACGCCGGCACTGATGAGCTTGACCGGCAAGGTAGTTGTAATGCCGCCGTAGGTGCGGTTACCCTGCACGCGCTTGGCGTAGTTGACGGTCAGGCGTCTGGCCGCCTCGTTGAGCTTGACCACCATCCAAGTCACAAGCACGACCACGACGGCAATGATCGCCGTAAAGACAAGCGCTTCGCCATTGACATTGAAAGTGTAGTCAAAGAGCGTAAACGTACCGCCGCTGGCGAAGATGTAGGCGCCAAGCGATGCGATAATGCCCGGCAGGCTGGCGATAATACCAGCGGTAATGAGCAGTGAAATACCGTTACCGATGCTACGTTCGGTAATCTGTTCACCCAGCCACATGAGCAACATTGAGCCACCAGTGAGTGCGGCAACCATCAGCGCCCAATCCATGATGCTGGCATTTGCGGTGATATCACCTACGCCGCCATATTGCTGTGCAAAGCTCCTCACCAGGTAGATAGCACCGATAGCCTGCAGAATGGCCAGCGGGAACGTCAGGACCCGGGTGTACTGGTTAATGCGGCGCTGGCCGGATTCGCCATCCTTGCGCATAGCCTCCAGCTTGGGGATAGCCTTGGTAAGCAGCTGCATGATAATCGATGCGTTAATGTACGGACCAAGGCCGGCGATCATGATTGAGAAGTTGGCCAATGCGCCACCGGACAGGATGTTGATAAAGCTCAAAAGCTGCGGGGTGTCAGTTGAGGTAAACAGGGTCTCCAGCACCTGTTTGAGTGTCGTCGGGTCTGACAGCGGCACTGGAATGTGGGATAGTAGGCGGAAGATGAGCAGAATGCCTAAAACGGCCAAGATGCGCTTACGCATCTCAGGATGAGTCAACGACTTACCAATAATTTTCCAGTTCATAAACCTCTGTTTCCCCTCTGTCTCTTTGTATGGTTTATGAACAGTATAACAGCTTTATCTCTTCTGTCGCAAACAAAAGGCTATAAATTGGATGGATGAGGTGTCTGGGCGATTAACATGAAAAAGCGCCCCATGGAGGAGCGCTTTAATGTTGTGGTTTGGAAGTAACTGACTTTACTTCTTGGCCGCCTTCTCAGCTTTCTTTTCGGCCTTTTCGGTCTTCTTTTGGGAAGCCGGACGGGCGTTGACTGGCACCTTTTCGAAGGAGCCGCCGGCCTTCTGGATGGCCTCGAGCGCACTGGCGCTGATGGCCTGGGCCTTGACGGTAACTTTCTTGGTCACCTCACCCTTGGCGATGATCTTAACCTTGACGTACGGGCTGGTAATGAGGCCTGTCTCGGCCAGCACCTCGGCGTCTACAACCTTGCCAGCGAACTGGTCGAGTTGGCCGGTGTAGACAACCTCGGCGCGCGGACGGAAGCTCTTAAATCCTGGCAGCTTCGGCAAGCGCTGCATCAGTGGGTTCTGACCACCTTCGAAGCCCGGACGCTTACTGCTGCCGGCACGAGCCATCTGGCCCTTGGTGCCGCGGCCAGCGGTCTTACCCTGGCCGGCGGAGATGCCGCGGCCAACGCGCTTCGCCTTCTTCTGGCGCTCAACTTGTAGCTCGTTGAACTTCATTACTTCTTCTCCTCCTTCGAGTCAGCCTTGCGCGAAGAGGGGCTGGACTTAGTAGTAACCCATTCCTTGGCCGGCACAAGTGTCTGTAGTGCGCCAAGTGTAGCGTAAGCGGCATTGATCTTGTTGGTCGAACCAAATGACTTGCTCAGCACGTTGCTGACACCAGCAACTTCCAGAATGGTGCGGACGGTACCGCCGGCGATCAGACCAGTACCAGGCGCAGCCGGCTTGATGAAGACGCGAACACCGCTTACCTTGGCTTCGGCGTCGTGCGGAATGGTGCCTTTGTAGATAGGCACGCTAACAAGGTGCTTCTTGGCAACTTCGGTTGCCTTGGTGACGGCTGCGGTGACGTCAGCGCCCTTGCCAATACCAACACCGACGCGACCCTTGTGGTCACCGGCAACGACTAATGCGCGGAACCGGAAGCGGCGACCGCCCTTTACAACGCGCGCGACACGGTCGATGTGTACTACGCGCTCGTCAAACTGCTTCTCTTCTGCTGCCTCTGGACGACGACCGCGCGGGGTACGGGCAGCACGAGCAGTGGTGCTTGCTTGTGCAGCAGTTTCGGCTGCGGCTTGCTGTAGTGCTTGTTCGGTACTCATGATTAGAACTCCAATCCTGCGTTACGTGCTGCATCCGCCAGTGCAGCTACACGGCCGTGATAAATGTGGCCACCGCGGTCAAATACGACCTTTTTGACCTTAGCAGCCAAGGCCTTCTTGGCGATCTCCTGACCAACCCAGACTGCACGTTCTGTCATCGTGCCCTTAACGTTCTTGGCACCAACAGTAGTGGCGTACGCCAGGGTCTTGCCAGCTTCGTCGTCAATAACCTGGGCGGTAATGTGCTTGTTCGAAATGTGGACACTCAAGCGCGGACGCTCAGCGGTACCGGAAACGGTAGCGCGTACGCGGTGCTTGCGCTGCCACTCTCTCTGCAGTTTCTGCTTCAACCTATTCATGGCTACTTCTCCTTACCGCTTTTGCCGCTCTTGCGCAAGATGCGCTCGCCAGCGTACTTAATACCCTTACCCTTGTACGGCTCAGGCTTCTTGAGTGCGCGGATTTCGGCGGCTACCTGGCCGACCTGCTGCTTGTCGATACCGCTCACCGTGATGGTGTTCTGTTCGACCGTAGCAGTAATGCCCTGCGGCACCTTGTAGATCACGTCGTGGCTAAAACCCAGGTTGAACTTGAGGTCCGTGCCCTGCATGGCCACACGGTAACCGACACCATTGATTTCCAGTTTTTTGCTGAAGCCCTGGCTGACGCCGATGACCATGTTGTTGATGAGCGAGCGCATCAAGCCATGCTTGGCGCGCACAGTTGGTTCATCGCTCTCCCTGGTAACGACGACTTGGCCGTCCTCAACCTTCACGGTGATACCCGGCATCGTGAACTGCTTGAGGGTGCCTTTGGCGCCGCTCACGGTCACGAAATCTGGGTCGACAGTGATTGTCACACCGCTCGGAATCGGAATGGGCAGTTTTCCTATTCGACTCATTCTTTCGCTCCTTATTAGTAAACTTTACAAATTAGCTCGCCGCCCACACCCTGCTTCTTAGCCTCAGCGCCGGTCATCAGACCCTTGCTGGTGCTAAGAATGACGATACCGCGGCCGCCCTTAACGGTTGGAATTTCCTTGACGTTGGCGTATTCCCGGCGGCCCGGCTTGCTCATGCGAACAAGGTCGGTGATGCGGGGATTCTCGCCCTTGTCATTGATGACGATCTTGAGCGTCTTGCCCACGCTCGCTTCAATGACCGCTACGTCCTTTATAAAACCGTTCTTCTTCAGCAGTTCAGCGATAGCCTGCTTGATCTTGGAGTGCGGCAGTACTACCTCGCTTTTGCGAACTGCGACGGCGTTGCGGATGCGGGTGAGCATGTCGGCGATTGGATCACTTGAAACCATCTTTCATCCTTCCTTTCTACCAACTTGCCTTTGTTACACCCGGAATTTCACCCTTGCTGGCGTGCTCGCGGAATGCGATACGGCTCAGGCCAAAGGTGCGCATGTAGCCGCGCGGCCGGCCGGTCTCAAGACAGCGGTTCTTGAGGCGGGTCGGGCTGGAGTTGCGGGGCAACTTAGCCAAACCTTCCCAGTCACCGAGTGCCTTTAGCTCGGCACGTTTGGCGGCGTACTTCTCATACATTTTGCGACGTTTCAAATCTCTAGCTATGATTGATTTTTTAGCCATTATTTCTTCTCCTCAATGGCGGTTCCATAGTGAGCAAACCGTATGTTAGCGCCTGGTTCATCTGATTTTACTCGTGTGAATTGTCCTATGTATTCTGCAACACCAGAAACTGACAATTCTGCCTCGTCCCAGCCAGCAGCCGGACCAAATGGACCGGCGTGCTCAAATCCGCCGTTTCCATTGTCCATGTAAAAATTTACTACCCCCTCCGGCGAAATTTCGGCGTACGAGTCTGATCCGCCTGGGATTGCCTCAACGTACGTGCCTATACCTCTGTGTTCACTGCCAGAGAAGATAAAACCGCTCCAGTAACCATCGCCGTCACGAGCTAAGTCACGATTGCTCACAGTCTCTCCATATTCAGCCATTACTTGGCCTCCTTTTCGAATGGCATACCGAACTTTTCGAGTAGTGCGCGGGAATGTGCCGGGTTGCCGCCACTGATGGTGAATACAACTTGCAGACCGTGTGCAACAGTGGTGTCCTCAAAGCTCAGCTCCGGGAAGACCGACTGGTCGACCAGGCCGATTGAGTAGTTCCCCTGGCGGTCAAAGGCCTTGGCGCTCACGCCGTGGAAGTCGCGTAGACGCGGCAACACCAGGGTGATCAGACGGTCAAGGAATTCATACATACGGTCGCCGCGAAGCGTAACCTTCAGACCAATCTTGTTGCCCTCACGCAGCTTAAAACCGGCGATTGACTTGCGAGCCACGGTCTCAACAGGCTTCTGACCGGTGATCTTGGTCAGCGTGTTGGCAGCCGCCTCAAAGACACGCTTGTCGTCCTTGGCCTTGCCCAGGCCCACGTTAATGGTGATCTTCTCGAGGCGCGGTACCTGGTGTAGGTTCTCAAGGCCCAGTTCCTTCTGCAGCTCGGCGACGAACTTGGTCTTGTACGCTTCGCGCAGGCGGACGGTGGTGACTTGCTTGGTTTCGGTAGCCATTACTTCTTGCCCTCCTTGCTTGCGGCAGCTTCAGGAACTTCCTTGCCACTCTTCTTAAATACGCGCACTTTCTTGCCAGTTTTTTCGTCGATCTTATGGCCGATGCGGCTGGGCTTCTTGGTGGTTGGGTCGACGATTGCGACCTTGCTGACCCAGATGGGCTTGGTAACCTCGATGATACCGCCCTGCGGGTATGCGCGGTTCGGCTTCTGGTGCTTCTTGACGATGTTGACACCTTCGACCGTCACCTTGTTCTCGCGCGGGTGGGTGGCCAGAACCTTACCAGTCTTGCCTTTGTCCTTACCGCTGAGGACTACCACCGTGTCGCCTTTCTTCAGCTTGATCTTATATACATTCGTCTGCATTACAGTACCTCCGGTGCGAGGCTGATTATCTTGTTGTAGCCCAGGTCGCGCAGCTCGCGCGGTACCGGCCCGAAGATACGGGTAGCCTTGGGCTGCTTGTCTTCGCCGATGATAACAGCGGCGTTGTCGTCAAACTTGATGGTCGAGCCGTCCTTGCGGCGGATTTTCTCCTGGGTGCGGACGACAACAGCCTTGACTACGCTCTTCTTCTTGATGTTACCCTGCGGGTTGGCGTCTTTCACCGTAGCAACGATGATGTCGCCAACACGGGCGTAGCGACGGCGAGTGCCGCCAAGCACGCGGATGCAAAGGATCTCTTTCGCACCGCTGTTGTCGGCTACAACCAGTCGGGTTTCTTGCTGAATCATTTATTTTTGCTCCTTCTTTTCATCCTTAGCTTCGGACGACTCTGGAGTTTCCTTGGTTTCGGCCTCGACCTCAGCCTCAACCTTCTTTGGTTTCTCAATCACCTCGGCAACTTCCGGGGTCACGTCTTCGACGCGGTCCACTACGGTTGCGCGCTCGATGATCTGGTCCAGCTTGAAGCGCTTGCGGGCGCTCATCGGGCGACACTCGACGATGCGGACACGGTCGCCAACCTTGGCTTCGTTCTTCTCGTCGTGCGCCATGAACTTCTTGGTCACCATGTACCGCTTGCGGTACAGCGGGTGAGTTTTGCTCCGGCTGACGGTTACGACGATAGTCTTGTCGGTTGCGTCAGAGGAGACAGTGCCTACAAATGTCCTAGCCATTACTTGGCCTCCTTCGCGAGTTGCTCGCTTAATACGGTGAGCATCCGCGCCAAATCCTTGCGCTTGTTGCGAATGATCCGGACGTTCTGGACTTCGCCCAAGTGCAGGCGGCGCTTCATCTCAGCAATTTCTTCGCGGAGTTTTGTGCTCTGGATTGTCAACTCTTCGGTTGACATCTTGCGGATGTCTGCAACCTTCATCTTAAAACTCCTCCCGTGTAATGAACTTCGTCTTTACCGGCAGCTTGTGACTTGCCAGGCGCATAGCCTCGCGGGCCACCTCTTCGCTGACGCCCTGCATCTCGAACATGATGGTACCGGGCTTAACCTTGGCAACGAAGAATTCCGGACTACCCTTACCGCTACCCATCTTGACTTCGAGCGGCTTGCGGGTAACCGGAGTGTGCGGGAAGATGCGGATCCAGATTTTACCGCCACGCTTGATGTAACGGGTCATGGCCTGACGAGCAGCCTCGATCTGGCGGGACGTAATGCGCTCGTGACCCTGGGCCTGCAGGGCAAAGTCGCCGTAAGCGATGTAGTTACCCTTGTTGGCCGGGCCGGTAATGCGGCCTTTGCGTACTTTGCGGAATTTGGTTCTGTTAGGGATCAACATAGTTTATTTCTCCCCCTTGTAAATCCAAACCTTAACACCAACAATACCGGCACCCGGGGTCTTGGCAGCAACCTTGGCGTAGTCGATGTCGGCGCGAAGGGTGTGCAGCGGCACAGAACCCTGCACTTCCTTTTCGCGGCGGGACATCTCAGCGCCGTTCAGACGGCCAGCAACCTCGATGCGGACGCCCTTGGCGCCAGCACGCATGGTAGCAGCGCTTGCGCTCTTGATGGCACGGCGGAAGCTAATGCGGCGCTCCAGCTGATGTGCGATGTTCTCGGCTACCAGCTTGGCGTACAGCTCTGGCTTCTTAATCTCTTCGATGTTGACACGGGTCGGCACGCCGTAGATCTTTTCGATCGCTTCCTTCAGCTCGGTTGCACCAGAACCACCGCGGCCGATAACAACACCAGCCTTAGCAGTGGAAATGGTGACGGTTACGAGGTTCGGCGAACGCTCGATGTCAACTTTGTTGATGGCAGCGCGGCTGCCCAGTTTGTCCTGAATCAAGCGGCGCACAGCCAGGTCCTGGGCGAGGTATTTGGCGTACTCGCGCTTGCCGGCGAACCATTTGCTGCGCCAGTCTTTGTTGACCTGGAGGCGCATGCTGATGGGATTTACTTTCTGACCCATTATTTAGCCTCCTTTTCGGTCTTAGTTTGCTTAGGCGCACGAACCTCGCCGTCAACGACTACGCGGATGTGCGAAGTCTTGTGCTGGTACGGCAGTGCACGGCCGTGAGCCGCAGGGCGGTAGCGCTTGTAGCGCGGACCCGTGGTAACACTAATTTCGGTAATGTACAACGTGTTCGGCTTGTAGTTGTGATTGTGCTCCGCGTTGGCGGCAGCGCTCTTGATGGTCTTGAGCACCGGCAGCGCTGCGCGGCGAGGGGTGTGCTCCAGGATGGTCAGAGCATCAGCCACGGTGCGACCGCGAACCAGCGCAGCAACAACACTCACCTTGCGCGGACTAATGCGAACACCTTTGGAAATTGCTAAAGCACCCATACTACTTACCCGCCTTTGCTAACTTACCGCCGTGGCCGCGGAACTTGCGGGTCGGCGCAAATTCGCCAAGCTTGTGGCCAACCATGTTTTCGGTAATGAACACCGGCACGTGGACACGGCCGTTGTGTACCGCAATGGTGCGGCCAACGAACTCCGGCGCGATAACGCTTGCCCGAGCCCAAGTCTTGATAATTGTCCGATCCTCTGGCCCCAACGCAGCTATTTTCTTAGCAAGCTTGGGGTCGATGAATGGTCCTTTCTTCAGTGAACGACTCATCTCTTTACCTCTTACTTCCTCTTAGCCGCGTGACGGCTCTTAACGATCATCTTGGCTGTACTCTTGCGTGTGCGGGTCTTGTAACCCAGTGTCTTCTGACCCCATGGGGTGCGAGGCGGTTTGGCCATGCGGTGGCGACCACCATCACCACCACCGTGCGGGTGGTCGACAGCGTTCTGGACAACACCACGGACGGTCGGGCGGACACCCATGTGGCGCTTGCGGCCAGCCTTACCAATCTTGACGTTCTGGTGCTGTTCGTTACCGACAACGCCCAAGGAAGCGGTGCACTCCAGGCGAACCAGGCGGATTTCACCACTCGGCAGACGAACCTGGCCGTAGTCGCCCTCCTTGGCAACCAGTTGCGCGCTGGCACCGGCGCTGCGTACCATCTGGGCGCCGCGGCCTGGGTACAGCTCAATGGCGTGAATGGTACTACCGACCGGAATATTCTTGAGCGGCAAACGGTTGCCGTTCTCGACCGGAGCATCCTCACCGCTCACGATCTGCTGGCCAACGTACATGTCCTTGGCCGCGATGATGTAGTGATACTGACCCTTGTCGTCCTTGATACGGGCAATGCGGGCGCTGCGGTTCGGGTCATACTCGATGTGCTCGATGGTAGCAGTAGTGCCGCCAGCCAGCTTGAAGTCGATCAAGCGGTAGAAGCGGCGGGCGCCGCCACCCTTGTGACGGGTGGTGATGCGGCCCTGATTGTTGCGGCCGCTTTTTGCCCGCACAGGAACCAGCAGCGAGCGCAGCGGCTTGTCGGTCGTAATCTGGTCGCGGTCCTGGCTGGTCATACCGCGGCGAGCTGGGGTGGTCGGCTTGTATTGTTGAATGCTCATATTTTACTTCTCCTCCCCCTTCTTACGTCGCAGGAAACCGCGGCGCTGAGGCTTGGTTTCTGCCTTTGCTTCTTTCTCGTCTGAAGCGGCCTTGGCGTCAGCCTTCTTCTCGGTCTTCTTGTCTTCGTTCTTGTCGTCCTCTACCTCGAAGAACGGCAGGCTCTCGCCTTCCTTGAGGGTGACGTACGCCTTCTTGCGGTCGGACTGCTGGCCGGCGACGGCGCGGCCACCCTTGCGGATGGTGCGCTTTGCCTTGCCCTTCCAGTTGAGGATGTTGACGTCGACGACAGTCACACCAAACTGGGCTGCGACAGCCTTGGCAACAGTGTGCTTGTTGGCGTCGGCCGGCACGTCAAAGACGTAGACACTGCTGGAGGCCAAGCTGAAGGTCTTCTCGCTCAGGCGCGGGCGAAGTAGCATCGTCTTTTCCATTACTTCTTACCTCCCAGCCATTCGTTAATGATAGCCAAAGCCTTCTCAGTAACGACCAAAGTGTCAGCGTTCATGACATCGAAGACGGTCAGGTAGTTGGCGGTTACAGCCTTGACGTGCTGCAGATTCCTGACGGCACGCTCAACCTGCTCGTCCTTGGTGTCGAGAACCAGCAGGACGTTGCCCTTGGCCTCGATCTTGTCAAGCAGCTTGACGGTCGCAGCGGTCTTGGCTTCCTTGTTTTCGAAGGCTTCGATAACAATAATGCGGTTCTCGCTGGCGGCCAGACTGAGGGCTTGGCGCAGCGCCAGGCGCTTGGCCTTGACGTTAACTTTTTTACTGTAGTTCTCTTCGCCGGTCGGGCCGAAGACAACACCACCGCCGCGCCACAGCGGGCTACGGATACTACCGACGCGAGCGCGACCGGTACCCTTCTGACGCCACGGCTTCTTACCACCACCACGAACAAGGCCGCGAGTTTTGGTAATTGCCAAGTTTTCGCGGCCGTTCGCCAGGTATGCGGAATACGCGAGCTTGAGGAGCTCGTGGTTTTCCGGCATCACAGCAAAGACTGCCTTGTCGAGCTTGGCAGGGGTTGCGGCCTTAGCGCCACTCTTGGTGAAAGTAGGAACGCTCATTACTTGGCCTCCTTGATGATTACGATACCCTTACGAGGGCCAGGCACAGCACCGACGACACCGATGACACCGAGTTCGGCGTCAACCAGTGCAACCTTGAGATTCTTGACGGTCACCTGTTCGTGACCCATCTGGCCGGCCATCTTCTTGCCCTTGAAGATCTTCTGCGGGTACATGCTACCGATAGAACCAACGCGGCGGTAGCTGCGACCACCGTGGGTCTTACGACCGCGGTGGAAGTTCCAGCGCTTGATAGTACCAGCCCAACCCTTACCCTTGCTGGTGCCGGTGACGTCAACTACGTCGCCAACTGAAAAGACCTCCGGGTTGATTTTGTCGCCAACCTTGAGGTCTTCAGGCAGTTCGTCGACGCGGAACTCGCGCACAATCTTCGGCATAATGTCGAGACCAGCCTTCTTAAAGTGACCAGCTTGGGCCTTGTTTACGTTCTTTTCTTTTGCCTCTTCAAAACCGACCTGGATAGCGTTGTAGCCATCGTTCTCAACGGTTTTGACCTGTGTTACGACACAGGGACTAGCGGAAAGCAAGGTAACAGCCTGCACAGTACCGTCTTCGGCGATGGTACTGGTCATGCCTACCTTTCTGGTGATTAATGCTTTCATAGTTTCTCCCGTTTTACCTTTCTTTGGGTGTCCTGATTTAGCTGGGTTGGTGTCGCTTTTAGTGTTCCTAAAAGCACTCAAGCAACTAGCCCGCCCTCGCCTGGCTGCTTTCTCACGCACACCGCACCGCGTTCATCTTTTGGCGCCCGCTTGGCGTGTGGGTAGCACGGCCATGCAATCTGCCTCGGTGCCCACGCTGCGCTGTACGTAAGATGCAGATTGTAATAACTATTCATCCTTTTCTTGGTGACCAGCCTTCTATCTTTACGCGAGTTTGCATAAAAATGCTCGGCTCCGGGTGGTTTCTACCTCTGTTCGGGAGATAGACCTTCCCAAATCACCAAGTGCAGGAATTTGTTATACCGCTAAAGTGTAACAGAGATTGCTACCTCTTGTCAATATGTTGATTATAATACTACATCAATCTATTTGCAGTTTTTGCTGCTCGATTGCACTCTTTGCCAATAATATCTCGATTTCGCCGTTATCCCTGGCCTCTTTAAGCAATGCGGGAACTTCCTGTGCTTTTGCGCCTCTGTCCCAAAAATAAACAATGGCGCTGGCCGCTTCTTTCGGACTCAAAAATGCCGCTAGCGGGATTGACAGTGGCGCTGAAGCTCCTTTGGGTGCAGGATGAGTCATCGCCTCTATTGCGAGCGTTTCTACTGCCAATTGCCGACCAAGACCGGCAAGCCACTTTGTACCCATACTCTTCGCCCACAGCGGTTCCCACTTAATCGTATCCAGTATTCGTAACCAGTTACTGACAGACCCTCTAACACCATCCATGTGCTCAGTAAGCCACTCTTCGTCATCGAGCGCCACCTTCCCAGTTCTCGGATCAACGCCAAGTTCCAGCTCGGGATGTTCAAAGGACGCTGTGGCGTCGAACAGTACTTCGGCGGCGTCAGTGACGGTATCAAAATAGAACGACTACCAACTTTCGGGGTTATTGAGCGCGAGATGTCCGAGCGCTTCGCCAAACCCAAATTTTGACTTGTTGGGAGCCTTTCTGATTTCCCGAGCGCATTCACGCCCGGCCATAATAACTTTAGTTACCGATGGAACACTTGCCACCTCTGTCACAGTAACATTTAATCACACTTTAATGTTTGTGCAATATTTTTGCAGATGTGCAAGTGCAGATTGCGACCATAGAAACAGAAGAAGCTTGACTAGAAACTGAGATAAAAGCCGTACGGAGCGAAATAGCCGATGAGCATAGCCACGAGCAGTGCGACGTATTCCATTTTGCGGTCAATGCGCAGGCGCTCGTAACGGACGAAAAACAGGCCGGCAATAAAGCCGATAGGCAGACCAAACGAGACGCCGCCACCGCTCACAAACTTGAGCCACATTGAGCCGACCAGGACATACAAAAGCAGTTTGAGCAAAAAAAGCCCATCAACATCACTCGGCCGCTTAATACGCTTACGTTTAGCCATTAGCACTATTTAACCCCACCCGCCCGCTTTAAGCAAGCTTACGGATGAGATGGGGCGGTGTCAGGCGCGCCGGCTTGCATGCAATACCTTGGGCAGTAAGCATCTCGCTGAGCAAGCGAGTGCTAAGACCCAGGACAGTGTCGTAGTCGCCCTCGATGTAATCGATCGGCGGCGAGAACGGGTGCTGCGTGGCCATGGCGCCGGCTTTGTCCTGCCACTCGTTTGCGGCCAGAAACCTGTCGATTGCAACATCATCGTAGGGCGAGTAGACGACGGTGGCAACATCAACGTCAACCTCCTTGAGTCCCGTCTCGTAACAGACGAGTGCCACGGCAGTAACGACATCAACCCGTTTGCCGCCCATCCTTCTGAGCAACTTCCTTGCCGTTTCGATATCCGGCTGCTTGCCCAACTGTTCTCCCTCGAAAACGACCATGGCGTCCGAGCCAACTACCAGTGCATCAGGGTATTTCTTGGCGACGTCCAAGGCTTTGCCCAGGGCAAGCTCCATGGCAACTTCTTTCGAATCGCGGCTGTCGTCAAGCTTCTCCTCGAATTCGCTCGGCACACACTCAAACTCCACGCCCATCAGCGCCATTAACTCCTTGCGGCGCGGCGAGCTGCTGGCCAGGATTATTCTTCTCATTGACCCTACTCTACGAGAAACGAGGCGAACGGTTCAAGTGTTTTGAGCTGCCTATACTGGTCTTTAGCCCAGTAGCTCATGCTATCCGGTTGCTCCTCAAGCATCCGTGCGTACGCCGACCAATCGAGCCACTTGTAGGCTTCTACCTCTTCAGGGTTTGGGTTCGGCTCTTCATCAGTATACGCTACGAACACCGGACAGAACTCATTTTCGATAATGCCATTATACGGCGGCGTTGTGTAACGATACCTGGGCAGCACGCACTGTATGCCATCCAGATTATTGATACCGAGTTCAAACCGCGCACGGCGGCGGACGGCGTCCTCTATAGCCTCGCCTGGCATGGGATGGCCGCAAACGCTGTTGGTCCACACTCCTGGCCAGACTTTTTTGCTGAGTGCACGCTGCGTTACAAGGAATTTATTGTCGCTCTTGCGAAAAATATAGCACGAAAACGCTAAATGTAGACGAGTTTTGTCTGTATGGCTCTCCAGTTTGGGGCCAGTTTCACCTGTAGGGTTGCCGTCCTCGTCCACGAATACGATTAATTCTGGTTTACCCATGCCCCAACTATAACACCCTCGCTGCATAATTGAATACACAGTTGATATATTTTATAATATATGGAATTTATGGCTCAGGTTCTCCCCATACCCCTGCCACCTGTTGATGTTGTGCGTCGGCTCGGCGAAATGCTCGAGCCGGGCGTGCCGCGATTTATTTTGGACGCAGGTTGCGGCACTGGGCGCAACGCCATTCACCTGGCCGAACTTGGCCACTTTGTGGTAGGCATCACCAATGACGCCAATGAGCTTACCCTCGCGCAACAGGCGGCAGAGAATGTAGGTGTGGGCAAACGTTGCCAGTTTATACGATCTGATCTGCGGACCGAGCCTATTGCGGGCATGTTCGATGTAGTGCTAATGAACGAAGTCACGCATACCATGCCAAAAACCGAGTCCAGAGCTGTTCTATCCAAAATCATAAACGCCACCAAACAAGGCGGCCTGAACGTTATCAGCGGCTATGTAGTGAGACCTGGCACCGCTAACGTCACGAACACCCGTGCATGCTTTGCCCCGAACGAATTGAGTGACACGTACGCGCATGCTGGATGGGATACTATATTTTACGAAATTTTACGAAGAAGAATACCTGCCCAACCAACACATCTCGCGTGGCGGCACGCAGAAGGAAATAATCTCTTCACGAGCCAAGATAATCGCCTGCCGGCCATGGATTGAGAGAAAAGGTCGCACCTAGGTGGTGCGGCGGCCAAGAATAGCCATCGGTCGCTCGCGCCATACCACCCGCGGCCCGCGCGGGCTCTCGCGTTCCGGATAGCGCAAGGTGTAGATATGAAGCAGTACCCACCCCTGCTTGAGCATTTCGTTCACCTCATTGCGCCCCGCAGTCTCCAAATTCCGCCCAGCCAATTCATTGATCCCCAGCTCCCAAAGCGGCTTGCCCGCCGACGGCATTGAAGGGGTGTTCAAGTCGGGCTGGGATGGCACCCCCTCCTGATGCTTAGGCTGTCTGTTCCGGTGAGTGGCCCTTTCCTCCATTTTGATGATTATGATGGACGCCGGCTCGATCCGAAGTAAAACTTCCTACATGAAGACGAAAATTTTGTTATGCCGCCTGCTGTGCTGCGGCTTGTTGCTGCTTCCAGCCTTCAATTCTTTTCCTCAAGCTTTCTAGCGCTATTGTCTCACCTCCGGGAAGCTCGAAGGTCTCACGGTCGGTAAGTCGACGCGCCTGCCGACTAACTCTCAGAAAGCCATCTTCGCCCTGCTCTAAGTCCCCACGAGTCGTAGCTAAAATAATTGCGTAATGTGTTGTACTTGAATGTACATTGAACTCTTTTTCCAAGAATTCTTTATAGTCGTGCTCGTACAGCTCTTCAAACGCACGAAGCACTAGTGACATCACGCCATCTGCATTTTGATAATTATGCTCGTACGTTATGGTCTCATATTTGGTATTGGTCTGTCCATTAAACCCCCCCTATGCAAAAACAGTGTAACAAATCTCAGTACATTTAAAAACCGTCGACTGTTGATTATGTCGACGATTTTTAATACTGTAGTTGTGCTACATCTTTATCTCGACGTCGCAGCCGGCTGGAAGGGAGAGGTTGGTCAGCGCGTCGATGGTCTTTGGCGTTGGGTCGGTGACGTCGATGAGGCGCTTGTGAATGCGCATCTCGAACTGCTCGCGGCCCTTTTTGAAGATGTGTGGACTTTTGACCACAGTAAAGAGGCTGCGGTCGGTAGGCAGCGGGATCGGCCCAGCGATGGTAGCACCAGTGCGAAGTGCGGTGTCTACGATCTGCTTGGCAGCCTGGTCGATGACCTTGTGGTCATACGCCTTTAGGCGGATGCGAATCCGCTGCTTTTGGTCTTTTTTGGATTCTGGCATTTTTACTCCTTTTTCTTAATCCTTCGTAGCTTTAGCGAAGAAGGATGCGATGTAACCTCTTTCGGAGTGATGAGTGACCGAACGAGTTCTCACCGCGATTAATTTGTAGAGGAGATTATACAACAACTACTTAGGTAAAACAACGCCTTCTTTCTTGGCCAGCTCCACGATCATGGCGTGCATCCGCAATATCTGCTCTTTAACTGGCAGCTTGGCAAATGATTCGTCGATAATCACGGCCTGCTTCTCTAGATTTGCAACCCTCTTCTCTAAGGCCTTGATCATGTCGTAGATTTCTTTCACATCTTCGCGCAGAGCCTTGACTTCACTAGCAAGAGGGCCAACCGCACGATCAATCTCTTCTCGTACGATCGCACGTATCTGCAGTAAGTCATTTTGCGTCAAACTCATACCTTCATTGTACACCCAAAAAGAAAACGGGCGCTACTGCTAGCGCCCGTTCATGAATAGGTGCTGCAACTACTTGATGATCTTGGTCACAACACCAGCACCGACGGTGCGGCCACCTTCGCGGATAGCGAAGCGCAGACCCTGCTCCATAGCGATCGGCTGCAGCAATTTTACCTTGAAGGTGACGGTGTCACCAGGCATGACCATTTCCTTGTCAGCCGGCAGCTCAACCTCACCGGTTACGTCCGTGGTGCGGAAGTAGAACTGAGGCTTGTAGCCCTTGAAGAACGGGGTGTGACGACCACCTTCCTCCTTGGTGAGGACGTACACCTCAGCCTCGAACTCGGTGTGAGGAGTAATGCTGCCTGGCTTGGCCAGTACCTGACCGCGCTCGATGTCGTCGCGCTCGATACCGCGCAGCAGAACACCGACGTTGTCACCAGCCTGACCCTGGTCAAGGCTCTTCTTGAACATCTCAACACCGGTTACAACACTCTTCTGGGTGTCGCGAAGACCGACGATTTCGACTTCGTCGTTTACCTTGACAACACCAGTCTCGATACGACCGGTAGCAACGGTACCACGACCCTTGATGGAGAAGACGTCCTCGACAGCCATCATGAACGGCTTGTCCAGGTCGCGCTGAGGCTCTGGGAAGTACTCGTCCATAGCCTTGACGAGCTCCATAATAGCGTCCTCAGCAGCAGCATCGCCTTCGAGAGCCTTGACAGCAGAACCGCGAATGATCGGAGCGTTGCGGTCGAACTCGTACTTGGCCAGCAGGTCGCGAACTTCCTCTTCGACCAGGTCGACCAGCTCTGGGTCTGCCAGGTCCATCTTGTTGAGGAATACCAGAATGCTCGGCACACCCACCTGCTTGGCAAGCAGCACGTGCTCGCGGGTCTGAGGCATCGGACCGTCAGCAGCGGACACGACCAGGATAGCGCCGTCGATCTGAGCGGCACCGGTGATCATGTTCTTGACGTAGTCGGCGTGACCAGGCATGTCGACGTGTGCGTAGTGGCGCTTCTCCGACTCGTACTCCTGGTGCGAGGTAGCGATAGTAATACCACGAGCGCGCTCTTCTGGGGCGTTGTCGATGTCCTCGTAGTTCCTCGGGACGTTAACTTTGCTTGGGAGCCGCTTAGCGAGTACGTGGGTAATCGCAGCGGTCAGGGTAGTCTTGCCGTGGTCAACGTGGCCCATGGTACCGACGTTGATATGCGGCTTACTACGGTCAAATGCGTCTGCCATTAATGACTCCTTAAATTAGTTTTATTAATGAATTCGCATGAATATAAAATAACTCACACGAGTGACAGGCTTATTGTAACGTAAAGAGTTTACGGTGTAAATAGCCTATGGTTTAGATTATTGCCTATGACAACTGACAAATTTGACAATATTCGCTTTTCATATATTTTATAATTATTTAATAATGAAGTATGTACAAGAAGGCCTGCACGAACCTCCCCCACGGGAGGTGTTGCACTTCATACCAAAGCAAGCAGGCGCGTTGGTAGTCTCGGCCGAATCAGCCAGTGAGCAACGGGTGGTCCAGCAGCTGCTGCAAGACGGCTTTAGAGAAGCGTCAAGCCAGCAGCGGCATCTTGGTAGTACGCGCTTTGGACCTTTCGGAGGGCACTTCCGCGAACTTTTTGCTGGCATCGACGCGGCTATACGTGAGCTGGGCCATGGCCTGGATGCGAACTTTTTGACAGACGAAACATACTATACCAGCGAGATGCATAAGGTTACGCAGCAGCTCAGCCGGAAGAATCGATATGACATCCTTGGAAAACTCAATAGTTTGCGCGCCCAATGGATAAACGGTCTGGAGGGAATCGCAAATACAGTGACGATCGACGCCATGCAAGACCAAACGATCGAGGAAGGCTTGCTCGACAGCACACCGTTTTATTTCCAAGGCGACGTTACTAATGAATCTCCAAAGTATTCTACCGACAACCACCGACCGCAGGGCTGCGCTATCGCCTGCTTCCGCATGGTTTGCTGTGACCTGATTGAGCGGCCGGTCAGACATGATGATGTAGTACCACAACTGCGCAAATTCTTTGGAACCCACCTAATCGAAAACTATCAGTACCTCAACTTCTTCCACTCAACAGCGCTTGCCAATTTTACCGGGCGGCGTTTCGCGACTATCGATATGACCGGAGCGGATTTCGACACCATCGCCAAGATCGCGCGTAGCGTCCGGACAAAATGGCCCGGATCAAACGTGTACTGCATTGCGCAGCTCGGCTCGGAAACGGCGGCGAGAGCCATCATACACCAAGGAGTACTGCTTGCCGTCGACAAACACGATGTGACATACCACGATCCGTCGGGCATTTTCGGCGGTCCGGCGCGGACGGTGCCCAAAATAGACTTTGTGCAGCGGTGGGCACGAGGACTTAACCGGGCCCTGTTTGTTATCGCTCGTTAAGTTGTCTCTCTACTATTGCAGACAGCGCGGTCAGGAACACCTGGTTCTCTACCTCGGTGCCGATTGATACGCGCAGCCAGTCAGCCAGACCGTACGATGCAAGAGGCCGGATGATGACACCTGCCTTCAGTAGCTGCAGGCTCGTTTCGGCGGCATTTGGAACCCGCACAGTTACAAAGTTGCCGTGGGCGGGCATAGTCTGTAGGCCGAGCTCGGCAAGGCTGTCGAGCAACTGCTTGCGGCCAGCGCGATTCGTTTGAACGGTTCGGGCCAAAAACTCTTCGTCGTCCAGCGCCGCCTCAGCGGCAGACAGCGCCAGCAAGTTAACGTTAAATGGTTGGCGGACACGGTTGAGCAACTCCGCCACTTCCGGTGCTGCGACTGCGTAACCAACCCGCAAACCTGCCAGGCCGTACGCTTTGGAAAATGTACGGACGACGATAAGATTCGGGTGCTCTTTGAGCCAGCTGATGCTGTCGGCCCGATCTTCGTGCTCCAGATATTCGTAGTAAGCTTCATCCAAAACAACGACCACTTCTTGCGGCACCTTTTCGAGGCACTGCTTGAGTTCGCGTGCAGGCACCAGCGTGCCAGTGGGATTGTTCGGGTTGGCAATCCAGACGACGCCAGTCTTGGGCGTAATCGCCGCCAGCATAGCATCCAGATCGTGCCCGAAATCCTTGTCGGCAACGATTATGTTGCGCGCGCCGACAGATTGCGTTGCAATGGCATAGATTGCAAAAGCGTAACGCGACGACACCGCCTCCCGGCCCTCGTCCAGAAACGTTCGCGCAATGAGGTCGAGCACATCATTCGAGCCATTGCCGAGCACGATATGTTCCGGCGTCACACCCAGCCTGGCGGCCAACTTGTGTGTCAGCTGATATTGATCCGGATAGATGTGCGCCTCATCCAATGTGCGTTCCACCGCTTGCCGAGCTCGCGGGCTCATACCGAGCGGATTTTCATTGGAAGCCAGCTTGATAATCTTATTTGGATCGAGACCGTGCTTGCGCGCCACGAGCTCTATCGGCATGCCGGGCTGGTATGGACTGAGGTCGCAGATGTATTGGAGTGGTCTGATTGTCTGGATTGTCCAGTTGTCTGATTGTCCGATTGTCTTACTGTCTGATTGTCGTAGAGCGCTCTGTTGGCTATCAGACGATCCGACTATTCGACTATTCGACATTATTTTGCCTCCTTTGGGTACGAGCCGAGCACTTTGACAAACAGCGCCTGATTCTTCATGGCCTCAAGTGCCCTGGCAATCGGCTCGTCTTCCTGATGCCCATCTATGTCAATGTAGAACACATAGTCCCACAGGCCAGTGGGCGACGGCCGTGACACCAGCTTAGTCATGTTGATGCCAGCATCCGACAAAATGGTAATGAGTTTGCCGAGCGAGCCTGGCGTGTTGGGCACCGAGCAAACAATCGAAGTCCGGTCGTTGCCGGTTGGCGGCGTTGATGCAGTGCCGAGCATGAGGAAGCGAGTAGTGTTGGCCTTGTCGTCTTCGATGTTTGCGGCGAGCACCGGCAGGTCATACTGCTCAGCCGCCAGCTTGCCAGCGATAGCAGCCACACAAGGGTCGTCCTTTGCTGCCTGCGCGGCCAGGGCGTTACTCTCCATGGCTTGATGCTTGGCGTTCGGCAAGTGCTTCTCCAGCCACTCGCGACACTGAGCGAGTGCCTGCGGGTGGGCAGCAACGGTTTTTATCTCTTCCAGTCGCTTGGCTTTAGATAACAGCTGGTGATGGATCGGCAGATCGAGTTGGCCGATAATCCTAAGCGACGTCTCGAGCAGCAGGTCGTGTGTGCGGTTGACCGGACCTTCGGTGGAGTTTTCTATCGGCACGACCGCGACGTCCACATCGCCACTCTCGGCCGCCTTTACAACCTCGTCAATCGTAGTGTAAGGAACCAGTTCGGCCGGTACGCCGAAGCGCTTCCGGGCTGCTTCTTCGGAATACGTACCTGCCGGGCCGAGATAGCTCACGCGCATCGGCTGCTCCAGCGACAAGGTACAGGCAATGATTTCGCGGTAAATAGCTTTTAGCGATTCGTCTTTAAACGGCCCAGTGTTGGCCTTTAGCACATTCGCAATCACCTGCTCTTCGCGTGCCGGTGCAAACTTAGGCCCATCGCCTTTTACCTCGGCAACTTTCTTTGCCAGGTTGGCACGTTCGTTCAGTAGTCTCACAATTTCTCTATCAATGGCATCAATCTTATCACGCAGTTCGCCCAGATTCATAACTTCTCCTTTCCAAGTTGACGGTTGATGGACTCAAGCGTTCGCATAAACTTCTCGCGGGCCGACCTGGCGTACGGATTGCCCGTCTCGATGGTTCGGAACAGGCTTTCGGTATGTGATGCATCAAAGGCTACCAGATCAAGCAGCATTTTGAAAGATGGCGCCTGGAATGGGCTCTCTTTGAGGCCGTACTCAGCAAGCCCCCGCGCCACAAAGAATGTGAGCGCATGCACGTCAGCCATAATGCGGTCGTGCTCATCGCTCGTCATACGCTTAATAACAAGCCCGAGCCTCTCTTGGCAGTACCTGATTGCCGTCGCTGCTTTGTCGCCGTACGCGCCGGTTACAATGAGTGTGTGTCCGGCAGTGCCACTGACCGCCGACTGCGGGCCAAACATCGGGTGGGTTATGAGCAGGTTCTTGTGCTCCGGCAGATCGGCCCGCAGACGTCTTTCGGCCTCAACTTTAACCGAACAAACATCAACTACCAGCGTATCGCTGCGCAAGGTGGGTCGTAAAGCCACCAACACCTGGGCATAGGCCGCCAGTGGCACGCACAGCAGGACGATATCGGCCTTAGCAATCTCGTCTAGCGATACTTTTTGCACGCCTTCAGGCACACCAATGCTCCTGTTATCATATGCTATAACTTCGAGGTCGCCATCCTTAGCCATCGTAGCCGCTGCGAAGTGGCCGAAATTCCCAAGGCCAATGATGCCGATTGTTGTTTTTCCAGTACCCGTCGCCATACAAATCCTCCGCCATTTAAAAAACCCGCCTGCAGCGGGTGTTTGATGCTTGTTCTTTGCTCTTTTGGATTACACTCAAACAGCCGCTGCCAAAAGCGGATCAACATAAAAGAAAAATGCGGCTGACTTACATATCATACTGCGACTAGCGTACCACAAATTATATCACTTGCAAAAATATACAGCTAAACCGCATTGTCAGGCCGCTCAGGAGGTTGGTACGACTCACCGCCACACCACTTGAGTACGGCAAGTACTTCTTTGGGATCCGAAGCAAAGAAATGTGAACCTCTAGGTCCGTACACAACTTCCTGGACTCCTGGAATATTTTGTGCGAGCCATAGACCGTTCGCAGCGGGCACAAACGGATCTCCTTTCGCCAGTGCCACTAAGGTTGGAACCTGTATTTTTCGAGGATCAAACCCCCAGGGACGCCGATGAATCATCAGACTGTCAGTATACCAGCCCGTCCATGTCGGGTTGCTGTCGAGACATAAGCCTCCAATATAGCCTGCAAGTACCCCATCTCTCAACAATTGCAACAGACGCCAGTCGTACGGCGACAAATCAGGGCCGATTACCTCGTCAAGCAAAACCTGGGGCCCCTCCTCGTGCATGCGCCGAACGCGACTCGCCAGCTCGCCCTTTAACTCATCTAATGCACGCTTGTAATCTCTGGTATTTGCGCCACCCAGCTCATGAAACCGCTGCTTGCTCAACTCATCCGGCGGAGCCGGAGAAACGAGTGCCGCTGCCCGGATAACGCGTTTTGACAGAGCGGCACAAGCAAGTGCGAACGGCCCGCCGCCGGAACGGCCCGCAACGCTTGCGCGCTCAACCTCAAAATAGTCAAGAACTGCCTCGTAGTCTCTTGCCGCATCCTTGAAGGTATAGTCTTCGTTTACCGGGTCCGACCCGCCGTAGCCGGGGCGGTAGTAACCGAGCAGCCAAATTCCTTCCTCTTGCAGTTGCTCGTGCGTTGGCCGCGGCACTTCAGGACTGCCAGGACTGCCGTGGAACAACACCGCCGGATGGCCGTCGGGTGCGCCGGATGCGCAGGCAATAAGCAACCGACCCCTTACCCGGATCTGATGCATTTCGGGCAAGGGGCCGGTTAGGCGCGGAGATTCCCACGCACGTTCAGGCATACACCAACTTTACTTAGCGTTCTTGGCGATGATAGCCTGGGCTAGGTTCGGCGGAACGTCGGCGTAGTGGTCGAGCTCCATGCTGGAGCTGGCGCGGCCCTGGGTCAGGCTGCGGAGGTTGGTTGTGTAGCCGAACATCTCAGCCAGTGGCACGAACGCGGTAATTTCCTTGATGCCTGGCGTCAGGTCTTCCATGCTTTCGATGCGGCCGCGCTTACTGTTGAGGTCGCCGATGACGTCACCCATGAACTCCTCAGGAGTTACCACGACAACCTTCATGATTGGCTCAAGCAACACCGGGTTAGCCTTCTTCACAGCCTCTTGCAGCGCCATAGAACCGGCAATGCTAAAGGCCATTTCGGAGGAGTCAACCTCGTGGTAGCTGCCGTCGTAAATCTCGGCCTTGATGTCCACTACCGGATAACCGGCGATAACACCGTTGGCCATAGCCTCCTCAATACCCTTGCGGACAGCCGGGATATATTCGCTCGGCACAACGCCACCCTTGATGCTGTCGATGAACTCAAAGCCCTTACCAGCTTCATTCTGGAATACGCGGATCCAAACGTGGCCATACTGACCGCGACCACCGGTCTGGCGGATGAACTTACCTTCGGCCTCGACGCCGTCCTTGCGGATAGTCTCGCGGTAGGCAACCTGCGGCTGGCCGACGTTGGCCTCAACACTGTACTCGCGCTTCATGCGGTCGACGATAATCTCGAGGTGCAGCTCACCCATACCCGAAATAATGGTCTGGCCGGTCTCCGGGTCGGTCTTAACGCGGAAGGTCGGGTCTTCCTCGGCAAGGCGCTGCAGAGCCAGGCTCATCTTTTCCTGGTCGCTCTTGGTCTTCGGCTCAATCGCGATAGACACCGGCGGCTCTGGGAATTCGATACTTTCGAGCACGATCGGGTTGTTCGGGTCACACAAGGTATCACCGGTGGTCGTGCCCTTAAGGCCAACGATTGCAGCGATGTCACCGGCGGTCACCTCGGTCACGTCCTCGCGCTTGTCGGCGTGCAGGCGGACGATACGGCCAACGCGCTCCTTTTCGCCGGTCGAGCTGTTCAGAACGTACGAACCGGCAGTGATCTTACCAGAGTATACGCGGAAATATGCTAGCTTGCCTACGAATGGGTCGGCAGCAATCTTGAATGCCAATGCAGCAAACGGCTCTTTCTCGTCGTGCTTGCGCTCGATCTCCTCGCCGGTCTTCGGGTGCGTGCCCCAGTTGGTGCTGCGGTCGTTCGGCGCCGGCAGGTAGTCAACAACCATGTCAAGCAGCTTCTCAACGATCACGCCGCGGCCGTCACCGCCGGTAACAGCGTAGAACTTACCAGTCAGTACAGCCGTACGGATAGCGCGCTTGATTTCCTCTTCGGTCAGACCCTCTTCGCCAACCTCCAGGAACTTCTCAAGCAACTCTTCGTCTTCGGCAACAGCGTTTTCGATAAGCAGGCTGCGGTAGTGCTTGGCCTTTTCGACCATGTCGGCCGGGATTTCGCCCTCGATCAGATTCTTGTCGGTGTAGTCCTTGTAGGTGTAGGCCTTCATGGTTACCAGGTCGACAACACCACACACGCTTTGCTCGAACCCGATCGGCAGGTGCACCGGGAATGCGTGCTTGCTGAGGCGGTTGTGGATCGACTCCAGCGACTTGTAGAAGTCGCCACCAGTCTGGTTGATCTTGTTGATGAAACAAATACGAGGCACACCATATTTGTCGGCCTGGCGCCAGACGGTCTCGGACTGGGATTCCACGCCCATCTTGCCGTCGAAGACAACGATGGCACCGTCCAGCACGCGCAAAGAGCGCTCCACCTCGACGGTAAAGTCGATGTGACCCGGGGTGTCGATGATGTTGATCTGCTTGCCCTTCCAGAAACAAGTCACAGCAGCAGACACGATGGTAATACCGCGCTCACGTTCCTGAGCCATCCAGTCAGTGGTGGTTTCGCCCTCGTGCACGGCGCCAATCTTGTGCTTCAAACCGGTGCGGTACAGGATACCTTCGGTCGTCGTGGTCTTACCCGCGTCGATGTGCGCGATGATACCAATGTTTCTGAGGTCTTGAATACTATATTTTGCCATAATAGAGTTAGCCGTTATTCCTACATTTAAATTATTGATTGTGCCGCCTTGGCCACACAAATGAGGTCACCGAAGCTGCATTTTCGCTAGCATTGTAGCAGATCTTCTATCTTAATTCCAGAGTAAGCAAACAGGTCGTGCATGTTCCGAATTCGTGAAGGGACGTTATTGACTTAACAATACTTTTATGTCAATATTCTTGACATGACAACACCGGCTATTGGGGACCGCTATGGTTTCCCTGATGACGGCATCGGTTTTTCTGATGTCGCTGAAATCTTTGCAGATCAGCACCAGACACATGTGACGACGAATGCACCGCAAGGTGAACACGTCAGCGCCCGTGATTACTTTGCAGGACTGGCAGCACTCGCCCGTCAGCAAGACGATTATGACACACGCCTAGCTCAGGCAGAGGCAGAGCGGGCAGAAAGGGAGCGTAGAGACGCCGAGGATGCACAGCGGGTTGCAAATGGAGTAGCAAAGCTGCACGGAAGATACTCCGAAATAGCACCCGACAGATTACTCGAACACTTGTCGGTTATGCAGGCTTACGACCGAATGCTCACAGAGCCAACAGCACTTAGGGGATCCCTGGGAGAGCCGGCAAGGGGCACTGGTGAAGCCGCAGCCCGATTTGCCGCCGTAAGCACAACCGGCGAACCCGGAGAACCGCTACTTGTCAGGAATCACTATAGCCGCAATGCACAACTTGCCGCCCGATATCTCCTTATTTCGACCGGACACCCGGACAGCTATATAGGACCGTACCGGGCACCACTTGGCATACTAAGCCTATCCGACGAAACACTGATGAGAATGCCCAAGAACGATCCAGCGGGTATTACTCAAAAAGATCTTATGAGGCGTCGGTACTACGAAACCCTGCCGGTCATCCCCAGGACAGCACACCCCGTCGCAGCCATATTGGCCGCCGATGTACTGCACAACCCCCAAGCCTTACCCCTAAGTAGGGATGAATGGGTGCACGTTGTGAGGAGCGCTGCCTTTGCTGCACGGGAACGATACGGCTACGAAGTACCCCGCGAGCTTTTGCGCAAGGACATCGACCCGCACTGGGTTACCGTGCCGAGCGAGCTTCGCGTTTTGGCCGAACTCGTCGCCGCCGAGGCGCATGACCTGCCGAATGCCAGCTCCGAAGTTTATAGATTATTAGCCCGCCGCGTCCACAATGCTGCGCTGAGCGCACAGGTCGGTGCGAGCTCGCTGCCCGAGAAGGCTCGGAACACGTTTAACCAATTGATAGAATATCACCGTGAGCATCGTTTCGACGACGCGCGCGAATACTTTAGACAGCTTGCTGCTGCCGTAAGAGATTTTGTAACAGATCCTGTCGGCTGGCTTGGATTACCGGGCAAGTCGTCAGTCAAGGATAGCTAGGCGGACCTTCCAACAGATACTCAATTGTTGTGTTGCAATTGTTGCGCGTGTTTAGCTTGATGTCCGGTTGCTGTCCGGCCTCTACTTGTAAGTTTTAACCGTCAAGCCCATCCGGCCCGTGTTTCCCAGGGCATCAAAGAAGAGCGCCCGACCCGGACGAGGACCACCTTGCCATGTCGGGTGACTGCCAGTTATAGGCTCGCCAGTCAGCGCGGCTAGCTCACGGTGATCAATGCCGACCGATACGATACCGTTCATCATAGAAGCCAACTCCGACAAGGACACGTACGGCCCCGCTGCACTCATCAGCCTGCCCAGGCTGGCCGCAGTAGCTATGACATGCGTCCCGCGTTCAGAACCTTTGCTCAATACTTTGCCAAATTTATCAGCTTGTACAGCATCGGCGCCGTAAACGATAACGTAGTGCTTGCCATCAACATTTGAACCCTCAAGCTGCTCGGCGATTTCTTCCAATGTTGCGTGCGCGGCCTGTCCGGTACGCATAGCAACAGTGTGGCCAAGTTCTGCCAACTGTGCTTCGAGACTCTTAGCGGCGCTCAGGTATGTCTGGTTGTGGTTGAGTATGGTGAACTTAACTTCGCCTGGCACGTGTTGTACACCAACTGAAGTCGCTACGCTTCGCATAACCTGTGTGGTTTCTTCGGGGCTGGCTGCACCGACTATGCCAATGTTCCGGCCGGGTATGTCACTAAACTCAAATCGTCCGGCGCGACCATCAAACCCTGGCATCTGGCCTACCAGCCCAGCGGCAGCCCGACCCCGAGCTGGGCGAAGCTCCTGGTATGGCCTACTCTCAGCAAGCACCGGACTGATCATCCCGTCGACTATTGCCGTTGTGCCGGCACGACCCCCTGCCAACCTTCTCAGCCTTCTAACGTCATCAAAGGTCACGAGTGGTACGGTGACAATATCCTTGTTGTTTATGACTGCCTGGTTTGGCAGAGCTCTGGCCATTGCGCGCTCATCGATCCAGCTGGCTGTTACTGTCTCATCGTCCTTACCCTTCATCACGATGCGGTGAGTGAACTGTTCGAATGTGCCAGCCTTCACATGCATTAGATCAATGTTCTTCCAGCTCTGTGCGGCGAGCGCCAGGTGGATGCCGGCTTGCCGTGCTTTTGTTGCCAGCAAATTAACAGAGGTGAGTATCTGCATTCCTAACGGATTATTCAGCATTTTGTCGACCTCGTCGCACATGAATAGGATCCTGGGAAAAGTCTGGCCCGTCTTTCGGCGCAACTCGTCCAGACTTTTTACGCCTGCAAGACGCATTTGTCTGTATCGGTCTTCCATGACATCCACCAGGCTTTGTATGTTTGCCAGCCAATCTTCGGGGTCTTCCACGTTATTTCCCAATACCCTGAGGTTCGGGAAATCGGGATCATTTTTGCCCTCAGATACAAAAGCCGTAAAGTCGGCACCCTTACCATCAAACAACCAGACCTCAACGTCTTCCGGATAACCAGCCAAGACATCGCGGGCTATCTGGCTGAAGGCTATTGTTTTACCACTACCGGTACGACCAACCATGACCAAATGAGCGCCACTGTCATCAAGAATAATCTTGTGAATAGATCCATCTTCGGCTGTGCCAAAACGTATCTCTATGCCCTTACTTGATGGCAAGCGTTCGCCCGCAGCAACGAGTTCGTCTGAGGTTAGCGGTTTTACGCGGGATGTTTCTGCAAGCGTTTCCATAGTGCGGCTGATCAGCTCGCGGGGAACCGGCGGGTCGGGATAGTAGTTCAATCTATCGGAAACACCTGATTGGATATGCTCCCTGTAAGGAATTTCTGTTCCGACCGCTATCAGGGCACCCCAGTTTGTAGAATCAATCAGATTCTTAAAAACTGCCTCCGAATAACGTGTTGGGGGTTGCCCGGTCATCAGCAGCAGCCGCCAAGGATCTCTCGGTGTTCCGGGACGCGCACCGCGAACGGTGGCCATCTTGTGCATGTGCCTATCCAGCTCCTCGAATACCTCGTCGGCTTCGGCCGGAAACACGTTCCGTGAAATGTTCGTTCCAACAAAATCCCTGAACGCACCTGTTCGCGCAAAATCACACACCAAAATTCGCACATGCTTTGCATCACCCGCTATGCGCAGGGCAAGCTGTCTTGCTAGTTCTTCTGACTCTTTACCGGCGGCCAGCGATGTGTGATACTCGCCCATGCCACCAAAACAGACAACCGGGTCAGGACCATATTCGCGCAACCGAGCACGCCCAATGCGAATCAAAGATGACGGCTGGTCATTGGGGGTTGGCCGCCACGTGGGCCAATCTGCCCCTGCCGCACTGTCAAGAGGCGGTGCGTGCTGCTCAAGAAACTGGGCGTATTGCTCCCTAAATGCATCGCCTGGCGGTGGTGCTGATTCAAAGCCGCCCGGGGCTGCCGACCACAACTTTTCGGCCGCCCTTCTGTCGTTGCCGTTGGGTGTCATCATAGCCAAACAATGACGTCAGAGACTTCTACCAATCCCTGGCAGTTTCGGCAAGTGTTGCCGCAGCCTTCTTGACGCCGCCACCCCTCTCTTTCAATCCTTCTGCAGTCTTATTGGCATTATTCACAGCACCGGCGTCTTCAATCTTCTTAATCACGGTCTTGATCGCGCCGACTACATCCTTCCCGAGAATAACCAGCTCCGACAATGTCCGGGTGTCTTTCGCTGCGGGATCTACCTCCGCAGCAACTCTGCGTTCGGCATCATGTGCGTCCGGGCGCGGGGAACGCCTAAGATTCGTTTCGACCTTGGGTGCAAGATCCTTCAAACCCTGCTCAACTGGCTTGTGCGCACTGTAGGCCTGTTCGACTCCCGGCTGGTAAATGCCCATGTGGTCAAGTGCTTGACGAAGCGCAGTAAGGGCCGCTGAAAGTGCGATACCGGCGTTTGCTAGCTGCTCGCCAGCAGTTAGCTCGTGCGCTCCTAATGTTTCGAGTTCTGCCGCGTTGTGTGCTAGTGCAACCTTGGGGTGTTCAACCGACGGTTCTCCCACAACAAAACCTTTGCCAGGCATGAAACTCATAGCAAGTATCTCCTTCTGATTTAGCTTTTAGTCGAAACTTATTATTAACGAGTGGTTGACAATTGTCAAGCTTTACACAATAAGCCTATTGAAAACGCAAACTTCTTATGTTTCCCTAACGATCTCGGAACATCCCAAGATAGGACTCGATGTGTTAATCATCTTAAAGCAGCCCTTTGGTGTCGATGTCTATGATCCCTCGGCGACCGCTACGGCGACCAGGGTCTGGGGTTGGGTCGGAATCAATATCATCTCCAAAAAATTCCCCGGGCGGCTCGTCGCCCATCGTTGCCGCACAAATGAATGCACCACCCTTCTTAATGGGTCCCCCTTCAGGGCATCTGGCGGCCAACCATTCAGCTCTGGTACTGGCCGTATTCAGTGCTTCCTGCTCCAGTTCATCCAATTCCGCGACTGCTTCCGCGTTAGATATCGACTGGCGCGCCTCAGCAACATCTTCGAGTGCCATTTCTAGGTCACCGGCTACAAACTCAGCCACAATAGGACAGCGCAGTTGGCATAATTCCGACAATCCAGCCTCGGTACAAATTTTCCTGTGCGCATTTGAATTCATGACACATCTCCCTTGCTACGTATAACGCGGACGTATCGGCGGTACCGCCTGAATGCTTGTAGTGGCTTGCTCAGCAGCCAAGCCTGGCTCTACGCCCATCGCAGTAAGAGCAATCTCAACAACAGCTTGAGCAGCGGCAAGCGGCTTTAAGGGTACACCGCCCTCAAGCCCCGATGTTATCTGCAATGCTGTTGCCTTTACGTCTCCTGTACGCGTAGCATAGCTTGTACTGCTGTAGGTGTTGTGTATAAGACTACCTGGGGTAATACGATAGTTTCTGTAGTCAGGGTCGCAGCCTACCTGATGTCCAGCCGAGGAGACGCCCTCTAACTGTGTTTTGCCGGGTATTGGCGGTATGATTATTGCCACCTCTCTGGTGTCTCCAGTAAACTTTGGCATCAGGTTAACCACTCGCTCCACATTGTCAGGACCGACAAATGAAAATCTGTTTACATTCTTTGCCATATCTATCTCCAAAATCCGGGTGGGCGTACTGTTCTATGATACTGCTATGCACAAACAAAGAGGGCAGTGCGCCCTCTTTGTTCTACTATAGACCCGACTTTTCTTATACTATTACTATGTAGCTTAGCTTCTTGCGAAGTGGGCGAAGGCGCGGTTAGCTTCAGCCATCTTGTGGGTGTCTTCCTTCTTCTTGACAGCGGCGCCGGTGTTGTTGTAGGCGTCCACCAATTCAAGCGCAATGCGGTCAGCCATGCTCATACCCTTGCGGGCGCGGGCAGCCTGCACGAACCACATGGTGGTTAGGTGCTGCTGGCGCTGGCCTTTCACCTCAAATGGAATCTGGTAGTTCGCACCACCGACGCGACGGGAACGGGTCTCCAGGCTCGGCTTGATGTTGTTCATTGCCTGCTCGAAGACTTCCAGCGGGTTGTCAATCTTCAACTTGTCAGCAGCCTTCTGCATGCCGGTGTAGACCAGGCGTTCGGCAAGCTGCTTCTTACCATTGCGCATCACGCGGTTAATCACGCGGGCGACGTGAACAGAGTTGTATACGCGGTCTGGTGCAACCTGGCGAACCAGAGCTTTTGTCTTGTGTCGTGGCATAGACTACTTGCCCTCCTTCTTGGCACCGTACTTGGAGCGTGCCTTCTTGCGGTTCTGAACACCCTGCAGGTCAAGCGCGCCACGGACGATGTGGTAACGCACACCCGGAAGGTCCTTTACACGGCCGCCGCGGACGAGCACCACAGCGTGCTCCTGCAGGTTGTGGCCCTCACCACCAATGTACGCCCATACTTCGTACCCGCTACTCAAGCGCACGCGGGCAACCTTACGAAGTGCCGAGTTCGGCTTCTTCGGGGTCTTGGTGGTCACCTTGATACATACGCCGCGCTTCAGGGGCGCAGACTTTTCGTAACTACTGTTTTTGAGGTTGTTCACCACGCGCTGCAACGCCGGCGACTTGCTCTTGCTCGTCACCTTCTGGCGCGGCTTGCGAACCAATTGGTTGATTGTTGGCATACTTTCCTTTCTATCTACGAGAGATAAATCTACCGCCAAGAGTCTCATCGCCGCTGGCCTAGGTCGGCGACTTAGGAGCGATGCCACTTAAGCTCCCACGACTCAGCTCGAATTTATATTAAGAACCTCTGTAATTGTACCAAAAACAGCATGCATTGGCAATCCTCTATCCATATCGCACAACTCCTTAATGGTAGTTGTCAAATAGATAAAGTAATGTTACTCTGCAATCAAAGGATTAAAAGACATTCCCGAGCTGAGTTTCGCGCAAATTCTTACACTGCTCATCACTCTCATTGTTGGCATCATTGTTGGCGTGGTAGCAATAAGAATAAGTCTCAACTTTGATATAAACAGATACATAGAAAACAGACAAGAGCGTCTGAAAAGAAAAGCCAGGAATCACTGTGCACACCTAGAGCTCATACCGACAGGAGACAACGCACTAGAAGCGCGATCGTTTTGGGTTTCACCGCCAGGTACAACTAACTGGATATATCAGCGTTGTGGAACAATAAAGCTACATCATAGTAATGATGAGTGGGAACGTACCGCTCAATACTACATCGAAAATATCGATGAATATACCAAAATGAATAAAAAATTCCATAAAATACTCAAGAAAGCGGGGCTGCTATAACAGCCCGCACAAGAATAGCCTTTAATTAATGAAATCCAGCGAAGCTGGATTTTCCACTTGGAGGGTCCGGGTATCGGCTTTTGACCCGGGCAGATGTTGTGATTTGCAAGCGTGCTTCGCCGCGAGGACGTAAGCCGCGCAGGCAAAACAATGCAATGTGTTTGCATTGTTTTGCCGAGCAGCGAGGGATGCTTGGGCTTTTAGCCCAAGCGGATGTTTGAGCGGAAAGACTGCCAGTGGCAGTCTTGGAGCGAGTTCCGCAAGCGAGCCTGCAAATGACAACAGCTGCGCCGAGTCAAAAACGTAGCCCGGTGGGTTTTGCCTTCTTTTGGCCAGTCAAAAGAAGGTCGTGGCAGGCGCCGAAGGCGACTGACCGAAAAACAAAAGAGAAAAAGGAATCTTCTTTGATTGACTGGATTCCCGCCTAAAGCGGGAATGACGCAAATGGTGGATAGATGCCGGATTAAGTCCGGAATGACGGCGATGGGAGCTGGACTGTATGGCGTTAGTCAGAACAGAGGTGGAGATTGACAAAGTGGTTATGGTTGTGGTATAATAAAAAGATAGGGTATTGTATTCTTTGTAAATAGTTAAAATCCTTTGGTAAAAGAAATCCCGCCTCGCGAAAGAGGCGGGATTTTTGGTGGCCGGAGTTTTTGTTAGACATCCGCGACGGCGAGGTCGGCGGGTTCGGCCTGCTTCTTGCGGCCGGTGCCAACCGGAATCTTGCGACCAAGGATAACGTTCTCCTTGAGGCCGAAGAGACGATCCACGCGGCCGGCAACAGCAGCGTTGATTAGCACGCGGGTAGTGTCCTGGAACGATGCTGCGCTCAGGAACGAGTCGGTGCTAAGTGACGCCTTGGTAATACCGAGGATCAGCTGGTTGTACTTGGCCGGAACCTTGCCAGCCTTCACCAGTGCGTCGTTAGCTTCGACAACGGCGAGCTTACTGACGATGTCGCCGGTGACAAAGTCGCTGTCGCCCGGGTCCTCGATCTGTACGCGGCTGAACATCTGGCGCACGATAACCTCGAGGTGCTTGTCCGAGATGTTCTGCCCCTGCGCAGCAAAGATCTTGAGGACTTCGTTCATGATGTAGCGCTGAGTTGCCTCGACGCCCTGCAGACGCATCAGCTCCGGCAGGTGGATCGAACCGCTTGTCAGGCGCTGGCCAGCTACAACTTCCTGGCCGTCCTCAACGAGCAGCTGCTTGAAGCCAGGGATCTCGTAGCGGACAACGCTCTGGCCGGTCGGTACAATGATGATCTCCTCATCAGTTACCTCGGCCTTGCCGGCCATTGGAACGATCAACGGTTCGCTGCCGTCTTCGAGGCTTGCTACAACATCACCGATAGCGACGTCCTGGCCGCTGCGAACCTTGGCGGTGCGCTCGCCAAGCTTGAAGACAATGTTCTCTTTCTCTTTGGCAGTGATCTGAACGATGTAGTTGTCGCCGTCCTCCCAGACGTTGGCAGTACCAGAGATGTCGCTGAGGTATGCCTGACCTTTCGGAGTGCGGACCTCGAACAACTCTTCGACACGGGACAGACCCTGGGCGGTGTCATCAGCCACAGCCGCACCAGAACGGTGCTTGGAGTCCAGGCTCAACTGCGTACCAGGCTCACCGATGGACTGCGCAGCAATAACGCCGATCGGGTGGTGGCTGTCCACGAGTTCACCAGTTGCCGGGTCGACACCGTAGGACTTGCGCGGCACACCGTGCACGGTGGTGGCGCTGAGCACGCTCATGATCTTGACGCTTTCGATGGCCTCGTCGGCTTCGATGCCGTGTGCAATCTCCTTAGTAATCAGCTCACCGCGCTTGACGTGCTTCGGAACATCTTCGGCGGCGAAACGGCCCTCCAAGCGCGAAGCAAAAGTGACGCCGATTTCGATAGCGTCGCTCCTGTACATGGTGAAGCCTGGGTCGAGGTCTTCGCCCTCTTCTTCGATAGTAAAGACGTCCTGAGCAACGTCAACCAGACGGCGGGTTAGATAACCAGCGTCAGCGGTCTTGAGCGCGATGTCGATGAGCGCCTTACGGGTACCACGGGTACCGGTGAAGTACTCGAGCGGGTTCAGGCCCTTGATGTAACCGGACTTAACCGGCAGCTCGATAACGTTACCGGCAGCGTCCTGCATCACACCCAGCATACCCACACTCATCTTCATCTGCGAGATGTTACCACGGGCGCCGGAGGTCAGAGCCAATGCCACCGGACCTTCCTGACCAACCAACTGCTCAGCGAGCAGCTCCTGAACCTGGCTGTCAACTTTCTTCCAGGTTTCAACGGTCAGACGGTGACGCTCTTCCTCGGTAATGAAGCCTTGCTCGTACTGCTCGTTAATGGCCTTGGCGCGCTCTTCGCCCTCTTCGAGCAGCTTCTCCATGCCCTTGATGTCGACGAAGTCGCTTACACCAGTGGACAGGCCGCTCACGGTCGCGTAGTGGAAACCAAGGTCCTTCAGTTCGTCAGCGATTTCCGCGGTCTTGTCCTGGCCGTACTTGCCGTACACCAGCGCCATAACCTGCTGTAGCTTCTTCTTGGTCATTGGCTCGTCCTGGAACGGGAAGTCCTCCGGGAAGACTTCGTTAAAGATCAGGCGGCCAACAGTGGTTTCGCGGATTTCGCCGCGGAACGGCACGCGCACGCGGGTTTGCAGCTTGATAGCGCCGCGGTCCAGGGCCATCAAAGCCTCTTCGTAGCTTGAGAACGGACGCGGCTCAGTAGTGATACCGGCGCGCTCAAATGTCAGGTAGTAACAACCGAGCACCATGTCCTGCTCGATGTACAGGATCGGGGTACCGTCAGCAGGCTTGAGCAGGTTCTTGTTGGAAGCCATGATTTCGCGAGCTTCGGCCTGTGCGTCCTCGGATAGCGGCAGATGTACGGCCATCTGGTCACCGTCGAAGTCGGCGTTAAAGCCCTTACATACCAGCGGGTGGAGCTGGATAGCACGGCCTTCGATCAGTACCGGCTGGAAGGCCTGGATGCTCAAGCGGTGCAAGGACGGCGCACGGTTGAGCAGTACGTACTTGTCCTTAATTACCTCGTCCAGGGCGTCCCACACAGCGGTTTCGCCAGCCTCGATCATGCGGGTTGTAGAACGGATGTTGTGGGCTTGCTCACGGGCGATCAGCTCACCGATGACGAACGGCTTGAACAGTTCAAGCGCCATCATCTTGGGCAGACCACACTGGTAGATCTTGAGCTCCGGACCGGCAACAATCACCGAACGGCCGGAGTAGTCAACGCGCTTACCCAGCAGGTTCTGGCGGAAGCGACCCTGCTTACCCTTCAGCATGTCGCTGAGGCTCTTTAGGCGGCGGCGCTGGCCGGTAGCAGCAACGGCGCGGCCGCTACGGGCGGCGTTGTTGTCGATGAGCGCATCGACCGCCTCCTGCAGCATGCGCATTTCATTGCGGCGGATAACCTCTGGGGCGTTGAGCTCGATCAGCTTCTTCAGACGGTTGTTACGGTTGATGACGCGGCGGTAGAGGTCGTTGAGGTCGCTGGTAGCAAAGCGGCCGCCGGTCAGCTGGACCATTGGGCGGAGGTCCGGCGGAATCACCGGCAGTACGGTCAGACACATGCTGCCCGGCTCGATGCCGGCGCGCTCCATACTCTCCAGCAGGCGCAAACGCTTCATAATCTTCTTGCGGCGCTGGCCCTTGGCCTCCTCGGCCTCTTTGGTCAGCTCGGCAATCAGCTGCTTGAGGTCAATCTCATCCAGCAGCTCTTTCAGCGCCTGGCCGCCCATGCCAACTTCGATGAGCTCGCGCAGCTCTTCAGGCATGTTACGGTAGTCGGACTCACTAAGGAGTGCCAGCTTGTTGAGGCTGTCGATTTGGTTCTTGAACTGCTCCCACTCTTTCTCAAGCTCGTTGAGCTCTTTGGTTTGCATCTCGGCCAAAGCCTTAAGGTTAGCGCCTTCAGCCTGGGCCTCTTTCTCATAGCGGGCGCGAATGGCCTCTTTTGCAGCGTTGAACTCGGCCTCCTTGTCTTGGCGCAGCTGGTCGCGCTTCTTTTCGTCGACACGCTTGATAATGTGGCTGGCGAAGTACGCGACGCGCTCCAGTGCCTTGACGGTCATACCGAGCAAGAGACCAATGGCGCTCGGCGTGCCGCGCAGGAACCAGATGTGCGCCACCGGCACGGCCAAGCTGATGTGGCCCATGCGCTCGCGGCGGACGATGCTCTTGGTGACCAGTTCGCCGTTCTTGTCGACAGCAGCTTCGCGGCTGCGCACGCCCTTGTATTTGGCATCGTGCGGATTGATGTCCTTGACCGGGCCAAAGATACGCTCGCAGAACAGACCGTCGCGCTCCGGCTTCTGAGTACGATAGTTAATCGTCTCTGGTTTGGTAACCTCACCGTAAGACCAGTCGAGAATGTCAGCCGCAGACGCGACCGCGAGTCGCACTGCATCGAAGTCGGCAATGTTGGTGCCGTATGTATAACTACGCATTCAGACCTCCTTCGGTCGCCTTAAGTTGTGTGCTATTGAGATCGGAGCGCAACATCTTTATGCAGCCTCCTTTTCTTCTTCTGGGTCGATGTCGGTGTCATCGCCTAACTGATGAGCTGTCGGCGGTTCTTCAGGAAATGCTACGAGTGACAGGTCTTCGTCGGCGCCTTCTTCGGGTATCTCGTCAGAGACTTCACCGCCTGCAACCTCGAATTCGTTGACCGCCTCTTCCTCTGAAAGGTCAATTTCTGAGATAGCCTGAGCCGGCACCTCAACCTCGGACGGGTGCTCGGCTTCGTCGCGGATGTTGGTAGCCAGCACGTCTTCAGCGTCAACCAGCTTGTCGCTGGCGACCAGGTCGACCTTAAGGCCGAGACCCTGCAGTTCCTTGACAAGCACGTTGAAGCTTTCCGGAACCTTCGGACCAACGATGTCGGTGCGCTTGATGATCGACTCGTACGCCTTGGAACGGCCGTACACGTCGTCGGACTTGATGGTAAGCATTTCTTGCAAGGTGTTGGCTGCACCGTATGCCTCGAGTGCCCACACCTCCATTTCACCGAAGCGCTGACCACCGTTCTGCGCCTTCCCGCCGAGCGGCTGCTGGGTAACCATGGTGTACGGACCAGTGGAGCGGGCATGAATCTTGTCGGCAACCATGTGGTTGAGCTTGATGATGTACATGCTACCGACGGTCGTGCGCTCGGCAAACGGCTCACCAGTGCGGCCGTCGTACAGCTGCTGCTTGCCGTCTTCTGGCAGACCAGCTTCCTTGAGCAATTCCTGGATCTTCTCGATTGGCACGCCGTTGAACGACGGGCTGACAACCTTCATACCCAAAGCGCGGGCAGCCATACCCAGGTGCGTCTCAAAGAGCTGACCGAGGTTCATACGGGCAGCAACACCGAGCGGGTTGAGGATAATGTCAACGGGTGTGCCGTCCTCCATGAATGGCATGTCCTCGACCGGCAGAATACGGGCGATAACACCCTTGTTACCGTGGCGACCACCAAGCTTATCACCCACAGCGATCTTGCGCATCTGGGCAACGAAGACCTGGATCTGCATCAATACACCGGCCTTGAGTTCGTGGCCGTTCTCGCGGCTAAAGACCTTAACACCTACCACCTTACCGTGCTTGCCGTTCGGCATGCGCTGTGAGGTGTCACGGACTTCCTTCGCCTTCTCACCGAAGATGGCGCGCAGCAAGCGTTCTTCGCTCGAAAGCTCCTGCTCACCCTTCGGAGTAATCTTACCAACCAAGATGTCACCAGGGTGCACCTCGGCGCCGATGCGGACGATACCGTCGTCGTCCAGGTGGCGCAGTGCGTCCTCAGAGACGTTCGGGATGTCGCGGGTCACGATTTCCGGACCAAGCTTGGTCTCGCGGACCTCGATCATGAAGTCAACGATGTGGATGGAGGTCAACGTGTCGTCCTCAACCAGCTTGCGGCTGATGATAATGGCGTCTTCGAAGTTGTAACCGCTCCACGGCATGAAGGCGCAGATGAGGTCCTTACCGAGCGCCAGCTCGCCGTTTTCGATGGACATACCTTCGATCAGGATGTCACCCTTCTTCACCTTGTCGCCAGAGGAGACAACAACCTTCTGGTTAATGCACGAGCCTTCGTTGGAACGGATAAAGTGCTGCGGCTCGTAGCGAACGCTGTTGCCGTCCTTGTACTTCACCACAACTTCGTCGGCGGTCGCCTTGACAACTTCACCGTCGTCTTCGGCCAGAACCAGCTGGCCGGTGTTGCGGGCAACCACAGCTTCCATGCCGCTACCAACAATCGGTGCCTGCGGCTTAATCAGCGGCACAGCCTGACGCTGCTGGTTGCTACCCATGAGCGAGCGGTACACGTAGTTCTTCTCAATAAACGGAATCAGACCAGCGCTCGAACCGATAATCTGGTTGCGGGCAGCGTCCATGTGAGTGATGGCGTCGCGGTCGGCCTCGCCAGGCATCAGGCGGATGCGGGCGCTAACACGCTCTTCGACAAAGCGGCCGTTCTCGTCAACTTCGTTACCGATACCGGCGATAATTGCCTTCTCTTCCTCGGAAGCGTCCAGCCATTCGATTTCGTCGGTGACCTTACCGTTGACCACCTTGCGGTACGGGGTCTCGATAAAGCCGTATTCGTTGACGCGGGCGTAGTTGGCCAGGTTGCTTACCAGGCCGATGTTGGCACCTTCCGGCGTCTCGACGGCACAGATACGGCCGTAGTGGGTGGCGTGCGCGTCACGTACCTCAAAGCCGGCGCGCTCACGGGACAGACCACCAGGACCCATGGAGCTCAGGCGGCGCTTGTGTGCCAGTTCGGAAAGCGGGTTGATCTGGTCCATGAACTGGCTGAGCTGGCTGCTAGCAAAAAACTCGCGAACAGCAGCCACAACCGGGCGGGCGTTGATGAGCTGGCCCGGGGTGACGGTCTCGATGTCGCTCATGGACATGCGGTCCTTGGTGTTGCGCTCCATGCGCAAGAGACCAATGCGGAACTGGCGCTGCACCAGCTCGCCGACGAGCTTGACGCGGCGGTTAGCCAGCGAGTCGATGTCGTCGGCCGGCTCCTGGGTGTTGTTTAGGCGAATGATCTCGGCAACGATAGCCTTCAGATCGTCCAGCCGCATCACGCGGTTTTCGATGGTGTTCGGCACGTCCAGGTTCAAGCGCTTGTTGATCTTGTAGCGGCCAACCCGGGAGAAGTCGAAGCGCTTGAAGTTGAAGAACATGTTCTCAATCAGCGCACGGGCGTTGTCAACGGTCGCTAGGTCGCCTGGGCGCAGACGGCGGTAGACCTCAATCAGCGCGTCGCTCTGGCCGCGGGTCGGGTCCTTGTCGAGCGTGGCCTGCAGGTAGTTGATCTTGCCGTTGTCGACGTCCTTGAATGCCTCGCGCATCTGCTCCTGGGTCATGCCCAGCGCGCGCAGCAGGGTTGTTACCGGAATCTTGCGCTTGCGGTCAATCTTCACAAAGAGGCCGCCATTTGCGGCGGTCTCAAACTCAAGCCATGCGCCACGGCCAGGAATCACCTTGGCGCCGTAGAGGTTCACACCGCTGCTGTGGGCCTCGGCAGTAAAGAAAACACCAGCCGAACGAATCAGCTGGCTTACTACAACACGCTCTGCACCGTTAATAACAAAAGTACCGCGGCTGGTCATCCACGGGTAGTCGCCGAGGTAAATTTCCTGCTCCTTGACCTCGCCAGTCACCTTGTTGGTGAGCACAACGGTAGCCTTCAGCGGCGCTTCGTAAGAAACGTTGTTCTCACGAGCCTCGCGCTCGGTCATCTTGGGCTCTTCAAAACGGTAGTCTTTAAAGGCAAGGCTGAGCTTGGTGCCGGTATAGTCCTCGATCGGGCTGATCTCGGCCAGCAGTTCGCCCAAGCCTTCCTCCACAAACCACTTGAACGATTTGTTCTGGTGGTCAACCAGATCAGTCAGGACGATCGCGTCGTCCTGCTTGGTAAAGTACACGCGACCGGTGTTCGTTGTTGCTTTGGTGCTTTTCGCCATACGCCTGCTTGTCTTTCCCCTTTTCCTTAAATTATACGGAGCGCAAGTACAATACCCTCACCCGATAAGGATAAGGAATATTGACGCCTTAAAGATGTTAAGTATTTTATTCGCGCGAAGGTCCCTAAGCTGGCTGTTTCTGGTGCTAAAGCCGCCATCTAACCGACAACTCCAGCACTGCCCAAGCTTACACTACTTCTTAGCATAGTATTGTGAGGCAGCCATGGGCAATTGTCAAGCAATTCTTATAGCATCGCGATTCTTATGATATGTTTCCCGATTTCACGGCGTGCCGCCAAGAGTGGCGCACTGAACACGTTACGTTCGGGCAGATGAGCAAAACCGAGCGACAACATAGCCCGTATATCAGCATCGCTCGGCTCCTCTCTGTGGACCTCGAAGTCCTTGCGCTTTTCGTCACCGAGCCATCCCTGTTTCTCGGCGTGGCAGAGTGTGCCGGCGAGCACTGCAGCCAGTACACCCGCATAAGCAGCACGACTCCTTTCGTTAACCTGGTCTGAAATGCCAAATTCGCGAATACGCACCGGGTGCGGCGGAAGTGCCACCGTACGATCCAGTGCTGCATAGCCGATCATTTCATTCACGCCATTGATTGCGGCAAAATATCGTTCGTTCGGCGTTTTGCCGGGCTTGTGGTTATTATCCACCGCATCCTCACAGATGACGTGCGCCACCATCTCTTCGCGAGTTCTGCGCGGCTTGATGCCTTTTTCCTCGCGGATCCGTAGAATTTCGTCACTAAAGTTCGCGACTTGGTGGATTTGATCAACGTCTACCACGCCGCCAGTGTCGTATACGCCAAGTATGGCAACAAAACCGTTCGCCACCTCGTAGGCAGGAACTACAAAATCAGTTTCATGAACCACAGCACGCATAATTTCATTTATACGCGTGCATGGCCGTAACCACAAGCATGTTCCGTATTTTTATCGGAACAATTAATCAGAATTTAAGATTTACTTAGTTTTTGGCGGGTTCGTGATAATTTTGTCTGCGATGCCGTACTCGACCGCCTCTTTGGCCGTCATCCAGTAGTCGCGCTCCATGTCGAGCTTGACCTTTTCAATGTCCTGGCCGGTGTTGGCAGCCATGATTTCATTCAGGCGCTGCTTGACGCGCAAGGATTCCTTCAGGTCGATCTCCATGTCGGTCACCTTACCGCGTGTGCCACTGGACGGCTGGTGGATCATCACGGTCGACTCCGGCAACAGGTACCGCTTGCCCTTAGTACCGCTCGAGAGCAGGAAAGCTGCGGCCGACGCCTGCATACCGATACCTACCGTCACCACGTCGTTCGTGACGTACTGCATGGTGTCGTAAATCGCCATGGCGTCGTATACGCTGCCGCCCGGGCTGTTAATGTAGAAGAAGATGTCTTTCTTCGGATCCTCAGCCTGCAGGAACAAAAGTTGCGCAACGATCAGGTTGGCGGTATGCGCGTTTACTTCGGTCCCCAGAAAGATAATGCGGTCCTTAAGCAGACGGCTATATATGTCGTACGCGCGCTCAACGCGCCCGTCGGTTTCGATAACTGTTGGTACAAGAATGCTGTTTTGTGGCGTTGTCATATTTTCAAGCATACCGGGTTAGCACTCGAAATGCAAGAGTGCTAAAATTTTTTTCATCAAAACTAAATTGCGTGTATGTCTATAATCTTATATAATTAAAATATATGTCTGAAACTCGTCCTCCTCGATCTGAATTTAGCGGCACGGCCGCCGAGCTTAATATATCGGCAGTAGTTGATGTTGATGGAATACGGGCAGCTTTGGCCATAGGACATTTAAAGCTCAAGCTGGCCTCTTATGGAGATATAGATCTCACGCCCAGCGTACCGGACTCTATGATTCCAACCCTCCAGGCGTGCGCAGAGACCGAACACGATGCCAGGCTTGCACACTACCGCGGTACTCAGGCATTACTCAACGTTATGGGCATAAATACCGACGAGCATATAGCAGAAGACCAGCAATCAACAGAGCAAATAATAACCGTATGGCGCTATGGTAGTGTTAACATCGGCCTCGAACATCCTGCCCCAGTTGCTATCCAGGTAATGTGCGAAATGGGGCGCGACCCTGATTTGAATACGGTTACGATAGAAAACATTAAAGCCACGGCCCATCCGCTCTTCCCGGCCGCATTAAAATTCTATGATTCCGATAGCGCGCACTACTTTTCGGGAGGCATCATGGCTTTCAAGGCCGGAGGAACAGACCTTACACTGCCAGATCTCGGACGACCGCCGGTTTCATTCCTGGCAGCAAAACGAAGTATCATTGACCATTTAATAAAACAGGGTCGAGCCGAGGCGACGAAAAAGATAGCCGACGAGCTTGTGGTGCTACCCTCCCTTAAACATGAGGGTAGATTGTCCTTGGATCTGGGGATCGGCAGAATGGCGTATGTGTTTGAACTAGAAAAACTCGATGAACTACATCGGCACCTGGATGCGACTTTCACAGGCAATGACAGCCGCGACCAGATTATGAGAATGCTGTCGGACGTCCGCTGTTATAATGCACTGTGGTCTGTAATTCGAAGAAATAAAGACGCTTCAAAGAGGCTAATCACCTTCTTGGAAAAATACCACGAATATGCACGCATGGTACGCGACTCTATGCATAGCTCGGTGATATACAAATTTAAAGACGCGATGCATGAATATCACATCGACAAAATCAACGCACGAACCGAAAAACTCGGGTTCCTTACCGGGCTCTTCTCGAACACAAAACCGCTGCAGGAAGACGAGATAAGAAAAGCGATTGCGAGCAAGTAGCCTCTTAAGGCAGTATCAATACCTGCTCGATTACTTATTTACTAGTGGCGTACTCTTTGAGCTTGGCCATGGTTTTGTCGGTAAGGATGCGGCTGGCGATCGTACGACGGCCGGATGGCTTGTCGAGTTCCGCCTGCATCTGGGCGTCCGGATAGCGGGCTTTTAGGATTTGGATTTGCACCTCGAGTTCCTCGGGCGTGACTTCCAGATTTTCCTTTTCAGCGACCTCGCTCAAAACCAGACCGGCTTTTACGCGCAGCTCGGCCTGCGGGCGCTGCTTCTCACGGTAGCTTTCGGGGGTAAGCCCCTCACTTTCCAGCCATTCCTGCCAAGTCATGCCGCGGTATACCAAGCGCTCGCGTTGCTCTTTCTCCAGCAGGTCGAGCTGCTCCTCGATCAGCACCTCCGGTATGGCAACTTTCGTTTTCTCGGCTATCTTGGTCAGCAGTTCATCGCCGAACTTCAGCTCGGCCTCGTTTTCTTTGCGCGCCGTCAGCTCTTTCTTGATATCTTCCTTCAGTTCGGCAACAGTATTGAACGGGCCGACCTTGGCGGCGAATTCGTCGTCAACTTTCGGCTCGATGACTTCCTGAACCTGCTTCACCTTAACGGTGAACTCAACCTTGCGATTCTGCAGCGCCTTGAGGCCGTAGTCTTTGGGAAAGGTCAACACAAACGTCTTCTCGTCGCCAGCCTTCATGCCAATCAAGTTGTCCTCGAAACCAGGGATGAAAGTGTTCGAGCCGAGCACGAGCGGATAGTCCTGACCATCAGCCCCTTGGATCGCTTCCTTGGTTTTGGCGTCAACACCCTTAAAGTCGATCCAAACCTGGTCTTTCGCCTTCGCCGCGCGGTCAACGTCTTTCTTTTCGGCCTCGCGGATACGGAGGTTGGCGATAACCTCATCCACCTCCTTGGCGGTCACGCTCACCTTCTCGCGAGCCACCTTAATGTTTTTGTAGTCTGGCAACTTGACTTCGCCGACTACCTCAACCTCGGCCTCGACCTCAAGCGTATCGAACGGCACAAACTTGGTGATCTTGATCTGCGGTTGCGAAACCGGCCGCAAACCTTCGTGGTCAACGGCGGCAACGTACAGGCGGTTCAGTGCGTGCTCCAGAAATTCCGTTTGTAAACGATTCGGGTCAACAGCCTTCTCGACCAGCGACAGCGGCGCCTTACCCTGGCGAAAACCGGCAATTTTCACAGACTGCGCAAACTCCCGCAGCACCTTCTCCTTTTCAGAAGCCAGCAGATCGGCATCAGCAACGAGCGTTAATGAAACTTTGGTATCAGATAGAAATTTTTTGGTAACTTGCATAGTTACCAACTCTATCAGATTTCTATCTGTTTGGCTAGATGGCTTCTAGAGTTTCCAGAGTGTAACGAGGACAGTCAAAAGCCAAAAACCTTCCGTAGCGATGCCCCAACGCCGCTCAAATTGCAGTTTGTTGTGCCAGCGCATAATGGCGTTGTGTGGTTTGCTTGCCAAACCCTTTACTTCACGGATAAAGTTGGGTAGCCACATCAGATCGGGCGCCGTAGCGGCCATGGCCGCCAGAGCAATAAGCAGCGCGTGCTGTGGCATGGCCAGCATCATAAACAGCACAAAACCCACTCCAGCAATCGTGTCTAGCAAAATAATGCGCCGGAAGATCTTGTGTCGACCGTCCAAGTGATTACTGCCCCAGTGCGGCAGCTTATCAAGCACAAAATGCGAGACGAACGCGAGCGGCAAAGCAAAAACAGCGTGCGGCACTGCTACAGCAATCGCGACTCCAGTTGCGGCATGGCTCAAGCCAGTCATGTACCCTCCTTTTGCCCACTTTATTCGAGAGTTCCCGACATGATTCGGGCCTTGCGATACGTATTATACGCCTGGTGCAAGGCATGAAAAAGTGCCCGCGCTTTTACTCTTACCCCTCACGCACGACAGACAGCACAGCGATCGCGACCATAGTAGTCAAGCCTGGCGCAACAAAAATCCTGTTTCTCTTGTGGCGTCGAAGTTCTTCCGGCGTTAAGGACTTAGGCGGCTGTTTTAGGGCTCGGCGGTTAATAAGCGTCTGTATACCCCAAGCCAACACCAGACAGAACGTAATTACCATTGCTGCGGATGCAAGCAAACCACTATCATCTGTTTTCTCGAAAAATCGCCGTTAGTATGATACCGATCAACAAGTATCGCGAACGATATGTTGGTGGACTATACAAGCGAACTCACAAAAACTTATGATACGCACTGTTTACCAAAAAATCGCCAAGTTTCACCTAACCATTGTTGCACCTGAATAGCTAAAAAATACCCCGAACGTTCGTTTAGGGTAATTGTTGGTGGGCGAGAGAGGACAGCGCTCCGGCTATTCGCGCGGAGCTAACCTCCCCGTTCGCTTCACTCACTCCCAACTGGAGGTTCAAGCCATTTCGATCAGACCAATCCAAAAAGGCCGACTTTCGCCGGCCTCTTTGGATTGGTGGGCGAGAGAGGACTTGAACCTCCACGCCTTGCGGCACATGCTCCTAAGGCATGCGTGTCTACCATTCCACCACTCGCCCGTCAGTGTTCTGGTACGCGAGTTATTCTAACATATCGGGCTGTTTTCGCATAACAATTTGTGCCACTGTTCAGTCGCGACGGTAAAATACCAGCTGCATATCGCCGTAGGTGCGTTGCTCGACCTCGGAAAAGCCGTGAAATGATAGTACTGGATGGCTAGCTGGCAATGAAACCACGAGAAGTCCGCCAGGGGCAACCCGCTCCGCCAGACGCTTGAGCAAATTCAGCTGCAGGTTATCATGTGGCGGGTCGCAAAGCACCAGGTCGAACCGCTCGTCCTCGCCTGTCGTCGAAAGCCAAGCATTCGATGTAGCCTTAACAAGCTTGACCTGCTCCTCGAGACCAAGCGTTTGAATATTGCGCTCGATCACTTTCTGGGCGGTCCGATCACTCTCGATCGCCAACGCACGAGCTGCACCTCGGCTAACCGCTTCAAAACAGAGTGCACCAGTGCCAGCAAAGGGGTCGAGCACGGTCATGCCTTCGATATCGCCCAGGATGTTGAACAGCGCGCCACGCGCCTTGTCGCTCATCGGATGCGTGCGATGGGTATGCGGTGAGTCAAACAGCCTGCCGCCTAAGCGCCCGGCGATAACTCTCATGCCTGCTCCTCGTTTGCGATTCCAGCATCAATAGCGGCTGCGTACCAGGTAAGCGCCACGGTTTTGATGATCGCAGGAATAATTTGCATCCGTACCATACGCGCCAACTGCGGTGTCCAGCCGTACTTCACATACGTTTCATACGCGTTCAGTGCAGCAATCTCTTTTGCCCGCAACCGGAAAAGGCTGAGTGCGCCGTGCTCGTGGAGTTCGCTGATGTCGTCCTCAGTGATCGGAACCCGCCTACTACCCAGCGGCAGCAGCATAAATGCCACACCAAACTCAAAGAAGCCGTGCGACGTGAGCAACCCCTTCGGCCCCCACATCTTCCAGTTGTTGGCGAGCAGCTCGCGCGGGGTACTGCCTGGCATAATGATCTTTTCTTTGATCGTAGTCCGCGTTTCAATGCCTTCGCCGCGAATTTCGGTCAGTTTTTCTTCGTACGGATAGTGGTGTGCCGGTGTCAGGCCGTCGACGATGGCGTGCGCCAGCCAGGCCGCTTCAAATGCCGCACGCACCTCGTCCCCGCCCTTAAGCGACTCTACCAGCTTGTCATAATGCCCGCTGATAATGTCGATCAGCCGAGTGTCTTCCTCGTCAAACGGCGAATAGTAGTGCCACGGCTCATCCTTGGCTGGGCTCTTACGCTTGATGGCGTCCGGGCCGTTTACTCCTTCGAAATGCAAAATAAGTCTAGTCGACGGGAACCGGCCGTCATTAGGCAACAGGGTGCGCAAACCGGCACGTGCCAGCCGGTCGATTTTCTGGTGTGCGCCGACCATTTTGCCCGAAAGCGGACGCAAGGTAGTGCCTGAGTACATACGCGCTACACCTCACCCGCACGCATGCGATGGCTAAAAATAATCTGGTTGCTCATTTTAACTGTTTCTCTGCCCTGTCTCTGCAGGGTGCCGCGGCCAAACACTAATTCAGATTGGTGACCGCGCGAAGAGCAGTTACCCGCTCTAACACTAATGGATATTGTACCATATTTTCGCCACGGTCGATGAAGCTTTGAGCGGCCTTGCGGGCAGCAGCAATAAGGCGCGCATCTGTCAGTTTGGCGACGCGGAGGTCGAGTGCGCCGTGCTGAAGCGTGCCGTAGATTGCGCCAGGGCCGCGCAGCTCCAGGTCGAGCTCAGCCAGTTTAAAGCCGTCGTTCATGCGCGCCAGCGCCTCCAGGCGGCGCGGCGGCGCGGATGAGTCGCTCATCATCAGATAGCAGTACCCCTTGTGGCCGCCGCGGCCCACACGGCCGCGCAGCTGATGGATTTGCGCCAGACCGAAGCGCTCAGCCCCTTCAATCAGCATGATGCTGGCGTTCGGCACGTCCACACCCACCTCAATAACGGTCGTACTGACCAAAATATCCAGCTCATGCCGCACAAACTGCTCCATCACCTCATTCTTTTCGGCCGGCTTCATTTTGCCGTGGAGCAAGCCCACGCGCCAATTCTTGAAATCTTTCTTACTAAACTGTTCGTAAATCTTCTCAGCAGAGTTGGCAATATTATTTGCGGATTCGGTAATGAGCGGACAGACCACAAACATCTGACGGCCAGCTTTTAGCTCTTTCTCGATCTTCTCATTCAACTGGGTGCGGGAGTTGGGTGAGCAAATCTCGGTCTCGACTGGCTGGCGACCGGCGGGCTTGGCGTCGAGAATCGAGATATCCAGTTCGCCGTACAAGGTGAGCGCCAACGAGCGGGGAATGGGCGTAGCGGTCAGACTTAAGAGATGCGGCATATGCCCGGCCTTGGCAAGCAATTTCTGGCGCTGCTCCACGCCGAAGCGGTGCTGCTCGTCGACGATGACTAGTCCGAGCTTGTGCATATCCACCTTTTCTTGAATAAGCGCATGTGTGCCGACGATAAACCGGGCGCGGCCTTCACGAATCGCCTCGTGCGCCGCTTCCTTTTCTTTTGATTTCATGCCGCCGACGAGGAGTGCTACCTCGTTGTGTAGTTCGAGCGGCTTTAAGAGGTTATAAATCGTTTCGGCGTGCTGGCGGGCCAGTAGTTCAGTGGGCGCCATCAGCGCCGCCTGATATCCCTTGGCCATGACCATGATAGCCGCCATGGCCGCGACTACTGTCTTGCCCGATCCAACATCACCCTCGACCAGCCGGTTCATCGGCCGGGTTTTCTGCATATCCTGGTAGATTTGCCAGACTACTTTTCGCTGAGCGTCGGTGAGCTTAAACGGCAGGCTGCCCACAAACTTGCGAGCAAGCTCTTCATCGAACTCAATATGCAGCGCCGTGTCCTTAAGCAGCTCGTATTTGTTTATCAGGCTCGCAAGCGTCAGATGGAATACTTCCTCAAAACCGATGCGACGCTTGGCATCCTCCAACCGCCTCGCGCTTTCCGGGAAATGCATGGCGAGCACCGCCTCGGCGCGCGGCATTAGCTTGTACTCCTCCACCAGCCACTCCGGCAACGTTTCGGGCAGCTCACGCATTACCGGCACGACTTCGCGCATGATACGGCGGATCTGCTTGCTCGTCAGCCCCTTGGTTTCGCGGTAGACGGGCAGAATGCGCGCCGTATTGGCCGGAAAATCGCTGACCAGTTCGACGCTGGGATTCATAATGGCAAATCGCTGCCGGCTCAGCTCATACTGGCCGGAGATGTAATACTGCTGGCCAGATTTCAACGCGCCCTCGCGGTACGGCTGGTTAAACCACACCAGGCGCACGCTGCCGGTACCGTCGCTCGCCACTGCCTCGGTAATATGCATACCGCGGCGCACATAGCGGCCGCTCACCTGCTTGATCTCGGCCTCGATCGTCACAGCGCCAGGTTTCAAACGGGCCACCGGCGTTACGACCGAATAATCCTCATACCGCCGCGGCAGGTTATCAATCAGGTCGCTCACAGTATACACGCCGAGCGCCGCGAACTTCTTCGCGACCTCATCGCCTACCCCCTTTATATCCGTCAAACGCATACCCACCAGTATACTGCATACCCAGGGCAGTTCCGGAAAGTTCAGGCATTTTTGGAAATTGCTATCAGATCCCTGATGATCTGTCTGAAAATGTCCGTCCGCCGCTTGTCAGAAAAGCCAACCGGACGTAAAGGAATCCTGTCAAGTCGCTTCAGCCAGGCGGCGTACGCCTCATCTCTAACGCGGCACGACAGATCAAGCCCGCCGCCAGGGCCCTCCTACATGGTCGGGAACAGGAGCGAATACTGCATATCTACGACTTGCGGCGGCATACCTTCCCCTTGCGGCATCAGGTAAATGCTGGCATAACGGATCCTGCGAATCGGCTCCCCACCTGCCAGAAAATCACCGAGCGCACCCCGGCTCTCATAAAGGGCGTCAGCAGCCATCCAGACACAGCGCGAGCCTGCCAGTTCATGCACATGCCCGTGGCGTGGCTCGCCGCCGATTGCGTCGTGCACGTCTGCAAATGTGTCGGGGTTAAAAAACGCGGCAGGCGGCCATTACGTATCAAAATCAGGCTTTTTTGACCAGTAAAAAGACGCTCGGGCCAAAGTAAGTGCTGGCGAGCGTAGGTTGAAGGAATTTTTCGGCAGCGAGCATGACCGACTTTGGCACGATTTTCTTGAGCGTCGGACTGCGCAGGTTCGAGACGGACAATACTTTTTCGACCTTCAGTCCGGCGCGCGCCAGCTGCTTAATAACCGTGTGCGGGTTGTGATTAACAAATGCAATCTCGTCAGCACGGCGGTTGGCCTCAGAGCGGATATCTACTGGATCGAGCGGCATCCTTTTGCCTTTCAGGAAATGCTTGATCCGGTTGCGGGCGTGCAGGTAGTTGGCAACCTCGATGATCGCGTAGCCGTCCTTGGAAAGTACGCGTGCGATCTCGGCCAGTTCGGCCTGCGGGTCCGGCAGATGATGCATGACACGAATCATGGTCACGAGGTCAACCGACCCGTCCTTGAGCTTCAGATCATCAGCCTGCCACTGCTTGCGTTCTATCTGCGGATGGTCCTTGAGATAATCATTGGCCAGCTCCAACTGTTGCCGGCTCGGCTCGGCCAACGTTACGTTGTCGGCGTATTGCTCAAGCAAAACACAAAGTCGGCCGTAGCCGCCACCCACGTCAACAGCGTGTTTAAACCGCTTGCCAGCGAGCAGCCTGCGGATGGCCATCTCTTCGGCGGCGTTTTCGTAGTCACGGCCTTCCCAGTATTTCAGATAATTGTAATTACCTTCGTCGTAATAGTCGGCACGTTTTTTAGTTTTCGGTGCTGCTTTCTCGGCTTCTTTTTCTTTCATATGTCATTCAGTATACTTCATTCCGGTCCTAGACAGAAACGCCTCACGCCTTTTACGCGCGCTCGATAAGCGCCGAATCTTTAAACGCCTTGCCCTTTCGGATGAGCAGCAGGCCATCCTGGAAGTCGTACTCTTCAAAGCGGTCGTTCCGGGTTTTTTGGCCATTGATAGAGATAGCGTTGTCGGCCAGCAGGCGGCGCGCTTCGGTCTTAGAACTTGCAAGCCCGGTCTCGACCAGCACCTCGGCAATCTCCTGGCCGATACGCGCACGGGCAGTCGGCACTTCTTTGCGCATGGCCGCAAGCACAAAATCAGTCACCTCTTCCAGTGTGCGTTTGCCGGTGAGCACTTCAGTGACAGCGCGTGCCGTTGCCAACTCTGCGTCGCCGTGCACCAACCTGGTTACTTCTTCGGCCAGACGGATCTGCGCCCGGCGCTCCATGGGGCGCTCGCGGTGTTCGGCCATCAACGTTTCGAGCTCAGGCTTGGAAATAGTGGTGTAAATCTTAAGGTAATCTTCGACACCCTCGTCGTCGCAGTTGATCCAGAACTGGTAGAACTGGGTTGGGCTAGTCTTGTTGGGGTCGAGCCAGACGGCGCCGTCCTCGCTCTTACCAAACTTCTTGCCCGTTGCCTTGTTGATGACGAGCGGCATACTGAGGGCATGCACTTCCTTACCTTCTTTCTTGCGGATGAGTGGCACGCCAGAAAGCATGTTGCCCCACTGGTCAGAGCCGCCGATCTGCAACTCCACACCCTTGTTTTTGAACAACCAGTAGTAGTCGTACCCCTGGATCAGGCTGTAGCTGAATTCGGCGTAGCTAATGCCGCTGCCGCCCTCACCCATGCGGCTGGCGATGAAGTCGCGCTGGATCAGCTCGGTCATGCTGTAGTGCTTGCCAACGTCACGCAAGAATTCAAGGTAGCCTAAGTCTTTAAACCAGTCGTAGTTATTGACGAGTTCAAACTGATTACCTGCAAAAATCCGCTTTACCTGTGCAGCCAGCCCGGCGGCGTTACGCTCAATCTCTTCCTTACTCTTGAGCGGACGCTCCTCGTCCTTGCCACCTGGGTCGCCTATAAGGCCGGTTGCGCCGCCGATCAATAGCACCGCCTTCCAACCATGCGAAGCCAACTGCCGCGCCATCATGTAAATAGCCAAATTACCGATCGTCAGACTGTCGGCAGAAGGGTCTGCGCCCAGGTAAAACGTCCTCGGCGTATCCAGCCAGGTAATGTCGTCAAACGTTTTGTCTTTTACAAAACCGCGCCACTCGAGCTCTTCTGATAATTTCATGTCAGACATCTATGCTGCTCCTTTTCAACACAATACTTTTATAAAGCTTACTAGGAAAGAAAGCCCATATAGAAGTACTGGTGGCGCACTGGATCTACATTCGTCATACCTCTAACAGTATACCGCAAAACGACTCCTTATGCTGCTAGACGCTTTTGCTCTCATACTTCGGACGATTAAAAGGGCGTGCTTGGCGCGCATAAAGCATGCTTTATTTTGCCTTTGTGCCTACGTTATAATAATCGCATAAATCCTTACGTAAGGAAGAGAGATTGTATTGAATGCTATGAGTGGGAATACGAAGCCTGCTGGCGACGACAAAAAACGCCGTTCTGCCAAAGGTAAAAATACGTTTACGACCAAAAGCGGCGCTGCGATTAAGCTACACCGCAGCCTCGGCGAGCGCATCAAAGCCAGCCGCGAGGCCCGGGCGCGTCGCAAGGCTGCTTATCTAGCGACGCTGCCTAAAAATCCGTTTAAACGTTTCCTGTACCGCCTAAAACCGCGCGAGCTGGCCCGCTACTGGTTTAGCCGCGACGGCGCACTGATGGCGCTTAAAATCTTTGGCGCCACTATTATCATTTGTTTCGTGTTTATCGTGGGCGTTTTCGCCTACTTCCGCAAGGACCTGCCGAATATTAAAGATCTGTCGGTGCAAAACTTGGGCGGCAGTGTGTCGTACTACGACCGCACCGGTGACATTCTCTTATGGCAGGATTATGTCGACATTAAACGCATTCCGGTGCCCGCGGACCAAATGTCCAAACACATCCGCAACGCCACCGTTGCCGTAGAAGACAAAGACTTCTATAAGCACGGCGCCTTCGACATGCGCGGTATCGTTCGCGCGGCGCTCAACAACGTCTTCGGCGGCTCAACGCAGGGCGGCTCTACCATTAGCATGCAGCTGGCCAAGATTAGCCAGAATAACACCTACGAACGAACGTTCGCCAACAAGATCAAAGAACTCATCCTCTCCATCGAAATGGAGCGCGAGTACTCCAAGGATGACATCCTGACGGGATACTTAAACGCCGTTCCGTACGGCCCGCTGTCGGTCGGCGTACAGGTTGCAGCCCAGGATTACTTCGGTGTTGATGCCAAAGACCTTACCATTGCGCAGTCGGCATTCCTGGCTGCCATTCCAAAGTCGCCGAGCGTGTATTCGCCGCACGGCCCGTACTTTGACGCCGAAGCACTCGTCGGTCGTATGCATTACATCATCGACCTCATGTACGAGCAAAAGATGATCACTAAAGAGGAAGCTGAGGAGGCCAAAAAAGTCGACATCCTGGCTACTGTCAAAGAACAGCAGCCTTCAAAATACACCAACATCATCGCGCCATCGTTCGTCCAGGCTGCTAAAGACGAGTTGCTTGAAAAGTACACCGGCGACGTTGTAAGCCGCGGCGGCTGGAAAGTTATCACAACCCTCGACATGAACCTGCAGGAACTGGCACAAAAGGCCGTCAACGATGGCATGGAGCAAGTACGCCGACAAACCCCTGGCGGCAACTGCCGCGACAACCGCGGCCTGCCGTGCCGCGACGGCGCCACCGCTGCATTTGTGGCCATCGACAACGAAACCGGTCAGGTTGTTGCGCTTGTTGGTAACGGCGACCACGACATTGTGACCAACAAAGAGATTGGCGAACTGAACTTTGGCTCCCGGCTCTTTGTGTCGCCCGGTTCAACCTTCAAGCCGTACGACTACGCGGTATTCATTGAGAACAACAACGCCGGCGCCGGCTCGGTGCTGTACGACAATCGTGCACCATTGCCTGGCTACCCATGCACCAGCGACAACAACTGTCTGCGCGACTACGACCGAGTCTATCCTGGACCATTGACCCTCCGTTACGCGCTGGGCGGTTCGCGTAACGTTCCGGCTGTTAAGGCTATGTTGGCCGCCATACCGGACGACCGCAGCCCCGGCCGCGTTGCTTCGATCAACAAGACTATCGGCACCGCCGAGGCAATGATGGGCGTCACTGACAAGGAAAAGAAGAAGTACTGGTGCTTCTACCCGGGCACCGATGTCTTTACCGCTTCTAACAACAATAAGTACCGCGAAGAAAACCAGACGCAATGCGGTGCCTCGTCGGCTATCGGTGACGGTGCCTATCTGCACCTGGACGATCACGCCGCCGGCCTGTCTACCTTTGCTCGCATGGGTCAGCAGATCCCACACACCTACATCCTGAAAATCAAAGACTCTGCAGGTAAGACTGTATACGAATTTGAGCAGCCCAAGGCCAAGCAGATCTTAAGGCCAGACACTGCATACATCATCAACGACATGCTTGCCGACTCGCGCGCCAGCTACCTAGGGAGCGCCTTCCACAACTACAAGGGTTGGAAGTTCGCCATCAAGACTGGTACCACTAACGACTCGTATGACGGCCTTATGGCCAGCTGGTCGACCAAGTACACCGCTGTCACCTGGGTCGGCCACTATACCCGCACCATCGCCATGACCGGCTTCATGGAAACCATGACCCGTCCGATCATGCGCGCCTGGATGCAGGCCGCACACGATAACCTGCAGCCTGTGAACTGGGAGCGGCCAAGCGGCGTCAAGACACTGCCGGCATTCGTCATCACCAACAAGATCGGCTCCAGCGCCGCCCGCGTGCCCAGTAGCGACACCGACATTTACCCATCTTGGTTCCAGCCGGCCGACAACAGTGGCGGCAGCGATACCACCATCGATCTTGTCACACAAAAGACTGCTACCGAGTGCACCCCCGAACTGGCACGCAGCACCTCTGGAGGTAGCGGCGGTAATGCCAACGTTCACTCACGCGACCCATTTGTTGGTATGCCCGGTTCGCCCGGCGCGCAATCTGCCGACTCCGTGGACGACAAACACAACTGTAACGACAAGAAACCGAGCATAACGATCACCGCGCAGGATGGCATAATCTGTGAGCTGGGCGACGACTGCGAGTTTAACATCTTTGTCTCCAAGGGTACACACCCGCTCTCCGGCGGATCGTACACAGCCAACCCGGCCGGCACGGTCACCATCACACTAAACGGTCAGAAGGTGGACGAGCGACCTATCGACGACCCGGACTCGTGGAACTGGTTCTGGGACGAGATATTCAAGTACGCCAAGCAACCCGGCAAGTACACCATGCAAGTGACGGTCGTAGACAGCGTGCTATACTCGTCCAGCGGAACGCTCGATATTACAATCACCGACGACGATTAGGGCCGGTCCCTTGCATAGCAAAAGCTGAGCCGTAAGCAGCGGCTCAGCTTTTATAGTATCTGACGTATCCTTACCAAAGATATCTCATCGGCGACCGACGGCGGTCCCAAGTTGGGTACGAAGCTTGGTCTGCGTCGCCTGTGTCTGGCGTTTGACTGCCGTAGTTGCATTAGCTGCGGTAGTGCGGCGCACTTCTTTGATCTGGCCGAAGACCATCTTTCCGGCTACTGTTTGATGCATGCGCGTGACACTTACCGGCACCTCACGGCCTACATAGCGCGCGCCGCCTTCGATGACGATCATCGTACCATCCTCGAGGTATCCGACGCCCTGCTCGCGGTTACTGCCCTTTTGGACGATTTTAATCTTGAGCGTCTCGCCTGGCAGCGCGATGGGTCTGAGCGAGTGTGCCAGCTCATTGACATTCAGTACCTGCACACCTTCGACAGCCGCCACTTTGGCAAGGTTGTAATCGGTTGTATACAGCTGCGCGTCTAGTTTTTTGGCCAGCGCAATCAATTTGTCGTCGTTTGTCTCGGCCCGGGGCAGCAGCGTCCGGTCAATGGTTACCTTCATGGGCGCGCTGTCTTGCAGCTCGTGCGCAATATCCAAACCGTAGCGGGCGCGTTCGCGCTTATGCGAGTCGCTGCCATCTGCCAAAAGCTGCAGTTCGCTCAAAATGAACTGGGGGATCACCAACTCACTGCGCATAAAACCGGTACGAACAATCTCGGCAATCCGCCCGTCAATAAGCGCGCAGCTGTCCAGAATAACCCGATGTGGTCTGCTCAAACGCAGGCCGACCGTGCCCGGCTTCGCACCCATCAACAATCCGACGATCGCCAGGAGCAGTAAAACTTGAAAAACTTCTATCATAGTATTTAACTCTATCCTTATTTTATCATTTTGAGCAGGCATTAGAGAATAAACATTGGACATTACCAATAAACAAAGATATTAGCATCCGCCATTCCCGCCACCGATCGGGGTCGAGGGCAGGCTTCAGCGGGAATGTAGTAAAACAATGAGCTGTCCGACTAGGACAGCTCCTGCTTTCGGGGGTTCGGGTATCGGCTTTCGACCCGGCAGTCTTGGGGGACGAGTTCCACAAGCGAGCCTGCAAATGACAACAGCTGTGCCTAGTCAAAAACGTAGCCCGGTAGGGATAACAACGGTTTTTTTGAAGTTGACAAAATGGTTATGTTTGTGGTATAATAAGAAAATAGGTGTATTAACTTTCCAGGAATTGGTTTAGGGCGCTGCGGACGTCAGTTACTTCTTTTAGAAAACTCGATTTCTTGCCCTTTTGCGCAGGCCCGATAGCCGCCTCAAAGCCCAGTTTCTTGGCCTCGGCAATGCGTTTTTCGATGTACGGCACATGGCGGACTTCGCCGCTTAAACCTACCTCTCCAAACACTACAGCATTTGCTTTCAGCTGCAAGCCCTTGGATGCGGAGCCAATTGCCATGCAAACGGCCAGATCGGCTGCCGGCTCAGTGATGCGCATACCGCCAACGATATTCACATACACGTCCTGGTCGGCAAGCGAAAGCTTAGTGCGCCGCTCCAGCATCGCAATAAGTAGATTGACGCGGTTAAGGTCGATACCGCTGGCGGCGCGCTTGGGATAGCCATAGCTTGTCTTATTAACAAGCGCCTGCACTTCGACGAGCAGTGGCCGCGTACCCTCCATGGTGGCCAGCACGATCGATCCGTCGGTTACCTGCCGCTCAGCAAGCAACGCCTCCGAAGGGTTGTCGACGGGCTTCAGCCCCTTTTCATCCATCTCAAGGATACCGGCTTCGGTGGTCGGGCCAAAGCGGTTTTTGGTGGCACGAAGAACCTTAAAACCCCCGTAGCGGTCACCCTCTAGCTGCAGCACCACGTCTACGACATGCTCGAGCACCTTCGGCCCGGCGATCGAACCCTCTTTGGTCACATGGCCGACAAGGATAACCGCTGTAGCTGATTGCTTGGCAGCGTTCAAGATAAGCTGTGTGCTGTTGGTAATCTGTGACACGCTGCCGGCAGCTGACGATACCGCACTCGCTGCGACTGTTTGGATGGAATCAACGACCACCAGGTCAAAGTTGCCTGTCGCGATGGTAGCAGCAATATCATCAGCACTCGTGCTAGTGGCTAGTTCCAGCTGCTTACCGCCCACGCCGAGCCGTTCGGCGCGCATGCCGACCTGGTGGCCGGACTCTTCCCCGCTGACATACAGCACTTTGTGCTGCTTGGCGATAGCATCAGCTATTTGCAGAAGTAATGTACTCTTACCAATACCTGGCTGGCCGGCTATCAGGTTCACGCTACCCACGACGAAGCCACCACCTAACACTACGTCAACGTCTTGTATGTTCGTCTCCAGCCGCTTCTGGTCGCGCGTAACGAGCGAACTGACGGACGCACCAGTAAGCGTGCGCCCGCTTGAAGCAATCTTGCCTGGTACAGACTCCATCACGCGCTCTTCGGTAAGCGTATTCCACTCGCCGCATTGCGGACACTTCCCTGCCCAGCTTAGAGACACCTCTCCGCAGTTGCTACAAACGTATCGAACCCTCTCCTTGGCCATTACCTATATTGTACCACTTGCCAACAGGCAAGCCGCCTGTTGTTGATATTGCAATTTTACTATTTTTAGTATATAATTACATATTATACCTATGGCTGATACATCTTACGCGCACATACTTGCGCTTAATGCAAGACACCCTCGAACGCCCGGCGGCCTCACCACCATAATCGCCGAGATGGCTATAACGCCGCCCACCAAGAATCCGTTCGGCGTGGCGACTAACGCATATTCCGAAGTCTGTCGCAATCTGAGCGAAAATGCGGAGCTTGTAGAAGTTTCAACACTTCTCGCAAACCGCTACAGCACCCCTTCTCTGTACGATGTCGTCTATATCCCCAAACTCGGCGAAATTGGCACCGGCTTTCATGTTGTCGCGTACGTACAGCAAGAGGAAGTCGCCTACGACATGCTGCAGCGCGTGGGCGCAGCGTTAATACAATATGCCGTGCCGCTAGAGCAGCTGCCTGGCAGGCCGATCGAACGATACGAGCCCAGCACGCACCCTGATTTCAAGTCGCTTATTGTCCCGGAAGAGTATCTTGTACTCGCTGCAACAACTCGCAGGGGCTAGACGTCGACCGGTGCCGCCGGACCATGAACAGGTGTTTCGGCAATTTCGCGGTGATGTTTGGCGCGGATGTACAAAAGGTAGACCATGTAGCCCTGTACGAGGGTTGAGTTAACTGGCAGGATGAGCAGGACCCAGTTAAGCTCGCCAACAGAAATTGCAGCCAACGCTGAACTGATGCAGCCGAACAGCCACGCCAGGCCGGTCTCCGACTCGGGATGTTTGCGAGCCTTGATGAATGTCGGTGTGAGCGAAGCATATACCACTACGAGTGTTGAAAAGATACTCCAGAGCGGCGAATCAAATACGATCCAAAGTCCGACGCCCGCCAAAGAGGCAACAATCGCGAAGATATCCAGCTTGGAGTGTCCGCCGACACCTTTTGGTATGGAGGCAAAGAAGATCGCGCCCGTTGCGAGCGCTGCTGCAGCGAACAACCAGAGCGAATTGGTCGCGCCGCTCGCGTACTGGTTGGCAAACCCGATACAGTTGAGCAGAAAAGATACGCCCCACGTCACGCGCTGCGGCTTTGTTTTGCCGCGCAGCGTGTCGCGAAAGTATGCGTAATCGCCAATCAGGAACAAAACAGCACCCAGAATACCGATAATCGTAAACAGCATCCGTCAACCCTTTCCGTCTTATACGTAACTAGTATACATTAACGGCGGGAAGCGGTGTCGACCGAGCTGTCGATGGCCTCTTCGAGTTCGCGCTCCTGGACGGCAATTTCGTTGCGTTCGGCGAGCAGTCTATTGAAATATTCGACGTCACGGTTAATTGCGTCAACCATATTGCGGTATGCTACGACGTCGGCATTAAAGCCTGGCACCGCTGCGTTATAGGTTGCTATCGCGCCGCTTGCCAGATATGCATCCAGCTGATCGCGGCGCCGGCGCAAATCCTCCTCCATGCGTTCAAGCTCCGCTTTGTCGGCCTCGATCCCGGACTTCAGCGTACTCAGCCGCTCATCCAGCTCATTTATGCGGGCAATCCGGTCATCAAACTCCGACTGGTACCGCTGATACAAGGCCAGCACCCTGCTCCGGTCAGCAAAATACCGGCTGTAATACTCTTCCAGCTCGGCAGGCAGGCCGGGTGCTTCGGTGCCAAAAATCGAATGCATCTCGTTGAGCAGCTGTTCCTGGTTACTGTGCTGGTGCTGGTAACTGGCGACCTTGTTTCTTAACTTGTCACTGGCGCGGTTCTTGTAATAGTCCTCGAGCAGCTTGTTAATGCGCGCTTTTTCTTTCTTGCTCAAGCGCTGGTATGCCTGGTGCAGCATTTCGTGCGCAGCGGTGACTTGCTTGATGCCTTCCAGGCGCTCATCTGTCACGTCGTAGATAAAAATGCCCATGCGGTTACCGACAAAACACCCCAGTACGGCGACCTGTTCCGACGGGTCGGTGCAGTTTTCATTAAACTCGTGCCTGTCCTGCACGGCCGGCCGGTTGACGTAAAACAACCGCTGGGCGTACGGCGTCATCGTAGTATCTTCGACCAACGCCGCAACATGCGCCGGCGGCGTGTAGCCGCGCGTCGCCACCCAGTCCAGTATTTCGTTATGCCGGCTCCAAAAAACTACACCAGAAACCAGCAACAGGACTAAGAGAGCCTGCGGCCAAAACCTTCGGATAAACCTCATAAATTTTAGTGTACTAACAAAAGAGAACAACCGCTAGTGGGTTAGCGCACACTATTCGCTGATGACTGAGTAGGTCAGCTTGTCTTTCTTAGCGCCGACGGAGATGATGTCGCCCTTTTCGTAGGTTTCGTCAAGCAACGCCGTAGCAACGTGATCCTCCAGCGTGTCCTGGATGAGGCGGCGCAGCGGACGTACGCCGTTCTTCGGGTCGTAGCCGTTCTCCAGCAGGTACTGCTTGGCGGAAGGCGTCAGGCGGATGGCCATACCCTTCTTTTGCAGACGCTCGTTCAGTTCGTTGATCTGCAGGTCGATAATCTTGTAAATGTCCTTCTTGGTGAGCGCGCGGAAGACGATGACTTTGTCGATACGGTTCAGGAATTCGGGGCGGGTGCGCTTCTTGAGCTCGTCCAGCACCTTGTCGCGGTTGAGCCGGTGCAGCTCGTCCAGGTCGTCAATGTCGGTCTGGCGGCTGGCTGTGAAGCCCAGGGTTGCTTCTTTCTGCAACTTCTCGGCGCCGATGTTGCTGGTCATGATGACGATGGTGTTCGTAAAGTCGACTTTGCGACCCTTGGCGTCGGTCAGTACCCCGTCTTCGAGGATTTGCAGCAGCATGTTAAAGGTGTCGGGGTGTGCCTTCTCAATCTCGTCAAAGAGGACGAGACTGTACGGACGGCGGCGGATTTTGTCGGTCAGCTGGCCGCCGTCGTCATATCCGACGTATCCAGCCGGCGCACCAACCAGGCGGGCAACGTTGTGGTGCTCGCCGAATTCGCTCATGTCGATCTTGACCAGCGCGTCGTCGCTGCCAAAGAATTCACGGGCCAGTACGCGTGCCAGCTCGGTCTTACCTACACCAGTCGGACCAAGGAAAATGAACGAGCCGATCGGCCGCTTGCCGCTGCCAATGCCGGAACGGTTGCGGCGGATGGCCTTGGCAACAGCCTCTACAGCTTCGTCCTGGCCGATGACGTGCTTGCCAATATTCTTCTCAAGATTCAACAGATACTTGGCTTCGGAGCGGATGACCTTTTTAACTGGGATACCAGTCATGCGTGCCACAACTTCGGCCACGTCCTCACTGGTCATCTCAATGCGCTTGGTGTCTTTATCGACCGCCTGCAGCTTGTTCAGCTCTTCCTGGATTTGGGAGGCGCGGGTTTTCTCGCGCGCAGCACGCTCGTAATCCTCGTTATCGACAGCCTCGTCGATGCGGGCGTTGACGAGTTGCAGCTCTTTCTGCAGTTTGCGAACTTCGGGCGGCGTCTTGCCCTTGTCGAGACGCAGGTGCGCGGCCGTTTCATCGAGCAAGTCGATCGCCTTATCTGGCATGAAGCGGTCGTTGATGTACCGCTTGGCCAAATACACGATGTCTTCTAGTACCTCGTCACTGACAGTTACGCCGTGAAACGCTTCGTAATGCTTGCGCAGACCCTTCAGGATTGCCAGGGTCTCAGGATTGTTGGTCTCAGGCACCTGAATGGGCTGGAAGCGGCGCTCGAGTGCGGCGTCTTTCTCGATGTGCTTGGTGTACTCGGCGGTGGTGGTGGCGCCGATCAGCTGCATCTTTCCGCGGGCCAACGCAGGCTTGAGGATATTGCCAGCGTCCATAGCGCCTTCGGCGGCGCCCGCGCCGACGATCAGGTGCAGCTCGTCGATGAAGACGATGGTCTTCTTGTCGTTCTCGAGCTCGGCCATGACTTTCTTTAGTCGCTCCTCGAACTCGCCACGGTACTTGGTGCCGGCGATCATGCTAGCGAGGTCAAGCATAATGATGCGCTTATCAAGCAGGCTGTCGGGCACGTCCTCGGCAACGATGCGCTGGGCGAGGCCCTCAACAATTGCTGTCTTACCAACGCCTGGCTCACCGATCAATACCGGGTTGTTCTTGGTGCGGCGGTTCAGAACGGTGATGACGCGGCGGATTTCGTTTTCGCGGCCGACGACAGGATCAAGCTTGCCCTGGCGCGCTTCGGCAGTCAGGTCGGTACCGAAGAAGTCGAGCGCTGTCTTGCGGCCCTTGTTGCGGCCGGGTGCACGCCGGCGGCTTTCGGTTTCGCCGCCGCTCCCGCTCTCCTCGAAGTGCTGACGGCTCAGGAACTGCTCCACTTCGTTTGCCAAAGCGTCAATGTTGACGTTCATGGCACGGAGCAGCATCGTGGCGCGCGCGTTCTTCTGGCTCAGCAGTGCATCAAGGATATGCTCGGTGCCGCAGAATTCCTGGCCGTATTCCTGGGCGGTGTCGTAGGCCATCTTAAGCGTTAGTTTGGCAGTTTCGCTCAGACCCTTGGCGCCGGCGTTCACTACCATTGTCTTAGGGGTCAAATTTAGTGCGATCCGCGCACGGTCGAGCGTAACGCCCGCGCCTTCCAGAATCTTTGCGCCCATGCAGCCATCCTGCGCCAAAATGCCGAGCAGCAGGTGCTCTGTGCCAACGTACGCGCTGCCAAAGCTGCGGGCAATAGCGTCAGCGTGCCGCAAACTCTCCAACGCGTTGTTGGTGAGGTGATTCAAAAATTCTTGGAACTCTGCGGAATCTGGAGTCATACGTACATGATACTAGCCTTAGCACTCACAAGTCAAGAGTGCTAACCGCCAATTATTTCTCTGATGTACGCTGATTTTCATTCTGTTTTCGGTGCTTCTCCTCCAGCATTTGTTTGCCGATTGCACCAAGAGCATCCATTTCGATCTTGCGGCCGACATCACTATCCAGCTTGGTTCGCAAATACTGGCGACTGATTGCTGCAATAATGCCTGTTATCGCGGCGCCAAAAAATACAATTATTGTAAACCAGCTCACCCGGCCACTGATCGCCTCACCCCGAAGCTGACCAAATCCCCAGAACACCAGTCCAAGCATCACGCCCAACACAACCGTGGCTATAAAATACCGCTTACGATAATCCATGCGGGTATTGTACAACTTGGCACGTCAATTGTCGCTCTTCTTTGAAAAATGCGCGCCAACAAGAGAAATAATCATCGCCACGAAAGCAATGGCCGCCACCCTGCCTGCAATCAGCGTGATTGTATGCGTTGCCTCCAGACCGGAGCAGCTGTTGTTGGCTTTTCCCAAGCTGGTGCAGCCATACATGCCAAACAGGCGCCAGAGCATAATAGCCAATGATAAAACGAAGATAGCTGCAGCTATAGCAGCTATCTTCTTACATACATGGCGACTTGGGAGTTTCATCTCCTGCTGTCCTTGGGGCTACTCGCCATGCTCTTCGATGGCTTCAAGCAGGCTGCTTTCCAGCTCGCTCTTCTTCTTGAGCTTGGGCTTTGGCGCAGGCTCCTGCTGAGCGGCTTGCTCGGGCTTCTCGGCCTCGATGTCCAGTTCGTAGCCGGTCAGCTTGCTGGCGAGGCGGACGTTCTGGCCGCCGCGGCCGATGGCGATCGACAGCTGGTCTTCAGGCACGGTTACCTTGGCCTTCTTGTTGGCCTCGTCGACCTCAACCTTGGTTACCTTGGTCGGGCTGAGCGCCTGGGTGATGTATTCAACAATGTCGTCGCTGTAGACGATGATGTCGATCTTCTCCTGCTCGCCGATCTCGCTCATGACAGCGTTCACGCGGGTGCCGTGGCCGCCGACAAAGGTGCCGACCGGGTCAACGCCGGGCACGGTGCTGGCTACAGCCAGTTTGGTGCGGATACCGGCCTCGCGGGCCATGCCCTTGATTTCAACGGCGCCACTCTCCATTTCGGGCACTTCGGCGCGGAACAGCCATTCCACAAACTCCTTGCAGCCGCGAGACACAACCAGCTGCGGACCGCGCGGGCCGCGTTCAACGTCCTTAAGGTATACCTTAAGGCGCTGGCCGGGGTAGTACCGCTCACCCTGGATCTGCTCGCTGCGCGGCATAATGCCCTGTGCTTTACCGAGGTCAACGCGCACGATGTTACCCTCTACGCGGCTCACTAGCGCGTTAATAACAGTACCGATCTTGTCCTGGAACTCGTTCATGATAATTTCGCGCTCGGCTTCGCGCAGACGCTGCAAAATAACCTGCTTGGCAGTCTGGGCAGCCACGCGGCCGAAGTCGCTGACTTTCTCGTGCACTTCGATCTGGTCGCCGACTTTGGCGTCTTTCTTCATGACCTGAGCGTCGCTGAGGCTGATCTCGTACGCAGCGTTCTTGACCTCTTCGACAACCTCTTTCATGACGTAGGCGTCGACATCACCGGTGTTGAGGTTCATGGTGACGCGAACCTCTTGCTCGCGGTCGCCGTAGTCACGGCGGTATGCAGCAGCCAGAGCCTGCTCAACAATCTCTCTAACGGTGTCTTCGGGTAAGTTCTTCTCCTCGGCAATAGCTTTGATTGCAATTGCCAGCTGTTTAAAATCCATGTCCATATGTTTTGTCCTTTCTATATGGCCTGACACGAAAAAAGCCGACCTGCCGGCCGACCAATCATTGTTAGTGTAACAAACGGCCAAGCCCGCGTCAAGCAGACTGCTCGTTAGGCAGTTGTGGCGGCTGCGACCAGTTCATCCGGGTTCTCGGTGGAAGGCAGGTGCGCCGCAGCCCATGCAGCCGACACGATCCAGCGCCCATTTCTGTGGACTGCGACAGTGGTGTAACCATCAGAGCCATCAACAGAGAGTGCGCCAATACCATAGGTAAAGGGGTTCTTTACCCGATCCAGCACCCAGGACAGCCCCATGTCCTGCTCCAGCCCCGGCTCGCCCCACCTGACCAGCTCGTGGACAAGCTCCAGTTTTCGTATAGCCAGCCATTTCTGTGCTGGCGACAGCTCTTCAATCGCATTCGCAACCGACGCCGGATCGGCAGGGATGGAGGCAAAGACGGAGGCAAGCCACTCTTTGCTGTTTTTCTGCGCATGCCCGCCACGCGCGAAACTGGATGCGACAATACCTTCGTTCAAATAACCATATGCTGCCTCTACGGCGCGCAAGAAGTCCTCGGAAAGCTCCTTCAGGCCGCTCCCCGCAAACATTACTATCTGGTTCACCGCTTGCGCATTGTCGCCGCTATAGCTGTACGGGATGCCCAACTTGCGGGCCGCCAGGGCAAACATGTCAACCGGCTCGTCACTGAACAAGCTATGAATGTTAACAATCCGGGGCTCGCCAGCCTCATTTACATCTGCAATGAGGTCGTCAAGACCGTTCGGGCGGCCGAAAGCGTCGATCACATATTGAATAATCTGCGCTTGCGGGCTGCTGGGACTGTAATTGTCATACAGGTCAGTCAATACCTCGGTGGCGCGGGCCTGCATAGACACACGAGTAGCTTCGGCAACTACACGAAGCTCATCCAGTGTTGCCTGCTCGTACTCTTGCAGGAAGGCGGCAATCTCCGGGTTAGATGCTGCCGCTTTGCGCAGATCATCATGAAGCGCGTGACCAAATTCGTGGCGAAGCGTGGCGGCTAGGGCCGAGTACGTCGGATACGACCCGTCTTCTCCGATCTGCAGACATACTTGTACCATGTCTTGCTTGCCCGATTTCCGCGCCGGCGTGTAATAGGCAGCGGCGTTCCGCGAGTGCGTGAGCATAAAGATTACGCCGCCTTCGGCATGGTGCGCCAATCGTTGCACCACCGGGTCGCCCATAGCCCACGCGATGCCGCGCTGAAAACGCTCTGGCATACCCCCAGTGTAAAACTGCATTTCCCCGTTGGCCATGCCGACATAGCCAACAATCCGGCCGCCGCAGCCACCACCCGGCTGCCATGGCAGGTCGAATCGTGAGGTACCGGTTTCACTGCCATCGGCGGCATAGGGGGCTAACAGCAGACAACCGGACTTATCCATGGTCACGCCAGCACGACCTAACGCACTTACGCAGGTCGGATCACTGTCGGTAACGGGTGTTTTCTTGGGAGGATTCTGCGGACGCACGTCAATCACAGGTGCGGGCGTACGCGTAGTACTGGGGCTGTCGGCTGGCACTGGATGGTCAATATAATATTTGTCATAGGCCGGCTTCTTCTGAGTAAATCCCTCCATCGCGATAGCAGCGGCAGTAGTTAACACCACGCCCGCACTGACAATACTGACAATAGTGCTGGTTACCTGTCCGCGCGACTCCTCTGATTCAGTCGGCTTTGACTATTGCTCATGGCCGTTCATCTTTTAATTGTAACATAAAATATAATAAAAAGCAATAGCATCATGCAAAAACTGCACCGTCCTCCTTTGGCCATCAAGATGATCCGTAGTCATGGTAGAATACTCTGTATATGAGCAAAAAAGTCCGGAGGCTGTTTGAGGGGTTTCAGCCAAAACATTACGCCCTCACTATTGATCCTGATCGCGACACGTTACGTGTAACTGGCCATGTGACGGTGGCCGGTCAGAAGGTTGGACGGCCAAGCCAGCGCATCACTTTCCACCAACATGGACTGAAAATCACGTCCGCCAAGATTACTAAAATTGACAAAAAGGGTGAGCGCGAGATTCCGGTTGCGCGCATCAACCACCACAGAAGTCTGGATGAAGTGCGCCTGCACGCCGACGAACTGCTCTACCCCGGCGAGTACGTCGTGTACATGGAGTTTACGGGCAAAGTTAGCTCGGGCATGACCGGTATATATTACTCCGACTACAAGGTGGACGACGAGCCCAAACGGATGGTCTCTACGCAGTTTGAAAGCCACCACGCCCGCGAGGCTTTCCCATGCATAGACGAGCCGGAGGCGAAAGCAACGTTTGATCTCACCCTCATTTCGCCAGCTGGCGAAATTGCCATTAGCAACATGCCGATCAAAAGCCAGACTAATGAGGATGGCAAGACGATAACCACGTTTGAGACAACACCGCGTATGTCCACATACCTGCTGGCATTTGCCTACGGCGACCTGCAAAAAGTTTCTGCCAAGACCAAAAACGGCGTCGAGGTGGGCGTTTGGTCCACCAAAGCTCACAAGCCAGCGGCGCTGGAGTTCGGGCTGGATGTGGCCGTCAAGGCACTCGAGTTCTTTGAGGAGTACTACCACACGCCATTCCCGCTCCCCAAGCTTGACCACGTGGCTATCCCGGACTTTTCGGCGGGAGCCATGGAAAACTGGGGTCTCATCACTTACCGCGAGATAGCGTTGCTGGCCGACCCGGAAACAGTCTCACAAAGCAGTCGGGAGCAAATCGCCGAGACGATTTGCCATGAGCTTTCACACCAGTGGTTCGGCAACCTCGTCACCATGCAGTGGTGGGACAACCTCTGGCTGAACGAAAGCTTTGCCAACGTCATGGCTTTTGTGGCAGTCGACCACCTGTTCCCCGAATGGCAGGTCTGGCACAGCTACACTGCCGACGACGGCCTCTCCGCCTTACGGCGCGACGCAATCGCTGGCGTGCAAGCTGTGCAAACAGAGGTGAACCATCCGGACGAGATTAACTCCATCTTTGACCCGTCTATCGTGTATGCCAAGGGCGGACGGCTCATCAACGTCCTCTCCCGCTACCTCGGCGAGGAGGATTTCCGAAACGGCCTTAAGGAATACTTTGCCAAGCACGCGTATGGCAATACCACTGGCGATGACCTCTGGGAGGTGCTCGGCAAAGCCAGCGGCAAAGATGTTGCCGCGTTCATGAAGCCGTGGCTGGAACGCTCCGGTTATCCAGTTGTTACGGTCTCACAAGAAGGGCCTGAGGTTACTATCAGTCAAAAACACTTCCTGCTCGATCCGGCAAAAGCCGACGAAAGCCGCATTTGGCCAGTGCCACTCCTCAGTGACGGCAAAGACGTGCCGGAACTACTAACGACTAAGACAACCGATGTGAAGCTGTCGTCCGACGATTACATCCACCTCAACCGCCATGCACCCGGCCACTACATCGTGCATTACACCAACCCGGAGCACGCAAAGGCCATTGGCGAGCGCGCCCGCGACGGCAAGCTGGATGATTCGGAACGGCTCTTCCTCTTGCACGACAGCTCCATGCTGGCCCGTGCCGGCATCAACTCACTTGCCGACACACTCAACCTCCTGCAGTACTACGAGGACGAAACGAGCGAGCCGGTATGGGACATAATGGCACTGGTGATCGGCGATGCCCGGCGCTTTATCGACAGCGATGAATCGCTTGAGCCGCGCATTAAAGAGTTTATCCGCAAGCTCATCCAAAAGCAGTACGAACGACTCGGTTGGGGCCCAAAAGAGGGCGAATCTAGCCACGACACGAAACTGCGCGCCACTATCATCGGCCTCGGCGTCTACGCCGAACACCCGGAGATCCTCTCGCGTGCGCTCGAGCTGTTCGCAGAATACAAGAACGACAGTTCAGTCGTACACCCAGAGCTGCGTAGCATTGCCTTCAGCGCGGCGGTACGCAACCAAACCGAAGGTGCGTTCCAGTACCTCCTCAATCTTGAAGAATCCACCCAAAACGTCGACCTCAAAGAAGACGTCATTGGTGGCCTCTCCAGCACGCGTAAGGAGGATGAAGCCAAGATGCTCCTTGGCAGGCTAACCGACAGTAGCAAAGTTCGGCACCACGACGTTATCCGCTGGGTTGCCGGCATGCTCCGCAACCGCCACGTCCGCCTGCTCGCCTGGAAGTGGGTCCAAGACAACTGGGATTGGATTAAGAAAACATTCGAGGGCGACCACCACTACGACTACTACCCGCGCTACATCGCGAGCGCCTTCAATACCGAGAAGCTGGCCAACGAGTACAAAGCCTTCTTTGAGCCTAAGCTCTCCGAACTCGCACTCAAGCAGAACATCCTGCTTGGCATAGAAGAACTCAACACCCGGATCGCCTGGATCAAGCGCGATTTGCCTGCCGTACAGAATTTCTTCCAGAAAAAATAAATAGGTTTTTCGGTCAGTAGCTTCAGCTTCGCTGCTGTCACGAGCCACTTTCGTTTGAGCAAAAAGGGTGCCACTGGCACTCTTTTTGTGAGTTCCGTTAGCCGGGCTTCTTTCTACAGCAGATGCATCAAGTCGAAAACGTAGCCCGGTGGGTCTTGGTTCTTTTGGCCAGTCAAAAGAACTCGTGGCAGCAGCGAAGCTGCTGACCGAAAAAAACAATAAACTTTACCCAATTTTGGTCCGATCGGACCATTTTTGTGTATTTTTTGTCTTTGTGTTTAGTTTTGATCTTGATTGCGAGGAATATGGATTACGGATTGATCCTGGTATGGCGGGGTTGTGAGGGCGGATTGCAGGATGACAGGGTTAAAGGTCGTCAACAAAAGCGGTTACTTCAAAATTCGGTCCCGAGACCTCTATGGCTGCGAGGCGGCACTCGCCTGTCCAGTTGAAGAAGTGCGTCCAGGCTTCGGCAGCGAAGCGCATTTGCTCCTGCTTTTTTGGCGTAATGTATTCCAGACCACTGCCGTGCCGGTTGGATTTGCGGTATTTTACTTCGCAAAAATAGACGACGCCGCCCTTTTGGGCTATAATGTCGATCTCGCAAAAGCGCGTGCGCCAGTTTTGCAGTACAACTGCGTACCCTTTTGACTTGAGATATTCGGCCGCGGCCGCCTCGGCTTGCCTGCCAGTACTAAATGTTGTCACTTCTGTCCCCATCCGTCATTCCCGCCCCCGATCGGAGCCGAGGGCAGGCTCCAGCGGGAATCCAGTCAAATAAAAATCCTCGTCTGAAATTACTCACCGTAAGCACCACAGGCTATCATACCCCAAACGCTTGGATCGGTTTAAAACAGCGGCGATGCAATTCTGTCAGGCCGTTTGTCTGGAGCGCCAGTTGGTGCTCAGCCGTGCCGTAACCGACGTGTTTTTCAAACCCGTAGCCCGGGAACCTCAGCGCCGCCTCAGCCATATACCGGTCGCGCGCCACTTTGGCAATGATGCTCGCTGCGCTGACCGCGGGCACGCTGTTATCGGCGTCTATAAGTGCGACACACTTTGGATTATCAGGGAAAAAGTTATAATTACCATCAATAATAATCTGTTCGTATTCCAGATTGATGCACGCTAGTGCGCGCTCCATTGCCAGCCGCACCGCTTCGGTAAGTCCAATCCGGTCAATTTCCTCGGCCGATACCCATCCCAGGCCGTACGCCAGCGCTGACACACGTATCTCGGCGTCCAGCTTTTCGCGCTGCTTTTTAGTGAGCAGTTTGGAGTCCTTCAAGCCCTCAATCGGCTCGCCCAAGATAACCGCACCAGCCACCACTGGCCCGGCCCAGCACCCTCTGCCAACTTCATCAACCCCCACGATCATACATGCATTGTATCATCCATTCGTCATTGTTGTATTTATTACTTTGAAACGTCCGTCGACTATCCTCTATTGTTCGGGCATGAAGATTTCTCATTTATTACTTTGGACACAGGAAAACAAATTATCCGAAGAATTTTATAAGAAACTCGGTTTTGAAGTGCTACACTCCGACGATGAGCGTTCTGTAGTTACTCTCAACGGATTTCAGATCGAGCTCGTCAACATCCGTGACGAGGCGCCGTTTGAACGTGACGCCATGGCAGCCGAAAAAGGCCGCGGCATGTACATATACGTACTGGTGGACGATATAGACAACACCTACAGCAGATTACAAAAAAAATGGCATCACGCCATACACCGAGCCCAAAAACTGGGAATGGGGCAATCGCGAATTCATCGTTAAGGATCCCGATGGGTATAAACTTTGCTTCTGGCAAAAGGGCAAACGATGAACAGTACTAACGCTCCCGATGCATTAGATTTGCCCGCAATGCGGGCGTTTGTGCTGCAGGCACAAATTGCGTACGCAAAAGGAAAGATAACACTGGCTAGAGCGCCTGATGGGCGCAAATCGCTCACCATCGAGAATGATACCTACCTACTAACCGACGAGTTTGACGGCGGTAATCCGTTCTGCGGTATCGAGCGCCTGATTCGAAAATCAGATAACCATGTTATTTGGAACGGCTACTACCACGGCTGGCTGACACAAAACGCGAAAGATGCTAGCTATACCGTGGCGGACGTCTTTAATTTCCTGCGAAGAGCACTACAGGAATTTGATGAAGGCACAATCTTTCGCGGTCCTGCCTCGTTTAAGGATGGCGCATTAACGTACACAAATACTCTGGAGTTTGGCACATTCGATTGCTTTTATGGGCACGAGACTATTCAGGATGGCAAGGGGCGATTGTTGTATTACGGTCGCTACGGCGGCGGACTGGTAGATTTAGCAGAGGACGCTGGCGAGGCATAAAAATAACTCCTCTCACTTGAGAGGAGTTATTTTTTCTTAGAGAATCTACTTCTCTTCGTGCTTGGCTACGGCTTCCTGGAACTTGGCTTCGCGCTCGGCTTCTTCGGCAGCCTTCTTGGCGGCTTCGGCCTCAGCCTCGGCAGCCTTTTCGGCCGCGATCTTTGCGGCCTCTTCCTCGGCCTTCTTGTCAACCACGGTGTTGACAGCCTGGCGGTCGAACTCAACGCTGGTCAGGCGGGCGCTCTTACCGGTGCGCTCGCGCATGTAGCTCAGGTAGTTGCGGCGGACTTTGCTGCGCTTAACAACCTCAACCTTCAGTACCAGCGGGCTGTGGAGCAGGAAGCTCTTCTCGACACCCACACCGCTTGCGATGCGGCGGACAGTGATGCGGTTGGTCAGGCTGCCCTTGCGGTCGGTGCGGATAACCAAACCCTGGAACACCTGGACACGCTCCTTGTTACCTTCGCGGATCTTCTGGTGCACCTTTACGGTGTCGCCGCTTTTAACGTCAACAACACCGCCTTTCTTAAACTTCTCTTCGACTTTTTGAATAACAGATTGCATAGTTAATAAACCTCTGTACTTGTTCGCTTTTACGAAAGTATAGCATATCTGTTACCATAAGAAAAGTACCAAGTGGAGGAAAATATGGACTACGGCAAGGCCGCTTTGGAGCAGCACAAAAAGCTGCGGGGGAAAATAAGGGTTGAACTAAAAGACGGACTGGACAACCGCGACAAATTGAGCACATACTACACGCCTGGCGTGGGGGCGGTGAGCAGTTATATCGCCGAACATCCCGAAGAGGCGCGCGACTACACATGGCTTAATAACAGCGTGGCGGTGGTGAGCGACGGCTCGGCTGTGCTGGGGCTTGGCGACATCGGCCCGAAGGCGGCGCTGCCAGTGATGGAAGGCAAATGCATGCTCTTTAAGCACTTTGCCGGCATTGACGCCGTACCGATCGTCTTGGATGTACACACTGCTGATGAGATCGTTGCGGCAGTCAAAGCCATTGCGCCAAGCTTTGGCGGCATTAATCTGGAAGATATTGCCGCGCCTGTCTGTTTTGAGGTTGAGGAACGACTGAAGGCCGAGCTGGGCATCCCCGTCATGCACGACGACCAGCACGGCACTGCCGTAGTAACACTCGCCGGTCTCATTAACGCCATGAAAATCACCGGTCGTAAGCTCGAAGACGCCAAGATTGTCATTGCTGGCGCGGGCGCCGCTGGAACCGCCATTGTTAAGCTGTTACACCGCTACGCCAGGCCACGAATGTTCGCAGTGGACAGCAAGGGCGTAGTCAGCGCCAACCGCACCGACTTGAACGACGAAAAGAAAAAACTACTGGAATACACCAACTTCTCCGGCGTCGACGGCTCGCTGGAGGACATCATTGCGGGTGCCGATATCTTCATCGGTGTTTCCAAGCCCGGCCTGCTCACCGCTGACATGGTCCGGAGCATGGACAAGGACCCGATCATCTTTGCCCTGTCTAACCCTATACCCGAAATCATGCCCGATGTTGCCAAGGAAGCCGGCGCCGCTATCGTAGCTACTGGCCGCAGCGACTTCCCGAACCAGATCAACAACGCCCTAGCCTTCCCCGGCATCTTCCGCGGTGCGCTCGACAACCGCGTCGCCAAGATCACTGACGATCACAAGATCGCGGCGGCCAAAGCTATCGCGAGCCTGGTAGAAAGCCCTACACCCGACAACATCGTCCCTAGCGTCCTCGATCCGCGTCTTGCCGAAACAATCGCCGCCAAGATTGTTTAATCCTGCTTGCCTGTTCGCATAATACCACGCTTCAAGCGCCTACGCTCACCCGGAGTCATACCGCCCCAGATGCCAGACCTCTCACTACGGTCTAACGCATACTCGAGACATTCTGACTTTACTTCACAACGCCCACAAATCCGTTTTGCCTCCAAAGCGCTTCCGCCTTTTTCGGGAAAGAATGCCTCCGGGTCTGTTTGGGCACATAACGCCCTTCCGACCCAGGCAGGTATAAGGTCACGCAACCCTGCCATAAAATTTGCGATAGCGACGGCGGTTCTCCCCGCGTTAGCGATCCTGTCAGGATCATCGAAATTATAAAAAGTCGACGATTGGTCGCCGGCAGAACGTAGACTGACTTCTGGTCGTTGCGAAACGTGGGCTTGGCCAGTCCGGCCAGTTTCCCCTGGCGGTGTTTGAAAAAACTCGGACCCCTGGATTGGTAATTCGGCCCGAGTTCCTTTTGCCATCAGGACTTAATTAAAACAATTCCGATAGAGACAAGTCAATACTAACAGTGAACTGTGGATAATCACCAACTCGAAAGACCAGAACCGTCGGCGTCAATCACCGCCAGTACCCCCAGCTCTCGCAGGCCATCCCCATCTGGCGGACATTGCTGCACGGCCCCAACCCCATATGCAGCCACACGCTCCTCTTCTGTGCGTGTGCCGCCAATGAATGCAATATCGCCAACCTGCCTAATAATGAATCACGCAACTAACTTAGGCCCACCCAGCAGTATCAAAAATAACTTCCTCCGTACGTTAGTAATCCATTACTATTGCAACTTATGCTTTAGCATAAGGCCTGGCTGCTAAATTTTTAACACCCTGAACTGATTTGGCACAACGGAGCAAGCTCGGCAATGACCTCAGCCTACGACTCGGTAGACTTCTTCGATAGAGGTGATGCCGGCACAGGCTTTGAGCACGCCGTCCTGCAACATGGTCAGCATGCCGTCCTCGATCGCTTTTTTCTCAAGCATCTCGGTAGTAATTTGCGCCGGCGGCAGCTTAAGAAGCTGCTGAATGCCTGGTGTCATTTGCAGCTGTTCGCGGATCGGGATTTGGCCAGTGTAGCCAAAAGGATTCTCCGGCGTCGGCTGCGGTCGGTACAGCGTGAGGTTGGCAATGTCCGGGCGCTCCACACCGGGCGGCAGACTGTCGATCACTTCCTTCAGCCGCAATTTAACCCCTTCATCTGGCTGATACGGCTGTTTGGTTTTGTCGTCCAGCACGCGTACCAAACGCTGGGCCATGATCAAATGTATGGCCGAAGCGAACAAGGGGTTGACGCCGACAAAGTCGATCATGCGCGTGAGCGCGGCCGCAGCCGAAGAGGCGTGGAAGGTGCTCAAAACGAGGTGGCCGGTCAGCGCGGCCTGTAGCGCGGTTTTAGCCGTATCCTGATCGCGGATCTCGCCGACCATTACCACATCCGGATCGAGCCGCAGCACGGCGCGCAAGTGGTCGGCAAACCCTTGGGCGTTCTTGTCACCCTCCACCGGGATCTGCACCACGCCTTTCAGGAAATATTCGATCGGGTCTTCCAGCGTAATAATCTTGCGCTCGTCAGTGTTAAGTGTGTTGATCAGCGAGTAGATCGTGGTCGTCTTGCCCGAACCGGTCGGACCGACGATCAGCACCATGCCGGTCGGGTGGTTGATGATGTCGTTGACAACGTCGCGTTCGCGTTTACTCAGCGACAACTTGTCCAGATCAAGCATCTCCAGCTTCAGCGTAAAGAGACGCATCACAACGTCCTGACCGTACGCCGTCGGCACCATTTCGACGCGCAAGTTGACGGTGACTTCTTCGCCCGTGGCCAGCGTGTAGCGCCTGTTGATGTGGCCGGTTTGCGGATTCGGTTCGCTGGTTGAGAGATTGGCGGCGCTGGCGATTACCGACAGCACATGCCGGTATTTCTCGCTATCCAACCAGGCGATGACGTGCAGCACGCCGTCCACACGGAAGCGGATGCGGACTCGTTCTTCCTGGTTCTCAAGGTGGATGTCCGACGCTTTCAGGCGGTACGCCTGCTGCACAAGATACGCCAGCACGTCATCGGGTCGTACCTGGGCGATGGTGTCCGAGATAGTCTGGAGCAACGCTTCATCGCCCGACGAACTCAGGGAGATATCCTGATACTCAACCCGCTTGGGCGGGTCGTACAGGCGCATGTACTCCTTGTAGCCGGTGTCGGAGATGATGACGAACTGAACCCTGGCGTCGTGGAAACGGCTTTCCAGCTCACCGAGTATCGGCTGCGGCGTCGTCGTGGTAATACCAAAGACGATCAGGCTCTTTTCGACGCGGAGCGGCACCACGCGGTTCTGGTACATTTCTTTGAGCGACAGCAGATCACGGAACAGCGGCTTTTCCGGCATCGCCGAAGTGTCGACGTAGGAAAAGCCGAGCAGCTGGGCCCGCCGCCGTGTGGCAAACTCCTCATTTCTCCGCGCATCCATGGGTCAAATTATAGCATGAGCGGAATGGCTTATGCTGCCGGATTTTTATTTCAGCGCCTGATAAATAGTGGCCGCGAAGTCGGCGATGGGGGTCGGGCTGCCGTTGCCGTAGCTAAGAATGGCGACAACGTACTCGCGGCCGTTCGGCAGCGTCATGATGCCGACGTCGTGGTAGTTGTACTCTTGATTCCAGCCGACTTTCGTGTCCCAGGTTGCTTCAGGTGCGCCTTGCGGCAGGCCGCGGCGGTACTTCTCGGGCTGCACACGCATGGCGTCGCGCAGGAATACGGTATTTTCGGCGTTCAGATCGCGCCCCTCAACGATGTATTGCAAAATCAGCGCTGAGTCGCGCGCCGTGGTGGTGATACCGGCAAAAATGGTGTTTTCAATCCCCATTTGACTCACGCGCTCGCGCAAGGTCTCCTGCCCCATATCGGCCATCATGGCCTCGCCACACGGGCTATGAGATTCGCGGATCATCAAGTCCACGCATTCCTTGCGCGTATAGCCACCCCACAACTCCTCGTCCGGATTTTGCGTGCCGTTCTGAAAATCTACCAGTGCGAGATACGCCACGAATAGTTTGTACAAGCTAGCGGCAAAATACTTCTCGTCCGGCTTGTTCGAGGCGATGATCTGCTTGTTTGCCGGGTCGTACACGACAATACTGTACTCGGCAGATTGCTTTGCCAACCACTCGTCAACAACCGGCTGCAAATTAACGAGCGGCGGCATTTCCGGTTTTTCTTCGGCTTGCGCGGGTTGCTCAACCTGTTGCAGCTGTCCACCAGCCTGTTTGCCATCCTTAAAAATCATGGGGCGAACAACAAAAAACACCGCGGCAATCAGCACAATTACCACCGCAAAAACAATAAATACAAGCGGCTTCTTCCGCCGCTCTCGCACCGGGCGCACATATCGCTGCACAACTGGCATGTAAAAATTATACCAGTCCGCACCGCCAGTCGGCCGAGCATGTGATACGATAAGCATATGCGGAATATCGTACTGATTGCTCACAATCTGCGGAGCACCCATAACGTCGGCTCACTCCTGCGCACTGCCGAAGGCCTGGGCGTAAGCAAAGTAATTTTGAGCGGCTACACACCGCATCCGGCACACGCTCATGACCGCCGGCTGCCGCACGAGGTGGAAAAGATTACTAAAAGCATCAACAAAACAGCTCTTGGCGCCGAAAACATGGTGAAGTGGGAATACCACCCAGAACTGCCACCGGTGCTGGACAAGCTCAGAAAAAGCGGCTACACCATCGCTGCCTTGGAACAAACCGATGACGCGCGCCTGCTACACAAATACCATCCACCGGAGCAGATTGCCATCGTCGTCGGCCGAGAAGTCGAAGGTATTGAGCCAGAAATACTCGACGCCTGTGATCTAGTGCTCGAAATCCCAATGTTTGGGCGCAAGGAGTCCTTCAACGTTGTCCAGGCTGCCGCCATGGCGCTCTTCCACTGCCGGTTCGCCAACTAGAGATCTTCACTAAACGAAATGCCGCTTTTCAGGATAAAATCTGCCTGGTCGGGCAGGGTGTTTTCCGGCATTTCCTTAAATACAGCTACTTTTTTGCCCTGCCACTCGCTGCCGCGCAATTCGCCGCTCCGGGCGCGCGCTTCCAGTACAATCGCTACCGGCCAGCCGAAGTAGCCGTCTTTGTGTTGTTTCGGATATTCCATATATCCCAGACAGCCGATGATGTCTATTTCGAGGCCAACCTCATCCCTTGCCAGCCGCCGCGCAGCGTCTTCGACCAGCTCGCCAAACAAAATCGTGCCGCCTGGCAAGTGCCACGTGCCAGCTGATGGCGGATGCGTACGCTTGACCATCACCACACCCCCATCCATGCGAATTACCATATCAACGCTAGCCTTCGGCACCCGCGAATAAATCCGTTTGAAATCATCAAACGGCAACCACATTTTGTGTCTTTTTGTTTCCATGAACCCTCCTTGCTCGCCGTCTACTATATCAGCCCGGCCGAAAAAACACAAACAGTATGCTATGATAAAAACAACATGGTCCTTGTCGCGAACAAAAAGAAATCGGTTCCAGTACACGAAAAAAAGCGCCACGGGCGGCACCACAAGCGCACACCCGACTACCACAAGGCGTATTGGCCGTACCTGCCGATGGCGCTGATTGTCTTCCTTGGCATTCTCGCGAATACTTTCTGGGGCACGATCCAGCACAGCATACTCGGCTACGCGACAGACATGAGCATCAGCGGCCTTTTGCAGGAGACTAATAAACACCGCGCCGACAACGGGCTGCCGGGCCTGACGCTCAACGACCAGCTCACCCAGGCCGCGCAAGCCAAGGCCGAAGACATGGCAGCGCGCGACTACTGGTCGCACAACACGCCCGAGGGCAATCCGCCGTGGATCTTCATCACCAATGCAGGTTACCACTACCAGACTGCCGGCGAAAACCTGGCGTATGGCTTCCTGAACAGTACTGCAACTGTTGAGGGCTGGATGGGCAGCGAAGGGCACCGAGCCAACATTCTGAATGCCACCTATAAAGAAGTCGGTTTTGGCATTGCTAACTCGCCAAATTACCAGGGCACCGGGCCAGAAACGATCGTCGTGGCCATGTACGGCTGCCGCACTGCCTGCACCGTTACTGCTGTTGTACAGAAATCCAAGACCCCGGCTGAACCTGCACCCCAGCCCGAGCAAAAACCAGCCGCACAGCAGGCGTCAGCGGCCGAACCGGAGCCCGAACCTGCGCCCGAGGAAGAGATGACTGTCACGCCGGTTGTTGCTGCTGACGAAAAGAAAGATGACAAAGACAGTGACGCCGCGCCGGCCGCCATCACCACCAAGAAAATCGCTCGCATTCAGCTGCTTTCCGGCGCCACTGCCGCCTGGAGCGCCTTTGCTGTCAGCGCGATCGCAAGTGTCGCCATTGCTGTCTTCTTCCTCCGCCACGGCCTGATGCTCCGCCGCGCGCTCGTCAAAGGCGAGGCGTTTATTCACAAACACCCGGTGCTTGACATCACCATCGTGGCCGTTGCCACCATCGGTATCATCCTCACCCAGACCGCCGGCATCATCCGCTAATTGCCGAAAGGTCAGTACAATATTCTATTGCATTATACAAGGATATATTGCATAATTAGCAGAATATGTATAGTTCTGGTTTTGAGCATCCAAGTTTTATGATTTCTCCCGATGCCGTCACATTCGGGGCGAAAGAAATGGGAGCGGTGACAAATGACTTGCACGCACATCTGAAGACCATTTTTGACTTTGCCGGCAACCATAGGCAAACGACCGCCAATATGTGCGAGGATGTCCCCGCGTTCCACCAAACCTACATCGAAGGCATCGACGGCACCCGCCTGACAATCCGGCCAGAAACTGTGCACAGCGCCCAACCTGCGCCCGGCCGAACCTATCCTGTCAGATTTCACATCGACACCCAGCTCAACCCCTCTAATCCTCAAGAGATCTCCAGGATTACCATACATGGCGCGAACGATGATGAACCCAACGTCGTATCGGGGGTACGCTTTCTCCACGGCGCCGATGGCCACGCGCCCGAAACCGTTGAACTGAACAGTGCAGAGCTTTTTGGCGCCCTCGCACAGATAAAAGGCGTTCTTGAGACGTGGCACTTCCCAGCAATGTACGACCAAATACGCCAAGTGCCGGGCGCGCAAGAGATTGTCGAAGGTGTCGAAGCCGAAGAAGCACAGCATATCGTTAAAGCGTTGCTTGCCGCAGAAAAAATCCCGACTGCCGACATCACGTCCGATACACGCATTGTGTTCGACGTACTGAACCCCATCGAAGATGCATTTGAGTCTCCTTACACAATAAAATGCGTAGTCGTCAGCCGCTTGGACGACGCCAACCGGGACGGCGAGGGCCTAATATCAGAGGTATATCTTGACTATCTGGATATGGAAAGTGGTTCAAGCCTCTCGCTTATGGCGCGGATAATTGATGACGGGCCGCACAGCAAAAAAATGCTCCAATTTTGGTTCTTCGACCTAGTCAACCAGATGCCCGAAGGTGTTCCTATAGAGCCTATCGCTTTGGATCCGGATGCACGTCTGGGATTCCTGGCCGCCATGCGCAAACAGCTCACGTACGGCACCATTATCCGCGACGACGTTGACGGCGCTATTGAAGCTTAATATTCTGCGGACCGGCTAACTGCTGGAGTTTTTCGAGCGCGCCGTTTTCGGCGCGGATTTTGGTGGGGAGTTTAATGATTTGTTTTTTGTCGGGCGGACCGAGGACGAGTACGACGTCGGTGTTGCCCGGGTTTTCGTCGATGGTTTGTTTGAGCGAAAGGAGTAGCTGCTGGTCGCCGCCGTCTTTGAGGCGGATATAGAGGCGCGGGTTAGCTGGCACAGGTGCAGTGGCCGCCTGCGGCTTAGCTGCAAGCGCAGCTGCGACTGGCGATTTCCTGCCGCCTGCGCCGGGCAATTTAAGCTTCTTGCCCGTAGCCTGGTACGCTTGCGCCTGCTCGGCGGTGATCTCGCGGGCGTCGTCGACGATGACTTTTATTTCTTCGCCAATGTTTCCGTCGCGGTCTTTGGCGCTCAGCTTGCCGCGCACCAGTACAACGCGGTCAAGCTGCCAGAGGCCGGTAGTTTGCTGGTAGGCGTTCGGAAAGAGGATAAGCTCGATTTCCCCGTACTTGTCTTCGATCTTAATGAACGCCATTTTTTGGCCGTTCTTGGTAGTGATTTCGCGCATGTCGATGATGGCGCCGCCGACAACTACGTTTTTGCCGTCGTGCTCGGGCTTGAGCTCGCTGATCGGCATGGTCTGCTCATCAAGATACGTTTCGTACATCGACAGCGGATGCTGGCTGAGGTATAGGCCGAGGAGTTCGCGCTCCCAAAGCAGCTGTTCGCGCGGATTATAGATGGTAGTTGGCTTTTCGAGCGTGAGCTTGGGCTTCGAGATCTCGGCATGTTCCTCGCTCATACCAAAGAGGTCGACCTGGCCGCTTAGGGCGTCTTTTTGCAGGCGGTTGGCGTAAGCCATCATCACGTCCAGGTTATGGAGTAGCGTGGAGCGGTCGCCAAAGCGGTCGAGTGCACCAGCTTTAATGAGGCTTTCCATAGCCTTGCGGTTGACGACGCGGACCGAGACGTTGGCGAGGAAGTCCTCGAGCGAGTCAAACTGATGGTCGGCGCCGCGGGCGCGCAAAATCTCTTCCACCGCGCCGGTACCGACGTTCTTGATAGCGTCCATGCCAAAGCGGATGTCGGCCTTGCGGTTATCGCCGTCCGGCACAACTGCGAACTCGTGGTACGATTCGTTGACGTCCGGCGGCAGCACCTTAATGCCCATGTGCTGGCATTCGCTGATTTCGATGGCCAGACGGTCGGTGTCATCGGCGTCGCTGGTCATCAGCGCGGCCATGAAGGCCGACGGATAGTGCGCCTTGAGGTACGCCGTCCAGTACGCGATCAGGCCGTAACATGCGGCGTGCGACTTGTTGAAACAGTAGGCCGCGAAGTCCTCAAGCTGCTTCCAGAACTTCTCCATTTCAGCCCGCGGGATGCCGGAGACGCGCTCGCCGCCCTCGATCATCTTATCCTTCATCTTGGCCATCAGGTCGGCTTTCTTCTTACCGATGGCCTTACGCAGGGTGTCCGCCTCACCGCCCGTGAAGCCGCAGACTTCCTTACTGATCTGCATCACCTGTTCCTGGTAAACCAGCACGCCATAGGTGTTCTTGAGCGCGTTTTCCATGGTCGGGTGCGGATAGGTAATAGGCTTGAGCCCGTGCTTGCGGGCGATGAAGTCATCGATGAACTGCATCGGGCCTGGACGATACAGCGCCACCATAGCGATGATGTCCTCGAACACCGTGGGCTTGAGCTCCTTAAGGTAGCGCTTCATGCCCGCAGATTCAAGCTGGAACACGCCGGTGGTGTCGCCGCGCTGGAAGAGCTTGAAGGTCTCTTCGTCGTCCAGCGGAATCTGGTTGATATCGATCTCCTTGCCGTATACGCGCTTGATGATACGCAGGGCGTTCTTGATGATGGTCAGGTTCGACAAACCCAAAAAGTCCATCTTTAAGAGGCCCAACTCGTCCACCGGCCCCATCGGGTACTGGGTCGTCACCACGCCCTTCTGTGCCATTTCGAGCGGCACAAATTTGACGATTTCGTCCGGCGCAATCACCACACCGGCAGCGTGCACGCCGTGGCTTCTGATGGTGCCCTCAAGCTGCATGGCGAGGTCAAAGACGCGCTTGGCTTCGGCGTTTGTTTCGTACTCGCGCTTGAGGTCCAGGTCTTCCTGCAGCGACGTTTTGAGCGGAATGTGCCGCCCCTGCACCGGCGCCGGAATCATCTTGGCGAGCCTGTCGGCTTCGGCGTACGGCACCTGCAGCACGCGCGCCACGTCGCGCACGGCGTTACGGGCAGCCATGGTACCAAAGGTGACGATATTGGCCACGCGGTTCTGGCCGTATTTTTGGGCGCAGTATTCAATCACCTCGTCGCGGCGCGTATCCTGAATGTCGATGTCGACATCCGGCATGCTGATACGGTCGGGGTTGAGGAAGCGCTCAAACAGCAGGTCGTACTTCAGCGGGTCGAGCTCGGTGATCTTGAGGCTATAGGCAATGATGGACCCGGCCGCACTACCCCGCCCCGGGCCGAACACAATCCCCTGGTTCTTGCCCCAGGTCATGAAGTCGGAGATGATGAGGAAGTAGCCGCTAAAGCCCATCTTGTCAATGATGCTCAGCTCGTACTCGGCACGCTCCAGCACATTGGACGGCAGCGTCTTTTTGGCTTCTTCAACGCTTAAATTCTTAGCTTCCTCTTCGGTTTTGCCGCCGTAGCGCCAGGCGAGGCCCTGGTAGGTCAACTTGGCCAGGTATGTTTGCTCGGTTTCGCCCTCGGGCACCGGGAATTTGGGGATGAGGATTTTGCCGAGCTCGATCGTCACATCGCAGCGGTCGGCAATTTCGCGGGTGTTTTTAATAAAGTCCGGATGATCTTTGCCCCAGCGCTGGATAACTTCTTTCGGGTCGGTCACATGCAGCTCAAAGTCCGCCAGGCTCATGCGCTTTTCGTCGCTCAGGAACGAGCCTGTCTGGATACACAGCAAAATCTCGTGCGCAGTTTGGTCTTCGTGCTTCAGATAGTGCGCGTCGCAGGTAACCACACATTTAAGATCAAGTTCCTTAGCGAGTTTAATGAGTTGCTCATTAACCTGCTCCTGCTCCTTCCACTTGCTCGGATGCTCGGGGTGGCCGTGGTCCTGCACCTCGATGTAGTAGCGGTCGCCAAAGACACTCTTGTACCACTCGGCAATTTCTTTGGCTTTATCGTACTGGCCCTGGCGGATGGCGTCGCCCACTTCGCCACCGATACAGCCGGAGAGCACAATCAAACCTTCGTTATACTTCTCGAGCACCACGTGGTCGATACGCGGCTTGTAGTACATGCCCTCCAGGTTGGCAATAGTACTGAGCTTCATCAGGTTCTGGTAGCCAGTGTTGTTCATGGCCAGCAGAATAAGGTGGTAGTAAATCTTATCCTTAGCCGGATCCTTATCAGCCAACGTGCGTGCAGCCACATAGGTTTCCATACCGATAATCGGCTTAATGCCGTTCTCGGTCGCTGTTTTGTAAAAATCGATCGCGCCAGAAAGCGTACCGTGGTCGGTCTGCGCCACCGCCACCATGCCGGTTTCCTTGACGTATTCAATCAGCGCCGGGACCTTCGTCAACCCGTCGAGCAGCGAATACTGCGTGTGATTGTGCAAATGCACATAATCACTCGGCTGCAACCCAGAAACAACTTCCGTACCGGCCATACCCTCCTCAGAATAACTACAACCAGTATACCCAAAAACCCGGCTCCCCGTGGAGCACTTCTTTTACAACATATGTGGCGTCATCAATAAGACCCTCGCCCTAAAAGTTATCCTTTACCCCTATGGATACTTGACATTATAGCTATATCACTGCTTAAATAACATTTATGTCTGAAGTTGGATTCTCAAATCACTTAGTGGCAGCCGTCGATGCCGACATCATAGCTATGCTTGATACTGCCGGCGACAAAGATGCCGCCCTCACGCAGCAAATTACTCTAGCCAATCAGGCACGACGTGAGACACGAGATTCTGCTTACAAGGCAGCTTGCGCTATCGTGAACGCAATATGCCAAAACAAAGAAATACCAATCGACCAACGTGCTGCATGGACAGCTGCTTTTTTTAACGCGACTGAGGAAACATTCACCAGCAAGGATGCTTTTGTCGCTGCAGCACAAGCTATGCATGCTAAATTAACAGAGATCGACAGGCGTCTTCGTGCGCCCGGTGCGCCAATCTTAGCATTCAGTGATGGTAGACTTACCGATGACTTTCAAGCATATAACGGAATGCGATATGCTTTTGCTATAAGTGACGGTAGCGGCTTAACTTACACTCAGCATTACAATAATAGCCGGGAGTGGCATTTTCACTACGTGCAAGCCGCCGAAAGACTGCCAAAGCCCAGGGGCTCCAAGTTTCTTCCACACCAGAACCCTAATGGACCCATCCTGTCTATGGTCGGCCCTCAGGAATTGGTAAAAGTTTGTCTTGACCCAGAGGACGCAGCTGAACGAGTGACATGGCCAAGAGATCCCGTAGCGGAGGGATACTACGTTGTTGGCCATGAAGCTGTTCGCGCATTTTTTGAAAAGGCAGACGGACCGAAAGCAGACCTGTTGCTCGGTCACGCCATTCGGATGGGCTACTCTCTGGAAGGCAACCCCCTGGCCTAAAAGAATTACCCAAATCTCACAAGGATAAATCCTAGGAGGCCACGACATAGCATGCTCTAGAGGGCAGTTCCTTAAATCCCATAAGGCAATCCCCTATTGTGATAGTGGTCTTTTGCGGAAAAGATTGGCACTATACAATTTGATACATGGCTACTTACGCTGCGTTTTTAAGGGGGATTGGGCCGGGTGATCCGCGGATGAGCAATGATAACCTGCGCAGGGTACTGGAGGAGCTGGGGTTTCGTGATGTGCGGATGTATCTTTCCAGCGGCAATTGGTGTTTCAGGCCGATGAATCTGACATTGCAAGGCTGGAAGCCAGGATTGAACAGGCGTGGCCGGACAAGCTGGGCTTTTCGAGCACCACGATCGTACGCAGCCAGCAGCAGCTAGAGGAGCTGGTTGCCCGCGACCCGTTTGCCGGGCTTACGCACTCGCGCAGCAGCTACCTGCTGGTGACGTTCTTCCAAAAGCCCACCAAGCTGCCGTTTGCGCTCCCGTACCACCCGGAAGACCGGTCGTTCTACTTCCCTGCCGGCGACCAAAATACCTTGTTCTCAGTTAGCGACATGACCCACTCAAAAGGCGCAGAAATCATGCCCTGGCTCGAAAAGCAATTTGGCACACAAATCACCTCCCGCACCTGGCAGACTGTCCAGCGCGTGCTCAAGATGATAAGCTAATAGCACCACTACTTATCCTAAGCGCCACCCGCTCTTCTTCCAAGGGCACTCCTTGGAATTCTGGCAAACTGTCTTGCGGGTACTGAAGATAATGGACTCTTAGGCAGCCGACCGCTAGCCAGCCTGCAACGTTCGGCCCCAAAACAGGCCCAAGCAACCACCCCCTTGTTAGTATCAACATCCAATTCCAGTGATCTTTTTATTAATTCTTTATTAAGAAACCTTTTGTATCATCTATCAATAATATGTTATGACATAATTCACTTAATGACAGAAGCTCATCGCGGAGTACACTCTCCTGCCTTTGCTCGTGACGGTATGTTTTATTTTGTATTTGATGGCCTTAGACGGCGCATACAAAACGCCGCCATGGCCGACCCTGGTATTTGGAGAAAACGTTAATTCTTGTGCAAACACGTTAAGATTGCCCCACGTTTGGATCTTGACCTAAAAAACGGTAATGTTGTATAATTAATCAATAAGTTTTAGGTTTCTATTGACTTATGACAGCTTCACGATCGCCAGAACACTGCGGACCGCACGGGTGGCCATGCGAACAACAGTCTTCTGATGGGCAAATAGCAGATGCTGGCACCGGATCTGAAGTACTCGAGCTTCCGATCATCTCAAAGGACTTTTTAGGTTGAAAGATGACCGCACGCTTATTGCACAACAATTAGCACGGCCGTCGCTAACCCAGAGCAATCCAATCAATAACCAAATTTCCTAGTAAAAGTAACACTTGGCGCCGAATACCAATTCAGCACTAGTCAATCCATATTCCGAAGTTTTGCTGTCCCTGGAAAGCGCCAGGAAATGACCCTCTAGTAGATCCAGAACGTGGGCCTAGCGCTCTACAAGTTCGGCTAGTGTGTCGTAGCCTGCGGTGGCGCCTTCTTCCATGCCGCTGGCTACCATACCGTCGCGGTCGGCGACCGATTGGTAAACCGAAACGCTTTTTACGGTTGTTTTGCCAGCTTCTTCCGTAAAGTACACGGTTTCCAGGACTACGTGGCCTTTCTCGGGCAGGCCTTCAAACTCGAAGGTCCAGATTATACGTTCGTTCGGCGCGACCTCGTGAAATACGCCGTGGAACGCATACTCACCGTTGTCGTCGCTCTGCACCATCCGCCACGAACCGCCAGAGTGCGACTCGAACTTGTCTATCTTGGTCACAAAAGTCTTGCCGCCCCACCACTTGACGATCTTGTCAGGGTTCACAAAGGCATCAAAGACGTCGGCAATGGGCGCGTTAAAAGTGCGCTCGAGGATTATGTTTTGTGTGTTTGGTTCTACAATGAATTTGGTCTGGCCCATGTTATTTCTCCTTTTTAATTAATTTCTGTTGCATGCCAATCAATTACTCATTACTCATTAGCCCCTCCCAACAACTCGTCTAATGCATCAAATCGCTGATTTATGAACCGCTTATACTGTTCCAGCTGCCTGGCAGCTTCGTTAATCGTTTCCGGATTAGCCACGATAACCTTTTCTTTGCCACGGCGTTTTTTGATAATCAATTTGGCTTTTTCGAGCACCCGCAGGTGTTTGGCGACTGCCGAAAAGGATATATCGTAATCTTTGGCAAGGTCAGAAATGTTTAGCTCGCTTTGAATGACGCGCCTGAGGATATCCCGCCGTGTCACATCAGCCAGTGAATGAAATATGAGATCCAGTGATTGTGCGTTATATTGAACCATTTGGTTCAATGATAATGCATGTGTCTTCTTTTGTAAAGCCCTGTCCGCCGGCAATTTGGGTGAAGAATCTGACCAGCTCTATACATCAACGACTGGACCGACTCTGTTATCTCATTCCAAGTCTGGTGAGCAGGTTTCCTAATGCATTAAACAATCCTGTACGCGATTGCTGGTCCGTTTGCTGTTTGACATTAGCAATAGGCTCGCCTCCATCGGCCAGGTTTATAGCCCAGTCGTGGTGTCGCCTATACCTCCGCATAAACGGCCTAAAGCCCAAACGCTCCGCGAACTCGTCGTACGACTTTCTTTCACGAACCTGTTCATAGTAGTTATTGGCATTTGATTGGATGGCGATATTCCACACCCCGAATTCCAAGCCGACACGCATCCAAAGCATAACAAAGAGTGCCTTCCAGTCAAGATTATTCGCGACCAGCGGCGACTTGTAATACTCCTTATTCTTTTGCCCATTCGGCAATTGCTTGGGCATGCTTGTAACGTCCTGAAGTTGCGTGATGACAAGGTCGTTATCCGTTATGGTGGCGGCTGTTATGGCGAGTAGCCAGCATCTTTCCGTGCCGTTTGCGTCCTTGTACTTATAGTAAAGAGCGAAGCCGTTGGGCCCGTCCAAAGCCAAAGTGTTTTTGTAGGTTCTATAGGGCGAACCGGGCAGACTCATGCGGATCGACGGACGTGTTTTAACACCCGGATTTCTTTGGGTCATTGGAGCAATCAGGAAGTTGGGAAGGTCCTTTATTTGGCCGAATTTCTCGGGGTTGAATGGGACGGCATACCGCTCGACACCTTCCCTGCAGATCAAAGATGCAATGTCCGCAAAATAGTCATGCCCATCCCGCAATTCCTTTTTGCCTTTAGGCCCGGGGTGATAGTAAGCCCAAAAGCGTTGCGGAAACCTTTCGTGGTTTGGCCGCTGATCCCTCGCCAGTAATTGCCGCGCCTCCCGCCATCCTCTTGCCAAACTTACGTCTTCTTCGTTAAGTTTCCTAAGCTGATCAAAATGATAACCCTCAAGAAGCTCAATTATTGGGTCGAACCGACACCTATTGCTTTCGGCCCGTGCCAACAGAGACTGAACAGGGGTAAAGACAAGTCCGCCTTCTGGTGATACACTGGAGGCAAGCTGGTCAACATACATCCCCTCAGGTGATTCGGAAGGCGTCTTCGGATATAAATGTGACACGTCTTTTCTGCTCATTCAGAGATAACTAAACCTTTGGATAGCTCCTTAACGATCCACGTAGCGCAAGTCCATAACATCAACACGCGTTGCGGTTATTTTGTCATCAGACTCTGGACGGGCCGCCAAAATATGGCCCCAGGCATAACTCATGTCCACTACACCGCCCGGCGCAAATTCACTGCCTATAACAGGATTTTCTGCCCATGAATCGTACTTTTTCATAGCGGGTGAGGCCATATTCAATACTCCAATTCAAAATATTATTATATCATATAAGTTAAGATAATACAATCTCCCGTAAGGTAACTATCCTCTCACAGCAAGTAGAGTCAGGCTTAATGCAGCCGGAACGGCGTCAGCCGTGCCACGCGTAACGCCCTACTTGTCGTGAGAGGATAGTCGCCGCAAAAAGAGATTGCCTATTTAGTATTTATATTTTATAATAACATAGTGAATGTTCCTCCCGCTCTTTCAGGGTCTAATATCGAAGAATTCCGTGCCACTAAGCACGGTTTGGCCGTGCTTGAAGGCTGTACCCCGATCCAAGAAGCTATTAAGACTTTCTCAAACGATCCCCAGAATCCAAACGTACTTCATGACTATGGCCCTGTTGTCGGCACTGGCAACACTTCTATGGTTTGGGATATTGGCGGGGTTGCGGTCAAGGTGAGTTCGGATAGCACCAGGTCTTCTATAGTATCCCCTACAGAAAACCTGGTGCTCCAGATGCGGTTTATGCATGCTCTCCAACAGTATCTGGAGGAGCACGGCAAGTCGTCCGACCCCCACACACCGGGCATTATCGCACCCCACCAGTACTTTGCCGCTCGCGTCCCGGGTGCAACAATCTTGGTGCAAGAATATATGACTAGGGACTACTGGATGCCTCTATCCGACTGGATGCGCGCCGCCAATTATCCTCAAGAGAATATTGGGGAGCTGGCAGACAAGCTCAGGCAACGGATACATGGCGCCTTGCGCGATAGTGCGCTACGACTTGGCGTGGTCGACGTAGTTCCTGATGGACAATTGCATGCCGAAAACGTGCTTGTACCTAACGACACGCAAGACCCATCCCGCGCTTGGCTGTGTATTATTGACCAGCCGTCGCGGGGCGTAAATGGTTATGGGCATTTCCTTGGCCGCTACGCCCTGCTGAGGGCTGGCATGGAAAAGCTAATCGAGAGAGTAAAACGACGCAGCTGATACAAAGAGTCTTTTGAATTAAGGGAATTAAGGAATTAAGAGGGTGTGCCTTCAAATGAGTTGGGTTATGGTGTTGTAGCTAACTATATAATCAATTGGATTATTTGGAGGTACGTCCTCTTAAGCTTTTACTTCTTAAATGCATATAGTGAGAAGCTGCCACCGAATTCTTTCCAGGCTCTGTCTAGCAGGTCCCACGTTACATGCTGGTATGGCTTGTTACCGTGTGCGCCGTCGGGATTATGAATGATAACTTCTTTGTCATCGTAGCCAACAACTAAAATGGAATGGCCTTCGTAACCGGTGCGGCCGGCGAGCGGCCGGGCATTGACCTCAAGCCGCACCAACCAGCCGTCGTCCAAAAAATGTTTGATGTCCTCATTGGTAGCCGGGCGCCTTTCGAGCGGCAGGCCGAGTGTCATATACTCTTGCATACGCCTGGCTTCGAGCGTCAGATCCGAATGTTTCAGCTGGTATTCCAACGCTTCTTTATCCAAAATGGAAGACAAATATCCGACAGGGTTTTTAACGAATGCCCGTGGTCAAAATCTTCGATCCAATGCACCTTGAATCCCATTTTGTGAAGCTCAAGCAAGGACTTTGCCGGCCACGTGCCGCGGCCCGGAACGTAACCGCACAACTCCTCAAGTTCCGACATGGCGAACTTCTTTTCTGACATAAAGTACGCCAGCACCATGCCTGTCGTTGCCGGCACACACTTGTCGCTTGGATTTTTTACGAACGGGACTTCTGCCAGCTTCATTGTATTACCAGCAAGTTTTTATTTGCCGCTGAGGAGGCGAATAAGGAGACCGCCAAATACGGCGTACACGAGCACGGCAATGAGGGTCGTCCATTCAAAAACGCTTGGTGTGACGATACCCGGCCCTTCGACTATCGTCGAATCTTGCCCAAAGATGCCGGCGAATGGTGCAACGAGCGGCGTACTCCAGTCGTATACCCAGTTAACGAATGCGTTCGCCGGGTTAGCACCAAGAAGCCGTAGCACGAATCGAAGTGCAACCAGTGTGCTCATAAATCCAACAATTGCTGATAAAATGCCCGCAAACATGTCGTTATTCCTCCGCAAACACTATCACTATACCGCATTTCTGTGATGCGCGCGAGCATCATCAGCTATGCAGCATCAATTGCTACAGCCTGCCTGATGTAGTCGGTAAGCGCTTCTTCGCTAAAGTCATCCATGGATTTGACGAAGACGTTGCGGTTTGTCTTGCCCTCGCCTTTCAGTAAGCCGTATTTGTCGGTAAATTGCGCGCCCTTGGAGAATGCAAAATTCACACCTTTCTTGGTGGGGCTAATGACGATAATGTCGCGCTTGAGCCGGTACACCGGCACGCTGTAATACTTCTCGGTGCCGCCGCGCATGCCCTCGGTTACCTCTGGCGCAACCCTCTTGATGAGGTCGCGGAACGCTTGTACGACCGGCCGATACTCCGGTAGCACCTTTTTCCCCATAAATTCGTCGATTGTCATTGCTCGTCCACCCCCTAATCTGTATGCCTTTTCTATTAAAGCACAGTCGTGAAAGGCTGCTAACTAGCAGGGGCGCTATTGGAGCGGATGCAGCAGCGGTCGGAGCTGGTCCGGTCCGGCACCAAGATCTCTTGCCACCTGCTCCCATTCGCTGGCCAATATTGCGCCCGGCTGGCGCTCTACCGATTGGTGGCCATCACTCTCTTTTACTCTTACAACGAGCGATCCCTCGTGCAGATCTGGAGTTACCCCACCTTCTTCTAATCTCTGGCGTAGTTGGCTGGTTGCAAAATGCAAGCCCCGCGCCACCATTGCGGCGGTATGCTGGTCTACAATTAATAATTGTTGCGTTGCTACCCTTTCGAGTGTCTCTGCAGCTTGTAGCAGTGCGCCAATTTCTTGGGTAAGCACACTATCGTTTCTAGCCACATCCGGACGCATGTTACCGGTGGCAGGATTGAACATGAACCGTTGCGCTTCATTTCTGAGGAAAGATGCACCCGTTGCCAACACAGCCACGTCGCTTACGTCTAAACTGCCATAGCGCCTTACCTCGTATCCTACTGCTACGCCGCCATCGCGCCTTGCCGCCCTCATATGTACTCCTTGTTTTATGGTAAGTATATTATACCATCAAATATCAATAGGGTAAAAACTGGTCTGTTCGAAGCTATGATATGGCGCCGAATGCGATAATCCAACTCCCTGCCAAATCACTATGAGGCAGACTGGATGGACTCGCTTGTTGTTACCGGGGCTTACGGCCGCCCTGGTTTTTGATTTGTCCTTTCGCGCGGCTTGCACCCTGTTGCACATCATTTGCCACCCGAGCGGCCTGTTCCTGGCTCTTTTGGTAAGCGCTTTCCCAGATGCGGGCGGCCATTTCGCGGCCGCCGAGGCCGAAGGCCAGCGCTGCGCCGAGCGATGCGCCGCCTACCAGTGCAGCGTAGGTGATCGTCACGATCTCCGGCGCAATACGCAGCTGGTTGAGGATCATGAAGATCGCGAGCCCCATCACTAGCGCCGGCGCTGCGCCAGCAATCACCTTGCCAGTTGGTGTTTTACCCATGATATTTGTTATAAGTTCGGCAATACCGGCCGAGATGGCACTGGCGATCAAAAAGATCAAAAGCGCAGCAATGATATTCGGTACGTACGAGTAAAAGCTGCGTACCAAATCAGTCAAAAGCGTCACGCCGAGCGCCCCGACAGCAAGCGAGATTGCGCCAATAAAGATTACCCAGAACGCAATAGATGCAATCAGATTACTCGGCCGCGGAAACGCGCGCTGGATGATATTGCCGCCATTGCCCGAATGCAGGCGCTGGTCAAGCTTAATGCCATGTAGTGCGCGGCGGACAAGCCCGGCAATGACCTTCGCCACAAAATAACCGATGACGAGAATAATGAGCGCGCCAATCAGCTTGGGCGTCCAATCCATCACCCCTTCGACAAATTTGTCCCAGAATTCCGACCATCTGTCCACTTGTTCCTGCATACTGCTTATCCTCGCTTAATGCTTTAACGGTAACAGCACTGAACAAGCCTAACAGTTAAAAAAAGCACAATCACGTTCCCTCGCAAAATCAAATACTGGTATACTCAGGGTGATGCCGAATTTGTCAAATCGTAGGTTAATGGGGGACGAGTACACAGCATGAGCGCCGATACACAAGCTGATCAGCTAGCAGTTAATACCATCCGCATCCTGTCTGCGGCGCAGCCGGAGTGGGCCAAAAGCGGCCACCCGGGCGGGGCGATGGGCGCGGCTGATTTTATCCACGTACTCTTTAGCGAGTTCATCGTAGAAGACCCGGACGACCCTACTTGGCCGTTCCGCGACCGCTTTTTCCTGGATCCAGGCCACATGAGCCCGATGCTTTACAGTGTATTAGCATTAACCGGCAGAATTCCGCTCGAAGAGCTGGAGCGCTTCCGCCAGCGCGGCTCGCTCACGCCCGGCCACCCCGAGCGCGACATTCTCCACGGCATCGAAAACACCAGCGGCCCGCTCGGCCAGGGCCACGGTTTTGCCGCAGGCGCGGCCATTGCCGCCAAATTCCTTGAGGCACGCTTTGGCGACTGGATGGATCACACTATCTACGCCTTTATCAGCGACGGCGGTGTACAGGAGGAGATCAGCCAAGGCATCGGCCGCATCGCCGGCCGTCTGGACCTCGGTAACCTAATCATGTTCTACGACTCCAACCACATTCAGCTGTCTACCCCAACTTCTGAAGCAACCAACGAAGACACGGCCAGGAAGTACGAGTCTTGGAATTGGCACGTTATTACCATTGACGGTAACGACCGTGACCAGATCCGGCAGGCGCTCCGCGAGGCTAAGGCCGAAACCGGACGCCCGACCATTATCATCGGCGAAACTGTCATGGGCAAAGGTCTACTCGACCCGGACGGCAATCCGTTTGAAGGCCAGCCTAGCACGCACGGCATGCCGGTAAGCGAAGCTGGCGCGTCGTTCGAAAAAAGCGTCCAAAACCTCGGCGGCGACCCGGAAAACCCGTTCGTCATCCCTGATGAAGTGAAAGAGCTCTACGCCAAGGCCGCGGAGCGCAAGCGCGCACTGGTTGCCGAGCGACGCAAGGCAGAAGCAGCATGGCGCGCAGCCAACCCAGAGAAAGCCGAAGTGCTCGACCGCTACCTCTCCGGCGAACCGCCCAAGCTCGACTGGGAAGCCATTGCAGCCAGCCAGCAAGCCAACACCGCTACCCGCGCCAGCAGCGGCCACGTGCTGAGCTACTTTGCCGAACAAGTTGGCAACATGATCGTCATGAGCGCAGACCTTGCCAACAGCGACAAGACCGACGCCTTCCTCAAGAAAACCAAGCCGCTCGTGGCCGACGACTTTAGCGGCGCATTCCTGCACTGCGGCGTGAGCGAGCTCTCCATGGCTGCAATCGCCGTTGGTATGGCATTGCATGGCGGCGTCATTCCGGTGTGCGGCACGTTCTTCGCATTCTCGGACTACCAAAAGCCGGTTTTACGCCTGGCCGCACTCATGCGCGTGCCCGTTAAGTTCCTCTGGACGCACGACGCCTTCCGCGTGGGCGAAGACGGCCCCACGCACCAACCAATCGAGCAAGAAGCCCAAGTGCGCTTGCTTGAAAAAGTCCGCAACCACGAGGGCAAACCCAGCATGCTCGTGCTACGCCCCGCAGACGCGGCCGAGGTAACAGTCGCCTGGCAGATGGCGCTCGAGAACACCGAAACCCCGACTGGCATTATCTGTACCCGCCAGAACATCATTGACGTCAGCGACTTTAAGGCTGCGCAGGGAGCGAAGAAGGGCGCCTACATCGTGCACGAACCGGATGGTAAACCAGAACTGGTGGTTGTCGCCAACGGCAGCGAAGTCGGCACCGCGTACGAGGCCATCAAGCTGTTGCCCGACCGTAAAATCCGCCTAGTGTCCGTGCCGAGCGAAGGCCTGTTCCGCGAACAGCCCGAAGATTACCAGGAGGAAGTTCTCCCAAGGGACATTCCGCGCTTCGGCGTAACAGCCGGCCTGTCCGTCAACTTACGCGGCCTGGTGGGCGAAAACGGCAAGATCCACAGCCTTGACCACTTCGGCTACAGCGCCCCATACAAAATGCTCGACGAAGAATTCGGCTTCACTCCAGAAAAAATTGCCGAAAAACTCAAAGAACTGTTGCAAGAACGCAGGCCTAAGAACAACCAATCCAGGTTCCTGGGATTGTTTTTTAGGTCAAACTAGCCAACGAGGCCTTGCAGTTTCTCGAACGCAGCCTTGGGGTTGTCGGCGTGCGCAATGAAGCCGCCAGCGTTGAGTTCGTCTACACCGCCGTCGGCCAGCGCCCTGGCCACCTGGTCGTTGACGCCGCCGTCCCAGCCAATTTCCAGCTCTGGCTTGATCGATTTTAATTCGCGTACCTTTTCGAGCAATGCCAGATCGGCCGTGCCGCCGTGATAGCCCAGGTTGCCTGAGAAAATCAACACATGATCCAGCTGTTCAAGGTACGGCACAACTTGTGACACCGGTGTGTCCTGCAAAAGCGCCACACCAGCCTTGATGTCATGCTCATGTACCTTTCTTGCAAAATCCGCCAGATCTACCACAACCTCTGCCGGCACCACGATGAGGTAGGGTTTGAGCCGACTCATGGTATCGAGATGTTCCATCGGACGCTGGTACATGACGTGGATGTCCACCGTCAGGTACTCGGGCCACCAGATTTTGTCGAGATCAACGAGTTTGGTCGGCGAAAACTCTCCGTCGCCGAGGTCGATGTGGACGCGCGAAGCAAACCGCCTGATCGAATCCATACGCTCGGTGTACCCTTCCAGCGTGGCTTCGGTAATAGTTGGCGCAACGACAGCCATACGCTTCCTCCTACTGGTCCAGCTTCTGGACGCGGCGGACGTGACGTTCGGCACTCCCTTGTGGCGTTGCCAGCCAGGTCGTCACCGCTTTTTCAATTTCCTCCCAGGAAAGGAAGCGTGCCGCCAGGCTCAGCATATTCGCCAGGTTATGCTCGCGGGTGAGGCGCAGGATCTCATATGGATTGCTCGAGGTGTCGCCCTCGGCGTCGATAGCCCCCTTTGGTGCCACCGGGCCGTAAAACAGCGCGCAACGCACACCTTTGACACGGTTGGCAGCCATTGCCTCGCCTTGTCCGCTGCCGCCCATGATAATGCCGACCTCGCATTCGCCGCTCGCTACTGCCCGCGCCGCCGGGAAAATAAAGTCAGGATAGTCGTCGTCCGGGTCAAAACTTTTCGGGCCGAAGTTGGCACATTCATGCCCTTGGGCGGTCAAAAATGCTTCCAGCCGGTTGGTTAGTTCCAGGCCGGCGTGGTCGGTACTGAGCGCTATTTTCATGCCTTTAACTATAGCTGGCGGGCGGGTTTACCGCAACGGCGGCACATGGTTAAATTTGAGCAGTAACCTTGTGGAGACAGTTGTTATGACAGGTGCGAACGTAGGCGAAGTGGTAATCGCAAAGGGCAAGCAGGAACTTGCCGAGAAAGCCGCAGACGCAATTGTTGCCGACCTGAATGAAGCGATAGCCCGACAGGGATCTGCGAACTGGACGATCGCCGGCGGCTCGCTGCCGCCTGTTGCTTACGGCATGCTGGCCGAGACTGCCGCCGATAGGGTGGATTGGGCCAAGGTAAGCTTTGTTGTCGGCGACGAGCGCCTGGCGCCTTTTGCAAGCGAAGACTCCAACTGGGGGCAGTTTAAGCGCGCGTTTCTGGATAAAGTGCCGCAAGCAGGCGGCGAGATAGCACCACCTCCAACAGACGTAGAAATCGAAGGCGCTGAAGCCAAGGCCGACGCAATTGCCCGAGCCTACGAACAAGAACTCGTCAGCAAGCTGCCAAAAACCAACAAAGGCGTGCCACGCCTCGACGTCATGTGGGTTGGCATGGGCCCGGACGGCCACACGCTCTCACTCTTTCCCAGCCATCCCTCTAGCACCGAGCCGACCGACCGACTGGTGGCACCAACTTACAACTCGCCCAAGCCGCCGGCCACACGCATTACACTCACCTTTAAAGCACTGACCGGCGCGCAAAAGCTCGTCGTTATTGCTGCTGGCGAAGACAAGGCCAACCGGATCAAGCAGGCGTTTGACGATCCAGACAGTCTGCCAATCGGCCGCGCCGTCCGCACTGTACTGGAATCCGGCGGCAAGGTGGTCTGGATGCTCGACGAAGCTGCCGCCTCCAAGCTCTAATCGTCACACAGCTGTCAGGTTTTTCGCGGCAGGTGGCGCCAGCCCCGTTCTAGGATAAACGGGGAGGAATGAGCTATGACGTTTCGAGAAATGGTCAAAAAGATGCAGCACTACTCCGGCTTTTCGGATAGCGAATCGCAGGATGCACTGGAGCTGATGGTAGAAAGCCTCGCTGTCCATTTAACCGAGGGCGAGCGCAAGGATTTTGCCAGCCAGCTGCCCCAGGAACTGAAAGACATTGCTATGTCGGTGATGCCGACCCGGGAAACAGCCAAACAGGACATGCTCGAGCAATTTATGCAGCTGCAGGATATCGACGAAAAGCGCGCCAAAAAGCAGATCCTCTGTGCCTGGAAAACGTTGAAAGACGCCATTACCCCTGGCGAAATAGAGGACATCCGCGCCCAGCTACCGAACCGCACAGTGGCGCTGCTCCATTAACTTGTAACCAACTTCATAGCACCCAGCTTCAAGCGTATTTACGATGTAAATATTACATAACGCGTTAAGGAGATGGGTGTGAAGCAAAAAATTATCGGACTGACACTCCTATTGCTCATCAGCATAGCGGGTTTTTGGGGTATAACAAACGCACAAGAATTCCGGAGCGGCAACACAAGCAGCGTGGAATCTGGCGAAACAATCGACAGTACGCTCTGGATATCGGGACGGACGGTTGACATTGCCGGAGACGTAAACGGCGATGTGTTCTGCGCCGGGCAGCACGTAACAGTCAGCGGGTCCATTCAGGGTGACCTGCTCTGTGCCGCGCAAACCATCGTCGTCTCTGGAGAAGTCGGCGGCAACGTGCGGGCGGCCGCGCAAAGCCTGACATTGAACGGTGATGTGACGCGCAACGTCAGCGTACTGAGCCAAAACTTCAACCAGGGGCCGAACAGCACGGTTAGCGGCGATGTCAGCATTGCCGGCAGCGACGCCGTGCTGAACGGCACTGTTGGACGCGACGTTGCCGTCAGCTCGGGTGCCATCCGGCTGAACGGCCAGGTTGGGCGCAATGTGCAGGCGACCACCAGCTCTCTGAGCCTTGGCAGTAATGCTGCGATCTCGGGTGATCTTCGCTACACCAGCCAGTCTGATGCCAGGATCGACAGCGACGCAACCGTCGGGGGCGAGGTTATCAAGTCAAAACCAGAGCCAGCCAAACAGCAAGGCGCCGGCGACCGACTCGGCGCTACGCTCGGACTTTTTGTGTACGCATCTGCAGCCACGCTCCTGATCACCCTCATCCTCGCCTTACTCTTCCCGCATGCTATCCATGCCGCTACCAATAACGGCTTGCACTCTTTCTGGAAATCACTGCTGGTCGGGCTAGCGGCGGCCGTGGCAGTGCCTGCAGCCATCATCGTAGCCATGCTCACCATCATCGGCATACCGTTCGGCCTGGTTCTGTTGACCGCCGCACTGACTGTGCGTGTACTGGCTATTACCGCATCCGCCTACCTGCTTGGTCGCATTGTCTGGCGGAACCAGCAGAATGTCGTGCTTATCATGCTGCTTGGCACACCCCTGCTCGTCCTGCTCATACTCATCCCGGTGCTCGGCCTGCTTGTCTGGCTGGCTGCGTCGCTGGTTGGCACCGGCATGCTCCTCATCGAACTCTGGCATCGCCGGCCGAAGGCGCGCTATAATCTCGAATCCCGATAAACAACGGCCGTTACATTATATCTGTAGACGCTGGCAAATAATTTACCGCCCCTTTGATGCCAGGGTGGTACAGTGGATGAATCATAACGTAACCAGGGGAGGAATGCATATGGCAAACCCAAAGAACCCAGGGCAGTTCGGCAACCGGCCGGACACTGAATTCCAGGCCAGCAGGGGCGGACAGGCCAGCCCGGGCAAATTTGGCAGCCCGCGCGGAGCTGATCCCCATGCGGCAGGTCGCAAAGGCGCCGCAGCCCAACCATTAGAGGCCAAGCGCCGCGGCGGACGCCACAGCCATCAGAGTGACTACTACTAGCTGATCTAACCGGGCAGCAAAGACCCGGCCATTCAAGGGCCGGGTCTTTTTGTTGCCATTCTCGGTCGTTCGCGCCTATTTCTTCAGGAAGCTCTTGAGATGCTCGGCGGCTTTCTTTGCCTCTTTGATCGCCTGCTTCAGGTCGTTATCTTCAGCATCGCCTTCATGGACAGCGCTGAGTAGCTCGCGTGCTTTTTCTTTAGCGGCCTTGGCGCCCTCGACAGCCGTATCGAAGTTCTTCTTTGCTGCGCCCTTTAGCTCGTCAGCCTTCTTGCCTGCTTCGCCGATGAGTTTGTTGAGCTCGGTGTGCAGCTCCTTCAATTCCTTTTCGGCTGCCTTGTAGGTTCGAACGGCGGTATTTTTAATGTCCTCACGCGTTTCCTTGCCGCTCTTTGGCGCCGTCAAAATACCTGCAATGTAACCGGCGGCTGCAGCAAGCAAGGCACCAATTGCAAACCGTTTCGTTCGTTTGTCCATATGTTGTTACTCTCCCTTGTTATCGCTCTTGTTAGATTTTTTGTGAACCATATCCACGATGTTTTGCACAAAGCGCAGGACACTCAACTGACCAACTGCGCTCTTGACAGCTTCGGCAGTCCGCTCGGCCGAATCAACAAACTGTTCGGCCTTCTCAGAGATACGGTTCAACGTCTTCATCAGACGAATAACCTGGACAGCGATAACAATGGCGAGGGCCAAAAACACTGCAAGTGCTGAGGCGAGAATAACAACCAGAATTTGTTCGGCGGTATTCATCAGTATTTACACTATAGTACTACTTAACCTTGTTGCGCAAGTATTCCTTGAACGCCGGGCCGATATCTTCGCGCTCCAGCGCAAAGTCGACCGCTGTTTTGAGGTATTCGAGCTTGTCGCCTGTGTCGTAGTATTTGCCGTTTTGGACTTCCTTGGCGTAGAACGTGCGGCCGTCGTCGATCATGGCCTGCATGACCGGCTGGATCATGAGCTCGCCGTTGCCGTCATACGCCTCGAGGTGTCGCTCGAGGTACGGGAAGATGTCCGGCGTAAGCAAGTAACCGCTCACGCTCGCCAGATCGGACGGCGCGTTTTCTTTGCCCGGCTTTTCGATAATCCGGCTGACGCGGATTAAGCCATCCTCGATTTCTTCGCCGGCCACGATGCCGTACCGGCCGTACTCCTCATCCTCGGTAATCTTCTTGCAAGCGAATACCGACGCACCGGTCTTGTCGTACACGCTAATCAACTGGCTAGTGCGTCCCGGCGTGGCCATAAAGAAGTCGTCAGCAAAGGTGTAAATAAACGGCTCGTCCCCGATCAGGTGCGCCGCGTCGATCACCGGCGTGGCGTTGCCGTACGGGCCTTTTTGGCGGAGATAGATAAAGTTAGCCAAGTTTGCGACCGCGTATAGCTCGTCGATGAAATGCTGCTTTTTGGGGCCACCAGCACGAAGATTGTTGAGTAGATCCTCATTGGGCAGGTCAAAGTGATCTTCGATCGCGCGCTTGTTACTCGAGCCGACAATAATAATGTCCTTGATGCCCGCTTCGACCAGCTCCTCTACAACATACTGGATGATCGGTTTGTCAACGATCGGCAGCATCTCCTTGGGCATAGCCTTAGTCTGCGGCAAAAAGCGCGTACCAAATCCTGCTGCTGCAATTATCGCCTTGGTCGGTTTTTTATACTTCATTTCCTGCCCTCCTCTTTTGCAATTCTTCGTAAGCCAGGAACGGCGCTTCGACGTCGGTCATTCGCGCACGTCTGGCATTATCAAATAATTCGTCAATGGTAATCAGGGCAACTTGAATATGCTCGGTTTCATCAAGCTTTTGGCCGTCTTTGTGTGGCGTACAGTCGGTGGCCAAAAAATAATGCCAGGTACTATTATTGTACGCGTCTTTTACCACATCACCCAAATAGTGCATCTTGCCAGCTTCATAACCCGTTTCTTCCAGTAGTTCCCGGCGGGCAGCTTGTTCAAAATCTTCACCCTTCTCTGCCCCGCCGTCTGGGAGTTCGTAAAGAATGCGTTCCTGGGCGGGCCTGTACTGTCGCGAAACGATGACCTTATTATCCTTTGTTAAAGCAATGGTCGCCACGCAGTGACTATCTTCTTCGCCAATAGTCTGATAATGGTGGACCTTCCCATCTGGCTGCACGAATGTTTTGGTGACGATCGTTCTAAAACCGATTTTACTGACAACTGTTGGCTCAATCCGCTTCCACTCCATCGTGCACCCTTCCTTGCCTTCCCTGCTAGATCCCTAATTGCTTCTTAATGAGTTCTTGCGCAAGTGATGGGTTGGCGCGGCCCTGGGTCTCTTTCATGATCTGACCGACGAGGAAGCCAATGGCTTTCATTTCTCCCTTATTGATGTCTTCGACGGCTTTGGGGTTAGCCTCGATGACTTTGGCGACGATCTTGGCGATTTCGCCTTCGTCGGATTGCTGGATGAGGTTGAGTTTTTGCGCCAGTTCCTCAACTTCTTTGGCATTCACCTGCTCCGAAAGCTCGGTAAAGATGTGGTTGAGCAGGGTCTTCGCGCCAGTTGAGCTGAGCTTGCCGGCTTTCTGCAGGTCGTAGACGGCACGGTAAATGTGCAGCCGACCTTGGTTGGTGAGCCCGCTGTTTACCTTGGCATTTTCGTCGCGGCGGAGCGGGATTTCGAAGTTAACGAAGAAGTTGGCGAGTGCCTTGGCAAACTCTTTGTCACCGATAACTTCCTCAACGAGTGCGAGGTATGACACTTCGGGGTCGTCCAGGTCGGCTTCGAGTAGTAGCTCCATGGACGGCTTTTCGATGCCAAGATTCCTGAGCCGCTCGCGCCACTCTGCTGGCATGATCGGCATTTCCTGGCGCACGGCCTCGATCATCTCATCGGTCAGTTCGACCGGCGGGATGTCCGGATCGGGCATGTAGCGGTAGTCCTCGGCGTTTTCTTTGGTGCGCTGGGTGAAGGTGCGCTGTTTGGCGTCGTCCCAGCCGCGGGTTTCCTGTACGACCTGCTCACCGCGCTCAAGTAGTTCGATCTGGCGGTTGATTTCGTACTCCACGGCCTTTTCAACGGCGCGGAAGGAGTTGATGTTCTTGATCTCGGCACGAACGCCGTATTTGTCGGTTTTGCTGACAGAGACGTTGACGTCAAAACGCATGTTGCCGTAGTAGAGATCACAGTCAGACACGTCGGCGTAGCGCATGCGCAGGTAAAGCTCGCGGGCGTAGGCTTTTGCCTCGGCCGGCGAGTAGATATCTGGCTCGGAAACAATCTCGAGCAGCGGCGTGCCGGCGCGGTTGAAGTCGACCAGGCTGTAATCTTTGCCCTCCGGGTGCATACTCTTGCCGGCGTCAGCCTCCAGCTGGGCGCGGTTGATGCGGACGGTAACGGTACGGCCGTCGACTTCAAAAGTCACACTGCCGCCCTTGATGATCGGCTCGGCCAGCTGCGAAATCTGGTAGCCCATCGGCAAATCCGGGTAGAAATAGTGCTTGCGCTCAAAGTAGCTGAACTTTTGCGGTACGGTGTCGAGCGCGAACGCAGCGCGCATTGCCAGGTGCAATGCCTCTTTGTTAAGCACTGGTAGCGCGCCCGGCAGACCAAAGCTGAGCGGACCGATAAGCGTATTCGGCTCGGCCTCGCGCGCATCGTTGCCTACTGCCTCAAACAGCTTAGTGGCTGTCTTGAGCTGCACGTGCGTCTCGATGCCAATCGTGGCGGTATACTGCTTGCGTACGTCGTCTGAAATCATAAAGGCCTCCGCAAAGCACCAAATACCAAGCACCAAATACCAAATAATTCCGAATGTCCAAAATTCCAAGACTCTAAACACGACCTATTGCTGCCTGTTTTGGACATTAGGTCATTAGCACTTTGGTGCTTATTTGGAATTTGGAATTTGGTGCTTGGTGTTTTCATTTCTTCAGCGCTCCCAAGTCTTTCAACGCCTGGCGGAGGGCGATCAGCGCCTCTTTCAGGTCCTTTTCAGTCAGTTTAAAGTCCGGGTTGCTTTCGACCTCGCGGCGAAGCTTGTGCGCAAACCAGACCCGTTCGTGGTCAGTAAACCGCTTCTGAGCCTTCACTAACCGCTCGCCCATGCTCGCACCGCGATAACGGTTCTTCTTGAGCGCAATGTCCACCAAGTTGTCGGCCTGCATGAGTGCCACATCCCAACGATCCTTGTTTCGCAGGAGCTTTTGCAACTCTTTCCATTCGTTCGTAAAGTACTCTTGGTTGAGCTTTGGCGGCACTTTCCACCGCCAAATCAGATATCCGGCCCCGCCCACAAAGGCCAAAACCACCACTGCCAGTGTGATCCAGCCTATCATGCGAGAATCTCCTCTGCTGCTTTAGCTATACCTAATAATTCACGGTCTTTCCGCTGCGGCGCCATGATCTGCAAGCCTACCGGCAATCCGTCGCTCAAGCCTGCAGGTACACTGATTGAAGGCACGCCCACCAGGTTGGCGGCAACGGTCATGATGTCCACCAGATACATCTTGAGCGGGTCGTTGTCGTTTTCGCCAATCTTGAATGCCGGTGTTGGTGCGACCGGGCCGATCAGGAAATCGACCTGCTTAAATACTTCGTTAAACTCGTTGATCAGCTTTGTGCGGACGATCTGCGCCTTGCGGTAGTATGCGTCATAATAGCCACTCGAGAGTACATACGTGCCGATCATGATACGGCGCTTGGCCTCCTTACCGAAGCCGTTGCCGCGCGACTTCATGTAACTTTCATCCAGGTCTTTGGCGTCCTGGTAGCTAAACGGGTAACGCTGGCCGTCGTGGCGGCTTAAGTTGCTACTCACCTCTGCCGGTACGATGATGTAGTACACGGCAAGGGCAAGCTTGATCGACGGCAGGCTGACTTCCTGCACGTCAGCGCCGGCAGCTTTGAGCTTAGCGGCTGCTTCTTCAATCCTGGCTTTCACGCCCGGATCCAATCCGTCGCTCATATACTCTTTGATGATGCCGACCTTCTTGCCCTTTACGTCCGCAGGCAGGTCCAGGTATCCCTCGGGCTGTCGCTCGATGGTGGTGCCGTCGAACGGGTCGCGGCCAGCCATAACATCAATAACAGCTGCCGCGTCTTCAACCGTGCGAGCGAAGGTGCCCACCGTGTCGGTACTGCTAGCCATGGCCACGATGCCGTAGCGTGACATCAGGCCGTAGGTCGGCTTGTAGCCGATACAACCAACATAGCTAGCCGGCTGACGGGTGGAGCCACCGGTGTCGGTGCCGAGTGCGAACGGCGCCATGTCGAGCACAACAGCTGCCGCCGAACCACCGGATGAGCCGCCGGCCACGCGCTCTTTGTCGTGCGGGTTTTTGGTTACAAAGAAATCGCTGTTTTCGGTGCTGGCGCCGTGGGCAAAGGCGTCCAGGTTGGCCTTGGCCACGCAAATCGCACCCTCGGCCTCCAGCCGCTCAACCACCGTCGCTTGGTACGGCGCGACAAAGCCTTTCAGCATATTGCTGGCCGCAGTTGTCTCGGCCCCGAACACCAGGTAATTATCCTTGGCAATAAACGGCACGCCAGCAAGCTTGCCGGGATTCTGACCATTCTTGACCGCCTCGTCTATGGCCTTGGCTCGCTCGCGGGCGCGCTCGGCGGTCGTGGCAATAATCGCGCCGTACTCTTGCTTTTCTTCAATCGTCTTGAGGGCACGCTCTACAAGCTCGCTGGCCGTTACCCGACCCAGACGTACATCTTCGGCAATTTGAGCAATTGGCTTCCACTGACTCATATCCGACCTCCGGCCGTATTCGATATACGAGACACGACATACGATATACGAACTCGACACATCACGCCGCCAAGCGACGCTCGTGTCTCGTGTATCGTATTTCGTGTATCGAGCCTGTCGAACCCTCTCATCCGATCATCCTCTTTACCTTAAGCAGACGACCTTCGGTGTTGGGTGCGATGCCTAGGAGATCATCTGGTGTGACGCCATAATCCACGATGACGTCGTCACGCATCACATTTTTAAGGCCGGTTACCTGGCTCGTCGGCTCCAGGCCGTCCACGTCGGCGTTCTGGAGCTGTTCGACGTACTTTAAGATTTCGCTGAGTTCTTTACGAAATTTTTCGACTTCTTCGTCGGTGAGTGTTAGCCGGGCAAGCCGAGCCAACTTCAATACATCATCGCGCGATAGATCTGCCATATTTTTTACACTATACCAGAGGTAACTACAGTACGGCAAGTTCGGCGGGTGTGGGCCAAGGATTGAACTTGCAGCCTTGCAGGTCGATAGACTGCTGTTGCATGACCGGTGCAGGCTGGCCGTCGCCCGGACAATTGCGGTGGCCAAAACCGAGCCAGTGGCCGGTTTCGTGGTTGATGACCATCACGCGGTAGTCTTCGAGTGTGCCGCCAGCTGCGTTCCATGAGTCACTGGCACCCATCCATCGGTCGTAATTAACAATGACGTTCGGGCCAACGCGACAGCTCCAGGTGTTATCACAGATTGTGGCGCTAAAGCTGGTCATTTGAGCCGCCGAGCTGAGCCAGGCGGTAAAATCACAGCCGCTGTCGGCGTAAACAAACGCGATGTCGCCGTTCTTGGCCCAGCCGCGCGGGTCAGCATACACCGCGGCGAGTTTTTGGCGGAATTCGGGGATGAGTCCAGCATCAACATCTCTGGTTGCCACACAGTAGTGGTACATTTTTACGCCCTGGCTCGCAAACTGGAACGTCACCGGCTGCTTTTTGTTGACGGCGTACAGTGCCGCCTGCACGGCTTCATCGCGGTTCACGGGCGCAACATCCAAACCCTGCGCTGCTCCGTCAACGACCTGGCTGATTTTTTCTTCGGACAGCTTGAGTGTTTGTCCGTCAGGCTCAAAAAAGCCGGCGATATCAGAACGGCTCAGCTGCCTTGATTGCCCCTTGTGCGTAAACGTAATTTTCGCATCCAAATGCTTATTGAGCTCGGCAAGCTTTTCGCCTAATTGCCCGGCTGGCGCATCAGATTTTTTAACTTCAACCGGCACATCCAGCTCGCGCTTGCCTTGTTCAAGCAAGCCCACCAGCTCCATACGCAGTGTGACTACATCGAGCGAAAAGCCATCTTCAGGTTCTGCAATCTTGAAATCATCGCCACCAAAAACGATGCGCTCTGGCAATGGGTTTTTATGGAACGCCTTCTCCAACTCCTTGGCGGCAACGGCAAACTTGGCATTATCGAGCGTCAACTCGGCCGGCACAGTGCGCTTCATGAACAGGCTGAGCGCCGGCAGCCAGTTACGCGAGCCCTGGATCTGTTCGCGGGTTACCTCCCAGTCCACAGCCACGCCCAAATCCTTGGGCGTTATCTTTTTTGTAATGTCATCTTTTTTGAGTGTTATCTCGTCTGGCAATAATTTTTCTACCGAAACTTTCTTATCAAGCTCATCAAAACGCGTACCCCCAATCGCCACCGCCGCAACAGAATAATTCGGTAACACCTTACCCCGGTACACCAGCATCACCACCAGATTAGCCAGAATAAACACACCAGCCAGTACGCCAAAAACAATCAAAGCAACCCACACCCACTTCGGCATTTCACGCCGTTTATTCACAAGCCGGAACCGTCGCCTGTCTATTGGTCGCATCTACTCTTAATATTACCCCATACATCGAAGTCCAAGCTAGAACGGCAAGATATGCGTTATCTTCAATCTATTAGGACTTCGGCCGATACTCTGTAACTACATCGATGGACCCGGCCATCACATGCAATTCGGCGGGTACCCCTAGCTGATGAGGGGTTAACAGTTGCATCCGTCCCTCTTCGCTTGACTGACGCTGAGGAATATCAGCACCTTCGGGCCATGTAATTCTTAATAACCTCACGTACTCACCAAGAGTATTAGCCACCCTACCGATAAATGGCGCAAAGTATGCAATCTCTTGGCGAATAATATCATGTGTCGTACCTGGAGCTATCCTGTAACATAGTGCATATCCGAGCCTCTGCTCTTGGTCGCCATGCCCATCATCAATGATGGGCTCTACCCGACGCCAATGCGGCTCATGAAGCTCAACGCTCAATGGCTGCTCGGCTGCTGATAGTAGCTCCCTTTGATCATATCCAAGCAAATCTCGCTCTTTAACCAGCCGTTGCAATAACCTTACACCAAATGGTATGGAGCGCGTTCCGGTCCAAGCCTTCCGACTGTTAAAAAATTCAAATAGATCCAACCTAGCATTTGTACGTGGAGGCGTATGTGCAATATCTGCTAAGACATTTCGACTAACATACACAATTCCGGGCCTACTTCTTCCAATCAAGGCTTGTTGACCACCGTACTCTGCCTCAAGTCGCCCCACAACACTGTCAAGGAACCCAAAATGACTCCCTTTCATAAGACGACCAAGATACAGAAAACGCCGATCTCGGTGCATGACGGGAGGTCGACCGCGCCGGCGCGACCGGTTATGCGTATGTGGGTCAAATCCGGATTGGCCATAGCTGCTCTCAAAAGATGGATGTGTCATAATATATTAATTATAATATAAATATCGTAATATAACAATATTGCCGTAATAGTCCGCCCTCTTCGCAACAAAAACCAAGACAGCCGCTGTGACCCTAGGCTGCCAAACCTACATTTTTGACTTAATCTCTGCGATGATGTCGCGCAGCTCGGCGGCTTTTTCGAATTCTAGGTTGGCGGCGGCCAGCTCCATTTGGGCGGTGAGGTCTTTGATGAGCAGGCCGTATTCGTCCTTGGGGATTTTCTTGAGGTCGATCTTGGCCTTCTTGGCTTCTTCGGGCAGATCTGGACGGAGGCCCTTTTCGATGGCCTTACTGACGCCGCGGGGCGTGATGCCGTGCTCTTTGTTGTATTTCTCCTGGATTTCGCGGCGGCGGTTGGTTTCGTCGATGGTGGCCTTCATGCTGCGGGTGATGGTGTCGGCGTACATGATGACGCGGCCTTCGACGTGGCGGGCGGCGCGGCCGACGGTCTGGATGAGGGCTTGTTCACTCCTTAAGAACCCTTCTTTGTCAGCGTCAAGAATGGCGACGAGCGAGACTTCGGGCAGGTCCAGGCCTTCACGCAAGAGGTTAATGCCAACAAGCACGTCGTACACGCCGAGGCGCAAATCGCGCAGGATGTCGGTGCGGTCGAGCGTTTCGATGTCGCTGTGGAGATATGCCACTTTGATGTTGAGATCCTGCAGGTATTCGGTGAGATCCTCGGCCATGCGCTTGGTGAGGGTGGTGACGAGCACGCGCTGACGCTTGTCGACGGTGGCGCGGATTTCGCTGATGAGGTCGTCGATCTGGCCGTTCACCGGCCGGACTTCGATCTTGGGGTCAAGCAGGCCGGTCGGGCGGATGACCTGCTGGACCGGCTCGGGCGAGTGGGCAAGCTCGTACTCAGCCGGCGTGGCGCTGACGAATACCACCTGGTTGATGTGTTTCTCGAATTCGGTGAACGTGAGCGGCCGGTTGTCGAGCGCGCTCGGCAGACGGAAGCCGTGCTCCACCAGTACTTCTTTACGGGCGCGGTCGCCGTTGTACATGCCGCGGATTTGCGGGATGGTCATGTGCGACTCATCAATCAGCATCAAAAAGTCGTCCGGGTAGTAGTCGAGTAAAGTGGCAGGCTGCTCGCCCGGCTCGCGGTCGGTGAGGTACCGGCTGTAGTTTTCGATACCCTTCACAAAGCCGGTTTCCTGCAGCATTTCGATGTCGAACCGCGTGCGCTGCTCCAGGCGCTGCGCTTCAAGCAGTTTGCCCTCTCTTTTGAACTGGTGCAGCCGCTCCTCCAGCTCGCGCTCGATTTTGCCGATGGCGATCTGCAGCTTTTCGTGAGGCGTGACGTAGTGGCTGCCCGGGAAGATGGTGAGTTCCTGCGGCTTGTCCAGAATCTCGCCGGTCAATGGGTCGATCTTGAGGATCCGCTCCAGCTCGTCGCCAAAGAATTCCACGCGGTACGCAAATTCCTCGCCCGCCGGGAACACATCCACCACGTCGCCGCGGACGCGGAACGTGCTGCGCTGGAAGTCAACGTCGTTTCGCTTGTACTGGATGTCAGTCAGCTGGCGCATGAATTTGTCGCGCAAGCGACGCTCGCCTACTTTGAGCTTGATGCTCATCTCGGCGTAATCGCTGGGGTTGCCAATGCCGTAAATGCAGCTGACGCTGGCTACGATAATCACGTCGCGGCGAGACAAAAGCGCGTCGGTGGCCGCGTGGCGCAGGCGTTCGATCTCGTCGTTAATCTGGCTGTCTTTTTCGATGTAGGTGTCGGTGCGCGGGATGTACGCTTCGGGCTGGTAGTAATCGAAGTAGCTTACAAAGTAGTGGACAGCGTTGTGCGGAAAGAACTGCTTGAACTCGCCGTACAGCTGCGCGGCCAACGTTTTGTTATGGCTAATCACCAGCGTCGGCTTTTGGACGTTCTGGATGAGGTTTGCCATGGTAAACGTCTTACCGGAGCCGGTTACGCCTAAAAGCGTCTGGTATTTCAGGCCGTCCTGGACGCCCTTAGTTAACTGCGCAATCGCCGCCGGCTGGTCGCCGGTCGGTTTGTAGTCACTTACTAATTGAAACGAGGCCATCTTTTTATTATACCATATTTACCGCGCCCTGTCCGGGCATACCTCCGCCTGACTATTCCCAGTCTGCCGGCCCATTTCGATACATTCGTCCGTTTTTGTAGTATTTTTTGTAGTATTGTTAACCCGTACACGGGATTGTAGCCTCCAAATCTCTTGCGCACCAACCCACGCCGCCCATGCAGTAAGCGCAATGAGCGCAAGTACGGCTAACCTCACTAACCACTTAAGCAGCTTTTGCCCTCTCATTTTTACGGGCGTGACGAATGCTGTACCGGCATGTCCACCCCTCCGCATACTTACAGTCCTCGGCCAGCAATGATATTAAGTACCTCTTCCTGATCGTCGGTAATGACGTAGATGTCCATGTCTTCTTTATCAATGGCGTGGGTTTTTTCGTACACCACTTCCTTAAGATAGTTATGCAGCGGCATCCAGAAGTCCGACTCAAAGAGGATGATTGGAATGGGTGGGATTTTGCCATTTTTCTTAAGTGTCAAAATTTCAAACAACTCATCGAGCGTACCATAGCCGCCTGGAAAGAAGATGTAGGCGCGGGCGGTAAAGGTTAGCGCCATTTTGCGGCTAAAGAAGTAGTAAAAACTGGCAGAATGACTGACGTAGCGGTTCGTCTCCTGCTCGTGTGGCAGCTGAATTGCCATGCCGATCGAATTTTTCTTGTCCGCTTCGTAGGCTCCACGGTTCGCAGCCTCCATAATGCCCGGCCCTGCGCCGCTGACGATTGTGAGATTCAACTGCTCCACAATCTTACGAGCCAGCTCGCGGGCGTGTTGATAGTACGGACTGCTTTCGGGAATGACCGACGAGCCAAAGAATGTTACGGTTGAGTGGTGCCCTTTCAACGCATCGAACGCCAGACGAAAGTCTTGCTCGATGCGGCGCATTCGCTCCTTGATCTCTTTTTCTGAAAGATCGCGCCGCACCCGCTCCTCTTCTTGCGCCATGAATTGCAACGGCGGCAGCTGTTTTTTTGACTTTTCAAAAATATTTCTTAACCCCATACTCCCCTCTTCATTTGTTTTTCATGATTTGGTTTTTATTATACACATGTCGCCGCCTTAGACTATGCCAGCATATCGTCTTCTTGTAATGCGAATTGCGGCGCCAGCTCGCCGGCCAGCTGTTGGCGCACTGCCGCTTCCAGGTTCTCCTGATGCAGGTAGTGCATCATCAGCTCGTGCCATAGATTGTCGCGCACAAAATGGACAATGCGCTCAGCAAATGACAGTTGGTTGCAATACCCGAGCGCCACATCGAGCGCATTGCACGACACAATAGCACCATCTCGCACCAGGCCAAGATGCGCCGTGCCCTGCCAGAAACTTAAACTGGGATCAAGCTCTGCAAGGATATCTTCGCCATTGGTCCAGCCGAAATCATCCGGCTGCACGTGCGGCTCGAAGATTTCGGGATGGTACGCGTCAGTAAAGCGCGCGTAGTAGCGCTGGATCATGCGCCACGGCACCGGCTGGTCGGCAAGCTGCGCCGATGTGAACGGCTCTGCCACCGACGACTTTTGGATGATCTTGCCAAAGTCGGGCTTAACCTGTTGTAGCTTGGCGTATGAACTGTGGGAGCGAATCCTGTTCATCTCTTCACACACGAGCAAAATGGTAGTTATCGCAAGCCCCCTTATTTCCTGCCCGACCGGCAGCACCACGATTGCGCCCAGTTCGGGAAAACTGAGGATATTGTGGTGTGCCTTGGCGACATATTCGGTTGCCAGCTGCTGCCACCGTTTGTTTGACGGGCAGACCAGACTCATTTTTTTGATTTCGAAGTCGCTTGGTGTGAGTTTGGCGTACTGGTCACGGAACGTGCGCTGCCATGACTCTGATTCGCAAATCAGCGCCGCTGCGTACAGCTGGCCGGCAGTCTCGTGCTTGAACATAGACTCAAGCGAACGGTAGCCCAACCGCTTCATGGCCGCCTTCGGCGGCTTTTTCTTGAGGAAACGCTTGGCCACGCTCGCCTTCAGCACAAACACACTACTGGCCGGCTTTTTATTCAAAAAATGCACAACCTTTTCGACGACTTCCGCAGGCGTAGCGTCTTCGGCAATTCCCAGCGCCTTCCGCACCGTCTGCTCGTCCTGCTCAAGCCGAACTTGAAGCGCGCGGTACAGTTCCGGCCCGGTGGTGTCCGAAGGATCCAAACCGAGCTGCATAATCTTGGCTCGGGTTTTCTGGATAATATCAGCCGTCAGCCGAACATCAGTCCCCGGCAGTCCGGCCGCATACTCCAGCTGCCGGATACTCCGGCTAAATACCGGCTCCACCGCCCCCAAAGCCTCTGACAGAAAACGCGTCATACCTACCTACCAGATTACCACAAGCAGAATTAAGCCGAAAGCCCAGAGATAAAAAGCCAAGGGCTTCTAGCTACGGACTAAAGTGGTCTGGGTTTGTAGTCTTCCGGAGCGCGGCCGAGGAACTCTTTCAGTTTCTCTTCAGTGAGCAGTCCCTTCTGAGCGCCAAGGAAGAGGGATACGTGCATGCTGTTTATTGGCGCCCAGGTGAGCGCAGTTTCCAGGCTGCCGCCGCGGGCCAGTACGGCTGTCAGTGTGGAAGCAAAAGCGTCGCCGGCGCCGGTGCGGTCGATCGGCGGCTCGATGTCCGGGTAGATCGGCATGAACAGCTTTTGCTGCCCGTCCGATGCGTATGCGCCTTCTGGGCCGTCGGTAATGACAATGGTCTTGACACCGAGGTCGTGCATGCCCTGCAAGAGGCCTTCGATATCTTTCAGGTCGCGGCCAGTTACCCTGGCCGCCTCTTCGCGGTTAAGTACTACAATCTCTGCCTGCCGGTAGAACGGCGCCATTTTTTCTGCGCCCCAGATAAGGTGGTACATGCCTGGCTGGAACGCCAGCTTAATGTCCGGGTTGGCGCTCAGGTAATTCAAAATTGCTTCGTGCAGCGGCCAGGTTTTTTCGCCCAGCACGCCCAGGTATATCCAATCCGGCTTCTGCGCCGGCTCGCGCCACTGGTACGAGTAGTCCTCGAATTTTTGCAGCTTTGTGCGGTCTGCACCATAGCGCAGGTAAAAGTGGTAGTTCGACCCCATACCGGGCTCTACCACCAGATCTTCGGTATCGACGCCCTGCTCTTTCAGATAGCCGATCGCCTCCCGGCCAACTTCGTCATCGCCAAGCCACGACATGAGACTGACGTTCAAGCCCAGCCGTGCCATCGATACGGCAGCGTTTGGCGCACACTCCACTGCCTTCACAACATCCAGCTGTTTGTACGGCAGCTTGGCTCCCAGCTCAAAGCTCAAGCGCTTGTAACCCTTGTCGTCGGTAGCAACCTCGACAAACCCTTCGTCCAGGGTAATAAACGAGCCGCTAATAATATCACCGATGCATAATATGCGCGGGTTGCTCATATGTTGTTTACTCCCTCCACATAGTGTTTACCCCAGACTACCATACCGGCGCGCCGGATGATAGTAGCCTGGGTGTTGTGAATTTGTTTATGCTAAAGCATCTTTGGCCGGTAATCCCGGGGTGCCTTGTGCAGGTACTTCAAAAGTTCGCGCTCAGTCAGCAACCCGTCGTGCGAGCCAGTGTACTGGACAACACTCATGGAGTTGATCGGCGCCCAGCGCAGCGCCTCCTCCAGGCTGAGACCTTTAGCTGCGGCCGCCACGAAGGTGGTCGAGAATGCGTCGCCTGCGCCGGTGCGCTCGTACGGCGGCTTGGGATCCGGGTAGGGCGGCATAAACAACCGCTTCATGCCGTCTGACGCATATGCGCCCTTCGGTCCGTCGGTAATTACTACCACTTGCGGTCCGAGCGCGTGCAGCTTGTCGAGCAGATCATGTATGTCGTTTATGTCGCCGCCGCTCACGAATGCGGCCTCTTCGCGGTTAAGCAACAAAATGGAAGAGCGCGCATAAATGTGCTTGAGGCGTTTCACACCCGCCCGCAGCTGGAACGTGCCCGGCTGGAATGCCAGATGGACGGTCGGGTTGTCCTCCAGCCACTCAGCGATTTCATCGTGGTACTCAAGCGCGTTTTTGCTGATGGAGCTAAAGTACACCCAGCGCGGGATGTCACGCCTGCTAAAGCGCGGCCAGCGGTAGTCATATTCCTCGTGCTTGATAAGGATGGTCCGCTCCTCTTTGTACCACAGCACGTAGTTGTAGTTGCTGACTTTGCCGCGGTTGATACGCACAAAATCCGTAAAGACGTCGTTATCTTCGAGTGTTGCGATAATCTCGCGGCCTTGTGCGTCGTTGCCAACGTTGCTAACAAGCGCGCTTTTTAGCCCCAGCCGCACAAACGAAATCGAGGCATTGCCAGCATTGCCGGCGGCAGGCACAATGTCGGAAAAATCGAACGGCAGCTTGGTGCCGAATGGCATGGCGATCCACTGCATGCCGTCTTTGCCCTCTATCAGCTTGGCGTCGTCGTCAAACAGCTTAATAAAAGCGTCGGTTGTGACGTCGCCGATAGTAAAGATATCAAAGCTGCTCATGCTTCCCCCTATTCCGCTTATGTCTATTGTACCGCGCTTTATGAGAAAAGCAATTATTGCGACTCTGAAGGGTTTGCCGAAGATTCCCTATCCTCGGGTGTAGATCCATCACCTTGCAGCTGGGATTCGTCAAGCTCACCCCTGACGGCGTCACTCAAGAGCTGCAGTTGACGAAGGAAGCGCCTTTGGACACCCTCATGGTTATCCTGATTTTCGGCCCAGGCCTTGAGTACCGGGTCCTGCAGCGCGCGCGAGTACGAGAATGTCACGCCCCAGCCCGGCGTTTGCATCCTGGCCGTACGGTTCATGACCTTCAGGCGGTCGATAATGTGATCGAAATCTGCTGCAGTGTCATTGGTGGTGAGCCCACTGCTTAGGAAGACGATGCCGGCTAAGTCTGCAGGCACATGTTCGGTAAAAACGCGCACTGTGCGCTCGGACGCCTCGTCGTGATTAATGGGCGCGCCGCTGTCTTTGCCGGGCAGCACCATGCTGGTCTTGAGGATAGTACCCGGCAGATGCACGCGGAACGCGCGCATGGTCTGGAACAGGATGTCGAACACGTGCGCCATAACTTGCTCGCACCGCTCGGCAGTATGCGTGCCGTCAACCATGACCTCGGGCTCGACAATTGGCACAACGCCAGCCTCTTGGCAAATACGGGCGTACCGGGCCAGCACAAAGGTGTTGGCGCCGATACACTCATCCGTCGGAACGTTGTCGCCAATGGTGATGACCGAGCGCCACTTCGCAAAACGCACACCTGCGCCCGCATACGCACTGATGCGCTCCGGCAAATCATCCAAACCTTGCGATATTTTTTCGCCGGGGAAACCAGGCAAATCAACTAAACCTTTATCCATCCTGACGCCGGGCAGGATACCAAGTTGCGCTAAGTGCTGACGGAACACCTGGCCGGACGAAGCCGACTGCCACAACGTTTCGTCGTGTAGCGCCACGCCGCTTACAAATCCTTCGACGCCGGGCGTTGTCAGTAACAGTTCGCGGTATTCGCGCCGCGTCTCCGGCGTGCACGTAAGACCGACGGCTCCGAACCGCATTTGGCAGGTCGCGTCACTTTCATCAATTTCGAGCAGCCCCTTGCCCGCCGCGACTAACGACCTAGCCGTCTCCTCAAGCAGTTGCGTGTCCATATATCACAAGTATACCGCTTATGGTTTGCAGGGCTCAACCACCCAAGTCAAGAATCAGAAGCGTACGTTTTAGGAATGTTAAACGACTGCTTTGCCGGCCGAGCCGAAGGTGTCGATCTTTTCTTCGACTACTTTTTGCACCGCTTCGATCACTTCTGTCATCAGCTTCATGACGGCGTATTCATCGGGGTTTTCGCGGAGCACCTTCTCCAGCGTCTGACGGAAGACGACACGCATGTCGGAGTTGATATTGATCTTGCTCACGCCGATCTTGGCCGCTTCCTGGAAATAATGGCCGGGCGTGCCGCTGCCGCCGTGCAGGCTGATGTTGCAGTCAATGGCTTCGCGGATGCGGCGCAACAGGTCCAGATCCAGCTGCTTCGGCACCGGGTACTTGCCATGCAAGTTGCCGATGGCTGCTGCAAAGGTGTCGATGCCGGTGGCGTCAACGAACGCCTTGGCGCCCTCGGGCGTCGAAAACGTCTTTTTGATCTCCTCGTAATCAATAGCTTCGGTGTGCAGGTTGGAGCTGCCCATAAAGTAATGCGGCTCGCTTTCGACCAGCGCGCCGGTCTTCTTGGCGTACTCCACCACTTCGCGCGTGGCAGTGATGATTTCTTCGTCGGTGGCGTCGTGGTTGGCCTGACTGACATCGATGTGAATGAACTCAAAGCCGGCGTCGATCCCGGCCTTGGCGGCCTCTACCGACGGGCTGTGGTCAAGGTTGATGTAAATCTCGATGCCGTATTCGCGCTTGTAGTTGTCGACCATGTCGCGCACATTGTGCAGGCCGAGCGCCTTCACCTCGCCGTCGCTCACCTCCACCAGCACCGGCGAGTTCTTGGCCTTGGCGGCACGACAGACCGCGATCAGCGTTTCCTGGTTGTCGATATTAAACGCGCCGACGGCAAAACCCTGCTCGCGGCTGCGGCGCATCAAATCCCGCGCACGCTCACAGTTATGCCTGATCTCTTCTTCGGTTATACGCATGCATCCCCCCTCATTACTTTTTCATAAGTGTAGCCTTACCAGAACATAATGGCAACGCCGATTGCAGCGGTAATGGAGGCTATAACTTTCCGGTGCAAGAATTTCCGTTCACGGAGCAGCCAGGCACCCAAGAACGACACAAACAGCGGCCTTAAGCCTGCCAACACTACAGCAATACAGAGGTTCTTGAGCGTCACAATACTAAGCGCAAAGAAGAGCGCCATAAGACTGCGCGTCAGCCCGGCGCCCCACAGCAAGAAGATATTCTGGCGGGTAAATACGTTCCGGTACTGCCGCACGCCAAAGCACAAGCTCAGCAAAGCAGCACACAAACACTGTGCGGTCCAGCTCCACGCCAGGTACGATGCCACTCCCACCTCGTCCAACAGATATTTCTCGGTCGTTGCCGAAGCAGAAAACATCACAGCGCCCAGCAGCGTAAACACTATGCCGAGCGTCCAGTTGCGCCGCTCACGCCGGCTTACATGTACCGAAAGGGCGTACACAACTGCAGCCAGCGCAATGCCAGCACCGATGAGTTCCTGCGGCCCCATCCGCTCGCCCAGCACATACATGGCTGCGAAGATAGCCATCAGAATATGCGTCGTCATAAGGAGCGCGCCCATGGCTGCGTCCATAAAGCGGAAAATAAGCAGCATGAACGCGGCATTCAGAGACGTAGCAACGCCGACAAGCAGAAAGTAAGGCCAGTATCGCCCCAAATCGGCAGTTGTTACATCGCCGAAATGCCACACGAAAGGCAGGACGATTAGCGCAGCGATACCGTATAGAACAGCCGAAACCTGCAGTTGAGCATGTGGCAGCGCCACAGCCAAGCGCCTTGAAAGCAACGTAAAGAACGCGCCGAATATGTTTTGACTCAAGACAAAAGCCGCCGCCAGCATAACCGCTCTACCTCTTCTGGTCGACCAACTGGTGGGCGGCCATGGCAATGTGCGGCGCGTCTAGTCCGTAGTGTTTGAGAAGCTCTTCTGGGTCTAAGGCGGTTTGGCCGAATGCATCCTTCATGCCAATGCGACGGATGGGAGTCGGACACTGCTCGCTCAAAAGCTCGGCAACAGCACCACCTAAACCGCCGGCGATTTGGCCTTCTTCGGCTACTACCACTGCCCTGGTTTTCTTTGCGCTCTCAAGAATTGTTTTTTCATCAAGTGGTTTTACTGTCGGCACATGGATAACTTCGGCGCTGACACCGTCTTTTTGCAGCATTTCGGCCGCCACTAGCGCGTGGTAGGTCATGATGCCGGTTGCAATAAGCGTGACGTCGGTACCAGGACGAAAAACGTAGGCCGGGCCGATGGCGAACGGCGTGCGTTCGGTAGTAATTACCGGCGAGGCAGCACGCGCCAAACGCACGTAATTCGGCCGCTTGTCGGCCGCCATCAACGGCGCCATCTTTTCTGCCTCAACGCTGTCGCACGGCACGAGCACCACCATGTTCGGCAGTACGCGCATAAGCGCAATGTCTTCGAGCGCCTGGTGCGTGGCGCCGTCCGGCGCGGTATGAAGGCCGGCGTGCGAACCGATAATCTTGACCGGCTGGTCATTCAAACAAATAGTGGTACGGATTTGCTCCCAGCAGCGCCCGGGGCAGAACGCGGCGTAACTCGATACAAACGGAATCTTGCCCATGGCGGCCATACCCGAACCAATCGTCACAATATTCTGCTCGGCCACACCAGCTTCGACAAACCTGTCCGGAAACGCCTCGGCAAACAGATTAATCTTGGTGCTTTCCGTCAAATCGGCGGCAATTGCCACGACTTGGTCGTTCTGTCTGCCCGCCTCCACCAATCCGCGGCCAAAGCCGTCGCGGGTCGGTTCTTTTTTGATATCCTTAGCGCGGATATCATCAATAAGATACATGTCGCCGATCATCAATCGTACGCCTCCTTAATCTTGCCTCGCAGCGTGCGGATTTGCTTGAGCGCATCCTTGGCCTGCTCGCTGTTGGGCGGTACGCCGTGCCAGTGGAAGTCATACTCCATAAAGTCCACACCCTTGCCCGGCACGGTGTGCGCGATGATAACAACTGGCTTGGAAACAATAGCCTTGGCCATGTGTACGGCGTCAATGACCGCCTCCATGTTGTTGCCGTCAATCTCGAGCACATGCCAACCAAACGCCTCCCACTTGGCGCGAAGGTCCTCAAGCGGCATCACCTCTTCTGTCGGGCCGTCAATCTGAATGTAGTTGCGATCGACAAATACGATCATGTTAGAGAGCTGATATTTGGCAGCAAACATGATCGCCTCCCAGTTGTTGCCCTCGTCCAGCTCACCGTCGCCGACAGTCACGTACACCCAGCGGTGTTGCTGCTTGTTCATGCGCATGGCCAGCGCCATACCTGCTGCCTGGCTTAAGCCCGAGCCGAGCGGGCCGCTGGTGGTCTCGACGCCCGGCAACATGGTGCGCTCCGGGTGGCCTTGCAGCTTCGAGCCAAACCTGCGCAGCGTCATCAGCTCTTTTTTATCAAAATAGCCGGCATGCGCCATGCAAGCGTAGCGCACCGGGCACGTGTGGCCGTTGCTCGTTACCAAAATATCGCGCTCATCCCAATCAGGGTTGCGCGGGTCGTGTTTCATCAGATTGAAGTACAGCGCTGTGTAAATCTCGACCTGGCCGAGCGAACCAGCCGAATGCCCGCTGCCCGCATGTTCGAGCATCTTGATAATATCTTGGCGGATATCGTTCGCCAACAATTCAAGCGCTTCTAGTGAATATATTTGTCTTGCCATTATTGAGCGATTATAACCGCTTATGCCTGGACGGTAAAGCCTTGGCAGCCGCCTCGAGCCGCTCATATGTTGCCCGCGGGTCGACGGAGCGCTGGATTGTACCGACGATATTCAAAACATTCACGCCGCCCGCAACCAAGGTTGCCATGTTGTCCATGGTAATACCGCCCTCCCAGCCAATCTCCAGGCCCGAACGAAGCTGCTTAAGACGAAGTACCTTAGTGAGCAAATGTGTATTGGCATGTCCGCTCGTATCGCTGAAATGGCCCGAGAGAATCAATACATGATCGATCGACGTAATCGCAGACTCGATGAGTTCCACCGGCGTCTCCGGCTTGAGCGCAACGCCGACGGCCACTCCCCTGCTATGCGTTTTTTCGGCGAAATCTAAAAAGTTGCCGTTAGATTCGGCCTGCACGATGATCATCTGCGGCTCAAGCTTGAATAGGTCGTCGATGTAGCGGAGCGGATCGGCTGACAATACATGGATGTCGACCTGCGTCTCTTCGGGCCACCAGAGCCCTCGAGTCGACACTAGTTTGGCGTGCATGAGCGTGCCATCCCCGATATCGATATGGATCCTTTTGGCGACGCCGCTCAAACGCTTCATATGGTCGTTAAAGTACACCTTATCACGCGCCCGAATGACCGGACAGACCGCTACACTATTGTCGGCGGCCACCGAAAATCCGTTAATAAAGACGCGCTTCATTTTGGTCAATTATCCAACTCCGGCGTCGTTGATGCTTGTGTTTTTATAGTATCAGTAAGCGGCTACTATTCAAAGCATAGAGACGCGCAGCAAGTACGCCTGCACCCTAAACCTGAGTAGCTTTAGTAGAGCCGTGCCAACCTTCATGAAATTACGCGGCCGCACAATGCGAATACGAACACGCACCGGCGCCCAACGGTGGGGCCTTAACAATATACTGACCGTATTGCGTCCCACAGCCGCAGGCACACTTGCAGGCCGACCAGCATACCGGGTCCAGTGGCCAGACATCGCGAGGCTGGTGCGCAGCCGCACCGCACTGAACGCGACGGCCAACCGGCCAAGGCCAGGCACCAGCGCGCTCAAAGGCGGGTCGTGCTCGTAATCGTCATAGTTGGGAATAAGCGCCCGCATCTTGGCCTGCTGCTTGGCATACAAACGGGATATCACTGCGGCAATTATCATGAGCGCCAAGGCGGTCGCCACCAACATAACTTCGGACGGGATAATCAAGTTCGTCCCAGGTATTACGCCATTTGCCAAAAATGCCGCAACCATGTCCATAACCGACTCGGACTGCGTCGAACTCAACAGCGACATAACTACCGCAAATAAAAAACCAGCCCTTACCATCAATCCGACCATACGCTACCTCTTGCCTGACCTACGCTTAATGCTCCGCGCACTCCAAGAATCCATACCGGCTGTTTCACCTAACGCTCATGTATGAGCAATCCGGCATGCGAAAATACGCGCTCGAAGTGTAATTTAATTTTTATACAATATTCTGGCGCGGTCGGTAAAAATGTTTACTATTTTTGCAGCAGCTTGCCAACGTCGGCGACGACTTCGACCAGACGGTTAGAATAGCCCCACTCGTTGTCGTACCAGGCAACTACTTTGAGCATGTTGTGGTCAATAACGGCAGTCAGGCTGAGATCCACAATTGCCGAGTGGCTATTGCCGATGAAGTCGCTGCTGACCAGCGGCTCTTCGGTAACAGCCAGAATGCCCTGGTAGTACGGCTCGGACGCAGCCTTCTTGAACGCTTCATTGACTTCCTCGACCGTCACTTTACGCTTGGTGATAATCACAAAGTCACTTAAGCTAACCACCGGGGTTGGTACGCGCACGCTTAGGCCGCCAAAGCGATTCTTGAGCGACGGCAGTGCCTCAGCAGCCGCAATGCTGGCGCCGGTCGTGGTCGGCACGATGTTCTCGGCAGCGGCGCGGGCCTCGCGCAAATCCTTGGCCGGGCCATCCTGCAACGCCTGGCTGGCGGTATAGCTGTGGATGGTGGTCATCATGGCCTTTTCGATACCAAAGTTGGCCTCGATCACCGCAGCAACTGGGGTAATACAGTTGGTCGTGCAGCTGGCGTTCGAGACAATGGGGCTCGCCTCTTCGAGCTTGTCTTCGTTGACGCCAAGCACGACCGTTGTGGCGCCCTCGCCCTTTGCTGGCGCGCTAATGACCACGCGTTTGGCGCCGGCATCGAGGTGTGCCTTGGCCTTGGCCGGATCCACAAAAAAGCCGGTCGATTCAATCACGACGTCGACGTTCATCTCTTTCCACGGCAACAGCGCCGGGTCCTTTTGGGCAAAAACCTTAATGGACTCGCCGTTCACCTTGATGCTGCTTTCGTCGTAGTCAACGTCGTGGTGGTAGGTGCCATAGTTGGTGTCGTGCTTGAGCAAATACGCGAGCGTGCGCGTATCGGTCAGGTCATTGATCGCCACGATCTCAAGATCGCTGCGCTCAAACGCAACCTTAAAGGCGTTCCGCCCGATTCGCCCAAACCCGTTAATTGCTACACGTGTTTTAGCCATGCGTTGTTACCCCTCACAATTATTACCTTAAGCTCATTGTACGAACAAAAAAGCATTAACGCAACGGGCATCAACGCACCTCGTCAAGGAGTGGTCTACTCAGTCCGTCAGAGAGATACACATCCCGCCAGTAGGCCTGCCACTGCCCCACATCATCCCCGGGGTCTTCCCGGTTGTAGTCGCAATAAACCGGGCCGCCGGCAAATGCAGTCTGTCCGGTTTGCGGGTTCTTGCGGTAATTCATAATCCAGGTGATCTCCGGCTCGTCCGGCCGGGCCACTGTCCAGAAACTGGATTGCGGCACTCCAGTCCGCAGGCCATCTAAATGAGCCCGCGCCAGCCGCGACGTTGCCTGCATGCGTTCAAGCTGTTCAAAGTGTAGTGACAATTCGGTTATGCGTATGTCTTCGCCCACCTCAACCACTTGTTTTAAGATAAGACGCTTGAGCGCCCAGAATGCTTCGTACCCGGAATCCTCCGGGCCAGGGCCAAGGATCAGCCGCTCTACCCCCACACCCCGGCTGGTCAGCACGGCAACAAATGGCACGTAATGCTTAACAATATCCGAAGGCGGCCTGTTGGCAGCTTTCAACTCCTCGAGCTTTGCAATGTCGGTTGGATATTTGACGCCGAGCATGGCATGAAACGCAACCGTGCCGCTCGGCACCTCATTCAAATGGTTCAGTATATCAAAGCCGGGCTTGTAGAGATGTCTTGCCACTACAACATTCTACAGGAATTTTTTCGAAAACGATTCAATGGCCTTGAGGATGGGCAGCATCTTTTTGCCCTTGTCGGTTAATGAATAAATAACCGACAACTGGTCGACGGTCCGTCGCTCCTGCACGATCAAGCCGTAGCTTTCCAACTTTTTCAACCGGTCGGTGAGCGTGGTCGGGCTGATGCCGCCGAGGTTGCGCTGCAATTCATTAAAGCGCTGGGCAGTCTCCCCAAGCCCCTGCACAATCAACAAGTTCCAAGCATCGCCAAAAATCTTCAACGCCTGGTGCATCAAATCGTCTTGTTGCCCGTCTCGCTTCTCCGCGCTCATCTCATAAAGCTCTTGACTGCTAAATTCTTTGCAGTATCCTTAATTGAATACACTACAATCATTGTAGCATAATTACCCACTACTGACGGATAACAAAGGCTGTATCAAAAACGAATCACGGAGATAGCCATGGTAGCACCAAATCGAATAGCACTGGCAGCAGAACGGGCGACAGGAGCGGAAGCACAACAGTACTCGGTTAGCACAGAGCAGCTCGCTGAGTATTTTGGTGCGATTCGCCAATGCGCAATTTATAACGCTAAGCACGACCCGCTCAACCAGCCATATCTAGATCTTGGCGAAGAACGAATAACCTCTGGCATGCATCTTGCTGCTGCACTCAGCAGATCCATACAAACAACCTATGTATCCAAGATAACCAAAGGGCGAGAAAGAAGCGCCGCACTCAAGGCAACCGAGCCGGTTGCAATACACCAACACTTAGGGGAACTTATCGAGCGACTAAGGGCTCGTGCCGAAGAAGATAGCAGCAATGAAGCTAGCAGAGTACTCCTGGATCATGTAACAGCTTTCGAACAATATCTAGATCTTGAAGCCGGCTCCCCAGGATTTACGCAATTTCTAGGATCTATAGGATCGCAATTTGTCAAAAGAAGTCTTAAGCGCAGAGCACCGAAAACTGGTCCACGAAAAGAAAATCTTACGCAAACGATAATTAACAGTGCAATTTTCGGAGAATAAATCGATCGGCCACAATCAACCGTACCGTATAGTAAGAAGCAAGATGAGATTATAGGTGACTGGGCGCGAATCAATACGTCTTGGTTTTTCCAGCCGCCTTGTTATAGCATGATCGTCTGTCGACCTACTTCTGTCGGCGATAATTTGGCGCAGAGGTAGTCAATTAGGGTTGGATAATTTTTACGTAATCAATATAAAAGCTTTGAGATTCAGCTGGGCTTGGGTTTTCTTCGCAGAGCGGTAGGCCGCCGCTACCTAGACCCTCAAGGCAGAGTGTTGGCTCGCCGTTGTCGTTCCAAATCTCGAGCGCCAGGCCCTTTAGCTTCACTGGCAGTACGTGTATGCCTAGCAGCTTATTGTTGACGTAATAGGTGACCGTTTGGATGCCGAGGATGTTCTCAGACCAGACCATCTTCACATCCATCCAGTCGTTGATATTCACCGGGAACAGCGGGCGCGCCACGCCAAGCGGCAGCTGATTGACAATGGTTGTGCCAGTAAAGCCGGTTATAAGGCCTGCCATTACGTCTTTGCTAGCCCAAACAAACCCAATGTGGTCGTATTCGCCGGTCGGGTAGCCGTACGGACCGTCAAGCGCGGGATTCCAGAGCACAATACCGCTCGTACCTTCGGCTTTGTTGCTGAGCCCAAGCAGGTCGTAGTTTTCGCTCCACTTAATCCTGGCCTCAAGTATGACCGGATGGCCGTAAGTTGCGGTGTACGACCCCTTATTGGTTGTGTTTTGGCCGAGGTCTAGCTGGGTGATGTCGGTGTTCACATAATCGCCTGGCGTCGTGCTTGGATTGACGGAGACGCGCATGTAACTCCGCTCGCCATCGTTCTCGAACGACGCGCAGGCGTCAACGCCGCACGCCAACCCTGGCGTCGCAACCCCGCTCTCAAAGTTGACAAAGTAAAGATTCTCTGGCTGGCTATCAAAATCGGTAAAGAAATCGTTCGCGCCAGCACTGACCGGCGCGACAATGACGAGTGGTAATGCTGCAACAAGCAAAGAAAGGCGCGAAATAAGCTTCCTCATGTCTCCCCCTTTATTTTACGATGCCTGACTATTGCACTTATGCTTACCCGCACGCGTCAACCATGCAAAAATTTTTATATTCCCCTGCCCCTAAACTCCGGCAGCTGCTTTAATTGCTCAATAGATTCGATCTTATCAAAAACAGCTTAGCGTGTTTTAGCAAAAGACTGGTACACGTCGAACAATACGCCATGGAACACCTGCTTGGCGTGGCTAGGGATGAGTACCGCGCCTTCCGGCACTACTCGCTTCATGGCTTACTGCTGCTTGTAGCGGGCGATGGATTCTTCGATGATCTTCTTGGCGGCCTCGACGTCGCCCCAGCCCTCAACCTTCGTTGTGCCAGGTTTCTTAAGATCCTTATAGTGAGCGAAGTGATGCTCGATCTTTTGCTTCCAACGCTCGCCCAGGTCATCCAGGCCGTTGATACGGTCGCCGGTGTTGCGGTCGTCCTCGGGCACGACAATAATCTTGTGGTCAGCCTCGCCATCATCGATAAAGTTGAGCACACCAATAATCTTGGCTTTGAGCCACACGCCGGTCGGGATCGGCTCGTCACAGACTACCAACGCGTCCAGTTCGTCGCCGTCTTCGTCTTTGGTCTGTGGAATAAAACCGTAGTTCACTGGTTTGGTAAAAATGCTCGGCTCAACGCGGTCCAGCATGAACGAGGCGCGCTCGCGATCCCATTCAATCTTAAGGAACGAGCCTTGCGGAATTTCCACTACGACATTCACAACGCCATCTTGCCAGTCACCAGGTGTTAAAACTTGGTTAAAGTCAGCCATACACGCTCCTTTCAGTTACTAGAAGGATGAATGGGAATGGAGAATGGAGGGGAAGCTTGCCCGCTTCAGTCCCATTCGTCATTCATCCTTCTCATTCTTTTTAAATACTTCGGCTATAATTGTACACTAGAGACAACAACTATGAAAATTATCGCACACCGCGGCGCGCGAGGATTGGCGCCAGAGAATACTATCGCCGCAATCAAGGAAGGGTTGCGCTGCCGCCCTGACATGATCGAACTTGATGTCCGCGTCACCAAAGATGGGGCATGCGTGCTACATCACGACCGAACGCTGGACGGCCTGGCAATCGCCGGCACAACATTCAAGGAACTACGGGCGCGCAAAAGCGACCTAGTTACGCTCGACGAAGCCTTGCAGATTATCAACCGTAAAATTCCGGTATATATAGAGGTTAAACCGCGGTCGGCGACAGAGCCGGTAATCAAATTGCTGCGAAACTATCTAGATAAAGGCTGGCAGCCTGAGGATCTGTGGCTAGCATCATTCAGTCAAAAGACCTTGCGGGAGCTACAGCAAGGCTTGCCTGAGCTACCGGTAATCGTCAATGCATACTTTAGCGGCGTATGGGCTACATGGCGCGCCCGCCGGTTGGGCACGAAATACTTTAGCCTGTACCACTACGTACTGTGGCCGGGATTCATAAGAAGCATTACGAAACGCGGTTGGAAGCTCATCGCATACACAGTCAACAGCCAAGCCGAAGCCGAGCGCTGGGCGAGGTGCGGCATATACGCCATCGTCACCGATTACCCTAACCAATGTAACGACCAGTCGAAATGATAGACGTCATCTTAATTCGCACCGAAGACATAACCCCCAGCATACAAACGCTGTGGTTCCGTCCCGAAAAGCCGGTGCGTTTCATCGCCGGGCAATTTACCGAACTCTATTTACCGCACGACGACGCGGACGAGCGCGGCACGCGGCGCTGGTTTACTATCTCAAGTTCACCCACAGAAGAGCTCATTGGCATCACCACCAAATTTGCCGCAGGCGACAGCAGCTCGTACAAGCGCCACCTGCAGGCGCTTAAGCCTGGCGCGGTCCTTAAGATGGCCGAGCCCATGGGCGACTTTGTCCTGCCCAAAAACCCGTCCATGCCAATCCTGTTCGTTGCTGGCGGCATGGGCATTACACCCGTACGCAGCATGGTCAAGTGGTTGATCGACACGGGCGAGCAGCGAAATATCCGCCTGCTCTACATTGTCAACGAGCCAGAAGACTTGGCGTTCCAAGATGTATTCCGGCAATATCAGATGGAATTTATGACGTACTTCACCAGTCAGAACGGCCGCATCACTGCCGGGCAAATTGCCAAAATGGTCACCGACGACGAAACGCTTGTCTACCTCTCCGGCCCGGAGCAAATGGTCGAGACATTTTATAAGCAACTGCAAACGCACGGCATTAGCTCCGACCGCCTCGCCGGCGATTACTACCCAGGCTACCCTCAACCCTAAAGGAATTGCGCCCCGTCATTCCGATTCCAACCCGAAATCCAACTCTCCTAAGGCATCATCCCAACCCTAATCCGAATCCACCCCTCCACCATTCCACCGTTATAATGAAGCCCTAAAAAAACAATCACAAAATTATCCAATTGGATAAAACTAAGATGGATGTTTTGTTTTTCGGTCGGGCCGTTCCGGCTCGCCATACATACTTTTGTGCCGGCAATGTATGCACCCGAAAGTGGAAGCCTCCCTGGCGAACGGCCTTGTTCAACTGGATGCCGGGTCAAGCCCGGCATGACGGCGATTGGGGGCATGTGCCCGACAAGAAGTTAACAGAGGTAGAGATTGACAAAATGGTTATGTTTGTGATATAATAAAAAGATAGGGTATCAACACCATTCTTGAGGGTGCAATAGGTTACTTCAACGCTACTCGCCGTGCTCGCGCGCGTGGCTCTCTAGGTATTCGCGGATGCTAAGGGCTGCTTTGGCACCCTCGCCGACGGCAGTAGCGATTTGCATGGTGGCGCCGCTGCGAACGTCGCCGGCTACGAAGACGCCGGGCATGCTTGTTTCCAGGCGCTCGTCGCTCTTCACCATACCGAGCTCATCAAGCTCGATGGCTGAACCTTGCAAAAACGCAGTGTTGGGCTTGAGGCCAACAAAGACAAATACACCGTCGGTCGGAAATTCTACTTTTTTGCCGGTTGCCTTGTCTGTGCCGATTACCTTGGTCACCTTTTTGATGCCGTCCTGCTCCTCGCCAACAATCTCATCGGTGGTTACGCCTAGATGAATAGTCACCTTGTCTTTGTGCTTTTCCAGCTCATGCTGCAATACTTCGCTAGCTTTGATAGTTGAGCGCACCAGCAGATCGATGTGCGAAGCAAAACGCGTCAGAAAAATCGTCTCTTGCACGGCCGAGTTGCCGCCGCCGACTACCACCAGCCGCTTGTCGCGGTAGAACGCACCGTCACAGGTAGCACAATAGTGGACGCCGCGGGCATAATATTCCTGCTCGCCCGGAATGCCCAGCTTCTTGTAGTCGGTGCCGGTGGCGATGAGCACCGCCTTGGCCAGCCAATCCGTACCTTCGGCAGTTTTGATGCGCTTAAATTTGCCTTCGTTGATGATCTCGGTGACCGTGCCGTACTCAATCTGCGCACCAAAACGTTCAGCCTGGGCGCGCAGGCTGTCGGCATATTCAAGGCCAGCAACACCCTTCGGGAAACCTGGATAGTTATCAATCCAGTCTGTAATGGCCGCCATGCCGCCGACCACGCCTTTTTCCAGAAGCACCGTATCAATGTCTTCGCGCGTCGTATAAATCGCCGCACTTAGGGCCGCCGGCCCTGCGCCGATCATTACTACATCGTGTATACTGGCTTGTTGTTTGCTTTGGTCTGTCATTCTTTGCTCCTAACTCTCAACCTCCAAGCACCAAATTTCAAATAATTCCGAAATGCCAATGACCGAATTTTCAAACATGGCTCTTATCTATGATAGCACTTAAAATTTTCTTTAATTCTGTTGCTTCGTTTATAAGGGCATCCGGCGCGTCTACGAGTTTAAGCCAAAAAATTGTTTCTTTTGCCTCTTTACGGGCAATCTTCAACCTCATTACAAAATCTTTCTTACTCAGCGCCTCGTTCGCCTCTATATAATAGCCCCGATGGAGCCAGATGACCGTATAAGTTGTTTCGCATCCTCGTACCGAACACTTGTTTTGGGGATGTGCGACACAAATTCTCTACAACTTCTCGCAAAAAGCAGCGTCCGTTCCTCAAGGTCGAATGTTTTGGTCATTGGCTTTTTGAAATTCGGAATTATTTGGTATTTGGTGCTTGGAATTCGGTACTTTACGAAAGGGCTGGAGCGAGTTTTGCCAAATTAAAGCCTACGACAACTTCCTTGGTGTCGTCGTCTTTGGTAATTACCGTTACCGGCACTGTGAGGGCGCCACTCAGGGCTAACGCTTCAGCCTGGCGTTCCGGTTGTTCATCAAGATTCACTACCTCGTACTTGTGGCCTTTGGCATCCAGCCATTTCTTGACCATCCCACAGTAGGCGCAGGAGTTAGTAGTAAATACGGTGATGTTTTTGACCATAGTTACCCTCTCTTTTATGTGTTTTTATATATGCTTATGTTTATTATATGTAGCGTATAAAGTCAGTGCAATACACTACATATTGTGTTTTTTACACAATTCCTACTCGCCGATGGCGTGAAGCGTCACATCAAAAACCAGCGCTGAATTAGCAGGGATACCCGGTCGCGCCTGGCTGCCGTAAGCCATATCGGCAGGAATGATCAAGCGGCGTTTGCCACCTACCTTCATGCCTGGAATACCTTCGGTCCAGCCTTTAATAACCTCGTTCAAGGAGAACGTGACCGGCTGGCCGTAGTCAAGCGAACTCTGGAAGATGGTGCCATTCGCAGCCAGTGCGCCGGTGTAGTCCACGGTTACGGTGTCGCCAGGCTTTACCTCGTCGCCGGTTCCAACCTCCAAGTCGATTATTTGTAGCTCAGCTACCTCTGCCATCGGCTCAAATCCGGCCAGCTTGGTGCCCTCAAGTTTTTCTCCTGATTGATTGTTTGTGCTATTCGTCTGGTTCACGTTCTTTGCCTGCTTGTTACCCTTGTATAAATCGATAATAAAAAACACGCTTGTTGCAACGGACGTCGCAAAAAACGCGACTGCTATAACGAGCGCAATTACCCTGTCTCGCGTTCGCACCATATATCCTCCATTCCCTCTTGTTTTCCCCATTATACGCCCGCGCGTTCGCAATGCCTAGCAAAAATGTGTCGTAATTTTCACCTGCTGACGAGCCGGCTTTCGCCTGCCATCTATCAAAAACACCACGCATTCGCTGTTAGGATATCGATATGCCGACGGCGCTCGGTAGCCCTACACTTTCCGTATGCTTCGCCCCCACGAGTTTCACCAACATACCAGCATGCTGCACGACAGCCTGTCGAGGCTTCTTAGGCAAGGTGAGGTCGAGGTCGCGCCAGGGAGAAAGCTGGCGTCCGGACTGCTGAACCCCCGGGCGTCGGAGCGCGGCGATCCGTACCGGCCGCGTCTGGTCGTCGTGTCCGGGCTGGCCGGTCTGGTCGGACGCATGCTTGGCGAGCCGACACGTGACGACCTTTTGGTAATCGGCCAAACCGTAGGCGACGACACTGATTCGGTTATCGGCCCGCTCTACGCCTGCTGCCCCGAAACGGCGAGAAACCTCAAAAACCGCCAAAGCCTAGAGGCCGAAAAGATCGTCAAGCTTGGCCATGCAGCCCGCATTGCCGAAGCGGAACAACTCGCCCTCGAGCAGGCCGGCCTATACCACTGGGAAATATACTCTCAGCTCAACCAGCTTGCCGACGTCAGGCCTCGCCCACACCCCTCTCAATAGGACTACATGTTATTTGTCGGTGGCGATTTCGTAGCAAAATGCGCCGGACGCGTCCTGCACGAATGCGTACCGATGCACGTGGCCATCAGTGACCGGAATAACCAGCTTGTAGCCGCGGTCCACCAACCCCTTTACATCCTTGTCGAGATCATCAGAGTAGATGGCAATATGGTTGCGAATAAAAGCGACCTCCGGCCGACTTTTGTTCTCAAACTGCCAAAGTTCGAACGTTACGCCGTCCTTGACAACAGTGGCAGCACGGGCCTCGAGTTCGGGCCGTTCGACCTCCTTTTCTAACTGGAAGCCGAGTGACCGATACAACGCTACCGACTGCTCCAAATCTTCCACCTCAATGCCAGTATGCAGAATCCCTCTAAGCATGTACAGCTTCACCCCAGGGCAGCGTGTATGTCTCGCCGTGGGAATTGTCTTCGTTGGCTTTTATGAACACCCGCCATTCGCGGACAGTGATTTTGTAGAACTGGTTGCCGTTTGGGTCTTGGGCTTCGGTGAGGATTTGGTCAGGCAGGTGTAAGCGGTCCTGCATGACGCGGAACGCCTTCTCCTGCCCTTTGCCGAGCTCCAGCAGCTTGGCCGTACCCTCAAAATACACGCCGTGCGGATACTCACCGTAGCGGAACGGACGGGCGATAATGCCGGCGACGTTGGGGTTGGCCGCAATCTCCTGGCTGTGGCGGCGCCGGGTCAATGAGCGGAAGTACAGGTTGAGCTCATCATCGTACGCAAAAATCACTTCGCACACCCACGGCTGATTGTCGCGGCTCGTCGCCAGCGACAGCACGATTACGTCTTTCAAATACGTGCGTACGATTTGCTCAACATCTACATCCATTCCTGCCTCCCCGATATCGTCTATTGTCTCTAGTATACCAACTCGCCACCGGTTTGACGATTAATCTGCTTCTTTCAATCGGATCCGCAGGCGCCCTGCCTTGCTGGCGTAGGATCTGGCGAATTAAACCCTTTCGGCGCCAAACTGGCCCTTTGCAGCCTGGGCGACTTGGTCGAGGAGGTTGTTAACTTCCTGGTCAGTGAGAGTGCGCTCGTAGCTCGCAATGGAAAGGCGGAGCGTGATTTGCTTGTGCTCCTTATCATCCTCGCGCTGGTAAATGTCGACCGGCTGGAGCGAGTAGTGCGTTTGGTCGGGACGGTTTTGTTGCAAGTGGACTTCGACGAAGTTAAAGAGTTCGGCATACGGCATAGCGGCCGGAACCTTCAGGCAGATGTCTTGCTCGACTTTGGGGAAGCGAGGTAATGGCGCGTAGGCCGGCTCAGCCATGGCAACTACATCCAAATGCACCTCAAATCCGGCTGTGTAGTCAGGCAATTTCAGCGCCCGGCGTACGGCCGCCCTGAACTCGCCGACCACGCCCCATATCTGGCCGTCGCGGACAATCACTGCGGAACGGCCGGGTTCGTATGGCGCGGTCAACTGACGCCCCCACTCATCTTGCGTTAGATCAAAGTCTGCCAGCGGTATTAATGTCGTGCTGCGCAGGTCCAAAATCTGGCTCAAATAGTGGCGAGCCTGATAGTACGGTGCGCCTGCAGGCTGCCGCTTGTCGCCATATGCCACCACTAGCGCCAAGTGATTATCCTCATTCGGCACGTCAGGCTCGTTGGTATCCATTTCGCCCTTGTAGTGTACTTTGCCCAGTTCGTACAACACAAAACTGTCGAAGCCAGCCTTGATATTCTGATGGACTTTATCGAGTAAACTTGGCGTGAGCCCGGTGCGGTAGTACTGCAGGTCAGGACTCAGCGCATTGCTCAAGCGGAATGCGTGGGCTGGATCCTGGCCGGTCTTTTTGAACAGATTTTCGTGGACAAAGCTGTATGTTAGCAACTCGTTGGCGCCGGCTGCCGTCAGCTTGGTGCGGATCTGGTTCTTTAGGTCTAGTAGCGGGTTGCGGGCCGGCGGTGTCAGGTCGCGCTTTGGCAGCTTGAGCGGCAGCTTGTCGTAACCATACAAGCGGCCGATTTCCTCAACAACGTCTTCTGGAATCTCGATATCAGTCCGCCAGAACGGCGCGGTGACGGTCAGCTCGTCACCATTAACGTCAACCCTAAACTCTACGTTCTCAAGCAAGGTCTTCATTTCATCAGCAGAAAGATTCCAACCGAGACGCTCGTTCACGAACTGGGTTGTGACAGTGACTGGAGCGTGGATGTTGCCGCGCTCCATGGCTTCCTGCGGCACGTGATTGACGTCAATAAGCGGGCTGGCCACCTTGCCACCAGCAAACCGGCGGACTTCGTCGGTCATTTTGGCCAGCACTGCCAGGGTTTGCAGCGGGCTTTGGCCTTTGTTAAAGCGCGTTACGGCGTCGGTGAACAGACCGTGCGCCATGCTCGTGCGCCGGATAGAATACATGTCGAAGTTGGCGGACTCGATAATGATGTTCCTGGTATTTTCGTCGACCTCTGTCTCTTCGCCACCCATCACGCCACCTATGCCAATGAGTTCACGATCGGTAGCAATCATAATGGCGCCCTCGCGCGGCTCAACCTCTTTGCCGTTCAGCAGCTTGATCTTTTCACCCGGGCGCGGATGGCGGACTACAATGGTAGCGCCGTCGCCGCCACTCAACGCCTTTACCTTGTCGTAGTCGTAGGCATGCAGCGGCTGGCCGGTTTCGAGCATAAAGAAGTTGGTGCAGTCTACGATGTTGTTGATGGAGCGCAGACCCACGCGCGCCAGCTCAACTTGCAACCACACAGGACTTGGGCCGATCTTAACGTCACGGAGCACAATCGCCGAAAACCTCGGCACCAGCTCCGGTATCTCATTCTGCACCTCAAGCTTGAGTTCTTCGGCTTCAATGCCCGGAATTTCCGGGTTCATGGTGTACCACGCCGGACTCTTGTACGGACGGTGGTAAATGCCCTCAATCTCACGCGCGATGCCCAGCCAGCCGAAGCAGTCCGGCCGGTGCGTGAACATCTTGTTTTCCATGTCTATGATGACGTCATCGCGCAAATGGAACTGGTCAGCAAACATAGTACCTGGCGCAATCGGGCCAAAATCTTCGGTAATTTCCAGAATGCCATCGTGCTTGTCGCCGAGCGACAGCTCCTTTGGGCTTGCCATCATGCCGTTACTGACCACGCCGCGGATAGCGCGGGCTTCCAGCACAAACGGGTCAGCAGAATCAACGGTATTCGGCACGGTCGAGCCGGGCGGCAGCCACGCAGCAAGCATGCCAGCGCGGACGTTCGGTGCACCACACACAACTTGCACCAAACCCTGCTCGTCGCGCTCCACGCCTTGCACCCGGCCGCCGTCGTCCACCTTGCAGACGTGCAGGCGGTCGGCGTTCGGGTGCTTTCCGCACGTCACGACTTTGACGATAACAACATCTTTAAAACGCTTGCCAAAATCAACAACTTCCTCGACGGCACCGAGCTGCGCACCGATACGCCGCACCAAATCATCGACGCCGTTTGGCACAGGATCGCCGGCCGAGCCGTAATGGGTATTGAGAAACTTCAGCAGCTGCGTACTAACTTTCATTCGCCGCCTCCAGGATCTTTTGCTGCACTGCCTTCAGCTCTTCGTCGCTCGCCTCAGGGCCGTCAGCGGTAATGAGATACCCCTGATACTTCTCGCTAAACGGCCGCGGCACTTGGTACTCGCCGCCTTCGTGCATCGGAATAAGTTTGATGTGCAGGTGCGGCACACCCTCGCCTTCGATCACCAAGCCAACGCGGTATATGCCAAACGCTTTGCGGAGCAATGCCGCCACCTTGCGAGCAGCCAACAATAGGCCGATATACGCCTCTTCGTCCACGTCCAGGTAATTGCCGCCTGGATTCTTCTTGGGAACAACCACAGTAAACCCCGGCGTATTTGGCCAGCGCGTCAAAAACGCCATGTAATTGTCGTCCTCCCAGACCTTATAGGCTGGAATTTCACCAGATACGATTTTGTCGAATACTGTCGGCTCGCTCATTCGTTTTTAATCCTCTCCTCCAACTGATCCATGGTTGTTAGAAATGCTTTTTCGAGGTCGATGTCATACTCTTTGGCCAGAACCAGGATTGACCACAGACAATCGGCCAGTTCGTGTTTGAGTTTGGTGTCGACGTCGTCGATGTGGCGCAAGCCCTCCTTGGCCATCACCAGCTCCATCAGTTCGCCGACATCCGCTACAAACCCCATGGAGCGTTCTTTTGGTCCCCACGCTTTGTGACCCTGCCGTGCGTTCAGCTCGGCGTATTTTTCGGCAATCTCAACGGCGCGCGACTGCAGCTCTTTCAGCTCACTCATGCGACCTGCTCCAGGAAAGTCTTAATGTCCGGATAAATAGCATCAAATATCAGGTACAGCGTCTCGGGCTTTTCGGGCACGCCTATACCGTAGCACTTCTTGCCCATGCCGTAGGCCACACCTAACTCGGTATGTGCGGACACCCCTGCGGGGAGCACCATTATCAGGGCTTTGGCATTTTTGAGGCCGTTCATGTCGTTCTCGAAAATCTGACGGAACGTCGGGTTGGTTTGCCAGTCGGTCAGGCTTTCCATGGCCGCCATCCCGGCCTCGATATTTGCGTCTTGTGCGTCGAATTTGATGCCGTCACCCTCATATGAGTGGTCGGTAAAGCAATATACACGCTTGCCTGCGTCGCGCAATGCTTGCTTAACCGCGTTAACCTGATCGCGGTTGCGCCAGCGGCCTACTACAATGTAATCATATTTAAACTGCTGCTCACTCATGCGAACTGCCTCAAAAAGTCTAGTTTGCCGCTCTTGAAGTGCCGGATGTCTTCGATGTTGTGCTTCATCATCACCAAACGCTCGACGCCGCAGCCCCAGGCGTAGCCGGTGTAGACGTTCGGGTCGACGCCGGCCATCTTGAGCACGTTGGGGTGGATCATGCCGCAGCCGAGCAGCTCGATCCAGCCGGTGTGACTACAGACGTTGCAGCCTTGCTTCTTACAGAACGGGCAACTTAAGGCAAACTCAAAGCTTGGTTCGGTGAATGGAAAATAGAACGGCTGGGTTTTGATCTCGATGTCCTGGCGGAAGTAATCCTGCAGAAAGGTCTTGAGCGTGGCCATGAGGTGACCGGCGTGGATGCCCTTGTCGACGTAAATGCCTTCAAACTGGTAGAAGGTGTGCTCGTGACGGGCGTCGAGATCTTCGTTGCGGAAGACACGGTCGGGCACCAGCACGGCGATCGGTCGGCCTTCGTCCAGGTTACCTTTGTACTTTTGAATCAGGCGGTTTTGCATGGTGGAGGTGTGGGCGGGCGCGATGAATTGCTTGCCGGTTTTGTCGGTTTCGACGGTCATGAAAGTGTCGTAGTCGTCGCGTGCCGGGTGGCCTTCGGGGAAGTTGAGGCTGGTGAACATGTGGTAATCATCGTCCAGCTCACGCGACTCTTCGATGACAAAGCCCATGCGGTAAAAGATGTCAGAAATCTTTTCGATCTCGGCCATCAGCGGGTGGCGACTGCCGTGGTCGCTCGAAAGCAGCTTAGGCCGCTTATCTGCTGGTACATTGATGTCAAACGGCGCCGTCACATCAATTGGCGGCAGCGCCTCAGCCTGCTCCTGGTGCGCCGCAACCATCTGCTCCAGCTCGGCCTTGAGCGCGTTAATCTCCTTGCCGAACGCCCCGCGCTCCTCTGGCGGCAAGGTGGGAATTTCGGCATACAGCGCCTTCAGCTCAACGGCCTTCAGAATCTCAGCCTTATTTTCCAGCTCTTCGAAACGCTGCTTCAGCGTCTCGGCAACTTCAGCAACACGGGAATTTTGGTAACTCATCTTACATCAATTATAGCAAACCCCCAATCCCACTGTACAAGGAACGTCCTTGTACAGTGGGAGTGCGATTAGTGGTCGGCAAGCATATCTTTTATTTCTTTCAATTGATTGCGGTACGGAATGTAATCATCATGGAATTTTTGGTACTCTTTCATATCCTTAAAGTTAGCGGTGATTATTTGAGGCTTTATCCACACAGCTTCTGCGACGCCGACATGAAAACGATAACTCGAGTACTCGTAGCTCTTATATTCTTTGCCAATATCCAAGGGGTTAAGATGTATGTAGCGGCTAATGTGCTGCCAGTACGCCTCCGAATCAATGGACTTTGCCTTATATCTTCCTTGGAATAATGCTCCGTCGCGCTTGTATCGCTTGTTAAAGTAAACGCTATAGCCTGTCGCAACTGATCTCATTAGTCTCGTAATTCCATCTTGCGCGTGCTGATAGAGGAGTAAGTGAAAATGATTAGGCATGAGGCAGAAAGCCACCAGCTCGACATCTTCGACAAGATTGAGCCTTCGCATATTAAACCGCTGAGCGTCGGAGAGTAGAGATGTGTCAATCTCTGCCCCTTCGCTTTCTTTCGGTGATAGCGCATATTTCAGAAAGCTCAGGAATACAGCATAATCACGCTCATCGCAAAAAATAATACGCTTCTCGACACCCCTGTTGTATACATGATACATGCACTCGGGCTCAAACTGCTTAATCGCGTTCTTCGCAGGCATACCTCCAGTCTACTGTACAAGGAACGTCCTTGTACAGTGTGTTAAAATTTTTGTGTGGCACAGTTGTTTTCGTTTGATGTTGTGAGTGAGTATGACAAGGCGGAGATGAACAACGTCTTCGACCAGGCGCAGCGCGAGATGGCGAACCGGTACGACTTTAAAGGTACGCCGGCGGCGATCGAGTGGCTCAATAACGACAAAACCGGTATCAAGGTGACGGGCAACGGCGAATGGCAGATCGACGCCATTATTGATATTGTTCGCAAAAAACTTGCCGCCCGGAACCAAAGCCAGAAAGTCCTGGATACCAGCAAAGAGATTGCCGAAAGCAACCTCAAGACTACCAAAGAAGTGCCGTTCAAGCGCGGCCTCGACCAGGAAAAGGCCAAGAAGATTACGAGCTTAATCCGCGAGAAATTCCCGAAGGTCAAAACCCAAATCCAGGGCGACGCCGTCCGTGTGATGAGCAGCAGCAAAGACGAACTCCAAGCTGTTATTCAACTACTCAAAAGCCAAGATTTCGACTTTCCGCTGAGCTTTACCAACTACCGCTAACCACCTGCCAACGACTTAGGGCCGGTGATCCGGCTCAACAATAATGTTGTCGTTTCCTCCGCGGAAGCACAAGTTAAACATGTGGACATAACCTCTATTGCAACGCTCAGAAGGCGTTTGTTGCGCGTTATGCACCCTATCTGCTATTCGCGGTGCTGCGTCAAAGGCCAGAGCTGCCCCCACGCCGCCAAACGCAGCTAAAAGCACAATCAAAGCGCCAATAGCCCAACCCGGCAATGGCCAGCGGCATGTAATCAACGCCATACCTGCCGCAAGCACAAAGACAGTTATGATCGCCAAGAATAAAAGGATAGAGACTAATGCCATTACTTCCAGTGTGCCTATCGGAAAGACGACAGCTTCGTTCACGGTCATGCCGTTAAGAAGTAGGTATATCCCGGCTGTCACGAGCAGGGCTAGCATCGCCACCGCCCCGGTGATGGTGGCCACGCCCGCGGTGGCCAGAAACACTTTTAAAACGGCATTGATCGCTTTTCCGGCAGTATTCGTCGCTCGCTCAGCCGTGCCTTTTACGTCTGCGCGCTCAACAACTTCTTTGAGCGCCTCAACGGTGACAGGTTTGCCCTGCATTTGCAAGCGCTCGCTGGCTGTCTTGGCCTCCGGCACGATCAGCCAGAGAACAATGTATATCAGAATGCCACTGGCGCCGGCAAAGGTTAGCAGAACGAACGCTAAACGAACCCATACCGGATCGATGCCAAAATATTTGCCGATGCCAGCGGCCACGCCGGCGATCATCGCATCCTGGGTATCGCGGAAGAGGCGCTTTGGCGCGGTCGCACCCTCTTGCTTTGGCGCTTCATCCGCGGCGTCGCCAAAGTCACCCGGCTCACCCAGCTGCTCTTTCAGATACTCAATGTCTTTGAGTAGCACGACCTTGTCGCCACTGATGCCGCGCTCGGTGAGCAGCTCGGCCATGCGCGCCTCAACCTCTTCGATCGCCTCGTCAGTATCGCCCATATGGTGCTTAATCGCTCGCAAATATTCCTTGAGCGCGCTATAAGCATCAACCGAAATGGTGAACGGCTGCCTGCCTAAATGAATTTGCGTTATCTCGTTCATTACCTCTCCTTTTCCAGCTTATTAATGGTTGCATTGAGACGCTTGTATGTCTCCCCCAGCCCTGCGAGCAGCTCCTGTCCGGCATCGCTCAGCCAGTAGTATTTGCGTGGCGGTCCCTGTTCGGACTCTTGCCACTCGTAACAAAGCAGCCCATCGCGCGCCAAGCGGTTAAGCAACGGATAGAGCGTGCCCTCTACTACGATCAGCTCTGCATCGCGCAGCGCACGGATAATGTCCGAGCTGTACACCTTACCGTACTTACACAGAAGCAGCACGCAGTACACCAGCATACCTTTGCGCATCTGCGTTTCGGCCTGGGCTAGCATCAACTGCTCATTACTATTTTCTTTCATAAGCTACCATGTTATACAAGGTACTTTGTTTTGTCAATACTCCTTTCTCATTCTAATGGTATTGGACTACTCTTCTTACAAAGACTACCGGACTGCGCGTACCCTCTATCTGGCATTCAAATACGCCTATCAAGTAACCCTGCCGAGCGATCATGGCAGCGGTTTTCTTGTATACTAAAGTCATGAGCACAAACAGCGACGCGCTTGACGCCGCCAAGGAAGTGTTAGCTAAAAATGACCGGGGGGCATACACCGTTCCGGCCGAACCATATCCGCACCAGTGGCTATGGGACAGCTGCTTTATCGCCATTGGCCTAAGACACCTCGACATTGATCGTGCCAAGATGGAAATTTTGAGCTTGCTGCGCGGCCAGTGGTCGAACGGCATGATACCGCACATTATCTTGAGTCGCGGCCGCCAGTACCGGCACGACCAAAACTACTGGCGCAGCTGGGTCAGCCCATTCGCGCCAGACAAGATAAAAACCAGCGGCATCACGCAACCGCCCATGCTGGCCGAAGCCATCGTGCGCGTCGGTGAGAAGCTACCTACTACCGAACGCCGCAGCTGGTACCGCCAGGTTTGGCCCAGCCTCCTTGCCTACCACCAGTGGCTCTATCGCGAGCGCGACCCGCACGGCGAAGGGTTGGTGCTCCAAATCCACCCCTGGGAGACGGGTCTCGACAACAACCCGGCCTGGATGAGCGAAATGCAAAACCATCTCCTGCCGGCCTGGATCCGCATCGTAAAAGCCACAAAACTGGACTACGTAATTGGCCTGTTCCGGCGCGACACGCGCAAAATCCCGCACGGGCAGCGCCTCTCCACCATCGAAGCGCTCGCCCTGTTCGACGCCCAGCGCCGCCTGCGCCGCAAAGCATATAACAGCGCCGCAATCCTGAGCCACTCGCTCTTTGCCATCGAAGACCTGGCATTCAACTCCATTCTCGTCCGCGCCAACGAACATCTGCTCGACATTGCCCAAACCATCCGAGCCGACGTGCCGAAAGACCTGCGTGCAAGCATGCAGCTAACTGTTGAAGCCTTCGAGCAGCTCTGGGACCCATACACCGAAATGTATTACTCGCGCGACTTTGTCACCCACCGCTTGCTCAAGGAGCCGACTATCGCCAGCCTGCTGCCGCTGTACGCCGGCTGCATCAGCAAGGAACGCGCCGCCGCACTCGTTAAACTCATCGAAAACGAGCACATGTTCGGCCCGGCCCACCCGGTGCCCAGCACGCCGCTCAACTCGCCGTGGTTTGATCCCGAACGTTATTGGCAAGGCCCAACATGGTTTAATACCAACTGGCTGATCATCGACGGCCTCAAGCGCTACGGCTACCGCCACCACGCCGAAGCGCTGATCGAAAGCATGCTAGAGCTCATTAAAGACCACGGCTGTTACGAATACTTTAACCCGATAACCGGCGAGCCGCTCGGCGCTCCTAACTTCAGCTGGACTGCCGCGCTGACAATCGATCTGATTGCGCCACCAAAGGAGAAAATTAAGAAAGATGTACCGAAATAATTCCTACCGGTCGCCCAACACAAAATCAAGAGGCTGGATTGCCGTCGTTGCCGTCCTGCTTATCCTAGTAGCCATCATCATCGGCGGATTTTTAATCATCCAAAACAAAGGCAAAGACGAGAGTAAGCCGACTAAACCCACCGAGCAAACGAATGAATTCGACAAAAGCCTATTCTCACTGGCTAACCCGACGAGTCCGTGGTTAGTCGTCAACAAGCAGCGACCGTTGAATCCTAAAGAATACGAACCAACCGACCTTCGCACGCCGAACATGAGCGTCGAATCAGCTGCCATGCAGGTCAACAGTCAAACCGCGGCCGCGCTCGAAGCGCTCGATGCCGCTGCCAAGCAGGCGGGCATTAACCTGATCGTCGCCAGTGCGTACCGCTCGTACGACGAGCAAGTGCGAACGTATCAAAGCATGGTCAACGGCTACGGCCAGACTGAGGCCGATCGCCAGAGTGCCCGCCCCGGACATTCCGAACACCAAACCGGCTGGGCGGTTGACTTGGGCACCGCGAACGACACCTCATGCCGCCTGGAAATCTGTTTTGCTGACACGCCCGAGGGCAAATGGCTGGCCGCGAACGCTTACAAGTTCGGCTTCATTATCCGCTATCCCGAAGGCAAAGAGCACATCACGGGCTATTCTTACGAGCCCTGGCACCTCCGCTACGTCGGCAAAGAGTTGGCAGAAGAAATGCACCGAACCGGCACAGCCACGCTCGAGGAGTTCTTCGGCCTTCCCGCCGCCCCCACGTATTAACAATTATTTGACACGTCAATTTTCTTGTCTTCATAATTCTTGTCGTGGTGGGCTATATTCCCGAAATTTCCGACAGAAGCAGAGCGTTCGACGACATCGTTGCAGGAGCGGCAGAGATTGTTGACTCTTTACCCCTGCTGTCCGCCTTCCATCCGGAAGTCCGCCCCGCAGTTACTGCTTTAGGCGACATCGTCAGCAAACTATTCTTGCCGAATATCAATGAGCAGGGTGTAGCAGAAGTGCCAGACTCCAAACTCGAGACGGACGGATACGGATTCGTGCCCCTTTTGCATCCTGATGAAATCGTTCAATACGGCCTGTCTTTTTACGTCTGTACGCCCCGGCGTATGCAGCTCACCGCAGCGCATTACCGCATAGCACCAAACAGGCTCCGGTTCATGTTTCTGAGTTTTGCGTACGGCTGGCCGCGCCACCCCATTCCGCTCGACGAAAGCGATAGGCAGGGCGGCACCACAGCCGTCGACGCACACCTGACCGACGAGGGCCAGACGTTCCATGTCGTCTCAAGACCGCTTATTTCTCTCCAACCCAACACGCCACCCAAAGGACTTATCCATGAACTGATTCACGCCTACGACTACGAGACAGAATTCCTGCCGCCCCGCCTGAGCGACGCCAAGCTGCTGCAAGTTGTTGTGCGGCATGAACTGCGCGCTTACCACGTCGACCACATACTAGCCAAACACCGGCAAGGCATGCCGGGGTACGATGCGATTGGCGACGATTTTAGCGCGCAAGTCGAAGCGGTACGACAGCGTCAGCCGTGGCCCTGGCGGAACGGCTTCCGCCCCCACAATTCCGCCATTCAATCCCTGATAGCACTTGGCGCTATCCAGCTGGACAAATCAACTCGTTGACGAGGAGGCTAACGGGGGACAGGACGGGATCGGGTTGCTGGTAAACACCGGATTCTGCGGTATCCAGCGCTCGGGATTAAAGGGTGTACCGCCGGTCTTCGGGTCGCCCAGCCGGTACCACGTTGTGTCAGCGAGCGGCGGCTTGCCAAAATCCGCCGGATCGCCCGGCGCGTTCGGCCCCGGCGCCTGACAGATGATTTCTACTGACGATCCGTCACGATACTCTCCAATTTCCGGCCCGAACGGATCGCTCCTAACCTGCAAAGGCTCGCCTCGCAAGGTCTCAATCCGCCCAGTCACTGTATTGCGGATCGCTGTCCGGGCTGCCGCTACCGTGGTTGTCGGCGCCGCGCGCGACGGTTCTTGATGATGACTGACGGGTTCGTCGCTCTTGGTACAACCGCCAACCAAAGCCGCGCCGCCCACTGTTACAGCAAGTAGCGGCGCTAGTAATGTTTGCACCGTTCCATAACTTCGCTCGATAGTTCGCAGGCTTCGCATAGTTACATCCTCCCTGCTTACGCCTACCACTATAGTAGGTGCCGATCAAAAAAGATGTAAAAAATCATGTGCAAAACCGCTTGCAAGTTGAGGTAAGCTATGCCAATATGTACGCGCCATGAGCGAAGAGCAATTTCTGAAACTGTTCAAATACATCGAAGCGTTTCGCGCGGAAGTCAATGCAAAACTTGACCAAAAGGCCGACAAAGACCGCGTCTATAGCGCGCTCGATTACATTATTAAGCAGCTCTCGAAATACACGACCAGGAACGCCTATTCACAAATCACCAACTGGACCGACATGAAACCTGGATCAAACAGCTCGCTGTAAAGACCAATACCAAGCTCGCACCCGAACCTTAATCTTGGTCTAATACTGGCTTATCAAGAACAAGCGGCTCTACGACCGGGTTGACGGCCGCGATTTTGACGACGTCTTTGTCTACCTTCTTAAGTTCTTTATGGGCGTTGTTGAAGTGTCCTACCGTCGTACCGAGGCTATTGCCCAACTTTTGCATAAGCTCTTCGTACGTACGAATATGACGGCCGAGTTCGCCGACGCGCTTCTGAATTTCTTTGGCTTGTTCCTCGATCTGCAGACTGCGCAGCCCCTGCAGTACCGTTTGCAGGTACGCCATAAAGGTCGTCGGGCTTACGATTATCACGTTTTTCTCGCGGAAGGCGTATTCGATCAGATCGCGCGCGCTGGTGTCGGTGGCGCCAACTTTGTTAATGAGCAGGTCGTAGTAAATCGCCTCGCTCGGAATGAACATGAAGGCGTACTCCATGGTATTTTCGCTCGGGCGGATGTATTTATGCGTCTCGTCGATGCGGTTTTTTAGGTCGGCCTTGAACGCCCGGGCGAGCAATTCGCGCTTGTCTTTGTCTTTTTCTTCGATCAGGCGGTTGTAGTTTTCGAGGCTAAACTTGGAGTCGACCGGCAGCATGCGGCCTTTATCAAGCAAAATGACGGCGTCCACCACCTCGCCGTCTTTAAACTTATACTGTAGTTTGTACCGCTCCGGCGGCAGTACGTTCTCAAGCACCTGGCTTAGGTAGTATTCTCCCAACACGCCGCGCTGCTTGGGATTTTGCAGCACGTTTTGCAGCGTCTTTAGCTCATCAGCGACGTCAACCACGCGCTTGTTTGTCTCATCAAGCTTTGCGAGCCGTTCAGTAACATCAGCGATGATCTTACTGCTTGCGGCAAACTGCTTCTGGATGGAGTCGCGCATCATTTCCTGGTTCTTGTCCAGACGCTCGCTTATCTGATGCTGCAGCCCCTCCTTTAGCTTGGTAATGTCATCGCTCAATTTTGAGAGATCTTGCTTGAGCAACAACGTCACATTCGTTTCTGTTGGTTTTGCCTTTTGCACTAACACATACAATAGCGCACCACCAAGTGCAGCGCACACAACCCCCAATACAATCACCGCCGCTATCATGATGTCATTAATTATATAGACGATGGGCATTAGACGCTAGATGTTAGAGTAACCAGCAGCGGCCTTGATCTCAATGTCTAATAAATCTTGAGGGATTCGACGATGTCGATGGCTTGTTCGAGTGTTGTACTGTCTATTGTGTCTTTGGGCACAGGGTCGAAAGCCAGACTGTTGGTTGAGTCTGCACCGTAGCCGCCGGCAATGAGGTAGAAATCGCCATTAATCGGCAACACATACATCAACGGCTCGCCAGCCTTAAATTCGTAGCTGCCGGTAACGATAAAGAAGCCGAACATGTCTTTCGGCCCCGCAAACGACAAGTTGGTGTACTGGCGCTGACCCTCGACCGGATTGGCGTAGGCAATAACTTCGGAATCACGGGTAGCGATTGACTTATCGATGGTCGCCTTCTGCGCTTCACTCGCGCCCTTGCGGATACGTAAGGTAAACACGCCGGTCTTGGATGTATTATCGGATGTCCGATATGTGATGCGCGGCGAGGTGATGGTTATTGCGCCGTCGCTCGACTCTTTGAGTGTCCAGTCCTTGCGGTGCGTAAGTTCAATATTGAGTTTTTCGCTCCTGAAGGTAACGGGTGTGCTGTCGGGCACCGTTGACGATGGCGTTTCTTCCTCTTGCTCGGTAGAAGCATTGTTCGTTTGCGTTTGCTGCTGTGCGGATTGCTTGTCGCTACTGCCACGCCCCAAGAGCCAGTAAAGTCCGGCTGTTATCAACGCCAAGCCGATGAGCCCAATGCAAACAAGCAATACAATTCTGCCCCGCCCTGTTTTACCTGTCTTAGGCGCAGGTTGCTGAACCGGCTGCGAGGGCCGCTGTGGCGCCATTGGGTCGCGAAGCATGGGATTCTCCGGCTGATTTGCCGACGCTTCGCTGGAATGATGCTGCTCGTTATCCATAACTATAAATTACAACGCACGCGCATTGAGCGCAAACTCAAGAAGATCCGGGGTTATGTCCCGGATCTTCATGGAAGCCTCACACTTCCTGCTTTCACTATACACCCGCCCGCACACAAAACGCAAGCGTTATGCGGCAAGCTTGAATACTTTGCGGATGTTCGCAGGCAGCAGATGAATGGTCGATACCACCGCCATTGCTACAGCCGCACCGCCTACCACATCGAGCGGCGCGTGCACGCCAAGGAAGATGCGCGACCATGCCTCGGCCACGATAAACAAAGCGAGCACTATCCGCCACGGCCAGGCGAGATACGGCCACGCCGTAAGCACTAAGGCAGTTACAATCGCCACATGAGCCGACGGAAAGCCTAGGCCGTCTTGCGAGGCACGCATAACGGCATCATACATCGGCAGCTCTACTGGACGCGCGCGGTTAACAATATGCTCGACAATCGTAACAGCAGCAAAAGTCGAACCGGCAGCGACAGCATACTGCCAGGCCAGCAGTCGGAATTTTGGTATCAACAGGAACGCGACTACCAAAAATGCCATACCCCACACCGCGTCGCTCACTGGCTTAGCAATCTGCTCGGTCACCCAGCCCGGCAAATCAACGTGGTTAATAAACGCGAAGATTCGACGCTCAGTCTCGTCCAACCATCCCCCCATTGCCAACACAGCGGTCACAGCAAGCACTACCAACCCGACAGCCAATAGCGCCCAATACCACTTGCGCCGCCGCGACAGCATCTGCTGGCGTCTTTTTTCTTCTACCGTCTCGGTCTCGTCCGAGTCCGATACCGTCCCGGCCTCGCGCGCAGCAACCACTGGCCGCCTTGCCGCTGCTGGTCGTGGAAACTTAGATGAAGGCCGTTTGGATATCCTCTTTTGTATCATGACTAAGATTCACTATAGCACCGACACTACTTAGAGTCATGTTGTGCAGCTAACGCTTGCCGAGATGCGATAATCGACGAACCGATAATTCCCAAACCTGCCAGACCGGCGATTACCTCTGGCACGTTGATAAAGATGCTCAAGATAAGCACACAGGCAAGCACGGTAATAGTGTAATGCGCGCCATGCTCGATATACTTGTAGCTGTCGAGCGTGCCGCGCCGCACCATGTAGACTGTCAGCGAACGCACCCACAGTGCGCCAACGCCCAGACCGATAGCAATCAAAATGACGTCCTTGGTCACCGCAAACGCACCCAGCACGCCGTCGAATGAGAAGCTGGCGTCCAACACTTCCAAGTACAAGAAGCTAATGAATCCAGCCAGCCCCACGCGCGCTGCGTTGCCCAGCTTGCGCTTTTGTACCGCCGAGAAATACTCACTCGCGCCGTGAATCACACTGTATGTGAGCACGCCCAGGATGCCAGCTACCAGCGTCTCGCGCGGCTCGTGGTTAAACGGCATGGCTGCCGCAAGCGCGATCACCGACAGCGCGACACATGCTGGCACCCACCAGTACGCGAACTGCTGCAGCCGGCGCTCCAGTCGCTTGTACCACAGCACCTCGCGCTTGCCGTCAAAAAAGAAGTGCAGCGCCAGCATGAGCAGGAATCCGCCGCCGAACGCCGACAATACCACATGCGCCTCTTCCAGCTTATGTGAATATTCGTCGGGGTTATTCAGTGCCAGATTAATCACCTCCGACCAGCTAAGGCCAGCGGTCAACGTCACCAGAATGATCGGGAAGACCAGCCGCATGCCAAACACCGCAATCGCCACGCCAACAGTCAGAAATATCGTCTGCCAGAATTTAGACATCTGCTTGAGTACCTTGGCGTTCACAATCGCGTTATCAAAGCTGAAGGCCACCTCCACGGCAATCAGCACCATGACAACGAACATGGCGCTCAGTCCCCAATCGAACAGCGCCCACAAGATTGAACCGAGCGTAACCAGCCCCGAAACAGCAAAAATGCGCAACGGCGAACGTGCGTGTAAGTATTTTTCCATCCCGCCTATTATACAGCCTATTGAGTTAACCGCCCAAGACAAATCCTACAAAACCTAACTTTTGATGCTATAGCATTCAAAATGGGTATTACTGCCGGGGCGGCGAGATGACTAGAAGCGGATTTTGCGGATAATCAAACCGTCCAAAAGCAAGTGACTAAAGTAACCGGCGACGGCCGCGCCGTAGATCAGCAAGCCGACGGTCCAGATCTCATGATTATTAAGATACGGCACGATTAAAATCGGTGACGGCACCAGAAACATGGCGAGCTTGTGATGTGTCCAGCCGCGGTGCTTGCCGATGATCGGCGTCATGGCCAGCAGTCCCAGGTAGGCGGCAGGCTCGAACTTGCCGCTGATAATCAGGACAATCATGGCAATGAAGGCGATGCCGAAAAAGAGATTCTGCCCGACCGAGTTAGTATCGACATCCGGGAATAGGCCAAACAACACCGCCACCACAAAGAGTCCAATCAACAGCTGCCAGTCCTGCAAAGAAATGTCCCACCGCTCAAGCATCTCGCCGGGCAGCAACCTTACTGCGCCAACGTACACAGCATTCACCACAACCGCTCCAACAATATGGCCCTTATATCCCGACATATATTCCAGTTAAGCATAAACAATGCTTCGCCGCTATGTAAGAACTCCCACACCCCGTCATTCCCGTGCCAACGGAAATGACGGAAGTAAATCAACTGAGGTGAAGATTGACAAAATGGTTATGGTTGTGGTATAATAAAAAAGGGTTATTATTGTTTTGCGGCTTTGAGGGCGCGGGCGAACCAGACTAGTTCGTCGTAGGCTTTTTGAACGTTTTTCGTCTGCATCTCGACAAATTCGGGCTTCAGTTGCCCCTGCTCGTCAAACATTTCCTGCACTTTCGGGAAATATAGTTCCGGCTTGACCGGCACCATCCACATGGTGTGATACACCGGCAGCAGCGCTTCGCACACGCGCACGCCGCCCCACGGCCCGTTACTGACGCCCGCAGTCGCTACCGGCTTGTGGTAATAGTTTTCAAACTCACTGTCGAGCAGGCGTTTTAGGCTGCTTGGAATGCTGTGGTTGTATTCTGGCGTGACAACGTAAAACGCATCGGCTTTGGCGGTAATTTCACTATATTTGGGGTCACGGCCGTCAGCTGGCGAGCCGTCCGGCGGTAGATTGAAATCGCGCGGATCGACAAAAATAATTTCAACATCATCACGTTTGCGCCCCTGCTCCGCCACCCAGCGGGCAGCCATCTCGGACAAACGCCCCTCTCTTTTTGTGCCCAGGATAACCGCAATCGTAACCTTTTCGTCCATATCTAAGAGTATAGCACCGTTCTCATGGCGCCATGTGGGGCTTATCTGGATACCGGGTCAAGTCCGGCATGACGAAGGGAGAGGGGTGGCAGTATGGCGCTCAGCGCTCGAGTTCGTGGATACGGTCGTGGTCGAGGCCGAAATAGTGGGCGACTTCGTGCCAGAGGGTGTGGCGGACTTCTTCTTCGAGCTGCGGGATGGAATTGACGTATTCAAGCATTGGTTTTTTGAAGATGGTTATTTTGTCCGGCGGATAGTTGTCGATCGCGCCCTGGCGGTAGGCGAGCGGGACGCCCTCGTACAGGCCGAATAGCGTTTCGTCGTCCAGCAAATGCAACTCTTCGCGCTGTTCTTCCGTCGGCTCGTCGGCATACACAATTGCCAAATTCTTTAATGCCTGCATGTGCGTCGGATGCGTCTTCATTAAATCATCCATCGCTTTGGAGATAATGGCGTCGAATTGTTCGTCGCTAATTTCGAGCATTGCAGGTATTGTACCTTTCTTGCGACCAAGGTGTGAAGTTTCTTATTTTACCGGCATACCGGTGGGCGCATACTACTAAAGGTAAACAAGGATGGAACCATGGGAATCATCACCTGGATTATCATCGGGGCGCTGGCCGGCTGGATTGCGTCGATCATCACCGACACTAATGCGCAGATGGGCGCATTTGCCAACATCATTGTCGGCATTATCGGGGCGCTGATCGGCGGTTTTTTGTTCAACCTGCTAGGCGGCGAGGGCTTTACCGGGTTTAACATCTGGAGCCTGTTCGTCTCGATCGTCGGCGCCGTCATCCTGCTGGCGCTCGTCAAAGCCTTTACTAAATCGGCCTAAAATATTAACAGGATACCCTGCATTGTTTTGGAGCAGCATGCGCTTCATGATACCATGAGGGCATAAGCGTAAGCAGGATGGAGTCTCAATGAAAAAACTACTACCAAACCGCCAGGCCGGCTTTGGCCATGTTGAGCTAATCATCATAATTGTGATCGTTCTGGCGCTCGCCGGCGTGGGTTACTTCGTCTTTACTAAAAACAAAAACAACAGTAGCAGCGGCAACAATTCTACGGAGCTGTCGGTCCAGGAGGCGATCAAGAACGCCAAGTGTGATTACGACGAAGCTTTGTGTAAGTTCTACGAGGGCTTCTCAGCATTACAAGCCACGACCGTAACCACTGTTAGCGAAATAGAGGGCCAAACCACCAAAATGACAATCATCAAAGACGGCGACAAATCGCACGTGAAGATGGAAGGCCCGCTGGTGTACGAAGTGATCACAATCGGTAACGCGACCTACATGAAGGGCGCTGACGGCACCTGGTGGAAGCAAACCCGCGAGAACGAGGATCAATTCAGCCCAGTTCCGGGAGACAGCAACGTAACAGTAAACATCCAGGAGCCTGAGTCGGCCGAAGTTGTCGACCTCCGCTACAAGAAGCTTGGCAAAGAGCCGTGCGGGAACCTGACATGCTTCAAGTACCAGGAAATTGACCCGAGCAACCCGTCAGTAGTTACCTACTACTGGTTCGACGACAAAGACTACCTCTTGCGCCGCCTAGTCACCGAAGAGCCGAATGGTAAAACCGATTCAACCTTCTCCTACGACAAAGTCACTATCAATGAACCGAGCCCGGTCAAAGAGCTTGGCCCGAACCAAATCTTCATGCCTGGCGATAGCGAACCGCAAACCATACCAGGCTTTAACTAGTCTTGCTTAGGTATGCAACAGAAGAACGGGCAATGCGCCCGTTCTTCTGTTTCTAAGAAAAGTTAGTGTAGAATAAGTAGCGTGAAAACTCCAACATGTCCGTTTTGCTTGGAAAACAACCTTTTAAAAACACCGATCCTACACAAAAGCAATGGCGGCTTTCTGGTTCCGGCACTCGGCAGCGAAGGCAATTATCTTATCGTCCCCAAGGTGCACGCCGAGGATCCAGGGGAGCTGCCAGATGACTGGTGGGCGGATTTTAAGGCGCTCTTTGCCAAAGTTCCAATTGAAAAAGCGCACTACAATCTCTCGCTAAACGTCGGCGAGCACGCCGGCCAAACCGTCAAACACCTGCACTTCTGGGTCATCCCGCGCAAACCCGGCCTGCCAACATCAGGCAAAGGCCTTGCGGCCCTGATACAATCGTCGAGCATTGAATAACGTCAACATGAAACGTTTAAGGGGATTGGCGCCCATTACTTTTAACTCGAGGTCCACATAATCGCGTAACTCAGCCGGAAAGAGCAACTGCCAACGAATATCCTCTAATTTTTCTCTATCTACAGGCTCTTGCATACGACCTGACTTTGGATGCATTCGTTCTGAAGTGTCGCCGCCTCGGTAGCTTGGCATCACGTGACAATGCACATGCGGCACATCATCCCCAAAGAGGCGTGGCAGGGTGAACATCCAGTAAGACCATCCACCCTGATTCATCATTACGATAAATCGTGTATGCGGGCAACTCTCTATTCCAAATCCTTTGGAATACAGTAGGATTAGGCGCCCTTTCGCCCACACGCTGATGGTGACTCATTTGACATATCTACTTTATTATAACATAAATGATGCAGATTCGCAATTTTAACTCCTAAATTCACTCCAGGTATAATAAGTTTAATGGAAATAATATTACTGGTTATCCAAGTATGTCTGCTCGTGGGGTTCGCAGCAGTTTGTTCGGGGTTGAATGTATCATTTATGTCACTCAACATTGCTGACTTGAAGCGCAAGGCCAAGCTCGGCAATTTTTATGCGCAGACACTTCTGCCGCTGAGGCGTAATGCGCATCTAACACTGGCCGCAATTTTGCTCGCCAACGTGGCAGCTGCTTCGGCGACCCCGCTGGTGCTGGACACGCGCATTAACGGCGTGGTAGCGGGCGCCGTTAGTACGCTGCTGCTGGTAACGTTCGCCGAGATCATGCCGCAGGCACTCTTTGTGCGTAAAGCACTCACCTACTGCGGCCGGTTGGCGTGGCTACTCCGCCTCATGATTTTCGCAACCTACCCTATCGCCAAGCCTTTGCAGCTATTACTCGATAAACTGTTCGGCCGCGAAAAGCCGGAGCTACATACGCGCCACGAGCTAGGGCTGCTCATCTCGGAGCATTTGCATGTCAAGGGCAGCGAGCTGGACGAAGACGAAGTTGAGATTATCAAAGGCGCGCTGCAGCTGAGCGAAAAGCGCGTACACAGCATCATGACGCCCATCCGCCAGGTGTACTGGGTGGCGTGGGACGACGTGATCGACAGCCGCAAACTCAACGATATTAAAGCCCACGGCTGGAGCCGCATACCCGTCTTTAACAAACAACGCACTGTCTGCTACGGCGTATTGCACGTCAAAGACCTGCTGGACATTGACTTTAATGGCGGCGTCAAGGTGCAAGACCTCCCGTTTTATCCCACCGAGATTGTCGGTAGCATGATGGCGCTCGATACGCTGTTTCGACGGTTTATCACCGGCGGCGTACATCTAATTCCGGTCGAGAAGAACGACCACATCGTCGGCATTGTGACAATCGAAGACCTGCTAGAAGAAATCGTCGGCCACGAAATCGAAGACGAAACAGACAGACGACGGCGCAAGACGCCCGTGCGCAAAAAGAAGTAGGTGTATATAACGGTATGCTAGACGTATGAAACCACTGGCAGAGAGGATGAGGCCGGAGACGCTCGATGAAGTCGTGGGGCAAAAACACCTCGTGGAGCGAGGCAAGATTATCCGGCAAATTATTGAGTGCAAACAACCAACGAGTTTGATTTTGTGGGGGCCGCCGGGCAGCGGCAAGACGACGCTGGCGCGGATTATTGCGCGCGAAACCGGTGCGGATTTTATTGAGCTGAGCGCCGTGACTGGAAAGAAAGACGACGTACGCCGGATTGTCGAACATGCCCAAGCCAACCGCCGGCTCGGCATGCAGACGGTTCTATTCGTCGACGAAATCCACCGCTTTAACAAAGCCCAACAGGATGCATTTTTGCCCTACGTGGAAGATGGCACGATTGTCTTGATTGGCGCAACGACCGAAAACCCCAGCTTCGAAGTCATCACGCCCCTGCTCTCGCGCTCGCGCGTGCTGGTGCTCGAACCGCTCAGCAAGGAAGAGATTATTACTATCATTAAACGTGCCGCCAAAGCTGAAAAACTGACGAAAAAAATTTTACCTGACAAAAGTATTGACTTACTCGCCGAAATTTCCGGCGGCGATGCGCGCGTGGCGCTCGGCAACCTAGAGCTTGCCCGGCAGCTGACCGACGGCGTGATCACGCCGGAAATCGTCAAAACCGCAGCCCAAAAGCGTGTGCCCGGCTACGACAAAGCGGGCGAGCAGCACTACAACATCATCAGCGCGTTCATCAAAAGTTTGCGCGGCAGCGACGCCACGGCCGCCTTGTACTACATGGCGCGCATGCTGCAAGCTGGCGAGGACCCCAAGTTCATCGCCCGCCGCATGGTGATTTTTGCGTCTGAGGACATCGGCCTGGCCGCGCCCGCCGCCCTCAACCAAGCCATCTCAACCTTCCTAGCGGTCGAGCGAATCGGCCTGCCGGAGTGCGAATACAACCTCTATCAATGCGCGATTGTACTGGCCAAAGCGCCCAAATCGCGCGAGGTCGCGAACGCCATGTACGCCGCCAAGCAAACCGCGCGCGAGCACCCCGACCTGCCCGTGCCGCTCCACCTGCGCAACGCGCCAACCAAACTCATGAAAGACCTTGGCTACCAAGAAGGCACCAGGTGGGATGCCGGCTTCAAACACCCCAAAGGCTTCCTGCCCCCGGAAATTGCCGACCTTAATTTCTTCAAATAAACGCTATTTTTTAAGCAAAGGGGCAATTTTTTCGCGGATTTGTGCTTCGAGGTCTTCGATTGAGCCGTTGTTGTCGATCTTTACGTCGGCGCTTTCGATGATGTACCGGATGCCCAAATCTTCATGCTTCTTGGACACGCCCTCATTCTCGAGCTCTTCCTGCTTCAAAAATTCGTCGTAGTTTGCAAGCGTATCGCGGTCTTTCCGGAGGCGCGCGTACCGCTTCTCGATGTCGGCGTCCACGCCCACAATAATACCGCCGGCCTTGCGGAAAATATCGGCTTCGGCCATTGTACGCAGGCCGTGGATGATCACCAACCGCACGTTCTGGACCTGACCCTCAAGTAGACACAACTCGATAATGGACGATGGCGACAGGTGCTTGCGCATAAATGTCGCCACATTGTACGCCTGGTCGTGCGTTGGGCGAACATGCGCCGGCAGGTGGTATACCTGACGAGCTATGGCGCGCACCATATCTCCTGTACCTATACTGATGGAACCAAACATCTCGCCCATCAGCATTGCAACTGTATCTTTACCAGAACCAGCCGTTCCGGCTATACCTATGTACTGAATGTCGTCGCTCATTGCCACATTGTATCATCACCTTCCTGTTAGGCAACTACATAAATAGGGCCATCCTCTGTGACATACAGCAGCATTCAAACAATAGTTCGAGACAGCGCTTCGCGCGAATTGCACAAACGAAAAAACAATAACAATAATTAAATCAACAAGAAAGCGCACCTCTGAGCATTATTGATTACAACTATTATTGCAATTGCACCGAAGCGAGAGTAATGTTTTTTAAGTCAATGTTCCGAAGTTAAATCGTATGCTTGCTTTGCGTGCGATTTTATTTTCGGGTAACCATAAACATCATATGGAACCTATTGGATACATTGCCTCGGGCATTTTTATTTTCGGTTACATTTTAATCGCGTTCGAGCAGAAGCTGAGCTCGCACCGTTCTGCAATCGCACTGCTCCTTGGTACTGCCCTTTGGTTTATCGTAGCCCTCTACTTCGCCCACGCACCCGAAAAGCTCAAGCATGCAGTAGAGACAACCGGCGCCGAATTGTTCGGCGTCGTTGCTTTTTGTTTGGCGGCCATGGCCTTGGTCGAAATTCTCTCCCACTACGGTTTCTTCGACATGATTAAGGCCCAGCTCGTGCGCATTAAAGTTGGTCCGCGCAAGCAATTTGCCATTATGATGTTCATTCTGTTCTGGATTTCATCATTCCTCTCGAACATCGCCATGACAGTGGCGATGATTCATATTGCGAGAAAATTCTTTAAAGGCCACAACCTCATGGTTGCGGCCTGCGCTATTGTGGTGCTGGCAAACGCCGGCGGTGCGTGGTCGCCGATTGGTGATGTCTCGACAGTGTTGCTTTGGTTGAACGATAAGTTTACGGTATGGGAAGTCGTTTCAAACGCACTTGTTCCTACCATGGCGCTCGGCCTCATTACCTGCGGGCTGCTGTATAAGAAGATGAATGACGAAGACTTCATTGAGGACATTACCGGCACTAACCGCACCAAGTTCTCGCTGAGCGAACGCGCCATTGTCGGCACCGCCATCGCCAGCTTCTTCCTGCCGCTTGGCATGAACGCTATCGGCCTGCCGCCGTACTTCGGCCTGCTGTTCGGACTGGGCCTTACCTGGGCGATGATTGAGTTTGCTAAAGTCGGCAGTCGCACGCCGCACCAAACCCATTTGACTGCTGACGTCGAACACTTGGTACAAACCATTGACACCGCATCGATTAAGTTCCTTATCGGCGTATTGCTCGCCGCTTCGGCCTTGACCGCACTTGGCGTATCAGATTTCTTTGCAAGCCTATTCGGTGAGCAACCCAGCGACAGCCACCTCATCCTGGCGGGCATTGGCGCTGGCCTGCTTTCGGCATTCGGCGTTGAGAACACCGCAGTCGTAGCCATGACCATCGATACACTGCCGACCGCTGACCCGCGCATCTGGTCGCTAGTGGCTCTAACTGTTGGCACAGGCGCTTCGGCCGTTATGACCGGCAGCTCCGCGGGTATCATCGCTGCTGGCATGGTCAAGAGCATGACATTCTACAAGTACTACAAGATTGTGACCTGGCCGATGCTGCTCGGCTTCGCTGCTGCCATCCTAGTGTGGCTATTCCAGTACTGGCTGATTTAGCCTAGATTGCGAAACGGATCAAAAATTTTGTCAATTTTTTGAGACAAAAATCACTTATCCTGCAAGCGCAGTTCTGTTATTGTCGAGGTGTGGAGGACAGCCAGATGGAGCGAGAAGAACTACGCAAAACACCAACCAACGGAACGCTGGCAGTGCTGCAAACTGTTGCGCTTGCCGTCCTGATGATTGCCGCGATTAGCATTTTTCTCGCTGCCGCCATCACGACAATTGTCCGGTAGCATTACCACCGCTGAGATCAGTCGATAAACACATGGAACAGCCGGGGCCGCATGTTTTCGTTAACAGAGGTGAGCTTACTATTTTGTTGTTAAATTTACCTTAAATTCTTGCATCTTCCGTTAAATAGGCGTATCATCAGAAACATCAATTGTTAAGTCCTCCTGAAGTTAAAATCTCATGGAAGCATTAGCTTGGCTTGGCGCCGGTCTCTTTATTTTCGGCTATCTGCTCATCACGCTTGAGCAGAAGATTGGCACACACAAGTCTGCTATTGCACTCATTGTGGGCGCTGCGTTGTGGCTGATCGCCGCAATGCAGCTTGGAGGAGATCACGTCTCGGAGTCCATCGCACATACAGGCTCCGAGATTTTTAATATTGTAGCCTTCCTGCTGGCCGCTATGGCGCTTATCGAAATCCTAGTACACTACCGTTTGTTTGACCTTATGCGCGCCAAGCTTATCCGAATGAAGATTGGCGACCGCCAACAATTCCTGATTATTATGGCGCTCACTTTCTTCTTTTCGGCCATGTTGGACAACATAGCCATAACCATAGCGATGCTGCAAATTGCGCGTCGCTTTTTTGTTGGCAGGAATCTGGTTATTGCCGCGGCTGGCATCGTGGTGGCGGCCAACGCCGGCGGCGCATGGTCACCAATTGGCGATGTAACGACCATTCTGTTGTGGCTGGCCGAGAAGTTCACGGCGTTTGAGGTTATCAAATACGCGTTCTTCCCGTCACTCACCTTGGCTGTTGTAGCTATCGCGCTGATGTACCCCAAACTCAACGACACCGATTTTGTGAAGCGCGAAGAGGGCGATGCCGTTTTGCTCAGCCCCAGCGAAAAGCTTGTCGTCGGTTCGGCGCTCGGCAGCTTCTCCCTGCCGCTTGTGATGAGCTTCTTTGGCCTGCCGCCGTACGTGGGCTTGCTGCTCGGCCTGGGTATCACTTGGGGTGTTATCGAGCTTGCCCGGCAACATAACGGCCGAAACATCGAGACACACATGTCGGTAAACATCGAGAAGCTTATTCAAACAGTGGACATCGCATCGATCAAATACATCATCGGTATTCTGTTGGGAGTTGGCGCGCTTTCCGCGCTTGGCGTGCTACTTTGGCTGTCGCAAACTGTCGTTGGGTCGGACGCCAGCAGTAATTACCTCATTGCCATTAACATGGGACTTGGGGTGATTTCAAGCATCGTTGACAACGCTTCGCTCGTCGCCATTGCCATTAAGACGCTGCCGATGGAAGACCCGCAGCTCTGGTCACTGACCGCCGTAGCAGCCGGCAACGGCGGCTCGCTGATGGTCATCGCCAGCGCCGCAGGCGTGGTTGCAATGGGCGCACTGAAGCAGTTGACCATCGGCGCGTATTTCAGGCTGGCTTTCCTGCCAGTGCTCTGCGGTGTGGTTGCCGCTTACGGTGTTTGGCTCATCCAATATAAATTTATCTTCTAGATAAAAATCACATACGCTGTCAGATTTATTACGGCATACTCTAGGTCATGGAGGATGACGTGGAGCAAGAACAGCAAATCAGTCCAGATGGCCGGTTGCCGGCCGTCCGTTATTACGGGCTGCTTCTGCTTATTGCCTGCGTGCTCGGATTACTTATCGCGGCTCTCATCGTGTCTCTCAGCAGCCAAGGATAGCCGTTCTATGGCCTTTTGTGTTCCACCTTGGCCGTGTTCCGATTTTTACACAAAATTTGTGTCCGATTCACATGACAATCGCCCGCAATCGGCGTATACTTTTAATACTTATGAAAAGAGTATTAAGCGCTGTTATTCTGTTTGTTTTATTAGTCTTGACTATTGTGGCGCTCATCCGGATCGACCACGACAGGACAAGTTCGGGCAAATCAATCCAATCTGTAAGCCATGCAGCTAACTAGCATTGCTTTCCAAAACGGATCAGCTCTGCCGGCCGACTACACGTGTCGCGGGCGAGGCGTGAGTCCGCCGCTTACGATTGCCGATGTACCGGAAGGCACGCAAAGCTTGGCGCTGATTATGCACGACCCCGACGCCGTGGGCGGCCGGGACTTTTTGCACTGGGCAGTATGGAATCTATCGCCTGACCTTACGGATATCGACGAGGGACAACTGCCAACCGGCGCCGTCCAAGGCACCAACGATTACCCCAACCAAATGTACGGCCCGGCCTGTCCGCCCGCCGGTAGCGGCCTGCACCACTATATTTTTGACCTCTACGCGCTGGATGCCAGGCTGGATCTGCCCGCTGGCGCTTCCCGCCAAGAGCTCGAATCCGCCATAGCCGGCCACACCCTTGCCACGGCCCAGCTTATCGGCACCGTCCAAGCATAAACGGGTTGAGTCGCGGCAGCGTCTGTGAGAAGATAAAACTAAAGTAGGGGGAGAGTATGACGCAGACTGCAGGCGACGATGCAATTGTAGTATCTAAACTTGTAAAGAAATTCGGCAAGTTTACGGCACTGGACGGCTTAGATCTGACGGTGCGGCGCGGCGAAGTACACGGTTTCTTAGGGCCAAACGGCGCCGGCAAGTCCACGACAATTCGCGTACTCCTTGGCATTTTGCGCAAAACCAGCGGCTCAGTGAGCCTGCTTGGCGGCGATCCGTGGCAGGATGCTGTGG